>Ga0180438_10000010_pt1 | contig 469541 bp, 637 predicted proteins | sample SS_ome_12_FD_132455 | JGI IMG/M metagenome (GOLD analysis project Ga0180438, IMG submission 132455) | Hypersaline lake sediment archaeal communities from the Salton Sea, California, USA - SS_3_D_2 metaG | ecosystem: Environmental > Aquatic > Non-marine Saline and Alkaline > Hypersaline >...
ATTTTTAAAACTTCGGAAAGTTACTAAACTTTTTTCATTACTCATGTAGACAAGGAAAAGTTTACATGAAAGAAAAAATTTTTAAAACTTCGGAAAGTTACTAAACTTTTTTCATTACTCATGAAAGCCACAAAAAACAAACGTCAAAGAAAAAGTTTCTTAAAACTTCGGAAAGTTACTAAACTTTTTTCATTATTCATGACAACAGAAAAAAATAATTGACTGTTAATATATACATTAGACAAGGGGAAATATTATGTCTATACTAATGAACGATAAATTAATTGGTGCTGTTATTAATGGCACAAACCAAACCGCAAGAAAAACAATTCGTGAATGGATAAACGTTCAATGTACTGGCCGTTATCGTATAAACCGTTTTGGTAATAAACTCGCTGAAGTCATTGACCCGTCAGTAAATAACGAGACTCGCTGGTTAAATTTCAACCATAACTTTACAGGCGAGATTATATATACTAATAAAGCTAAAAGTATTTGGCAAAACGGGAACAAAGTAAAAACTATAACAGATATAGATAAACTCGAAGTCGTACGAGAATATTTTAATATGTCCAAAGAGGACTGGGAAACCTTCGTAAAAACTACCGACTTAGATACTCTAAATAGTTTAATGGATGAATGTATTAAAGAAGTCCAAACCCAGACTGAAATCGTTGAAATTCAACCAGTTAACTCGCTTGTAACCATATCAAATGAATTTGCTTCACTCGCAATGGATTTTGAAAGCAGTGATGGATATTCCAGACAAGTCAATCCAGACACAATTAATACACAGGAAACGGAATTATATACCATACTCGCAATGGATTTTGAATCCAGTGACGGAATAACTCGCTATAACTAAAACTTAAACCAGACAGGAGAAAAAACATGGAGACTGTAACTATAACACCAATGAACACAATAGAGATGATACCCGAAATGAAAGCATGTATAAATACTCTTCTCAAAACACAAGGTGAAAGGACAACGATAGAATTTATCAAAGCCTTAAGCGGAATGACCAAAGAACAAGTCACCGGACTATTAATACTCTACGTAGACTAATACGTAACAAAGATAATAATTAAATAACTAACATAAACCTTAACATGGAGGAACCATGAACTCTATTCAAGACGCACTGCAAAATTCAACCAATGGCAAAAAAATCGTAATGAGAGCTAAGAAATACCGGAAAGATAATTATACCGCTCTCAGAGAACTCGCACATAAACGAATCGTTAAGGACGGTCATCATTTTATGTTCTTTAATCAGGCAAAGCCTTTTCTCAGTCGAATAGTTAATAAGGGCACAACAGAGCAATATAATCATGCTGTAACCGCTCTCAATGCTCTTGAGACTGGATGGAAAGAGAAAGAAACTTGGAACAATGTAGCAAAAACTTTGGGAATGCCTATTAAATAATTAAATAATTAACGGGGGAATAACTTCCCCCATAACTTTAATGATTGGAATATATTATGTTATTTTTAAGTATATGTATAGGTGTAATAATATTATTTGGTGCTTTCAGTCTTACTATGAAGATTGAAGCAAAAAGAGAAATTAGAGAAAGATCACCAGAAGAATTGCAGTCTTTCGAGACTGCTATTAATAAAATTCAAGCTTGGAACAATGGGACATATGATCCAATGATTAGAACAGCACATAATAAATAAGGAGATACAGACTATGAAAACCATTAAGAAGATCGATATACAGGCAATGAAACAAGCCGATACAATATGTTTTAGAACTGAAAACTCTATTAGTACAGTGGAGTGCTATAAAAAGAAATCTGACGATAACCCGTTCGATAGTGATCATGTATTTAACGTAGAATCGAAACAAAGATATATAAATTATAGCTACAAAAATAAGACATACTGTTTCAGTCATCACAGTATGTATGACTTCGAATTTTGCCCGTTAAAGACTGTTATCAGTTTATTACGGGAGAATGATACTATACAGTTAGTATGGTACCAAGGTGCCGGTGATACTGAAGATCTTAAAGAAAACGGTTTTGTTTCTGATCATTTGTACATTGAAATAATCAGGAAGGATAAAGTTAAATATAACTTCCTGATTCATGTTAGTACAGGTCGGGATAATTCTGCAAGAATGATTAAACATCACAAAAGGATATAGATATTATGAGTAACAATGAACTATTAAGAGTATGTGAGGATAATAACATTGAACTCACAAAAAACGGCAATAATAAAATTATCCTCACGTGCTCACAGGAGATAGATAACTCTATCAAAGATAAGATTAAAGCAATCGTTTCTGAGAACACAGAAATAACTTACCAGATAGCACCAAAAGAAAGTACATTGGATGCAATCGAAAACATGTTTAAACATCTTGATATAAACTGTAAGGTCAATTTTGATACTAAGGAACGTCATGTAATTATTAATGTCGAAAGTAAGATAAATTTATATCTCGAAGATATAGCCAATATCAGAGACAGAATTGATAAAGATGGTTATTTCGAAACATTTGAGATTTATTTAAATGGCAACAAAGTTTCTCTTTTAGCTGAAGAGATAACTCGAAACAATAATAGTCATGAGAAGATCATTAAAGAAAGTGATATTAAGGATTTCCTCATTACTTTGAACACTGCTGAAAGCTTTGAAGATCTATTAAATAAAATATAAACCTTATCGGGGGAATTAACTATGACTATAAAGACATTGAAAGATTTAATTAACTCTGAAGAATATCAGATTTATGCAAGTGAAACTGTACACAGTATACAAGATCATTGCATTAATCCTAATCAATACGATACCGATGTAGATACTATGGAAGAACACAACGAAAACGGTATGTGGGGAGTGACTCATAATGATACTATCCAGAACTGGAGAGATTATTTAAATAATGTTCTCGACCTGGATGAGGAAATTACTGAAGCCATTGAAAAAGAAATTGATGAATGCGAACAATGGCACATTGATAATGAATCAATCGAAGATATAATATAACGAAGGAGTGAATAACATGAAAATAACATTAGGTACAGTTAGTCATGCAACAATGAAACCAGAAGATCTTATCCCGTGTTTCTTAGATCTTCTGAAAGAACTGGATGAAAATAACGAGTATACTTCAGTTATTGCTGAAGGTGAAAAGATCATTAAATATAACGAAGAAAAAGAAGATCTTAATATTCCAGAGGACAAAGATTTAGACTGGGACAGTGAGAACGTTTCAGAATATCTCAATGAAGATCTTTGGAATGCACTTGATTCTTTTGCTCCGCCATATTGTTACTTCGGTGCCCATCCCGGTGATGGTTCCGATTACGGTTACTGGCCGTGTGACTTAGATGATATTGATTTCGACGGTATTAAAGTTTCAGACTTGTCTGAAGTCCCTGATAACTATACCGGTGAATTGTTCTTAGTGAATGATCACGGTAACGTGACCTTTTACGAAGTTAAAGACGGTGAGACTAAAGAAATCTGGAGCATTGTATAAATGATTGCTTTCCCTTCTCCCCCTGTCTGCACTACTTCATGGTCTGAATATTCATGGTCTGAATATATCAGATTACATGGTGTAGAGACTGAACCTGAATATATAAATAGTTCTTTCGGTCTCTGGAAGAAAACAGGCCAGACTGATAATAAAGGCAATGCTCTTTATAGTCTGGTCAATCCCTCATAGTAAATAAAAAACCCAAATAACTATAATAGCTGACTTTAATAAGTTAGTGGAACCCTTATCATGAAAGGAGTCTTTCAATGGCTCATAATTTATTTACAGCAAAAAACGGTTTAGTATCGGCTGCATATGCCATAGATGAACATGGTTTACCGTGGCATGAACTAGGACAAATGGTCAATCATGCAATGACCTGGAAAGAAGCTTATGAACTGGCTCAATTAGATTGGACGGTCGAAAAAAGGCCGTTATTCTTTAAGAATCCTTTATGGAAACCTGGAAGCACTGTACCTAAAGGATATGTTTTCCCGAATCAATTTGGTATCTTTCGTTCCGATTTAACTGGTAAGGAAAGCGCCCTTGGTATCGTAGGTAATACCTATGAACCTACGCAAAATATTGAAATCGGTGGATGGATTGATAATGTCTTAGAACAGATTGATGGTGCACATTATGAAGCTGCCGGAGTTTTAGGACGTGGAGAACGTGTCTGGGCTTTGGCCCGTGTCCCCTTTAACGCTTCCATCGGAAATGATAAACACGAAACATTTATCATGTTTATGAGTGCTCATGATGGAACTATGAGTAATACAATTATGCTCACCGATGTACGGGTAGTATGTCAGAACACTTTGAATTTTGCCTTATCTAAAGGCACTAAGGATGCAATGATTAAAGTAAGACATACCAAAGGTGCTAAAGAGAAACTTAATAAAATAACCACTGAGATTCAAACCGGATTAAAACAGGATATAAATTCTCTTAAAGAAAAGTTTGAAAAGATTATTACTCATAAAGTTACCAAAGAACTTTTTGCACAGACTATGACTCGTATCTTTGGTGAGAAATGGGAACAATCAGATAAGAAATCTGATAAAGCCCTTGAGATAGCTAAACTATTTAATGATAATGATGATAATGCTATCCCGGAACAAGCTGGAACGGGTATGGCTTTGGTGAATGCTGTTACTAATTACGTGGATCATAAAAGACCTAGTAGAGTAACATCTACGTCTGGATATACTACTCAAGAACAAGCCCGTGCCGATAGTGCGTGGGTAGGTAGTGGTGCTCAATTAAAATCCAATGCTCTCGAAACTGTATTGGAATTAATTGAATCTCCTGAAGAGACTTCACATAATCCTAATCCTACAGTTCAAATGAAAGAAAAGAATGAAACCCTTGATAAGATCTTAGATCTTGTTGGTTAATATATAACTCTGGCCGGTAGAGAGATAGGAACTCTCTACTGGGGGGACTTATCGATACCATAAGAGTTGAGAGTCCCGAAAAAGTATCGATAATAAATAACATATCATAAATAATAAATATGGAGGTATCCAATGAATACTAATGATCTTTTAAATTCTACACTTGATTTAATCAATGATGAAAATAGAACTATCGTTTTAACCTTCGTTAAAAAAGTTATCATTCCTGCAATGGTTCAAGAGAAGATGAATACTTCTAAACCTGAACAGAAAGAACTTAAAACACCAGTACAAACCACTTTGGAACTTCCAACTAAATCTGTATCTGAGAAAACAGATAAAGAACTCGACCCCCGTATCCCTAAAGGATCTAAGAACGGGCACAAGATTGAAAAGAAACGCAGTCTGGAAGATTGGGAGAAAGATTTAATGAGACAGGAGTTTATCGCTCTTAATGGAGAGATACACGAAGATGCCTGTCTGGAAATTAAAGATAAGTTATCTAGTAAGACTGCAATCTTCCAGGTTACCGGATTTATTTCACTGCTTCATAAGTATGTGAAGAAAGGTGAGATTGAACTTCGTGATATGGAAAGTTACTATGAATTTCAGAGACAAAAGAAGTCTGGAGTCAAGAAAAAGAAGAAAACTAATATCATAACGATAAGGAGAAGTAACAATGCCTAGAGAATGTCCGGTTAATGGTAGTATATGTAATAAACTTGGAAATGATACCACTCAAAATGGTTCAATTTGTCGCAGTTGTGAACACCACGATTACCGAAAGATTAAATCTAACCTTGAAATATGCCCAGTAGATTATGGCATTGCTTGTGATAGACTTGGACGTGGTGGAACTTGTGAAGATAATTGTTATACCCAGTCTGGAGGTAAATCATGTATGAATATTTAACATGCTGTGTTGCAAGCACAGCAGAACTTATTAACGATATGACTGATAACGGAAGAAAGATAACAGCCAATACTTTCTTTAAACACGTCTCCCTCCAAGAAGTCAATGAACAGTTTGGATATACAGGAACGTGCATCCCTAGTATTAAAAAAGACTGGCATGTAGCGTACTATAAAAGTACTTATGACGGTCAAAGATGCTATTATCTTGTACATTCCGCTATAGAATATATCTATGTCTAATAAAATGGAGTGGTCTAAATCACCGCCATTTGTATCGATTCTCCCAGAGACAGCCCCGGTAAATCCGGGGATGACCACCCCATTATATATAAAATATATCTAAGTCAAATCATTCCAGTTAATTATATTTAATAAAAGAGAGGTATTGAGGTATTATGGAAACTATAAAATATAAAAACTACACAATTGAAATTCATGTTGATGAAGATCCCTTGAACCCTAGAACAGAATGGGATAATTTTGGATCAATGGTATCTAAACATAGACGCTACGACTTCAATGATAAAGGCGCACCATATGACGTCGATTCGATACCCTTTGAGGACGTTATCTATCTACCCCTGTATCTATATGATCACAGTGGTTTAACCATGAATACGACTGGCTTTGACTGTCCTTGGGACAGTGGTCAAGTCGGTTGGATCTACGTAGAGAAAAGCAAAGCCCTGTCTGAATTTAATTGGACAGAACTTAATGAAGAACGTATCGAAAAGATTAAAGATATTCTTCGGTCTGAAGTTGAGACCTATGACTGTCTATTAACAGATGCTGTCTACGGATACATTGTTAAAAATAAAGATGGTGAAGAGATCCACTCTTGCTGGGGCTTCTTTGGATATGATCATGAAAAGAGTGGGTTACTACCCGATACTCGAAGCATTATTGATCACGATATAGACCATATTGAAAAAACTGAAGGTATTCAACAAGAATTAAAACTCTAACAGGAGATTAAATCATGATAAAGAAAACTTTTAAATTTGACGGATATCATTCTAAGTTCTTAGGACGTAACGGTTCTTTTAAATGTTCCGGTCTCAGTCTGGGGCAATTTGAAAGTCCATTCGAAGGTGAAAGACCTTTCATAGAAATTAGACCTATAACAAGTAAAGGTCAACCTGGAAAATGTTTCATCGAAGTTCCTATATCTCATATGAGAGAATTAATTAATGCTCTTACTGAGATAGAAACTGAATGGATAGATAAAGAACAGGAGGGATTATGATTCAATGTAATCTACCCGAATCAATAGAAGTAAATGGTAAGATATTAAGAAAAGTAATTGGTAAATCTTATGAAGAGGCTTTGAAAGAAGCTAAACTTAATAAGAAAACTTATCGAACAGTAAAAGTCCTTCATAAGAATCTACGTGGTAAGTTAGACCTCCACAATAAACCTTATGAACCGACAGTCTGGTTATTCACCAATTAACCTGGAGATTATTATGACTATTAAAAGAAAGACTCCCATAACAGTTTATAAAGATGGATCAATTAATTTTCAATGCTCCTCTGAATTATACGGAACCACCGATGCCGGAGGCAAAGCCATACACGCTCTTAAGTCTGGCTTTGTCCCCCTTGGGGACGGGTGTGATTATATCCTTACTAAAAAGGATAAGAAAGATATCTTGGATCAATTAGATATGACCTGGAAAAAATTATTACAAGAAATGTTTAATATTCCAGAGGAGAACATGAATAATTATTGTTCTGACCTACATATCCTTTTCTCTGAAGAAGTCTGGAAGTGGTTGATGGATAACTATGAGTTTCCTCAGAATATTAAGGTTCAATTAAGTAATGTTAAAGGCCAGTCTTGGTATGGGAAACAATTTATTGAGATTCCTTTTGTTTATACAGAATATCATACAAAACGAAAGGATTATATTAAATCTTTAAATACCTCGAAAGGTTAGACTTAAATAAATAATTAAATTTTTTTCTTATCACTTTCTTTCCTAAATCTCGTATAATATATGATACCGAACCGTAATCTTTAAAAGGATATTCATTATGAAGAAAGTACCTGAAAAACTAAAAAACATATTAAAAGAACCATTCGTAAAAACTCTTATTAACAGGTCTCAGGATGTAGATTATGAGACCTTAGTTAAAAGTCTTATTCCCGATATATTCAGTAAAAATCCTACAACAGTCTGTGATGCTGAAGGTAATTATACCGGAACTACTCTCGATCTTCAGTCTGCAATGTATAACTTTATGTCACGTAATGCCGTGATCAATATATCTAAGTACCATGCCATGAGAGGCACAGTCTTAAAAGATGGACAGCACCTTGTCTCAAAAGAAAATAGACACGGTAAAGTCGTTGGCCTTTCTTGTGCTAAAGATCTTTGGTCTTTTGGTATGAGAATAGTTGATGTTAATATCATGAAGTTCGATGATACCGGAGACTTCCGAGTCTTTAATGTTGTAGGTGTAGACGGTGAATGGTATGAAGGTTGGGAACGTATAGAGTTCATGCCCACTGCAAAAGAGAACGAGTTCTTTATTAAACTAGCTTCCAATGGAAAGATAACCTTTAATAATTTTATAGCTCCTCAAAGAAGATTTAATATCTTCTCCTCTAATTACTTTGTAATTAAAATAGCCCTAGCCCGTCTGGAAGATGAAATACAATATCTTGGTGGACTTATTAAACTTATGAACGATAAAGGTATTGTCTTACCTCCCGAAGAGAAAAAGGAATGGCCTGAAACTACTAAACTTGGTAACGAGAAAAAAATTAAAATTAAATCAGTCACCTATGAAGTAGATATTCCTCCCTTGGTCGGGGAATATGCTATGATGCCCCTTAACCAAGATACTCTAGTAGAAGTCGTTAAAAGAAAGAAATGGCTAACATATAAGATCAAATCTCAATTACAGTTCTATATTCGTGGTGAAGAATACGCCAACTTTAGATATGCCAATCCTGATAAACCTTTCCCGCACTGGATGAAAGGTGTTGAATGGAAAGAATATAAATCACCTAAGAAGTTTACTGTTAATGCTAACTTCTTAAAGAAATTTGATGGTAATGAAAGATCTATCCTTAATCTTATGAAAGAAAGATCTTATAAAGAAAATGAAAAGAATCAATTCTATGCAGAATATGAATTTCTTAATAAGCTCCTCTTTGGTATTTCTGAAATCCCCGATTCTGTCAGAGATAAAGTGAAATTCTCAAAAGGCAGAACTAAATATGAACGTCTATTAATCTTTCAACCAGACGTAGGCATGTATGGTATCTCATTATTAAAAAAGGAATTTGAGAAAACTGAAACAGTTAATGAGAACTATAACGTGTAATTTATTATAAAGTGTTGGAAATATTAAAGTTGACTTTTTGGTTGATTCAGGATATATTAAGTAGATAAAGGGTGACACCCTCTTTTGAGGGCGTTCCTTTATTTGTGTTAATGCGCCCCCTCGGTTTTCAGCTTCCAGGGGGCGCAAACTATTTAACTCATCATTTTCTCACAAGACGGTCTGAATGTCCTGGAGACTCGTTTATAATTTATTATAAAAGATCAAAAAAGAGTAGAAAAATATTATTATTTTTACTTTCCAAATCTGATTTCTCAGATACAAAATAACCTCCCTAGCCCTATTTGGGGGACGGTACTTACAGTTTTCATCCCTAAGTGTTTTCAGTCTGTTATCACAGAAAAATTCAAATTTACTTACACGCACATTGGGGTACTTAAAATTTCATTAAATTCAACAACAATTACTCGCTCAGTAAATAAATATCAATTCGAAAAATCCTCTCTCAAGATAGTATACGAGAGAGTCTTTAATATATGAATAAAATTAAGAACAATGTTACATATTAACAGGAGGTATAAGTATGTATACTCCATTAACTATCATTTCTGAAAACAAGAAAACTGGTGTCTCAATAAACTTTCCCATGAAAGGGCATTGTAGACCTAGTAAGTTATGTCAGAAACTTTGCTATGCCCGATCCGGACATATGGCTTTACCCAATACCGTGAAAAAACAGAACTATGTTTCTGATTACTTCACCGGTAATGATCTACTCAAAGTCATAGTCGAATGTAAAAACTGTCATGCAGTACGTTTAAATGGATGTGGTGATCTATTACCTGATCACGTGAATAATATTATTAACCTCGCTAATGAATGCCCTAAAACTATGTTCTATGGCATGACAAGGAAACCTGAAATAGCAAAGGTCATTAATGATCAATTACCTAATCTCAGATTATTATTAAGTATCGATGCTACAACTCCAAAGAAAGTCTGGAGTAAATTTCCAGGTAAGATGTGTTTTGGCCCTAGGAGAGACGTAGATACTGTTCCAGATGATCCCCGAATCATTATAGTATTTCCCTACCACTGTCATGGTTCAGTAGTTAAAAACGTTCCTAAACATCCTCTGGACTGTCTTGCAGTCTGGCATGAAGTATCGGGATGTTTGGAATGTGCCCGGTGCTGGGACTGGTAATGCATAGAGAAGCCCGACTGTCCGTAAAGGTCGGGCTTACTCCATGCCTTAAAGCGCGACTCAAGCACTTCTAATACGTAATATATATTTTTAACTCTACCTGTTCCAGGTAATTATAACAAGGAGAACATATAATGGCATCAACATTAGTAAATCCAATGAACGAAAACGAATTAAAAGAATACGAAATTGAAATCATAAAGGATTGGTGGTATGATGGTACATGTGAGGATAAATTAGAAATACTCGATACAGTAAAAGATTATACCTGTAAAACTAATGGTAGTAAAATCAAAAAGATCCTCGCTATTAAATGGGTACTGAAAAAGAAACAATGCCTTTTAGTAGATGGTGTATTACTGGATCTCTTTAGTGCCAATGTAGTTAATACGGTCTATGAATATCTTATTAATAATGATAAGAAAGACTTCTTTGTTAAACTCTTTAATACAAACATCACAACTATTATGAATCACTGTTACAAGTGTGTGAAATAATATGAAATTAACATGGATAAAACTCGAAAACATACTCCAAGATATGAAAAAGCATGATTTATTGTACGGTAGACAGTGGGTAATAAAAGAAGAGGCTTTAGTCTTTATAGTGAAACACTGGAAAGGATATTACCCTATTACCAAGACTACCATGATAAATACTTTTACTAAAGATTCAGAAGTACTAGAAATTAGAATAATCGACAACCAAACTATGAGTGATGAGAGATACGCTAAAGAGATACAGAAGTATACCAATAGATTTCAAATCGCTCTACAGGAGACTTAACTATGAATAACAAAACTAAAGTGATCTTCCGTTTCTGGAAAATATCAAACGAAGTAATAGCTATCTTCCCCGAAGAACCCGGAAATACTAATCCTATGACCTGTTCGTCTTATGAACATATAGGCCAACACGGAGCCTGTAACCCTTACGGGATCATTCAGGAAAGTAGATTAGCTACTCCCGAAGAATATAAAGATCTTAAAGAAGAACTAGAAAGCATTGGTTATGATCTAACCATTATAAAAAGACATAGATATCACCATCTCGAAAAGAGAAGAGAAATTATAGTGTCTGGAGGATTATCATGAGAACAACTAAAATCGAAACTTGGTGTCCTCTCTTTCCAGGGTTCTATAATACCCTGTATGATCTGGATACAGATAAAGTATTAGAAGGTTATAATGAAAATGACGATTGGCATCATGAAGAAAGAAAAGAAAAAGGATACAGTCTGGATGAAGAAATCGAATATGATGATCTTGAAATCGATAACGAAGGATATGAAAAAGCCCTCGCTAAAATCTTTGTTGAATTTGTAGAAAAGAAATTAAAACCATATGTTGTTAAAATAAATCTACAAAATGTATCATCCCCTAAACAGTATAACTATGAAAACGACTCGATAAATATTGAAGTAGAAATTGATCTTGAAGCTATCAAAAAATTCTTTGAGAATAAAGAAGTCCTTAAATCTTATTCTACTTTCTTAAAAGCTATCTATACTAGCTGTGACGGTTTCATCTCATCCTATAGTAATGATGTAGATGTCTGGTTAGAAGATATCAAAAGATTACCAGACATAGAAAACATTGAACATAAAATGGGAAGTATCCTAGAATTTATTCTGGAGTATGAAAAGGAACTTGTTCCAAGTGATGACGACCTAGAAATATACAATGCAGTAACAGAACTTATTTCTGCAAGTGAATTCTGTTCACTCAAACAAAAAGAAGAGGAATAAACTGTAGTAGATCTTGTAACTCATAAAAAAGGATATACCCATCATGAAAGAAAAAATATCTACCGCACTAGGCATAATTATGATCCTGGCTATTATGGCAGGTTCTATAGGAACATTCTCATGGTCATGGACAATCGGTCCAATTATGGGAATATGCTTTATTACCGCCATAATTCTATGTATACATGAAATAACAACCAATAGAAAGGATTAACAAAAAATGTCAGTAAAATATACAAAAAACCCTAATAATAAATTCCCCAGAGCTACCGGTATGAATGATAGTATCTATCACTTTAAAGATACTAATATCCCAGAGACAGAAATACTGAACGACCTACGACAGTCTGGAGCTATCATATATGAATATGAATCCAGTACTGTCCTAGTAAGACTCGATAACCCTGATCAATTCATCATTAAATTTAAACAAACTAAAAGTTGTAATCTGACATCTCTTAAAAAGGATTAAACTATGTACTTATCAGAACTCAAAGGATATGAAGGAACAGATACAGATCTTGGTACATCTCTCTATGAATACGGTCTGGCATGGAAGTTTATAAAGAAAGAAAATGAATATCGATTCTACTATAAAGTTAATGTTGCAGAAAAAGCAAACGATTGTGTATTTGATTGGGCCACTGTAAATGCTGATATAGATTTTTGGGAAGAATATGATTGGGTCTCTAAAAATGACCTACTTAGTTTCCTGGGATTAACAGAGAATGAATTTAACAAGTTACCTCTCCCTGTTAAAATCAGTGACCTAGTTAGTCATTCTGGATTCGAAAATGTCTTTGGTAGTTGTTATAATTCTTTCTCTATCACAACTAACCAGTATTAAATGACAATCTGACATCTCTTAAAAAGGAAATATTATGAAATATCAAAACTTACTTAATCGATACAATAATTTAGAAAAAGAAATTAAAGAAGCATTAAAAACTGAGATCAATAAAAGTAAGACCAAATCAAAACATATCGATAGTAACGCTATCAAAGTAAATGTATTTGATTATGAGGAACTAGTAATAATTAATTCCAAATTAACTTTTTTGGATGCAGAAGGTCTACATTATTCAATTTATTGTGAATGTGAATTAACTGACTTAATTGATATCCTTAAGAACATATAAATCAAAAGAAACTAAAAGTTATAATCTGACATCTCTTAAAAAGGATTAACCAATATGGATTATCAAGAATTAAGATTTGTATATAGTCATACCGGATTCCTTAAGAACATATATAAATCAAAAAAGACTAACCGATACTATGCCCTGCAATGGGATAACGGATATAGTCAATATCCCCACTTCTATTCAGCCACAAAAGATGGCGAAGCCGATTGCCCAATCAAGAAAGAAGCTATCCAATACTTCATATTCCCGGAAGGCCATGAACACTATGGAGAGATCCTAAAAGAAAGTGTAAGAGCTGAATTATTATTAAAGAGCTTAAAGGAGAAAAAGGAAAATGAATAATAAAATTGTTAAAGCCCGTAGGACTCTGACCGCCATAGGTAAGAAATACGGTCTCACATTTGATAAGAAGCATCATTACTATACAGGGAATGCTTATGTGAATAATAAAGGTGAAACTTTACCTACTGTATTCAGAGAAGGAACTGATGAGTATAAACTTCAATACATAGATGGATGTTTTCACCCATTCCTCGTACAGAATAACCAGGAGTAAAAATTTATGAAGATCCAAAACCAAGATTTAATCATTAAAAGAGTTACTTTCACATCTTCATCCTTAAAAGAGATCATGATAAAACATAAACAATTAAACGAAGATGGTTATAAAATAGTCGAAGTCAATCTTACCAATGATGGGTGTGAAGGTGTACTGGAAAAAGAATTATCCATAGCAGATTACATCAAACAAAATCCTAAACTCGAAACTGAAGATCCCGACTTTCCTATGAAAGAATGGAGACTCGCTGTCTCTAATGAGGAGACCCGTCTGGGTTATGATAGCTGGGTGACTCATCAAAAAGAACAACATAATATCAGAAAATGAATAAACAGAAATACAAAATTGAGTATACTGATTCCAAGAATAAATTAACCAAAGTTTTCTTTGTAGACCGACCATTTAACTCTGCATTGAAACAGGCAAAAACATTTATCAAACGAAATACTCACTTAAATATTAAACTGCTTTATAAAAATTGGAGTAGCAAATATAACTTTGGTTGGAAACAAACCTAAACCTGGAGGTAGCAATGGCTCGTTATTATAATATTACTATTCATAGAAGAATTAAAGTACAAGATCCTTTACCCGATAACTGTACTATTGAAACTCTTGAGGACGAAATCTCTGTTGAATATCCTTTCGATGTTGAAGAAATCGATGGAGAAGTATCTGCAAACCTAGAAGATTCGGACTAGTTCAGTCTGGAAATCCCGTTCCCCAAATCAGTCTGGAAATTCAGCCTGGATTTCAGTCTAAAATAGTCAGAATCGACTTGTCTGGTAAAACTTAAATCAGTGTCCCCCAATCAAGGAGAGAATTATGCCAGAAATCAAAAGAATCAATAACCAATTGTATGGGATTGAGCAATTTGGTGCACCTGGAAGCTTATCAACCCCGACTATTGCCGGAGTTCATTTCAATCCCGGTGAATTAACCAAGAAAGAACGTGAACATGCCAGAGCAGTCGCCTGTGTATCTTTTATCAGACTTATCTGGTATGCTCAGGAAATGAATAAATCAAACTGTTCATATAAACAAGCAGTAATAACCGTTAACAAACGTATCAAGGAGTTAAACTAATGACTGGATGGTGGAATTTAACCTTCTCTGGAGTTGATGAACTCAACGATCTTGATAGAGAACACATAGCAGAACTTATTAAAGAAGGATATACTTCTGGTGAAATCATACACCACGAAGATGAAGAAGAATAAACCTGTTTTAAGCCTGTCTGGAACTGAGAGGTAGCTGAATACCTCTTCAGTCTGGATATGGCCTGAAAACCTATTTAAACGTACAATGAGAGGTGATTATGAAATTACAAGGATGGATCATAATAAATAAAGATAAAAAATTCGCATGGGATGATAACACAGAGTTCTATACTGACTTTAATATAGCCAGCATACGTACAGTAGAACTCACACAAGGTACTGAACCTGGAACTCAGTTTGAAGTAGTTCCCGCTACCCTTACCTGTGAGGCATTGAGAGACTAATGCATATCACAAGTATAGATCAAATAAACATGAATGAACTTCCCATAGAAGTTCAGAACGAAATTAAATCAGCCGATAGCCTAGAGTTCCGTGGATTACACGGTGTCCAGGAAATCCTGGGACGTGGAGACTCAAAGATCATTTTCTGTCTGGCAGTAACATATAAAATTCTATCCAAGTCATTCCAGGTCTGGAGCTACGGATCAGATAAATGGCAATGGTCTTGGATGAGTGGACTAAGACCGTCTTAGGTCTTTCCCCCAGTCTGGCCAGAAACAGTCTGGAATCGCCCCTGTCTGAGTTCCCAGTCTGGAAATATCAAATTTAGGGGTAACCCCCCTCGTTTTTAACCCCACTTTTGATAGTCGGGAACCAGTTTCCCCAAGTCAAATACCCAAATGAGCAAGTGAAATTATTCTTCTCTACAGTCAACAACCAATTTCCCCAAGTCAAAGACTCGGTTTGGGAAGACATTAACTTACTTTGATCAGTCAATTACCCTGTGTAAATTTACTTATACAGATAACAAAAGATTATTAATATATGATTGTAGGAACTAGGAAATCGGTTCCGGGTTTTGCAGGGAGAATAAATTTTTTCAAAATACTCGTTGGAAATTCCCGACATAGTTCCTGGTATTGACTTACCCATTATTCTATTCAAGGTAATGGGTAAGTACTCAAGTTTTCCCTGACATAGTTCCGAGTTCATAGTTCATGATGGTATAGTTCCTGGTACTGACTTACTCATTATTCTATTCAAGGTAATGGGCATACTGATACATATTAATTTTCTCTTACAGAGTTATTATATGGATAGGATACAGATATACTTAATGGATAGTTTATAGGTTATTAGATATAGGGGATAGGGATAATTACATTCATATTACTAATTAGTAATATATAGGGGGATATGTTTATAGGTATAGACATATAGTAAGTTAATATATTAAGATAATAATGGGATTTGTATAAATCCCTTTCAGTGCCCATACATAGTTACTTAAGAAATGCCTTAAAGGGTTCCACATTTTTATAGGTGCTATGTGTGGGTTTTTTATTATAAAGATATGGATATTGATGAGTAAGAGGATTACCTTAAAATTGTTATTTGATTTATAGATCGTGTTTATTACTATATAGACCATAGTTTAAAGATATAGGACGACTGATTTAATAGAGATTAATACGGACGCACCATATAGGACGTTGGTATTTGATAGTATTAAAATGTTATATTACTGGATAAAAAAGGTAATTGGGTATATATAATGTTATATGGAGGTAAGAATATGGATAAAGTATCGTTACAGGTTAATTTAGGATATAGTTCAGATAAGCTAAGTGCTTATGGGCTGATTGAGGATAAGCCGAGGATTATAATAGTGAGAGATTTCCCGGAGTTATTTAAACAGGTACGTGGATTGGGGATAAAGCTTGAGGATTTAACAAGGAGTAAATAATCATGTTGAAGATATATTATAAAAATGTAAAAATATGTCCTTTCTATAAAGACAAAGAAGTTGAAGTTGGAAAAGGTTGTATTTATTGTTCTTATTTTAAAGAAAAAAAAGCTGATTATGTAGTCTGTGAATTTTATGAAAAAGATTGGAAGAAATAATTATGGCATATGAAAATCAGATAAAATGTATTGTTTGTGGGATTAGTATCCCGGATGTCCCGGAGGATGCTACTTCTGAAGAGTTATTATGTGAAAGTTGTTATGAGAGGTTGGGCTATTTGGATAAGTATCCGAGAGTAGGTGATTATTGGATAGTTAGTAATCAATATTTACCTGATGGATTTGGTAGAGCTGCTTCGACTTATTATTATATCGTTGATTCAGAGGGTAGGATATTTCATCATAAGGATAAGAAGTGGCGTATTAAAAAATTGAAGGATATAACGACTTTTTATTTTAAGAGTGAAGATGAAGCAAGGAGATATATAGAGGAGGAAATGTAATTATGAGAGTTAATATAAGTGCAGATGGTAGTCGTGGCTATAAGATAGGTGATAAGGATTTATTAAATTCATTGCCTGTTGGTTCCGAGATTGATAAAATTAGGTTGGTTAAATTTAGATCGGGAACTGAGTATGAGCGTTTAAGTTTGTTGGTGGATTTTCATTTTGACTTTGATGCTGATATTAGTCCTGATCGTACTATGGAGGTTGTATTAAGATACAATGATGGTTACAAGGGTAATATTATAAATAGTTGTGCCCGTATGGATGAGAGTCTTGAGAAGGTTAGTGATGTTAAGATGGCACCTTACATAGAGTGTGGTGCAATTGTAAAAGGTATTCGGTTTCGGGGATACCTTCATCAGGAGTGTATCTGGATAGATTATGAGGCATATGATTTAAAGAATGTTTTTGTTATTGTATTGGGTGACCCTGATGATTTCCCGGATTTGTTGGTATCGAAATATGAAGTGAAGTTATTTAAAGTTAGGGTATCTCGTAGGGAGGATTTATCGGAGAGTGATATGGATGCTGAGGATTTAGAGCAGGAAGTAGAGGACATCTACTTTTATGATACTATTACAGCGGAGAAGGCTATTGATGAGTTGTTTCAGGAGGTTCCGATAAACTTACCTGAGAATTATAATATTTATTCAGAGAGGGCATGTTGATATGAATAAAATTGAATTACAGATTAATCTTCATTATTCAGATAAGGCAATAAGTGCTTTTGGGATTATTAAGGATAAACCGAGAATTATTATAGTGGATAATTTCCCGACCTTATTGGACAAGGTACGGAGCTTTGGAATAAAGATTGAGAATTTAATCTTAACATTTCAGCCAGAGGACTGATTATGAAATTTATCATACAGCTATTTGTAAAAATTAAAAAGATCATATGGGATAATGTGATCAATCCTGATGAAGATGAAGAGGATTTTGTCGGTAGACAATGGTAACCCATTAAACCAGAAATACTTATGGAAGAAGTTATATTTATGGATACATTTAAGTTTACCCGATACAATGAATTTGAAAGTAATGGTTTGATTAACTGCATAGTTTCTTTTGTTCCTGCGGTGACCATCGAATGTAATCCTCCCTATGTACGGGGAGTTAAAACTTCTACTTGGATTAAGTTTCGACCTGATCATGTACCTAGTTCTCAAGAGGAGCTTGAGACTTGTTTAGGTATGTCAATTTTATCATGGGAGTAAATAATTATGATACAGCATCCAGTATTCTTACGATGTGTTGGTGATAAGACTATTATCACTACAATAATTCCTACAGAGGAATTAGGTATTCCGATTAAAGATGACATGTTTATTATAGCGACTACGGGTAGTTCTATTTATACAAATAACAATCCTTCAATTACTTTGGATAGTAGAACACTTATACGACCAGAAGCATATTTAAAAACTATTAAACAGGAAGATGAAGATATCAAGGGCAATAGTATAGGGGGAATATTAAGATTGCCTATATGGTTTGTGCGTAAAGTTAAAAGTATTATGGAACAGATGGGGTGTTAATAAAGGCCGTTTAAGCCTGTCTATGGTTCAGGGATAGTAAGATACCTCTGAACCATAGATGTGCTCTCTATGGCTTTGTATTTAATTATAAAGGAGATTAAGATCATGGATAATACATTTATTAAAAATATCAGAGATTATGTAGAGTTACATCGTTGCCCAAAGACCGGGATTGCCTGGATAAAAGATGGGACTACGGGTTTAGGGCATAGTGCTCATGCTAATATCGATTCAAGTGGTAGTGTAAGTGGAATGAAAGCACAGGGATTTTGGAATAAGAAAGATAGAACTGTGAGAAGTCACGGGTTTATTTATAATATCGATTCTTATGTTGTTGGTAGTGAACTGGATAAGATTGCTGCTAAGAATTGCCAATGTGAAGCTTGTATTGACAGAAGAAAAGTCTGATCAAAAAAGAGAGGGTATATCAATTATGCAATTTGAAACACTTGAAGGATATATAATTTATCATTTTGTTACTAAAGACATCCGATATGAATTTGATGAAGAAGACAGCCCCTTCTGGAATAAAACCCATACCTGGATAATGATTGAAAATATACAAGTTACTATTAAGTATCAAAAAAATGGGAGAAAATTATTGAATCAATTTATTGAATCACTCCTTCCCGATACAGGAATAGTATTAAATGCATCTCCTTTAGATAGTGATTTATCCTTTGAACAACTTCAAAAATGGTATATCTCTCAAGGTTTTAAACAAATAGATGAACGAAATCTATCTTTATATTTAATTCGATAGATTATAAAGGTTTTTTATCGAAAGGTTATTAATTATGAATATCTCTGTTGTCTTAGTTGATCATGATACATTGGTTACAAATAAAGCTAAGGTGATTGCTTCTAATATACCCATAGTTCAATTTGATGCTATGGCGAAAAAGAAGGGTTTTAATATTAAGAAACAAGACACCTCTCTTACCGGATACTATTACGCAAATGATGAAGGTACTTGTTTAGTTTCCTGTCCTTCTTTCCATGAAAAGGATAGTATCATTACCTACGAAATATGGAAATAAATATTTCTTCCTACCTATAACTATAATATTTCCAGATACATATAATTTATATTTAAAAGATCTTAGAAGAATTTCCTTGAATCCTTTTCTGAGATCTCTTATAATGATTAATAATGGAGGTTTTTATGAGTAGAGAATTTATAGAGAATACAAATAAAGAAATGCGGAGCAACAAAAGTATGAATACTGAAACAAAACAATTAATCGAACAATTATCTTTTTCTCAATATGGAGAAGAGTGTAATCATATAAAAGTATCAGAGTTAATCAAAATCAAAGATGAATGTATCGCTCGGGTAGAAAACTCTGGTAGTGAAGGAATCTATTGTGAAATTGCTCGTTGGAATCCAAAGACACAAAAGTATCAACGTTTTGCTTTTGCTAAATTCCTTGGTGGTGAAATCCTGGATTGGGATTATAAGACCTGTGCCAAGAACGTCACAGAATATTTAAATGATGCTTGGGAAATTTGTGAAGATGAACCTATTATCCATCACATGGAAGATTGGAGTTAATAATTATGAGTATCAAAACTTTGAAAAAGATAAAAATGTTATCAAAAACCAATAGGATATTCTTCTCTAATGGGAAAGCTCATTTCACGAATCATAAAGAACATGGTTGGATATGGGTTACCATAGATTCAGAAATGGAAGAAGGACATTACACATTCAGTAAGGGTGAACTATTAAATATGGGTTACTCTGATATTCCAGAAATGAATCTCGGTGTTGATTTAAATGCTGAGATGCCTATGGTTGATGTCACAGATATCCCATACGAGATTGTGAATTTCGTAAGTAACGATAAAGATAATTCTTTATCAGGGATTTATTTCGATAAAGAACATGAATGTATTGTTGCGACTGATGGCCGGATCTTATACACTCATGAATTAAAAGATATACCGGAATCGATTTTAATAAGACCTGAGTTCTGGAAACTGTTACACCATTTTAAACTAACTCAGATATTCTTTAATGATAAGTATTCTATTGCAAAAGGTGATGGTGTTACAATTATCTGTGAGCTTATTACTAGAGAAGTCTATCCTTCCTGGTTTCACTGTGTTCCTAAAGGGAATACCCATATCGAAATCACCGATAAGATTAAGAAGGATATTCTTAAAGCTCTTAAATTATTAAAGCCTCACTATATCTTGAATATGTTTGTGGTATTTGATGGTACTGATATTAAAGTTGTGAGTGGTGCAGGGCTTTCTTTTAAAATCAATATTGGTGTTGAATTGTTTCCTGATAAGGTTATTATGCTTGATGCTAATAATTTAAAGAAGGTCTTAAAGCTTGCACAGGGATATATAAATTTTCCCAAATCAAAGAAACACGCAGTAACTATTTCAAATAATGATTCGACTTCTTTAATTATGCCTTTCCCGTTACCGGATGATTCAATGCTCAATACTACTTTTGTAGAATTTAATGGATAGAAAAATAAATATGACAGTTGATGAAGCTATAAGAATTGCTAAAGAACAGTGTAAAAATCCTTATGCCCAATCATATCTAAAAAATATTTCTGAATCGATAGAACTTGGTGGTTTAAATGGTATGGCTGTTGATTCATTTAAACTTCAGATATTATATGCATTGAATAATATGAAGACATGGCGTGGGGAGACTGCACGAGAAGTAAAAAAAGTACTTAAAAAATACACACAAGGAAAATAACATGATTAAAAGCATACGTAAAATGTTCGAAGATTTAGTGATTGATTTATCACCGGAGAACTTGAGTTGTGATGGTGAGATTAGTTCTTCAGAAACTAAAAAACGCTATAATGATATCATGCGTAAGTGGAGTAAATTGGAAGCTATGGCTGGACGTGATGTATCAATTCAGGAAATTGAAGAAGGGATGTAATAATTATGGACTTTAATATTATTGGTTCAATGGAACATCATCTTGAAAAAATTGCTGATAATAAAACCGATGTCATCTTTTATGATAGTGATCTTGCTACTATTGAACTTAAAGGACTTACCTATATTCTTACTGTTGCAGGGGAATATGAATTTACTTATAAAATGAAAAATTATAATAACGAAAATTTTCATAAAGTTATTGATGAATTAACTGATGATAAAATAAAAGAAATTAATTCTAATGGTGATATGAATAAATGGGGTTGGTTTTCCATAGAGATATGGGAAAACAATTCATTGATTTATACTCTTGATAATTATCCGATCACCTATGATGAAGCAATTGATACTTATATCAAATTTACCGCTAATGTTTTTAAATACATGGAAAAATTGGATGATGCCCTTATAAAAGCGGAGGATGTTTTTTGGGCATCGATTGCTAATAGTTTCCCGGAAGCCGAGAGTGGGGATATTGATCCTATTGTTCTACAAGGATATAAAAATACTAACAAAGCTACTGTTAAACATTGGCTATTTAATAATATTAAAAATTGAGAGGAAAAAGAATGGCACAAATTATACAGTCATTCAATTCTTATAGTGGGATTTACTACAATAATTCTGAGTTTCATTATAGGTCATTGAAATAATTATTACGGTCATTTAATTAAGGAGTAAGATATGGAATTTGAAAATATACCTGAAGAATTAAAAGAAAGAGTCGAAGATTTAAGACGTGGGAGTGCTACCATTGAAGCCCTAGTGAATGAAGCTATCGAACAAGCTGATAATTGGAAGGATGCACAATCAAATATAAAGGCTTCTATGGACAGTTTAATTCAGGAAGCACAAGAGACCAAGGTTGATTTGGGTGGTGCTGAAGAAGTCATCCTGGAAGGTTGGTCTATTGCTGACATTAAAAGTCAAGCGGAAGATGATGGTCATGAAATTACTGATGAGCAAGCAATCAATATTCTCAGATACCTGAAGCAACATTTTGATGCTACCATTGGGATCAATTGGGAAGTTATTAGTTCTGCTATTGCTGAGGAGCTTAGTAACTAATGAATGAATCATGGAAATGTACTGAGTGTGGGTACTTCATTGAAGATAATGAAGGTGAAAATGGTATCAATGGTATTGTTGTAGAGGGTGATAAAACCTATGCTGATGATCCATGTCCCATGTGTAATGGGAAAATGCTTAAAGTAGAGGAGTAATATATGACTTATGATGTATATGGATATAAGACACAAGAGGATTTTGATAATCGTGATTATGTGGTTGTTGATGAAGGATTAACTAGAAGAAAAGATGCTATGAAAATTGGTAAAGATTCTCTCAATGAATATGCTGTAATAAAAGTACAATCTGATGATAGAGAGTTTATTGAAATTTTGAATATTAGAACTGGTGTTTTAGATACAGCAAGTATTAAACCGGATATGTTGGATGAGCAATTGATCAATAATGCTATTGATATAGCATGGGAAGAAGCTATTGAAGGTAAGACTCAAGATGAGATTGAAGAACTAGGTGATTGTTGGGAATGTTCTGATACTACTTACCTTTATGGATTCATTAAGGATGCTGATGATAAATATATTCCTGATCCTGATCAGGACTTATCGGTTATCGTTAATATGGGGAACGGTTGTACTCTTCAGATATTGCAATCAAAATACATAATAGATAATGTTGGTTTTTGTTCACCATGCTATCCTGGGCAAGCTGATCTGGATAGTGATGGAAATTTGACTGCATACATTTTACCGCCTGAATATTTTATCAAAGGTGAATTTGATACATCTAAAATCAGAGAGATATAAAAATTAGTCCCGATCAGGTATAAACATATCCATTATCGGTTTATTTATACCCTGAAGGGTATACAAATCAAATATATGCTGTAACGTATAAGGAGAATATGATTATGGAAATTACAGGAAATGAATGGAAAATTATAAATCATATCGTTAAATATGGATGTATAACTTGTAAGAATCATGATAATCTTATGGCTAGAGGTATACAGATATGTGATAGTAATAGCCTTGAAATTAGAGGTGAGTATATTGAATTCGATTTATCAGGTGATGATACCTGGATAACCGAACCTATTCTTATTTGGTGTGAAGAATGTCAAACTATCTGGTTAGATAGAAGAAAGTCTGTTGCTGATGACATTTTAAATCTTAAATTCCAATTGGATAATGGAAATGTACTTACTGATAATGAAATGGTTGATTGGAAAAAGAAAAGTGAATCTTGGAAAATCACTGAATATTTAAATAATAATTTTGAACTGGAATAAGGAGAACAATTATGAAAATTACTTATTCGAAAATCGCTTATGTTACATGTCCTTCCGGAATACTGGATGAAATAACTTCATCCCTTAATTGTATTGCTGAGGGTGATGGTCAAGCTGTTGTTAATATCGATACCCTTACCGAATGGCTCAATGAAGAAGAAAATAAAGATGATATAAGTTTATATAAATTTCTTGTTGGGATTGAAAAAGAACTTGATAAAGAAGTTAAAGAAAATGGTGAACAGATTGGTGAAGTAATTTTTAGTTCTTAAGGAGACTGAAATGATTAAAAATATATTAAATGAAAATGGTTATACGAATAACATAAGTGGATTGATCGATGCTTTATCAGATTTATCTAATGAAGATGAAACACAAACCCAACTATTAAAACTTCTTTCAACTAAATTTGATAAGATAAATTCTGTCTTGGTATCGCTTATAGAAACAATCAAAAAAGATTTCGGAACTGGTAATGGGGATGAAATTGATGAGAATCTTTTGAATTACCCTGAACTAGCCTCAATTTATCATAATGCTGTTAAAACCTTAGAGGAAACTGAATAATGATTAAAAAAGTCATCAAACATAAAGGTAAAAGAATTACCCGACTCTACCTGCAAGCCGGAGATGAAGTACAGACCAGTGAAGAGACTCTTCGGGAAACTGCTACTTATATTACAGGTAATACTTTTCAAATCCATGATACTGATTTAATGGTGCCTTATTATATCAGTGAAGAATATCATGAGACTAAATATTTACCTGTTGAGTATGATAAGAAAGGTGCTTATGTTGATATCCCCAAAGGATATAATTATTTAGGTCAAGAAGATTTCATTATCAATCTTGAAAAGATTAAGCCTCCTGATTATGAAATGATAGCATTAAAGGCAAAATATACTGAGGAGGCTTGGGTAAATGAAGTAGTCAAAGGCGGTACTCTATTTGGCTATGAGACATGGGTAAAAGAAAAATCACAGGAGAAATAATTTATGATTAATTCTAAACAAGAAAAACAATATGTCGAGAACCAAGGAGTACGATGTCCGCATTGTAACTCCGATGAATTGGATGCTGGAGAGCCACAAGCTGATGGCGCTGAGATTATCGTTGAAATAACCTGTAATAGTTGTCGTGAAATATGGAAAGATCTATACAAATTAGCGGGTATCATAGAAGACTAAGTTCAATGATTCAAAGTATTTATATTAAACTTATAGGAGAAAATTGAGTATATTATATGATACAGAAAAAATCATGTGTGAAGATAAAACCACTGGGAACGATTTGTGAATATCTACATGGTCTCAGTGGTTTTGTCGTTAAGACACGAAAAAAAATTATTACAAAAAGAACTTATGAATCAAATTGGAATCCAGTTAAAGTTGGTGAAACTACTGAATACTGTGTTGATCTTTCTGCTCATAGTAATCGGGAACTGGATACTAGCATGCCCAAACAGTTTTGGTTTGAAGCTGAACAATTAACGGAGGTATAAAATGTCTATAAATACACTGACAAAATTCGAAATTCAAAAAATACTTGTAATTTCTACAGCACATATAACTTTGAAAGATAATAAGCATTTGGAATATGATGCTATCTTTCCAGATAAAGCTAAATTAATTGTCGATAAATTCAATTACGGATATTATATCTGTGTCTCTAATAATCCCATTAAAAATGAATTCTATTCCGATGCTGTTTGGAATCTAATCCAATTGGCCAAGGATCAGGGATGCCAATATTTAAAATTGGATCGTGATGGTCAAATCTATAATGAACTTGAAAAATTTGATTGGTAGGAGGAGGTTCTGATGATTTTCAGATATAATAAATATCCAAAAGAAAAATTATTAAATTATGTAGATGCTTTTTATATAAAATCTTTTGAATGCTGTTGTCCCGATATGGCTTTCCATATTTTTGCCAAATATTTTCTCCATTATGTTGGAACAAATATAGAAGATCATGGAGGAGATTGGCCTATTAAAATTCATGTAGATAGTTCTCCAAGAGAAGCATTGGATTTACTTTTCTGCCCTCATTGTGGTGAAAGAGTAATTCTCTATCTTGAAGATTTTAAATGTGAAACTTGGGAACAATGGGAAGATGCTATAAAAAAAGTTTTTAAAAAAGAAAAGAAAAAAAAATAAGATATAGTTATGGCAAAGATATATTATGCAAAAAATTTAAGAGATCTAGGTATGGGCTGGAGGTTCATAGAGAAAAATTTACCTGAATTGATGTTAAAACTTGAAACCTTGGACTTCTCTGAGACACATGTTCTCTTAACCGAAGAACCTGAGAATGACCTGGAAAAAATCTTTATAAAATATCAGGATAATAATGAAATAGGTGCACTTGTTAAAGAGAATAAAGATTTACACCATACTTCAATGAGTGTAGGTGACATCGTTGCTAATGAAAGCGGTACTTATTATTGCGATAATGATGGTTGGGTAAAACTTAATTAAAAGGAAATATAACTATGAGTAATAAAAATTTAGCAGTGCGTTATACTGTCCGATGTGGTGAGTATGAATTTAATGGAACCACTATCCTTACTGGAAATCAAAATGATGCTGATGAAGATATTGTTCATGATAATTTCATCACTTTTTATGATGACGTGGATGAGGATGATATGGAAAAAGCTTCCAGTTATCTCTATTGTGCTGGTGAAGTTGGTATCAAAAAGATCAATTGGATAGAGATCACTGAAGAGGAAAAAGCTGTTCTTAATAAAGTGGGAATATAAATACCAAGGAGCAATAAATGGATGCAAAAACTTTAGTTGATGAAGGAGTATGTGTCTCTTTTTCAGAAGCAAGGAGATTGTTATCACAGGTTCCCAAATCAAAGATAAAAGAAATGATTGAGAAGAAACGTTCGGAGAAAGAAAAGAAAACCTTAACGGATAAGGAATAGTTATGAGTGAAATGAAACTGACAATACATAAAAATAATCTGAATAATGATAAGGGCAATGGTGGTCTTGAGATTAACATCCCCGGATGTAAAGGAAACCCTACCGATGCTGACGGTAATGGACAGATCTTTATTGAGCATATTCAAGGAAAAGTTTTAGTCCATGTATGGAATGATAAAGAAGATCCTAAAACCTTAACAATTGATGAGGAATAAAATGAATCCTTTATTAAAACAAATTCAAAATATTTTAGATGAAATGGCTGATTGTGATGAATGCATGCTCAATGATCATCACATGTATCATCTTCGAGCAATTGAAAATATCCTATCTGAATTAAAAAGAAAGAGACAAATTGTCATCATTCTTGATGGTGGTTTGGTTGAACAAATTTTTACTGAAGATGATTCTGAAGTATTGATCATCGATAAAGATGTCGATAGTGCCGATGACGAAGAGATCCAGAAATTCAATACTAAATCTACTGGTGACTTCGAAGGGACTGCCAGGATCGCTAATCTTGAGAATGAAGTTGTAATAGGAGGAGAAGCCAAAGAATTATTTGATGAATTTCACCAATAAAAGGTATTAGATATGAATGAGCTTTCCCTTGTGACCGAGATTGAATTTCAAGAATTTATGAAAGATAAGACATTCAATATTAATAATATTAGGAATGCAACTCAATTCTTTGTCAAAGGAGATATTATAGCAATAGCTTTCTTTGATAATGAAACCCCAAAAAATTCAAAGTTCTATCTTTTAAAGGAGTAAAATGTTATGAAATCACCCGATATCTGCCTCATTCTTCTTGCTATTTTTCTTATAGCATTTGCCATTACGCCTTTCGTATGTATGTAAAAATCATATAATTAAATGTATTCTAAAAGATTCATATTGAATCTTTATCTGAGATCTCTTATAATAATTAAGGAGGATATAATGCCTCAATACCTGAGATTAAAGAACCAAGATATAATGGAAACAGAAGCTATGAATAAATTTAAATTGATGCTCTTATTAACCAGGAAAGTAAAAGCCGGATACTTCAAGAATAAAAATGAATTAGAAACCTGGATGATCGATAATAAATTTTCCTTTATGGAAAGGGCACAATTAAAATGGATGGAGTATGCCATTTAACCAGGAGGAAGGATATGATTGAAATTGGAATAAAATATCGAAGCACATTAGACAATGATATTGTTGTTGTCGTTGCTATTGAACCTCCCGTCATTGAACGGGAAGGTGATATAGTTGTATTAGACAATGGAAAAAAATGGGATGAAGCATCATTCTTAAATTACCATGTAAAGTGCGATTAATAATAATGAGGATAATAATGAGGATAATAATGAGGATAATAATGAAAATAAATGAAAAAGATTTTATGGCTAAACGTCGAAGAAAAGAATTGCCAAGAAAGATCGGGAGAATCATTCTCTTTATTTTTCTTGTGGCAATAGGAGGAATAGCAATTTTTAAATTTAACCCAGCACAATATTTCTCTAAAGGATTCAATTCACATATTTCTTTAGAAGGTACAATAAATGAAAAATAATATTCAAGAAACAGCAATTAATAAATTTGGAGAGTTATTTACAAAAGGTATTGGATATCTTTTAAAAGCATGTAAGCTATATGTTAAAACAATAGATGACAATCCAGATGCAATATACGATTTTCAAGAAGCCTATCCTGATATTTCCTCTACTGCATGGCGCAGGTTTGAATCTGTAGGAAGAGGTTCTCTTCATGTAAAACTCCTCACTAATCTTACAACAGGGGCAAAGAAACTTGGAAAATGTTCTTTTGCAGAACAATCTAAATATGTAGAAGAACCTCTAGATGTTTTATTACCAAATAATGATGTGTTGAAAGTAAGTATACATAATCTTCAACCAGATCAAGTAAAACAAGTTTTTGCTTCTGACCATATTCGTAATCGATCAGAACAAAGAGCTTATATTGAATCCCTTAAAACTACCAAAGCTATTGAAACTTCACAAAAAGAATCAGCAGATATTTCTCTCCCTTATCAAATAAAAAGGGGAAAACTTATAGTAGGTAATGTCACTTTCACTAAAAGTGACTTGGTGAGAATTTTGGTACAATTGGAGAAATGATGGATTATGATGAAATTTTAGATGCCTTCAATTGCTTTCATGCTAATAGGTATATCTTTCATGTATGGGATATGGAACAGCTTTATGAAGGATTTAAAACACTCTCAAATTATAACATATTTTTTGAAGATATACATGTAAGTCTTGCTAAAAAAGACCCAGAATTATTAGTTGAAAAAGCCTGGGTATCTTTTTTAGAATATAATAAAGAGGCTATAGATTTATATTATACAGGTATCCCTACAAGACCTTATGACAAAGACAAAACAATTAATGAGAGAAAAGAATATAGACAGATTTATCATAATCCCGAGCGTCTAAAAACATTATTTTTAAATAAACCTAGACTTGGATTTTGTAAAAATTGTGGAAATCTACGAATACATTTTATAGGTTTATGTAAAAAACCTTGTAGACATTGTAAAGGTAATCGAATAAATAGACATAAAGATAAACAATTCTTTTCAAACCTTTCTCTTCTTCAACCAAAACTGAAAGATATTAAACCACCATCAGGTTATCAGTCTATTGATGAATGGGCTAAATCCGTTGGGATAACAAAACAAAAAGCTTCTTATTTGATTAATAGAGGTAGAGTACTTTTACTATGCAAAGGAAGAAATTTATTTATAAAGAAAGGAGAGCCATTACCATCTCAAAAATATAAAACTATAGAAAATCAATTAATAAAAGAATTACTGAAAACAATTACTTCAATGGCTCAAGAAAATCCGAGTACACAATTCTATTATAATCCTCATGAAATAAAGGATCTTATCCTTTATAAAAAAGATACTTCAAACCAGGAGAAAAATAAATAGATGGAACTTACGGTCTTAAGTTACGGGGGCGGACAAGACAGCACCACTTTACTTTACAAGTACGCCCTCGATAACAATTTCAGAAAAAAATATGCACCAGGACGGCTTTTGGTGATCATGGCCGATACTGGTGATGAGCATCCCCATACCTATAAACATATACAATTTATAAAGGAATTCTGTTCTCAAAATGTAGTAGAATTTGTTCATCTTACAAACGACATGGGATTCCACTCTCCCGACTGGCAAACATTAAGATTTTTCTATAAAACAAAAAATAGAATTGGAAGCAAATGTTTTCCCAAAACTTGTACCGAAAGACTTAAATTGAGACCTATATATAAATATCTCGAATACTGGATTCAAAAAGAATATGGATTTAAATCAGGAAGAAAGAAAGGATTGAAACAATTTGCTGAAACATATGATAAAATCAATATGCTTATCGGTATTGCCAAAGGAGAAGAAAAACGTGTTAACAAGGGTGAGCGCCCAAAATGGCAGGAGAAAGCCATAGAGGTTATCTATCCACTCATAGAGATGGGAATGGATAGAAAGGATTGCCAGGATTACATGGCCTCTACGGGCTTGCATGTGCCTTATCCATCGAACTGTTTATTATGTCCTTTCATGAGTGAGATCGAACTTTTATGGTTGTACAGATTTTATCGTGAGGACTATGAGGAATGGGAGCTACTGGAACGAAATAAAATCAGAGCCAATGCTCTTGAAGGAGACCCTACCAAATCCAAAAATTCAAGAGGAGAGATTGTCCCGAACATGGGAGTTTGGGGTGAAAAGTTATTACCTCAGATTTTAGAAGAAACGATCAAGAAACATGGACATATGTCCAATGATGAATTAAATGAATACAAATTTAATCATGGATGTAATCAGTCGAAGTATTGATGTGTATGATTATGATGGGAACCCCGGTGTTGCCAAGGAAAATTGAAGAAATAAATATATAATTGTGGTGGGACAACCCCGGAAAAGCCGGGGAGAAATGAGATGATGGGAGCCACCCCATTTAAATTGAGAAAAATAATATAAATTTATGGTATAATTAAAGTCAAGTACAATATTTCCAAGTAGATAGGAGAAAAAATCATGAAACAAAAAGTCTTTTTACTTATCTTATGTCTCGCTTTTGTAGCACAGATATATGCTTCAAGAACCTGGTCAACGACTCCCGCAGAAGATGCGGAGTATATGTTAAAAACTTTTAAGATTCTAGGTCCACTGATTGTAATGGTCGGAGCACCTCTCATCTTAACAATTATTATTGTTAGTGCAATTCAAATACTTAAACACGGTGGAACGCTTGTCGCTGATATTTTTAAAAGGGAGTAATTTATGACAAAGAAAATAACTGAAATAATATTTCCTGAACGCAAAGCAGGTGTACGGAATATGCAATGTTTAAATGATTACGATGAGATCATTCTCTTTCCACTTAACGAGAATGATCTTCTTGTTTTCAATAAGATTGGTCAATTGATTGCCATTGCATCTGAAAATTTTAAACAAGTATTTTACTTTACAGATAAACATTTAATTGAAAAATATTTTGTTGATTACAAGAAAAAAGAAACACATTATAAAGGTATCGTTCTTAGTACTTGGGATCACAAATACATTTTCGGAGAGGATTTTTAATATGAAAGCTATATGTCCCAATAACCCGGATCATAAAACATTTGAAACTGTTGCCCATGTCTCCCAGGACTGGAAAGTAGATGAAACAGGTAATTTTCTTGAAGTTGTCGATGAATCAGTTGAGACCGTTGCATTCCCTAATCCAGATAACACTTGGACATGCTGTACCTGCGGAGCTGAAGCCACTGTCACTGTAGAAGATTAATCAATAAAGGATAAAAATTTTGCCTAATTTACCTGAATGTATGTTCAAATTATTTGATGTAAATACAGAGAGTTTTATTCAATTTATAAAATCAGAATTATCCGAAAATAACTCATTATCTGAGGAAGAAATTTTTAATACAATAAATAAAGATTCTTCAGAAGAACCAGAAATTAAAACCGAGAAATTATCCCTTATCTTTTCTAATCCAGGATATTGTGATGAGGAAAATATTTCAATAAAAAGATTTTTTATAACAGGATCAATTCCAGATATTGAAAATGCTGTAGAGAAAATCAAATTACTTAAAGATATTGATTATTCATATATCACATATACTTGGAAAAAAGAAATGGAAAAATCGTAAATAAAAAAATCAATATCGCACATAACCATTAAAAAGGATTCAATATGGATTATTTAATTACAGGCGTTACAGGTCTATTAGGTAGTCATATCTTTTTTGAATTGCTTGAAAAAATTATTAGATATAATTCATCATCTAAACTTTTTTTATTAATTAGACCTTTTAATAATATGACTCCTATAGAAAGAGGCATAAATATTTTTGCTCCAGAAAATATTCCAGAATTCATAAAGAAATATTCAATAAATATACTTAAAGAAAGGTTTCAAATTATCCCATGTCATTTAAATTGTAAAGAATTATTTCATATAATTTCTAATATTGATACTAAGAAATTGACAGTAATACATTGTGCCGCTTCAACAAATTTAATGACAGATAAAGCTACAGAACAAGAACTTTTATTAAATAATAATTTGGGAACTATAAATTTGATAAATAATATCGATAGTAAAAAACTTTATAAATTTATTTATATAAGTACAGCATTTGTAAATAGAATTAAAAATATTTATAGAAATCCCTATGAAGAAACTAAATCAACTATGGAAACATATATATCAAGTTATTGTAAAAAATATAATATTCATTATCAGATATTACGACCTTCAGTTATCTGTGGTCGTTTAATTGATTTCCCTTTATATATTACTTTAAAATTTGATGTATTCTATGGTTGGGCATACTTTTTTTATAGATATAAAATGGATATGCCAATTAGAATCCACATTAATTTAAATGAAACTCTTAATATTGTTCCTGTAGATTATGTTGCTAAAATCATATGTAAATCTATCAATGAAGATTTTACAGAACTTAATATAATAAACCCAAATCCTCCATTACATAAAGAATACTTTTCCGTTATTTTAAATATGCTAAATGTAAAGGAATTTGAATTTGTTGATAAATTTCCAAATAATTTAAATAAATTTGAAAAATTATATTACAGAACTGTAGGTAAAACTTTCGCTCCTTATATTACTGTAGATAATCAAAAATATAATTCTAATTTATCCCATGAAATATTTAATTCAATTCAATATCCAGATGTTTTGGAACATTTCTCTGGATTGATTAAATATGCCATAGATAAAGAATTTAAACCATAAAAATGAAAGGATGGTAATAGATGTTTCAATTATGTCTATGTATCGAAGCTCCTATGGCCAGGAATGGATTGGAAGGTTATTCTTTAGGAGAACATTATTTCTGTGAATATAAAGAGAAAGATAAAAATGGTAGACCATATTACCAAGTTTATCCTGATTATGGTAATAGTGGTTACTATGAGACATGTGGTACTGGAATTTTCAAAAAGTTTTTTAAAATTATTGAAACTGTACCACCAATTGAAGAGAGCGATTCAGTTATTGACTGGTTAAAGAAAATGGAAAGACAATGTCCTAAAATGGACAAAATCTATTATGAGATGGCTACAAAATTAATTCAATAATTTAAATTTGTAAATTAAATATTTATTCACAATTTTCAAAGGAATTATAATGACAACCAAATTAGATTCAAAAGTAAAGAAAAAACGTTTTAAAGAACGTATTCAAAAAGAAGATAAAAAGAAAAAAGTTATTCTTTTAGCCCTTTTAAATCAATATGGTAACGGTAAGAAAGTTGCAGAAGCACTGGGTAAATCCCCCCAAACTATTTATGAACAAATGAAACGTTTAGGAATTGATAACGATTATGGTTACCTGGAAGGAGAACCAAAAGATCCTGAGAAAAGAAAAGAATGGTTTGAGAATATTCTGAAAAAGAATAAATATAACATTCAAAATACTGCAAAAGCATTAAAGACCAGTGTGTCTTCAGTCCGTGCTCGAATCAAGAAATTAGGGATACATGTAAATGTCACAGATGAACAAGAAAAAGTTATCATTGAAGCTTTATTTCATCAATTTAAAACTGCTGGAAAAGTTGCGACTGCATTATCGATTAATGAAAAAACACTTAAAACAAAAATGAATCTATTAAAAATCAAAAACAATAAAAAATAATTATCCATTCCATGTTACTTTATATTCAAAATTTTTCTTGTAAATTCCTTCCCATAAAAATATAATGAAATATAAACAATACTTTACTCCACTGATGATTAATGATGACTTCAAGGGCACTGGCTACTTCCTGGTGCCCTTGACATTTAGGAGTACCTACCAATAACTTTCTCACAAGTAAATGCTAAAACTTTAATCTTGTTTATTTGAAATTTTCTGGGTATAATTTATTAAGATTTTGTAATGTCCTCGAAATATTGAGGTTAAGTAATATGGATCATACACATTAAAATTAAAGGAGTTACTTTTATGTACAAATCTTTTATTCTTATCGTTTTATTTTTATTAATTACAGTTAATGCCCAGGACTTATATATTACAGGTAAGGTTCTGGACAACAATAACAGTCCGATGTTTGGCGTTATTGCGACATTAAAAGGACAAGGTATTTCTGATACTACCGGTGCTGATGGTATCTATATCTTATCAAAACTTTCCAATGATATTAAAAACCAATCTTCAGTATCCCTTAATACAATTAAATATGATAACTCTCGACTCTGGTTCCCGGTTCTTAAGAAAACTCAGGTTTCTATTAAGGTATATAATCTGAGTGGTCAAAATGTCTTCACTGCTTTAAACCGAAAACTTGATCCTGGTAACTATTCAATTAATCCTGCCACTGGTTTATCAGCACAAATGTATATCGTTCAATTAAAGATTGGCAATAAAGTACATAACTTTAAATCACCAAGTCTCTATGATAGAGGTAAACCAAGTTTAACCCGGATCGGGGACAATGCCACAATCAGTGGTGGTGTCTTTGCTAGATTATCACAAGATGATATTAATGATACTCTAAATCTGATTAAAGATAACCAAGTACTCTCTACTACCAATATCAGTGAATGGATTGATACCCTACCGGATCTGTTTGTCATACAGAGAGATATCTATGGAAACTTATACTTACCTATGTTTTTCCCTGATACAATCAGCCTTATCCAAGCCAATATTACTGGTGATGATATCAATGGTACCAAGACCGCTGAACTCTGGCATAATACTTCCAGTAATACCTATAGTGGTTTCGTTTACTTCATTTATTCTGTAGGTACAAATAAATATAATGTGTATGTGGATGTATTTAATAACCAAGATAAACTTATCGGTCAAAGTCCAAATATTCTTTTCAATAGTATAGCTGGTGATATTGAAATTCCTCCCTTTAGTGCAGAAAATGCAAAACCAGAAGTACAGATTATAGGAAATGATACTACTGTTAGTATCTATGATACAATCCATATTACCTGTATTGCCACTGACCCTATCGGTAGCAGAGGAATCTCAAAATGGGAACTGGATATTAATGGTGAAGGATTTAAAGAAACAAGCACAGGTGACACCTCAGTGATTGTTCCCGATGTCACCGGACAAAGAAATGGTGATATGGTCTATGTGGTTCGAGTTACTGATAATGATGGTAACACATCTTCAGATCAAATAACTGTTACAGTGGTCAAAGATGAGCCTATAGCGAGTACCTTTGTTGAAGGACAGTGCAGACCTTCTTTCCTCGTTAATAACAGTGACTCTATGATTGTTGTAGGAGATACAGTTATTCTTCATGGTACTGCCACAGATGGCTATGGTCACATTGTAAAATGGGAATGGGACATTGGGAATACCGGAACATTTGTTACAGATGAATCTGCTACAGATACCAGTAAATATGAATATGTTATTCCAATGAACTCAGATTCTGTTATTGAATGTGTCCTTCGGGTTACCGATGATGATGGTAATACTGCTTTGGATACTGTTACACTTAAAGTTCTTTTCCTATTTAATGGTGAGTATAAGATAAAATCGAAAAATCAATCTACCATGTTCGGTAAATTACAGAATAATGTATACCAATATCATTGGTTTCCTTTACCTCCTATCGATGTCAGTTTCAGTTATGATTTCTGGTTTGATACTACTACCTACAGTTTAGGTAATTACTTTGAAGCAATAAAATACTGTAACGAGAAATCAAAAGGTGCTGGATTGGATACAGCTTATACTTATACTGATAGTTTGGATATTCAAATGGATCTGACCAAGAATGGATTCCGAATTTCTACTGAAGCTGAATTCCATTACGCATTTAATAATGGTGTAGTGGTCCTGGGAGAGATCAGATTGAATGATAAATATGAAAATGCGATTCCAGGTGAATCACAAACTGATTATACTGGTCCATCAGTAATTGATCCAATGGTAAAATTTACTATGACCGAAAGTTTCTTCAATAGAGGAAATTATTATTCATACTTTCCAACATATAATGGAGCTAAATATTTACTTGTTCGCACTGTGGAATAAATGATCTGATATATTCACAAATTCCTTCAAGTTAAAAAGGGGCGCTTTCTCAGAGTGTCCCTTTTTTATTTTACACACAAATCATTCCAAGGAGATTTCATATGGATTTATCTACACTTACTCCGTATCGTAAAGGACTTATCACATCCACCAAAAAATTAAACGAACCATTTAAAGAATGCTTATATGATATAGGAACAAAAGAATACGAAGAATGGTGGAAAGGTTACTGTGATGGTACAGAACTTTTAATGTTAGAAATTAATCTTTATTTCTTGAACCAAAAAAGCACGAATGATATAATAACCATTAAATGATCTTTTTTTGATATAGGATGGTTATTATGTGGTTATTAGATTTATTTTTCTGGTGGAAAAGAAAAAAACAAAAAGGATACTTTTTTATTCCTGAAGAACCAAATGAAGAAGAATGTGCTGCAATGCAAAGAGTGTGGAATAAAATTAAAGATGCAAATCTAACATTTGAAATCGTTAGCGCGACACAACTTGCACGAGTTCTAGTTCATTACAAAGTAGAAGGTTTTGCAGATAAAAAAGTTACCCCGGTTGACTGATGATCTCTTTTAGTTTTAATTTAACGAGTTCTGGATCATTTTCATAAAGGATGGCTTCACCACCGGCCTCTTTCCAACTCTCTATATTTGAAACCCGATCATCGATGAGAACTGAGTCGGGTTCAGCCCATTGATATTTGTCAATATCAAGATACAAAGTTGTTCCTGGAATATTTTTATCTACCCAATTTTTCTTTCCACCAGGAGCCCATTTAAATAATCCTGGTGAGGACAGCAAAACAGGATCATATTTCTTTACCACTTTCCAAAGCTCTTCACCTTTGGGCATCCATTCCATTTCAGACCAGAACTCAGCCCCCTTCTCTTCAATCTTATCATACATGTATTGCTTCTCTTCCTCGGAAGCATCATCTGCTAAACCTTTGGCAACTTTCGGTCCTAGCTTCCTGATAGCCTTGTCACAGTCGGTGATACAACTATCCATATCGAGATACACTTTTATTTCTCTTTTTGCTGTGACACCTTTTCCCAATTCCTGCTCTATTTCTTCTTTCCTTTTTATGGAGCGTTGCAATACCGTTTGAATGGTAAAAGGAAACTTCTTCATTAAGGCATCGATATCATCCATGACCTTAAGATTTTCAATTTCCCACTTTGGTCTTTTTGATAAAGGTTTGACATTTTCAGAAAGGATATTAACAATATCTAATAACTCATTTTCAGAACTCTCACTTGTGGTTTCTTTTTTACCTGTCAACTTATTAAATAACACAAGCAAATCATCCGCTTGCTTAAAAACTTTATGAGGTCTTTTGAAAACAATATTCTTTTCCTGAGCAGTTTTTAAATCTGCCATTATTCTTGAAAAAAGATTCCCATAATTTTCCATCTTACTTTTAACCTGAATCTCTTTCATACTTAATTTGGGATTCTCAAAAGAGATCCGCATCATTATAGGAACTATATCCCATACCTCTTTATAGTTCTCTAAACAATTCGCCAACACTTTTATCTGATGAGAAATTAAATATTTCATTATAACCCTTTCTTTGTAAACAAAGGCAATAATATCAAAAGATTATTAATTTAATTTTTTCTCTTGTAAAGGTTTGATATAAAAGAAAATAGACTTCTGCCCCAAGAAAAACCTGGAATCTCTTTAAGAGATCTCGTATAATATATTGTGGAGGAATTATGAACAAATCAACAAAATTCAGAAAGCTCTTAAATGTAATGCAACTCCTTAATTCCGAGGAAGATGCATGTAAAAAGAAGAAAAACAAAAGATATAGAAAACCTCATTTAGGACTCTTAAACGAGTATTCATCCAATAGAATACCCAACAGTTTAAGCTCTCATGATCTTGAAAACAGGATCGCTGAACTTGGATTCGATACTGCTGTCCAGGATATTAAACATGGCCCAGTGGTTACCCGATATGAACTGAAATTATCAAAAGGTGTAAGGATTGCTCAGATTAAAAAGATCACTGAAGATATCGCAATGGCTTTAATGTCATCCAATATCAGAATCCAAGCACCCATTCCAGGTACAGCTTGTGTTGGAATAGAAATGATGAATGAAACAAGATCCATTATCGGTTTCCGTGATATCTTTACCACTGATTCCAATACCAAGATTCCCATCGTACTTGGAACCGATACTATTGGTAATCCAAAAATAATCGATTTGACTACTATGCCTCATCTTTTAATCGCAGGTCAAACTGGATCAGGTAAATCTGTATGTATAAATAGTATTCTTCTTTCAATATTATTTACTCGAACACCAGATGAATGCCAGCTTGTCCTTGTCGATCCCAAGAGAGTGGAAATGGCGTCATATAATAATTTATCCCACCTGAGATGCCCTGTGGTTACCGAGCCCTCAGAAGCGGTGCATGTGTTCTCAGATTTAATTGAAGAAATGGATCGTAGATATAAACTCTTAGCTGATTATCGAGTAAGAAATATCGAAAGTTTTAATAAAAATTCCGATACAAAACTTCCTTATATAGTAACTGTGGTTGATGAGATGGCTGATCTCATGATGACTTCAGGTAAAGAACTTGAGAAAATGATCGTACGGTTGGCTCAATTAGCCAGAGCAGTAGGTATCCATCTGGTACTTGCAACTCAAAAGCCTATCGTTAAAGTTATCACTGGTCTTATTAAATCCAATATGCCTTCAAGGATCTCATTCCAAGTATCATCCAAAAATGATTCCAGAGTTATTCTTGATTGCAATGGAGCTGAAGCTCTGGCCGGTAAGGGAGATATGTTAATGATTTATCCTGGTGCTTCTGAACCTGAACGATATCACGGTGCCTGGATAAGTGATGATGAAATTAACTGTGTAACTGATTATGTAAGAGGATAATATGAGCAACGAATTTCTTAATGAGATACAATTTAATAAAAAGGTCCAATTAAAAAGACCTAAGAAGCAGAAGAAAAAAGGATATAAAAGAGTGCCACAAAAAATTATGCGGTTGGCTTTCTTTCTTGTAACTTTATATGTCCTTTTCTTAGGTGGTCGTTACTTCCTGGAAGGCTTTGTTGCTTTCTGTCGAGGAACTGAGCACAAACCTTGGAGTGAAGTTGTTAAAGATTATAAAGAATTTCAAGAGGAATAAATTATGTATGCCGATGAACGTTTCGAAAATATGAAAAAGAATGTTAATCCGATCTTTATGATTATTGGAATGGGCATAAGAATAGGTTTATTATTACTATTACTCTGTTGTGGAAAATTCGCCTGTGACTGGGCGGTCAATAAATCACATAACTCAGTCAGTACTTATGAAATCGAAAAATATAATAGATCAAAATTACGAGTTATCAGAGATTTAAAATCCACTGGATATATCGATAGTAAAGAATTAAAGAAAAGAGTTCAAGAAGTATACCGAAATTCAAAACAAAAATATATAAAGGAATACAGAACCGATGAAAAGTAATTTACCTCCAACAGCACCTAAACAGAATAAGACAGATAAATTACAGTATGATATGATTTACCTCATTGTTGGTAGTTTCATACTCTATGTTATTTATCAAATATTTGAATTTATATTCAGACCTCTTAGAATGTTATCCCAGGATGAAGTTGAAGAGAGATTTGAACGTATCATACATGAAAAAAGGATGGCACGAAGAGTCAGAACAATTGATGATCCCAATGATCCTATGAATCAATTCAAAGTTCGATTCATTGATAAAGATCTCAAATATAAAAGAGACAAAGAAAATAATCAGATATATTTTGCCTGGTTTCAGGAATGGCAGAGTGGTAACATCATTGACTCTGATTTAAGATGGGCTCCCGAAGCTCTGGATACTGATAACACTTTACGTTCCAATTTTATTCAGTATATGAAGATTCAATATCAACTCCATAAAAAAGCCAGTATTGTTAAACGGATGCTTTTCCTGAATACTATCTATAAGTATTATCCAGAACTCTCTCCTAATATGAGAGGGCTAGCAAATGATTTATCTAATTATGAAGAAGAAAATACTGAGATCGAGATTGAGAATGAATTAAGAAAGGAAATCCAGAAATACGGATTGCCAGAAGAAATTGTCGATTATCTGGTTAAGAAGGATATAAATGCCAGTACATTACGAAAAGAGGCTAAACAATTAAAAGGATATATCGAAGCAGGACATACTGCAGAAGCCAGTATCTGTGTCTTGGAAAATAAATTTTCCGATGATGCCTTTGCTCCCATTGAATTAATCTGTAAATATGGGTTACCTACAAAAGTTGGTGTTGCATATGTTTTGGGTTACCTCAATGATGATGAAGTAGTTGAAATCAAAAATCTGATGCAACATGTACAGGAAAATTACGGAACATATGCCTGGGACATCATTCCAGGTAAAGATAAGACTGCTTATGATGATATATTGGATGGCGAACTTGAAAGATTAACAAACAAAAAGATTGTTAAAAAATTAAATGAAAAGGTTTGCGTATAATGATGGATTTAAAGATGTTAAAAGAGAAAGCTCAAGAATGTATTAAGGATTCTAAGGCGCAATTGGTAGCAACTGAGAACCTACCTCCTATGCTTTTTGGAGTAACAGATAAATATGAGCTTATCTTTTATGATATTGATTTAATTACTGCTGAAGATATAACGAAATTCAGAAAACAATTCAAACAATTAACCGCTAAATACAATGCTTTTATATTAATTGCAGATCTTTTATCCTATGAATCAGAAAAAAAAGATCTGGATTCTGAATTTATAGAAGAACACCCCCACACAGTCAGCGCTTTAACTTGTATTATTTATACCGATAGAGAAGCTTTTGAACGAAAATATAAATATTTAAGTAATAAATTTAATTTCGTTGACAGTGGTTGGGTATATTTCACCGGTGATGAAGATGGAACATTTTCGAATCCTTTTTTTCGAGGAAATTCCATCGAGCATCATCAATAAAAATCGATTAAATTGAGGTATTTTTCTAGGTAAAAAATTTTTAATTGATCTCAATTAAAAAAGTGTTGACAGGTTTTTTATTCCTGTTTATTTTAAACCTTACTACCTCAAATTATTAAACTTACAATATCAGAGCGAGGAAAATGTATGAGTCATTACGTTGACATAGTGACAATAATCAACGATAAAGATTCTTTGGTTAAAGCCTTGATTCGAATGGGTTTTACCGAGGAGCAGATTGAGATATTTGATATAGCAAATAAGTTAAATGATTGGCAAGGAAATCCAACAGAAAAACTAGGTCATATTATTATCCGTAAAGAACATATTGGTAATTACCATAATGACTTCGGTTTTGAACAAACTGTTGAAGGAAATTATATAGCTCATATTGATGAAGCAAATGGATATGGTGAAGAGTGGCAGAAGAAACTTTTCACTTATTATAATGTTGAAAGGGCCAAATCAGAATATGATTCAATGTGTTTAAGTTATGAAGAAACTGTTGATGAAGAGGATCGTATAGTATTAAGAGCTTATGTATAATAATATTCAAAAATTTTTTCTACAAGATGTAAGTATAGTAATGACAATAGTTTTTTCTATTGTGGCTTTTATTATTGCTATTATGATTACCTCAATCATTATAAATATTAAACATAGAAAGAAAATGATAAACATTCTTAAATCCGATGATAAAATTCCTGACTTAATGAATCGTTACAATTTAATCATGCATGGAATAAGAAGTACTTTTGAAGAGCATGGTTTTATAAAAGAACATGAATTTATTCATGATAGCACTATTATCAAACTATTTGAAGAAGCAAATCAAAAAAGGAATGAAAACAATGCCTGAAATAAAATTAACATTTGAATGGGATGGTAAAACTGTCCATAAAGAAACTGAGGGCTTTGTAGGTAATGAATGTATTGAAAAAACTGAATTTATTGAAAAAGCCTTTGGTAATAAAACAGAAAATAGAGAAATGAAATCAGAGTATTATCAAGATACAGAGGTAGATAATGAAGAAGAAAACAGAGATTTTAACACCTATTGAATTAGTATTCGACGGTGAGCGGGTATTCAGTCCATGGTTTCACCCGAAAATTGCTCCGGTTTTATGTACTCTATGCAAAGAGAAATGCAATAAAAATAAAAAGGAAAAATGTTTTAACATTAATCCATACTGTGGTTAAAAATAAAGGAGGCTTACATGGCCCTTTTAGCATTTATCGGACTTATCGCTATACTGATCTTTCTTAGAAAGATCATGAATGCTATAGGAAAATCATTTGATGCTCTGTCACATGATCTATCTGACAGAGCTGTTTCAAACATAAATACACAAAGACAAATCTCGAAAGAAACAAAAAGGATTCGAGAAAAAATTAACACAATTAAAGGAAACGGAACCGACCATGAATATTGGACCAATGTCCAGAAAGAAATTGATGGTCTCACAAAATGAGGTTTTATTATGGATTTAAAATATCACCCTGACTTCTGGGAATTCTATACCCTAAACAGAGAAGAAATTGATTATATTTTAAATTTTCACATTATGAAATTTGTGAAAATTGTTGAACCATGTGAGATGTTTCAACACCTCATTTTAAAACTAGCTGAATCCGAGTTACTTGAACAATATGATCTTTCAAAAGGATGTTATTTAAAAACATATTTTGTACATAAAGTTCAAGGCTATGCCCTTCATTACATAAGAACAATATCACGAAGACCTAAATTTTTCCCTATTGATATGTATATCACAATGCGTGAAAATAATAGTGATGGTGAAGAAAGGAATAATAATAAAACCCTTAAAAATCATATTGATTATACTACCCGGCCTAACTTTAACGAAACAATAGATGATACTTTGATCTCTGATGAAACCATGAAATATCTAAGAAATCAACTCAATGATATAACTTATTTCATTGCATGTCTTTATCTTCTGGATTGTTATTCAATGAAAGAAATTCAAGATACTGCAAAAGTATCCTACAATACAATCCTCAGAAAAATTACAAAAATTAAACAAATAGTATATAAGTTTTCAAAGTCAAAGGATAATGAATATGCCACATGCAAATAATTATTCCAAAGACATTATGAATTATTTAAAGTCAAAAGTAGATAGGATAACTTATACTATAGCATCTTTTTATTTTCTGAATAACTATTCATTTAAAGATATTCAAAACGAATTAAATCTATCCTACAATAAAATCCTTAATAGAATTTTAGTAATAAAGCAGATAGTCAATCAATTTTAAATTCAAGGAATTGAAAAATGGAAAATAAAGAACACATCTTTTCAAATTATATACGTGCCGGTTATACAATTTTGTGGATACAGACCCATGAAGAACATAGGGCGATAAGAACCCTAGCAAATGAAATGAACAAACTTGACAAAGGAAATTATAAATTTTATTCTTGGGACAGAGTTGATGGAATCAAACTCCGAGAAATAAATGATAATAATATCCTTTTAGAAAATAAATTAGATATAAAAACTAAAACAGATGATCCAATGTTGGCTCTTAATTGGATAAGTTCAGAAGAGGTGGAAGAGAATTCTATCTTTTTTCTATTAGATTTCCACCATTATATTAAAAAAGATTTTATTCAACGAAAAATACGAAATATAATTCCAATCTGCAGATCTACCGGTAGAGTTTTGGCTGTTGTTTCTTGCTGTTCATCAATACCAGATGAATTAAAGAAAGAAATAACTGTAATTGATTTTAAACTTCCAAATACAAATACTTTAAGAAAAGTATGTCAACGAGCTTATGAAAACGCTAGATCAGTTGAAGATTCCATAGAGTACCCCAAAAACGATACTTCCCTTATTGAAGCAGCCTTAGGAATGACATCTGATGAAGCTGAGAATGCTTATTCTCTTTCCATTGTTGAAAGAAAATGTCTTGACATTAATGTTATTAATAGAGAAAAAGCCACAGTTGTTAAAAACACAGGGCTCTTAAATGTTATTAGTGTAACAGAAACTCTTGATGACATTGGTGGACTTGATAACCTTAAAGAATGGCTCCTGGTTAGAAAGAATTGTTTCACTGAGAAAGCCAGAGAATATGGAATACTTCCTCCCAAAGGTGCCCTATTCGTAGGCCCTCCTGGAACCGGGAAATCTCTTGTTGCAAAAGTTATCGCCAATGTTTGGGAACGACCATTATTCAGTCTTGATGTAGGTGCACTCTTAGGCAGTCTTGTAGGAGAATCAGAAGAGAAAATAAGAAGATGTCTCAGTATCGTTGATGCAAATGCTCCCTGTGTCTTACGAATAGATGAAATCGAAAAAGCTTTTCCTAATAATAAAAGTGGGCATGTTCATGAGACTTCTCAAAAAATGCTAGCAACACTTTTAACCTGGATGGCTGAAAGAACAACTGATGTATTCATTGCAGCTACTTCAAACGATGCAACGAAACTACCTCCTGAACTAATTCGTGGTGGTCGTATGGATGCAATCTTCTGGGTTGATTTCCCTTATGATAGTGAACGAGAGAAAATTATCTCAATACATTTGGGAAAAATAAATCGTGACCCCAGCAACTTCGACATAAAGCAATTAGTTAAATCCACTAAAGATTTTAGTGGATCTGAAATTGAAGTTTGGATTAATGATACTCTGAAATTTTCATTCAGCAAAAATCAGGAAATCTCCACTGAAGATCTTGTTACAAGTGCTAAAGAAGTATCACTTACAGCACAGCTTTATGCCGAGGATATTAAGAAAGGCCGTGAATGGTCTGAAAAACGTAGAGTGAAAAAAGCTTCAATAGAGATGAAGGCTGAACAGGTAATAGGTAAAAGGAAATTAAACTTATAAAAAACACTGTCCCTTTTTCATTAAAGGGACAGCACTTATTAATGATAGGAAAATAATTATGGATATATTTAAAGATGGTGTTTTAGTTGAAATTAAAGTGCGGTTCTGGACTGGAGCAAAAATCCTGACTGCTCAAGACTTGGGATTAGAAAAAGACACTATATCTAATGTTTATCTTCTTGGTAAGAAGATGCTCGTTCCAAAAGAAACCATACATAAATTCAGATCTATTGAAAGTAAAGCTCGGTTTCTAGTTGAGACGAACAGTTTTAAATTCCCTATAAGTTCAGCACGGTTTGTACCCAAAAAGAAATTTTTAAAAATACTGCAAACTCTTCAGGAATATCAGGAGGCATATAATAAATTAATCGATAACCTGATTGTTGATTACGACAAATTACGAAAAGAGATGCTACCTATTTATGAGGAAGCAGCCAAAGCTGCCTATAACCGACAAACAAAAATAGGTGTTCATGAATTCAGTATTGAAGGTAAAGAAAACGAAGAGGAAGAATTCGTCACAAATTTTCTTGACCGAATAAAATCATACTATCCAAGCACAACTTCATTAAGAAATAGGTTCTCTTTAACCTGGAATATATTTGAAATTGCTCTACCGAAAATGAGAAAAGTTTCTGAAGATAAAATTGCAAAAGAGAATATTGCCTACGATGTTTATCAGAAAGAGGCCCAAGAAAAGATTGGTTCTTTTATCAATGAGGTTGTTACAAATCTTCGTGAACAAGTAGTAACTCTTTGTGATAAAATCGCCACCAATATGAAATCAGGGAAAATTGTTAAAGGCCCTACTATTAATTCACTTAAAAAATTTATTGATGATTTTTCAGAACTCAATTTTGTTGGAGATGTGAGCATTGAAAAACAATTGCTTGATTTAAAAAATAATTTTTTGGAGAAACATACTTCTCCCGAAATAATAAAAAGTGATGATCTTCAGCTAGAATTAAAACGTAAATTAAATTTAATAGTAAAGGAAGCAGGAAATGTCTCTGATATAGATGAAGTAACAGGTCAGTACCGTAGAAAAATTCAATGGGTAGATTAATCTCATTTCGTAGTAATATTTGCTCTGTATTTAAGGAGGCAAAAATTGGAAATTACTGAAATAAAAGTAACAATGCATAGAAGCAGAAATGTAAGAGCTTTTGTTGATATTGTTCTTGATGATTGCTTTATTGTCCGAGGATTGAAAATTATTGAAGGAGCGCAAGGGCACTTTGTAGCAATGCCAAGCAGAAAAACAAAAACTGGTAAAATTGTAGATATGGTACATCCAATACAAAATGAAACCAGAATACTTATTGAAAATGCCGTATTAGATGAATACGAAGCGGAGCTAAACAAGTGAAAAAGAATCCCTCTCAATGGATAGTAAGCAAATACGGCAAAGAAGAAGAAAATTATTACCTAAAACTTTTAAAAAAACATTTCGGTAAAGATAACGTATCAACGTTCGAAGAACATCCAGATGCAATGATAAGTATCATCTGGTCCCGCACATTCGATGAAATATGTGGAAAAAATTACCAGAAAAAAAGAATTCCTCAACGAAAACAAAAAGCCATAAAAGAAAAAATCCTACAAAAATTAAGATCTAAATATGGTCGCTGGATAAACTTAACCAATATAAAATTCAAAGGTGTAGGGAATGCTTCCTACCAAACTAACTTCAATAGAGTATATAAAATAAAAAATAGCGGGATATTGTATGGGAGCCCGAATAGGGGCTCCTGTGGGAATATCTTCGTCACCTCACACTGCATTGAGCGACTAGAAGAACGAGTGGATCCAAGGGCATACAGCCCCCTCACAGAGGATTTAAAAAGGATTTATAAAACTGACCCAACTAGTGCTGATATCCTAGTCGGATTAATCTTAAATAGCAATAAAGAATATGCTATGAAAGATGGTTATTGCTATTTAAATATTCGAATGGGAGTCTTGGCCCTGGAAGATTTAGGGGATATTTTTATTGCAAAAACATTTCTCACACCAGATATGTTGAAAGAGATGGAATGGTGTCAACCTTTAATAGATCCAGAGATTGATATCAAAATTGATTCATTTGCAGATCTATTAAAGCTTGATACTATAAAAATTCGAGAGCCAAAATTCTTTGAACAAGAATTGGCTGAAACATTTTTCAAATTACTCTTATCGGAAGAAATTGATTATGAATAAAAAATTAAAATTATGTTGTCCTGTATGCGGGGATGAGATCACGGCAGATCCCCATGAAATAAAAAAACATATGACAACGAATAAAGAACATATAGAACGTTTAGAGATACTTATCTTAACACAAAAAGTAATAAAAGGCAAACTCGAAGAAACCTTTTATCCTGATAGGAGATTGCCCAATTAATTATGGAACAAAGATTAATTAGAAATTTAAACTTTTTAGAAAAAGGGGTCTATTTCGTATCAAATAAAGTTCAAGCTGAACCTCAATTTACTCTTACTTTAGATTATGATGATTCTGATAAAGGAAAATTTATTAAAATAAATAAATATTATTTGAAAAAAATGATAGAAGAAGCAGGTTTCGCTGATGTATTTGTGGCATATTGGTTTTTTGAAAAAGAAAAAGCTTACGCTTATATCTGTGTAGAAAATGAAATGGTAAAAGATTGGTTTAGAACAACTTATATGTTAGCCTAAAAAAACTTCTGTATTTTTGCATTGCTAGCGTCGTATAAATATATAAGGATTAATCATGAAAAGGAGACATATGATTTTTACGATAGGGCATACAGAAAGTTATAAACAATATTTATCAAAACAAGAAAAATGTATGAAACTTGGAAGGACAGAAAACTATCGTGGTGGTTCTGTATGGCAGACAAAGGAGGAAGCGGAAAAATTCTGCCCAGTTGATTATTCTGTATATGGGTTGAAAGCTGATTGGAATAAAGATACCGAACCCAATCCAAATAATTGTTGGTCTGATCTACTTTACGATAGAGAGATTGTTGATTTAAATACAGACAAATTATGACTGATAATATGACCGATATTGTATTCTATGTAATCACAGATTGTTCTCAAATGAAATATATCTACAAAGATATAATAAATTGGGGAATCAATCATTATGCTAGCTGTTTAAATATTACCTTGACTACTAAAGAGAAAAAGGCAGTTTTTACTAAAATTATTAATGGGATAGAAAATTTAAAATTAAAATATGATGGTTCATTATTTTTAAAAATTTAGATGAGGTAAAAATGGATGGTTTTTTTACAGGAATCGGTAGCCGTAATACTCCAGAAAAATATTTAAATATTCTTGAAAATGTTAGCAGATTTATTGTAGATACCTACAAATTGAAATTACGTAGTGGGCACGCTGTAGGAGCCGATAGAGCCTGTGAAAAGGGTGCAAACGGTTTTGCCGATATCTACCTACCTTGGAAAACTTATGGGATTAGACCCTATAAGAATGATCCAGGGATGGAAGTTATCGGCAATGCTATTATTCCTGAACGAGAAAAAGAAATAGCTGAATTTATGTGCGATCTTGTTGCCAGAAAACCTTATCAAGAAATGGAACGTGGTGTGCAATTATTAATGGAACGTAATGTAAATCAGATTATTGGACATACAGATCCCGTACATGAATTAAGCCGAATCGTATTATGTTATAGCCCAGATATAGGAGGGACAAGTTACGCGACAGCTCTAGCGAGACACTTTGATATTCATATTACAAATATTTTAAATTTAAATTTAAGTGAAGTAATAGAAGAAGTGGATTCAGTTATACCGTCTACTTCAAGAATAAAATTAACAAAAGCTGAAATACTAGAAGGAATTTACAATTTATGACTGAACCAATGATCACTAACCATATTATACGTTTTGGGGATTCTAGGGATAACTTTCCACTAAAGAGCAATAGTGTTGATTTAATAATTACTTCTCCTCCATACCCTATGATAGAAATGTGGGATATGCTGTTCTTTGATTTTCTGGATATCAAACCAGATAAAGAAATGAAAACAAATGCACTTTTTGAAGCTATGCATCAAGAGCTAGATAAAGTATGGTCAGAATGTTATCGGGTACTAAAACCCGGTGGCTTTGCTTGCCTCAATATCGGAGATGCTGTTCGAACATTTTATAAAACTTTTCAATTATTCCCAAATCATGCCAGAGTTATGGATTTCTGTATGGATATAGGACTTATTCCCCTTCCATTAATCCTATGGAGAAAACCAACAAATGCCCCGAATAAATTCATGGGTTCTGGTATGCTTCCCGCAGGGGCTTATGTAACCCTGGAAAATGAATACATACTCATATTTAGAAAAATGGGTAAAAGAACCTTTCTCACTCCTGAGGATAAACTTAGAAGAAAACAAAGTGCTTTCTTCTGGGAAGAAAGGAATCAATGGTTCTCTGATACTTGGAGTTTTAAAGGTACAAAGCAAAAACTTAATCATAAAAATATTGAGCGAAGTGCTGCCTTTCCTTTTGAATTACCATACCGATTAATTAATATGTATTCCTTGAAAGGAGATGTGATATTAGATCCATTTCTCGGTACCGGTACAACCTCACTAGCTGCTATGGCATCTGGTAGAAATAGTATAGGTATTGAATATAATAATGATTTTAAAGAAATTATTGAAAATAATCTTACCAATAATATTGATTTCATGAACGGGTATATAAAAGAAAGACTCAATAATCATTTTACCTATACAGAAACAAATGGTATAGACAATTTTAATTACCATAATAAGAGCCATAACTGCCCGGTAAAAACAAATCAAGAGATTGAAATACAAATAGATCAAATAAAAGAGATATTACTAGGTAATTCTAATGCTGATAACACACTAATTTTTAATACTGAATATAACAATACATTAATTCAACAGGACAAAGAATAAAGAATGGCCATAAATTAACAGACTCTAATAACAATGATAAAAGAGGAGGGTTTAGTGATTGTAGCGTTATTTTCAGCGCTATTTGCCATTTCAATTTGGTTCTATATTTTTACTCTTATTTTTATTATTATAGCTATTATTTGTGAAGAGCATGATTCTTTTGAATTCGCTATAGTTCTGCTAGTCCTTTACAGTTTAGCTATCCAATTTTTCGCAAAAATTAACATTTTCAAATGGATAATAGAAAATCCTATCCATCTTTTATGGATAATACCAGGATATATCCTTTTCGGAATTATATGGTCCTGGGTAAAATGGGGACTCTTGCTTAATAAGATAGCAAAAAAGACAGAAGAAAAATGGGAGGATTTTTTAAAAGATAAGGAACTTCCTAAAGATACTAAAACAATATCTAAAAAATTACATGAGGAATGGAAAAGCCAGATTCGTTATGGCTATGAAAGGCCAGTATTTAAAGAAAGTAAAAAGAAAATATCTGTATGGGTTATGTATTGGCCCATCAGCATTATTTGGTATCTTTTAAATAACCTTATTAAAGATCTTATAAATCGGATAGTTGTTCAATTTCGAAAAGTTTATGAAGGTATTGCTAATAATGCATTTAAAGAAATTGATAATATTAAAATAGAAGAAAGTTCTAAAGTAAAAAAACTTAATAGAACTAACAATTAAATAAAAGATCTAAATAAAATATGGAGGGTGATATGACTAAATGTTCAAAATGCGGAACTGCTGTATATGGCTCTAAATGCCCTAGATGTGGTAAAGTAATAAAGAGATCTGGTAGCTATAAATCATCAAGTTCCTTTGATGATGATGATTCTATCTTCGGTTCTGATAGCGATGATGATAGTAGCTATGATGACGATGAATAATGAAAAAAAGTGAAAAACTAATTAAGAGACTTGAAGATGAGTTTAATTTAAAAGCTGTCTCTTTCTACCGATGTTACCCAGGTTATTGGCAACGTAAAGCCGGAACCTGGGTCTGGTGGGTTGAATTAGATAATGGAAGACTAATAGGATCAAGTCAATCTGTCACATCATTATTAAAATGTAAAAAATGGTATATCGTAGTATCACCGGTACTTAGTGTAGATGATGAAATTGTAGGAGAATAATCCATGGAATTAACTGAAAATAACGTAGAGGAAATATTAAACAACTGTCTCTTTCAAAATGGAGAAGATACAACCAAACATGTCAGAGCAGAAGGCATTCTTCAAACTTTTGGACTTCACCCTGGCAGACTTGAAGAGAACAAAGCTAATATCGGTGAACTCATAAATCAGCTTCCTGAATCATTTCTGGAAAGTAACGGTGGTGACACATTCCTAAATATGTGTAAAAATAAAAACGGTGATCAATGGGCTAGTTATCATCGTATCATGGAAATTTTATTGATCCTAGGTATTGCTATTGGTAAACTGAAATATAAGACTCCCAGAAAACTATGGTTTGGAACTCCACCAGATATAATCATTGTTGAAGAAGAGACTCATAAGGAGGATTAATATGAAGTATCAACTCTGGACTGAGGGTTATCAAGCAACCGGAGAATCAAGTGGTGCCCAATATCACGGAGAATGGGAGGGTGAAACTTTTCGAGATGCTGTCATAGCATTCCGAGATTCACTAACTGATAAATATTCACGTGATTGTATTAACATAGAAAGATTAACTTTTTGGGGTTGTGAATTTTTTGATAACAAAAATGATGCAAGAAAATCCTTTGGCTAACCTACACAAGAAGGAAAAGATGGAAGATAACGAAAATACAATAGAATTGGCACAAATTCCGTATGGAATTGAATTTGAACATGAAGGTAGAAAATATATTGCAGTAGGATGGAGTGGTACAAGAACAAAATGTTATGATGTTACTGATCTTAAGAAAATACAAATATCATGTTATGAGGAGGTAAAAGTTGATCCTTTAATTTACAGTGACATTAAAAATGATAACCAATTTAAAGATACTGAAATAGAGAGACAATTGGAAATACCCATTGGAGAACTAGAAAAGAAAAAAGATACTCCTGAAGTAAGAGCACTCCTGAAAATTATCAAAACATTCCCATTTATAGTTGATGTAGCTGAGCATAAATTCGATCCTGACTACGCTGGCATGTCTATAGTCAAAGAAATGTACGAAAGATTAACCGTTGAACAATTAGTAGAAATTTTCAAGCTAGAAAAATTAGAAGAAGATAAAACCGATGAGTAAATTTTTTGATATTTTAAAGGATTTTTGAATTGGAATATTTCGAAATGAGGCTAGCTGGGAAAAAATAGCTGAAAATTTAAATATAGAATAAGGTACTGTATTTTAATGTATGAAAAACACTATGATCCCAATGGGAAGAGTAAATTTATTATCAGTATAAATGAAAAAAAGAGAATAAAAGAATTTACCGGTGGTAGAGATATATCCGAATTTGAAATTATAAATGAACCTAAAATAGGAAAAGCATGTGTAATTCCATGTACAACTAATTATAGAATATGCAGAGAGGATGAATATGAGTGTTCCTGATATTATTTATCTGGAAGACATGCAATGGGATACGACCTATGCTGGTTGTAAACCTGCGATTCAACTTAATGTAGAAGGTAAAAAGATCATCATTAACATATTACAAATAAAAGATATGTACAGAAAAATCATGATGAACGAAATCAAACCCCTAGTGGATGAAATACATGATAACATAAATAGAAAAGGTCAGACCTTATGAAAAAACTTAAAGATTACACATTTGGTGAAATTTATGATGAATGTAATAATAGGACAACTTGTGATGACTGTAAGTTCGAAATAATATGTTCTACATTGCCCTTATCTTTTGATGACATCTTCATTATCACAAAAATTGATGTAGAAATGGAAATATAATGGCTATTAAATTAATTCATTCAGAACCTGATTCATCCCATATTTTATACCAAATATGTCCCAATTGTGGTTCTAATATGGAATTTATATCAAAAGATATAACAAAATCTAAAGGTGGATCATATATAATATGCCCTAGTTGTTTGAAAATTGCTTAATTTAAAAGGAGAGATTGTGAAAAAAATAGAAATTTCATTTGATGGTAGTAATGAATCGTTGAAAGAACTGTGTGTGACTATGGAAAAACTATTCAGGGCATATGAGAATAGTGGTACTATAGAGAAGTTTTACAATGTAACAACGCAATCAACAAACAACACAGAAAGTGCGTCATTTACTCCACATGATTGTGTTGAGATGTCAGATGGCGTATCTTGTCAAATTTGCGGTGAAATTATATAAATAAAACGACGCACATTTCTGGGAACGTTGTAATAATTGTATAATCCTTTCAACAAAAGGAGCTTTCTGGATTTTTTTCGGATTTTTTTGTACAGCGCTTTTAATGGGGATTCGATTTAGCTATAATCCAAATTTTTCATTATCTTTTTTATACACAATAATACCATTTGTTATGGGTATAATCGTTGAAATAATTCTATACTATAGGAAGAAAAAAGACAATTCCAGATTCAAAAATAGAAAGAATAATAGCTATGGCTGTTAAGATAGTTAATAAGGATCCAGATCCATGCTATATAAGGCAAAAGATATGTCCCAATTGTGCTGTCACTATGAAATTTTTACCAAGAGATATTAGCAATTCTAAAATAGAGACGAAGAATTAACATCAAATGGCAATCAAAATAGAAAGTTTATCGGAATTAAAACAGTGGAATAAAAACCCCACTAAGGAAAAGCCCATAGTCCTAGAATGGCTCATGGACTGGTTCTTCGAAGAATTACTTGATAGAAGTGAGATAGAAAAAGCAATCGAAGCTCGGGAAGTATTAATAGAGTTTACTATGATATGCGAGAAAATGGATCGAAAGAATGCCATAGAAAGAGTTGATACAAATTTCGATTATTATAGTGGACGGGCTATCACCCGATGGAGACCCGAATGGTTGGAATTAAAGAAACAAATATATAAAAATGGTGGAAAAGTTTTTCAAAGTCACTGGCCAGCAATAACAGGCTATTAAAAGGGGAAAGATATTATGGAGGAAATGACACCTGGAGAAATAATGGCAAGGATATTAAAAGGAGATAATACAGTTTCAAAAGAAAAATTTGAAGAAGTAACTGTAAACTTTTTTACTAAGCATGGAGTCCATTGTGAAATTACCAGTGATTTTAATAATCTTAAAAAGAAATCCCATAAACATGAATTTGAATCCGATGGAGGAAATTGTATTCATTGTGATATGACATGGGATGAAATAAACGAAGGAGAAGAGAAATAAATTGCAAACAGCAACTCGATTAAACAACAGGAATTATAATTACGAAAAAGTAAACAGAATAAGAAAAGAATTCGAAAGAAAAGTAAGAGGCGGTGACTTGATTCAGTATACTTATTGGCTTGAGAAAAGAATCTTAAAAGCTGAGGAGACATTACGAAAATACGAGCAAAAAGTAAAAAGTTGTTCAAATAAAATTCGAAGGGCTCTAATATAAGGATGAGAAATGGTTAAATATTCTGCAGAAATCAAAGATGGAAAATTATTAGGTATAGGATTAACTAATATGAATATCGAGAAATTAAAAAAGGGCATGCCTATCCTAGTAAAACTTCCAGATCTCAAAATACTAACTGGTTGGAATGGTAGCATTGTCATTATGTACGGTAAAACTAAAAAAGCTATAAAAAGAGAAATAAAACAAGCCTCTCTTGGAAAAATAAAATATATAGACAGAATAGGTGAAATATTAAAATTCTCTTTTACTATTAGAGGAGAAAAAACACTAGGAATAGGTATAAATGAATCCCATACAAATAAACTTATAGAATGGATACCATTTAAAATAGAATATCAAGATCTTAAAGATCTAACGGGCTGGGAAGGTAAAATCCTTCTTTCATGTGGTGACTCTGAAGAAGATATACGGGAGGAATTATCTGATTATATTGGCGAAAACACTAAAATAATCGATAAGAAAAAGGAATACATCGAAAAACATTTGAAAGGTAAAGAAAATGGCGATTAATGATGATGATATCACAGTTTGGAACTGTCCCGAAGCTGGCTGTAACGGAAAATTAATAAGACGAAAAAATAAGATTGATGGATCTCCTTTTCTCGGATGTACCAGATTTCCGAAATGCCGGTACACTCAAAAAGATGAATCAAATAGTGACGAGGAAGGATATCCTGATGGACTGGCTGATGCTGCATCAGTATGGGAATAATTGGAGGTAGGATATGGTACGGACTGAATACCAATGCTCTCACATCAAAGAATGTAATAAAAAAAATTGTCCCCATTATCCGAGACACAGTAAAAAAGAAGATTGTAATGAAGAATGTGATGATTTTAAAGAAGCCAGATGTGTATTAAGGAAACCCAGGCGATCATATCATAAAAGGTAATGTATGAACAATTTTGAACTTAGTGATCAACAAAAAAAATTAAAAGAAGAACATGGTTCACCCGAAGAATTTGCAAAGGCATGTTACAAAGCAATACCTGAATTTATAAGTAGAAATGAAGCTGAAATAGCTATTCAAAAATATGATTATGAATGGATTGAAGCAGGAGCAAATAGGTGCTTAAGAATGCGAAAAAATTACTAGAATGCATCCAGGTATATAGGAGCCATGGTGAAAATGAACTTTCTGAAGAACACTTTGAAATGGCTCAGAAAGCCCAAAAAGAGATCGAAGACATATCTGAGGCTATACCAGTCATCCGAGCTATACTCGATGCTCACGGCCCTACAAGCCAGCCCTGTATGGCGCTAAGGATTGCTATAGAAAAAGCTGAGAACTGGTTGGAGAATTTTCAATTTTCTAATAAAGAGAAATAAGTATATGAATGCTTTATATTATGAAGATCTTGTTGTAGGAATGTCTTGTGGTTGTGGCAATCCTCAATGCAATAAAAAAGCTGAATGGCTTCATGCCAGATGCCATATTAAAAGTGGTCTAATGGTCACATTTACTGAAAATATACTATTTATTAATTGTAATACATGCAAAACTTCCGTTGTCAATTTATACTATGATTCAATAACAAATTATAAAAGAATAAATATATCTCATAAAAATGAAACGACTTTTTTATTCTCAGAATTTGGAGAATGCTCTACACCAGAATGTTCTATTAATATGGGTTTAGAGGTAAGATTCGATAATTATCAAATTTTACTCTATTGCCATAAATGCAAGGAACTAGTAGCTACAGTAACTATAAGAAAAAGAGAATCTACAGGGGGTTAATTTATGAGTACAGTGATTATTGAACGTAGAGATTTAATTAAAAACACCGAAAAAAGAACTATTGGTAACACTCTCGATAACAAAGAAGACAGTAAACAAGAATCAAATCATCCAATGGTTTCAATTGATGATGGATATGAAAACACTTATCAAATTGATTATATCTGTTATAACAGAAAATGGTTTATGGTAGCACCAGAATCAGACCAGAAAAGACTGACCCGGGAATGGGATGAAAGAGAAATATAGTGAGTAATATTATTGTTACATCTCATAAAGAATTTTTTCATATGCCTTATTACGGCAAACTTGAAACACAGATAGCCAAAGGAAATCGCATATGTCGAGGTTGCAATGGTACCATCCCTAGAAATAGTAAATGCTTATCCGAAACATTTTTATCTGACCAAATGATAAGAATGGGAAAAACAAGAACTGTATATAAAAAATTATCCTATTGTCAGCACTGTGGAGAAAAAAGGATAGATTTTCTTCATAGTCTTATTGAAGAAAAATTCGATACTATCAAAAAAATCAAAAAAGAAATACGTATACCTAAAAAAGGAAGATACGCTATTTTATGTGGCACAACATAAATAAAGATTTATTTATCTACATCAAACGGAACTGGAAAATATTTTTACATCTATTTTTCAGAACTAAACGGTTTGGTGTGAACAATAAATGGTGGTCAGACTTTAATTCTCCTTTTGGAATATCAATATGGAAACGATTGTGGTGGGCAATAACTGTTAAACCACTTATAAATAATTATCAAATGATTATCTTCAGAGCCAGAGGATGCTGGTTCTTAACAACTGAAGAATTAAACTTATTAGGATGGTTAAATTATTATGATACAAATTAGAAGACACCCGTTTAAGAAATGCTTTAAATTTCTTGAAACCAAAATAGCTGTTGGTTCTATTATTTATTCTGCTGCTTTTGAAAACGGAGTTATTAATGTTTATTCACGGGAGAATACTGATATTGAAGAAATGGAAACTAGAAAATTTATTATCATAAATAGTGGAGAAATCTATAAAGAAGATACCTTAATTTACATTAATAGTGTAACTACTTTTGAAGAAGTTGTTCATGTATTTGAGCAAATCACTTAATACACTCTTAACAAAGGAAAATTTATGGCTTTCACTCCTTTACACGCGACTATAGGTATAACACTCACAAAAGTAATTCCAAATCCATGGGTTTCAATCCCTGTTGCTTTCTTTAGCCATATTATTGTTGATCTTTACCCTGAATGGACCTCTAGTACCTCTGGTCTTAAAAGCAAATGGGATTTCAAGAATTATACTTGGAAAGAATATACACTAATAGCAGTACAATGTTTTTTAGCGGGTCTCATCATAGCTTATTTAATTATTAAAGGAGATTGGATTCTCTTTGCCGGTGCAGTTGCAGCTAATCTTATGGATATATGGGATTTTCTATGGGAAAAGATATTTAAAGACCGATTTTGGTTTGTTCATGGAGGATTCTTCCCATTTCGAAGGACATTCTCCTGGCAGGGGACAGCAATGAGAGCATTAAACAATGTTGCAATAGATGCTGTATTTATAGTACTCATAATAATACTTCTATGGAAAGTAAGTTGATGTTAGATATACATAAATATGATAAAATATTGAGCTATTATATTGGGGGCGATGCAGAGATTGTTGATAAATCCAATAAATATATTTATCGAGGTATTATCAGTAATATCTTATTAAATAAACAAGAACTATTTATTTATTTCGATGTATTAATTAAAAACACCGATAACAAATGGATACAATTATTTGACCCTGATGATCTGATATATAGAGTTGATGTCGATAATATCTCTTTTTCTACCTTTGTAGGAAGTAATTTATTTATCGATACAGGGTATGTGTCTACTGAGATTATAGAATTACATATGGATGGAAAAAGTCCATTTGATTGGAAAGGTTTTAAAATACCTAAACAAGACGACCCAAGGGAATGGGAACATGCTAATATAAATGCTCCTATACTTCGAATACCTCACAAGAAATTAAAAAGATCTAGTAATTTAAGTGTTTATAGAAGTATTTGTCCAGCATGTAATATAGGTTTATTATTTGTTGGTAGAGATCCAAAAACTCATATACTTCAAGAGCATGATTATTGTGTATTATGTGGTCAAAGAGTTATATACACTGACATCGAAGATCTCAGAAAAAGTGAAGGGCATTATTGATGGAATTTAAATATGCATTAATAACTATAGGTATATCCACATATTTCCTGATAAATTTCATAGTATTAATAGTTTGGTTTTCCGATTATTTTGAAAGTATTGATAACTTTGGATATGATGAAAACTTTACTGGTTGGAAAATTTTAGGAGTAGTTGCTCAAATATTTTTCTTTGCTATACCAATGTTCATTTATATCATCGGTCAAATAATATGTAGAGGAATAAAGGAAAAGATTAATGATATATCTCATGTATATAGGTAATTTAATGGTTAATTTTGCTATATTCAATTTTATATCAATGGTCTTGTTTAAAAGAGATGAAATGGATGAGGTACTTTTTATATCAATATTGGTATCTTATTTTCATACTTATCATGAAATAAAAACAATGAATGTAATTTTATATATGGTTTTAGTATTTTTATCAATAATAATCGGAGGACGTTTTTACAGGAAATTTATGAAATGAAAAAATGGTGGTTTCGAGGAGATTTTCTTCTTCCAAATGGGTTGTGGCTAGGCGTAATTACTCACATTGTTAATACAATTGGATTAATTACAAATAGCCATATTACATCAATCATAGGACACACGATCTTTAGTATCATTGCATTTATAACAGTGATTTTGGCAATAAGACATCCTGAAAATATTTAAACAATGAAATTTAAATATAAAGGGATATGTGAAGGGTGGGCTATACCAATCCACAAAGCCAAAGATGCTGTATATCGAAAATACGCTGAACTCACACTTTGCAAAAAATGTTTTAATGATTGGAAAGAAGACCATAAACATTTACGAGTAGGGAATATTATGACTAAAGAAGAATATAAACAACTAGCTCTTGAAGCACAACTAGAAAAGGCGCAAAATGAGATTATCGCCGAACATAATGAGATAGAAGCTAAACGAGTTGTTGGTAAAAAAGTATTTATGTCTTATAAAAGTGAGAAATTTGTAGCTCTAGTAAAAGCAGTCAGGGAAATAGAATAATGAGAGAGATTTGGGAAACAATTATCAATATTATAAATGGTACAAACATCTTTAATGAATCAAATTAAAATTGGGACCCTTCAAAGGAGGAGAAGAGCCCCAAACCATACAATATCCCATTAATCAATATAAAAATAATAAATAAAGATAAAAAAGGAGAATAATTATGGTAGCTTTAAAAATCAAGGTCACAAATATCAAATGTAATGATCCCCAGGATCCCCGAAAAGATGAACTTTATTTCATTACTGCTGTTAATCAAAAATGCATCGTAAGTCAAACTATTCGAGGTATAAAACGTGGGGCATGTCTTGATTTAGATGAAGTCATTTTTGATAGCTATGTTGAAAAAGATACACCAATTATTATTACTTGTATGGAACAAAGAGGACTTAAAGATAATACTTTAACAGCAGATTTGTTAACCAATCTTGCTGATAAAGGTTTAAAAATAGCTAAGAGTAAACTTAAAATGGCCAATTCAGATTCGAATGATATCTGGAAACAAGTCGGGGAATATTTATTATCTAATGCTGTTTCAATAATTAAAGTCATGTTCAGAGATACTCCTTTAATGACAAAAGTAATCACCGAACCTTATTCAGAAGATATTGAATACCCTATTACCTATGTTATGAAAGGTAAGAGTGATGAACGTCCTACTTATGACTATGAAATTCTATTATCTATAGAGATGGAAAAGAAAAATGATTAACCTAAATGCAATAAAAGTTATGGTGGATTTTGAGAAATATTCATACCGTAAAATAAATAGAAGGGATGACGGTTTAATCGAAGTCTTTGATTTCTCCAATTTAAAACTAATAATAATTGAAGAAAAAGGCTTTTATGTTAAATTTCATATGGATGATATAAAAGATGAAAAAGATATTCCCTGGGATATATTACACGAATTTCAAAAATATTTTAATAATACCAACATCGAACTTTTAAATATACTCTGTCAAACAAGTAAAAGATTCGATTTTGAATTTGATTTCTTCAATATAGAAGCTGACCCTGTCTCTTCTGAAGAATATGAAAAAACGGGAAAATACTATAAATGGCCCTATCTTCAGTTCGACTTTCGATTAAATCAAATATTTTCAATAGAGGAATTTCGTGAACAATTAAATAAAATATATAATACATACCAGGTCTACGACCGGGACTGGCCCGAAATAAAAATATTCTTTAAAAAGTTTACAGAAGCTAATATTTCTAAAACTTTTAAAATGGTAAAAGAATTAATAGAGATAAATAATGAAATAGTAGAAGATATGGAACTTGCCAAAAGGATACTTTTTACAGCATCTAAAAAGGGTTGGTTCGAACTATTAAAGGAAATATGATGGGTGAATGGATAGCAAAATTTGGCCTCCCTTTAGCATTTGCAATTAGTTTCTGGTTTATATTAAGAGCTACTAAAAATATCACGAAAGCCTATAAACAGATGATTGAGATATATAAAAAAATGGAATCTATATCTGATCGAATAGGGCATCTTTATACTCTTACAAGAATCCTACATAACGGATTATGTGACCCTTTACACAAAATGATCTTTGCTAAAATTTATGAAACAGACCCTAAAAAATGCCCTAAGAATCCCTATGAAAACTTTAATGTGTTTAAAGAAGTTATTTTGGAGAACTATCAAATTACTCTTGGTAAATTAGAAGAACTTAAAAAACAAGTAAAAGAGGAACCCAAAACCATAGAAAAAATCGATAAATATATTAATGAAATTAATAATGTAGTCAACTTGTTAAGCACTATTGATGAAAAAAGTTCAAAAGATCATATCAACAATATCATGTATGAAGTAAGTGCTACCATGATGAAAATATTAAGGGTCAATTTTGATGAAGTTTAATATTAATGACATTGCCACTATACGCCATACTTTCACCGAACATGAAGTTCTTTATTATAGTGGACTCATACATGATGATAATCCGATTCACACTGACAAAAAATATGCAGAAAAGTCTATTTTCGGGAGACCTGTTGTCCCTGGAATGTTTGCTGCCAGCTTCTTTTCCGGATTAATCGGGAGCAAATTACCAGGCAAAGGTTCTATTTATTTAGGCCAAAATTTAAATTTTTTAAAACCCGTATTTATAGGTGAACAAGTATTATTTGTAGTCAAAATTATACATATACGAAAAGATAAACCAATTATTACATTAAATACATATTGTATTAATGATAATAAAAGTAATACAGGGACCATACTTATTAAAGGTGAAGCTATTGTTAAAGCACCAAAGGAGGAATAATGTTAATAACTGATTTTGAAGATGGCGGATTTCCTATCTCTATCCATACACCTATTATTTGTACTGTATTAAGAGAAGATAACGATGACCCTCTTATGAGTGAATCAATAATGGCCTATAATCGTTATGAATTGAAGAAAATAATAACTACTCGTAAAATAGTTTACCTTTTAGGAATCTGGCCTGGTAAGAGAGTTACGGATGGATATCCTTTAAAACCTGAAAAATATAAAGATTTCCCAGTACCACCTGAAAGGTATAAAAATATTGATAGTGCTATTGATATTATCATTATGATGGATAAAGATCAATTTTCAAAAATAATATATAAGCCAGGACCACGCAGTGAAGACCATGTTCTTATAGAATCAGATGATTTTAAATTATATGAATATGTAAGAAAAGCAGGACTAAAATATAAAACAGTATTTGAATGATGTAGCAAAGGAAACACGTGGATTTATTTGGCATTCTCTTAATAATTGCACATCTACTCATTTTCGTTGTTTTTGTTAATAGATATATCTTCGGAAGATTTTATCTTAATTTAAATAAAAAAGCTTTATCTGAGATCAAAGAAAATTTTCATCCTCCCATAACTATTATTGTTCCCTTGTACAATGAAGGTGGTAGTATAGCCAAAACTATCCGTAGCTTCTCTGAACAAGTTTATCCAAAAGAGAATTTACATGTCATGGTTATTGATGATTGTTCTACCGATAATAGTTATGAAATAGCCAAAAAAGAAATTGTTAAATACCCTAATGCACAAATATTTCGAAATAAAAATAATGTAGGAAAAAGAAAAAGTATTATCAATGCTGTACGTCGTTGTAAAACAGAATTTGTTATTTCAATTGATTCTGATGTAATTTTAGATAAACATGCAATTTCTCGCCTTATTAGACGTTTCACTAAAGAAGACATAGTTGCAGTTGGTGGGAGAGTCGATGTGGTTAACAACAATGTTAATTGGCTCACCCAAATGCAGACAGTAAAATATTATTACAGTTATAAACATTTAAAAAATTTAGAGAGATCTTTTTTCAGTGTTATGTGCTTATCAGGATGTTTAACAGCTTATCGAACTAAAGTATTAATTGAACTTGAAGATATTTTACTAAAAAGGAATTTCTTCGGGCTTCCAATTAAATACGGTGAAGATCGATTCTTAACAAGACAAATAATTAAAGCTGGCTATAAAACCTTTCTTACTCTTGATGCTCATTCATATACAAAAGTCCCTGAGAACTTAGATCAATATATACTGCAACAATTACGATGGAGAAGATCTAATTTAATCGATTTTTTCTGCGGGTTATCTCATATATGGAAAATCAATCCAATTGTAAGTATCCATTATCTTGGACTTTTTGCTATGCTTTTATCCTATCCCATGATTCTTATACAGACATCCATGTCCGGATATTTCTTTGAATTTGCAATGTTTCATATTTTATTACTATTCATATTCGTAATTATTTATACAATAGACACACGTAATCTTCCCATAAATAAAAAAGCTAAATTTCCTTTAGCTTTTCTCACAATTGCTATAATAATGCCAGTCACATATTTGATTTTAACACCACTAGCTCTTTTTACTCTTGATTCCGGGAGCTGGGAGACTCGATAGAAAGGATAGAAAATTTAATAACTTGACCTTATGAATATTAAAACAAGCTTAAACTGGTTATTTCTTTCTATATATAAAATAATCGGATTCATAACTTTGGCAGCTATCTGTGTAGGAATACTTGGATACCTTACAGGATCTCTTTTTTATATTATTGATAAAAGATGGGTGATTCCTATTATTTTATCCCCGCACTCTGAACAGGTAGTTAAATTAAACTCCCAACATATACAACAGAAGTTTCTCTATAATAAAACAATGGTAGAAAAACTCAGACTGCAGTCTAAAATAAGACTGCTCAAAGAAGAAGTCAAAGTAAAAAAAGATCTGCAAAAAAGGTTTGAACTGGCTTTTAAAAGCGATCTTAAAATGATGAGACAGAAATTAGATCTGATTTCTGAAGCCCTTAAAGAACATGATGATATCGAATTCACCGCGAATGGAGCTTATTCAAGATCAGAGTTAGCTAATATCAGTTCTTTAATTTCTGCTGGTATCATAGATAGACAGACATATAATCGCAATAAATTCAGTATAGATCAGAATATCAGGAATTTAGCGACATTTAAACAAAAAGAAGAACAATTAAAATTAGAAAAAAATAGATTAATAAAAAGCATCTCTTCATTAGAATCATTCAATAATAAAATAAAAAAAACAGATACAAAATATAAAGCAGAACCCATTTATGATGTCCTCATTATAGAACAGGAATATCTTATATTAAATCAAGATGTCAATGGGTTGGAAAATGAAATAGATATGTTAAATTTAGAATCAGAGATAATTGATAGCTCTCTTGAAGGTTACAATGAAATCTGTGAAAAATTAGAGCAATCCCCATATTTTAAAGCTATAAATAAGAGTGTAATTGTAGCATTTGCTCCATATTCAAATATTCGAAATATAAAAGTCAACGATCCTATCTATGGGTGTTACCTGGGTTTATTTCTATGTAAAAAAATCGCTGTTGTTAAAGAAGTCCTTGAAGGAGAAATTATTGCAAAACATCCTGTATTCAACAAAGAATTAAGAGGTATGATGGTTATTATTGATATGAAAGATAAGGACATGGATTGGGCTAAAGCAAAATCATTACATGTTGGAACGAAGCCTTTTTTCATTCTGTAAGGATATAAGATGTTAATAAAAGTACAGATACTTCTAATAACTTTTTTAATCTCGGTCTACAGTGAATTACCTTATTCTAGATGGCTTACTGCCACAAAGAATTCAGAAAGAATCTTGTTATTAACCCCAGAACTATTGATTCATGGTGTAAATACAGATAGCCAAGAAGGAAATATAGAATTAACGTATAATTTTATCAATCTATATAAAGGCATTATAATTGGAAAGAGAACTGAAGCCGAATGCCATTTATATGAAGTCTGTCAAGAACTCGATAAAGTACTCACTATTGGTACAGATATAGGGAAACTTGCTCTTCTTGAAACAAAACTCAAAAATATTATTCAATTAAAAGATACAGTCACCAAAAAATTAATTTCCCTTGAATTCCTATTAAAGAAAGAATTAGTTACACTAGATGTTTTATATAGCTTTGAGAATAAACTCGAAAAACTGAACCTTATCGAACTTGAGACCAATTTAGAAATAGAAAGACTCAGGCAATTACCAAAACCGCGTAATATAAAAATAGAAAGATTAGTGACACATTTCATTATCTATGATAGAGAAGTAGAGATTCATTCTGCAAACCTAAGAAAATCCTATGCCTGGGCAATTACTACTTCAGGAGGAGTAAATGTACAATATGAGAACAAAGAAATAATCATTAATCCTCTAGGTCAATTAATGATTCATTTTAAATTTGGACGTTTCTTTCAGAATAAATATAATAGAGAAGCTATTATTTATCGAGATGACTGGAGAAAAGAAAATTTTCAATCATATCTTGTTCGAATTGAACAACTGAAAGATAAATATAAAAAAATACAGGTAATATTAAAAAAACGATTAATAGAGTTAGAAAAAAATGTAACTATACTAAAAAATAGAATTGAAAATCTTAATACCATAACAAATATAAAAGTACTAAATTATAAAGAGCTATTAAATATTGATCTAGCTATTTTCTTAAATGAAAAGAACTATATCTCTTCTTTAGCCGAGATTTTAATGAATATAAATCATCTATAAAAAGGAGTATTAAGTGTTGAAATATCTATTAATCATAATTATTAACCTGTTCCTCACAGGGTTGGCTATTCAAGCGGATGAAATATCATATCTTTTAAAAAATGTTGCTATCGATGGAGATGGTTGGTACAGAAGTACAGACTGGAAAGATGGATTCGGTTTAGACGAAGAATTTTATTTCAGTACTGAAAATGGTGATACTGTATACTCTGTTGGCTATGGGCAAGTCGATATGGCTTTAACAGATAGTCTAAGAAAAAAGTTAGGATATGAATATCTTGTAGTGATTGTTAAACACTTCTATGATAAAAATGATACTGAATCATATTACTATGGTCTTTACAATCTATTAAAGGACATATTTGTCACTGAGGGCCAATGGATTGAGAAAGGCCACCCCATTGCTACTGCAGATGGATCTAAAATCAGATTCAGTACCATAGGATTAGATTTTCCCGTAATTATTCAACTTCAAGATACTTTAATAATACTCCCTAATCCTGGTTTCAAATCACCCCGATCCTGGTTAAATACTTCAGTATTCTATTCCACTCTGTATAAATATGATTTCGGGCCTTCCTGCAATTATTCCAGTGAACAATGGGATACTACTAGCACCAGTTTAATAAGCCCTGAATTAACACAGGCAAATTCATCTGTTATTTATTTCTATATGAAAAAATTACCCTCAACCGATACCCTTTATCTCCATGACGGTCAACTCGCCGATGTAATGGCTCTTGTTAAAGATAAAAATGATGTATGGAACTATTTACCTATTCTTAATGCTAATGCTGACTACAGTTTTAGAGAAGGAGATATTTCCATAGATGAATATAACGTATATAAAGTAGACTGTTTAGGAATGGAAGTAAAACAAGTCTCTCTTGACGTATTAGAGAAGTATCAAGTCAGATGGATTAAAATCTTGATGCCAGCAAAAAGAGATACAGTTAATTTTTATGAAATAGATACAACTGATTGTGATAGACAAGCCTTTAAAGAAGAATGGAATAATAGCGATAATTTAAGTAATTGGAAAAGCCTTCGATCCTCTATTTCATATGACATAGATAAAGGAAACCCTGGAGCCTCATTAAAAGTGAAATCAAACAATATCAGACATGATGAAATCGGAGTATCTGTCGATAAAAGATATACAGGTAATTTAGCTTGTAATAATATCACCGGAATCAATTTCGACATCAAAACACCTGATATGAATTTTTTCGAAGTCAGATTAAGATGCAATATTAATAAAGCATGGAAAAAAATATTTACAAGAGAAGATTTTAAAATTAACTCCTGGTCCCACTTAAGTGTCAAATTAGATCCTACTTGGTCAGATAGTGAAGCAATTGCCAATGGCTGGGAACAGGAATCTCCTCTCAGAGTTATAAGTTTCGCTGAAAATCTCAATTTAATTTCAGCTTTAGAAATATATGGTATAACCCACTTTTGCCGAGATAGTCTTCTTCAATTTAATATTGATAATTTTCAAGTATGTTATGATGCTACTTGTACCCAGACAGATATTTCCCAAATATACCCTAAAAATTTAATAGTTATTCAAGCTGATAGAGATTCAGCTATGCTTCGTTGGAATAGTATCCCTACAAGCCAATATATAGTATATAAAGACACAAGTCCTATTGATACTATATCTGATACATTCTATGTAGATCGAAATATAAATCAATCGCTAATTTCAACTTATAGTGTAATTGGATTAGACAACGGGTCTATGTCTGGGATCTCTGATATAATTACAATGGATTTTTACAAAGATATAAGACAATATGGCGATTGGAGAAATTACACTTCAGCTCGGGGAACCAAATATACTATCCTTCAAAGTGATACCGATAAAGTAAATATTGGAAATACTTTTATGGATATGTTAATCAGATTAGAAGGGAATCTCAATGTAGGATGGAAACTATTCATGAATGACTCTTTTAACCTCGATATGCATGCCCCTTATTTAGATGCCCATTATAGATTAAAATCATGGGGACATTACAGAATCACTCATTATTTGGAAACAAAAGACAATGACACAATCCTTCTAGTTTTTGATACTCGGCATCGGGATAAATATATCAGTAAAAATGGTGAATTGCGCTATGGTATAGGCCCACATAATGATGGATCATGGAAAAGAGTAAATCATCATTTACAACACTCTTTAAATGAAATTGCTGTAGCATTAAGAAAAGTTCCCAAAAGAATCACCCGACTTATTGAAATTAGATTTAAATGTGATACCGTTGAAATGGAAATACCAACATTTTTTCATGACTCTACTAATGCTATGAGTGATAAATTTTATATTCGAGATACCAGCATAGTATTAGCTAATTGGGACATAAGAGGCAATGATTCAAATGCCATCGTAACAAAATTCTATGAATATGAAGATAGTACCTATTGTACAAGACTACTCACCACTAATGGAATGGCCACAAGTTTCAAACTCAAATTTGATGAACCTAATGTGTCTCAATTCTTTTCTTATATTGGTATTAAAAATTATACCAGTGATTTTAGAATGTATTACGAAGTATTAGTTGTAGATACTGTAAATGATACTGTTATTGACTACGATATTGCTTATGATACCAGAAACTGGACCGAAAAAAGAATAGCCCATTATGTTTCAGGCCGAGATGCCCGTATCGGGATAGGTGATGGCCGATTTGGAGTATATTGGCATAGTTATTATGGCTTTTTACAAGAAGATCTCGATAGTGTTTGTTCAGCCGAAGGTATACCCAAAATGGAAATTATTGGTGTATTAGGAATATCTTTCAGAATAGAACGAGAAATACTCCTTTATGGTTTGCATTTAGGCGACACAAAAAAAGATGTATTATGGACAGATCGAACTCCTTACACATCTGTTAACCATCCTGACCATTACAAGGTATGGAAAATACTGGGAACTAAACAAGGAACTTCCTTAAATACAGTTGGAGTCTTCACTGAATTTATCAGTGATAGTGGTATGGCTACTTTGTATAAATTCAAATTTCCATTACCCAATACTCACCAATTTTATGGATTCACAAATATTACATCATTCGATCCTTTTAGACTCTTTGTAGAAGTAATAACTAATAAAAACACAATATGCCGTATTGCTTATGATACTCGGTATGATAAAGGATTTAAAAAAATGTATAGTAATGGAAAAGAAGCTCGGGTTGGCATCGGTGCTGTCCCAGATACTCTTATCCATGACTACAACTTTGATCTTAAAAAAGATTTAATTGATGTATCAACTACCTCAGGAATAGATACATTATATCCTGTAGCCGTTACTGGAATATATCTTAGAACTGGGAATAAAACTCGTATGGCTCCTTTTGAATTAAGATCAAATCCACAACCCGATTATTCCCCACCACAACCAAACCCTTTATCCTGGGAAGTTGCTCCGGTAATTATGGGACATAATTCTATAATGATGGAAGCTGTTGAAGCCACAGATGAGAATGGAGTTGAATATCATTTTGAATGTATTGGAGGACCATGCCATAATAGCAAATGGCAAGAAAGCCCTATTTACGTTGATACTGGAATTTATAATCCTAATCTCTGTACTTATAGGGTAAGAGCAATAGATAACAGTCCTAGAAGAGCTTATAATATTACTCATTGGTCTGTGCCGGGATCTGCCGTGGCTCATGTTGCTCCAACAATAGGGTACACAACCATTTTTCCGAAGAAAGTAACAACTACCCCAAGACGTGCGATGCCTTTCACAATGCCATATAATGACTATATAGACAGTATAGCCATTTACCATGGTGGTGGTACCGGCAACCTTATTTTGGCTGTATATGATGGAGATAACGTTCCTGAGAACTTATTAGGCATCACTCCTCAAACAAATGTAAATTCAAATGAAGGATGGCAAACAATCAGTTTAACAACACCGGTAAATATTTTAGCAGGAACTAAGATCTGGTTAGCATGGGTATTTGAAAATGCTACAGAAGTACGGTATGAAGAACATGATTCAGGAAGAGCTTTGGTTAATGGATCATCGTGGTCTGATGGAATGCCAAATCACTTCGGAAGTAGTACTGTATCAAATTATGTCTACTCAATATATGCCATTTATAGGAATTCACCATAAATTAATATGCTACAAATTTAGTATTGATATTAGTTTCGAGAAATTTCGTTGAACCCTGAAAGATATTTCAGGGTCATCGGGGTTTATACTCATTGTCTCTTCAATATCATCACATTCTTTTATAATAGTATCAAAAGATTCCAGAATACTTTTTTCCCATAGAAATTATTCTTTTATTTCTGATTTCTTAGATTCATTTAACCTTTCCATCTGTCTTTCTAACATTATTACTCTACTTTCAAGAGTATATAACATTTGGGCCAGACAACCTATGGAAGTATAAATTCCTCGAATAAAATAAAGACCAAGCATAAAAATAATAACAAAACCAATATATAAAATGATGTAGAGCATAACATTTAGAGAGTTGTTTAATAGTTAAAATCACTGATGTCTTATTATTTAAATTATGCATTATTCGAAAATTTATTTAAATTTATTTTTTTAATAATAATCCGTGTCTACTATGAAAGATTCATCATACCCATCCCCATAGGTTTTCAAACATCCATTGGAATCCATAAAAGTACCATTTACTGTATATGTAACATTACCATCAGTAGCACTCATTCCATCAAAATCACCATTTAAAGCATCACATTCTTTTTTATTATCTGTCATTTCTTTTCCTTTTCTGTTTTTGATACTGGAAATAATTGCAAATTCAAATGGAATACCCCATTGGTAGGTACTTGATCCTCATCTATAATTTCAGCTATTTTTATCTGAAGATTTTTCATTTCAGCTTTTATTAAGGATAATGCTTTTATAGAAACTCTATTTGTAATTGTAGTAAGTTCTTGATTTTCAATCCCTTTAAAAAGGGCATTTTGACCCAATTCTAATACTTGTTTGTGAAATTTCTTAAAAGCTAATTCTCTTAATTCATCACTAATAACAATAGATTTACAATGCACATATTTACCCGATGATCCCTTTTTTATAAGTCCCAATTCTTTTAATAAAGTTACCGCTTTCCGTGCCTGGACTTCGGTTATAGGAGGATCTACTGCTTTTGCTAAAATCTTATAATCATTTTTCCAATCATAAAATGCCAATAATTCATAAATAACAACATGATACCATTTAGAGAAGTAATCAAACTCATTTTTTAAAGTTTGAAATTTTTTTGACTTCTTACCAAGTGATTGTAATTGGTAGAATTGATATTCTTTTTCATCGATATTCTTAGAATTATTAAAATTAACCAGAGCTATGAAATATTTTTCCTCTCTTTTATTCAGTTCCATAGCTTTAGTAATCATATGGGTGCTACGTTGAGCTAGTTTTTTTTCTCCACTAATAACTTTGGGTATGAAAGTTTTAGTCCGGAAACCAGCCTTATCAGCAAAATACTGATATGAAAATTTCGGATTTAATTGTTTTTGCTCTTTATAGTAATCGGAAATAAAATCTTTATAGCTAGTATAGTCAAAGATACTGATCATTAGATGACCTCATAGTAATCTGTTTGTTGATGTATAACTTAGTTAAATGAATTAAGTTAGAGGTGTTTTAATAATAATATAATTTTGGATTATAACTTGGCAATAAAAAAATGTTCCCCATACAAAGAAAATAATTTTTTCCAGTAAAAATGTATAGTGTTGGAAGTATTAAAGTTAAATGTAATTATTTTATACTAAAAGTCTTACTCAACTTTACTTTCATAGAATATACCTATATAAATTTTCCACATATCCTTTGGACTCAGCGATTTTAACCGTTTCCAATTAAAAGTATCTTTAAATTCAGCTCCTTTACTTTCATACTTTTTATCATATCCCTTATACCACTGGAAAGGAACCTCTTTACCATCAATATTTCGAACAAAAATAGTTCGAGGTGTCACCACAACAGTCCGTGTCTCAAGAGGAATATGGGTATTAAAACCCAAAGGACTCTTTTGGACAAAATATTCTATTGTATCTCTATCTACAATAGTAATAATAAGAGGATAAATCTCACGGTTTTTACTTATCGGTGCCGATCCCTGTAAACTGTCTTCTAATGGTATGTGACGGATATCTCCAAACGGAGCTGGATAAAGCTTTCCATCCTGCCATAAATAAGAAGTTTCCTGGAACTTCTTATCCATTTGTCTGATAAATGTACCGTAAGCACCAAATTTTCGATAATATTCAAATAGTAATGGTTTTGTATAGAGCCAATAACTATAACCCTCACGCCATATATCCTCACCCAATAATTTTAATTGAGCCCCTATACGTCTTCTATGAGAAGCCCGTCCTTTATAGAGATCAATAAGACAGTATTGACGAATAACCAAATTGTTCGGAGCTGCACCTTCGGCCATTTTAACCCACATATTTTTCGTGAGCCTTTTCTTTTCCTCTTTAGTAAGAGACTTATTATCTAAATAATCATTATACTTTTTTTCTTGAAAATTTGCGAGACTAGAACCATACTCAAAATTATAAGTACAACCAAAAAAAAGGAGAGTAATAACAAGGATTAAAATAACGAGGAAATTCATAAGTTATCCTCCTTAAAACTGGGAGAGAATTAAATTTAATACCACCTGCCTCAAAAGAAGCTTTACCTATGAAAGTGAATAAAGAGATTATTACAAAAATCAAATAAATTTTATATTTCTGGTATGCCCAAAAATGGTACCTATTACCTGCACATCATAAGGGAGGCTGTTTTCAGAACAATTATAACAGATTACATATTTTTGTTTGGGTAAATTTTCCAATGAATAAACCTTATGTGAATGCGATATGGAAAATAATCGAGCTTGTGATTCCAATTCTATCACTATAGGAGCATCATAAATTTTACTAGCCTGGATTACAGCGCTGTCTAAAGCATCCTGAGGTACGTTATCAGCAATATAGATACCATCATTGGTAATAGCATACTCAATATATTTCAGGGCCTGTCCTGCATACCTGGTAGAAGGAAAACGAAAAGCTTTAATTTTTTTTCTTTGGTTTTGAAAATGAACTGCAATTTCAAACCTATCCATAGCGACCTCCATCAACTTCCCCTTGTCTTTGAAAACCAGCTCGAATATCTCGATTAAGCGCCTGGGCTTCTCGGGTAGGAAGTGTTAAATGAAGAGTGGAACGGCCATTTTCATTTTCACTAATAGAATAAGCCAAAGATCTTAATGGAATAATTATTCGGTGCCCGTCAGGACCTGCTATCAATAGATGCCTAGAAGTAGGTCCACGAGAACTCATAGTATCCCCAGAATGAGTTATAGCTGAAGTACCCATATTTAACATAGTCCTTGCAACTTCCTCAGCTTGTACTGCCATTTCTCGATGTATTTGTTCTCCAAGAGCTGATTCTTCCTGTTCTGGAGAAGAGATATCAATACCAAGTTGACCTTGAGAAGAAATAGTAAGACCTGGCTGTCCTCGAACCCCTTGAGTACCAGTTACACCGAACATATGAGTAACCCCTGGAATTATCTGAGTACCTGTCTGACCTTGAAGCATTCTTGTTTGATTAGAATTATCTGGAGAATCCCAATTACCAGGATTTCTCTCTATTTGTCTTTCTAGACCAATTGGAGGTATTTGAGTATTACTAGAACCATCTGACTTATTCTGAAAACGATTTACTATATTACTTAATAAAGATCCTTTAACTTTATTTATAGTTTTTTCTACTGGTTTCTTTTTATTCAGTGCTATATCAAATCTATTCATTACCACATAGCTCCTGTTATACCTGTGATGTTCCTAATTCCTCTATAATTCACAGTTTTTTGACCATCAACTCTATTATTAATTTTCTGATTTAACTCTTTCTTTTTCGGCTCTTTATTTAAAACTATACCATATCGATTCATTTATTTTCTCGATTAAAAGGGTAAATCATCTTCCCAGTTATTATCAGGATTAAATGACTCATTAGAATCGTCCGAATTCATATCAAATTCACTTGCATCAGCAGAATCATTAAATTCTCTATTTGACTCAAGATTTATAGTTGGAAGAGACGAATTACTTTCTAGATCTTTGTTATAACCATTTTGAACAAGAAGTTCTCTAGCTATTTCCCAATCACCCCTATTTACAATAACATGATTTTCATCAAGATTTAATCGAGATTGTGTATCTGGATGAATATGAAGTACACCACGACAACAAGATATATCTAATATATTTGATATAATACCAATAGGTATTATACTCTCATTAATAATTGGAACAATTTCTCCAATTGAATTAACACCAACCGCATCTCCAACAGATACATTATATTCATTTTCAATCTCTACTTGAATAATACTAACTGCTGGTGCTCCTGCTACATTCATATTTCTATTTATAGTCATTGCATCTTCAGGAGAAGATCTTACATTAATAGCGTCTTGAAATAAAGCTATCTCGATTCTTTTTACCTCTGATTCTTTCAAATCATCAGGTTCTTTTCCAGAAACTTTTTTCAGAGATCTCTTATTAAGTATTATGTCGAAACGCCCCATACATTACCTTAAGAATTGCTGATATTTAAACTTGAAAGATTATACCTACTTAAATCAGGAACAGTCCTTCCTCTATGTAAAGGAGGTGAAGAAGGTGGAGGAAGATTAGTATAAGTCCCATCAATCCCCGTTAAAGTTTGCCTAGCTCTTTCCCAATCCCCTCGATCCACAATTACATGATCATTGCCAATATTTAATCGTTGTTGAAGTCCTGGATGCTCATGAAGAAAACCTCTTTTCGTATGCCCTCTTGAGATGCCCACTATTTCAATATTTTCATTTTGTTCTTTCTGAAGCTTCGCTATTAAAGCTACAACTGTTTCTGAATCAGCACTCCCTATATCAACCCCCATTATTAAATTAGGTTGATCACGTTTTATAGGCACTTTTTTCCCTTTTATAATATCATATCTACTCATACTATGCTATTTCCAATGATAGGGACACCACCTTCTCTCACAAAACTTATATCAAATAGTTCATACATTGGATATTGAGAAGTCTGATCATTACCTGTTTGGTCACTACCCCTAAATGGGATCGGTTCATCTCTCTTATATCTGGGTGGACCTATAGAAAAATTTGATAATAAAGATGATGGTCTACTTTTTAATTGAAAATCCTTCATACTTTCTTTAAAAGTTTCCAATGTCAATGGATCCATTTTATCAAACAAAGAAGGTTTTTTATTTAACAAGATATCATAACGATTCATTTATACCCCTATTCAAAAATCAATTCAATCTTAACCTTTTTATTAACCAATTCTTCAGCCAAAAAAACATCCCATTTCAACCCTAAAATATTCATCACTCTACTTCCAAAAGATTCCCTGTATTTTAACAACTGACTCTCATCACATGTAGCATAGACAATTTTATCCGGTGGTAACATCTGAAATCTATCCATATAAAAATCAACATTATCATAGAACAGATAGGGATGACCATACATATACCGTTCATTAGACATTGAACAAGTCTTTAAATTCTTCATCCTTTTTGGGTTGTTTTCAATCATCGCTCCTAACATATTCAAAATGAAAGATTCTTGTGATTTAATTATACATAGTAAACAAGGATAACCTAACTTTAAATAGATATTTAATATTCTTAATAAAGCTGTTGTCTTCCCACTATTCCTTGAACCTACAATCATCCTTCTACAACATGGAGGAGGCGCAGGAGGTGGATCTTTACCAAGTATAATATCATATCTATTCACACTGTTCCAACAAGTCTTTTAGAGCTGTTTTATATAATTTATATGATCTTAAAATTCCTGCTATTTGTGTTTCTTCCTCTTTTGTAAAAAAGCTCTCTGCTTCTTTTTTTATACCGAAAACATCTTCCACATCAGGAAAAAAGAAACGTGGTTCAGTTTTTAGTACTTCTGCAATTCTATATACCCTGTCAATAGGGAGTTTCTGCTTACCTAGCTCTATCAGAGTAATTGATGTTCTGGATAATCCTGCTTTATCAGATAATTGTTGTTGCGTTAATTTATTTTCAAGTCTCTTTTTAGTTATCCGATAACCAATTACCTTGTATAAACTTTTCGACCATTCCTCTTCAAGCATCAATATAAGTCCCATTACTGTATTTTACAGGTTTCAACATTGAAACATGAATCAATTTCTTACACGAACTACAATAGAAAAAATCTTTCAATGATGTTACATGCACTCCTCTTACACTACAGGTCTTACAAGCATGTAATTCTAGGCATTCTTTATTATCTAGAATATGCCCTATTTTAAATAATGGGAGATAAACAGTATCACTATCACGATGATACATATCCCCCTCTTTTAATTCAAACCCATTCTCTGTGGGATTATCCAGAAATTCCTGTAACCCTTTCACAGAATCGAACATGTTAGTTTCCGTACTCACTGTCATCTAATTTGGTTAAACTACTGTTTCTACAGTAAGGACATAACTTGGCATTATCATCCTTATCGGTAATAAGATCACCTTCATCAATGATTTCATAACATTTATTACATTCGTATCTCATTTACGTAATTCCTCCATTTTCTGTATTCGATAATCGATATACATATCAATAGTATCAGAAAGCTGAACCATAAGGTGTTTACCCTCATCTACACAAGTAGAATGAATATCAGCTTTTTGTCTTAATTCAATAATTTTGGCTTTTGCCTTTGCATACATTAAATCTCGGTCGGCTTGGGCATCATCTCGTTCTTCTTCAAGTTCAGTGATGCGATCACAATCCTCTTCACAAACATCATCATCTGTCTCAGGCTCATAACTCAATTCACCTATAAGATCGATGAGGTCCTCTATCACTGTCTTACTATCAGCAATAAAGAGCAATTTCTGTGTGAGTTCATCACCGAAGCCTTTACTATAAATCAACATTTTTAAATCCATTAGAAACTCCCTATTTAACCTTATTTTCAACTACTTTTTCACACAAAGATATAAATTCAGTATCCAAAAGTTTGTTTTTCATAACATTAATGATAGAACATACAAATTGAACATTATCAGTGGTATAACCTTTTCCAGAATCTTTTCTATCAATAGAAGGTCTAAATTTTGATTTTGGATCTCCCTTCATTTCTAAACCAGATAATGCACATAAACCCTTCTGATTTTTATAAATATCTTCTAGCTCATTATTAGTTATTTCCCACTTATGTCCCCTTCTTTTTGCACTGTGTTTCCAGGCTCCAATTGTCCTTCCAGAAAAATGCATTGTACCAGTATAGTTTAAAGTATATCCACCATTATTTTTAATAATTGTTCTCACTGCACATAAGTTACATATATTCTTACGTGTCTTTTCTGCTTTGGGTGATAGAGCTATTCTGCTAAAGAGTTGATGGCATATCTCACATTCATAATTCACATATACCCTTTTCCGTATTTTCTTCTTTTGGCAAGATTTACACCAACACTGCAGTAAGTCATAACTTGATCTATTAGCATAAAATTCGGTATGGTGTTTTACTTTTTTACAATTACGGCACCTCTTTTCATTTGGAGGATTTTTTAATCTAACTTTTCTTCTTCCTTTATATTGGCACTCTTGACTACAATACTTTGTGGTACGATTCTTTGGTCGAATCATCTTTTTACAATAGGCACATTCAATATTTTTTAAATTACGCTTCATTTTAAATAAGTTCTAATCTCTTTATTGTATTTAAAAAGATATTTTTTAATTCATTTGTATACTTAAATCTTTCCTGATTTATTTCAATAGATTTAAATATATCACCTGTTTTATGACGACGAGCAGCACTGACCCAATCAGCCAATAATTCCATTAGATCTATTAAAGACATCCCACTAATCCCGTTTTTATAAAACTCAGGATGGTGCGAATTTTCCTTATAATGATGATCCAGGGCAGGTTTTATTTCTTTTAAAAACTGATAATACTCCTCACTCCCATAGACACTATCAGCAAGTAAAGGAGTGTATTTATCAAAGACTTCTTTTTCGGGACTTTCCAATTTACTCTGATCATGGGTTCGGGATCTCTCTAAGAGTTCCCGTACCATAAGATTCAAGTAGTATTGGACGTTCTGAATATGTTTAATTGTATCCAATACCGGTTCATCCATTAATTACCGCCCCCATTTTTATGGGTTAAAACATTCTTGAGAGTCTCTTCCAATTTCGTACCTCCAACAAGTGAGAGCAATCCATCAGCTCCTCCTTTACCAAAAAGGAATCCAGTAGTACCAGTAGCTTCAGGAAGATGTTCAACAAGTGCTCTGGTTAATTGTTTGTCACCCAATGATATCATCGCCTGAACTAATTGCGGACTTATAGCTTCAAATTTTTTGGTAAATGCAGAAACTTCCAATTCCAGTTTCTCTTTCAAAACAACCTGTTCTAATTCTGCAATTGATTTCTTTCGACCCAATTCCTCATCCATTATTTTATTCAAATCATCCTGCTCTTTAAGCCTGGATTTATTTTCCATTTCACTTATGATACTCTTTCTTTCGAGATCCTTCCTGCGTTTCTCATCCCGCTTCAATTCGGCTTCTTCATTACTTTCAATGGTTTTCTTTTCCATTTCATTCCGAGCTTCAACTTCCCGATAAGTCTCTGCCATATCTTTTAATTCAAGAGCAGTCCTGACAGCCTTATGTTGAGATTCTGTAATCATCCGATTAATATAGTCATCACCTATAGTCACATTGAGAATGTCAAGATCATAAACTCTCATACCATTTTCTTCAAAGACTTTACCTTTACGACCTTCGTCTGAAGATTTTCCAAGAATACAATCACGAAGAATGTCCTCAGCTTTTTCATTAAATTCCTCAATACCATATTTTTTCACAAGGTTTCGAATAATGCTTCGACAATTATCAGTGAGAAGCTTGACATAATTTTCTACATCAAACCATTTAGAATGATCTCCTTCGAAATTCACTTTATATGAGAGCTGTATCCTGACATCAACCAGATTACTGGTCTTTGCCTGAATCTCATCAGTTACTGAATTATTCTTAACTTTGAGATAGACTGTCTTTTCGGGATGATGATCACTCTTAGGTCTACCCGTAGACATAGTAAGAACTTCCAAGACCTGATCATAATCCAATATTACAGCTTTTGGTCCAACAATTACTTCACGAACACCGGTTTTACCAACAACCTGAACAGCGTATCCAGGCCATACATTAATTACAACCGCACCGGTATACTTTGTATCAAGCTTAATCGTTCGGGGCTTTGTATAGGCTGTAGGGCGGTCTAAACCACCCCCAATATCATCACTTGAGAAACCTGTCGAAATAGCCATCGTTTCATAAGCAGAATAGGATTCTTTTTTCTGTGATAACGATCTGGTTCTTTCTTTTCTCAAAGTCTCATTATAAGTTTGAGCTTCTGCATTACCAGGAAACCAAAGACTCACCTGTTTTTCTTCCAAAACCCTTTTTACTATAACTTCTTCAATAGGATTAGGAAGAAACATTTTAGGACCTACTTTAGTCTCTACTTCACCTGTATTTTTATCGAGCACATATAGACCCTCTCCTTTAGGGATTGTTGTAGCATAATGGATAACCTTATCTCCATATTTTATTATTTCATGCTCTACCCGTGGAAAATAGATTTTCTGTTCTTTTCCAGTAATAAACAATTCATCACCTATTTTATAATTCTCACCACTCTCTTCATATTTATCCACTGTTTTAACATAAATACCCATGTTATCATTTAATTCAATAGCAGTATAAATAAGACTACCATCGGATTTTGCTACAAATTGTTCAGTAGGTTCAGGAAAGACCACATCAGGACCTTTCATGTATCGCTTTTTACCATTTTCGTCAACTAAAATGCAATAACGAAGACGCTCTAAAGTCAATGCTTCTCTTACATATTCATGTCTTTCATTTGGTACAACTTCAATACCAGTGGGAGGAATATAAAAACTAATTTCGGTTCCTTTGATAATATTAAGGGCACCCGTTGTCAGTTTAAAATCTTTTAAAGAATTTGTATTAGCTTTCCCTTCAGTATCTTGAATAACGGTCTCTTTAAAATTCTCTTTAGCTACCTCATCGTTAATAACTCTTACTAATAAATATTGATTACTCCTTAATCGATGACCTTTCACCACTTCAGCTTTCTGCCCAGGCCATAAAGCAAAAGTAATAGGCCCTGCCAAATTTATGGTACGACCATAATTAAGTGCTTTTGATTCATTCTCCATCTTTTCTATCGGATAGGCATTATTTGGTTCAGGGTTTTGAAGTATGATATAACTAGTTTCATCAGCATAAGGAAAAATCTTTTTTGCATCATTTATGTCTTTACAGATATTAAATGATCTAGTACTATCATCATATGTAACTGTTTTATCTGTAGGTTGTAGAGTTACTTTTTTAGGTCCTACAATAACTTTAATAAGCCCTGTATTTAAATCTTGGATATAGCAATATTCATGAGGATTTAGAACTATATCCCTCATATTACCCTGATTCCCTTGATGGGAATAATCAGGAGGATAATTATTCTGATCAAAATTCCGTCCACCCATAATACTTTACTCCTCTTTTATATATTATTTGGATCTATTTGTTTTAAAAGATTATTAATTGATCAATAATCTTTTCATTTATTTGAAGGATTATATAAATCAATATATAATCCATTTATTGATATCTGTTCAAATGAAGGATCCTCTATACCACCAAATTCATTTGCTTTTACTATATCTTCCTCAATCATTAAATCACTAAGGATATTTCCCATAGCATTTACTATTTGATGTTGTTTTGTTATACCTCCTATTTGATACTCTGAAGGAAGATCTTTATGAGCAAGTTCCAATATCTTATCAGCAAATTTACTTTTCATCTGGATATTCAGATAAATAGTTCCAATATTTTCATTGTTCATAGTATTATTTCTCTTATTTTCATTGTTCATAGTATTATTTCTCCTATTTTCATTGTTCATAGTATTATTTCTCCGTTGAACCATATCTAATTTATCTCTTACTTCCGTAAGTATTTCTCCAAGCCAGTTCAAACCTTTCCACGTAGCTCTACTTTTTGCCAAAGGATCATTCTCACTAAGTCCAATACCCCATAACCGGTCATGAGGACTAGCTTCAACTAGTGTTGTTCCTTTTGTGGCCAATAATAATTTCTTAAGATCCTCATTCTGGGTATACTTAGCCATGCTTCCGTCATAAACAATCTTTTTAGCGTATTTTTTCCATACATCCTCATTAAAACCTTCTACTTTTCTTCCATAACGCTTTTGATCAGAAGGATCCACTGCACTCATTATCATCTGATATCTTTCAGCATCATTAAACAATAAAGCTTTCATAGCCATCATGTACTGTTCAGCACAGTTATATTGAATACCTTCTATAACAAAAGGAGATGGGTGCCACTGTGAAAATGGGCCACTCCAGAAATATGTAAATTTTTCAGACATTTTAAAATCCTTTAAATTAAATCACCAATTACTAATTATTACTTTTTTATTACAATTCGGACAATCAATCCAAGTTTGATTATCAGGTCCTCCACTTATATCTCTCCCATTAGATTCATGAACATCATTGGGTACATATTCAAGAGTAGCACCACAATTTCTACATATTATTTGTTTTACTACCGATTTGTCGGGTTCTTTTTTAATTATTTTTACCATTACATCTACCTTGTTTCACTATTTCTTTTTGGGTTTATTATCCTTCAATATTATTGAAGGTGCTACATTAGGCATCCGAATAACTCTGTTTTTTTCATAATCAACTTTTATAGGATAAGCGTAACAAGTTACTTTGGATTCTATATATGTAGGAGTTACAACTGTTTTACCATTAATCTCTATTACCTCTCTTACCCAGGTAGCTGTGGAATTATGAGATGAATAAAGGCCATTTGGTTCAGCTTGCTCAATGACATCCCCATCTGAGGATGTTTTAAGTGGATTTGTTAATTGAACGTCATAAGGGATAGGATATCCTATCGAAGCACAGTGACCTTCAATTAAGCCATAATCAGAACGCCACACGGTCCATGTACGCACCTTATCCCGAACCCTAGCATCATAAATTTGTGTTGCTGCGTCAAGCTCAATGCTCCATTCGTAAAAAGGCACCGGTTGCGTTTTTCTATAATGATCTTGTTGTGCTATTACTGATTTTCTATCTTCACGTTCCTGCCAATCACAAACGAAATTCATCGAAAAGATTGACATTATAATTACTAATATTATTTGGATCTTATTTTTCATTTTTTATTCCTATTTTCAAAAGATAATTAATTATTTATCACTATTCTTTTTCTTCAATTTATCCACCTGATTCTGTAAATTTACTGAATCCTGTGCACTTAACTTTTTCTTTCTATACATTGCCTCATTGTCTTTTAAAACAATAGAAGGTTTTACATCAGATATTATAGTTACTTTATTTTTTTCATAGTCAACTGTTATAGGGACCGCGTAACAAGTTACTTTTGATTCTATATAAACAGGAGTGACCATTGTTTTTCCTCTGACATTAAGAACCATTCTTACCCATGTAGCTATTGAATTATGAGAAGAATAAAGGCCACTGGGTTCTGCCTGTTCTACAACAGACCCACTGCTATTATAAGCAGGTTTAAGAGGATTGGTTAACTGAACATCATAAGGAATAGGATAACCAATAGAAGCACAATGACCTTCGATCAAACCATAATCAGAACGCCATACTGTCCAAGTTCTTACCCGATCCCGAACCCTAGCATCATATATTTGGATAGCTGCATCAAGTTCAATGCTCCATTCATAAAAAGGCACTGGTTGACTTATACGATAATGCTCTTGCTGTTTCCTTACTGAAGCTCTATCTTCACGTTCTTGAGAATCACAGTCACTATCACTGTTAATCATCATTAACGACATAAATATTATTAAAATTAAAGGCCATTTCTTTTTCACTCTTCTTCCTCCAATATTCTAACTACCTCTGAAGGAATTTCATTTTCTGGTATTTTTGTAACTTCTGTTTTTATCTGATCTTTAATGGCTATTTTCTGAGCAGTTAATTGTTCAATTAATTCCTCAAAATCACCTTCAGCAGATTTATAAGTTGCAATATCAACTGAAGCTGACCGATACTCAGTAGCCAGTTTCGAAAGTTTACTTCTGCTTGCCTCAATATATTGATGACTATTTACAACTGCTTCTCTTTTTAAACCGAGAATATCTGGATAGAATTCATAACTCAACCAAGAAACTCCTAAAAAAGTGATCATGAGAAATATTTTCAATAATAACATTCCTGGATTTTCAGCATCTAAATCAAAAATCCACCACATATAACCTCCTTATATCGAATCCAACATATTACTCACTTCTGACTCAAATGTACTAATATTCCTATTAATTTGATTTCTTCTATTGTATCTGTCTGGTTCCTCCAATAGCTGACGTATTTCAAAATCCGAAAGATCGGCTCCTAAAATCTTTTTCATATTATTTCTTATAGGAACAGACATATTAGCTATCTCATCAACCCTATCCGAAGAACGCCAGATGGAACCTCCTAATGCGCTGATTTCATAATTTCTAAACTGATCATTTGGAGAACGTCTCAATATGAAATCATTCTCGTGTAAGCTATTGAATTTATGTAAATCATCAAGTTTTTTATAAAACATTTTAGCAAATGTCCAAGGCAAAACCTGAAAGTCATTTAGTTCCTGGTTATTTTTAGGAATTCCATAGTCAATAACAACGCAAGCCATTCTAAAAAGGGGTTTTCCCTTTTTTTCACAACAAATTTCTTGTCTACCATTCTTGGATTTACATAGGAAATAACGATTATGGAAATGAACATTTGTAGCTACAAATAATTTGGAAGGATCTTCATAAACAATACCTACTCTACGAATTGAATCAAGTGGGGGTCTAAAAAGGGCAAATTTTAATTCTTTGCTATTTAAACTATTGTTCTCAAAACCAAAAGTATGGATTTTCTCCTCTTTTTTTGGATCAGGTTTTTTACCTACAGCTATTTGATAACGATCCATTTTTATGTACCCGGCTTCTTACCTTCGATATCCTTAAGAATATTACTAATTTCATTCTGAACCTGACCTATATCCAGGTCATCAGAAGGACTAGCATACCGTGCTCTTAAACCGTCTTTTTTATTATCGTCCCAACCGACCCACTTATATAAGTAGTCCAGTTGTTCTGCCATTGTGGTTAAAAGATTCGTCTTTTTCTTTAATACTTTCTGAATAATACCAGTAGACAATTCAGTCTTATCATAAAAAGCATCATACATACTCTCACGTAAAGTTTGCTCTATCTCTCTACCAGATAAGTCCTTGCTGTCTACAGCTAATTTAGGAAGATCAAATTTTTTAGGATTCCTCTCTAACTTTTTAATAAGAATTTCAAAAATATCCCGACGTTCATAAGACTGTGGAATATTTACAAAAAATGTTTCATCGAACCGATTGATCAATTCTGGTGGTAAAAATCTAATATCATTAGACGTAGCTATTGTAAATACAGGTTTGGTACATTCCTGCATCCATATAAGAAATGTTCCAATAACCCTGGCAGTGACACCAGAATCAGAAAAAGTTGACGACTGGGAACCTGCGAAACCCTTCTCTATCTCATCGATCATTAAAATGCATGGGCTCATATTTTCTACAATATTTAAAACACGGTGCATGTTTGTTTCACTATCACCTACACGGGAACTGAAAATTAGGCTAGGATCAAAACAAACTGCAGGAAGGCCCCATTCATTAGCTAAAGCCTTTAAAATCAGGGACTTACCACATCCAGGCAGACCCACTAATAGGAGTCCTTTAAGTAAAGGTAAACCAAATTTCTGACCTTCAACAGTCCATCCCCCATAAGATTTTTGAATCCACTTTTTAAGATTCTGCATGCCTCCTACATCATCAAAGGAAACATTGGTTTCTAATAAAGAGAGTAACTCTGTCTTAGCGATAGCATTCTTTTTAAACTCTCGAATGAAATCCAAATTAATCGTTTTATAAATAGAATAACTTTGCAAATAGGACTGTTCTATTTCAAATAAAGTTAATCCTTTTAAATTATTGAGAATTTCTGCACTTGGTTTCTTATCACCCTTTAATTCCAATTTTTTACTAACCTGATTAGAGTGGCTTTTTATTCTATCATCATCAGGTAAATCAAAGAAAACAACTTCACCTAGCCGTTCTAGACCCATCGGGACACGAACAATTTGTGAAACAAAAACCAAATTCATAGTGAATTCTTCATCTAGCTGATATCGAGAAAGCAAATCCTTAATCATTCGCACATTCTGTTTATCTTCTATATACATGTCACTATCAAGGAAGATATATTTTTCGTAATTATCTCTACCCTTAAAGTCTTTGGTTAATATTTCAGCAAGAACATCTCGAAAATTACGTGCAGATTTTACCTGCACATTAAATTTATCTTTCAATAACTTTTTTAAAGGGACAACACCAGACAAAGTACGAGAATAAACAAACCACTCATCTTTTTTATAATTCTCATGAAAGTATTTTAAAACTTCTATATCGGATTCAGCGATAACAAAAGACAATGGCCTATTTGCACCAATACATTGATCGAGACTAAGCATTTATATTATTCCTATCTGTTATATCTATTTTACCCGCAATAAATTTTACGGCAATTCGTCTTTTTCATTCTTTCCCGATCTTCCTTATTGTAAACATTATCAATAATAAATTCACTGAAAGACACGGGAAAGAAATCAATACGAGTAGAGCCATCGGGCATTATACGTAGAGTAAGTTTATTCTCCTCTACTTCCGGTTTCTTATCGAATGACATGGATATGAATCTCCCCATTCGCCTGAACTTCTTCTCGGATCTCATTACCTTCACGAATAGCACGATCTTTGTACCAATTAACCGTGTAATTCTGAAGAATTTTTTCCACATACTTTTTATCCATATCATCATATGAAACCTTACCTTTTTTACCATTTATAACAATATTATGATAAGGTCTCGTTATGGTAAAAGTATCAGCATTCTTTACATTATAACTGATTCTCATTTGATTCAATGTATTTTCCATAATGGTCATCGATCTTATCTCACAATCAACATGTACTTCTTTTGACATGATTATCCCCTTTCTGAGTTATGTACATCTTGATGTACAGGTACATGATCACGATCTTCATCTTTAGTAACTCTACCAGCATCCCGTCCCAAATTTGACAATTCGTAACAATCATTGGTTTTTTCTTTCCCAATAATTTTTGAATTCCCATTTTTAAAAACTACAATTTTCGAATTAGGTAACATTTATATCCTCCTTACCTTTTTTATTTATGACTATTTCATATTTTAATGGATCAATCAATACCACTTCCTCATCTATATAATTAAGTAAACATTGACCAAATAGAGCTAGTTCTATTCCTATATTTTCTACATCTATCTTTTTAGAAATTTCAATTGCTTTAAGATCTGCCTTTATCGAAAATTCAGGATCGGTCAAATATTTATAATTAATCTCATCCTTTTTCATTTTTCATCCTCTTTACCTTTTTATTTTTTTAAGAGCTATATTTTTTTATAGCTTTTTCCATAGATTTAATCGTTTCTTTCATCTTATGTATTATTACACCCCGATAATTTCTTACTGGCCCTTCTCGCTTCGCAAACAGCCCGATGCCCCCATTACCACACTCAGGGTTCGGGCAATGTGGGCCTCCCCAATCCCAGGAATCTTTATATTCTTGTAGGGGAAATTTACCACCACAAACATCACAACGAAACCATTTTGAAGTTATAGTTTTGTTTGGCATCCCATCTCTTGGATTAGCCAGGGTATGGACATCGTACTCTTCAGGGTCATAACTGAACACCACTTTACCGGTAGCTATTCCATTTTCTACTACTTCATATCCTTGTTTTCGATATGTATTACCCATAATCACTTTTCCAGTTTCTTTATATCTTTTAACAATTGCTTCACTTGATTCAAGAAATCTTCTGAATGTTTCATACAAATACATAAATTAGCAAGGCCATTCGCTCCATAACCTGAGATAGAGATATAATAATCTTGCTTCTGAATGATGCAATTGTCATCAGAAGCTCTACAACGAGGAGTACAATATGTAGGTTCCCTCAACTGTTGTTTTAATTTTATGTTTACACCACTCATAAAAATCTCCCATATTAAGGATATATATCTAATTTCTGAAATAATTCTGATTTCTGACCTAAATTATTTATTCCCCACTTATTCATAAAAGCGAGAGTATCCTTCCGATGCCATTCAGAGACACCTTTTGATGAAGCCTCCAAACGATGCTTGACTTGTGATCTAGGTTCATACCAGACTTCCCAACCCCGATACCGCGCCCAGTAGCAATAGTCACTGTCTGAGCATATCAAAAACATATTTTCATCCAATAGTCCTATATGTTGAATCATTTCCCTTCTCAGCATTGCTGAGGCAAAATTAATCCAGGTGGATTTCTCAGGAACTCTACAATGCCCCATAGAGATTCTTCCCCCCTTATGGATTCCATTGGGGAACGCCTGAATAGTTCCTCCATGACGAATAATATCAGGATCATCGTGATCTATCTGCATAGATCCAACAATCCCGACTTTTTCCCCATAAGAAAATCGATCTATAAGAGCCTGTTGTGCTCCCTTAAGAACCACAGCATCCTGATTAAGTAACCAAACATAGGGAGCACTACCGGCAAGAATACCTTCATTTACACCCTTGGTAAAACCTCTATTGACTTCATTGTTATCAATTATATGCAAGACATAATTATTACAGTGCTCTTCAACGGATGCAACACATACATCTAGATATTTTCGATCTCCATAAAGGAGAATTATTATATCAGTAGTAATTTCAGGAACTGATTCTGATATCAAAACTTTATCTGTTTCTGACTTCACAGAAATAGAATTAGGTTTTTGCTTATTCTTGTTGTTTTTCTTTTTCTTTTTTGTTTTCATTGTTACCCTTTATCCAATAGTTCCAAATCCCTTGTGCCCAACTATACGTGTACCAGATACTTAAACAAAAAAATCCCCATTGTTTGTTTTGAAAAGATTCAATAAGCCAGAAAGGTTGACTGATCATACCGATAATAAAACCCCACCGACTCCACCGTTCCTTTCGACTTAAAAACCAAATTGCCAAAGCACCTAGCAAAAGTATAAAAACTTGGTTTATATTCAATTTCCAAAAAACCTCCTATAGATAATACGACATTAAGAGATGATCACAATAAGAAGAAAATTAAATTTTTTTAAACAAGGGATTCAGATATGTAGACTTTTGACTCCAGCCTCTCTAAACCGATTAATGCATTCTTATAGAAGAAACATCCTTCTTTCTTACAGAAAACTGCAGTCCTTTTATCCCCTTCAACTGTTTTGTCTTCAATCTCAACTTTGGATTGACACTTTGGACACCGTAGCTCGATCATACTTTATACCGTATTTAATCATGGCTTTTGCTAATTTGCTTTTCATAGCACTTATTGTAGTTGTTGATACTCCATAAATCCGAGCGATCATTTTATTGTTGTATCCCTTATACAGAAGTCGGAAAAGGTCCAATAGAGTACACCCGTTTTCTTCTATCTCTGTGATTAAATCCTTGATTTCATTAAATTCTTCACCGATTTTACCACGCTTTTGAAGACGTTCCAATATTTTTAAAAAATTGAGAGAAGTATTTTTATGTTGTCTCTTTCGTAACTTAAATTTTATGTTCTGAGGTGATTTTGAAAACTGACGCTCAAAATCGCTGAATTCTTCCATAAAAGAATTATTGTTAAAATATTGATTGTCGTAGAAATCATCTGAAACATCATAATAAGCGGGAATAAGATCGAACTCGTTAGTATCATCAGTAGGAGAAGGGGTTAAAACACGGCACCGACGAAATCGACCATCGTGACTTTTCACTCTGGTGATTATAAAATTACGGATAATTTTAAAAAGGTAAGAAGATATTTGTACATTATAACTGGGATCATAAGCTTCAATGATTTTCTTTTTTGTTAAGAACTTCACATAAAGCTCTTGGACAACATCATCAGGTGAACCAGGATAATCAAGATACTCGCACTGTTTTCGGACTAGAGCACGAAATTCTGCATCATTTTTTTGGGCAAAGACAGCAATATCATTAGTAGGTAGCATTGAGGGACGCTCCTTTATTTGTGTTATTTTAGTATTTATGTTTTTTGAGCTTACCCTAGTCTCTACGTAAAATTTATGGCTCGAATTTAACTCAGCTTTTTATATTTGTAAGTCTATAAATTGTAGATACTTAGAATAAGCCAATTTCAGCTTAATTTTTAATCAAAAACTAATATAAAAGAAAAATTTATTTTTCGCAAACAATATTTTTAACTTTTTTTATTTAATACAAAAGAGAAAATTTATCCCCTCATATCCCAAAAAATCTTGCCAAAAGGGAAAAACTTTCAGGGTGTACTTTATACTCTGAAACTAATAAAGAGTTCCCTGATCTGTCACGGATTTTTAAAATTTTTTTATCTTTCTCTTCATATCGATTGCCCTCATCATTCAAAAAAACCAAAATATCATTCAACCATCGTGAACTTATCGTACTCAATTCTCGCAGAGTATAAATCAAATATTGACCCGATATATCACCGCCGTTTAGAGTTTTTTTTTCTGATATTTTACTACTATCTACAGTACCACTATCAACTTTCTCCAAAACCTCCTTATCTTTAGGTACATCATGTTGTTCAGACTTTTCTATATCTTGTATTTCAGAAGGAGTTTTTTCCTCTATAATCTGGTTATCTGGTACCTCATTTGAATCTTTCTCTGAATTTTCTTCTTCAATTTTATTACTTTCCACCGGAGGTTCATCATTTTTATCTTTTGGCACATCATCTTTTATCTTCTGTAAAGATTCAAATTCCATTAAAGGCTCACTTAATTTATTCCTCAAATCAGGAAAATCCTTAAGAAAATCACCTTTAACTCTCCAAGTATCACCATACTGTATATCAACTTCCAAAGGAATGGGCCATTTCAATTGACCCTGAATAATATCATTCAACTGCATGATCTTACAAATCTCTGGTACCAGTATCTGCAATTTTTCAGTTGTAATCTCAAAAACCAATTCATCATGCATGGTAATCAATATTTTTATATCATCATGCAGATTATTTCTCGTGAGCCAGGAGTTCATCCGGGCCATGACAGCCTTCATAATATCCGCCGAAGTATTTTTACTTATAATTCCAGCAGAATCAAACCGATGTAAAGGAGATTTTACTGATAAAGTGTATGTAACTTCTTTTTTACTTAAAACTCTTTTCTTTTCTAATTTGGAATGATAATAAATTTCCGGTAGTTCACAATTATAACTTTCTAATAATGACACTATTCCAGGTAAACTAACATTTTTACCCTTCCTAACTTTACATACATATGAGCGATCATTCCCATTTTTTACATAACAATTCCCTAAAGAATTTAATATAGGCTCTCTTAAAAAATCAGGTAAAGGCATATTTTGTGTGTTACATTTTCTCTCTTCTTTTTTATAAGTTAAGTCCATTAATTCCGCAAAAATTCGATAATTCATCCAATTAAATATGGATGAGCCATCACCACAATCATAAATAGTAGAGGGACATCCTAGGGTCCAAGCTAATAATTGAATATCTCTCAATAGATCTTTATTAGGAGTATGGAAACCATATTTATTGGCCTCTTTCTTACATCCATCTGTATCAAAATAACCTCGTAAAAATGATTGTCTCATTTTTATAGGGGATTCCATAATTCGTTGAGGGATTCTCTTATCACGAGCATCATGAAAATGATAACCCATTTCTCCAAAAAGTTTTGTTAAAGTAACGGAACAGATACTCGTTTTATAACAAATACCTTTACTACCTTTATTTAAAACAGGTTCCGAAATATTTAATCCGAGATCATTTAATTTTCTCTTAAGATCAGGAAATATTCTTCTTATCTTTTCTTCACCAAAATTTAATGTTATAACATATTTAGATGCCTTTTTATCAATGTATATTGAGCCATCTCCAATAACACATCCTAATAAATAGGCTATAAAATCCCACTCCTCTGCCGTACTCACTTTCAATTTCTGTGCATTCCATACATTTCCCTCAAAAATAATTTCCTCAGGATAACTCCCAAATTTTAATAATTGAGGGCGAGATATACATATATTAGTATCTTCTGTTAATTCATTAAATTTTTTAAATTCATATCTTTCATTATTTACTGTTAATACTTCATGCCGTGTATCACAATGAAGAATCATTCCATTTTTTAATTCAATTATCGCTAATTGAGCCTCTCCACGATCCAATACTTCAAAATCCTCCCATGAAACCCCAGTCCATATTTTTAAATTTTGGCCTGATTCCTTTAACTTTTTGATTTTTATAATAGATAAATAACCTTCTGTTGTTAAACAGCGCTCTTCTTGACAAAGGCAACCTTGAATTTTTGTATTAACTGCACATCGATCTGCATGAGCAGCCAATCCCTTATCCCCACTATCATAGTACTTATTTAACGGTCTAGTACGCCCAAAAATAGTTTTAACAAATTTCTCTTTTCTAGCTACCACGATCACCCGGTCAATCCATTTCTTCAGTTTAGGAACTCCTGCAAAAAATGTGGCTAGAATCTTTTTGGCCTCCGGTACAGTTATTTTAGCATTACCTGCAAGAGTAAATGGGCCTCCTAAATAAAGGGCCAAAAAATTAACTGTCTTTCCTATTTTCCTCTCACTTTTTAATACATCCTTAGGATCTTTTCCCGAGATAATAGCACCTGTAGCAGTATGGAAATCAATTCCTTTATGAATCGATTCAATCCAGGCAGTCTCATTCGAAATATTTGTAGCTACCCGCATCTCTTCATTTGCATAGTCAATCGCTACCATCGTTTTACCAGGACGAGCAATAAACGCCCTTCTCATATCAATGTCAGGATTATCCTCACTAGGCATCTTTGGAATACTCTGGACATTAACTCCTGAAGACCCATCTATATGAATACCCTGACCACCAGGACTCGAAAATCTTCCGGTATCAGTTCCAGTCTGTTTAAATTGAAGTTTTACAAAACCTTCTTCATCGTGGTTGTTCAAAAGATTATTAATATATGTCGATAAAACTTTTTCCAATCCACGGAAATTTATGATCTTCTTAACAATGGGGTAAAGGTCAGCTATTTTATTTAAGGTTTTACTATCAGTGCTGTATTGCCCAGATTTGGTTTTTGTTTTCTCTGGATATTTATATTTCAAATCATCGAATAGTATTTTACCTAATTTCTGTGAACTTCCCAAATTAAATTCATAACCGACCAATTGATGTATCTCTTTTTTAATATCTTCTATACGGTTTTCAACTTTTGTTTTTAAGTCCTTGAGATATGGAACATCAATTTTTATTAGATTTGCTTCCATATCCATCATAACAAATACAACCCGTTTCTCTAAGTTATATATCATCTGTTGACTCTTTATAATTTCCTGTTCCGTAAAAAAGATATATAAATCCATAGTACACATAGCATCAGAGGCTCCATATGTATACCCCACATCAGGGGAGACAAGATCAAAATGACCTTCTTTGGCAACCTCATTAAATTTTAACATTGGTTGATCAAGTAATTCTGGAGAGAGATCCTTTAATTTATTGGCTTTTCTTCCTGAATCATGCAAATACGCCAGCAAAAGTGTATCTTCGAATTGATTATGATTATCAAGAACAATACCGTAATTCTTTAAATAAGTTAAATCGAATTTAGCATTATGGTATATTGTAATACAATTATAACAAAGACGTTTTATCTCCTTTAAAACAGCCTCTTCTGGAAGATTAAATTCTATCCCTTCTCTATGATTAATAGGGATATAAATGGCCACTTTCGGATCATAACATAAAGCAAAACCTACTATTTTACCAATAGGAACAATTTTACCATCTACTTTTTTTACCCTTGTATTAAGTCCTGTCGTTTCCAAATCAAGGGCACATCTTTTCGCTTCTATCGCCCTATCAATGTAATTTTCCACTTCTTCCATGCTCTTGGCTAATTTAAACGTACGATCAGCCATCCATGGCATTTCGGCTATTCTGGTTTGAACAGTATCCTCCACAAATTCCATAAATCCTGTGTTTACAAATTGTTTTTTTGGTGCCATTAATATTATCCTATTTTGAGTGTATCTAATTTATTATTTAATTTTTGGATGTCTTCTGAAATATCTATATCTTTTGATGAATTGAACATTATTATATGATAAGCAGTTACTAAAGCACTGTAACGTTTATAAATGAGTTTATTTCTAAATTCTTTTATTTTCTTCTCAGCATCTAAAGTCCATACAGATGTATCTGAAATTGGCACTATTTTCTCTATAATAAATTCAGGTTCATCGGGAATTACTGAAATATCTAATTGATACTTATTTACTATATGTAAAAGAGCCGTTTTATAATACATCTGTTCTTTTTCCATAACAAACCTTATCACATCCCAGGATTTGTGACAAACCCAACAAAACATTGTCTGAGTTTCCCGATAATACCTGGCTGAAGGTTTCCTATCTTTACCATGAAATGGACAACGAAGCTGTGCCTCATCCACTAGCTCCGGGTTATAGACAAACTCCACCCCATAGTCTATCATAACCTTGCTGAGATCCACTTCACTTAAAATCAGCTCTTTCAATTTCTCTGGACTTTTCATATATTTAACGAAATCTCCGAAGATATATCTTCTATACCCATTTCATCTTGCGAATTTTCAACGGTCTGATCGAAATCCCGTAATTTCTTAGTAGCAAAATCTAGATTGGCTTCAAAAGGAGCGAAATGCGCTCCGTCCCGATTTTTTAGACAACTTATTTTTACAATACCACTATTACGCATTTCCTCGGTATTGAAAAGAGCTATAACCCCATCAGAGGACCGTTCACTTTCATTTGCATCAGATAAAGCTGTGAGGTTATAAATACCGTCATTTTTTACAGCATCCCTATGACCTTGACGGTTAAATTGATATGGAGTAATAACTCTTAACCCTCTTCCATTATCAAAATTGATAGTCAGGTTTTTTAACTTTCTTATCATATTATTAAGATCAACTCTCCAATCCCCGTATTTCTGGTCTTTATCCTGAACCATTAACCCTACATAATCCACAACAAGAAAATCCAGAACTTTCCCACGATCCTTTAACTCATTATTATATTCTTCTAAAGTTGTTTCTAAATAAGAAGGAGTACAATTTGCTGGAGGCTTAACTAAAAACAATTCTCCGAAATCCTCTCTATTTGAACCAAAATCTTCACAGACAACATTGAAGAACTCTTCCTCAGTTGGGGACAATTCGGAATAACGAACTTTATCATAAGTAATTTTTCCAACAAATTTTTTATATTCCGGATAAGCATACCAACCAGGATAACTGGAATGTAATACATAGAACATATTTCTCATTTCATCATACTGCATTTCCAATGTAACAAACATTCCATTTAATCCTTGCATGATCCCACTGTAGGCCAGATTTACAGCAAAAGTGGATTTACCCTGACCTACAAATGCTGCGATTATAAATAGGTCACCAAGTTTTATGCCTCTAAAAACATTATCAATTTTCTCCAAATCAACAAATAGCCCTATATTTGTAAGAGGGTCTTTTTTTCCTCTATTATAATCCTCTATCACTTCAGCACTATCCTCTCTACTTTTTATTTGACCTTCATTTTTTATATCTAAGGCATTAAACAAAAATTTTTTGGATTGACTATTGAAATAAGTAACCGCTTCATTTAAACCTTTTATTTCCTTTTTCTTTTTCCCCTTCAATTTCAAACCGTTCTTTGCTACCTGCCACGTCTTTTCAACAATTGTTTTAAATTCATCCTCACATTGTTCCGTAAATTTCGTTTTTAGAATAGCTCTATAATCAGAACCCCAAAATGGGATCTCAGAAACAATATCACTCAAATGAGATACTATTACTTCATCCCCCTCATTATTAGCCTTTTCAAAAAGAAGTTCTATTGAAGGCAATTCCTTAAATTCCCGATAATGAGACTCAATCCATTCATACAGTTTTATATAGGAGGGATCTTCCGGTTGAATTTTACTAGTGAGAAATACTCGATAATTTTTAGATAGTTCATCCAGTGGAATTGTTGGAATCTTGTTTTTTCTTATATTTATTATTGAACGAAATACCTTTTTCACTTTTTTATCCTCTGATTTGTATGAATTTTTATCTTAACTAAATGGACTAAATTTTGATGCTGCATTTTGTGCCTCTGATCTAATCTCTTTAATTTTCATTCCTACATCCGCTATACTGATTTTTTTATATCTCTTACTTTTTATCTTTTCTGATATCTCAGATTCTGAATCACCAGTAATAACAGGACTTAAAAACTTTTTTAAATCATCTGTATATTCCCGAATATTTTCGAGCACTGTGGATTCAGGTAAATAAACCCATGTAGGTTTGTCACTGTGATACCGGTTATAAACAACCTGTGAAATACATGTCCCCAAATGATCATTTTTCTGTTTAGTATCCAGAGTAAAAACAACCAGCTCATATTTATTCATATCTGTTAACCGAGTCTGTGATTTATCCTCTTGTTGGACAAAAAATTTCTGAAGGATTTCAATTGATTGGCATAAATAAATAGAAGGAGGATTATTTAAAAATCGATACTTAATAATAACACTCTTTACATGGAGTAAAAAAGTTTCCATAGAAGTACTAGTTATATATAAATTAGGACTTTTTGATAAATCCTTCAAATCAAGGAACATGCGTTTATCTATCTTTTCAAGAGGTAGATAGATATCACCTAACGGTCTTAATAATTCATATGTATTTGAAACAAACTTAGATTTCGAACATAAACACCACTCGGTCACTGGTTTCATTAATCCCGTATGAAAACTTCTTAAAACTTTTATTCTTTTTCCTTCTCCATTACATATCGGACATACATCAGTCATTTCACTTTATTCCTTCCGCATCTTTTAACAGATCCTCATATAATTCATTGATAACAGTACTTTCATGAGCCGCAAAATCCAGAGCACCTTCAGCAGTATCACCAATAATCTGATCACTCAAACTCTTTTTACTTGAGACCTTGGATATCACTCTAACATCAATAGATTTTTTATTTACAAGATGAATAAGAAGAATATGATCCTGGATACTACCGATACGCTGTGCCCTTCCAATAGTCTGAGCAAGATCACCATATGACCATGGAGTGTCATAGAAAATAATGACACTGGCAGCCTGTAAATTTAAAGCTGCAGAGCCAGCAGTTGTTATAAAAATCAGATTACAGTCGGGATCGTTCTGGAATGTTAAACGGGCTTTCTGTCTTTCTCTGTCACTAGTAATGTCACCATGTATTTTTGTATATTTTATACCATTCTTTTCACAGATAGATTCTAAAATTGGAATTCCACTTTTAAAACGAGTAAATAGAATCACTTTTTCACCTAGCAATTCCTCTTTCATTAAACGGAGAAATTCAATTTCTTTGCTGGATTCCCCAGGTTCATTTATAAGACCCGGACCATTACTGACCATCTGACAATAAGTCAGAGCAGCCAGCTTCCCACGTTTCTTACCCTCAGAAGATAAAAATTGGTTATACTTTTCCTCTAGTTCATTATATCGTTTTTCAATCTTAGGACCAGTAGCACCATTACGTATTTGATCACAGATATCAAAGTATTCTTGTTTGATTCTCTCTTCATATAGAATACCCGCTAGAGCCTGTTTATAAAGCTCTTTCTGCTCGGGTAACATCTCCAGGACCACTTTTTTAGATATCAGCTTTGGAAGCTCTGTAGCCACTTCCTCTTTACGTCTAATAAGAAAATAGGGATCAAGGGTTTGTTTGAATTTATCTAGGTTTTTATATCCAATCAATTTGGGGATGTATCTCATTTTCCCTTTGATCTTTATCTTCATTAATTCAGTTCTGCAGAAATTTTTTCTGAAATTTGTGATGTTACCAAAGAGGCCGGGAACTATAACACTATAAATGCCCCATACTTCCTCTAGGTCATTTTTTATGATAGTGGCCGATAACCCATATGCTCTACTAGAACCCTCTGCAATCTCTTTACATGCGAAATAAGTCTTGGATTTTCGGTTTTTAAAGGCAACACACTCATCAAAAGTTACCATATAATTTGGAGTTAGAGTTTCCTTAATGGTATCATATTCATTTAATACTGGAGCATAATTAATAATAAATACATTCTCTTTAAATCTTTCATACTGGTGCTTCCGAGATTCGTAACCTTCCTTAATTCCTTTGACCTTATTAACTATAACCCTAGTAGTTATTCCGGTGGTAAACTTCTCAAACTCTTCTTGCCACTGAAATGTAGCCGATTTGGGACATACCACTAATAATTTTAATGTCGGGTCCATTTGTAACAGGAAAGAATAGGCAGCAATTGAAATTAAAGTTTTTCCAAGTCCGGTCGCATCTCCCAATACCATACGCTCTAAGAGCATAAGATGGAGAGATCCTATTACCTGGTAATAGCGTAAAATAGTTTCTCGTTTTAAATATTTATTTTCCTTAAACTTTGCCGTCTTCGATTTTCTCAATTCTAGTAATTTTGGATAAACCGATGGCACTCCAATAAATTTTTTTGCCATATAAACTCCTCATCTATTATACGAGACTTGAAAGGGGAAATGGAAAGTAAAAAATTTGGAAAAACCAAACTTTTTTACTATGTAACTCGAAATATTAGACTTAAAATTTTAAGAAAATTTCCGTTTTGTACCGGGTTTTTTGGGGGGATCTTTTTCCAGAGGTTCCATTAATGATTTTTTTCTGATAGGTTCAGGATGCTTCACAACCTCTTGCATGATATCAAATCCATCACTATTTGGTTTATTTTTTGTCGATTGATGTTGTTGCTCTTTTTGCCACTTTCTAATTATACCCCAACCATTGGTATAATAATCTTTTTTATCCTTCTTTTTCTTTGTAGTACGCAACTTCTCAACCAATCGTTTCATTATATCCATACCACCGGTTTCAGGCTTGATCTCTTTTGCAATCTTCATAGCCAATCTGACAGCAGTTTTTTCTGGTGATTCTTCCACAGGTTTTTCCTCTTTTTTAAATTGACGAGTTTCTCCAAAAGGACTTAATTTTTTATTACCCCTTTCAGAGAACAAAGTATAAAAATATTTCCCAGAACCTTCATCAACATTATTTTCATAATCTTCTTCGAATTTTTTACGAGTATAACTTTTATTCTCCTGTGAATTTATAAAATCAGCTTCAGGTTTTTTAAATCTAAAATTAAATATTCCTTCACTTGTAGGTTTACCAAAGAGGGCTTTATAAGCTGGGCTTTTTTCAAGGTCTGCTGGTAAAATATCTTTTGCTGGCTCTATATCTTTTTTCTCAGCTTGAATAATTTCACTCACATTCATGTTCTGATCAGAATCATAAATATTATGACTTTCTGATTTCTTTCCATTAGGAAGAAGCCCTAGCCTGTATATATAATATTTTAAATTCCCATTTTTATCTTCCCGAGAGAAATGGATCCAACAAGCTTGCCACTGGAAATTTCCACTATCATCTGAAAGAGGTTCTTTTCTTTTAGTTTGAAGAGTTTCAATACTATCAGCTTTAAAAAAGAAAACAACACGAATGATATCAATATCACCTGTAGCGGAAATAATCATTCTCATATAATCAGATAAACTTGTTAACATTAATTAGTACCCCGTTTAGTTATAGGACGTCCAGGCATTTCAAAAATATCAACTGTATCCAAATTAGAACGTTCATTAAAAAACCTTGAATGACTTGATTGGTCTGTTTCACTAGCTACAACCATTAAATAAAGCCTACCATCATTATCTTTATTTAAAATATAGGATTGATAAGTCTTCTGGTATTGACCTGTAGCATCCAATTTCTCAAATCTTAAACCGAGATTACCGTAACCCAAAGAAGCATTCGGAATACTAATAGTAGATCTCCCACGATCAGCAGTATTTACACCATATATCACTGAATTTGGAGGAGCATCTACAATATTCTGTACTTTGGTCATTATCCTTGACTCAAGAACAGGGTATCCATCTGAAACCGCATTAGAAATATTTTCACTTCTTCCCATACTATCATGAGTATTATCATATGTTGGCAATCTATCGATAATATTAGATTGAGAAAAAGAAGGAATATCTTTTCCTGTAATAGTGTAGGACTCACCACCGATAGAAGTGAAATCTGGTTTCCCTGTGATAGTTAGACTCGTGTTACTATAAACCTGTGAAACTTCAAACTGTTTCGATGGAGTAGAATCAGCACTGATAACGTAACCAGGATTCACTCCGGCTAGCCAATTTGTATTTACACCTGTTACAGAAGTACTATCTGCAGTAAAAATCGCTACACCATCCGTAAACGTAGTATCAGTAATACCACCTGAACCAGCAGTAGTCACCATGGCCGGTCCTGTTTCTTCTATAACACCAAAAGCAGTTGTATCTAGCAACCCTTGATATGGAACAGCATGATAAAAGAAATCATAACCTTCAGATGATGTGATAGCACTTTTCATCAATAAGGGTACTTCTATTGTAGTACTACCTGCAGGAGCAGAGCTAAATTCTATTTCAATTCGAGATTTTGTTGAATCGGTAGGATATCTACTGTTAGTACTAGTAAGAGTTACTTGAGTTCCATCAACATAAGCGATACCAGCCCCATCCAGAACAGCACCACTAGCTACTGCTTGAATAGCCTTATTTGTACTGTCTATATTAAATGTCGTTAAAATACCATTCGGTGACTGTAATGGAGAAAGCTCACTCATTTCATAAGTATCGATTACAGCTCTGGATTGTTTATTTGTATTAAAAAACTTGGATCCTATATAAAGTTTCACTTCAATATCAGTATTTAACGATACTGCAGGACTTTGCATATTGATAATATATTGAGTGGAAGTCCTGGTAATAAGAGGTGTTCGATAATTACTATTCACATAGACACTTGCTACACCTAATATATCATAACCAAATGCAGTTCTATCAACTGTTATATACTGAGTACCATTACCTAAAGCATGATAAATCATTTGATGCCCGAAATCATAAGGTTCTGTGGAATTGGCACCCTGATTTGACAACATGTGAAAATGTGTACCATCAGTTGCTACTACTGGATTAGCATTTCTTACTCTGATATCATTATCAATAGGAGCAATTATTTGAGTTCCTACACCTTCATTTCTTACTTCCAGGAAATTCTCTGGGAGAGCTGTCATTCCATTTGGGCCTTCTGCAAGCATAACCGTATAATCGATAGTGATAGGTACACTTGTCCCTATCAATGAAGATGTGACAAGTATAGTTATCGTTACTGTATTTGTACCAGTCCCAGAAACAGTATAATCCACAGATAAAGTAAGAGCACCACTTGAAGTATAAATTTCATCGATACTTGTTATAGAAGAACCAGTTGGATATGTAGGAATTGTGATTTGTACCTGATCTGAAGTGGCCCACGGTGAACCTGGAGTACCGCTCGTTTTATCATTTACTGTCTTTACAGCAAGCGTATCTGACTGAGATATCTGAGCATTAGAAAACATTCTTCTTAAACCATCACCTTGGGCAATCAAAGTCGAACCTGCAAGATCCACATTACTTACTGCATCAACCTGAGTAAGGATCTTTCCAAAATGATCTTCTCCTAAAGTCAGTTTTGCCATTTTTTGACGGATTTTTCCACGAGTAAGTTTTTCAAAAGCTGACTCACATATCTCTTTCATGTTCTGGACCGGAGTAATTCTGTGACGCATATCCAAAATGTCATCTGTTACTACCCAATTGTTATATCTGTTATCGGGACGATCCGAAGGTTGACCCAGTAAATAATCAGCTAAACTTTTTCCAGCACCATTAGAACGGGTTTCCACATTATAAGTACCGGTATTTCGACGGTGAATAGCAAACATAGGAATAGCATATGTATGACCATCAACAGTTTGTAGATCTGTTTGTGCTCCTGCATCACCTACTCCTGCTCTCCAGAGGCCAGGATCACCGGAAACCTGGGAAAAATAAGCTTGGCTACATGTACTTAATGGAGAAGAAAGAGGTCCTTGTACAAAGACTTTATTAGGGTCAAAACCATCGGGATAAGATTCGATATCAATATCATCAACTATTCTAATACGATACTGTATTTGAACTCTAAGAGAAGTTTCAATATTAATTGCAGGATCAACAAGATCATTAGAAGGATTCGTACCACCATAAAGGATATTGCCATATTTATACACTACATCAGATATAGTAATAAGTTTTCTCCAAACTTCAAGAAATACAAAATCTACTCTATAACCTGTTGAAGGAGGAGCAGAAAGAGTAATTATATTATTCTCATCTAATGAATTTGATCCTTGAACGAGTAACTTCCAGCCATTAACATATGCTATTAATGTCTGTGCTTCTACACCTTTATCCAGAGATAGTAATTTGAATGAATTTGCTGTATAAGTAGAAGAACAAATCACATCTCCAGCATCAGCGCTACTTTCAGTGACATCATCTCTTAATTCACCAACAATTCCCCATCCACTAGGAAGTAAAAACTGAGCTAAATCTTTGGCATGTTCAGATGAAATATCACCTGTAAGATTAACTTCACTTGATAGAGGAGGTTTTTTCCTTTGGTAAACTACTTTTTCAAAACTTCTATTGTCGTAATCCAATACTCTGGTCTGGTTTGGGCCTAAATAATCAGACATTTGATACTCCCGTCATCTTTATTTTCCACAATAGTAATGGTTCTATCGTATTTGATTCTAATTCAGTGAATTTAATAAGTTGATCGATTAAATTATCATATTCAAAAAGAAAGTCTGTAAAAACCGCACTATCTAAAAACCATGTAGCTGGATAACCAACTTGATTTTTAAAAACGTTATCAATACCATAAAACCTATATAACACTTGTGCTAGTTCTGATAAAAATGATTTTAAAATAGAAAAATTTTCAATGATACTCCCAAGAGTACTTTTTAAAATTCTAGAAGCAATCTTTTTACTTATTATAATTTGTACTTTATTAACCTGTTCATCAGATCGCTCCAAACAACTGTCAACAGTTTCATAATCTTGAGACAATTCAGCCATTCCAGTCTTTGCCTCATTTATGATATCCATGACATTTTTTCTACCCCATAATTTCCTGTCAAGATTAACCTTTAAAAGCACCTCAGAAGCTTCTTGTAAATTATTTTTCGTCTCTTCAAACTTTTTAAGATTTAACCGATAATCATTTAATTTTTCTATTATACCTTGTTTATTTTCTGATAGAATCGATCTATTATCTTGGGTCTCATCTGGTTTTGCTTTCAATACATAGATCTCTACCGGTTTTAAATTTTTCTTTATATTTTCAATCGTATCTATTACTAATTGAGTGTATCTCTTATCTACCGGCCTCCATCGAGCTGAATCCAATTGAGATGTTTTACAGATGTTTTCTACAATATGAGAAAGAACTGGCACAACTCTATTTTGTAAAACCTGCTTTGATTTTGCTGTCATTATAACCCGGTTATTCAACAACGCATAAAAATGTCTGCCTATCTTAGAGATATTTATTGATTCTGTACCCATCTGTAATTGACCCAGTATTGTCCCAGGTCCTTTACATACTCCAAGATTCTCAAACATTGAATTAAATCCCTTTACTTGCTTAAATCTTTGCTATAACATATATTACAAAGAACACTTAAGCTGTTATCCTAAATATTATGGTCAAAGTCATTGAATTTGTTTTATTTAGAACAGGAAAAGTTCTGTAATTGACTTCAGTACCACTATCCAATAAATCTGTTGCATCTCCACCAAATAAACCCATTTCCACTAAAGGACCTACACCTTCTGTTTCTGCAAATGTTGCGGTGAAATCAAGAACGTTCGTTGGAACAATAGTTGGATCCCCGGTTTCTGGATCTACAAAAGTTACATCCTCAGTTGTAAAAGCTTTTCTGGCTATTTCATTCTCAAGAGTTGTCTGTGTAGTTGTAGGCTGAGGAGGATTCTGTAAATTCCACCCAACCCCACCTGTACCTACTGCCAAATAAGTAATTCCACCACTAGGCTCACTATTGTCCTTTAATAAACGTGCTATTAAAACTGAAGCGGAATTTACAATAATATTATTTCCGTGTCTTTTACCAACTATTTGTCCAGAACGATCTTTAAGTATCATCCAGAACTCGCCTTTTAATGAAGGTGATTGTTCCAGATATCTTAACTTAAAACCCCCTGAAAATGTATCACCGGTTTTATGCAGATTTTCTTTATAAAACATTTGTAGCTCCTTATAGTACTATTCTCTCTTACTTAAATTATTAATAGTTTATTACAGATATTATAGAGGCATCATTTCCATCAACTCTATAGTTCGAAATGTCTTACTAGGAAGAAGCTCTTTAAATGTTTTCTTCCTAAATCTCACAACTTTATCATTCAGAAAGCTATAATCACCAGAATAACTCAGAGGATTAGTTAAGTGTATCGGATTTACTAATCTTACTAAAGCATTTGGAAAGTTATCAGGTGAACCTAATTCGTCATCAGCTATATTGTAATACTCAAAAACTGGTCCTGAAAAGATATGCTCCTCAACATTTAAAGTATCCTTATTGAAAAACACTATCTTAATACCATCACTATCATCATCAAGAAACGTAAAGAATTCATCAAAATTGAGTCCTAGCGTAATACCTACACCATCCTGACAATAACCTGGAAAGACATCATCGTCATCAAGAATCCTAGACCAATCCCAATTTGCCATAGGCATTGTCACAACATTGTTTATGTAATATTTTGTCTCTACTTGAATAGCCGGACCAGCCGGATACGGACTTACCTGTACAAAACCTGTCACTGGATCAAGACTTAATACAGTCCATAAAACTCCATTTACCCTAACTTCTATATCACTAATCGTTGCCGGATTACCATTAATATCTATAACAGGTAAAGCAGGAAAGCTAATTGTATCACCATTATACGTATATGGAAATGTTGCAGGTAAGTAATATTCAGGAGTAGCACTACTATCAGTATTAAAGGTATAAGTATATTCGCCAACACCAGTAGATTCCAATTCCCTAAGAATAAAACTTTCGCGTAAATTCATTCCAGGTACTCTGACATTTGGTACACCCTGATAAAATCCCGGGACTGTAACTTCAACATCATCGACCTGAACAGAATCAAATAAAATCCACGGAGGACATTCTTCTAAAGGCGGTATATCATCACCATCAATACGTATTCTAAATTCTACCCGTTCTGAATCACATATAGAACTTAAAGGTATGTCTTCATTACCTTCTTGGAACTCTTTCAGTAGTAAATCAGAATAAAGTAGTAAACGATGATTTGTTCTTATATCTTGTAATTTTCTACTGTTAACCAATCCTGGATGATATGACCATGTCTTTTGAAAAGGAGGAGTACCTACATTTAATTTCAGAATCGGGTCTAATCCATTTTCAAGATAAGAATCATCTAAATAATCATATGCCGTAGTATCATAAAGAAATTCAGGTGAAAAGAAAATATTAAAATGATTTATAGTATTAGCCTGATTTATTATAGAAGCACGAGTAGCAGGTTTCTGAAAAGTATTTAATTGTAACGTATCAGGAGAATTTAATACCGAACTATGATGTAATAAATAACCCCGATAACGATAACCTATTACTGCAGTTGCATCTGGTGTTATAGGAGCTGTTTCAGGATTTTGGTTTAATTCTCCGTCGAAAACAATACCATAAGTTGAATTCGGACCTATATAAGTATCAAAAGTTCTACCCAATTCATCAAAAAGACAAGAATATTGATATTTCTTACCATAAAAGAAACTAAATAAAAACTCATCTCCTACCTGAGGTAAACGTCCTAATTCAGAACTATTCCAAAAGCTCGAAAGTTGATTAACTGTTACATGCCCTAATAAAGCATTTACATCTGTTATTGCATTACTTATTACTGTACCATCTACAGATAATGTTACATCACTTGTATCCGCAAGAATACCCGTACTATCACCTTCTACAAGAGGAGCATTTGGCATCTGCCAGCTACCCACTCCATAGACATATATAGATGATGTATCATAATTAGTACTATCCTGAAGATAAGAATAATCAAATTGGAACTCTTCCCCAGGAATAGGAAAAGTTAATGCTGTATTATCCCAATATTCATGGTCCTCACTTAATTGCACTTTCCCGGAACTAGCATCGACATATACTACCGGTTGAGGAGGTAAAGAACTTCCATCTAACATCACAGAAACATCTGAAACTGTAGCTGGATTACTCGATCCATCAGTTAAGGGAGTGTTTTCCATGAAAAAAGCAAATTCATTTCCAGGCAGAGCTGTCTGGTTTGTACCATAAGGATTGGCAAAATGACCACTTCCCATTCTGATGTTAAGAGTAGAAGAATAATCTTTAGACTGGACACTTCCACTGGAACAATTTGTTCTTAAATCTTCATAATAAGGCTGAAGAGCATCTGTTACCCAACGATCACAAACGGTCGTTTCAGTTGTTCTTATCTGAAGAGGAAATCTCCCCTTAGAATCCATATGTTTTTTTACATATTCCTGGAATATGGGAAGTCTGTAATAATCTCTATAGAACTGTGAACTCCATGTAGGAAACAAACCTACAGGATACCACCAGAATTGAAAATTACCAGGTATAATTTGATAATTTATTTTTACATGATCACCTATTTCAAGAGAGCTAAAACTAATCTGACGACCATTTACATCAAAAATCTGTGTTCCCTGAGTACCTGGTTCAGTTAATACTCTGGTGCCATCTTCCAAATAAAAAAGGTAATCCCAATGATGAATGGAATCTATTCGACCTGTTGCTCCTTCACTAGTAGGAAGGACAAATACCTGCAACGCCATAAGCGTTGTTTCATCAAAAGGGTCAAAAATATAAAGAGGGACACAACCACCACCGGTATCACCAAAATAGATATCTGTTGTCTTATTTACATCAATGGTCTCAGTCCATATCAATCGTGTATCATATAAAACATGCGCTGGCCGCACTAAATTAATGTAAAAATCTAAATCATTTAATAATGAAGTTATATTATAACCAGCAGGTAATTGACCAGGTATCAATGCTTCAACAACCATGTAATTTGTGTCAGTGACATCAAGAGATGTATCAGGATTCCTTAATTCCCTATACAACTCTTTTATGATAACTTCCTGACCTGTAAACTGACTGGCTAATGCTTCAATATCATCAACCCGCGATCCCCGCAAATAAGTGTTTTTAATCGCTATTAAAAATTCTCTATATGTCTGGTCATTGTAACCAAGAGGAGCTATTCTATTGCCTAAAAAAAGCCTCTCACCAAGAATCTGATGAAGATACTCTGGTCTTGTCGTAGTGTATTGAGAATCTCTTGATATATCATCATTAGAGATTCTTATTCGAGACAGCTCCCGAGCATTAAAACGATGGAATAAAGCAAGATTACTACTATAGGGATCTTTAGGGTAATTAGAAGGCAATAACGTTCGCATCTCAAGGAGACGTTGCTCAGCGAGATTTTTTAAATTACGACGATCACTTTTAGCATCATGGAATCGGCGTCTTCCGAGTTCTTCTGAATCTGGTAGATATATTTGAGTCATAAATATATCTCAAGTATTAAAAGAAAATTATAATTGATAAATTTTTATTAAAGATGGCCTTCGCGAGGTATTATTCTTTTTACTGAAGTATTTGATTGGTTTAAAATGTTTTTTCTCTTGCTCAATGGTAAATCTAATAATATATTATAAAAAATATATAAATAATATTAACAAAAAGGAAAATATAAATGGAATACTCAAGACCTTTTGATGATGGTTGGCTTGATGAAGTCATAAAAAATGAAAAAGAATTTGTATGTGATCAAATAAAGGAATGTTTTGGTGAGGATGACGATTACGAAGAAATTATTAATGCTTTTGTAGAGAAATCCTTAGAAAGTTTAGCAATTAAAATGAAAGTACGTTTTGAAAACAGTTTCAATAAAGCTGTAGAAGAATTAAAACAATTACATCATGAAAAAGAAAAGGCACTAAAAGATGAATGTACTGAAACTGTTCTGGATGCTCAAAATGAATATTGTGAGAAATTACAGCAATTAAACAGTACAATAATAAAAGAATTATTGCCTACTATAACCCAGAAAATTCCTGATTTTAAAAAAGATCTTTTAAGTAAATATTAAATCTGGTTATATTTATACAAACTTACATCCGATGCATCTTTGTAAAAGGTAAAGAGTCCCAAAGGATATTCATCAGCATAATGGCCACTGGCATTAGTAGGAAGAGCAGGGATATCTATTGATAATGCTGAACTGGTAACATCAGATCTCGATTGAGTCATATCAGCTACGTCACCAACATTCTGCAAATATAATAAAGTATTCTGATAAGAAAAAGTTTCCACTCCAAAATTGGTAATATTGTCAAATAAAACCCGTGATCCATCAAACTTTAATAATTTGCTTCCAACTCTGGCAGTACCAGGAAGAACACTTAACGTAGTATCTGATACTTCAAATCCAAAATTATTAAATCCTGTAGTTGTTAACATATTTAAAATCCTTTACTTTCTTACCAATGGCTTATTCGGTAATCGGTAGATCCCGATAACATTACCACTTCCTGTTTCACAACCTGTGTAATTTTCTAAATCAGTAAGGCTATCTCTGGAAATTATTATAAGAACATATTCACCTCGTAATAATTGAGTAGAGTTCTCTTTTACTCTTCCTATAGTAGCGATAAATATCTTTCTCGGTATTCCAATTTTTATACCTTCTGTTCTGAAGGCAAATTCTGTATCACATGTACTATAAAAAGTACGTAACAACTCATCAGTAGTTAAACTTGAAAAAGTTAACTCTTCCCCAAAAGAACCAGGAACAATAGTAGGCATCTGAACAAACCCACTATCTACTGAGAAATTAGAAAATCTAAATAGATCTAAATTATAAAATTCATTATCATCAATAATAGAGCTATTATTTACAGGGATACTATCAATAGGGAAACTATAAGGTTCCTTATCTACAAGACTGCCTCCAGTACCTAAATTTGATATATAAATACTTGTAGGATTAGTAACCATCCCTACTATTAAACTGGAAGGAAGATTTGTAGGAGTTTGACTCGGAATAAAATTATAAGCTATCTGTAATCCATCATCAGCATCAGTGCCATAAATTAAATTAGCCTGTTTTATTAAAGCCTGTATCTTGACACTAGTTGGTGATATAGGAGTAGCGAAATTTACTGTTAAAGTCGTGGTATTAAATCCTGTCACTGTTACTGGAGTAAGAACATCTCCCGCTCCAACATCAACCCAAGCAAAATGATCAGTTAAACTATTCACAGTTTCTGTTGTACTTATACCAAGAAATACCCCAGAAGCTGTGGAGATTTGACCACTATCAGCATCGAGGCTAGTAAACTGAACACTTGATATAGACCCAGGAGGAAATGAAGTTATTTTTAAACGAGATGAATAAGCAAATGGGCTTATTTTTTTCTCACCCTGAGTAAAATTAACACTTGCACCATTTCTGGTATAAGAATTACCGGTAGCTGCCAATGCCATACCCACAATTTCAATGACATTACCTTCGATAAAGGGGAAACCAGAAGCACTGTCAATATAAATGGCATCTGTGATTACAATATCATCTATCTTAAAACTAAAACCAGAAGTGATATTATTTATTTCACTGACACAGTAAAGATTATAATAAGAAGTCGTATCTGCAACATCAGGATAAACTTCCTGACTTATCTTAATCTGATTAATACTTTGTATTTCAGTACTAGTTAGTCTTATATATAAATGTACCTCAATCGAAGAAGCTCGGGCTTCCTGTGCAGTACTTCCTGCCTCTATAACAGGATAGGCTAGAGTATAACTCGGATATCCTGAAATACCTGAATCCCATTCTTCAATCTTTCTACCAGAAGTTTCACTGGTAAATACTCCTCTATAGAAAAAAGAAGGTTCACTTACCGTTCCTGTATTTTCTACTAGCTGAGGAGTAGAAGGAATTTTACTCAATGACTTAGGACTAAATATTACATAATGAGCCACAATATCATAACTGACTAAATTAGTGTCTTCATTTGTAGTGTTTACTTTTGCACTAAAATTAAACGTTACTGAATTTGTACCTATACCAGTAAATTCTCCCGGAATAGGTTTCCCATCATATGTGGCACTATTACTTACATAACGAGCTGTATAATAAATAGAATTAGGATGAAATAATCCCCGAGTTCCTACTGGAATACTTAATGTCACATCAAAAGGTAAAGAAGTAGATGCAGGAACACTTTGAGATATTGTACTCGTTGTTGTAATTGATGTGACTTGTCCCGAAACAGCCTCGCTCAATGTAGCATCAATTTCAGTACCAGAACCATGCGCGATATAATCCAATTGTAAAGGCTCAACAGAATAACTATCACCACCAGTGGTTTGTCTGAAAAATCGAGTTTTTAACTGATTATTCATAAGGGCATCAAAACTACTATTTAGTAATTCAGTCACTGAAGGGATAAATATTTGTCTCCTGACATCAAGAATATCCTGATCTACAACATCAACACCGGTCAAAAGATCAGGTCGGATATTTGAAGTACCTTTAGCATTAGAACCATTTGTATTATTGGCAGCATTAAAAGTAGTGCTATTTCTTCTATTGACAAAAAACATTGGGATAGCCCATGCGTACCCATCTACTGTATTAGAGCATTTCGCTTGCCATAAACCATAATCACCTGTCGTAGAACCCATGTTCTGATAAGCAAATGATCCTGTAGCATTTGGCCCTAGAGCCACAATACCCGCTGAGCCTAGCCCCGCATCCGGATATGAAAAGGGATCAACATTTTCTATAACTCTTATTTTATATTGAATTTGAACTCTTTTTGTCGTTTCTATGTTTGTGTCAGGATGGATCATTTCATCATCCAAAAAGATAACAGTATCTACATTACCTTCATTATAAACCCGTTGCACCCTTCGAGAAACGGTATCACTGATTTGAGTAGTCCATGTAGTACCACCATCTTCAGTATGTCGCATCACTGAAAATGCTCCAGCTACCCATCCCTTATTTTGATCAACAAAACTTACACCATTTAAATCATAGCTGGTATTTGGAGTTTGTTGATTCCAATTAGCACCAATGTCTGGACTCATCAACACTGTTCCAGATGCCCCTGTAATCCATGCCCTACCCGTAAAAATATCAGGGCTGACTTTATGCCAATAAGAGACAAGGACTGTATCACATGCTTGAGGAGCCTGATTAAGAATAATTTGACCTGTAGTTCCATCAATGCTATCTATAAGAACAGAAGTACCATTTACAGTTACAACAGTACTTAAATTACCCTCACCATCGACATCAGCAGGGCTATTCGTTGTTGTACCTAACCCATCACCTTTAGTCATAGGAACATTCACTACAGTACAATTTTTATTTGAACCTGTAAATTGGGAAGTTACCTCTTCATTGGTCACGTGGATATCAAGAGAAGGGGCCATTGTGACATCAGTGTAATTCACTGAAAGACTTGTATAACCAGAACCAGTGTATATGTTACCAGATTGATCAACCCAGGACAGCCCACCATCAGATGATCTTAAAATTGTACCATTATCACCAACAGCAAAACCAAAATTTAAATCATAGAAAAAGACAGCGTTTAAATTTTCTGTGGTACCACTTGTTAATGTTATCCAATTGGATCCACCATCAGTGGTTTTTATTATAGTACCATTATCTCCTACTGCCCATCCTACTAAACTATCATAGAAATAAATATCATTAAGATTTGCTGTAACATTACTATTTTGAGCCGACCAGTTAACTCCATTGACGGTTTTAAGAATAATACCACCATCACCAGCAACCCAAGCAATTAGATGTGTAGCTGCATGAATCCCATTGAAATTCTCAGTATAGCCACTCTGTAATACGAGCCAAGTTACACCACCAGATGAAGTTCTACCTATGGCACCATTATCACCGGCTACCCAACCTACTGTTGTATTTATAAAATGAACATCATTTAATTTCTTTTTTGTATCAATTAATTGAACCGACCATGTTTGACCACCATTTTCAGTAGCTAGAATAAGCCCATTTTCCCCGACTGTCCAGGCACTATTTTCAGTAACGGCATCAATAGCCATTAACGAATCTATAACCACTGTTGAATCAGGTCTGTTATTATCGGTTTCTGTATCTAATAAAGCTCTCCATACTTCTAGGATTACACCATTAACAAGATTACCTGAGGTAGGAGGATCAGTAAGAGTGATCAAATTTGAATTTGTTTCAGAAGTACCAGTGTTAGTCACATAAAGAACCATACCATTCACAACAGCATATTCTGGAATAGCTGTGTCCGGATCTTGGGTATAAAATTGGTTTTCTAATAATGAACTTGTATAAAAGTCCTCTATATTTAACCAACCAGAAGGCATTCCTTTTATATGTCTTTTTGCCAGTAAATTTTGTATCTCTTGAGCAAGATTTAATTCAGTATCTAAAGGTGGCTTTTGTTTTTGGAAAACAACTTTATCATAATTATACCCATTACTCTCATCAACAAAAGAAACACCCGTTCCTAAATTCTCAGCCATACATAAAGCTCCTTATAACGAAGGAAGTTGTTCTCGTGGTGTATCATAAGCAATTGTTAGAGTCCCAATTTTTAAAGACTCAACTGCTGCTACATTAATATCTTCAGAACCAGTTTCCCCTTCCACATAATATGCTACTTCATAATTTTTCGTATCAGGTAACTGACCATCAATAGTACTTACGATTATTTTTCCATCACTCTGGATATAGGCACGTCCTGCACCTCCCGAAACATCAAGAGGATCATCCTGTAAAATAAGTGCAACTGTGTTCTCAAATACTCCTCTAAATTTATTCTCATCACCACCCTTATCAATAGTATTATAAGAAAGGACCGTTGCTGAAGTTATATAAGATCTTGTAACACCATCATTATATACTTCAAATTGTACTTGACCTATATCATCTCGTACAATCTGAGAGCCATCAGATTTTACCATACGAGTAAACGGAAGGACAACATAATCTACATCATCAACTTTTCTTATTTGATTATCCACATCACTTTGAGTAAGTGAGACACCTATATCCAATTGACTTATAAAATTTGCTATCGAGGTTGTAATCTGAGAAGTCAATGTGTTAAAATCTACCACATTAGATTTCGGTACCACAGTAAAAGCAAAATCAACACCATTTTCTATGGCCTGTTTTGCTATGGCATCAGCACAGGCATGCTTATATTCATCCAATTCATCTTGAACAGTTTCTAATAACTCATTCGTTGTATAAGTTATAATAAAATTTTCAATTGCTACATAATTTATTAAAACCTGCTCTCCATTACTGATACTACCTGATTCTATCATAATAATTTCAGTAGCCTCAGTATCAGTACCAGGATCGATTCTGTAATCCACATTTAATACATAAGTAACAGTCTTAGCCAAATTTTTAACTACAATAGAAGTAGGGTCAGCCCCTAAAAAATCAAGAGGTTCATTTTTACCCAAAATCATTACATGAACCTCATCAGTAATTGTTTGAAAACCTGTAAGAGGTAAATTATTTGCAAATTTTATTCTCACACTATCTTGTGCTATTGTAGACCGGCCTTCTGCCAAAGGATCTTCAAGTGTAACTAAATCCCAGTTATCAGAAGTTAATGTACCAGATAATTGACCCACAATAGAGACAATATCATTTACAGGTTGATTCTGTAGAACAAAAGTATCCGAACTCCTAAATTTGTAATCGACTTTTATTACATCTGTAGCAGCTAAACCTATAGCAGCATTCTGAGCTTTAGTTTCATCAAGATCAACAGTATTACCATCACCTATGATTTGGTATCCAGAAATATCATATTCCTGTGCTCTCGTTGCATTATATACTCGACTTACTTCAAAGATGGGGGTATGTGATGTTACCCGGGGATTCGTGGTCTTAAACTGAAAGGCCACTGCATTTATCACAAGGAATTGTTCTTCCGATTGAGCCCCTTGGCTCGATACTATACTTTCAAATGAAAAAGCTATCTGATCAGTTACTTGTCTCGATCTTGATCCTTGGATATAAACATCCACCTTTCCACCAACATGTTTTTCTCTTATAGGATCATAGTCTCTGATCATTAGTGGATCACCGGCTTTTTCGATACGAGTTCTTCTTACACCAGAGACACTGGCAGCTATTTTAGCATAACCTCCCTCAGTACCGGTATCAGCAAAAAATGCCAACATTATCCTAGTGGCTAAATTATAATTTGATTCTATATCTTCACCAAAACTTATAGGATTAGGATTTTCTACCTGAAAATTTGAATCGGCCCCTGAAGAAACTACTTTAACTGTATAAGAATCTGTATTCCCTTCTTCACCTACATTTAATGCCTCAACATCAAGACTCATCTCATAGCGTCCTGTTGTCGAATTATAAAATCTTTCACGAGTTTCATAATCTAATATCTTTGTAGCTAATGTTCTATAAGATTGTGCCTGGATACCACTATCCAAATCACCTAAAGTAGAAACTATAGCACCCTCATTTACTACCATATCCCTTATAGGAGCTTCGGTGACAAAAAATGTAACCTCTCCCACTGCATATGTTGCAGATCTTCTTGTTGTATCAGCATTAGAAGCCAGTTTATCAAATTGAGCATCAATAACTGCCTGGACATCGTCAGGATCAGTAAGCATAAGAGCAAGTTGTAAAGCTTTTTTCGGAATGGAATCCTCTACTGCATCACTCTCACCATCTCCATCAGCATCATCAAAATCCAATAATGAACTAACTGATAGAGATCGAGCGAGAAAATCCTGAATTACATAAACTCTAGCCATCTCCTCCGAGATGGGATCCATCATATCTCTTACCACTGTACCTGGCTTTGTATCAGTCCCAGTATTTGATAATAAAAGATCTTGACTAAAAGTAAGGATAATATCATTCTGAGTTCTAGCAGGGAGTGTTCTTATTCCTGTCGTAATAGTAACAGGAGAACTCTGAAGTTCAATCGAATTGGCACTTTCAGTTACCTGTCCAAGAACTGGATCATATATTATAGCTGTAACAACAAAAAAGAATGGAGTATTCTGATTAAAAGATACTGCTGGTAATAGTTCAGCTTCTACTAATTCAGTATAACGTTCCTGATCAAAAAAGACCGAATAATAATATTCTCTGGTTATTTGTTCAGTTGTAACTGTCACACGTATATTACCAGTTGTATCAGTAACTGTATTTATGAGAGTTGCTTTATCTTCGTATGAAGTATATTCAGTTATGTAATCAGTATTGATTTTCGCATAAACTCCATCTATCCCACCACTTTGTGTACTAACATAGTAATTATACCCTATTGTATTGGGTTCAGGATTCTGAACATTCTTTATTTCGATTTTATCTTGATAACGTAATGTCTGTACTCCAGTAGGAGAACTAACCGTAATCACCTCATCTTCAGGTGGAATTAATGTTATAGTAATCGTAGTAGCAGGACTAGGCAAACTTGTGACTTTCTCAATTGCTATTATATTGATTACATTACTACCTAAAGTCAAAGTACCTGTCCAGGACCAAATAGTTTCTCCTGCAGTATATGATACACCATGAACTGACCCATTTATCTGGATCTCTTGAGTATCAGCAGAAGTTGTACCAGATAAAGTCTGTGTGGCTATATCTGTTGCATAATCCATCCCACCTGTAGGAAGAAGTATTTCTGGAGCTGGTATTGCCATTTTTCAAATCCTATACTGGTAATTGCAAATATTGTGTAAAATCCACATTCTGACCTGATTTGGCCAAAACAGTTACATCCGTTCTTAAAATAGTAGGATCACTCTCATCAAACCGGACCCGAACACTTTCAATAGTATCAAAAAGCTCTCCATCCGTAGTAACACGACCTGTAGAGACATACTGATCCTGTAGACTTTTTAAAACCTCAAGAGTACTATTTATTTCCTGAGTAACTTTCGATGATATAAAAGAGACATCCGTTATTCTTTGCCCCAAAAGTTTTGTTAAAGAAGTTCCTATAAATGTGTGGAAAGCATTACTCTGAATTTCAGTAACAGTAAATTTTTCCAAATTTTGAAGTAAAAGATTTTCATTTCTGATTTGCTTTAAATGACCTCTAATATCATATTGGACATCATCAATTACTTCTAACCCAGCACATTTTGGACAAAATCCTTTAAAAGTGATATAAACAACCTCAAAATAATCCTCAGTCTGTCTCCATCTATTTTTCAAATAAATCATTCTTGGCTGATTAATTGTTGTTGTTAACGGGTCATAAATAATAGTATATGCTGTCTTAGGAACTAAATTCTCAGAAGCATATAAATCGATATTTGACGATGATAAAGGTTTCGAAAGTCGAATAGACCTTCTATCATCTTCAAGAGTAACCAATTCTCTATATATTCTGTGATCACAGACTGCTGTTATATTTAAATCGTATGACATATTATTTCACAAATATTAATTAATAATTACAAATTAACCCCATTGAACATAAACAATCCATTCAGTTTGTTCTTCGATACTCCTTATAGGAGTTGTAACTGGTTGATTATCAAAGTTCTCTTTATTTTCAGGATAAACAAATAATTGTCTCCCATTTGTATAAGTAACAAGATAACCTGTTAAACTTACATAAGAGTATTCATCTTTTTTAGTTACTGTAGAATCTGCTGGAAAAGTAATTAATTTATCAGCATTTGTCTGTGCAGTAGCCTCATCAGCACCAGTAGCACGCCCCACAATAATAGTTGATCCCTCATAATCCAATGATCCCCTACTACTACTGCCATAAGATTCTGCATAAGTCTTAACCCAGTCAGGGGCAGTTGCTGGAAGATCACCAACATTATTTGCTATATCTTCATCAATTTGAGCTTTTGCTTTTTCTAATGATTCTTTATACTTTTCAGTACCAGCTATAACTGCTTCTGATTTTGATGCTTCATATTCATCAGTCTTCTCATCACCAGTTGTAGGATAAGGTTCAGTCACATTTGGACATTGGGGAAGACCAAAATATAAATCAGCATTACTTTTCTTCCACCATTTTTTTATACATTCATCAAATGTGGGTATCTCAAAAGATCCTAAATAAAAATCCTGAAACCGTAATACAGCTCCAGGATAACTTTTTGTTTTTTCACTTAAAGAATTAGCAAGTGGAAGAGTTGCATCTGGTTTTCTTTCAATACCTTCTGAAACCAATGGATCATTAGCAATTGTATCTACCTGTTTCACATAAGCATCTACTTCAAGAGAAATCTTACTATTTGCTGATGTAGCCCGACCTTCAGAGACAGCAGCATATAATATATTCAAATTTTCTGAAGTTGCAGGATCATCAAATGTTAATTCTTCTTTACGATCAAATTGTAAACCAGGAGCATTTGCATGAGACCAAAATATCTGACGAAGTATTTTTAACTGTCGAGGTAACTTTCTCTCATCTGGATAAACCCTTTGCTCCGAAAAACCTGTAGAAAAACCAGAAAGAGGAACCCGACTCAGATCCCTATAATTAAGAGCTATTTTATAGAGCAATAGTATATTTGCCGTTCTCGCTCGGGCTATCTTATCCTTTTCTAAATCTTCCTGAGTTGGAGGCAATATCCGTCCAAGAGTATTTTTCAAATTTTTTTCTTTTTGTGCTTCAGCTAATCTAATACTATCTGTAATTTTCTGCTCTGAAACCTCATAAGCTCTAATATCTGCCTGAATAGATTTAATCTCTTTATCTATCCTGTTTAACTCACAATCCATCTCCTTAACACCAATACCTACTGTATACATATTAAATTTCGAATAGGCATAGTTCTGATGAGGATCATTGGCACCATAGACTCTAGTATAAGATTGTTGTGGATTAGTGGCTTGAGTTTTCCCTGCAGAATAATTAGCATCAATAAAAAGAGCATCAGCATTATTATATATCCGAGACTTTATAATCGATTCATTACTCCTTAATTCAACAAGACGACGTTGAAGAATAACGAGTCGTTTCCGGATTTTATCTAAAGCTCGTCTCATATTTCTTACGGAATTACCGTAAAGAGACTCTTCAATTCTAGTTATATCTTCTTTTGTTGTTTGTAAAATCTGATTTTCAGCCGACATTTTTTAATCTCCAACAAAAAGCGAATAAATAAAATCAAAAGCTCTTTTTAAAAGAGCCAATTGAGCAATCTGACTTCCAGAGGCCCCATAAACCAAAACCACTCCTATAGTTATTCCATTAGAACCACTAAAATCTTCCCCTCCTTGAGCATTTTTTACTCTCTCAAGGAAAACAGGCATACCACCTTTTTCGGGGGGAACATTTAAATAGGCTGCAGATGGTCCTAATACCAAATCTTTCACTCTCTCAACTAAATAGGACACTGCTCCTAAAATATTGGTATATAAGGATACTTTTTCTTTTATCTGATCAAGAAAATCCGAAAAAGAATCAGAAGCACTTGTTGCCATTCCTTTTAATGTCTCTAAAAAATCATTTAATATTCCTACAATCTCCGTAAACCAAGGAATCATCTTTGTCAATTTTATAGAAGACCAATTATTTATCTTACCATATCCAATAGAAAAAAACTCAAATCTCCCATTAGGATGTTGAATTAAATCGGCAATACTAAAAGCATCATTACATGCTTTTATAGCAACTGATAATTCTTTAGAATTTGGCCCTTCTCCTTGACCACTCGCATTACAAGCCCGAATCATATAGTAATAATTACTGACAGGAACTTCTTTCCCCTCATCATCCACATAAATCGGAATTTCTATTTGATCTTCTGCATCTGCTTCCGGATTAAGAATTTTCGTTTGCATATTCGTATCAACATATTTTAATCTGGAGTCTAAACCTGCTGGTACAAACACCGGTCCAGGGAAATCAGGATCTTCATAAACATATTCTAACCTTTCTGGTAGCTGAACATCTTCCCCAGCTCTAATATTAAGAATCCAATCACCCACAATAGACAAAAGACCAGGTTCACCAGTCTCTTTATTATCAACAAGAGAAGTAGGAATATATTCAACTAATTGTGCCTGCCCTCCTGGAACACGACTTCTATAGATGTTAAATCCTGAAGCAGAATAAGTCTGATCCCATTCAATCTGAACACCGAATTGCCATTCCCTGGCAGAGGACTCATCAGCACTATCTTCCGCTCGGGTTATATCATCTTGAACTTCATACTCTTCTTCTTCATCATCATATGAAAATCTTCCACTAAACCCACCCAAATTAGTAGGGGGAGGAGGAGCAAGATTCAATCCAAAAAGAGTCATGAAATCAAACATTGATGCTAATTGTTGCATCCCTCTCCAAGCCACATCTAAAGATTCTGAATCTATGACAATAACAAGACCTCCAACATAATCATTCGTTGTAAATTGGGGCCTATTAGGATCTTGTACATTATATATTGAACTCTCTAGTCGAGTTAAAAAACCATTAAAACCTCCACGTAGCTGATTCCGAGAATCAACATCACCCACTAATTTTAATAAAGCAGGAGGCACAAGCACATTTGCCGAAACACCAAAACCCATTGTATCAAGAGCAAATTCATTTAATTTATTCTGAGCCAACTCTATTGCACTTATAATAAGTTTAGAAAAGGAATTAAAAGTACTGGTGAATAATTCAATAATTTTTAAAATTTTAGTCAATGCTATAACTATTTTATCAATTTTCTGCAAAGCACTATTAAGTGGTGAAGTAATTCTTTCTACCCAACTTAAATCCGCAATAGAAACACTTTGCCACTCATCCTGTCCTATTGAAGGTACAGGAGTTGATCCAGGACCGATTAAATCTGTGATATCATCAGGTACATTAGCTGATATTTGTTCAAGAGCTGTAATTAAACTATCTAATGAACTATCTGTCCCACCACGACTTGTATCTAATGGAGGAGCGACATATGGAAAAGCTTTTAACTGAGCTGGTACATTTACTTGACTTGTTGGCATATTACATTCTCTTTAATTTTTTTAGTTGTTTTTCAGTCTTTTTTGTATACCCTAAAACAGAATGACCTATTATTGCTACCAATTTATCTAGTTCTCGTATCAATGGATTATTCGGATTTGCTCGTTTCCAAATTAATTTTTCTCCCGTTGAATCTTTTAAAAGAAACTCTTGTTTATTTGAAGAGCTGACTCGTTTGAAGCTATTTGTTGCTCTATTTGTTTGAGTTTTGCGTAACACCCTTGTCTCCTATTAAATCTGTTATTTGCCCAATTATAAAGATCACTGGGTTCTCCATTATCGAGTAAAAGTTGTTCATTTTTTATAGCATTTTTTATCTGTGTATTTCTAGTATTTGTTAAATAATCTATTCTGTTTACAAGAAAATTACTTCGATCACTGGCAAAATTAGTTCTGTCTGCAAGCATCATATCAGAAATTGTCTGATATGCTACTGTAGCATCTCTCAATCCTGGATAAACCGTGGCATCAGGAGTGATTGATTGAGGAGGCAATATTAAAAATGCTTTACAAATACTTGCATCATGTATTGCAGGTCCAGTAGCACTTAATCCTGAAATAGTATTTAAAGCAATTTTCATACTAGAGACCGTTGCATAAGTTGCATACGGAAATGTTACTGTTGTCGTACTTGGTCCTACATCCCACAAAATATTCAAAGCTGTACTATCAGTAATATATCTCTGATTAGTCCCAGCCATTGAAACGTTATTAAGAAAGATCATATTAGGTTGATCTAAAGTAAATGTAATTTCATTGTTATTACTATAACCGTAAATGCCCCATCCTGTCCATGTCCCATCAAAAGGGATATTACTTGTAGCATCTACTATTGCAGGATAATACGTAACAGAAAAAATTGTATTATTCAATATTCTTCGATCATATCCAGCAGGTGCCTGAAGAATAAAAGATTGCTGACCATCAATATTTGTAATGCCAGGTCCGGATGAAACCGGAACACCAACATTGGTACTGTCTTTACCACGAATAAATACACTATGTTGTGTAAAATCTGAAACCCATTCCCAATCGGTTCCTTTCCCTTGCCAATCGGTAATAATTCCTGTAGCATCGATTAATGCAGCACTGGTATCAGCCAACATTAAAGTTGCATTTAAATGAGCTGTGGAAGTATCAGCAGAAGGAATATCTTCCTCTGCAATAATAAGACCTGTAGCAGTGATTTGTTCTTCTATTTTCGGAATCTCTTGATAAATTAGATCTACCTGAGATGAGGCAGAATTATAAATCTCACTTGCAAAAATAAGACCTGCTGGACTTATTCGATTTAACTTATCAGGACTTCCTAAAGCAATTAATGAACTCTGATAACCTAATTCTTCACCGATGGCATGCGCTTCACTCGAATCTAAAATTGCTTCAGGAGGGACTAAATTAAGTGAAATAGCAGATGAGCTATAATTTAATCTATCATAATTCCCATAAACAGTATCATCTCTTACAAATCCTAATTTAGTTGTCGTAGTGGTATCACCAAGTTTCATATAATTAACAGTTGAATCTGTCCTAAAAACTAAAGTGGAACGATAACCATAAGTTGTAGTAGGATCAAGAACCGACTCGTATGTACAACTTAAACCATTAATTGTTGATAATAATCCTGCTACCAATGGTCCATTTAAATTGGCTACTGGAAAAAAAGTATCTAAAAAAGTATATGTCTTCTTATGAGTTAAATCCGTCCCATCAAGAAATATTTCAAATGTGTCTCCATTTATTAAACCAAAATTACTCGCTCTTGTCCCTATTATTCTTGCCCCTACAAAACCGTCATCATCATAAACTGGGTAATCAGTATTTACTGCAGTATAGCGTTCGCCATCATTAACATTAGAGGAATTTTCTCCATAAGAGGTAGTCAATTCAAGTTCAGCATTATTAGTGATACTATTTATTTGATATCTTTTCGTTGAATCTGCGCTACCAATATAACCCGAATTATTTAATTGTAATGTCCAAAGAGTATTACCTGTACTAGTCACAGTTGTTGAACCATTAACAAATTTTGCACCATTGTCAAAAAAGTAACCTGTTAATGGGTTCACTTCCATCGGTTCAAAATTAGTATTATCAACATCTGGAAAAATTCTACTGACAGTTTTATTCGCAGCATCCTGTTCTTGCTGTGTAAATATACCATCATTATTAAATAATTTCAGACCTACAGATGCCTCCATTTCATCGCCATAAGCCTCTAATCGATTACTGAAAAAATCATAGATATTCTGGAATACACGACATTCTATTTCCATGTCCTGTCGAGCATATTCATCACCAGTGATTCCTCCAGAAGCATTATCGTTACCTTCATCACCAATAACTTCACCACCTTGACCTACACTACCACTAAGTTGAATCGCTTCTTCCCTCATTCGAGGAATAGTCACTGAACTAAAGAAATCTCTCTGATCTAAAACCTGGATATAAAATTGATCTAAATTAACAAATTGAAAGGAAGCCTTTACTTCTGATTTTGCAGGTAATGAATCAAAATAACCTGCAGTATAACTGACTTGTTTATTACCAAGAAATTCCAAACCCATGTAATCAAGATTATATTTATCTCCTCTTACAAGAGGGTTATCTAAAATAACTGTACCTCTATTACTTATTGAATAATCCGTAGTATCAACAAAAGCAGTAGCATCAATACTTTTATATCTTAAAGCATTTGAGACATTTAATACAGTACTTGAGTCCCTGAAAACAGACAATTCAGTCACTAGTTCAATTTTACTACTCTGCCACGCTGGGATATATGTAGTAACAGCCAACGACGGAATAACCGTCATAGCACCTGAAAGATCACTTAAAGTCGGATAAGTATTATATGAGAAAGAGGTTCCATCAACAGTCAAATCAGATTCAGTAGTTGTAATTTCTATTATCTGATCACTATTATAATTCATTATGAAACCTGGTTGATCAGATAAAGTCGCTATCGTTTCTGAAGCATAAATCTCTGTATCACCTTCAAGATAATATGGGTTATCACTATATTTTAAACTTGATAAATCTGTAGAGTCTGTTCGATCATATAATATTCCTGATCTCAGATTAACCGTGGTTGTGGTAGTATCACTATCATACGAAGCACTTGCTACTTGATATAAATCATTACTTACATCAAGAATTGTTTTACTTCGAAAAATATTTTGAATATTATCACCAAAAAAAGAAATATTGGTAGAACCACTTATAATAGGACCAGCCGTTAAAGGAACACTTAAATAAGTAGGAGCACTATCACCTATAAACATTTTTGGGTTTATTATATCTTCAAAAATAGGTGTTTCAATATTTATTCTTGTACCGTAATTATCATAAGAAGAACTTAAAATGGTATGATAATATTGCACAGCAGAATCAGGTCTAGCAAGAGTGAGAATCGAACTTGCATCTATAAATGAAGTCAGGTCAGACCCTTCTATATAAACAGTTTTTACCCCTTCAGTTATATTTAAATTATTTACAACAACCGGATAATATTCCGTTGATTCACTTTCAAAAGTATAATCAATTAGTACAACATCAGTTGATTTTAATCCTATAGAAGTATTAGTAGCATTTTTCTCCAATAAAAGAGTCGGTCCCTCTGTCTGGATATTTGTTAAATCATAATCCCCATCTCTTGTCTCATTATAAATGCGATTAATTTGGATCTCACCAGCATCCAGGCTAAGATTTATTAAACTAAATCTATAATTATCAGCATCTACTATTGTTAACCTAGAATCATTTACTGTACAATACCAAGCGTTATCTGTATAAAATAAATTATTAACCTGTTTTGAAAGAGGAGTATAGCTTATAGAAAAATTATCCTGGGAAGTAAGAGTGTCTATAAGAGAAATTCTACCAGTTAAATAACTAACAAAATAATCCTCATCTTCTGTAAGAATTGTATCATTTTTTATTAACAAAATAGAATCTTGCTTTATCGGATAAGAACTCGTAGCAATGACAGTTCCACCATCAGTTCCTACAATAAGCTCATCAGAAACAGGATTTGATTCAACCATATAATTTATTTGATAAATTTCACCAGGTCCCGGATGGTCCTTATCACGAGGTTTTAACCTTCCTATAGCAACCTGAAAAAGAATATCATCATCAATTTCAGCAGGAAAAGAAATTTTTTGTTCTATCCCATTTAAATAAACTTTAAAACCATAATCGATATAATCACTATAATCAGAACCTACATATTTTACTATCTCTTCATTTACAGTTGAATCTATAATATTGATAGTCCCAGAATTCCCTTCCAATACATAATCTCTATAAGGAACCTGAGTAGTACCATCAACAGTCAATGAAAAAGATCCCGGATATATTCCTCCTATCGAATTACCAGAAGAATCAGTAATATTGAACTCTCCTAATGCTGTTAATTCTGTACTTGGGCTGTTTGATAATTCTGTTAAAAACATTATATTAGCCACAAAACGCTCATTTGGAGGAGGAGGTAAAACATATAAAGGATTCTGAGAATAGGATAATACATAATCTTGATACATCGTTTGTTCGACACTATTAATCCAAAGTTTCATAGAAGATTCAGGAAAAGGAACTACAGGAAGAGCAAACTGAAACGTTTCATATTTAGTCTCTCTGGCAAAAATGGTATTCTCTGTAACAGCCACATCCATTAAATCTGGATCATTAGTATTTAAGGCACGAGAAAATTTTAATGTAACTCCATCTACTAGAGGAGTAAAATTCGTAGAAGTAGTAAGATCATCAGCCTCTATAGCCCCATATTTCCACTTCGCTGCCTGATCATCATAAGTTATATCATTTTTAGCATACTGAATTCTGGTTCTACCTATAACCCATTTCTTAGCAGTATAGGAACCACTCGTAGTATCACCTGAATAAGAATTCTCTAATGTTAATGATGTCCCAGAAGGTACCGCAGCTATTCTAAAATATTCTTGATATCCATCATGTTTTATAAAATCACCTGGGGCTATTATCCCTGACCAAGAAGGACCTGTATTTATTACAGTCTTATCTCCAGAAGTAAAGCTAGCTGTACCGGTCGAAGTATTTGTTATTGTATCTGGCTCTACAACATATTCTCTTTGACCCATATCAAATTGTATAGGATAAACCCCTGTCAGACCCGAAGCACTTTCAAGTTGAAAACTGGTAGAAGAATCGATATTTGCTATTCTAAAAATAGTGGAGTCAGCAGTAAGATTATCTCCCACTTTTAATGAAGAAGTAGTTAAAGCACCATAGGGTGCTCCAAATGAAAATCCACTAACAGTATCATCACTAGCAAAAGTCCCACTTCCTGTGACATCACTCTTTCCTGGAACATATTGCCCGTTTACATAAACAACACCTGTTGTACGAGCATTATTGACTCCCGATCTTGATCCACGTATTTCAAAAAATTCAAGATCTATCGTATTATACGATAACAGTGTATTTAAATCAGTACTCATTTATACAAGTTTCCCTATTCCTGGTGCAGCAGGTATCGTTACTGGGCCTGCAGGTGGTCCGGCTGCAGCTCCTATGTCAGTTGCATTTACTGTACCCGCCGACATTATATGATTACATATACCAAAAGCTATAGCTGATAATATTGGCCTTAATTTATCTCCTGAAATCAATCTAAAAGCAGATTGAGCATATATTAAATTCTGAAGAGCAGAAGGAACTAAACCTATAATTTTCCCTGTCCCAGTCCCAGGACCAGCTCCTATGATTGTTCCTTGAAGTACAACAGCCTTCATAGCATTCACCACCCCAAAAGAAATAGAATCAAAAACTTTCTTTAAATCTCTTCCAGAAAGCCCATTAGCGGTTGCTCGTGCCATCATTAGTGCACTCATACCAGAAGGGACTAATCCTACCACTTTCCCCGTCTGTGTTCCACCTCCTGGCCCTAGTGCAATATTAGTACTATTTACAGTTGAAGCTGAAAGAATATATTGACAAGTAGCACTAGCAATAGCTGAGACAAAATAAGATAATTTATCCCCTGCTATAGTTAAGGATGACGCCTTGACTATTATAAAACTTTTCATTGTTTGTGGTACTAATGGCATTTATTGATCCTTAAGCCGTTGCACTTACTTTTAAACTTCCTTTTAGAGGAGCACCTGTCACATAATCCGCATGAGAAGGTATTCCAGGAAGACCTGTTACAACTCCTCCTATAGGTGCATTTTGTCCTAATTTTACTACTGGAGCATCAACACTTACAGAAACTGAACCCTTTATCTCTACTGAAGTTCCCGAAACTGTTACAGTACCTAGTGCAGTTTTTATTTCTATCGATCCTGTCTTTACATCAAGAGTATAACTTCCTAATTTTATAAGAGTCTCATAAACTCCATTTCCAATGTTTTGTTGAATATTCCCACCGTTTACAGACAATTTCTTTTGACCGAATGTAGTTATTGTGTGTTGGATATCACCTGCATTAACTTCCAATTCATCATTACCTTGAGGAGTTATGACAGTCTTTCTACTCCCATATTTTTGTTGCTTCTCTTTCGAAACTGTTTCTGAATAAACTCCCAACACATTAACACTTTTGTCACTCTGTATAGATTGAGTATGAGAACCACCTATATTCTCAGTCTTCAACCCATTTATAACAAGAGTTAAATTCGAACTAACTTCAGTTTTGTTGCCCCCAACATTCTCATATGTATTCCCTTTGATCTTCTCTTTTCTGGCATAACCGTCATCATCATTCCCATTTATTTCGACATTTATACCTTGAGAAGTCTTTATATCAATACTTCGACCTCTTAAATTAGTGTTATGAGCACCAATATTCCAACGAACTCCACCCGCTGTAGCCAAATCCCAAGAGTTATTTATTAAAGCTTCTCCTCCCCATATCTCTTTTAAATTACCTTGAGCCAGGGTAGACATCGATCTTCCGGCACCTAAAGGATTTGTTTTCGATGCTGGGAGATTCATATAATAATGGCCTTCTTTATCGATTCCAATAAAACACCCTGATTTCAAAGAATGTAAAGCATAAGCGAGACCTATAATAGAAGGTTCATCCATGGCATTATCTCGTATCGCCTTTTCTAAACCGAAGTTTCCCTTTATATCATTTGGAGAAGAAAAAAGGACTGCTTTTAATATTTCTCCATACTGTTGAGGATTAGTTCGATCAGCTCCTATGTAATTACCCATTGCTAAAGTTATAAGAGGATCTCTTGTTGATAATGGAGAAGAACTATTAATGTCATTAAGATCTAATTTTCCATCAACCAATTCATCTACATCAACCCGATATTCAGAATAGTATTGAGTATCATAAGTGATATCTTCACCATTAGGAACTATATAAATGTTTTCTTTTCCATCCGGAAGAGATACGAGACTACCGTTATTTCTTATCTTTTTTCCATTTTTATCATAGAGTACAAGGCTATTTCTCATTGCGGGACCAGCACTTACCGCTACACCATCAGCAAAAATGAAATTATTTAGAGAAGTAGCAATAATTGATTGATCTTCATCACGGATTAAAAAAGTATCTTGAGAACCATCACGTAATTCTAAATTAGCATTTAAAGTAATTTCAGCTCCCGATGGGGAAGCTATGACCAAATCATTTAATCCCAATTTTCTGAATTTAAATAAAATCTCATTTACATCACTCGTAGGAATAGCATCAGGATGTATCTTAACAACATTATAATTTAATCCTGCATCAAGACCTGCTGGAAGATAACTTAATAATAGAGGACTTCCACCACCCACTCCAGAATTATACCATCCAAAAATTCCGAATGATCCTTTTTCTGGCAACATCCCAATAAATCCTGCCGGACCTGCGTAAGGAAAACTTATTGGGACATGGTCTCTACTACCATTACCTGGTTCCCATCTAACAGTCATTGTATATTTATCAAGATCGATTTCTTCAATAACACCCGTTCTAACATAAAAATATTGATTATTTCTATCTATGAAAGAACTATGAGGTTTTTCGCCAGGAGCATAATATCTATTCCTCATTTAAAATCCTCCGATCCCACTCAATGTTCTAGCTTCAGGCACACTGTCATCACGTAAATCCGATAATATCTTTTTACTCTCTCCAGGAGGAACATCGGATTTTGGAGGTCTCGCAGATGTAATATCAATTATTTTATCATTTGTTAATTCTTTTTTACTATCATCACCTTTATTTCTTCTTCTTTGCGATTCTGTCTGAACAGTACTTTCGAGATCATATTCATTATCTAAATCAGTATCTTTAAATGCACCTAATATTCTAGGTAATTGGCGATTTTCTAGATTTAAATAATTTGGAACTGCACCATCTTTATCGTCAAAAAACAGAATATTCATACTTTCAGACTCATACTCATGAACAGGTCTTGCCATTGTAGTTAAATAAGTTTCTTTTAAATAAGGTAAATCATCTGTATTCGTAACAACACTTACTGGATTTAATGCCCGACCATAAGGAAAAGAACCAACTACTCTATAACCGAATTCATCAGTATAAGGTACTGTTGTCGATGTTGCAGATAACTGACTATCACCTTGACGATCTACAAGAGCATATTTACCCTGTTGCATAGAATGTAAAACTCTTTCACCTACCATTAAATCCTGTTGCTTCTTTTCAACATCTTGTGTCACTGCTATAGTAGGAGGAGTATCAACATTAGGATCTTTTTTCGGATCTTTCGGAGCTGCTTTACCAGTATAAGAATAAACTTTATCCAAATATGGTTCCCAATTATCATCAGGATCATATATCTTTACTCTTTCAGTCTCAAGAGATAAAGTTGTTGTGAAAGTTCCACCATATTCAAAGGCATGATTAATAGCTCTGACATAATGGAAACTATCCCGATGCTCTATGTAAACAGGATAACCTAATCGGATCTCAGGACGTCCAGGAATAGTGACACTTCCTGTTGTCGCTTTGGAATTAATTTTATTCATCTCTCCCAATGCAAGAGTTCTTGCCAAAGCCTGATTATTTATATATTCCATGGTCATTTCCTGATGTCGAATACCGAATCTTTTTGCTAAATCAATATCCATATGGAAACCTTTTCCAAGAGCATATGTTGTTGTGCGTAAATTTTTATCTAAAGGAGTATTAACAGTCATCACTGTAATTAAACCTTCAGTATCAGTGCTATGGGTATAATTTATTATATCACTAGGAAGAAGAGTATAAGGAAGGACACCTTTAACATTTAAATTATAAAAAGGTGGTTTAAATATAAAATTGCCATCGACATCTTGATAAAATTCAAAATCAGTTTTAGTTTTTACCTCAGTAGCAATCTGAAGTTTAGTCATGTATTCAGAATTATCCCAACCACCCATATCATCATAATCAACAAATATCTCAAATTGACGAATATAATTTCTATCTAAACTAAAAAGACTTTTATCCTGAGGCTCAGTAGCTTTTTGTTGAAGAGAATTTCCGGGTTTTTTCGGAACATAGATTTCAGGTTGTCTTTCCTGAACACCATTCCGATCTACACGTTTACCATTTATTCCATACATTTTTAGCAAACTACCCATATTAGCAAAACGCTGTTGCCAATACGCCATTATACCCTGAGTTACTTTTCTAAACAAACCCGTAGGATAAATGCTATTTAAAGGAGTTTTCTGACCGGCCCAAGCTGAGGTTACAAATTGATGCATTCCCATATCAGTAGTGAGTTTATACAAAATCTGATAAGGATTTAATCTTCTAAAAATAGTGGAAAAAGCAGTTAATATTAAATTACCACCTGACATAATATTAGCTTCAGAAATAGGGTGAATATTAATAGTACTATAACCCCACCAATGAAGAGTATCAGCACAAGTCAGGTTGATCTTATACACACCTCCTGAATAATTTTCTTCCACATTTGTTATGAATCCCCAAAAAGCTGGATAATATTTTGGACTTCCATTAACCATAAACCGACCCTTATAATAAATCTTTACTTCCATCATGGGAACAAATAAAGGAGCCCGAACTGGAGAATTACTATCGATCCCTTTAAAATAGGTCCAATATTTCGATTTTTCTCCATAAATAGGAGTAGTAATTTCAATGGTAGCTGTAGAAGTTCCTGGAGGATCAATATTATTTTGTACATTAACTGAAGTAATTCCATCATTAAATGAAACGGTATCATCTTTCCCACTTACCGGTGCAATGACAGATGTAGTTAAACTTCCTCCGATATAAACAAGGACATCAGGAGCTAATTTTATCACACCACGATTATAAAATTCTTTTAATGTAAATAATCCACTACTTAAAGTACTAGCCATTTAAAATCCCCCTAATCCTACTAGTGGTCTTATTACCGAATTTTCAGTCACATTATTTACCAGTTTTGGCACATCTTCAGTTGAACCTACATCTTTTATAGGGACAAAATGGCCTCTTACTTCATTATAATCACGACTTAATGAACTTACTACAAATTCAAAGTTATAGTCAAATAAATAAGGACGATCAGCAGATTCATCGATAGTAAAATTATTAAAATGGCCCATAAAATTATGATTGTCATAAGATAATTCCACACCATGAATAACATTTACAACTCTTGTCAAAGTATCTTTAAAAGAGGTAAGATCTAAAAATTGATATCCATTATTACGATAAGCATACATCAAAGACAAAAAATTCATATAACTAAAAGATCTTCGACGAGAGACATTAGTTAAACCCGTTCCTTCCACTATAAAGGCAGCGGTCTTTCCTATACATGAGATTAAATCTTGATTAGGTCCCCATAATTGAGTAATATAACCTCCACGAGTATAATCTGTGAATACAGAAGAAGTTTTACCATGATTCATGTTCGAAGGATTTACTAATAATGTAAATGATAGTCGGAAACCATCTTTATCAGCAATAGCTATTTTCATAGGAAGGAGAGCTGTAAGAGCGCCTGTTAAATATGGGTTTGGTTGAGTTACTGAAGTACTATCCCCAAATCCAGGTAGACCTGATGTAAAAGTGGCTCCAGCTTGCCGAAGAACTTCATCAGCTCTATCAGATCTTAATTGTGCATAACCATTTGTGATTACTCCATCCAAAAATGTATCAGTTTCTTTTCGGATAATTACTCTGTCATCAACACCTTCTCGTCTTATTGGTTCCATTAAATTACCTCAAAAAACTATAAATTGTTTTTTCCGCTTTAAATGTAATTGTATAAATAAATTTATATGGAGTTTCCGAATCTTCTGTGACATCAATACTTTCAAAATAGCCACGATAGGCTGCATAATCATAAGATAATTGAATATACAAACGTTCTCTCACTTGTCCATAGGCATCAAATTTGGCTGCATTGGCATTCATCATTTTCATGATACCCCTGAACTCATCATAAGATAAAGTTTCACGTCTTCTCTTTACTGTCAAGCCACTATGATCTCCTGGCTGGATGGGTTCAGTTAAATTCAAATCAGGGATATTCATGTATTTATTTAACATCTCTCTGATCTCTTGTGAAGATTGAGTTAAAGGTGTACCATACTTCGGATTAGTTGAAGGAAGATTTGCTCCTTCCCATATAAATGAAGCACTGCTTCCCTGAAGGGATAAAGTATCAAGTTCTTCGCCCCAATGATCTTCTACCCATCCTGTCATTGTTTGTGTTCTACCTACTATCTTAGATAAATTAACACTTATACTCGAAGGATTGATTAATAAAACGAGTCCTAAAAATACTTGACCATCAATAGTATAAGAGACAGGTTTACCATTTAAATCCACTACTTGCATAAAAAATCTGACACGATTAACATTTTTTGAGACACCGTGAGCATTATATAAATAGCTATCATAAGCTTTTACAAAATGACGGTCTGAGGCGTTAGTTTTTAATTCCTTCTCTAAAGCAAATGAGCGCCTATTTCTTAAAGCCATCTTATGCCACTCCTATATATTCCTGATTAATTACAGCCCTAACCTCATTGGCAATTTTACTAGCTAGATCCTTTTCAGTAGCAGTAACATTTATCGTAATTTCCTTTGCACCTCTTCCAACTCCACCACCAGGATGAACACCCATAGGTTCATTCATAGCTGGAACTGCTTTAAATTCAGAATAAGTCTTTGGAAGAATAAGTTCTCCTGGATGTAAAACAGCACTACCAGGTGAGGTTACCTGAATAGGTTTCTGTAAACCTTGATAGCCCATTTCTTTTCTATATGCAGCTTCCATAGGATCTACATATTTAATTGGTTTTTGTGGCATTGAAGCTAAAGTTTTTTCTGTTTTTTTAAAAATTTTTCTTGCAGCCATTCTTTTTTCTATGCCTACTGTAGATATTTTTTTAGCCTCAAAAGCTCTTTTCACATCTCCAAGAGTCAACCCCATATTTGTAGCCATTTTTTCTATTTTATTTACATCTTCTCCAGCAGTAGCTTGAATTTGATCGGCAATTGCTATTAATGATTTTTCATCACCCATCAATTTTAATTTTTGAATCTCAAAGACTTTTTTATTTATATCATTCAGCTCCACTAATTTATTTTTGATTTCTTCCTGTTTACCTCTTTCTTGTTTATTCCTTTCCAGAGTACTTCTGTTTGCTTCAGCTAAATTTTTAAAATATTTCTCTTCATCCAATCGGCCTTTTTTACGTTCTCTTAATGCTTCAAAATTCTTTTTCTCTTCTTTTAATCTATTAGCAAGTTTTTTATCTTTATCTTTCTCAGCAGCCATTATAGCATTTGTTAATGCTTTAGAAGGATCAGTAGATCTCATAGCATTTTCAAAAGCTCCTTGGAGCCCCTCTTCTACTGCTATAGCACTTTGTAAATCTTTAAGATTTTGAGAGACATGCTGAACCATAGCCACCTGTGTTTTTGCAGAGATATTCCCTTCTCCTACATCTTTAAGAAGATTTCCGATACCCGCATTCTGTTGACCCATCAATTTTAACTGTTCTTGGGCTAGTTTTTGTGATTGAGATAAACGAGTAGATTCACCCTGTAACCAATAATAAATATCAGCTACAGTTTTATTCATGATAGTCGCAACTTTCCAATTAGCCATTGTCCAATAAAGTTCATCTTTTCCCATTTTGACCATTTCATTATAGGAAAGAGTCCCTTTTACAATCTCATCAAAAGTCTCTTCTGATGATTTGGCTAATTCTTTATCAGTTTTTTCTTGATTTTTAAATGTAGCAATTTGAAACTTATTTATAAATTTTGATGCCATCAAAAGACCATCAATACTTTTTAAACTATTCTTATCACCTTTTTCAATGCGAGAAGCTATCTTATTTGCTGTCTCTTTATCGGTTTTTATAATATTTGCCCATGTCTCAGCCATACCCTGATCCATACCAAGAGATTCCTTTAATAGATCAACAAGAATCTGTGTATTTGCAGCTTGGTCCTTTCCAGGTTTCGATGCCTCCATTATAGCATTAGCAATATTTGCTCTATTCAATTGGAAATCTTTATTATTCTCCGCAAAGAAATTTTCTGATGAATCCAATAAATTCTCTAGGCTCTTTTTAGTTACTTTAGCTTGTTCAACCAATAAGCGTACTGTTTTCTCCTTAACACCAACATTTTCCAAAGCCTTTATTGCTACAATCATTCTCTCTCTGGAAATTTTAGTTAAATCCCCTACATTAGTCATTCTTCTTATAGTTTCAATAAGAAGTTGAGGGGCTTCCTTTGCAAGCATACCTATTTCAGTTGTCTGGGAAACTGCATTTTTACCTACAACATCAAGAGCCCTTTGTGACTTAGATTGCGCTGAAGCCAATTCAGATCTCAATCTTTTTAACTGTGCAACATCTTCAGGAGTTTTTGTTCCTTTTGCTTCCATTAATTCTATTTCAGATTGTAATCTTACAGCCTGATCCTTAAATTCAGTACTCATATTTTTGAATATATCATCCAAATTTACCCCAGCCTGTTTTGCCATACTTAACAAAGTGGCCTGAGCCTTAAGGTTCCCCGATTTAAATACTGAATACATATCTTCAGTTGCTTCTGCTGCATCATCCGCTCCACCTACCATGTCTTCTGTAAAACGTTTCATTGTTTTACTCGCAGCCCCAATAAATGTCCCATAAAGGGCCAGAGAAGCAGAGGCATTCTCAACAGTAGTCCAGAACCGGTCAGTGGAAAGACCTGATTTCTGAGCATCAAATGCCACCTGAACAAAAGCTTTATCAATACTTTCTAAATCCATCCTGAAATTGGTTAATAATTTACCGACCATACTACCTACTTGTGGTAAAGCCAATCCTAATGTTTTACTGGCTTTTCCTGCAATGTAAATAGCATCTCTATATGATAAAAGTCCTTTATTCAAATTTTGAATATTTGCACCCGCCTGAACTACCGCTTCCATCAATTCTCTTATCTGAGTGACATCCAATCCAACCCGGATATTTTCACGAGCATTAAATATCTGGTCATTAAAAGTTTTAAATTGTTTTCTGACATCAGCAGTCATGATATCAGGTCCACGAACAGAAGCAAAAGCTTTGTTAGCATCTTTTACAAACTGGTCAGCAGCCATCCCTACATCCCATACTGCTTTTAATGCCATAAAAATTGCACCAGGCCACCCAGCTATAACCTTAGTAATTCCACCAAGTGAAGCACTGACTCCTTTTGCAGCAGAACCGAACCCTTTCATTAAACCAGGCATTTTACCAAGACTATTACCAGCCTTATTAAACATTCCTTGGTAACTCTGAATTGTAGTTTGGCCTTTTTTAGAAGCTTTATTAAAAGAAGCCCACCCCTTCATAAAAGAAGGACCAGCATCTTCCATATGATCGGCAAAACTTTTAGCTGAATTTCTAGCAAGATTGGTCTTACTCCTCATCTGATCAATCATCTTATTTAACTTTTTAATCTCAGCTCTCTGTTCTGCCCAGGTCCTGTCTTCTTTTTTTATTTTTTTAATATGTATTAATTGTTTGGCAATTCTTTCCAAGCCTTTATTTAAATCAGTCGCTTCTTTTGTATCCAGGGCACCCGCTACATGGAGATCACGAACTTCTTTATTCATGTCTTTAATAGTATTGACACTTTTTCCGAGTAAATTATTTAGATTGCCAAGCTCTTTGACACTCTTTTTTATGGCATCTTCGGTTAATTCACCAAATTCTTTAGCCTCTTTTCCACTTTCTTTGAGCTTCTTCTCTAAATCCTTTATTCGATCTAATGCTTCATCTAATTTTTGCCTAAGACTCATAACTATTTCCTAGCAGTTAAAATTTTTGCTCCGACTTTTTTAAAATATCGAGCTTGTTCTTCTTTCTTCTCCATACTATCAGAGATTAATAACAGATTATTAGAATTTTTAGCCATTAATTCTTCAGTTTCTTTCTCGGATAACACTCTTTGAGAAGACACTATTGATGGACCACCCTCTTCTTTTCTCTTCTGGCGTATCTTTTCAAGCTTTTCCTCAGCCTCTTTCGCCTGTTTATCTGCCTTTTCCCGAACTTTTCTCAGATGCTCCTCTATAAACAAATCATGCTTATCTTTTTTTCCCTCCATCTGACGCATTAATTCTTGTACGAGTTCCTCTGCAGTATCAACCGGTGCTGCCCATCCATCAGGTTTCCATTCTTGTTTAGCAGAAGAGCCTTCCCGAGCCAGTTTATCCCGACGTTCAGAGTTTCGTTGTCTATGGGCATCATGTTTAGAACTAACTGTTCTACATCCTTTAGGATTAGATGCTGAAGCGACTAAAATTGCCAAAGAGAAATCACGATCATAACTCTCTTCATCATCGAGCATTTTATTTATCAAGAACCAATTTTCCTGATAAGCATTAAGACCAAGTATTCCCGTACCAGGGATACCTGTTAAACTTTCTGAGGTAGGTAAGTTATTCTGGGTTAATTTCCACATTCTTCTTGAATGACTGGTGTAAGAAAATCCTTCCAGAAAATCTACTGCTTCTTCAGCATTAACTCTTAATACCTTTAATTCTTCAGTTATTTTTGTATAAAGCAGATTTGGAAGATCATTTAAAAAATTATAGATATCCTTTATTTTTTTAGATCTATCTTGAAGAACATTTTCACCGTCGATTAAAAAAAGACTGAAAACTAAATAATACATATTAAATCGAGAGATGTAATTTTTATCATTCACACCAGCATAAAGTTTAATTAAATCATATTCTTTTTCATTAACTGTTTTTAATACAATATTCTTACCTGCAATATCACAGGCTATTGTAAGAAAACCTTTAGAGATTAAATCTGATAAACTCTGATACGCTTCTTTTTTAAACATTATTTCTCTTCTGTAGCTTGAGTCATCCGCATTTGAGCTTCTTCAGCCTCTTTTTCTACTCTTTTATTTAATCTTTCTACATGAGTCAATCCTTCAGAAGTACCTTCTTCTATTTTCTGAAAATTTTCCTTTACCTCTTCTTCAACCTCTTCAGACAATTCAACTCTTTCGAACTTCACATTACTTTGTATTTTTTGTTGAAGACCCTTAACCATATTAGAATAAGCCTCAAAAAGAGTCTCAATTAAAGGAGAAGGAAATTGGTTCAAGTATCCTTGCATAAAAAGGAAATGGGATTTTACCTTTTCTTTGCCATCATCATCCATATACTTCACTTCATCATGAATTTCAATACCATTGATATTTTTTAAAGCACATGCCAGAGTATGTCTCTTTAAAGCTTCAATATATTGAGCCCCGTCAAGGTCCTGAATCGATTCCATTATAATCATTTCTTCCATTGAAGTAACAGGTTCGACTTCGAAATGAAGTTTCTCCTTTTCAAAATCAATAAATTTACGTGGGGAAAATTTTTTCTTGATATCTTTAAAAATCTCTTTTAAATCCATAATACCTTCTCCTTACTTACATTTTATTTAGATCTTTATTATTTACAAAAACTAAAATGATACAATAAGCGAGAATATATCCTGAAGGAAAATCAGAAGAATTTTTGGAGTTTGTTATCTTATTTATATTTATCTAAATCTTATTTATTATGTAAATCTTATTTATTATATAGACCGGGTTTCTCTTTTCAGAAAAACCCGGTTTTATCCTTTAGGAATATTTTCAGCTATAATTAAGTTGTAACAATATCAAATCGTTTCGACTTAGCTGGATCTGTATCCAGTACTGAATAAGGTTCAATCTCATCACTCTTCCATGGGAACTCACCTGCATCAGCAAGAATATCAGACACATTAAGTGTCACAGTTTCTTGTACTAGAGCTGCATCAGAAGCGTATGATACTGAATAATCGGAAATCCAACATGCTTCATAGAAAGTCAATAAAGCAAATTCATTGTATTCACCTTTCTCATCAGTAGATACTACCGCTGGTGTCTCTAAATACTCCGTACTACCACCAACACTCCTCGTAGCCAGTGCACTAAAGACCACCTCTTGACGGATATCAAAAGGCCATCTGTGATGTTTCAATGATCGACAGATACCATCCATACCAGCTTTATAACCAAATATCTGATAGATATTCGATAGATACAAAGCAGTTCTGGTTACCGATATTGTCATCGGATCTGTGACACTAGGCACTAGTTCGGCTACTTGGTCTCCAAAACCGATTCCACGAACAGGTTCTATTGTTCGAGCCTCCGAAGGATCAAAAGTTGCAACTACGCCTAGTTGTACCAATTGAGCCTGAGGGTTATACGCGAATATTCGATTTTTCGAACTTATAACCGAGAGGGTATTAGGCGTTACACCTTTACGAAAGATATAGCTATCATTATCTCTAGCCATTTTAAAACCCCCTTAGAGTTTATTTTCTACAAAGTTTATTTAAAAAGTTGACTTAAGCGTTCTTCTTCAGCTTTACTTAAATCTCCTATGTCATCACTTGTAATCAGACCTGCTTGTAATTCAATCCCATCAAATTGGGAAGAGGCATTTAAGATGTCTGTATCAACTTTTGTGGCTTCTTTTTCTTCTTTTTCTTCTTTTTTAGTACCACAAGAAGAAGCATTCTTTTCCACCTCTTCAACAACTTCTTCAGTTACTTCCTCTTTAGCAGGAGCTTTTTTAGCCTCTTTTTCCTCAGGTTTTTCTTCAGCTACTTTTTTCTCTGTAGCTGATTTTTCTTCTTCCTCAGGTTTCTCTTCAGCAGGAGTTTCTTTAGCTTCTACTTCTTTTTCCTCAGGTTTTTCTTCAGCAGGAGCTTCTTTAGCTTCTACTTCTTTTTCCTCAGGTTTTTCTTCAGCAGGAGCTTCTTTGGCCTCTTTCTCCTCTTTTTCTTCTTTATCATCACAAGCATCAGAAACTTCAGCGATAAGAGATTTTCTCACAGCATCAGTAGCTTCCTTATTCCAAAAATCCTTTATCTCAGCTTCCTTTTTCTTTTCAGAATATGGGCACTCTGGACTATCTTTCATGGGACCGGTCCCATCCGGAACTCCTGGACCTTTTACCTTTCCAGCTTCTTTTTCAACCGGTACTTCTTCTTCAGCTTTTTTCATTTCAGAAATCTTTTTCTTACAAGCTAAACAATAACCGGTTTTTTCCATGACATTACCACCACACTTGGGGCATTTAACCATTTTTTCCTTCGATTCTACCAGTCTATTTTTAAGTTCTTCTTCACTCATTTTCGCAACGGCATAAGCCATCGTTCTGAGATCTTTAGCTATAGGATCGCTCTCGTTAAAGGTTTGAGAGAGCACATCCAAACTTGCTATAATAGTTTTACGTTCCATCGATGACGCCTCCCTAATTGGTCGGTTTGGATAAAAATCGGAGTTATGTCTTTGATCACCATAGGCTTTATTTGAATCCGCCTTCGCATTTTCATAAAAACTATTGTCTAGGATTTCTTCCGGACGAAAATAGATATGACGTTCAGGTGGATATACCGTCGGATCAATTAAAAACTCCAAAATGTTATTTGCAACTTTAGTTTTCATTTCTTGTATATTCATTTGATTATTTCCTGTTTAAGGGGGACTCCGAAAAGTCCCCTAATACCTCGTTAAACCCTTATATATTAGAACGAAGATTAAAAGTAATCACAATCCATAACAACGGAAATACTGGGCTATAAAAAGCTTCCACATTAATAATCGTCGGATCATTCGGATCCAGTTCAGCCTTTACACCTGTCCAACCAGTAATAATATTAGCTTGCTGTAAGGCAGCTAGATAAGACTTAAGAGTCTGCTCTATTTCTGCTCTACGTTGAACTAATAGCTTGGAACCAATATAAGGCTGTAATACCGAACGAGCCCCTCTCTGAACAAATTGCTTTATTCTAATAACTGAAGGAGTTCTCGTTAATACCGATGATATATCAGTTGTCAAAGCAAATCTAACCTCAATACCTGCAGCTAACTCTTCAAGAAGAGTTATACCAGCATTTGCCGTTTGTGCAGCAGTTACCGAATCCATTCTACGGAATAAACGACGGAATCCTACAATAGGTTTTCTTGTCAATGGTTCTGCTACATCGAAAGCAGGTGAAGTATCTCTTCCAGCAATCGCTGCTGCCATATAAGCTCCATCTACCAAATATTCAGTCTCATTACCTAATTCATCCGTGATAGTTGTCACAGCACCATCAGGATAAACAGCTACCATCAACTCATTATTCATTGATCGAGCAAAAGTCTGAGCACTCGTTGGTAACGTATTTGTCGGGAAACCAAAATAAGAGAAACGTTCATTCGCATAACGTATACCAGATTGAATGGTATTTGAAGTTCTCAAATAATTGATAACCGCAGATGAAGTTGTTACTGGTTGCATAAGAGCTGGTCTTGTACCACCTTCCATGGGCTCATTGAAATAATCAATACCCGCAATATACCTTGAATCAGGGGCATCATCAGCACCGGATGTCTTCTCTATCTGTAGTAAGGCAATTAAACTTGAACCGTTCAAAAAAGCAAGATGAGCGGCCATTCCAAGATTATTTGTTATAGATAAAGGACCTGTATCAGCTATTACATTTTTCTCCTGACTGTATAATTTAGCTCCACCTATGAGAATACCATCAGAATCAAATTGTACAGCTTCAGTAAAAGAGACATAATAGAAATCTCCAACATTCGGTTCTTGTCCTGATAAATTATACGTTTTTACTAAACCTGTATCTCCTACCACTACATCAGTAGTATTAGATACTCTTACACGAACACCTGGTATTGCTCTTGTTGGTGTCGTAGAAGTGACAAAATCAGGATTAACAGTATAACCTAATTTATCACCCGCCTGATATATAACTAATGTACCCTCATTAACAGTAATACGGAAACCCGTTACACTGTCAATGTAAGTTTGATTTAAATATCCTGTATTATCGCCACCTGAACCAGAACCAGTACTTGTCTGGTCTGAACTTACAGTATAAGTGGTAGCATCGGCAAAAGTTAAAGATACCGTTTCTTGAACAGCAAATCCAGGCGACACTTGAGCATCACTGTTACCTGCACCGGTACCATTCGGATAAGTCACATTCTCAGAAGAGAAATCTGGATCAGCAACTGTTGTATCAGTTGTTGACCACTGAACGTCCATAGCCGTACCAGCATTAGTACCCTCAACATCATAAACTCCAATACCTGTAGCACCGGAAGTCTTATCAGTTAAAGTCCAAGTATCATCAGGAAGTAAATTGCTATATTGAGTGATATAGACATTATTTCCTGCTGGAGGAGCAGATGCCAAAACAGCCGTTCTTGAAGAAGCTGTTAATTGAATTACATCTATAACTGTAGCATCTGTTGGATTAGTACCATAATAAGCTGTAACAAGATCGGGATCATCAGTATCAATACCACGACCTTCACCACTCTTCGGAGTAGCTTCCATCACAAAATTTGCATTAGTACCATCAACAGTACCTGTCATAGCTCTACGAAATGTCCGATTATCAAACAGAGTAGTAGTGATTTGTGTATCATCAAAAGCTTCACCACCTGTTGTTGTTGTACCGGCACTAACTTTTACTGAATGGCCCCAGTTTATTGTACTAAAATTCCCTGTTGTATCAAGAACATAGTCTGTCTCATCAATAAAATCAGATGTACCTGGGCTATAACCTACCTGTGTTACTTCTGTAACATAAGGTGAAGGTAAGATATCTGCCGTATCTTGCCATTCATTAGAATAATAAGTTACTTTCACTGTCTGACCAACCGATGGTGCAGAAGCTAGAGTAATTTGACCTGAATCTCCATCCACTGCAGAAACAGTAACCGCTGAATTGTTTACTAAAACTGTAACATGAGAAGTAGTTGTTGTAGTTGTACCACTACCATCACCTGTTACAATCGGAGTATAATGTGTTTGAAAAACAGTACGTGTACCATCAACCTGATCACTGAGATCTTCCAATGTATGTAATGTATCATTACGTTTGAAATAATAAGTGATAAGCACTGTACTTCCTGTTGGTGGGATACCTACTAGATAAATCCAACCATTCTCTCCGTCAACTGATGAGACTGCAACTGCTTCTCCATCAACCTCAACCGTTACATCGTTTGGATCTGTCGTAGTGGTACCATTACCATCCCCTTTTACAATAGGATAGTAAGAGACTCTAAAATTACGGTTACTACCTGTTACCTGACTGGAAACATTTTCCCTAACTATTTTATTATCGGCCAATGCACTTGAACCGCGAATCATTTCATAGTTATTAACAGGAACATTTTCATCAGCTACTCCAATAAAAGCAGGAATGCGGATATCTCCAGACGCAGTTACGGTAGGCGCTTCATTCAATGTTTTCGTATACACATCAGGAAACGAAAACGAATCAAAAGGGCCAAGTCCCATAGTTAACCTCCTACATATTTTTGTTTTTACAATTTTAATTAAATTTTTTTATCTCTTATCTTATTTGGATTTAATAAAATTTTATTTGATATATTATTTATTATTTAAGAGGTTAAAATGAGCCAGTTTCACTAAATTGAGACTGACCACGTTTTTCTCTATCCTGCCTATGTTGTTGCAGGGACTCAGAATACTTATTTCTATTTTCAATTGTCTTTTCACTTCCTAAAGCCATCACAGGTCTATACTGACCACCTTTTTTTGATAACTTTACTTCTTTTAACTCTTTACCAGCACGCCTCTTTTCCTGGCGATTATGGTATAATTCCCATCTTTTATCTGCCTCCCGACCGATTTTAACATCAACCGATTCATTGGAACTTCCCTGAACTACTGATGAAAATGAACTCATCTTTCTTTCAGCTTCAGCTCCACATCTCCTACATTTTATTAAAAGACTACCTTCCTTATTCAGGATGAGTTCTTCAAATTCAAATTCACATTTTTTACACTTATATTCATAAAGAGGCATTATAAACTCCTAACAATATGTATCAATTATTAAAAGATAATTAAATCAAGTTAACCTCTCGAAATTGATGATCGGACCCTTTATGACTGGTCTTAAATCAGCTATCATGTTAATATCTCTTAATCGATAAATCGGATTATATGGCACAAATCTCTGCCATTCAGATTGAAGATTTATGGAAACACCCGATTCGTAATAAAGATCACCAGTTGATTCTACATGAGTCTCCTCTGTCTCTCCAGTAGGCTCTACTGAATTTAAAGCGATTCCCTCATACTCCAACCTATTTTTTCTCTCACCCCACAAATAAGAGATAATATGATCAGTCATTTGTTCCATCTGCATCGGATCTTTAGCAATCACCGCTAAATCCAATGAAATTTCCCAATGACCACCATAAATTTTAGCCTGCAGTTCATTCGATTGAGAAACAATAACAGCCTGCTTATCACCCTTCTTAGCCCGACGACCAATTGAGAGGACTACTCCTGGAATTGCCTCATGATTTTCTTGATACTCAGTAAATACATAAGGACCTGTAACATTTCCAGGAGGCTGATAACGATAATCAGCGTAAATACTATAATTGCTTTGTAATGGTTGAAGAAAAGTAATCAATCCAGTAGCATAATTAATACTGTAATCAACACCATTTTCCAAAGCCACTATTTTTGTACCATTTTTATAGGTCAACCAAATTTCTTCAGAATTAGTATCAACATTACTATTAACCAAATTAACCGTAGTCTCAAGCCCAGTCGTTTCTTCTATCAAAAGTTCATTATCAATCACATAAATCATACCTACTATAAACTGATTATCCTCAGTAAATTCAACAATATGAATACTAGGTGGTACAATAGCACGACGATTATACCATATCTTCGCAACCGTCCCAGCATTCGGAGCCTGTGTTAACCATACCTCGCTATCTTCACCATAAACAAATTGAGGCATCACCTTAGTACCATCTAGAGTCACTCTGACCTGTCCCGGACTAGTAGCATAATCAGTATTATTTGGTCCGGCAGTAATAGGATAATTCGTTGTAAATATCCTTCTAGTCGGATCTAACTGAGAAGAAACATCCTCCTCAACATATTCAGTAATATTTCCTTCATTCTCTCTCACCCATTCAATAGCTATTCCAGGATGAGTTCCTTGTTTAGCTATTTTGACATGAGAATAAAGATCTGACATAAAATTATCAGCAGAAAGACGTATCAATGAAGAAGAAGCATTTCGGAGAATTATCCCAAATTGAACCCGTTCATCATAGGGAAATTTATTGTAAACTCTTACTTTTTCAGAAAAAGCAGGATGTTCTTTGAATGCATCTTCACTCTCATCCAAAATCCGTCTTTTTATTGCATACATCAAGCGTTGATACATTATTTTGACCCTTCATCATGGTTCATAGCGGCAATTAATAGACCCTGTGCTACTGCATTTAATGGTTGTTCTGCCATTCTAATCTCTGAAATCGGAATTGGGAATTTATCCTTTACTTCATTAAAACCGGCTTCAAAAAACTCTTTAAAATTCTTCGGCAAACTAGTTCCACCTGAAAGCACAATCGGAATAGCATTAGGTAATTCAATCGTACCTTGACGTTTCAAAAATTCCTCTTTGATTTTATCAAGTACATATAAAACCAAACTTTTATAATAAATGATAATAGCTTCACGTTCCCGGAAAGTCTTCGGATCACCTTCATTAGGATCAAGAAGATTTATACCCTTTTCTTTTATTGACTGTATTCTACTGGAAGTAGTTCCCAGAGCCTGAGCAGCACCGTCATCAATATTATCTCCAGCTTTATTTACACTAAAAGCCATACCAATAATCGTTTGATACATAAGACAAACATTTGTTAAACCGGCACCAAAAGAAATAGATATCGCCGAAAATTTTTCCTTTCCACAATTGCTATAAATGATTGCTGCTGCCTCATTTAAAGCAACTGGCTTGTAACCTAATGAACCAATAAGTTTACTAAACATAGCTTGGTGATAGATCACATCAGCTTCATGATCTATGGGCTCGGCAGGAACCGAATAATAACAAGTTTCATCCTGCACTTTACAATTCCCCAATATATCCTTTATCAAAACCAACAGAATTTTCTCAGCTTCAAGTTCACCAGGAGAAATAACACCCCGACTCAATGGTCTACGAGCTTCTTTCTGGAATATGTTTGCTACTACCACTGAGGAATCACCAATTATGTAAAGAATGTCGTCAGATTCAATAAAATTTGCACCTGACATTTTCATCATGTTTTTGACTTGGGGGTTGTTCTCCATGTCAAGAAAAGCATCCCGAATAGACTTTATTTGAATTTGATTATTATCATCATTTCTAGCACTTACAAGGAAACATGTTCCTATATCCACGCCACAACTCATACTATAACCTCCTTGATTGATTAAAAAATTTTATTTAGATTTATTATTTGTTATTTTTTCTTAATCTGACGAAGAATAGCAAGACTATCTGCTACTGAATCACCAGAGACTTCTTTTTCCTTTATTTTTATGTTACTCTTAAGACCTGTATCAGAGATACTTGGAGTATAAGTCGGAAATAGGAATTCACTACTTGTCGTTGTTTTCTTTGGTTTTACTTCTTCCCTGACTACACTCACTTTAGAAACTTCTTGCCGAACCATTTCGACTAATACAGGAATAACTTCTCTGACAGCATCCTTTACTGATTTCTCAGTAGCCCCATTGTTCCCTTTCATCTCAGGGAGGACTTCACGTATCGCTGTCTTAAGATCACTGATACTAAGTGAATTGTTACTCTCAACTATTTGATGGACAGATATTTCTCCCGAACCTCGATAGATCTCATTTTTATCTATCTTGATTAAACGGCCTTTATCTATTTCCCGTTTTAAATCTTTAGAAAGTTCATACTGTTGATCTGTAAACTCTTTGATTTGACGGTAATAAACTACATCTTGCAGATCACGTATTTCAATCCGTTCCGGGGAGTTTCCTAATATTCTGACCATATATACTCCTATATATAGTCAGGGAAATATTAATACATTATCAAATTGGAGGAGGTAAAAGAAAAGGGAAAAATTGTGAATCTTTCCCTGAATCCCCGGAAAGAGCCGAGGGTATTTAATCATTTTCCGTACTTGAGAATCTGTGTGTGTGAGACAGCCCCGTAAAAGGACGGGGAGAAGTATATATAATTATAACTAATTTCTAAATGGAATACAAATAAATACTACAATGAAGAAGTGAAAAACCACTATAAGAAAGAAAAATGGAGGGCAACCACTCCCTCCATTAGAAGACCATCTTTTTAAAAACTGTATGTAAGAGAAAATCTAGCTAAATTAGCTTGAATATCTTTTTAGTGAATCATAATCGATAGGTTCGGAAGCTTTCTTTTCTTTCTCTTCCTCTTCTTCACCGTTATCATCCTCAGCCTTTTTTTCAGTGTCAAGATAATAAGGAGCACTGGCTTCTGTTTCTTTGTAAGCCATGACACCCTCACATGCAGGACAATGCACTTTGTCCTCAACTGTCAAAGCTGTTACAACTATCTTTTCACCAGCTTCTTTTGCTACAGCTTCTCTTTTCTGATTTATTGTTGCCAGAGTTGCAGTATGATTACACTTATCACACACAAATTGAGTCACTTCATTTGCTTCTTTTTCAATTTCATCAGCAAGTTTTAGAAGTTCCTGGGATGCCTCTTTTAATGACATATATACCTCCTAGAATTATACAATTTAGTTATTTATAATCAATATTGGCAATATGCTACTATCAGCGTATTAGAAGATTATTAATTGAAATTAAATAACAATATCTTTAATATGACCCACAATTATTCTCGGATCGATATAGATTTTATAACCCTTTTCTTTTATATCCCGACAGAACCCGACATCCTCCGAACAGAAATCAAAACAATCACCAAATTTATAGAATTTAGGTCTGAACCAAGGATATTTCAAAGATTCAAAAACACCCTTTTTTACAAGCATAAAACCTAAACCAGTATAATCTACATCAATAAAACCTTTTCTACCCCTGATGTCTTCATCAGTAAGAAATTTAAAAGAAGCATTTTTTTGAAAATATTCTTCATCCCAATTTTCAACAATGGCATAATGTCTCCCATCAGCCATCTTATAAGCCCCGGCTATAATATCCATATTTGAGTTCAACAAAGATTGAAATTGAGCGGGTTTAAATGCAATATCATTATCAATCCACATTAAATGTGTGTAGTTTATCTTACCATCAAAGGGTTTCTGATTCTCCCCTCTCAAAACATTTCCACCTAAACACATGTTTCGAACAAAATAAACAACAGGAGAATACCGCCTAATTATTGTATATCCGATATTCTGCCTGTTACAATAATCCAATAAATTAAAAAAACAATCGAAAAACAAAGCTGGAAAAGATTCCCCTGAAAGGAGAAAGACTACATGAGGTGGTTGGACAATATTCAGATTTATATTCATATGATTCTCTTTAAAATTTACGCTTACCTGGTAATTTCACCTCTTTCACTTTTGGTTCATTACCGAAATGATTTTTATATGTCATATTATACATGTCTTTACCACAAAGAAGAGCAAATGTAAATGGCATCTCTGTCTGAGCCAACATGCACATTCTAGTCACCACATTTTTTATATCCCATTGAGCGTGATTATCCTCTCTTAATCGGGACATATGATATAACTCACGAGCATTTACCCGAATTATGACCCGTCTTTTATGAGCATTTGTTAATATATAAGGAGCTACCAATGGTAAATCTTCGTATACCTTAAAAAATACATCATCTGTCTTTTTAATAATCTCCTGAAATCTCTTTTCCATACCAATCTCTTTAATCGATTCTGGAATAGTCACACCTCTGTTCGGATTGTATGGTTGAGCAATAATAGAAGACATACGATGACGTTTTAGTTGACCAAAACAAGAGGAAGATAAACAGACTTCATAGGTAAGATTGGCAAATTCGTATTCTCTGAGGGCCGAATCATATAATTGGGCATCTTCCCAAACAGCATTAACAATTTTATCAGTATCCTCTTCACTCATATCATAAACAAATGTTATGACATCTTTATAAGGGATATTCAGACCTTTATAAAGTAATGATGCAGCTATAGTTTCATCTGCTTCTTCATCAAATTCAATTAATGAGACATCTCCTTCCAAAAATGAGACATGGCTTCCATTAAATAAATCACGTCCTACTTTTTCAAGTCTAGGATATGTATCACGGTCATACTCATTACCTTCATGGAAAATAATTATAGAAGGGGCAATTTTTTCCACCTCCTGGTAAATTTTTCTCCCCAGTTCCTGGACTTCCTGCAACGGATTAGAAGCAAATCTTCTTAACATCAGTTCCAAGTTTCGGGCATTGACGGTCACTCCAACCTGAGCTTCAGTCGCAATGCTTACTAAATACCTGGCATCTTCCTTTGCCCAACCTTCTAATAAATTCTTATTCTTTGGATCACTGGCAAGATCAGCATGCTTTTTAAAGATATGTTCTTTTAAAGCACCGTAAAATTCATGGTATGCTTCATTCTGCATTTTAATAGTTTCCCTAAATTCATCTTCAAACTTTGATCCAGCAATCTCAGGAGGAACAACATAGTCATCATCAAGGGTTATATAACGTTGAGATTTTTCTGTATATGAACATAATCGAAATTTTTCCAACTCTTCAATAGCATATCGAGAAAGTCCTACAACATCAAGATTAAATACAGCATGCTCCGCTACAGAATGATGGCCCATTTTAAAAATGATACTTGAATTTGATTTCCGAGCTTTTTCTACTTCGTTTTTAGAATCTAATCTTAATTCACCAATTGGCCGAGGATCCCGACTTATCCGGGCATATGAGGCAGATAAAACTTCTGGGGTAAGATCATCCCGTTTACCGGTGATTTCTTCCATCTCCCTAAGGACATTTGTATCGACATTAAATCCTGCTAATGTTACATCCATATATTATTCCTTTCTATTATTTTTTATATAGATCCTTATACTATATATACTGAATGAGCGAAGGATAAATTAAGATGTTTTTTGAGCAGTTCTTGTAACTTCTTCAAAATCAATTAGTTAATAGGTAATATTTTCGAAGGTTACTGTACGGCCTCTAATGATCTTGTCATCAGGAATTTCAGGCTTATCGTTTATTGCTGGACTTGCATCAGTCGGAGCAGTTTCACGATAAGGATCATATGAAGAAGGCACACTAGTTTCCCCACCTTCAATCGGTATCTGATATCTAATATCTCCTTGGTCAATATAGCTCATAGTAAAATGATGCTGATAAATACATCCTCGTGATCCCTGAGGAGTCACAGGACCTACAACATAACGCTCATTATTCTGACGAACAATAACATCACGTTCATTTAGAAGCGGATAGGGACCCATCCAAGTTGCCCAATCGTAAGTAATATGAAGTCCCATGTCCGCTAATTCTATCATCTTCTCTGACTCTGGTGGTGCTATTATCACATCATAAGGACCATCATACCCACCTACAATATTAGTACCATAACAATCAGTACAATCATTATAGCTTTGTCCATAATTTGTCTGATGAGATGGACACTTTTCTCCCATCCATCTACGTATAAATATCTTCACTCTTTCACCGCTCTGCTCTAATAACCAACGATTACGTAAAATTCCTTCTCTCCAAATATAATCAATCGATTCTACATCAAAAGCAGTACGTGATGAAACCTCATCCAACGGAGTTTCAATAAAAGAAGCAGGATCATCCGGATCTACTGCTACTGTTGTCACTTTATAATAAATTCTTTGATTTAATACAGTAATTACCGAATGTTCTAAATATCTATATGTAATTCTGACGCGACCATTAGGTGGATATGGTAAACGTGGAGGAACTATTTGGCTAACTTCGTAATTATAAACAGGAGTTCTTATAAGTACAATTTCACCTGTTTTTCCATTTACAGAAAAAGCTGGTACTTCAAGAAATGTACCATCACCATTATCTATTTCAAGTAAAATATCTTGAACTCTATCAGTTGTAACACCATTTGAATCAGGTCTTACTATAGGTCTTCTTTGAGCCCATACAGACCATTTCTCTTCTGGAACTAAATCATGACGTATTGTAGGAGTAGCATTTTCATTTGTTACCAAAGTTTCTTTTGTCTCATCACGATAAAAAAGTACGGTAACGGGTGTCTCATTAATTTTTACAAATCTGAAAGGACTATCAATAGAACGGTATACATTACATCCTACAATATTTAATCCACTATTTTGTGGAAGAATATTAGGATTATCCCAACGAATATCCAATTTTCCAACATCATAAGGACTTGTTACCATAAGATTTCGGGGAGCCAAAGGCTTTGTTAAATCTGCAACCTGAGGTCTTAATGGATAATTCCATTCTGGCCTATCAGTATCTCTTAAATTTCCTGAATGATATACTGGCACTATTACCTCTCTTCATATATAACTAAATTACGTCTCTCAGTTGAGACAGCCAAAGGCTTATCTAAACCTTGAATATTCTCAAAAGAATCAGCTATTGCCAAGAATTGAGACGCATATCCTTTACCATAAATGCAATTATGACTAAATTCTTCGTTAGGTGTATCCATTGTAAATGATACATTCCAGTTACCGGTATAATCTCCTACCAAACTTCTATTCATTAAAGTATTCCAAGTACCATCATAAGCCTTTAGAGTAAAGAGACCATTCTCAAGAGTGATGGAAGCAGTAACAGCCAATGATAAAGGTCGATCCAAGTAAACAGCTCTTAAAACTTCACCTGGTTCTATTTCACCATCCATTGTCATACCATCCCATTTAATTTTAGAATCTTGGACATAGAAATCTTCACCGAAATCCTGCGTATTACCCCCAACAACATTAAGAGCTAAATTGGTACAATCAGATCCCTCTGGAATATATGATAATTCGGCATATTTATTTCGAGTATGATCCGATGTTACAGGAATATATTCTACAACAAAAACATCTGATTCAGTAGTATCACCACTATGTGCCACAGCACTACATATAACTGTACTATCAGTATTTATAACACCAGCAGTAAACTGTGATTCGTTATAACTAATAAAGGCTGTTGTATCAGGTGAAGTTACTCTAAGAGTTATTGGATCCACAGCATTTCTTAAATTAGCCCTTACTTCAAAATCACTGGTAAATTGAAAAGTCGATGTGGCTGTAGCACTGTTCGATCCGTCATAGGTAAAGTTTAAGAATCCTCCTCCTGCGAATACTTCTGAATTTCCTGTATAATCAAATTCCCATGGTGTTGGATCATATTCAGTTGTACCATAAGCTCTAAAATCTTTTTGTGCAAAGAAATCCTCATAAACCCTTTTTGAACTATTGACTGCAGCGGTCCGGTCAAAGGCAGGAACGATTACCCGATCCTGAAGGCCATCAAATACTGGATACTCTCCAGCCATAGCTACAATGTTATCACCCGAATTTGATTGAGACAGAGCCATACTAATAGTTCTGTATGGTAAATCTCTTGATCCAGTTCCACCTGTATTGGTCCCGTCCCCTCCCAGATCAGTGCTATCACTTCCACTCGGTGATACAAAAATTGCCTGATTCTGGTTATAGTTACTATAATGCCCATGAAGAACAAAATTATTTAATGCTTTCTTTTGTAAAGGACCGTAGAAAATTACTCTTAAAGTATCTCCCGCTGAAAGGAAACCATCAAGATCATAAGTATCCCATACAAGATGACCCCATTCTACTATGTAATCCTCTCCCTGAATTTGTGCCGAACTTCCTATGATATTCATAGCTACATGGGAAGCATCATCTGGTGCAACAAAACTTGGCAAAGGAACATATTTATTTGAAGCATCTTCTGCATCTAAAGTGATATATGAGACAAATTGTTGTTCCGGTCCTAAATAAATATAGAGTTGATTTAAATGTATATCCTGTGATCTCAGATTAAGATAGAATGAATCATAATGACCACCATCAATACGGACAGTAGAATCAGCATCTACCATAGCTCTATCTAAAGTCCGGAATGGGTCAGTCTGTCTTCCGAAATTCCAATAATCATTACCATGACTTGATACATAATAGTCACTTGTTATTTTAGTACTGTCAATATATTGGTATGCTCCTATTTCAGCACTACGAATATCAGCCCCATCAAAATCATAGAGATAATCATTATATGTAAGTGACCCTGTTCCTATATTAGGAGATCCAGTATTTAAATGGAAATCCTTTCCAATTCGGTCATAGTATAAAGGATTTGCAACAATATTGTTAGTAGCATCATCTGGGGTCCTATTATATTGTGTCGTATTAGGATAAAAGTTATTATAATAAGAACCAAACCATGAATCTGTTGAAACAATGACTGGCATAACACTATATGTCAAATTATTTGACGACATAATAATTGATGAACTTGAATCAATCAAGAAATGGGTCTGATCATTGTCAAAAGTATTACATGAAAAAGTCATATCAGTTGTTAAATTAGCTCGAACTGCTACATCTGCATTTGATATAATATTAGCATAAGCATAAGGAGCAATTCGACAAGATGTAAAATCAAGACCAAAATCTACATCCAAAATTTTATTTCGGATAATTCTAGGATCACATTTGACGAAGGTTACAGCATTACTTGTATCTGTAATTGTGTTTCGAGATATTTCATAATTACCATTCTCAACTACAATACCTCTACTACTATCAAAAATATGCACATTTTCTACGATACCTTGACTGCCATAAAATGAAAGAGCATCTCTTTCCCAATTAGAACCTGTTGAATCCTGGACATTTTTCGAAGTAATTCCAGCAATACTTCCTTCAGCTCCTCGTATGGTCAGGTCTTTGCGGGATACTTTAGTAGGATTATGAGTTCCATCATACAATACAACTGTACTTCCTTTTTTAGCCCAAGCCGTGGCTACAAATAAATTTTTCAAAGGATCAAGCTGTCTTCCAGAACAGGTATCTGAGCCATAATTAGGATCAACATAGATAACCGGTTCAGTTGTTTCTGCATTACTTAAAACTCCTTCATATACTCTTACATTATCGAAAGCTACAGTAACCTCATTTGTTGGCGGAGCATTATATTCATATTGATATCTGACAACATCACCCCACGCTGCAAGGGAAGCAAAATTAGAAGCTGTATAATCCCATTTCAAAAGATAATTATCTACATAAAAATCTTCTCCATAGTAATGAGATGTACCAGTAATAGAATTCATAGCAACGGCTGATTGATCTATAGGAATCCCATCCATATAAAGATATTGATTTGAAATATCAAATGCAGTTAATCTTTGATATCTTGTACGTAGTGAATCACCCAGTGGAGGTTTATCAACTGTTAACTTCACTTTAAATACACTATTTGCCAATTCTGGCAGATAATCCATATAAATAGTTTGAGGAGTTGATGTGGCATCCCAAAATTGATATGTAAAAGTACTATCATTTTTAAGAATACGGAAAGTTACATTCGTATTATCAAAAGGCACTCCTGAAACAGAGACAGCCCCATTTATAGAGGATATTCCAAAAAAGCCATTAAATTTCCGTGCCACTCCTGCCCAATTTAAATCATCGACCCACAATAGAAATGCTGCCGTATTCTGAGATGAGTCTGGAGTGAGTGAAGTATAATCTGCTTCAACATTTATTTCTTTTCCTGAAATATTAAATTCCGATAAAGTCTCCGGGAAATTATAATTATCATTTGGTGAATCAAAAGTGAGTTCATTATCTATGGTTACAGAATTCGTAGTATCCCACCATTTTATATTTAAAATATCACCTGTAAAAGGCTCTTCTAAAATGGGCTCAATTTCTTTTATAAATATCTTTCCATCTCCGGCACCATCATAACCATCAACAGTTGCAGTTCCATCATAAGTTATAGTTTTATGATGCCACATTGAAATATAGCCACCACTTCCACCACCGGAATTACTTACCAATTGAGTCCTTCCACCATCTGCGCTTATTGTTCCAGTCCCATCTATTCTCCAACCAATAAGCCAGACACTTCCTCCAGCGGCACCCCCGGTCATAGTCCCATCCTGACCATCCATTCTGATTCTACCATTAATACTAACATTACCTGAATTTGCCACTAATTTAATAGCTCCACCACCTTTAGTTTCCTGCCCTAAATAATCAGCAGGCTTGTGGTAATAACCTGATCCACTTCCTAAGGAAACAGGTGTTTCATAATTACCGTAAATAGGTAGGGGAGGAGGAAAAAGTCCAGAGGGTAAAAGAGATTCATAAGCTCCCATATCAACAGTAGCAGAAGATCTTGGATTACCATCATATCCAACCGATGGAACTACAGAATAAGTCCCACTACCTATACCAGTTCTTATACAAGGACTATTACTTTGTAAACGGAGATTTGTAGAACTAATAAAAATTGGATCAACTTGAATACTATTTGGTCCTGGAGTGACTGCTCCAGAAACATAAGGTGTGCCAAAATTATAAACATTGTTATAATCAATGACACCGGCTGTAAATGAAGTTTCGATTCCAGTGGCAGCTCCCACAGTATCATCTCTATAAACGATATTATTGAGAACATAACTATTTGCACCACCACTAAGATATCTTATACCATAACCACCAACTGGGATATTTCTGATCGTATTATTTACAACACTCTGACCAGCTCCAGTGGTATAAATTCCTAAAGGTGCCAAACTTGAAACACTTCGAACGACATTATTCCTAATAGCTACACTACTATTTATAGAAGTTCCAGCACATAAAATTGATCCTCCTACATCATTAGTTTCAATAGTAGCATCAGAAAGAGTATCGGGTTGTATATAAACAAATAAATATTTCCCTTCAAAAATATGATCTGATATATTTACACCCTGTATAGTTTTAGTAGTAGTATCAGTAATCCAAAGGGCACCGTCTACACCGGAAGAGTCACTATCCTGATAAGTAAAACTCTGATTGATATTACAATCATCAAGATAAACTCCTTGTACAGCACTTACAGCACCAGTTGGATCAGTCACTGAAAAATCACATCCAGTAACTTCTAAAGTATCGAAATCCCATGTTCGGGCGTTTATAAAGGGCTGACTTGGACTTGGACCTGATTTATATAATTGTAAATTTTGTATTGTTACAGCATCTGATGAATAAACAGTAGGATAGTTGTCCCAACGAAACTGGCTCTCTCTTGAAGCTCCAGTATTCTTTACATGAATAACAGGTTTGGCTGTATTATTAGCATATGATCTAATTGTTACCGCAGCATTAATAAAATTAGGAAAAGCAGTCGAATCATCAATTGTACCACCAGCATTACTTACTTCAACTGTATCCCAATTTGATAAAGTTATAACACCAAGTAATTGATTGAAATTAACAGCACCTTTTATTTCAGTATCAAAAGGATATGTAGCAGATCCACCATTATTTACAAAATAAGTATTAGGAGTAGTTTCATAAGCACCAATATCACAGACAAGACTCTGTCGGGCAGTACCATCATAACCTGTTGTAGGTACTGAAGAATAGACTCCGTAACTTGCACCGGTTTTTATACAAGGACTTCCAGCTTGGAGATGGAGATTAGAAGTGCTATCATAAAGAGGATCCAATTGTGTATTACTTGTACCATATGTAATGCCACCACTTACAAAATATGGGTTTGTATAACCATAAATATTATTGTTATTGAAAGAAGCTCCTGCTGCAGCAGTAACTTGAATAGCATAAATGAACCAAGATTCCGAGCCTCGACTTAGAGTATTATTAGCTACAACTAGATTAGCATCAGCATTATTTACAAATATACCCCCAGCTTGAAATAATGAATTATTAACAACACTTGAATTCGTCAAAGTAGGAGCAGCTAAATTTATGGTATTAAAATGAAATGAATCCATTGAGTTAATAACATTATTTCTTATTTTAATGTCATCACAGGTTTGACCTGCAGTACCTGCCATAAAGACAAAAGTTAGTCCACTATCAGTACCATAATTATTATCAACAACAATTCTTTGTATAGTACTTAGAGTTCCGACAAGAAGAAAAGCTTTAATACTACCATAACTAATATCATTATACGTATTATAAGAAGCACTAAAATCTTCAAAGACAGAACAATTGTCTCTGATATATAGTCCAGCACTCATCTTAGTTATTGTATTATATTCAAACCTGGAAGTTCCATGAAGATCAGAAGTGTCTAATTCCACAGCAGCTACCGAGCCAGCAGTTCCGGTTATTGAGAAGTTACAATTAGTTACTTCAAAATTTGATATATCACAAGTTAAAAACCAAATGAAAGCGATAGAGGTAGAACCAGTTCCGGCTTTATACATATCTATGTTTTGAATATAAACGCCATCTACTGTCACACCATTAAATAAAAATAAATAACTACTATCACGAACTTTAAAAGTTGGATTACCTGTATTTCCAGAATAAGACCTAATTGTTACTGAGGCATTTATATTACCCGGACTAGCAGCAGAGTCATCTATTGTACCACCTGCATCAGAGACTTCTATTATATCACCATCATTAAGAGAAACACTATCAAGTAAATCTTTTAAATTAACAGCTCCTTTTGCTTCAGTATCGTAGGGATAAGTACTTGATCCAGCGGCATTAATAAAATAGACCCCCGTAGTATCAGGTGCCAAGATATAAGTTGAAGGATCATTTTGATTATTAAATTCCGTTTGTTGCCAGTCACCATTAGAATATATAGTTGCATCACTGACTATTCTTACTTCATCAATAATACCATCAAAATTTTGTATTGGTATACCTGTTTGCCGGTACCCAGCACCAATCCTTGATAATTGAGCTAGATTATGTGTATTGTGATAATTTACAATATCTCCAAGATTACCTTCTGTAGAAGGTATCTGACTCCCATCAACAAATAACTTTACGACACGATTTGGAGTAGCTGTATATAAATTTTCAATATATGCTCCTACATGGATCCATTGATTTAATGAAACCGTATTATCAGAAGTATACCAATCAGTATGTTGTCCGGGCAATACACATCCAGAAAGATTTTCTCCACACATCCAAGACAGTCTTTGAGAACTATCAATACCAAAATTGAAAGCTATCCAATTCCTAAGTGTCGTCTGACAAATTACTTCACGACTAAATATACACGAGACACTATCAATAAATGTAGGCGATACTATAAGAGATCTTAAGTTTACCCAAGAAGAAATATAAAATGGGTATGTTTGCTGAAAATCAGGATTAGTAGTACATTGTAAATGATGAGTGGTTCCACTGAAATCATAACCTTTCTGTATTTTACTCGATACAGATGAGGCATTATTTACAATTAAAGGATCGTGTAAAGTTCCTGAATCAGAAGCATCTTGTAAATGAAATACACGATAATGGTTTTGAGAATCCCAAATAGTAAAATCATTAGCTGATGTGGCATCCCCCACTTCACAATAAAAAGTAGAATCACTGGAAGCAGATAATAATGGTATTTGAACCCAAGATTCAAATGTTTGAGCAGTAGTATCAACTGTTACTATTTCCCTACTATACTCTACTGATTTTGCTGCATCAGAATAATATCTAATATCTAAACCACTAGCATCAACAACATTCGAAAAGAATGAAGATGGAAAATTAGCTACTCGGTCATCAACAAGTAAAGGATAATTACTCTTATCCGTTCCGGCGACCATATCCTTGTCAACTGTTAGTCTAAACATAAAAGCCATAGATTAGATCCACCTTTTAGTTATGTTCTTAAAGCGCCAAGATTTGCATGTGAAGCCCCGAATCCAGGTAATAAATTTCCTGAAGAATCCTTTAAGGCACTATTCGCTCCAGGACCTCTGTCAGACTCAAAACCAAATCCTTCCCCATCAATTAGCCCATTTACAATAATATCTCCCGTAGTTGAGGTCATAGTTCTACTCTTCCCATTTGCCGTGATATAAGAATTAGATTGATATGAAAAGAATGTTTTCATTAAATCCGGATCAGGAATTGGATTGACAATTCCAGCAGGACTCACTGTGATATCACCATCACAAGAGAGATCCCCATCTAAAAGAAGATGACCGTTTATATATGTTGTACTCATATTAAAGCCCTACTTGTACATTTAATCCATTCATATTAAAGGTCCCATCAAGAACCCAAAAATCCCCTTTTACTCTCAAAGGGCTACCACCATCACATACAACTTGTTCAGTGACATTTTTATTTACATAAAGTGTTGGAACTATACAACCTATTTCATTTTTAATTTGCTGTTGTTCTGTCCCATCTAAATATATCGTTAAATTATTAAAATTATTCCACTGATTATAACCAGATCTACAAGATGCATCTCCTTTTAAATTAATAGAGGCACCCACACCAAGATGACGGGCACTTCCACTATTTAAAACCAATAGATCGTTCACATCCATGCTCTGACTGACACGGGCTTGGTCCGCATTAAATTGTAAAGTAGATGCTCTCATACTAGGAGCTTCGATCATACAACCACTATTATCAAGAGATATAATACCACTATTATGTTCGAAAAATGCAGTAGGATAATAAGTAAATGTAGAGTCGCAAGAAAGAGTTTGGTCAGTACTGGTAAAATTAGCAGCTCCTCCTATATAAAGATTTCCTGCTATCCTAATATCATCTCCACTACCTTCAAAAACTCCAGACCAAAACAGAGCCCCACATGAATCCACTGAAATGGGAAAACCATTTTGACTGATAGTGTTTCCATAACCTGAACAATAAAATCCATTTACATCAACCGAAGTATCTATATCACATCTACCTATTCCACCATTATCAAATACAACAGTATTATTGGAAATAGGAACTGGTGCTCCTCCTGGACCTCCAGAAAAATACGACCAATTAGCGGTATCATTCCATGTGGAATCCGATAGAGCAACCCAATATCGAGGATCTGTAATTATATATGGAGGTTCCTCCCCGATATTCCATTCACCAAATGTAGCTAACCAAGTAGAATCAGCAGGAGGATTAAAACCATCTTGTGCAATTCTATCTGAGAAAACATAAAAGGGTGTAGTACCACAAGTAAAAAAAGTATCAGGATCATTTTGAGAATTATAAGTGGCTTGCATCCATCCATCATCAAATAACAATGGATTCTGTCTATATATCCTCAATTCATCAATACGACCATCAAAAGGCCATCTTTGGCTAGGACCTCCTCCACCCCACTCTTCAAATGTTGCACCAATTTGTGTTTGATGATTAGTAACAGTATCAAAAGTCAAAGCTATTAAAACATTTGATGCATCAGTTCTTTTTTCTCCATTAACATAAAAATCTACTTGTCTTGAAAACGAAGTATTATCTTGAGAGACAACCGCTACATGAGTCCATGTTGATAAAGGGACTATTGCATCTGAAGTATAAGAATTAGTTCGAGATCCTGCAGTACATCCTGTAGAATAATTTAATTGAAAAAATGGATGTCCAGTTGAATCTATTGCAAAGATAAATTGAGATCTACCCCTATACCAATTAACGCAATATGTACCTCTTGAGGCAATTGTGGCATATTCAAAATTAGGATTTGGGACATGGACTGGATAAGAATTTAAATAAACCCAAGCTTCCGCAACAATATCATCATTAAACATGATATTATTATCTAAGACTACATATTGAGTAGAATCTTTATCAAATTCTAAAGCTCTACCAAGTTTCCCTGTAGTATAAGTAGGGCTATTTACTAAAGTTCCATTATTTGCATTAGTTGAATCATCTAAAACATCATCTTCAAAATGCTGAATATTTTGTGCTTCTAAATCTGTCCAGATAGAATTATCACTTGCTGTAGTACCAGAACCTACTTCACAAAAGATATTATTATTAGTGCTACTATCAGACCCATATAAAGTAGGAACTTGTACCCATGCCCGAATAGAAGTTGAAGGAGTATATTCTTCAATCGTTCTTTTATATTCAACAGTTTTTAATGGATCTGAATAAAACCGGACATCTAAAGCACAAGAATCAGAAATATTAGGCCAAAATCCGGCAGGAATTGCAGATATACTCTCATTAAAAAGTACTGGGAAATTAGTTTTATTTGCACCTGGAACTTGTGTGTAAGGTACACAAAGTCTGAACATAAATGCTGCCATAAGCTAATCCAATAAGCCTTTGTTAAAAACAGTTATATGGGGCAAGTTTCCTTACCCCATAATTTTAGAATGTTCTTGTTCTACCTGCGGTATCCACATGAACCCGAGTTAATTCTGTCGTATTATCACGTCTGAAGAATCTTATATCTCCTCCCGTTGGATCATTAACAAGATATTTACCATTTACTCGTGCCATCATTAACATAAAGGCATATTCTAATGTGGTGCCATCAACTACAGTATCCAGAGTTAAGGCATTTAGAGTACCTCCTCCTCCACCACCAAGGACTTCAGTAGCATCAAGATCATGGCCTGTACCAACTCCTCTTAAGCGCATTCCAGCGCCGTCACCTGTCTGAGCATAAGCATTAATACCATCACCTGTTGTATCTCCACCGATTGCCTCAATACCATGACCAGTAGATCCACCAATAGCAGCGATACCAGCACTGGAATCATGACCAATGGCACAAATACCATTATAATCACCGTGGACGGCTTCAGCCAGAATACCGTGGCCACTTGGAGGAGGAGCAGCACCAGCACCACCGACAGCATGGATTCCGTGGCCATGATCTCCACCCTCAGCATAAAAACCGTCACCTGTTGATCCACTACATGTTATATTCATACCACCCAAATCACCTGTAGCAATTAACCCTTGTCCTCCAAAACCTGTTATATTGACACCATGGCCACCAGTATTGCTAGCTCCTCTGATTTCCACACCACTACCAGAACCAGCAAATTGAGCAGCAACATATAGGCCACTTGCAGTCCCATTTCCTTGAATTCTAACACCATTATAATTACCGGCTTGAGCTTCAATTTGTAAACCATGCCCACCGCCCATAATATGGAGACCGGCATCGAAAGAGCCACCAGCTAAAATCCGAGCACCTTCACTATTTCCACCACCTTGGACCAACAAACCTCTTCCATCAGAACTACCACCACGAATTTCCATACCTGCTTGTGATCCCGATCCTTGACTGTAGAAACCAGGATTACTTCCACCAGCTTCAATATGTACTCCATCATTGTCAGTACTTATGATATTTAAACCATTACCACCTATAGCATTAACATCAATACCTGGACCTGATAATCCTTGGAATCTTACTCCAGTGGTTCCGACAACGGTCATACCATAGGATGAAGTAGATTGTATATACATACCACTCTTCCCAGACCCATGAGCATCTATTTGAATACCATGTCCAGTAGTTGTTGTCATATCAAGCGCATTTCCAGTCAATCCTACTAGTTGCATTGCTATACCACCCGTACTGACTATTCCTTTACCCGTAATAAGAGAACCAGTTGCTGAAATTCCGTTACCTGCTACCGGGGACTGAGCATTTATACCATCACCTGCTGAATTACCACCTATTGCATAGATACCCATTCCGTTATTTAGAGCACGTGTATAGATACCACTTCCAGATGTTGATCCTCCTATTATTTCAACTCCATGTCCTGATGTACCACCTTCAATATAGACACCTGAACTATTATCAGAACCCGTTATACTCAAGCCATTAGAATTGGTTCCATCTACTGCAAGAAGTAAACCTGCACCAGAATTATCCCCACCTCTAAACTCAACTCCATGACCCCATAAACCACCTTTACTATACATGCCACTTCCAGAGCCAAAACCACCCGCGTAAATACCATAATGGTCTCCATGACGGGCTTCAGCATGAATACCGTCACCGCTTGGAGGAGCACCACCTTCACCACCAAGGGCATTTATACCATGCCCATGTTCTACAGATTCAGCTTTTATACCGTCACCACTCGTAGAATTTTCTCCTCTTGCGTAAATACCCGCTGTCTCACCTGAAGCTCTGAGACCGATTGACCCAGATGAAGCTCCTCCAACAAAGTTCACGCCATGCCCAGAACCAAATCCTTTAGCATAGATTCCATTAGAACCTGATCCGCTAGTTTCAATATGTAAGGCATTATCTCCTGAAGAAATTATATGGAAACCGGTTCCCTGTAAGCCACCATTAGCATATATTCCGCTTCCGCTACTATTATTACCACCATAGGCATATATTCCGCTACCATTGTTATTACCTGAAGCATCCAAACCATGACCATCAGAACCAGTTGAGTGAGCGACAATGGCTGATCCTGAATTATTAACGATATTTAATTGTTTCAAATTAAGAGTTGCATTGTTACCACTTGTAGCCTGACCATCAATAGAGACTACATTTACATCTGTGGACATTCCTCCAACCTGACTAGAAATAGCAACTAAACTATCGATACTAGCAGTGAAATCAGAACCACCACTTGCATCAGACATTGCCGTAAGCATCGCATATATGCTTGGACTTGCAGTACCATCAAAGATAGCTGGAGGCGTTCCGATTTCAGCCGTATCCAGCCCAACTGTGCCCGTACCTACCAATTTCAAACCAGCCTGACCTGTTCCACCTGTTAGAAGAACCGCTGCATTAGCACCACCACCAGAAGCATCTATGCCATGTCCAGTTCCAAATGATGCTGTACTAATTCCATGTGTTGCACCTAATATCTTTAATCCTTCATTTGCAAGACCCGTTAAACTGATACCTTGAGTACCAGCTATAACATTAATTCCAATACCGGTACCGGCAGAAATTGCCACTGCTTCTTGATCAGCAGTAATTCTAAGACCTTTGCCAGTACTCTTTCCATACATTGCTACACCATCTCCAGCAGTAGGGGATTGACAAACAAGACCTGTTCCAGAGGTAGAACCCGCTTTAGCAATAATGCCATTAGCTGTTGCTCCTCCTTCAGCATAGAGACCTTCACCTGTACCATCTCCGAGAACTTTTAAACCAGGATTTCCTGTACCACCTTGTAGATGAACAGCAGCAAAAGTTCCACCTCCTGAAGCATCTATAGCATAACCAGACGTTGCAGTAAGATTCATAGCTGAACCTGATGTACCACCACCAACTATATTAACACCGTTTCCGGTACCATTACCATAAATCTCAATAGCATTTTGATTTGTACCAGCATTTACTTCAATACCTACACCCACTGCAGATACTACATTGATTCCATTAAAATTAGAACCAGATCCAGAGATCTGTAATCCATGGCCATTAGAAGCTCCAAATAGGCTCATACCATGACCTGGATTTCCATTACCTTGAGCAAAAATCCCTATATCTCCAACAGCATAAATACCTTCTCCAGTACCAGTACCTGAAGTCAGAAAACCATGGCCATTTGTACCTCCAAGACAAGATATACCAGCACCACCGGTACCACCCTCACAACTAAACCCATGACCAGTACTACCACCTTCAGCATAAATCCCAGCGTTTCCACCTTCTCCGATACCTACTATACCCTTACGAGATCCTGTACCGATACCAACAGCCTCACCATGAATACCATCTCCATAATCAGCACCTCCTTCTCCATAAAAGCCATGCCCGGTTTCACCACCTTTAGCAAAAATTCCAACACCATCCGTATTACCACCTTTGGCATATATACCGTGACCTAAATCATATCCAGAGGCATCGATACCATGGCCACTACTACCCGTTGAATGTGCTCTAAATGCAGATCCTGAATCATTCTGGATATCGATTTGTTTAAATTTCCAGGTCTCATTATAATCAGTTAAATCAGCACCAAGATCAAAGGGGTGCATTGCTTGAGGATGTCCGTAAGTCTCAATCATTAAATAATCATCGAGCCAAGTTTTTGTACCTTGATCAACAATTCCAACAAATATTCTCTTAGCAGACAGTTCAGCAGAGGTAAATGCTATTGCATATGATGTAGTTTGATCTGTAAATCCATTTGTTGTATTTACTTCAGCACTCGTGTCTTTTCTTATTTTTGTGTCACCGGAGGCATGCGTTGCATCAGTTTTAAAGTTAATTCCATCTGTTTCGAATAGGGTAAAATCAACTGATGCTGCCACACCAAATTTTCTTAGGACTCTTTCAGGCATAGTATCAGCTCCTTAATTATATAAAAGCCATTTGATTCTTTTTTCATGGCCATAACAAAAAAAGATTAAGGGACCTTATCAACAATTGATAAATCACAGCCCTTTCTTATTATTAAGGCTATTAAAGAAGGATGAATATTAATAGATTAATAAAGGAAGAATTTTTTTAAAAACCACTACTGTTCACTTTTTGTCTTCTTCGCATTACAGGTACAGAAGTAGAAGGAGGAGTTGGAACATCCCCGCAAATAATAAACGTATTCGGATCATTTTGATTATTATAATCAGTCTCTATCCAATCAGTATCAGGAGGCTCCCAACCATCATGAATCCGCAATTCATCAATAATACCATCTATTCGCCACTCATTAACACCTGAAGTTTTATACTGGGACCCAATTCTTGTTTGAATACCACCAGCGTATACCGGGGCAAATTCTGCAGTATAAACTTTTGTAGCAGCTACCGATTGACCATCTACATAAAATGTCAGAGATCTTGTTGCACCATCTGTATAATTATTTATAACAGCCATGACATGATGCCAATTATAAAGACTGATATGTGTACTATCCGTTCGATAGCCCCATGTAGTTGCTCCACCACCACAACTAACACTTGTCCTAACCCAAAAATCAAGTTCACCAGTTGGTGTAATATTAAAACTCATGGGAATCCAACCTCTATAAGTGGTTGAACAGATAACTGCCGTATTGTAAATACTTGCACGGCCATAGTTCGGAGAACCTGTTAAAGAATTATTTGGCGGATAAGAATTAAGATTTATCCATGCACTTATTGCTACAGTATCATTATAAGCAGTACTCTCATAAATTTGGACATGGCTATCATTAAATGAATAAGCGTCATTTATTTTTCCTGTTGAGTCTAAAGAACCATTATTTGTACCATCCAGTCCTCTTGGAGAATAATCCATTAAACTCTTTTGAAGATGGTATATACCTCTAGCGCTAGAATCGGCCCAAATTTGATCATTAGCTTTTGTAGCATCCCCTATTTCACATACAAAAGTTGTATTTGAAGAAGCATTTAATGTAGGTACTTTTATATAAGCTTCTACTTTTTGACCAGTCCGATCATAAAGAACAATTTCACGATCATATTCAACACTCTTTCCAGAATCACTATAAAATCTAATATCTAATCCATTTGTCGTATCCGAAACATGATCCCATAACTCGGAGGGTACATTGCTACAATCTTGAGTAAACATTACTGGAAAATTCGTTTTATCTGAACCAGGGACATAATCTGATATGACATTCACATTAAATTGAAATGGAAGGGTACTACCAGAAAGAAATGAAGCTGGATCACTTTGAGTATTATAACTTGTCTCAATCCAACTAGAATCAAAATCTGAACCATTAAATATTCTTAATTCATCTATTCGACCATTAAAATTTTGATAGTGTGCTCCCCCTATTCTATATCCACTACCAATTCGAGTTTGTTCACCTGGTCTATGAGTATTCGAATAGTCAACAGCGGCACTAATATTCTCTGTAGAAGAGACCAATTGACCATCTATATAAAATTTCACAATACGGTTAGGTGTTGTTTGTGAAATATCTTCAATCCAGACACCAACATGATACCATGTATTCATATTAATAGTGCTATCTGTGGTATACCTATCTTGATGATAACCTGCATTAGAACATACATTAGTTAAATTATCTCCAACAAAAAAGCCTACTTTAGCATCTCTATCAACACCAAAATCAAATGAGCATGATCCTCTTCCTGATACAGATTCATTACACTTCTCTAATCTATTAAATATGGTAGCGAATTGATCCTCCCAACTTGGATCAGTTACTTTAGTGTTATCCATATTAATCCAGGCAGAAACATAGTAAGGATTAGAAGTTAAAAAGGTATAATTATCCATTACCATATAATTACTTGTACCGTCAAAATCGTAACATCTTCCTATTCTTCCAGTTATGGAAGTGGCATCACTATTTGTTGCATCTTTTCCATTATCAACAGAACTAGCAGTGTTTTCCATATGATAAATTCCAAGTGCCCCTAAATCAGTCCATATATCAGTATCATTTGTTCGATCACCACCTCCAACTTCACAATAAAGATCAGTATCTGCACTAACACTTAAAGAAGGTATTTGTACCCATGATTCAATAGTTTCACCAGTAGCATCAACTGATACAACTTCTCTTGAATATTCAATTGATTTTGATGTACTATCATAAAAACGAACATCTAATCCATCTGTTACATCAGTGATATTAGACCAAAAAGAAGATGGTATATTCGAACAATTTTCATTAAATAAAACAGGAAAATCTGTTTTATCAGTTCCTATTATTTTGCTACTATCAACAGTCAATCGAAACATGTAAGACATAATTATACCTTTTATAATAGATATTAAATTGATTCTATAGAGTATTATGATATTAGAAGAAAATTAAAAAAGGGCGACTCACCAATCGCCCTTTTTTAATTCTTTAACCTCAAAGTTCTACATTTTTAAATAAGAAGGAAAAAATGAAAAACCTATGAAACACATCATCGAGAGTCAGTTACCGTATTTGAGTAAAACTCTCTTGCAACCACAAACTAAACCAGAAGAAGGTACTTCATCCTTATTTTTATATTCATATTCTTTTTCACAGCTACATTTTATCACAAGATAAGTATCAACTCTTCGAGAAGGCTTTATCGAATCAATATGATCAATAAATTCCTGCTTATCATTAAAATTCCTCGTAGAATTTTTTGATAACCTTTTTTGAACTAACGGAATATTTGTTCCAAAAGGTGTCTTGAGATCAATATAATTTACAATTGGATTCATAATTAATTTTGTACTGGGTTTTGAGGTTGATTTTGTTGAGCCTGAGCTTGAGCCACAAGATTCTTTACATTTGCATCATAAATGTAAGCAGCTCTCTCACTCTTTAACTGGGCTACAACTGCCTCAGCCTCTCTTATCTTTCTATCATATTCCAAAGCATTTAAATTGATTGCAGTAATTGGATCCACATTCAAATTTACTTTGGAATCAACTGTCTTGTTAACTGTTTCTTGCTTCTCTTCTGCCACTCCTGGGCCATCAACCACTGTTGGAGGTGGTATTTGTTCTCTTTGATCACCAGACATATAAAACCTCACTTATTTTATTTAAATTTAAATTTAGATATTTACCTATATGTTAAATATTAAATGATTATTAAATTATTAATGACTTACAGTACGAAACCAAACGAGTAACCTATAAGGATTAGCACCATCCATATCAGCTCCACGATTAATAAGAATAACAGCAGGGCCACTTGGAATTTGAAAACGTGCATCATAATGTTTGATAGTACCAGACGAATCATAACCTGGTGGATACCAGACATCTCCAAAACCAAGATGTTTAACAGATAAGTCAAAAGCAATAAAAGTATTATTGTTAATCTGACTACTGCGACCACTTAAATCTATTAAACCACTAGTTCCTGAACCAAGAGTCCCATAAACTTCAATATTCTGAACTCTATTTGTAGTCATATCTCCTGCACTATCAACACATAGATCGAAATGATAACCATCTCCACCACCTGTATAAGGATGAGCTTCGTATGCTGAATAATGGATAAGACCACTACTATATAAATTCATTGTGTTGGTTGATGGATATGTCCCAAATCTGAGGCCATCTGAACCACGAATGTATAATCTTTGATTAGTGGCATTATATTGAATAGACGCTTCATTATTACCCTGTTCTTGAAAAAATATTTCACTCTCCTGATTATTACCACAATCAAGCCTTAATCGGGCATTATTATCATCTGATTCAATTTTTGCTTCAGTAGATCCAGAACTTCTATACATATGCAACAAATAACCTGGTGTAAAAGTATCACCATAAGTAAGACCTACACCTGCACTTGAAGCACGCAACACTCCTAAACTAGGAGACAAAACAATCTGACCTGCATTATTAAACACAGTAGTATCAGTAAAACCAGTTTGTTGAATACCTGCAAATGCTCCAAATTCGATAATTGCATTAGAACTAAATTGCGGAGTAAATGTTAATTTAGCATTTCCTACTGTGGACTCAATTTTCGCATCAGCTAGTCCAACTGTACTCTTAACATGTAAAAAAGCGGTAGGAACATCAGCTTGAAAAATTCCAACTCCTGTACTTGTAGCATAAAGCATATTAGAACTTGGAGTTAAAACAATTCTTCCGATATTATTAAACATGGTCATGTCTGTAGCACCTGTCTGCTGAATACCGGAAAATGCAGTCATATTTAGAATAGCATTAGCATTAAATTGAGGAGTAAGATCTAATTGAGCATTTCCTACTGTCGATTCAATCTTAGCATCAGCAGCCCCTACAGTACTCTTTACATGTAGAAAAGCGCTAGGGACATCCGCTTGAAATATACCAACACCAGTACTTGTTGCATAAAGCATGTTAGTACTGGGCGTTAAAATGATCTTGCCAATATTATTATATACCGTAGTATCAAGAAAATGAGGTTGATGAATACCTGCATAAGCTAAAAAGGTATTACCAAAGTCTAAATTTATGCTATTAGTTGGACCACCTCGAAGATTCATTGTTAAATTACCTGATGTACTAACATCGACTCCTGGTGAGTCCACTTTTAATACTGGTTGACTCCCAATATTCACGCTCGTATAACCTATAGAGTTGTTTATATTCATATTCCAACCCTTATATTCTATCGAACCACCAGGATTACCAGCAAAATAAAAATCTACTGTAGAAGCATTAGCAGCATCCCCTGAATCCACTACTATAGATGCATCTCCACCAATACCATTTGCTCTCACTCTAAAAAATGCATTGTTTCCACCAGAACCAGCCTGAAGCTGAGCAGCCACAGCACCAGAACTTCTCACATCTAATAAATTGACAGGAAAATCTGTTCCTATACCTACTCCACTTGGAGTGACATATAACATCGGGCTCCCACTAGGCGCTATTGTTAAACCCGTAGAACCTGTGTTAACTGTCGAATCCATATAAATAGTACCAATCCGACGAGTAGAACTACCTATATTCGAAGCACTTGCAGTAGGCTTTCCTAAAAAATCACCTTCTACTTGAATATTACCTTGAACTTGAAGTCTTTGTGCGGGGGTTTGAGTACCTATACCTACATAACCTAAAGTAGCACCAGCACTTAAAATCGAAATGGCTCGACGTGTTGGACCGCCACTACCATAAGTAATATGTGTCTGTCCACCGTCAGTAGCACCCATTTCCACAATTCTGCTTGTAGTAGGTGAAGCAACATAATAAGTCTGGACTTTGAATGCAGGAAAACCAGCTCTACTAATTTCCATATAAGTATCAGTTGTAGCTGGGGTCGTAACTGAAAAAGGGCCAGCAAGTGAAGTTGGCCCTGAGGTTATATTTAAACTCGATGCCGTAATTGTACCTAATGGAGCAGCTATATCCCCTGCAACCGCTGTCATATCTCCCAAGGTTGCTATTATATTTCCTGTAGAAGCTGTAATATTACCAGTTGAAGCAATAATACCTGTACCACCCGTTACTGTCGTAGTTCCTACAATAGCACCACTTACATGAAGAGGATATGAAGGAGAAATCCCGATACCAACATTTCCAGTAAACTGGGAAGGTCCTGTATTTATAGTTAATGTTGCACCCTGTATATTTGCACTACCTAAAATATTTCCAACCACATCCAGGGCCTGAGTAGGAATAGTCGAACCTATACCAACATTACCACCCGTGGCAAAGGTAACATTATTTCCACCAGAATAAAAATTTAAATTTGTTTGATAATCTACAGTGGAAGCCATCCAGAGAGTACCAATTCGATGAGTGGTGTCTCCGATATTATACCCATTAGCAGTAATTATATCTCCTTGAACATGAAGAGGAGCAGCCGGAGTTAAAGTACCAATACCTACATTACCAGAATCTACGGTTAAAGCATGACCCGAACCTGCATTTTCGATTCTCATTACAGTAGCCGTGGCACCTGCATTATCTTGACTTACTATTAACGCAGCCTGATCATCTGTTTGATTAATTTCGAGCTGATCAGCTACTACTATTTCTGTATTTATTACAGTAACAGTACCGTTAATCTGAAAATTACTATCGAAAGTTGCATCACCTGAAACTGTCAAAGTACCTGTATTAGCAATTTGAAATCTATTCACATTACCTGCATCAACATCGATAATCTTAAAAGCACCATCGGTATCAGAAACGACACGATAAGATCTTCCTGCAAATCCATCATCGGTATCTAATCGTAAAGCTGAAGCAAGTACAGTTGATCGTGCATGAATAGTGTCTTGAGGAGAATAACTATTTACTCCTAAGCGCCCTACTGAAGGAACAGAATATAAAGTCAATCGATCAACATCGAGATCTCTATCTCTTACATTTAAAAAGCCACTTTGATCTGAAGTTATTTGATAAGATCGTCCTGAACCTCCATCATCAAGATCCATTATTATACCAGCAGAAGTATCAGTCCTCCTAATATGAATAGCATCTAATGGACTGCTTAATCCCATTGCTATTCTTCCTACGGCATTCGTCTCATCGACTCTCAATCCTGTAATTGTATAGGTATCGGTAGGATCTATTTTATCATTATTAACGGCTTGATCAGCTATCCATTTTCTCAACACTTGTGACATGAGTATTTAACTCCTTTTTACAAAAGAAATTTAGACAGAAATGCCATGCTCTTTTTTATAATCATCTATTTCTTCTTGTGTTTTGTTCTTTTCTACTTGTATTCTGTTGCTCTCAGCATAAGTATCATGGCGAATGGCTGAGATAGTCCAGGAAAAAGTACAGTCTCCATCCAATGAAGAGACTTCAAATTGATTGTTCTCTATTTCTTTACTAATAAATAATCTGCTGTATTTACCAATAGTAGTTAAACTATAATTATACTCTTCCTTATTAGACCCATTTAATGTAACCCACCAATCCGGAAGACCTATAGATGCTGTCCCATCATGAGTCACAGCCCGTCCATAATAGACATTCCTCATCTCAGGGCTTTCAACAAAACTATGAACTAAATTCTTTGTCTCAGGTTCAATTGGATGATCAATTTTAAAACCACCCGCAGTTTTAGAAAGAGTACCCGCAATATGTACATTCCCAGTAAAATAACCGGCAAATCCTGATGCTGAAACACAGTAGCCATTAATAGCTCTTCCAGTTCCAGAGACACCCGGCATAAAGCTGTTAATACCAAAACTAGCACCCGCTGCATTGGAGTTAACAGTAAGACCTGTACCACTACCTGAATGATTGCAAACTAAACAATTATTATTCAGTGATGTTGTATTACTACTTATTTCAACTATAGTACCATTAAAACTGGTATTAGAAGTTTCGAATAAAGCAGCTCTACCTGTAGTTCCTGAATTAGTCCCATGATAAACTGTTCCTGCACTTTGGTATGCTTCAATACCATAGCCACTACCACCGTTTACTTCTATAGCATTACCAGAACCGGTATAATTAACTAAGATCCCTTTTGAAGCTCCTGTACCTGAAGTCACTTCTACCTCAACAGCATTGTATGCATAAGATCCAGCATTACACCTAAAACGTCCTGCTCTACCAGAGGTTCCTGCTTGAGACCCATAAATAGCAGTACCATTAGTGTTTGACCCTTGAATAGTAGTTCCAGTTCCTGCGGTTGCCTGAATAGCTTTTCCACCTCCCCAATTTTGAGCAAAAACTGCTGCTGAAGTGGCACTCGATCCAGCATTTGTACATATTGCATGTACAGCATAATCACCACCTCCAGTACCACTCACTTCTGACCTAAGAGTTGTATAGCCCGTACTTTGGAAAAATCCTGCAAAAGAATTTAATCCTAATCCAGTAGCGAAAAGCCCTTTACCAGTATTTAATTGTTGCACAAACATAGATGTTGAATCTGAACCACTATTTTCAAACCAGCCAGCTACCGTTGATGCTCCTGCTATTGCACAATAAGCTCCTACATAATTCGTATTATTAATCGAAAGAGCAAAAGCAGAATTAGCTCCTTCTATAGTTACACTACCTGAAACCCATAAATTTTTCGAAGAGGCACCTGTGCCTACCTCAACGCGCCCATTTGAGACAGCACTTCCAGGAAGCAGCAAAATGTCTCCTCCTGTAGATCCACCACCTGAAGCCGTTCCTCCAGTAATAGTTACTGCACCACCTGTACCAGCTCCTCCCGAATCACCTGCATTCAGATTGAGTGCTCCACCAACTCCTGATCCGGTGTTATTTCCAGAGGTCACATTAATCGCACTTGGCGTACCACTGTTATTAGTAGTAATTGAGACAGCGCCTGAACCTCCTGACATAGTTGCACCACTGGTTGAAACAATATTTACGGTAGAAGCAGATCCAATCTGTCCTCCACCAGACATATGTTGACCGAAAGTTAACCAGCCTGGTCCGATATTTGTTGCACCAATTGCACTTACAGTAAAACTGCCACTACCTACATCCAAAGTATTTGTATCTACTTGACCTGAACAATAAGCGTTTCCTTGAACATGTAATACATAACCTCCTGCAATAGAACTGGTTGAAATTCCTACTTTACCCGTTTGGGCAAATATATCACCCCCTGCTGCTATAACGCCAAAACCTACACTTACAATTCCATTTGGAGCGACAAAACTACCATTTGAAGCAGTGATATTTCCAGCCGTAGCGGTTACACCACCTGTAGTCGCTATTAAACCGGTGCCTCCTGTTACCGTACCATTTGTAGCAGAAATATTTCCATTAGAAGCAACAATATTACCATTCGTGGCTGTTATATTAGTATTAGCAGTTACAGAACCAGCCGAAGCAGAGATATTACCAGCTAAAGCGGTCACACCCCCTGTGGTAGCTATTAAACCGGTGCCTCCTGTTACTGTACCATTCGTAGCAGAAATATTTCCATTAGAAGCAACTATATTTCCATTCGTAGCGGTCACACCCCCTGTGGTAGCTATTAAACCGGTGCCTCCTGTTACTGTACCATTCGTAGCAGAAATATTTCCATTAGAAGCAACTATATTTCCATTCGTAGCAGTTACATTTGTATTAGCAGTTACAGAACCCGCAGAAGCGATGAGATCACCCAAGGTCGCTGTTATATTTCCAGCAGAGGCTATAACACCACCTGTAGTAGCTATTAAACCAGATCCACCTGTCACAGTTCCAGCAGTGGCTACAATATTACCTGTATTGGAATAAATGTCTCCACCAACATGAAGAGGATAAGACGGACTTGTAACACCAATTCCCACTCTTCCTTGGAAAGTCGAATTTCCAGTAGTTATCGTTAAATAAGCTCCTCTTATTAAACCGGAAGGATAAGAACCAGTTGTTATGATATCACCTGTATTTTCTATAGTTCCAACCACATCCAGGGCCTGGGTAGGAGTACCAGAACCTATCCCGACATTTCCACCGGTTGCAAAAGTAACATTTGTTCCACCTGAACTAAAATTAAGGTCAGTCAAATAATCTACAGTAGAAGCCATCCAAAGAGTACCAATTCTATGAGTGGTGTCTCCGATATTATACCCATTGGCAGTAATTATATCACCTTGAACATGAAGAGGAGCAGCCGGAGTTAAAGTACCAATACCTACATTACCAGAATCTACGGTTAAAGCATGGCCTGTGCCAGCATTTTCAATTCTCATTACAGTGGCTGTAGCACCACCTGTATCTTGACTTACTATCAATGCTGCCTGATTGTCAGTTTGATTTATTTCTAATTGATCTGCAATGACAATTTCAGTATTAATAACTGTAACAGTACCATTAATTTGAAAATTACTATCAAAAGTTGCATCACCTGAGACAGTTAAAGTTCCTGTATTAGCAATCTGAAGTCTATTTACATTACCCGCATCAACATCAATTATCCTAAAAGCTCCATCTGTATCTGAGACAAGACGATAAGCTCGACCATTGAGTCCATCATCTAAATCAAGTCTTAACGCAGCATCTGTTAAAGGGGAACTTACATGAAGGTGATCTTGGATAGATGCGGTATTGATACCAACTCGACCTATCGAACCTGATTCACCATAGGTGAATATGCCCCCATCTGTAGCATCAGTAAAATTCAGTAAACCATTAGCTCCTGAATATATCTTATAAAGTTTACCATTTGTACCATCACTAAGATCCAGCATCATTCCAGAAGAAGAATCAGTTCGTTGAATATGAAGAGCATCCAAAGGGCTAGATAAACCTATTCCTACTCTCCCAATGGCATTGGTTTCATCAACTCTTAAACCTGTAATGGTATAAATATCAGTGGGATCTACTTTTTCATTGGAAATTGCTTGGTCCTGGATCCATTTTCTTTCTACTTGAGCCATTTGCTCTAACTCCTTTAAAATCGATTAGTTATAGGTGTTAGGATCTATCGTAGATAGCTCTCATTTTGTCACCAGTAGCAAGCAGTCCATTTAAATTATAGGATGTACTATCCCATACAATTCTTGTTCCATCAACGGCAAAATCATTCGTTAATGCTTGGGCTGTACCTCCCACAAGATCTATTGCAACATTATCAGCAACCACTGGAACACCCCCTAATGAGACATACTCATTTGTTGCATCGCTCGGTGACAATTCAAAATATTCAACTTCAAAAGCCATTTTTTGCTCCTTATCAGATAGTCTTTAAAACAGAGCTAAATATCAATTGATTATTACATTGAATAGAGTATTAGAAGTTTATTACGATTGAAAGAACATTTTGTAGACAGGAACATCTTTTAATTGTAAGTAATTGATATAATCTATTATTTCATTTTTATGGGAAATAAAGAAAAAAGTTAATTGTTCGAAGGTCTTTTTGTCTAAAGGGTTTTTAACATCAAAAGCAGTTTTATAAATTTTATAAATAAATAATACGATTCTAGTTTTTACTTTAAATCTTATATTCCATATCCATCTTAATTGTCTTTCTGATATACCACAATCAGAAGCCCAGTCAGTTACTCCACTAGGATTTCTTTCAATTAATTTTTCAGTGGAAACAGATAAAATATCTTCGAAACCTCTTCTATAGAATGGATTAATAACATTCCTAAGAGAAAAATGATTAATTATTTTTATCAAAGAGAAGTTAATACTACCTTTGTCAATTAGAGTCTTAACTCCTAATTTCACATAATTAAAAATCTCATGATAATTTATATCATCAATTACAAATATTATAAACGAAGTATATAAATATTTATTTATAATAGCAAATTCTTTAAATTCAGAACCCAGAAGACAGAGATGAACTCTTTCTTTGTCAAGAACTTCCTGTGCTCCTTTAACCGAATTAACTATTGTGATATTATAAATATAAGTAGGCTGAATAAACCTTATAATCTTTTTAACAACTGTAGGATCTTTTAAAACAATCAGAATCGAAAGAGTATCTTTTAAACACCCGAAAATTTGTTGTTGCAAGATTTAGCCCATTTCTACAAAACTGTATCAAAAAAATAGATCATTTATCGATATTTATATAATGATGTTCTTTTTTACCATTCTTTGTTTCAGCTATTCCCACAAACCCATAACTAGGTTTTAATAAATTAACACCATCAATGATCTCATGAGTCCATCCAAAACAAGATCCAGTTATAGAAAGTCTATCGATAGCTTCAATATTTAAGAATTCATCAACTTTTCGAGAAGCGATTTCATTATACTCTTGTTTAGCTAATATTAAAGCGTCCTTAATTAAAATGCCATTCTTTATATTTTCACATTTTTTAAATTTAGGCCATTTAATCTCGACTTCAATCAAATCACCAAGTCCATCCAGAGTTAACATTATATAGGAAATATTCTGTAAGACAATACCATCATTAAAAATACGCCTATATCGAATAGAGTATTTACTTATTTGGTTTAAATTCGTATGACCCCTTGTATACTCTATTTCCGTACATTGAAATTCTATTTTATTCTTAAAAATGGCAAAGAGCTTTTCACCTAAAGTCAATCCTATATTTTTTAATTCTGCCTCTGTTCTAGTATTAATCAAATCCCTGACAATCTGTGCGGATACTTCACGGCCACCATTAGGATGATTAAATACCAAAAGGTTTGACTGATCCATATACTGATATTCAGTCAATCCTTCATATGCAAAAAGATCTCTAAATTTATCAGCACATTTCGACATCTTTGAATAATCTATTATATAATTAACCTTTTTCTTAGTTTTCCATAAACTTTCATCTTCATCATCGACAAATTCTATTGGTAAATCAACATGGTCTGGAATAACTTCATATTTCAACAATCTAGATCTGAAAGTCTTTGGATTATCCACAAATGATTTAACAATATCTGACACAGATATTTCTGAAAATCCATAAGCACAAAACAATACTATTATAATAAATACTTTTTTCATCTCTTTATCTCCCTTTTTTAATATTCCGGATCGCCATATTCAACATGACGATACATCATACCATAACCTATCCAAGCCCCCAAAGTTTCATTATGAGGTGTTAAGGCATCATACACAGCATAAAACAATTCAGTATCTGCATCCCAATCTTGCCCATTCACAGTTCCCCAAACACCTACCATGGAAGGTGTCACATCTTGGTTGCAACCTTCATATACTTCTTCCCGGACCGACACACGCCATGCATTCCAAATAGAACGTCGATTATGAACCCACTCTAATGGGAATCTTCCTATCGGACCACCATCATAAACGTTTCTACCATCAGATTTATAGCCCATAATACTATGCACACCATCAAAAATCTGATCGTAAAAATAAAAAGTGGTCCCCCACACAGTCACATGCTCATCCAGGATTGTATGACAAGAACCCATGATAATCCATTTGGTATAAGAATTACCAAAATCCCATGATCTGGTATTAGGATATTGATTAGAGATATCCATTGCATAAGTAGTCGAAGTATTATATTTATTAATGACCATTCCTCCCCGATAACCATGACTAACAAAAATGAGAAATTCATTAATATTAAAATCCTGTCCTTCGAATACTGTCTCATTAACAGCAGCATCCTTATAGTTATGATTCCACTTATAATCAATATCAAGATTTTTCCAATTAATAAGCCAACTCATTAGAGAAGTAAAAGCAGAAGCTTGCTTATGACTATAAGCCAAATAAACACCATTATTGTAATGCTCAATAGTGTAGGAACCTACCCACAAATATTCAGGCGTTACAGAAAAAACATTCACTAACAAAACTAATAATAAGACTATTATTTTGTGCATGTATGTCTCCTTATGTAAAGTTAAAAAATATGTGAAATAAAATTTATTTATGTAAATCCATGAGAGTCATATTTTAATCCTTTTCAGAGATATCAGAAAGAGTATTCTCTTTTATCTCTTCCTCGTCAATATAATTCCTTTTTTCTAAATGATTTATCATACATCGTTCTCGATCTTCAACCATTAATCTATAAACCCATTCTGGTATCATGTTATATCCTAAATTGAGATAACCAATCCTCTGATTTTACAAATTGATATGTCTTTAAATCAAAGACTTTTTTAAATTTTTTTATAAATATATAAGAATGAGTCGCAATAAAAAGTTGACAACCATTCCTTACCGCTTTTCTTATCGCAGTACATGCCTTTAACTGATTATTAATCGAGACCCCACTCTCCGGTTCATCATAGAATAAAATCCTGTTCTCAAAAGTTCTCATAAGATTTAAAATAGGAAATAGTACTTCACCATGACTCTGGAAATGTGACGTCAGATGATAGGCATAAACATCACCAGGAGCATTAAATGGAAGAGTGCCTTGAGTTCGAGGATTGTCCTTTTCCGTATCAAAATGGTAATAATTTATAGTACCTTCAATTTCTAATCTTACCTCAGGAGCATTTTCCTTTATAATATTTAACAATGAGGATTTACCCGAACCATTCTCACCAACAATAAGATTGACTCCTAGATTAGGCTCCATAACAAACGGTTTTAAAGTTCTGTATTTTTCTAATAATTCTATCTTTGTAATCATAATGTTTCTATTTTATAATCTTTTTGTATCAATCCCTTCCCAGAACCTCTTATATGTGGATCCATTTCATAATTTGGATTATGATCTTTTAATACATTCAAGGCAAAATTAAGAGCATTCATAAAAGTGTCGCACTCAGTATCGCCACCTAATAATATTTCCAAAGTTTTTATACTACCTAAAGGCTGACCATCTACTTTTATACTTATATCAGTAGCTGCTTCATCAATCAATCTTAAAATAGTTCGACCACCATGTCCTGTATCTCCCCCCTGTGGGCAATTTGTACCTACTTCAGCCCTTAAAATATTACAAGAAACAAATTCTTTTCCATAAATTTCAATTTCCATCTTTTTCCCTATAAATTAATGAATTCCATATTTATTAAATGAAATATTGACAATAACTCTAATACCTGTTATAATAAGTAATATACTAAAAAGAGGTACTCATATGCGTTGGAAAATAGAAGAAGAAAATTTATTAAAAGAAATATATAAAAATAATTCAAAAGAATTTATTATCTCCAAATTAAATAAATCTTGGACAACCATCTGTAGAAAAGCACGTAAGCTAAATCTTCACCGTAATCCTGACCTTATAAATGAAGACCGTAAAAAAAGAGGACCAAGAAAAGATTCCTGGACAACCGAAGAGATAAATATTCTTAAAAATATATATGAAAATAATTCAAAAGAATTTATCCTTTCTAAATTCAAGAATCGATCATGGCAAAGCATCCGAAGTAATGCTCAAAAATTAAACCTTCAAAGAAATCCTGAAATAATTAAACAAGAAATGATTGATGGTGGTAAAAGCGCTCCTGCTAGGGAAGACTTCTGGTCACCCAAAGAAGATGATCTTTTAAAAGAAGTATATGAAAAGAATTCTATGGAATTTATTATGCTCTACTTTGAAAACAGGACCTGGAAAGCCATCCGAGAAAGAGCTATTAAACTAGGATTAAGAAGGAATCGAGATAAAATAAATGAAGATATAGTTAAACATAATAACGAAACTATTAAAAAACGTTATGGCGTAGAATATTCTACTCAACTAAACTCAATGAAAGAAAAATCCCGTCAATCTAATATTGAAAAACGAGGAGTAGAATACCCCTCTCAATCTAAAGAAGTAAAAAGAAAAGTTAAAGTAACAGTACAATCAAGATACGGGGTTGACAATGTATTCCAATCTCCAGAGATTAAGAAAAAAATCACTGAAACTAATATTGAAAGATATGGCGTTGAAAATCCCCAACAGAATGTTGAAATAAAAGAAAAAACATATAAAACAGTTAAACTAAATAATTCCTTCTCATCCTCAGATGAAGAAAATAACTTTTTTAATTATCTTATTGTATTTGATCCTTTTGTAGAACATCAAGTTATGCACCCAATTATTAAACATGTAATTGATTTCTATATGCCTCGCTATAACTTATGGGTACAATATGATGGTAATTATTGGCATGGTAAAGAAATAAGAGAAAATGATACGTCTCCAAGGGCATTAAAAATAAAAGAAAATATTAAGAATGATGAAATCCAAAATAAAAATATACCCAATTTGATTAGATTTTGGTCTGATGATGTAAAAGAAGCTATCCGAAAAGGTATTATCATTGATTTAATAAAAAATAAAATTAACAGTAAAAACAAGACCACTTTTATATGCCACCAATATAAAAAGAAACTTCAATGGATTGATGAAGATAAAAAAAATATCGATTTCAATCACTCTTCTTTAAAAGCTACTTCTTTTACATTATCTGAAGAAAAATTTAATAATGAAATGGTCCAATTTATAAAAAAATATGAATGGTTAGGAACAATTGGAGTAATACCAAAATGGTGCTTCACAGCCAGATACAATAATATTCTCGCAGGAGTATTATTTATAAATGAACCCACAGCATATTCCAAAATTCTAGGTAAAGATACTCCCAAATATGAAGCTTTAATTCAAAGAGGTGCCACTGCCTCATGGACCCCGAAAAACCTGGGTAGCCGTCTTATAAGGTTTGCTTGTAATTGGATGGCTAATAACACTTCTAAAAGAGCTTTCATAGGTTATGCTGATCCTAAAGCTCTTGAAATAGGGACTATTTACCAAGCTTGTGGATTTGATTATCTAGGAAATAACTTTGGAAGTTCATACTTATATAAACATCCTTCCATTAAAAATAATAGGACTTTTTCAGCTCAATCTCTAAAACGTACATCAGCATTTAAAAAATGGTGTAAAAATCAAGGGATTATTTCTCAAAAGGAATGGTTTAAAGAAAATGGTTTTAAAAATATGAGTACCATACCAGAAGGAATTAAAGTTCAATGGAATAATTGGAATAAAAATATATTATCTGAAGCTCAAAAATTTATTACTGAAAGAAAACATAAATATGTCTTATTAATAGGTGAAAATAAAAGAGATAAGAAAAAAATTAACAAATTAAAAAATTATGTTACTAAACCTTATCCTAAAAGAGAAAAAGAAATATATAATTCAAAATGTATTGAAGATATAAATATTAAACAACCCACTGAGAAATTTACCTATTTAAAAGAGATTTCTAAATTCTCAACAAAATGTAGAAGAACCCCTGAAAAAACGCAGTATATAATCACTAATTATAAAAATAAAACTAAAAAAGAATTATCTAAAGCTCTCAATGAAACAGAGCGATGGGTTAAATCTCAAATAAAATTCTTACAAAAAAAAGGTACATTATCTACAAAAAACCCTATTGGTTGTACCAAAGATAGAAAGACTGAAGAAAAGCTCCAATTCATAATAGATAATCGTGGAAAGATGACAAGAAATCAAATGGCTGAAACTCTTGAAGAAACTCCTCGATGGATTAAACGTCAGATAGCTCTCCTTAGAAAAAATAATAAAATATAAGGTACTGCCCTAGGTCCAAGTCTACAAATATTCTTTATAAAATCATATAGAATAATTTAGATTTACAGAAAAAGCTATCATCTCCATAACTCATTAGAAATAAGGGCCATAACTTGGACTTATAAGGTTTCTTCTACTTTGAACTCCAGGTCTGTTCATGGGTCCCAGGGCGCTCGTGATGCCCACCCCGTACCGATATTGCCTAAGACCTTTTATAATTTTTATGGATCTCTTATTGGCCTCGACAAGCTTGTCATATTCATTGATATAATTCTCTTTCATAGATTGATACTTCGAAGATTTCTCAATGTCAAGAGATACTCCAGAAATTGAATAAGAAAATTCGTCAGCGATCCAATTCATTGTTATAGCGAAACATGCAAAAGCTGCTGCTCTTAAAATAATTGTAGTTCTCCACCGTCTCTCAGTTCCCCAAAGATTGGCCACATCTATACCTGTAGTCGGGGGGCGTGAATTGAAGTCGTCAATAGCCATGTATATATACTCTACAAGCTCTTCATCTTCCCAAATGAATCCAAAGACTTGGGTCTGACCTTGGATAAATTTCTCGGAAGCTGGGGGACGAAATCTGTAGTTGCGGTCCGGATTGTTGTCTCGGAGTATCACTCGTAAAGAATGGACCAATGCATCAAAATTTGCATCTCCGGTTACACTCGTCACAACACTGGAACCTACTACTTGAAATTCCTGAACCGATTGATAAACAGGACTGACTGCTGTTTCTTGAATTGTCCAACGGATGCGCCAGAGACCTATATTGGCATCGGCTGCTATTACAACCTCCGCCCAATATTCTCCTGTTGACAACTTGAGCGGAGTATTAACAGGGGATCCGATGAGGACCTCAGTGCCACTAGTGTAATCGAAGACAGCATACTCCAACGAATACGGGTCGATCAAATTATTGGATGTATCACGTACCGTTATGGTCAAATCATTCTGATTAGTGGTGCTTCCTCTCATAAACGCAATTGCCATACTTTTTCCTTTTTTATTTTGATATTATTTAAAGGAATAATATAAATACATTATTAAAAATATAAGGATCTAAGAAAAAAATCTCAGATCCTTATTTTAGACCCCGGAAAGGCCGGGGTGAAACCAATGAATACTTCTGTCCCAGTCGTAGGATCAGCCCCGCATGGGCGGGGAATACGGTCCTAGCAGTAGCAGTACTGGATGGCCCAACCTCGCATGGGCGGGGAATACTTATGATGAACCATTTTATGTTTTTACCAGACGGGATCAGCCCCGGAATGCCGGGGAATATTCAGTATTTACTACTTACATTTGCATGTGGAGAGACAGCCCCGCATAGACGGGGAATACAGTTTTTTGCAATTCAATAGCTTCCTGAGGGGCAACCCCGAAGAGTCGGGGAATATGAAAAATTATTCGTCACGAGCCTCTCACCCTGACACAGCCCCGCATACGCGGGGAATATTCATCTTTATCTGGTCGTGTTTTTTGAAATCGGTTCAGCCCCGCATGGGCGGGGAATATGTTCTGGGTAAACACATGTCCCAATCTAGTATCGGTTCAGCCCCGCATACGCGGGGAATATGCAAGATTTATGGATAGATATGATTTCCCGGTCGGTTCAGCCCCGCATGGGCGGGGAAAATTCAGCGCTTCATTCAATTCTAGAACCAGCCCCGCATACGCGGGGAATATGTTTCGATTTCATTTTTACCTCCTACGCGCCAGCCCCGCATACGCGGGGAATATATAATCTGCAGGCCCTGCACTTGTTCGGTATTCGCATCAACCCCGCAGGGGCGGGGAATATTTTTGATATATACAAAAAAACATCAATATTTTCGGGGAATCCCCGCAGGGGCGGGGAATATGTCCTATAATTGATCAAAAATTATTTATATTACGCATCAGCCCCGCATGGGCGGGGAATATTCAGGTTTTTATCTTACCCATTTTAAGATTTATCGGCCCAGCCCCGCATACGCGGGGAATATACTAAAACATAAATATCATAAGATCAAGGGCTTACGGATTCAGTAAATTTCTACCAATTTCAAAGAGCTATAGATACTATATATAATTATAATAAATTATGAGAAAAAAGAGAAGAGAAATTATCGAAAGAATAAGAAAAAAACCTGATTTATTCAGAAAAATTATTTCTTTTTAAACTTTTTAGAGCGGATCTTCTTACGCTTCTTATCGTCTACATCATAATAACTCTTTCCACCATTATTAGAAAAAAGGGAAGGATTTCGATTACTCTGCCAGACCGGTTCATCTCTACCGAGGCCATCTGTAACCTTCATCCACTCTTTCGGATTATCTGTAATAGGAGTCAACGTTTTATAGTGACCAAGAGTATCGAACAATTTCAGAACCCAGTTCGCGGAGAACCCGCTATGGCCCTGATCAGAGAAGACTTTACACAGGTCCATAACAGCGTTACCTATCATTCCATTATAATCGGAGTCTTTATCAAATAGGCCAGCTAGATCGAGTTCTCTTTTGAAATGCTCTTTCAAGTTGGCTAAAACAACTGTATAACGCATATAAGAAGCTATTGCAATTTTCATATTGCTCATATTACCTCTATCGATTAATAGATACTTTTCCAACAAGAAACTCAGAATACCATTTACTTTCTGATGTTTCTAAATTAGCATGTAATATTGTAACTATAAAATACTCATTTTCAATATCAACTAAATAGAATTTTTCACTACGAGGTACATCTGATGTTAATAAACTGTCATCCTTTGTCTTTATATTCATATTAGTTTTATCGACTTCGATTACTATGGGAAAAGTCTGACTTACAGCATCAAGTGAATCAGTAGTTTTATATTTCTTTTCTTGATCTTTTGGGTCATTTATAGGATTAGGGTATAATTTAAAAACCCGAAAATCTTGGACTGTGATATGGATATCATTTTCAATAGCTTTAAAAACATCTTCAAACTTAAGATGGCCTATTACCGTTGAATCAGCATTAGAACAGATATAAAAATTCTCCCCTTCTTTTGTGATGCAGTATTCCCTTTTTTTTAAAGCATCCATTTCTACACTACTTATACCATGAATAATAGTATCTCCAGAAGGAGTTAATACCTTAACATTCACATACTCACCTGTAGGGTATTTAACAGGAACCCATCGATCCTGGGGAGTACTTAAAACAATGGTGTTGATTTCTGGTTTTGGGAAAATGTACTCGTTGATAAAAAAGATACAGCCGATCATGAAGGCTGCACTACCACCTAACCGAAATGCTCCGACACTGAATTTTGTGCCTTGGCCAATTCCACCCAGGAATCGATAGAGGATACTTGATAGAGCGAAAGTCATGAAAATTGAGCTGAGAGGCTGACCATCTTTAAGGAAATAGAACAGTGACCCACCAACTAGACCCACTAAGATAAAAACGACAAGCATTCGGTCTTCATATTTTTTGTCCATAAACGGACCTCCTTTTTAGGGTAATAGTCGCTTTCCCTTTATCGGAGGTTACAGATATTAGAAGTTTATTACAAAAAATGCCAGAAAATAAATTTTTACTGGCCTCTTTAATGGGCATAAATTATGGGAGGTATTATAGGATAAAAAAATAGGTTGCAGAACCCTGACCTTGGTCCCACAACCTAAACTTCTTTGCATTAGTTATGCTCTCTGGGAAATTAATATACTTAAATTAAATAAAAGTGGTCAAGGGACCTCTCTAAGAACCTTGACCACTTACCACACTTTAGTCATATATAAGCCCATCACAACTTATAAGACCCTAGCTTTATATTTAAGTTAAACCCCTTCATTAAAGTCATAATTTAACACACTAAGACTTTTTGAAAATATCTTTCTTATTTTTTCCACTAGTACTGGACTTTCATAATACGCTCTATAATCCAATCTTCCTTTTACATGTTGTTTTCCTATATGGGACAATTCTCCTGAGATCGGGATCTTTAACATTTTACAGACAGTTTTTAAATCTTCTCTGGAATTTTCTAACTTACCCATAAAATCCAAAATGGCATTTCCTTCATTATCAAAAATATAAGGAATATAAGGATCCCCGCCTTTATATGTATTAAGCCAATTTACAACAGAATCTTTTTTGGCATTTAGTCCCCATATATGCATATTATAGAAATACATGGATACAAGCATAGCCCATGGATTTCTGAAAAAAGCAAACTTAAAATATTTATTACTTTTTTCTATACCTACATCACTTTTTACTTCTTCATAATTATTATGATTAGGTGACCAGCCAGTTACAGAGCGACGACCGTAACGTTGAAGAAAATTTTGCATGGATCGAGAACCGGTTTTAGGGACTGCATAAAATATGAATTGATATTCATCAGAACAAATCACTACTTTGCCTTTCTAATCCATAATTCCCCGCCATCACCATCATCCATAGATTTTACGTGTGTAGCTCCACTCAAATTGACTTTGACGAGTTCATCAATTTCTTCCTGTGTTACAGGATCATCTTCTTCATCACTACTTCTATTATATCTTACACAATCTTCTGGTTTAGGGCATACCCAAATAGCGTCATAATTTTCTTGTAAAAGAAGTTTATCAACTTTATTACCACGTTCTTTTTCAGTTTTATAAATCTCTTTTGAAGGTGACCATTTACCATGAGTACTATATGCCATTGTAGCAAGAATAGTTTTTAAAAAATTAGAAGCCACCCGCATTACTAATTTTCTCTTTTTAAAATTTCGGTCTATTTTCCTACTTAATTCTATTAATTCCTGATTATATTCATCACCCAAATCCCGATTAACTACTTTTTTCAATTGACTAAGAAGTTCTGTAACATTTTCTTTATTAAACGATTGCTTATTCATAATAAATCTATTGTTTTATCACTGGGAAATTATAATCCAACCAACCCTTTATAAGTACTTTTACATCGGGACTTTTACCCATCCCGAACTTCAGAGATCTACAACGGTAACCTAATGTGGACAAAATAACCAAGATCTGAGAACTTGTATGACCAAGATAACAAATAATTATTATTTCTTTATCAATAGGCAATTTATTTAAATTTTCTTTTTTCAATACATCTTGCCAATAGATATTTACTGTACCTGGTATACGAACTTCCTGAAAATCTTCAGGTTTCCGAATATCAAGTAGAAAATAATTACTAGCCTGACCACTTTTTATAATTTCATTAAGTTCAGGTGGAAGGATATAATTCCAATTATCAGGCATTTCTTCGAGATAATCCTGATATAGTCTCAGGAGCATTTCAGGATCGATGTCATAGAATTGAGCCTTAAGTATCCGTGAGACTTTTCTTAATCTATTGGCAACAGTCTCTTTAAACTCATTGCCCTGACAACCTGGCAACATACATTCCATTAGAGTCTTTCCTTCACTAGAATTTAGATCAATTAATTCTCTTCTATAAAACATTTATTTCTTATTTCTTTTGTCTTGTTCTTGACGTTCTTTCCGGTCTTTTGATTCTTTCCATTTTGCTTCAGCTTTTAAATCATCTCTGGTTCTACCATAATTCCAATCATAATTTTTACCACCATAAACTTTTCTAGTAGGCATCTTATATCTCCTTTATTATATAACTAAATATTTTAAAATTTTTGGCCATAATTGCTCTTTAATAATTCGTTGGAGATGTGGAATTATCTGTTCTTTTTTAATAACTTTTTTCAAAGGACTTCTTTCATACTTTTCAGTTAAAATCTCCATAAGACTATCTTTAAGATTGGATTTTAACTGCTCTTTAGATTTTGCATCCATCATACTTTCTTGAGCTACTTCCTGTATCCATGAATCATCAATAGTGATTTCAAGAGAAGGGAATCCAGATGGATCCATCACTATATCAATATCGATACTAGTGACAAGATCAATTAAATTACTTGGAGATATGATATCGACATTCGCTGCCAAAGGCAAAGATATGAGACCTAAGGCAATAGCACTTAATACAGTCCATTTCATTGCAGGATTTTTTTTAAGGAATTCTTTGATAGCATGGACAGAATTTAAAGCTTTTATTTCAGCCATAAGAGTTTTATCTTTAATTTTATTCCATAAATTAAACCATGTGGCTTTACCTTTACTGAATATTTTATCAAAATCTTCCTTAAGACCTGCTTCCTTTAACATATGCAAAGTTTCACTACTAATAACATATCGAGCAGTTCTGACTCTAAGATGAACTTTCATCTTTTTAATTTGTTCATCTGTTAAAGTTGAAGGATCGATTTTCTTTTTAGGATTCTCCAAAGCATCAGATATTTTATCAATAGCAAGGGCTATAGTAGGATCCTGGACCTGGATTTCATCCGCTATTTTATCAAGTTCTAAAGTTAAATTCGATATTTTCATTTTAAATCCTCCATTTACGTACTGTCACCACTAGTGGAATCCACTGGGTAATCTCTCATAGCGTCCAGGCCACTGGACATAGAAGTAAATTTTTGTCTTATTTCTTGAGAATAGCCCAATACTTCTCTTTGATATACCCATCTATTTTCGTAATGACCAGGTTGCCCTACTATCATAGGGGCAAAATATAAACCTACATTTTGACGACCTGGTTCTCGATACCTATATCCGATAAGATTAAAATCAGAGGTATCATAATCCATATAATAAATACTGTAATGAATTCTATATGGATCAAACCATCTATAACCTAAAGTCCCATCTACAAGGGTACCATCAATATTCGGAACACCGTGAGCATATGTCCAGTCAGCAAAGACAACCGTCATATCAGCAGAAGTTAGCTCACTGCCTTGAGCAAAGGTAGCATCACCAGGGAGATAAGTTGAGTCATTTAAGACATACCCAGTAAGGGAAACGGTATGAGTGGTATCAACAAGTCGAAGAGAACTAGTAAGAGTAATACTCCCTATAAATTCACTAATATGGGTACTATCAACAAGGGATAGTTTTCCGTCATAAATATCCATAGGACCTTACCGTGGGACAGAGTAAAAGGCATATGAGATATTAATGGTGGAATCCTGATATATGGTTGTAGCAGGTAATTTCAGATCACCTGAGCCATTTGTTAAGGATACGCTTCCATCAAAGACATTACTTGCATCTTTATTTAATACATCGAATGTTGTTGCTGTACCGTCTAGCATAGCTGTAGCATCATAGATAGTATTAAATACTGCGGTCCCATCAGTTGAGTCTATACATGCTGGATCAGAAAGGCTATGAATTGACATGACACTAGAATCTTGCCGATAAATAACCAATCTACCGGCAGAGTATAATGATCCTTCATCTATATAGTCAACAACAGCATTACATGCTCTATCAGTAGATTCATTAGATTTCCTCATAATTATTCCTCGATAGGTTCAGCGTGAAGAACAAGTTCAATTTCAATCATTAATGCTTTTTCACCTTCAACTGTAGCAGGCATATAATCTAGTTGATCCGCCCATATAGCTGAATCATCAAGTTTATCCAGTTCTTCCGAATCACTGTCTTTATATTTTTCTTTAAAGTGATATTTCAATTCAGAATGAAGGACTTTTGTTAATTCACTTTTATTCTTTTCTACCCAATCCCCGATAATAAGATTGAGTGCTTTATAACTATCGGGGAGTTCGCCTTCATAAAAGATTTTTACAGCAGCCCAAATTTCAATACTTTCGGGATCATCTTTCAATCCACCTGTTTCATGAGTAATATCATCAAACGAAATAAATTCAAATTTATCTTTTATTTTGAATTTTTTCGCTGCATTGACAACTCGAACAAAATCATTTAGCAACATATATTATAAACCTTTTAAGAAGGAAAACTTATTTCGACTTGAGTACCAACAGGCACATTGCTCGTAGAATCAAGAACCCATTTATGTGTAACATAATAAACACTAGGCTCTGATGAAGACATTTTATCTCCTAGAGTAGGAGAAATCACCTTTTCTCTTTCTTGATTTACAATAGTGGTAGCCATTTATGCCCCCTTTTAGATTTAACTCATATCCCTCATAGTCGATATATTATGGCATAGACTTTTAAGAGATTTCACATTATCAGCAAATGTTAAAGCATCAATTTTAGCTTTACGGCTAAAGTAATCTAATTTTAAATCTTTCAGTGTTGGATTCTTTTCAAAAAGAAAATAAACTCTTTTTGTTCTCTTATTCCGTACTGATTTCATCATTTCACATCCAGCAGAAAGAAAAAAAGCTGCCAAATATAAATCACATGTTTGATAGCCAGATGAAGCATCAAAACTGTCATCAGTAATAATTTCATTTTCGTCCATAAAAAACTCTCTTATCTAATATTTAAATCTGTTATCTAATATCTTATAAAAAAAGGCCACCCTTAAAAATAACGGTGGCCTTCTTAAGGGCTGATTTCTAATACATTACATCTTTATGACCGTTTAAAAGGTGTCAGTAACTGTAAAGGCACCCCTGTCTTCCATGTTCTTAATCTGACCGGTTCTATCTGCTCCGGCATATGTGGCACTCATGATTACATCACTTGTAGCGATAAATGTTGCATCTTGACCACTACTGAGATAACGATCTTGACCTAAAGAATAAAGGCCCTTCGCACCTCCGAGCTGATGTCTTCGACCAACATCACCTAGATAAACTCTGCCGTAATCAGTACCATCATAGTTGACTATTACTGTAGGAATTGCCATGGTATTTCCTCCTTAGCTATTAATAAATTGTCATTATAATCCTGAGATATACTATTTTTTCCGTATCAATAGATTATTAAACGGTGCTGTCCGTTACTACAACCTTAATTAAATCACTCCCAGAATAAGTATATGTCTTTAATTTTGCCGGTGACCCTGCAGTCGTGGCATCACTTAAATAAGACTTCTCAGTCGATAGATTTGTTCCGTCATAAGTATATTCAGTTGTAATATTATCTGAATAAAAACTCGATTCACTTGTAATTAAAGCACCACTTGCGGAACCAGCCATTTTTACCCATTTTAATAAATCCTCACTATAGACAAATCCCTGTCTTCTGATTGTTGGATCATCTTTCATAGTTTTTGGAGTTATGCCAACTGGGGGTACTTCTACTATTCTGGAATCAGCTAGGGCACTTTCTGCTCCTACTGAGTCTACATAAGTGATGGCAAAATACAACGTCCTATTACCAAAATTAACTGTACTTGCTAGACTTAAAGTCGATCTTACATCTTCTATCGTTGCATCACGGATAACTTTCCCTAGTCCAACGGGTTGTTTGCTTGCTACATCAGGTATATCTGTGTAAAGTTGTGATAAAGACCCTGAAGTCTGTCCTACATACATATTATATGAGACTGCACCAGCTTCTCGACTCCAACCAAATTTGATCAAATCGACTGCTTTATAAAGAGGTTCAATAAAACTATTCATAGATAAATTCCTTATTTTAATATAAAACCGATATCAAAAGATTATTAAGACTTAAATGATGATTTTTTTCTTCTTTTCCTTCTCTACATATGGTGTATAACTCTCATGATTCATTCCTGCCTCTTTAGCCATCTTCTGAGCATCTGACCAAGAATCAGTTCTCACACCCGCTATATTGGGGGCTATCTTAGGCCCAGAGTCTCCCCATGTTTGCCTCTGTTTTTTCTCCATTTTTTCACTATTTTTTAAGCGTTGCTGTTTCTCTCTATAATGAATAGCAGGTGTTCCACCCTTCATTATAAATCCTCCGAAACTACCTGAAATTATTTTTTTCATTACTTTACCGCATTTAGGGCATTTATATTTTGGTTCATCATTTATTGGGTGTATATGCTCTTCTACTACCTTACAAGAAGAACAGGAATAGTCATATGTAGGCATTGTCAACTTCCTTTGGATTTAGATTTAGATTTATAACTATTGAAAAAACACTGTTAGAAAAAAGTATTTGTGAATCATGCAATTTATTCGACAATAATAATTTTGCTGTCCAGAGTTCTCCAATAAATTGTTTTTCAGGTTTCAATTTTGAATCACCGATTTCTCCCAAAATCCTTTTCATCACACGATTGTTTGCCACAATGTATTCAACGATATGATCCTGTTGTTCTATATAGGCGAAACCGTAATTCAAAGAATCATTTAGAGTCTCTCCTCCTTTACAATACAAGCTAGTTTTACATTTTGAATAAATTATGTCTGGAACGATTTTCATTAATAAATATACTCCGACCATTTCTTGGCTTTTGGATCACCCTTTTCCTTAACCATATCACTTAATTTTTCAAGGATAATATTAACACTTTCATCAAAATCCTCTCGATATAAAGCTATTGCCATATATGCAAGAGCATCAGCATCATCCTGTTCCTTCAAAAGTGTACTTTTTCTTTCCCAACCAGGAGTTTCTTTAATGTCCTTTAATAAATTTTGGATCTTCTCATCATCTTCAAAATGACTCAATTCAGCCGGAACTTCTGGAAGAGCTTTTTCAACTTTATCCTCAATCTTCTCTATTACTTTTATTTCCTCCACCGCATCTTTCTTGACATCCATCTGTTTTGTCTTATCACCAATTTCCTTCAATCTCTCAGCAACTAAATGAGTAGCTGATTCAGGAAACCTATGAGCTATGTAAGAGACATCCTGAACATCATCCAACTTTTTCAACATGGATTTTCTTAAACGCGGAGTAGCAGTTTTCCACTCAGAAACAATAGATCTTACTTCAGGCTTCTTACCTGCTTTCATTAATTCCTGGGGTATTCTTAACTCTTCTATCGGAGCCTTTTTCATTATTTGAAATTTAGGAGCTTTTATGATCCGTTTTCTCTTTTCTACAGGAACATCAATCATATGAAGAGAAAAACCTTCATCGGTAAATTTACCACGTTGTCCTGTTCCAACTAAATATGGAATACAAGCTATGATATGTTTACAGGCTAAAAACTTACGCCTTTTATCTCTTTTGTCAGGAGGAGCAAACTTAGGTCTTATAGGACCATACCTATAATCCTGCATAGTAGCATTATATTGAGCACCCCAAAAAAGCCAGGAAGGACAAGTGCAACTCGTTCTTACATGAAGTTTATTTACTCGTTTTTCTCTTCCATGTGGTATAAACTCAAAAGTTGTAGTATAAGGCCACTCTATTGCTGCAGGTGGTCTTGGACCTGAGAATGTTTTAAAAATCCATTTACCCTGTTTAGGGCTATTTCTATAAGGTCTTACAACCACATCCCCAGTCTCTAATTTATGAAGTCCTTTTGTTTTACTATCAATCCGACTTTCTTCTAACCCCTCTAATAACATAGCGGTTTTAATATTTTCAAAATTAACAATAAATTCAGAAGGAACACAATTCATTAAATATGATGCTACAACTATCCCTACATTCGGTCCACAACATTCATCTTTTTCCGTAAACTCAGATAAATATGACGCCACCACTCTTTTTGATGCCGAATGAAAAGGAACTTTTAAAGGTTTCCCAGGAAAAGGTCCTCTACGAATAGGTTTGTCTTCTGACATTTCAGGAGCATCATCTGCATCCCAACCCCGATCATGGTATTCATCAAGAGTTTTTTCTCCAACACCCTCACCTGGCCTATTTGTTTCATAATAGAGATCCACGAGGTTACGGGGAAAAGGCCGTTCCTGATGTTTTAACCATTCAGAAGGCATACTGAAATCCCATAAATTATTTGGATTTGCAGCATAAACATTCACGACATTTTCCAAAGGCATTACAGGTTTGCCTTCTAGTTCGGGTTTCCGTAACTTTTTCAGGAAATCACCCTCATACTTAGGGGTTACCATTAATGGTTGAGTACCATAAGGGCGTTCCCTAAGAGTTTTTTGAGGCTGAGATGTAAACTCTCCTGATGATGCATCTTCCAGATTCTCCATAAAGGTTCGTGGAGGAAAAAGGTTATGCATATCAAAATCGACAACATTCGCAAGTATTCGTTTAGCCTGACTCTTTCTGTCCAAGTTCTTCTAACCTTTCTAAACAAGCATTTCTGACTGCTTTGGTTATTTCCATAGAAAGAATAAACCTTATAAAGGAAGCATCTGTTACTTCTTTTATAAATTTTTCCTTCTTTACCCAATGTAGTTTGTTCCAATTATCGGGCAACATTAATAGATAATCAACAGTATCTTCTTTTACAGAAGTTATTTCAGTTAAATCACCATCTATTTCCACTGATGTAATTTTTGTTAAATCATCTGCTTTTACTTCTTCAATAAGATCAGGTGCCTTATCAGCAGGGATTTCAACTTCTACATTCTGAACTTCTTTCTCCTTTTCCATCATTTTCTGTGTTTCTTTAGAACTTTTTTTCCTGCTGGCCGCTCGTTCTTGGGCTTTTTTTGTTCTCTCAGCTAATTTTTTAGCTTGTTTTTGTTTTTCCTCTTCAGTAATTACTGGAGCTTCCTCAAAAATATCATCAATTAAATCTTGACCTTTTTTCTCAACTCCAGTTTTAGCAACTTTAGATCTACCTACAACCACACCACCTTGATCTCCTGCGGAATAATTACTTCCAGAACCAACAGTAGTTTTTATAGAAACTTCAGTAGGAGAAGTTGTTTTATTAAACTTAACATCTTTTGGAGAATCGGTTCTCTTTAATGTAACTCCCTCAATTTCTTTGACTTCTACTTTAGATCTATCGATTTTCTTTACAACTTTAGCATCTTGAGACTCATCAGCATTTACAACTTTAGTGATACGATGGATCTCATCCAATTTCATATCTTCATGAATTTGTCTTGGAGTAGTATCATCAACTGTAAAACTTTTTTTCTTTTCTTTTTTAGCAGTTGTTCCTTTAACCTTTTTAAGAGGTTGTACCGAATCAGCTCCCATTTCATCAGCTCTGGTTATTGTGACATCTCTTTTACTCGACTTTGTTCTTATAGTGGTACTACTTACTAAAAGGCGGTCTTTAGGGACTTCAACTTGATCTCCTGCTATTTCCAATTTTCCTTTCTTAGGTTGCTCTTCTCTCTTATTAATAGGTGAGACAGTTTTAACAATCAAATCTTCTTCCTTGATAATTTCTCGTTTCCCACCAATTTCATTAGTTCGTTCGATATAAGTGTCAAGATTTCCACCTATTCCTGGTTTATAATCATCATTCTCAAATAAACTATCACTAACTATTTTTGGTACTTCAGGAGTTTTTGAAGACCCCCCATTTTCCACAGGAACCAACCAATTCATAACATTAATGGCTGATTTTAACCCCATACACCGACCTTTTACTTGTCCAGCACCATTTTCTACAGTAGCTACTTCACCATCATAGAAAAGTTCCTGACCCTCTTTTATCTTAATAGATTTAATATCTCTATCATCCCAATTAAGACTGAAGGATATAGTTGCTACAAATTTTTGATTTTTGCCTTTTGTAAACTCTGTTACCATTAGGAATCCTTTCACTATTTGATTTAGATTTGAATTTAATATCTCTATTTTAAAGAAAATTTAGATCTATACAAAGGAATTTTGTATTAAAAGATAATTAAATTGATATATAACCTACTGGACTATAAGGACTTCTAAAAGAAAAAAGTATTTATATGGCATGTAAAGGGTATTTTAATATTCTTTTAATATTTTTTACTATGATGAGACCTAATTTTTATTTATCTTTTTTAAAATTGGCTTGGAGACAAAATGGGACCAACTATCAGTGTTATTACCCCTGCTTCTCGCGGTGTAAGAGAACTATCAAATTTACTTAACGATTTCAAAAACCAAACTTTTAAAAATTTTGAACATATAATAGTATATGATGGACCACCTCCTGTAGATGTCATTAACTTAATGAAAACTGCTGGACCCTGGACACAATTCTGTAATATCGAAAAAGATTACGGTAATATGGATATCTCTCCAGGAACGAAACCACGAAATCACGGTATAAAAATTTCTCGGGGACAATACCTAGTATTTTGTGATGATGATGATCGTTACAAAGATACTTATCTCGAAACACTCATCTCAAATTGCCGTGACAACATGATTGGTATAGTACAGATGTCATGTCAGCAATCCCGGATGTATAAAGATGGAGATCCCGAGACAATTGTTCTTGTTCCTGAAATTGATATTCATATGTTTCCTATCATATGCCACGTAGGTACTCCTTGTTATATAGTAAAAAGAGAATGGGCCATCGAAGAACCTTGGAGACATGAACCTGAACATGATTTCCGATTTATAAAAAGAATTTGTGAAAAGTTCAAACCCATGATCCAAATAGTAGGAGGAATGCAGGTAGATGTAGATGGACTCGTTCTAAAAGGAATGAAAGATTGGGTTTCCTTTCCACCTTTTTACCGGGAATAGTAAATGCCAAGCTTAAAAGAAATCGCTGGAAAAACCGGTAATAAAAATACTAAAAAGAATAAAGTAATTAATCACATCTCTTTGCTCTTTATCAGACAAGAGAAAAAACCACGCTATATGATAATAAATCGAATTGATTGGGATTATCTCACATCCTTATCAGGTATCAGAGAATATTTAGACACCGACTCTATCGAAAAACATGAACACTCTCAAGATGGACTAGTGGGTTTCCTATGGAAAACCCCTGTATTATTAATTGAAGAAGCAACTGAAGTCAAAGTTTACCACGAAGGAAATTTCAGTGATATGAAAAAAGACTTCCCTAACAATCTATTATTACAAAAAGTACGATGGGAGTAGACATGTCAATTTTAAAAAAAATGAATGAAGAAGATATAATCGGATATTTTGGACAGATATTTTCAAAAATACGAAGCGCTAAAGAAGAAGTTGATCATATAATTATAGGCCCACAAGACTGGTTTTACGCAAGAGAAGTATACAATTTTTTTGATTTTGAAAAAAATAAGGAACGTTTTGAAAAAGGATGTTGTGCAAAAATATGGGGTGCTCAAATTTGGATAGCTCCTGAAGCAACCGAAATCAAAGCATATAGTAAAAATCAATTTAATATATTAAAAGAGGATTTCCCAAATATAGCTCATACTATTAAAAGATTAGGATTATAATGAATTTAGAAGTATTTACAACTGATAAATATTTTGATAATCTTTTGAATTTCTCATACAGAGTAGTAATAGCCACTAGTGATAAAAATAAGGCTAAAGAAATTATGCAATGTGACTCTGAATTATATATTTCACGAAATTCAGAAGATATCGATGCAACAATGAAAGAGCCCCATACGGTTCTTACTGTATATAATATATTCCCTATTACTTATATGAAAATAAATCCTTTCTACACAAATTTCTATAATGGTGAAAAAGGAAGAGTATTCATAGAGATAATTGAATGGGCTCAAAAATGTTCTATCAAAGGATGTAATATCCCTGCTAAGAGTACATGTATTAAATATGATATTGTTTCAGAAAACTCTGGAAAACCTGAAATATATCATATATGCCCATCTTGTGCTTATGACTATTTCTTTAAAATAATAAGAGTCGATTTTCAACGATTAATAAATGCTTTATCTTTCAAAACCTATTTCGAAAATTGCATATTATCGGATAATAAAGGTTCACTTTTAGATACTATCTTTAAAGGGGATGAATAGTGGCATACCTATCGAAAGAATTAAAAGACATAGAATATGAAGAATTCATCAAGTCATTAAATATTAGGAAAATTATTAAAAGCCCTATTCCTAATTTTATACCCGATATTTTAGCTGATGGATTTGCAGAAATAGAAAAACATGAAAATAGAGTAAATGAAGTTTTAATGAATTCTAGATCTTATGTTGATATTAGAAAATTTTGTAAAGATTCAATTGATATGGAGACAAGAAAAGAATCTATAAGAAATGGTATTATGGGTTATATGTGGGGAGCTACTGTTATAATTTCAAGAAAAATTCCTGATAATACCGTTCTTGTACTTTCAGAACCGGAACATAGACAAATAGCTATAATGCAAATAAAAAAAGGTCAATATAACGCTAGTGAAGTATTTGTGAAAGAAATCTTTGATATAGAGAAAAATTTAAAAGATACTCTTAAAAAATTAGATAAGATAAAAACTGAAGTTTACAACATAACAAGGACAGAGTGAGAAAAAAATGGCTAAAATAAAAAGAGGAGAAATCAAAAAAATTAACGAATCAATACAAAGAGTTAGTATTATAGATGCATCCAAATGGTTTGGACTAGGTTTATTAAAAAATAAAAACAAGATAAAAGAAGAACTCGAAATATTAGATAACCTTCAAAAAGATTTAAATGAATTTGAAGAAAAGAGACTAAACCTTTGTGCCAAATATGTGGATAGAGACGAAAATAATGCCCCCATCATCGAGAACGAAGAATTTAAAGGTGTTGCAGAAAATCCTCAATTCAAAATTGAACTTATTGATTTAAAAAATAAATATGAAAAACTCTTTACTGAAATCAACTCAATTCTGGAGGAAGAAATCGAAATAGATTTCTATTTAATTAATTTCGAACATTTTCCAGAAATTATTAAACCTGCTGAAATTGAAATTCTTTCCATTATGATAAAAGACACCGAAATTGAAGAAGAGAAAGAATTAGAAAAATTAAAAACTGAAAATACTGAGTTAAAAAATCGTATAGCTCAATTAGAACAGATTGTAAAAGATAACAGATAACATATTTAAATTAGAGGAATAAAATGGAAAGACATAAAGGAGAAACAGATAATTGCAGAAATAGATTACTCAAATACTGTCAAGGTCAAGGAGTTGACTTAGGCTGTGGTAATACAAAAATAAAAATTGATGCTATAGGGATAGATCTTTTAAGTCCTTTCGCAGACATGCCCATAGACGCCCGTCTCATGCCCTGCTACCCTGATAAACATTTTGATTATGTCTATTCCAGTCATTTATTGGAAGAAATATATGATACCGAAGCAACCCTCAGAGAGTGGCTCAGAATACTCAAAGATGATGGATATCTAGTCCTCTACCAAGTAGACAAAGAATATTATCATCCATTAGATGATCCAAGATGTAACAAAAAACATATCCATCATTTTGGCTGGGAAGATCTCTGGGAAATTCTTCAAAAAATAGGTGGTGTAGAACTTATCCATCATGAACGTTACGACTTAAAAATGTACGGAGAATGGTCCTTCGAAATTGTTGTTCGAAAAAAGAGTATCCAAAAAGAAGAGACCAAACCTGAAGTCAAAGTGTTACAAGAATATCAAGAAGAAAAAAATACATTACGAATTGTCACTCCATGTTGGAATGCAGGTAAATACATTATCCGATGTATCAACAGTATAAAAAACCAATCAGTAAGAAACTGGAAATGTTATATCTGTAATGACCTATCTACAGATAACAGTCTTGATTTTATTGAAAGGCATACTTACGGAGATGATCGATTTGTTATTATAAATAATACCGAAAAAAGATATGTCAGCGGAAATTATTATCATACTTTACATAGACCCGAAATTAATAATCAAGATATTTGTATAAATATTGATGGAGATGACTGGCTACCAGATGACAATAAGGTTTTTGAAAGAGTCCTTGAAGCTTATAAAGACCCGGATACCTGGATCTCATTCGGACAATTTAGAGAATATAATGGAAGAGGTGAACGAGATGGATGGGCAAAAATGCCCAATTGGGACCTTCTCAGAAAAACCACCGACTGGAGAGCCACTCATTTAAGGACCTTTAAAACATGGCTGTTTAGAAAAATAGATAAAAGAGATTTTATCTCTGGTGACACTTTCTGGCATATGGCAGGAGATTTGTCATTCATGATACCCATGCTCGAAATGGCAGGTCCTTCACACGCTAAATTATTAACTTCATTTAACTACATCTATAATACTGAAAGTGATGTCAATGACCATAAAAGAGGGTCTACACAGAGGGACTGTGCTCATGGGATCTTCCAAAGACCTCCCTATAAAAGACTAAAAAATATGAATGTTGTTATTTTCAGTAAAGATCGGGCATGTCAACTAGATTTATTATTAAGAAGTATAAAGGAACTTTGGGAAAACTGGTACGAATTCAAAATAACTATTATATGGACATACAGTAACGATGATTTTAAAGCTGGTTATGATAAAGTTATCTCAGATCATCCAGGATTCTACTTTTATAAACAAACTAATGATTTTAAAGATTCAGTTATAAATGCTGTAAATACCGAAAAAGAATATACAATGTTTTTAGTTGATGACATTGTATTCAAAGAACCGTACAAATTAAGAAATGACTTTGACAAATTAAATCCAGATGAGATCTTAAGCATCTCTTTGAGATTATGCTCTAGGATCAATTTCTGTTATCCCCAAAACATACCATCTCCGCCTCCCGATCTTTCTTCAGAAAATAAATGGGAATGGAAAAATTATGCCGGGGATTGGGGGTATCCCATGAGTGTTGATGGAAATATCTATCGTACACCTGATTTAATGAGTGCAATAAAAAACGGTACCTATAACAATCCTAATACTTTCGAAGATGCTCTTATGAAACAGATTCCAGAAAGACCTATGATGCTCTGTTATGACGAATCTAAAATTGTTAATATACCTGTAAATCTTGTTGGAGCTTACCCTAACAGACATGGTAATATTTCAGCAGGAGAATTTAATCAGAAATATTTGGAAGGCCGTAAACTATCTATCAGAAATATTAAAGGGGTAAAAAATATTTCCCCACATCAAGAGATTGAACTTAAGTGGGAGGATTAAATGCTACTTGATTTCGATAGATTAATAAACAAATACGACATGAATGTTACTGGGATCATTCATATAGGAGCCCATTATGGGGAAGAATATAAAATTTATATAAAATATGATTCAATAAAAGAGATGAACTTTTTCGAACCCGATCCAGATTCCTTTAAAGTACTATACGAGAATATCAAAGACGACTCTAGAGTAAGAATTTATAACATTGCTTTAGGTCCGGAAGAATGTTTTAAGACTTTCTATAAATCATCCAATCAAGGAGAATCTAGCTCCTTATTAAAACCACTGATACATTTAAGACAGTACCCACATATTAAGTTTGAAGAATCGGATGAGATAAGAGTAGAAAAATTAGACAACTTTTATTTTTCTGATTTTAGCAACCTCATTAATATTGATGTCCAGGGATTTGAGCTGGAAGTTTTTAAAGGGGGCACAGAGACATTAAGAAAGATTGACTATATCATTGCTGAAGTAAATCGTGATCAAGTCTATGAAAATTGTTGCATGGTAACTGAGTTGGATTCTTTCCTTTCAAAATACGGTTTTGAAAGAGCTGAGACCACATGGGATGGAGGGACATGGGGTGATGCATTCTATATCAAGGGCGGTCTGTAATGAAAAAGAAAATAGGACTTATAGGTGGTTGGTTCCAACATGCTTATTCTTCTACACTATGGAAAAAACCTACGTACTTTGATTGGTCTAAAGGTAAACAAGAAGATCTGACTTTTTTCGTAGATGAACAAATAGTTCCGAACATAAATAATAAAACGAATAAAATTGCCTGGGTAGTAGAATCCAGTTCAATTATTCCTAATGTAATAGACAACATAATAGCCCATGCAAAAGAAATTTCAGAATCCTATCCTCTCCTATTTACCCATGACAAAAGAATCTACAGCCTTGCAGATAATTTCCATTACATCACCTCTCACGGGTACTGGATAAAGGAACCTAAAATTTATAAGAAGACTAAATTAGCCTCAATGATGAGTTCTGCTAAAAGGATGTGTGCTGGCCATAATTTCAGACTAGCATGGGTAAATAAATTAAGAGATAAATTAGATCTTTACGGCAGAGGGTTTAATGAAATAGAGAAAAAAGAAATTGCTCTGGTAGATTACATGTTCTCCGTTACAATTGAAAATTCACAATATGAAACTTACTGGACTGAAAAAATATTGGACTGTTTTACTACTGGTACAGTTCCAGTATATCATGGGAGTCCCGATGTAGGAGAGTTTTTTGATAGTCGTGGTATCATAACATTAAAAGATGACTTTGATGTATCGGATTTATCCCCTGAATTGTATTATTCCTTGATGGAATATATTGAGAATAATTTCAAAATTGCCTTACAGTATGACATAATTGAAGATATCTTATACGACAAATACTTAAAGGATATTATTGGATAAATGAAACTATGCGTAATAAATCAACCGGCTGGCATTGGAGATGTCTTTTTCTGTCAAAAAATTGGTCAGCACTTTGTGCACCAAGGCTATCAAGTAAAATGGCCCGTCAGAAAAGAATTTTTATGGTATAATGATTACCTCATAAGCCCAGGAGTCGAATTCGTACCTCTTGGCCAACCCGATAATATAGACCTCTATGTAGATCTACAAAATGCGGATCAAATAATTCCAGGTCCTATCATGGAAGGAAAGTATAAATTAGTAGGACTGGATCACAGGGATTGGACCAATTACTTTAATTTTAAAAGATTCCCTAAGAAAGAAAATGAACTTTATTATAAAATACTAGGTTTAAAAGATAATGAGAGATATGTCTTTAGAAATATTCATTATGGTACTCCTCCTCATAGTAAATGTTTTCCCATACCAATTACCACTAATTTAAGAATAATAGATAATACTCTTTATGAAGGTTTTAATGTAATTGATTGGTCCAAAGTAATTGAAAATGCTGAAGAGATTCAATTAATCGATACAGTGTTTAATTACATAATGGAAAAGCTTACTTTAAAGGCAAAAAAGATTGATCTCTTTTCAAGATGGGGACCAAAGAACTATTACCACCTCAAAGACTTATTCAAAGTCAATTACAATTATAGATAAGGAATTAAATGGGACACATAAATCAAGTTATTACAGAAATGGAAAAATGGATTAAATCGTTTAACCTCAAAAATTATGTTGAAACTGGTACCGGTGAAGGTGATTGCTTGGAATATGCATTAAATTATTCCTTTGAAAATTTTTATTCAATAGAGATTTATGATCAGATATATAAAAAAGCAGTAAAAAAATTTGATGCTCTATCAAAAGAAAAAGGGAAAAATTGTAAAATTTATCACGGTAACTCATTTAAAATTCTGCCCGAAATCATAAAGGACTTGAAAGGCAACACACTGTTCTTTTTAGATGCTCATTTCCCAGGAGCTGACTTCCATTATACCTATTATAATAGTGAACCTGATTATAATACGAGACTCCCATGTGAGAAAGAAGTAGAAGTAATCACATCTTTAAAAGATGTCACAAATGATATAATTATAACTGATGATTTACGCCTTTATGAGAGTGGCCCCTTTACAGATGGACCGAATACTTTAGCCCATGAAATATCTCCTACCTCCGGATCAAAATTCCTTTTTGATGCATTCGGAAAGACACATTCTCTTACTAGAGATTTCCAATCACAAGGATATATGATAATAACACCAAAACGAGAGGAATAATGGAATTAATAGAATTCAATAATAAATTTTACCCCCATTTTCAAGCAGAAGGTTATGCAGCCAAATTCGCTATACCTTATGCCCAACAATTATGTAAAGGTACAGGTTATGACATAGGATGCAGAAAAGGATCCTGGGCTTTACCTGGAGCTATTCCTATTGACCTAATCTTCGATGATGGGTATCATGCTTTAAATTTACCAAAGAAAGATGTCGATTATGTCTTCTCAAGTCATTGCTTAGAACATATCGAAAACTGGATAGATGCCATGGATTATTGGTATGAAATTTTAAAAGAAGGAGGGATATTGTTCTTATACCTTCCTCATTATGAACAAGAATATTGGAGGCCATGGAACAATAGAAAACATAGGCATATCTTTACACCTAAAATTATCCAAGATTACATGAAAAACAAAGGCTATAAAAATATTTATGCTTCCGAAAGGGACCTATTTCACTCATTTATGATTTTTGGAGAAAAATAATGAAAATTTACTTCTCTGTCGGCATCGGAGATATGATGTGTATCGATGCTTTAATGACTCAAAAAGAAAGAGAATCTATAACTGAAATATACTGGCCATGCAGATTTGGGAAATGCATAGCTCCTATAATTGATCATAATATCTATTACAGAGTAAAAAAGCATCACTTCATAGATGAAGAAGTAGGTAGAAAAAATATGAGAAGGACCTTTCAATCTAGCCCGATAAAAGATACCTTCTGGCATTTTAGATCTGACATCGAACCTGATTACACAATAGGAAAAGAATTACTTAATATAAAACCTGAAGATGATGTACGTCCCGTAGACATGGTACCAATGATAATGGATACCAATAGAACTTTTCAAGGGTCATCATTTTTAATGAGCGCTAGTGTTGATGATATTGATTGGAATGGATTAAAAATAGAACCTTTTAAATATATCTTAATGCACTATCCAACCTCTTCAAGACCACGAAGTGATATAGCGGTTATCAATAATGATGATTGGGAATTTATAAATAACCTGTCAATAAAGACTGGCTTAAAGGTTCTCATTATTTCAGACACACCTGTTGCACCTACTTTAAATCATTTCATAGCCCCAAAAGACATTCCTTTAACTTCAATAATAGCCCTGTCAAAATACGCAGGTTATTATGTTGGGTGCGATTCTTTCTGTGCTATTTTATGTTGTAAAGTACTTCCTCCTCATAAATTATTCATAAAAACTCATGATCAAAATATCTACAATAGAATGCCTACATATACATGGATAAAGAAATACTTTTTACCACATGATTATAAAGCGATTCAACAATTTTATACACCAAACTTTAACCAAAGGGAAATATAATGGGAACTCTAAACAAGCATAAACTTGATGAGTATATCAGAGATTACGGATGCAATATTATGATAGAGACAGGTACGGGAAAAGGAGAAGGAGTAACATATGCATTAGGATTTCCTTTTGAAAAAATACACTCTATTGAAATTATCGAAAAACTTTTCAATGAAACCTCAAAAAATATTGTAGACCCACGAATTAATTTTTTGAATTGTGAATCTCCAGTAGGACTCGAATCACTATTTAAAAATGAAGTTAAAGAAACTGATGTAGTTCTTTTCTTTTTAGATGCTCATTTTCCCGGAGCTGACTTTCAGATAGATGGACATCACTATGATGAAGATCTTCCAAAAAGATTGAAATTTCCTTTAAACTTAGAACTCGAAATGATAAAAAAATATCGAAAAGGTAAAGACGTCATGATTATTGATGATCTAAATCATCATGAAGATGGGCCATTTGAAACAGGTAATTTAATAGCACGTTACAGATACTTCAGACCTAAATACGGTTTAAATGGTACTAATTACATTGTTGAAATGTTTAAAGAGACACACGATGTCACAAAAGATTACCGAGACCAAGGTTATCTGATTATTACACCAAAAGAAAAGGTTAAATAGATGCGATATATAGATGCTCTTAAATACTCGATGAATGAATTGGCTAAACAAGAAAAAACAGTATTTATAGGATATAATACAAAATACACTAGAGCAGCTAATACCTTAATTGATGTTCCGGAATCTCAATTAATCGAAACACCTGTAGCCGAGAACTTAATGGCAGGAATGGCCATAGGAATGAGCATCAGAGGATACAAACCAATTGTTTATTTTGAACGATTTGATTTTGTTTTAAATGCACTAGATTCAATAGTAAATCATTTAGACAAAATAAAAGTTATGTCAAACGGTGATTACGATCCTAAAGTGATTATAAGAGTTGTCATTGGGAAAAAAGAAAAACCTTTATATAGTTGCATAACTCATGTCCAGGACCATACTGAAGCTGTATCGAAAATGGTAGATTTTCCTGTTATCAGATTAAATAACTCAGAAGAAATTTTATACCATTATAAAGAGGCAGCAAAATGGGAAACCTCTATGATGCTAATTGAAACACGAGGTTTCTATGACAATGAATAATAAATACAACAACTATAAAATAGTGTGGTTTCCTGATAAATTGAAATCGTTTCGAAATGATGTTGTAACTTCTCCTATCTATGTCAGAATAAAACCTACCAATAGATGTTGTCATAATTGTTACTTCTGTGTGTACAACTATTCCTTTTCTAAAATGCATGACGATATGAAAAGAGTGGATGAAATTCCCACAGAAAAGATGATGGAAATATTAGAGGATCTTCAAGACATTGGTGTTAAAGCTATTACCTATTCTGGTGGAGGAGAGCCATTAATTCATAAAGGTATTGAGAAAATACTTGAAAAAACTCTTGAGTGTAAAATAGATCTTTCCATATTAACAAATGGTCAATTCCTCAGTGGAAACATAGCTGATATTATGACTCATGCTAAATGGATTAGAGTTTCTATCGATTACTGGGATGAAAAAAGTTTTATCGAATCGAGAAAAGCATCCCCTAAAATGTTTCATCAAATAGTAGAAAATGTTCTTAACTTTTCAAAAAAAGAAAGTTCCTGTAATCTCGGGGTCAACTATATCATAACAAAAGAAAATTGTGAATTCTTAATAGAAGCTTTTCAACTTGTACATAAAATGGGTGTAGATAATATACGATTCTCCCCGGTGTGGGTTCCTGATTTTTATAACTATCACAATACCATTAAATATCAAGTAAGAGAACAATTGGATACTATATATGCTAGTCAAATTGAAGGTATTGATGTTTTTGACAGTTACAATATATCTCCTATGGTAAATAAAAGAGAATACAAAAAATGTTTCTTCTCGTTAATAGTACCTGTAATTGGAGCTGATCTCAATATCTATACTTGTCACAATATGGCTTATTCTCCAAAAGGATTGGTAGGATCCATTAAAAATAAAAAATTCAGTGAAACCTGGTTCTCACGAGATACAGAAAATTTCTTTCAAAATTTTAGACCTGACATATCTTGTACACATCAATGTGCTAATGAGGCAAAAAATAAGATAATACATCAAATAATAGAATGTTACGGAGATAACTATGTTTAATAAAACAAAAAATGAACTTATCTCTTTTGAAAAGAGAGTAATTGAACTCTTTGAAGAAGGGCTTCTTCCTTATTTGATATATTTAAATGGAGGAAATGAAGATCAAATTATTGAAATATTCAAAAAAGTTAATGAAGGAGATTATATTCTTTCTACCCATCGATCCCACTACCATTATTTACTAGCAGGAGGAAATGAAAAAGATCTTGAAAAGATATTATTAAACGGGGATTCAATGCATGTCTTCGATAAAAAATTAAATTTCCTGTCATCTTCTATACTAGCAGGAACCGCTTCTATAGCTACCGGAATAGCCTTATCTTTAAAAATGGAGAAAAGCAAAAATAAAGTATGGTGTTTTATTGGAGATGGAGCTGAAGATGAAGGACATTTTTATGAAGCTGTTCGTTATGTAGATGGTTGGGATTTACCTTGCACATTCATTATAGAAGATAACAATAGAAGTGTGACAACAACAAAAGTACAAAGAAGAGGAAAATCAACCATGACTTGGCCAAAATGTGTCATTAAATATGAATTTGAAACTCCTTTTCCTCACATAGGAACCGGAACTGGGAAAATGATTAAATTCAAAGATACTGTAGAAAGGAAATTTTAGAAATGGATAAAAAAATAGAATGCCCTGAATGTAGAGATGAAGCTATCGATTTTTATACAGGCAAATGTGACAAATGCGGATATACTTTGAGCCACAATCCAAAAGAGGTAGCTGAACAATATGTAGAAAACATCGTTATAAATTACCAATTAGAAAAGTTACAATTGAAAGAAGATGATCTTGTCATTATAAGACCTAAAATGCCTGTTACCGAGGCACAAGCACAAGATTTAATTGACATCTTTCAATCATCTATTGATATTCCATTTTATGTAATTATCATGAATGAACATATAAAATTAGAAAAACTTAATGATGAAGAACTTGGAAATATTGGACTAAAAAGAATAGAGGAAGAATAAATGGAAGTTTACCCCCCAATTGAACCTGAAGCTATAGACTGGTTAAAAAGTTTCATTGAATATGACATGATCACTTTTGAATATGGATCAGGAGATTCTACTATTTATTTCAGAAGAACTGTTAAAGCTGTAGTATCAGTGGAACATGACAGAGAAACATATGAGACATTAAAAAAACAGATAGGACCTAATAAAGGAAATTTTACTTATGAATTAATAGAACCTATCGATGACCCTAAACCCTTTCCTTACAGCCATGAGAGCTTCGGAAGTACTGTACCGGCTTATTTATATAAGAATTTTAGAGACTATGTAAATTATATAAATAACTTTGCTGATCATTCTTTTGATATCATTTTCATAAATGGTAGATCAAGATCTTCTTGTATCAAAGAGGCTGTTCCAAAAGTGAGAAAAGGAGGAATTATAATTCTTCAAAATCCTGTAGAATACGTATACCAAGATGCAATAGAATTGTTTTTAGGGAAATATCCATTTAAACTTTTCGGTATGAAAACTACAAAGACAGCTATTTATGAAATTAAATAGCCTCTTTCATGGGCTTTTTTAGCTAGGCCCTTCTCAGCCATGCCTTTATCAACAAATTTTTGAATGCCAGATTTCTCTTGTGAGACAACTTTTGCTATCTCTTTTTTCATATTTTGAGGGCTAGTTTTATGGTGTTTAATAAACTTTTTAAATTTCTTATCAACTTTATCATCTTCTTGAATTTTCTGCATTACTAAACCAGACAATAATTCAGGCCATTGATTATCTGGGACTTGATTTAACAATACTGAAACTTCAGGAGTTATACTCTTATCGAGATTTTTACCCACGGTCTCTACAAATCCATCTATACCTTTTAAATTTATTGCTAATTGAGGAGTAACTTTTACAAGAGTCATTAAACCTTTTGGTAATTCAAAAACTTTTTCTAGATCCGCTCTTACCTCAGAAATGGGCCTTTTCTCTTTTACTTGAACTATTGGAGCTTTTTCTTTAGCAGTGTCAGCATAAGACGGAACAGTAGCACCAAACATGATAGAAGCTACTGCTAACAATTCAACAAGAGGAATTCCCTTAGCCCTACTTAATTTTCCTAAAGTATCAAGGACACCAGCATCTCTTACATTAAAAGATTTTTTAAACAATCTAGCAAAAGGCTGTAACAATTTTTTAATTTTATCAAATCTTCCTGGAGGCATTTTATCCACTATTTTCTTTGCCTCTTCTGGTGTCATATCTTTGGCAACTTTTAAATTTAAGTATGAAAAAACGACTCTTTTCGCATCTATCATAATTTACCCCTTTTCATTACGTTACATCGCAATTAAAAGATTATTACAATTTTTTTTGGTATAAAATGGCTATTTGACTGGTATAATATATAGAGAGGAGTGAATATGAAAACTTTAATATCAATCATACTTTTTGTAAGTTTATGCTTCAGTCGTTCAATCGACAGTTGCGGTGTCTTCCCATTCGGACCTGATTTCGATCTTCGAAAAGACCTTACTGTTAAAGATGTTATAGAAAAATTCGGAGAACCTATAAAAATTGATACTATTAAAAGTGATCTTTATATGCACTATCCGAATATGGTTTGTTACATCTTTGCTCACCGATTATATAACATCGAAATTAAAGAAGGTAAATTTCAAAATTTAAAGATTGGAATGTCAAAAAGAAAAATCCTGAAAGTTTATGGACCTAGTGTTATAGTAGATTCATTTCCAGATAATAGTGAAATACAAGAATTTGGGTATTATGATGATCAATGGGTTCGTTATATTGTAACTCTTTTTCTTAACAATGATACTTTATCTAAAATATCTATCCGAAAAGAAGATGACTGGTTGTAAACTCCTGGAAAATTTAGAGTTGATTTAAAAGACCACCCAATACTATCTTTTAAAATGGGTGGCATTATTCCCCACTTTCGTGGGGCTGTTCCACAGAGCAGATTTTTTCTTATCGTATCCCTTTTCCCCGCCTACGCGGGGCTGGCCACCCCTAAATTCTCCATCTGGCGATTATGCACATATGCCAACCGATTCTCTTTTCTAACCAATGAAAAAACCATTTGGGCAGGTATCTAAAATACCAGATAAATTTGAATTTATTCTCCTTATATTCACGAATTTTATAAGGAAAAATATGCTCAATTTTAATATTATCGATTACAAACCCTTTTAGTAATTTTTGAACTGATTTATTTGTATAAGTGTAGGTGATTGGGCACCCGGTCTGAGCTTCTGAATTTTGAGCTATGAATTTATCAATATCCCAAAACTTAAACTTCCCGTACTTAAAAAGGATCCAGAATACTTTCCAACTAAATTTATTATAAACCATCATTCGTAATTCACTGCTTGGAGACAGGTACTTCTTGATACATTCAATAACGTTCTCAGGATTCGGGGTATGATGAATAACACCAAAAGACCAGATAAGATCAAATTTCTGAGCTGGGATAAATTTATCAAGTTCTTCAGCATTTCCCTGATAAAATGTAATCTTATCGGACAAGCCAAAAACTTCCGCTCGTTTCTTAGCCAGCTCCAAAGATTTCTCAGACATATCCACAGCGACAACCCTAGCACCAGCTCTAGCAAAATTTATAGTCTCAGTGCCCAGCCCACAGCCTATCTCAAGGACCTTTTTATCCTTCCATTTATTAAAATCAGCGAAACCTGATATATGCGGTTCAACTTTATATTTTTTATATTCAACCTCATTGAAATAATTTCTGGTTCCAACGGGTTCCTTTGAATGGCGTATATTACAGGGTCTATCATCCCAATATTTTTTTACTCTCTGAAGAAGGTTCATTCTTGTATCATCCTTTTATTATATTTTTAGCCATAAGATGGGATTGTGGTTAAAATGTGCATGTAGGGGTAGAGAAACTTCTTTACCCCTATTATATTTCAATTTTTGGCCATGCATTTATCCTGGTCGTCCCATAAACATTTTTTACTTCATTCCATAACTTTAAATTATGCTGTGAACTTGGAGCACTTTGTTTTTCAGCCTTTTCCTGAAGAACTATATGCTTATGATCATGCTCACAATGAAGAATAGTCAAAGCATCTGTACAATTAAATTTACGATATCCTTTAAGTTCTGCAATCATATGTAACCAATTATCCCACCCATACCGACCTAGAATAAAATCAGGCATTTCATGAACTATCTTCCTCCAGGTAAATTTAGAAGCTATAAATATATCTGAAGAAGTACTGCCATCATAACTTTTTCGTTCTGAACTCAATACCTGTTTATATGTCTCTTCCGAACTTATATGAATATCCAATTTAATATCAAATCGAGTTCCCACCATATAAATATCAAAACCGTATTCTTTCAGTATTTTTTCTATTCTTTCTATAAAATCAGGTTGAATTATAATGTCTGAATTAATTAAAGCTACCATCGGAGTATTGATTAAAGGTAGAGCTTTTGCAATCAGATCTTTTACCATAGGAGACTGATTTGAAAAGCCCATTTCCCGAGCCCGTTTAACATCGGGGATTAATTTAATATTAGGATAACTCTGACAAGCATCTTTAACTCCAACCTCATTATCTGGAACAAATACTTCAATATTATTAGCATTCCATGAATACATAGCAGAATGCTGTATCATACCATAAGGAGGTTTAAACTTTTTAAATGCACTGATAAAGGATATAACATTAGAAAAAGTCAAAATACTTTGTCCCATCTATTTTTTTACATACTTTAGCTTTTTGTACTTTACAATGCATTAATAATAATGCATTTGTGCTATTAAATTTTTCCATCATTATTTTATCATAATTCTGATTTACTCGCCACGATTCCAATACTCCTTTTTCAAATTGTTCAGGAGAAGTTTCTATATATTTATCTCCCTGTTTAACTTCTTTCAAACCAGGTCCATATTTACTATAAATTTTTGTTGGATCAGTTTTTATCATAGCCAATAAGTCAGGAAATGTATACGGATTCCCTTTTTCTGTTACATAATAACGATTAAAATAAGGATCAATTAAATACTTATCATCACGTAAAGTTACTACAACAACACTATGAGTTAATTGTGGCGCTGGTAAGCCATAATCATAAACAAAAGATTCACGACCATATTCTTGTACTATAAGATGATAATACAGAGCATGCATATAGCACCATCCAAATCTCTTTTTATTCACAAATTGCCAATACAATTGATTAACAGAATAATCTAAATCAATCCCACTATCCATAGAATGGGAAATTGTTTTATAGACAAAATCAGCTAATCTCACATAATCAGCCACATCATGTATCTTTGTTATTTTATTTAAACCAGGAATATTTTTTATATTTGACATATTTTTTCCAATAAAAATGTTAGCCATTTCTGAAATATACTCCTCCTGGAAATATCTCTATATTTATGTTATTTGTATTTGCCCATTTTATTATTCGAAAACATTCATTGAAACCTGCAAAATACTGCCCACTCTTATACTGTATCTTTGTTCGAGGGGAAATTTTATCCTGAACTATTTCAAAGGATTCACTTACAGGAGTTACATCATGAATAGAGAAGACACCATTCTTAACTAAAGGTACCCATAAATCAAGTAGTCTCTGTGACCATGGGCCTCGATGATCATGCATATCATAAAAAATAAATACTTTCTTTTCAGGGTCAATTATTTCTACAGGATCTACTGAATTAAAATCTTGAGTTATTAATTTTACTTTTCCTAAATTTAAATCATACTTTTTAATCAATTCTTTTTGTATATTAAATGTTGCCTTCCATTTCTCGTGGTCTAAATCAATTGAAGTAATAATAGACAAATCTTTCCCTAAATCAGTCAGTGCTTTTACTATAGAAAGAGTAGAAGCCCCATGATTGGTTCCCATTTCCACTACTTGATCTGGATTTTCTTTTTTACAAAGATTATAAATACCTGTACAGGTTTCCACTGATTGATTTGTGAATACATTACGATAATACTCTTTAAAGTACTTTTTAAAAACTGTTACCATTTGTTCAAAATAATCTTCCATATTACATATACCCCCATTCTTCCAACAAAGTTTTATGCCTATCGGTATATTGTTCAAGTAAACCATTAGAGAGATAATTTACCCAATCACCCACAATACCTTTTCTATAAAAAGCGGTATTATCCTCCTCACCGGCTTCTCGTCCACCTGATAAATTCTTGAATGAGTTTTTATCAAGTACATATTTTAATTTTTCTTCTTCAAATTTATAACCTGAATTATTTAAAAATTTAACTATTGAGCCATAATCATCATGAATCATATCTTCATATTTTAATAAAAAATGAGGTATTTTATTCTTACTTTCTATATAAGATTCATGAAAATCAGGATTCGGGCTTCCTTGTATTAATAAATTATTAAATTTAGATTCAAATTCTTCTTGAGTTAATACTCTTCTTTCTGGAGTATAATATGCAGCCGAAACACACATATCTCTAGGATCTCTTATAAGAATTATTATATTTACTAAACTGATAATAGGTAGAAGTTCTGTAATTGGCATATGCCCTGAATAAATCCTTCCTCCTGGCTCTCTCTTTTCTACCATCTTTATTTTCCAAATAGCTCCAGGTTCTGTTTTAAAGGGAATTTTATTTGGATTATATCCTTTCCAATCAAACCCAGTTTGTAAATCTAAAAGCTGAGCAAGAATAGGCCGAACCCAATGTGTACCACATCGACCTCCTGAACATATGAAAATTGATTTATTCATTTAATAACCTCTTCTCTAAATCAAATATTCTTTTTGAACGTGTTTTTATAAATTTCGCTGGACAACCTGCATAGACACTATTTTTATCTACGTCTTTTGTTACAAGGGACATGGCACCAATAGCTGACCCATCACCTATAACAACTCCTGGAAGAATAACAGTATTAGCCCCGATTATAACATGTTTACCTATAATAACTGGTTCTCTTATTATACCTGTGTATTTATCGGGAACAGTTGGATTAGTTAAAAACTTTCCTGAATAATCATCAGAAGAGGAGTAAATTCGAACTCCTTGTGACAAACCTGAAAAATCTTTCATTATAAGACCTGCAGTTCCACAGAGATGACAAAACGAACCTATATGAATATAAGAACCGAAAATCACTTCCTCTTTTGTGGCAATAATACAACAGTAACCATCGATTCGAACATTATCTCCTAGAGTGATTTTATCTAAGCCTATTATCGTGCAACTTTTATCAATCTGAACATTTTTACCGACACTTTTAAAACCGCCTTTTCTCAGATCCTCTTCAGTATAGTACGCAGATTCAAATAAATTCATTTATCACCTCAATTCATAGCCAAGATTCATCATTAGATTTTCGAAATATTTCTTGAAATATTCTTTTTTCCATCCTTCCCAGTTTTGCCATATCTCTTTATTCTGGTTACCTTCATTCCCATAACCTAAATTTTGTTTGATTTTTTCAATAAATTCATTTGAGAAATTAACTTCAAATAAATCTTCCATAGTGTCTTTTAAGAAAGGATTTCCATCTTTCAATGATATATTCAAATCTTCTAGTCGTATAATTTTCTCACCTTTTTTTTCATTATTTTCCCAAAAATCTATAAATTTATTATGAAAGAAATCCACATGTTTTTTAAAAGATATTTCATATGGATCATGATGGGCTATTTGCCTTAAATTTTCCTGACTCATATAAAAATCTATTATACCAATAGGATTTCTTAAAACTTGTACAACTTTAACAGAAGGACATTTTACTCTACATTCTCTTATAGATTCATGATCAAAACATTTTATTAACCCAATCGCATCTTCTTTTCTAATATCATATTGATATAAAAGAAAACTAGTTGCTATATGACACTGAGTTCTACTATTAAATAAAAATCCTTTAAGATCACGACTCCGTTGAGCTATTTTTACATCATAGTCAACATGAGGGTAATTTAGATTCTTCTTATTTATATCCGAATAATCATATCTTAACCTCAGTATCTGGTTTAATTCCTGAAACATTAATATGTTTTCATGCATATTAAATACCTTCATTAACCAGGCACCGCCACTGTTTCCCATATTTCTGACTAACACTATTCGTTTAGACATTCTTTTTAAATACCCTTACCCAAAATCGATCATCAAGTATATTAATCCCACCACAATTCATATCATAAATCTGTACCCAATTCCCGATCTTCTCAAACACCTCCTTATAATTACGAGGAAAATGTCTGTTACTCCAGGTAGTTTTTTCATCTTCAATTGTAATTATACATCTTTTGGCTACCCGAGCTATCTCAGAGAAAATGAAATCACTCTCATAATGAATGTGCTCTAAAACAGCCATTGTAAAGACCAAGTCATAGGCTTCATCGGAAAAAGATGTAATAATAGATTCAACCGGACAATTATAAATTCCTACACTTCCATATAATTCGGGATAATTTTTATGCATCACTTGAACAGCATTATCATTAATTTCTATCCCATTTAAATTGTTATAACCTGTTTCATATAGATAATGCAAATTCCTCCCGACATTACAACCAATCTCTAATATTTTTGCTTCTTTATGTAAATGCCTTTTAATTAATTCAACGAGATATCGGCTACGTTTTTCCCCACTCAAATAATGCTCAGGATCATTGTTCTCATTTTTATTAGTATTATCGTTTATAGGATTTTTCCAAAATTCTAATACTTGTTCTTTAGATAATTTTTCTTTTTCACTCATATCAGCATAGCCATAATTTTTCATGACAACCTTCTTTTGTAAAGTATTTCAGCTACTTCGAAATCATCCATTGTATCAATATCAGTAGCTTCAATTGAATTAATTTCATAAAGATCGGGATCTTTATCACCAAAATCCCAATATGCACCTAGTTTAAGAAATCTTTCACGTCTAAAAACAAAAACGGAACTAGTCTCGATGTAAAAAGGTTTTCTTAACTTAGTATTGAAAGTTCGAACATCATCATTCATTACTTTCTTCTCTGAATTCCAAATAGCATTACCACATCTTTTTACAGTTATTAAACCGTGATAATTAGGATCATGGAGTTTTGAACATAGCTCTACCATGATATTTTTCAAAGTCTCTGTCTTCATCAAAGGACAACACGCAGTTGCCATAAAAATGAAATCTTCTTTCATCTCATTTAAATAACTATGGATAACTGGAGAAGTTTCCCCATTAGCAGACTCTTCACTTCTATGAAGATATTTAAATCCCCTTTTTTTAGCTATGTTAATAAATTCTTCTTCATAGGCAACAACATAAACCAAATGTTTGAAACATTCGATTTTATCCAAATAGATCTCAAATAAACTTCTCCCTGCAAAAGGTCTTAACATTTTATTTTTTACTCTTTGACTGTTCTTTCTTACTGGCAATGTAAATGCGATAGTTTTCATATTTTACCCTATAATATTTATTATCCTTTCTAATCCTTTACCATCACAAATAGAACGACCTATCTCAGATCTTTGTTCTCTATCCGATCTATCAGCTAAAAATTTTATAGCATCAGACAAATAACCAACTTCAGCAGTATTATTCCAAAAGCCTCCAAGATGAACTGAAAAACCTTTGTCACTCATAAACGCCCCATGGCCCTCCTGAACTTTACCCGTCGAAAAACTTATACAGGGTAAACCAGCTACAGCAGCCTCGAACAACACATTTCCTGCAGTACATATCATTAAATCATATTCTTCATATAATGAAGCAACACTATCCACATTTAAAATTATCTCAGCATGTTTCTCAAGTTTACTGATCCAATCTTTTGGATAAGCATTAGATAATTTAACTGTGATGTCATAACCCAGATCCTTAATAACTCTAACTATTTGTCCTGGCATATCCCAAGGATCGATTCCACTTGTCATAATTAATATTTTTTCTAAATTACCAAATTCTTTCTCTATTTTAGAAATGCTGGGATCCATCGGGATATAATCTAGCCCAACATAATAACCCGTTCCTCTATACCAGGATTTCTGTTGTTTATAATTTAAAGCAAAAATGATATCAGCATCACAATGTATCATTTCCGGACCATCATAAAAAACTATTTTAGTTCGAGGAAAATCATAATCCTCAAAACCTTCCACTAAATCAATTATCAAAGTATCCATTGTATCCATTAAAATCTTATTTGAAAGTGGAAGTCCCATTGATTTAACTATGTTCCGTTCTCTTTTTACAAAAAAAGAAACTTCGTGGTCCAATTTCATGAGTTCTTCATAAATAAGTTTCTGCCTAGATATATGACCCATGCCCATTACCGGTCCACAATCACATCGAATTCCTATTTTACTCATATAAATTCTCCGTTAAAACGGGATCATCCTCATTAAAATTCTTCTTTACTTTTTTACCAAGAACAGAAAAATAGTAAGTCTGGTTAACGGCCCCTTTCAACGGTCTTCGTACAATGATATCATCTCTGGTTATTTTCTGCCCTTTAAACACTTCTTTTTTAAACCATATGCCTCTTTTCATGGCATCACGAGATACTGCTTCTTTTTTATCTACGTATTTTCTTTCTTCTCCTATTATCTGATCGACATTCTTGATAGCATCGACATATTTATCAAATTCATCAATAGGAAAAGAATAAGCATGATCAAAACCGGGCATTGTTCTATCAGGAGTTACATGCTTTTCAAAAATGGTACAACCCATAGCTCGGGCTATACCCACCACTTCAGTCCCCAATGTATGATCCGAATATCCTATATTAAATAAACCCCACTTCTTTTTTAAGACTCTTATCATGTCTAGAGAAGCTCGGTATATCGGTGTAGGGTAAACACTTGTACAATGTAAAAGATCAATATTAAATCCTCCATCAATAAGGATGTCAATGGAAACACCAATTTCATTCAATGTTGACATACCTGTAGCCATTATAACTCGATGAATTTTGTTATGACGTTGTACAATATCTGACATCAATTGTAAATTACCACAATCACAACTGGCTATTTTTATTTCCTTTACTCCTATACTAAGAAGAGCATCCAAAGACTCAACGCAAAAAGGAGTGCAAAGATACCGCAAACCTATTTCTTCGCAGATCTTTTTTAATCTGACATGCTCTTCAAGAGCAATTTCCAAATTTTTTATAAGGCCATGTACTTCAGTATTCTTTTCTACTAAATTATCAGCTTTAAAAAGCTGAAATTTAACTGCAGTCGCTCCTTTGTCTGCTAGTGTATGTATCAAATCCTCAATATTTTCAAGAACTTTACCATTAGGATCGACATGATTAGTTCCGAACTCAGCTATGATTTCCAAATTTTTCATACTTCGTCCTCCTATCATTCCCATTCATACATATACAATTTCATTATTTCCTGGAAATACTTCAGAAAAATATCTTTCTTCCAATCTTCCCATGATTTCCAAATATCAAAATGATCTCTATTCTCTTCAAGCCCTCCCATATTAATAACTTTTTTTGTATGTTTCGGTTGCCAGTCAACTTTCAGCGCTTTTTTCATTACATCTTCAAAATACGGAGTTCTTTCCCGTAAAGACTTTTTTAAATCCTCTAATTTAACAACAGGCCACTTATGAGCATTCTTCGTATAGGAATTATATATTGAGGCATAAAAATCCACATGAGCTTCAAAAATCTTTTCAGGTGTGTCTAGTTTGTCAAACAAACCTCTCTGTTCACACTCAGCCATTTTATGGCCTGTCTTAAAACCCACCACACCTACAGGATGTCTGAACATCTGCATGATAGACCCACCAGTTCTTTCAGCCAATCCTATTAACCGATGATCAAAAGCTTTTATTAATCCGATGGTTTTTTTCTTATTTTCTTCATACTGTTTCATGAAAAAAGCATATACCCTGTCGAACTGAACTGGTGTCTCAAGATGATCTACTTTTAAAAGGTGATTTGCTTCTTGCCATATCTGAACATCTTCGTGAGTATTACAAATATCTTCGAAATACTTCCCACCACTATTTCCCATATTAAACATCAAAAGGATATGTTTTTTCATTCACTATTCTCCAAATTATTTATTTCATCCACTACTTTATCGATTATCTCTTCATCAAGAGATAAATAAGATGGCAAACAAAAAAGACTGTTATATAATTTCTCTGAAACCGGGTATTCATCCTCACCATATTTTTTAAGAAAATCCATCATATGAAAAGGGGTATAAATAGGACGAGTCTCTATGCTTTTGTAATCCAGATTCCAAACAGCTTCATAAGGATTAAATTTTTTTACTTTATAAACATTCAACCAATAATTGGATTTTTCCTTATAAGTTATTATGTCTAACTTCTTTTTATAGGTCTCATGAATAAATTTTTTCTTATCAATAAAAGAGTCTAATTTTTTTAATTGAGCACAACCTATCGCAGCATGGATATTACTGATTCTATAATTATACCCCATCTCTATATGAGAAAAAGGATTTAAAATGTCTTTCGCTTGATTAAGAAGATTTCGTACTCTCTGACTCATTCCACGATCTGAAGTTAAAAGAGTGCCTCCACCACCTGTGGTGATAATTTTATTCCCATTAAATGAATAGACACCAAACTTTCCAAATGTTCCCAAAGCTTTGCCATTCATAGTACAACCTACTGCCTGAGCAGCATCTTCAATGACATCAACTTTATACGCACTAGCTATATCTAATATCTTTTCAATGTCACCGTATCCCCCACAAAGATGAGATACCATTATAGCTTTAGTTCGAGGAGTTATGAGATCGATTATTTCTTCAGGATCAATGGAAAGCTCGTATTCAGGATCACCTACATCGCACAAAACTGGGGTAGCACCCATATATAAAACAGAATTTATAGTCGAAACAAAAGACATATTAGGAACAATTACTTCATCTCCTGGACCTATACCCATAGCATGTAGACCTAATTGCAAAGCTGCTGTTCCAGAAGAGCATAAAACAACAGGAGAATTTATCCTTTCACTTAATTCTTTTTCAAATTGATTTAAATAATTTCCACAGGTCAATTCTCCAGTATTAAGAGCCTTATTTACTTCTGCCTTTTCCTCTTCCCCTATATGAGGTATGTGTAAAAATATACTAGACATGATAAAAATCTTTACTTTCTTTGTTTTCTCGTTGCCAATCGTAGATCAAATATTCCAACCCTTTTTTAAAAGGCCATTTAATATCCCATCCCAATTCTTTTTTTGCTTTTTCATTATTACAAACAAGAACTCTTACCTCACTCTTCGGAGGTCGCATTCTCTCTGGTTCCGATTCAATTTTTAAAACTTTACCTAATATATTGCCTACGTCATCCACAATACTTCTTATTGACCTTTTTTTGCCATAACCTATATTATAAGTCTCTCCAGATTTTCCCCTCTCAGCGGCCTTTATAAAGCCTTCTACAGTATCATCCACAAAAATGAAATCTCTCATGGTACTTGGATCTCCAAGTTTTATAACATCATCTTTACATGCCTGACTGATAATAGTGGGAATAACAGCTCTTAAAGATTGACGTGTTCCAAAAGTATTGAATGGTCTTACTATAATAACGGGCAAATCGAAGGAAAGATAATAACTCTTTGCTAAACTATCTCCAGCACTTTTTGTAGCTGAATATGGACTCTGTGTTTGGATAGGATGTTTTTCATCAATAGGTTCATAAAGGGCTGTACCATATACCTCAGAAGTTGATGTATGAATATAAGTAGCTCCATTTTCCCGACAAACCTGAAGCATGTTTAAAGTACCGTTTATATTGGTATCGACATATGAACGAGGAGCTACATAGGAATAAGGGATACCTATCAAAGCAGCTAAATGGAAAATAATATCCATGTTTTTATATCTCATCATTTGTTCCGGATCCCGAACATCACCCAACTCTACTCTAATATCTTTGATTACAGAACGATGAAATGTGTCTAACCAGCCCCAAGAACCATTTGCATTATATTTTACCAGTGCTGTAACATCATACCCATATTCCATGAGCCGTTTTACTAAATGAGATCCTATAAATCCTCCTGCACCAGTAACTAAAACTTTTTTACTCATTCATCTATCTCCTTTAACAACATGAAAGCTTCCGCAGCTTTGAAACCAGATGTTGAACCTCTTAATGTTGCCAGGGCTCTGATATTCTCCTCACTACGAGGAAAAGGAGGCATAGCAATTTCACTAGCATAGCATTTCATAGCCTCTATCTTTTTATCAATGTGATCTTCAATATTGACAAAAACATTAGGGATAAAAGAAGGACCGGGTCTAATAATAAAATCTGTTTCAGATATAGTTTCATAGGCTAGTATTCTTTTCAAAGTAGGTATTCTGAACCATTTTGTACACGAAGAAACCGCATCAAAAACAACTTGATGATCAGTATGAATATCATACGGGAAAGGAACATAAATAATATCGGGACCCACTAATTTAAATGTGTCCATTAGTTTACCAATTATTTCTGATATATCTATAGAACCAATATGAGTAACAGGGAAACCCAAATCGAAGATAGTCTTAAATTCAAAAATCTCGTTGGCATTATCTATTTCTTTGTATTTATTATTGATATGCTCTTCACTGTATTCAGAACCTGCTGTAGTAACAAGAACCAAATAAATATCATCTGAGGCATCCCGATGCTTCAAGAGTGTACCACCACATCCCAGAGTCTCATCATCAGGATGAGGTGCAATGGCAATAATTTTCATAAATAAGTTCCGATCTCAGGCAGAGGATCAAATTCATGATCATAGATACACATAACTCCATCCCCGCACTTTATATAGATTTCATTTTTATTTCTATTTAAATCGATTATTTTACCTGGTTCAATATCATCTAATCCTTTATACATTATTCTAACTTTCCAGATCTTTATATCCCTATTGTTAAATTCACAATGAGCCCCTACATAAGGACAAGTCAAAGCCCGGACTAAATTATGAATGGAAAAACAACTCATACGCCAATCAATATATCCATCAGCTTTTGACCTTTTTCTCCACCATGTAGCTTTACTCATATCTTGTTTAACAACTATATATTCTCCTTTCTCCAAAAGAGGAGAAAATGTTTTTAATTGCTTTCCTGCAGTCACTGTGATCTTCTGATAGAGAATACTAGCATCATCATCAAAATTTATATTTACAGGGATTTGATCTAGAATATCCCCAGAATCCACCCCAGGATCTATAAAGAAAAAAGTTGAAGCAGTATACTCCAATCCTAAAGCTAACGCCCATATTACTGGATGTCGCCCTCTATTCTTAGGAAGCATTGTAGGATGATGTCCTATGACTCCTATTTTAGGAATTTCTATAAGTTCAGCTTTTAATAAATGGGACCAACCAAAACAAAAGATCACATCAGGAAATTTTAATTCAACCCAACTATTGAGTCCACTTTCCGATTTTAATTGATCGTATAAAAGATAAGAAATATTATGTTCCTGGGCTAAAGGGGCCAAAGAACAGAAATCTGTATTAAAATTGGATTCTGATTTTGTCACGATACCCACTATTTCAAGGCACTCTATTTCTAAAGCATATTCCAACATTGCTTTACTGAAATTGACGCAACCAATAAATACAACTCTCACTTTATCCTCTTATTTTTTTACTGTTAACAATTCCTTGACCTTATTATATTCTTCAATAGTTCCTATATCAATCCAGATATCTAGATCATCCATTAAATAAAATCCAGCTTTTTTATTCTTTTCAATAACCGCTTCAGCTAAATGATTCATATTAAAAAAATGTTCTTTAGGTATATATTTTACAATCTCTGGTTTGAATACATAGATACCACAACTTATGTAATGAGTAAACTCAGGTTTTTCAACCCAGGAAGTTATCCTGTCATCTTCTTTTACAATAACACCATAATCTGTTTTTAATAATTGCTCCCTACAACATATTAATAGATCTGATTTAGATCTTCTAAATTCTACAAAGAGATCTCTAAAATCAAGACTGGTATAAACATCTCCATTTATAACCAAAAAAGGTTCTTCAATATCAACCATACTAATTGAACCTGCGGTCCCCATCGAATAAGGTTCTTTTATATAAGTGATATTAATCCCAAATTTAGATCCATCACCGAAATAATCACAGATTACTTTCGAGAGATAATTTACACTTAAATAGAAATGAGTTATACCAAAACTATGAAGTCTCTCTATCATTAAACGTAAGAGAGGAATACCGTTAACCTCTAACATTGCTTTAGGAGTCATTTCTGTATAAGGTCTTAACCGAGTACCCTCTCCACCAGCCATTATAACTGCTTTTGTTATTAATTCCATAAGCTATTTTCTAAAGGGATAAATTTGTTTAATTTGATCACTTATCCAAGCATAAGTCTTTTCCATACCATAATGTAAAGGTTTTGAAGGTCTCCATCCAACCTTTTCTTCATATAAATTATTATCTGAATTACGGCCCATAACTCCTACAGGACCTTCCACATTTTTGATAGTAAGTTTTTTACCACTAATATCTATGGCCATTTTCGCAAGATCGTTTATTGAAATCATTTCTTCAGAACCTATATTTACAGGGCCTAAAAAATCTGATTCCATGAAACGACGTACTGCTTCAATACATTCCTCTATATAAAGGAAAGAACGTGTTTGAGTACCAGGTCCCCACACTTCGATTACATCACCATCTTTAGCCATAGCTACTTTACGATTCAATGCAGCAGGAGCTTTTTCTCTTCCACCTTGCCATGTTCCCAAAACTCCAAAAATATTATGAAATCTTGCCACACGAACATCCAGTCCATAATTTTTGTTATAAGCTAAATAAAGATGTTCTGAGAAAAGTTTTTCCCACCCGTATTCACTATCGGGAGCTGCAGGATAAGCAGAATCCTCAGAAAGTAAAGGATTATCCGGATCGGTTTGATTATGAGCAGGATACATGCACGCTGAAGAGGAATAAAATATCTTCTTTACTCCTTGTATTCGGCAAGCTTCAGCCATATTTAAATTTATCTTCGCAGAATTATGCATGATATCAGCATCATTCTCACCAGTAAAAACAAATCCTGCACCACCCATGTCAGCAGCTAATGTATAACATTCATCAATATCAGCGCATGAAGTAAGACAATTTTGCATTATTCTCAAATCTTTAAGATAAAATTCATCTGCATCAGTCTTCTTATATTCATGCTCTTTAATATCAACTCCACGAACCCAATAGCCCTCCTCTTTCAATCGAGTGACTAAATGGCCTCCAATAAAACCGCCTGCTCCAGTAACCAATATACGTTTCATACAATCTCCTTTCAATATCTATATGTAAATTTAAATTAGCCAAATTATGCCGTCTTTTTCGACCTCATCTGTAAACGTGAGACCCCATGTTTTTTTATTCATTTTGTAATTACATTTTTGAAAATCCCAATTCACATCACCTACTCTAGCTCGACATTTTCCATTAGACCAGGAGCTAGGATGTCTCCAATGTGTCATAGATCCTATGTTTCGAACTTCATACCCTCTTTTATTAGAAAGCAAATAAACTATCTGAGCATCTTTATGTAATCTCTGCCACGGGTATTCCTCGCAATAACCAGTAGTTTTATACCATAGATCCCGATGCATTAAAAGAAAATCACCCGCTGCATTCATAGGACCTTGATTTGTTTCAAGCTTAAATTTTGGATGAAGGGGGAAACTTACATTAAGATAATCTGGTCGGATATCAATTCGAGTAGCACGATAAAGGACATTTTTTTCCAAATGCATATTCATACAATGAACTAGATCTGGACAAAAAATTACATCTGAATTTGTACAAATAATAAATTCACCTGTAGCCTTACGTATTCCGATATTTTTTGGAGGGTATTCAAGAAAACCATCAATGTTACAATAATATTTATGATATTTAGGATGAACTACATAATATTTAACTCGATCTCCAAAAGTCCTTTTTAATTTTGAACATGTTAATGGGCGGTCTAAATAAGGATTCCATTCTACAAAAATGAATTCAGCGTCTGGAAGGGATTTTATATTTCTTCTTAAAGCGATGGTTAAACGTTCATTAAAATTTTGGTCATAATTGTCATTTCGTCCAGTGACAATAAAGCTTAATCTCGGCATCTTTTTTATTCCTATTTATTATTTTATTGAATAGTCTCAATGAGACTTCTTATATCTAATTTTTACGATTGATAATTTTTCCCTAGTTGTTTTACCTCTACTTTTTTGCCTCTATTAGTTGCTCTGTCATAAGGTAATACTCCCCATGAGTCAAGAATAATAGAACTCTTTTTCATTCTTTTTATTACTTCTTGATGATTCAAACTAAAGAACTGTTTCCAAGGAGTAGCTATAAAACAAACGGAAGTACCATCTATACAATCATATTCAGAAGAGGCATAATAAATATTATCATAACCTTCTAATTCTCTTTTTGCATTTTCCATAGCAACCGGATCAAAAACTTTTATATTCATTCCTTTTTCCCAAAGAGTTTTTATAACTGAAATAGATACAGATTCTTCAATCACAGGAGTATCTTCCTTATAGGATAAACCAAGTATAGCTAATTCTTTTGTGTTCTTTTCTTCCATGTACCCCAATAAAAGATTGCATATTCTTTCTGTTTTATGATAGTTGTTTATTGCATCTGTCATCTCACAGAAATAATTTGTAGTGCCAAAGAACCTTGCAGAATGGGCGAGGGCTCGATTATCACGCGGAAAACATGGTCCGCTGTACCCCAAACCACCTTTGAGATATTTTTGACCCACCCGACTATCAGCTCCTACAGCACTTAAGACTTTATTAGAATCACCGCCAGGTAAATTCTCACATATCTCCGCGATTATGTTCGCAAAAGTAATTTTCAAAGTACAGTAGGCATTAAGAGAAATTTTCGCCAGTTCAGCATTAAAGAAATTCATCCTATGAAAAGTAGGATTACTATCTATAAGTTTCAGGTGTATGTCTTGAATGATATCTCCTGACTTCTCATCGTACTCACCGATAAGGATCATGTCAGGGTTTAAAAAATCGCTGACAATTTTACCGAGTGCTATGAAATCAGGATTATAAACAACACCGAAATCCTTTCCTAGTTCTTTCCCTGACTCCCGAGCAATCTCATAAGAAATTCGAAGACTGTCTCCAGGAAGAACAGTAGAAGTAATTACAATTAAATGATAAGAGTTCTTTTTTGTCAAAGCTTTCGCAACTTCCATTGTAGCATTTTCAACATATTCTGTCGAAAAAGACCCATCTTCCTTACTGGGAGTAGGAACTATTACAAAACTTACATCACTATTTAAAACAGCATTTTCACAATCAGATGTTACTCTTATCCTTTCTGCATTATCACTTATCATCTCTTCTACAAAAGGTTCATCGATAGGACTCCGACCTCGTAGAATAGTTTCAATAGTTAATTCATTAACATCAACCCCTATAACTTCCCATCCTTTATGAGCAAAACATACCATCATTGTACAGCCCAATTTACCTAATCCTATAACCGATAATTTTTGTTCCATACAGCCTCTTTTTATTCCTAAGATTTTCTATGCTTTTAAAACGGTTAACTATTAATAGATAATCGAATTTATTCATAAATATTTCTTGTATAACTCTACCTAATTAGAAGCTAATATTAAATGATTATTAAACTGAAGAGCCACAAAGAGACACTGAAATACCCTTTGAATTAAAGGAAATTTGAAATTTAGAAATGCATTATATTATCTTTAATTTTTGATCGGCTATAAAATTTATTGGGTGGGAATATGCCTCATATAAATATCGATAAAAGTACGATACATCTTACCGAAAAAACATTAAGAGAACTTCTTAGAGCAGTTAAAAAATCGAAGGAGAATAATAAAAGAAGAGTTAGAATAGAGAGTGATTTTTCTGGTATCTCTTTTGAAATAACAAATGATATGGAATTAAATCCCCAGGAATCCCTGGGATATAACAAAGTATATGTTAAAAATGAACCTAAAACATCTATAAAGGTACAACGAAAACTTTCAAAAAAAGAAGCAATGCCAGAATGGTATGAACTTAAATAATTCCATCTGAAGATTTTGGTAGTTTCCATTTTCTCATAGCAGCAATACGCTCTTTATCAAAAGTATCATCTTTCCAACCACACTTACAAAAATACCCACCAAAATATGTATTGAATGGTACCAATTCCCCACATCGAGGACAAAGTTTATATGCTTCCATAATCTATATATTTGTTTATATCTTTTTTAACAATTTCAAAAATTTCATCTATAGGTTTCTCACTATTAATAAGATGTATTCGATCAGAATGAATTTCAGCTAGAGAAAAAAAACCCTGTCGTACTTTACTAAAAAATTCAAGAGAATTTTGCTCAAGCCGATCCGGAGCTTTACCGGTCTTCTTTAATCTCTCACTAGCACATTTAAGACTCACATCAAAAATAAAGGTCCTTGTTGGCTGCAACCCATCAGTAGAGAAATTATTTAAAACTTCTAAAGTCTCTCTTAAAAAACCACGACCAAATCCTTGATAAGCAAATGTAGCTTCCTGAAAACGATCACAAAGCACAATTTTACCTTGCTCCATTGCCGGGATTATCTTTTCTTCCACATGTTGTGCTCTAGAAGCAAGGTATAATAAAACTTCAGCTCGATCTTTAATATCATTCTGTGGGGATAATATTATTTCTCTGACTTTCTCTGCTAGTGGTGTACCTCCCGGTTCTCGGGTCACTATATGAGGGATATTTTTAGTTTTAAGATATTCTGTAGATAATCTTAATTGAGTACTTTTGCCACAACCATCAATACCTTCAAAAGTAAAAAATAGCCCTTTTTTCATTTTAATCGATTTGATAGATGGTATAACCATAATTCTTTTTCTGAAATCTTTTATCAAAATGTCCATTTAAATAATGTAAATAGCAGTCTTTACATAAACCCACTTCTTTACCATGATACTCAAAAAAATGTTCTGGTTTTGATGGGCAATAATTATTATGACCATCAGAAACTGAACATGTTGGTTTTACGAATTCCCCTAAATATTCCTGTCTATAATCTTTAGGGGACCATTTTTCCATCATCGCTAACCGACTATTGTTACCCAAAATAATGTCATACCTATTCATAACTACACTTCGAAATAAATTAACCAATTAGCGGGTAAATTTGAATCCTGATAAGTATGGTATTCCAATGAAAAATTCTTTTTATTACCCCACATTTTTCTTATTAAATTTTCAGTAGGTGTCCATAAATGCTGGGTATTATCTTCATGTTTCTGATCCGGGAGTGATATGAAAAGACCCTTTGTAGCAAGACTTTTCATTTTTTGTATATACTCAGGGACAAGTTTTAAATCAATATGTTCCAAAGTCTCCAAACATATCACTAAATCAAATTTCTGGTCTATCTCAATCTCTTCAAAAAAACCCTGATAAATTGTATAATCAAGTTGTTTAACTTCTGCATATTTTCGAGCAGCTTGAACAAGAGGTTCCATCAACTCAACTCCAGTTAATTTAAATCCTTGTTCTATAAGAAGAAAATCAATCCACCCATCAAAACAACCCACATCCAATGCACTACATGAATTTGATGAAACGAAAGCATTAAGTGTTTTATAATAATGAAAACGATCTCTCTCATTATTTAAATGGCTGTGAGGATCTGGCATATAATTAGAACTTATTTTCATTTCATGAACTAGCACTCGATCTTTCTTGTATTCTTTTTCATCTATAATTTTTGCTTCTACTTTTTGATCACTTTTTTCAAACAATTTCTTCCAATTTTTAGCCACTTGTTCCCAAGAATATTTCTCCGTATTTTTTAAACCTTTCTCAATCCAGTGTTCTCTATATTCTTTATCTGTTAAAACTTTTATACACTCATCTACAAATTTTAATCGATAATCTCGTGTATAAGATTCTCCTTTCATGCCATTTCCTATTAGAATTCCTGAGTCACCTACTGTTGTCTGTAAAGCAGCGTAATTCGTTGCTAATACAGGGATTCTGGCTCTTTGAGCCTCAATAGCAGTGATGCAAAAAACTTCTTCAAAATCCGTCGGATAGGCCCAAAGAGAACATTCTAATTGCGCTTCAGCTAGCTCCTTCTGACCAACTCGGCCATGATAAAATACCCCAGGTTGTTCCATATCCTTTTTTATTTTATTCATTCTATCTATCTCAATCTGGTTTTTTCTCATCTTCACTGCCTTTTCCCAATTGTTAAATCCATAATAAATATGGAGTTCAAGTTCTGGAATTTTTTCCTTAATAAAGGGAAATAGGTAAAGGAGTGTATCAAGACCTCGATCCGGGGAAGAACTGTAAAACATTTTATAAGGATGTCTTTCAATATTTTTGTTATCATAACGATTAAAATCTATCCCATTAGAAGTCAACGCCAATTTTGATTCATCTTGGATTCCATGGTGACCTTTAAAAAAATCCCAATGCCATTTACTAAGTACACAAAATTTATCTACTTTATCAAGGAATAATTGATCTCTAGCAGAAAGTAACCAGACATCGTGAACCATTATAAATATTTTTCCAGCTCTTAAAGGATGATGTAAAGGATCGGTTGTTCTACTTATAATTGCGTAATCGGCATAGTTACCATCACACCATTTCGAAAATTCTCCATAATGAAGATATTGAATCCCATCTTCCCACATTTCCTTTTCCGGGGAATCATTAAAACTGATTACTCTATAACCCAATTTATTTAACTCACGACAAACATTTATCTGCCAAACTTCACTACCACCAATACCCCCCTGTTCAAGAGACTTATAACTCCATCTCTCCCAACTGGCACCGGAATAGATTATTACTGTTGGTTTTGAATACTTGATCTTTAAATATTCTTGAGTCTCCTCATCAGCTTTCTGATAAGTGCCCTTATCTTCCTGCTCCAGTAATTTCCTACTTACAGCTCCGAAATGAAATACAAAACTTTTATAGGTCTGTTTTATTTTATACCCTAACTTCATAATCCTGTTACAATAATCAACATCCTCTCCCGAATTTGTAAAGGACTCATCTAAAAAACCTACTTCTTCTATTACTGACCGAGGAATTAAAGTAGCATAAAATGCAACCCATTTTCGTTCAGGTTCTTCTAAAAAAGGAGATTCATAATTATATATCTGAGAAATAATAGGCTCAATTTGTTCAAAAGTATTTGAACCAGGCAGTAATTCTACTCCACCAATATTGATATCATGATTATGGAGCCAGGATTTATCACAATTACTTAAAGGTCCTACTGCACCCACATCTTCAGTACAGGCATATTTCAAATTCATAAGCCATCCTTTACTGACAATAACATCATCATTTAATAGAACGACTAAATCAGAATCACCTGCTTTAATCCCGACATTCATGGCTTGGGCAAAATTAAGTCTGTCTTTTTTTATGTAAGTTACATTTACCAATTGAGAACAATAGTTATGCAATTCCTCATCAGTTCCATTATTTACAATTATAATATTGTACGGCACTAACGTACACTCCAGAATACTCTCAATACATAACTTCAAGCCACGAAGATTTTTATATGTAGGTATGATTATATCTGTAATAAGAACTTTATTCGATTCAGTATCTTTTTTTATTGGTACATCTTTCTCTAATAATTCTAGCCACTTATTTCCTATGACATTTATCGAAAAATCTTCAACAGCTTCTAGAGCCTTCTCACTCATCTGTTTACGAAAAGAAGGATTATCTCTAAGCAATTTTAAACATTCCTCCCATTCTTCCGGGACATCAGCTAGAAGAAATGAACCAGGATGTTTTTTAGCCACATCTAAATATGCAGGTAAAGGAGAACATATGACAGGTTTACCCATTGACATTGATTGTATTAATCGATTTGCACTCTTTGCAGGTTGTTTTTTATAATTAGCTGGAGCTATAACTATATCAGCTTTTTTTAAATGATTGAACCAGTTATCCTTTTCCCATTTAATATCTGCGTTATCATGTTCATGAATCGTGAATAAAGTCATTCCTAGCTTTTCTATAACTGGCCGAAGATCCTCAGCCATCCAACTATTACCCCCATATCCGACCCATCCAACTTTTAATTGCTCTGCCATATTTCAATTATCTTCCTTTACTATTTAAGTGCTTTTTCAAAACATTCTTGCATGAAACTATCAAGACCATACTTATTTTCTTCTGTAAATTCTTCTTTTGCAGCTTCCATTAATATTTTATAATGTTCAATAATACGCCTCTTATGATCACCCTGTGTCACTATCTTTCTACAAAGCCGTTTTAAAAACCATCTTTCAAACCTATTCATGTCCCAGTTCAAGATTATCTCCTAACCCTACATGTTTTAAAACCTCTATGATATAATCTCTCATATTCCGGGTATAACTTCTGTCTTCACATAACTTTTCGAATTCTTCTTTATCTACCGATTCTGCTATAAGACAATACATCTCACAATCTTGTCTTACAGAAGTCCACTTCATAGCATATTCAGTGACATAATCCTTTGGATATTTATTGTCATCCATTACATCTTTTATCTTTTTTGTAATAAGGGGGAGATCTTTATGAAGTTTCTTATTGAATTTTTTTAAAGCATCCTCTGCTTTATCTTTCGTTTTAACGATAGGATTTAATATATCCATACCTTTTCGCCATGCCTCATCAATAATCTTTTGTTTCTCGGCAGCTTTTTCAGGTAATTGGGATCCGATATACTTCTGATTTGCCATACAATTTAAAAGGTGCTCAAAAAATTCAGCATCAATCTCTATTGTACGATTCACTTGACCCCCTTTAAATTATTCATTCCTCGGGATTTTCCCCAGGCAAGAAGAGCCCATACGGTGATAATTACAGTTATTATTTGTAATATTAGATTAAAGACCAGCATAATAGATCCGAATGAAATGTAACTCTCAGGGCTGAAATTTTGTAAATCAAAAAATCTATTTACAAACCAACCTATTGACCATGCCAACCCTACCCAGGCTCCCACCATAAACGCTATAATAAGTATAGCAATAAGGACCCATTTTAATCCTTTAAAAAGTTCTTTATGAAGTTTACCCATATTATTCCTATCTAATAAAGGAAGTGTAGTTGTCAACTAAAACTAAAAAAGAACAATGATATTCGACTCAACTGAAAACTAAAAACTTGTAAAACCTAAGACGATTATTAAGAAAATATCAATATCTTTATACCATGTATTTTTTATAAATTATAAAAAAGCTCAATCGGAACTGAACTAAATTATAACCTATTCATCGGACAACTACACTTTTTATTTATTCAAATAATTTTAAATCTATTTCTGTAAATTCTACATTAGTTGTAGCATTAAAATCGTCCAATAGATCTGTCAAATCATTAATAGCTTTTTGACATTCAGAAATTTTATCATTCTTTTCTTTTATAGTCAATTGTGATTTAAATTCAGCATTTTTATCTGAATAATCATTTAAACTATTAAAACCCGATTTAGGTTCAAGTTCTTTTAAATATTCCATATAACTCTTAAGTTCACCCAAATTCACAATAACAGAAAACATATTATTATCAATATTTGCTTTCATAATAATACTTTTCAAATTTATAATCATCGTAATTTTATGAAGTAATTCTTTCTCTAAATCCTTATAGGATTCAACAAAATCTTCATTATCTTCTAGGGTATTTAAACAACGGCTCATGCGTTTCTTTAATTCGCGTACTTCCCCTTTCAACCGGGCAATTTTTTTCATTGCTTTTACAATTTTCATAACATTCCTCCAGTTATTTTTCGAAACCGAAAGCAGACAACATATTAAGATCTAATTTGTAATCCCTGGATTCATCAATATTATCATAGGTTAATTGAAGACGTCTCTTTTCTTCTTTCAATCTATTAATACCTTCTTTTAATGATTCCAGTTTATTGATATATTTTTTTAAAAGATTATTAAGTGTATTTAATCTACTATATGCTTTATCTCCTGGATCAGTCCCCATATGAAGAATAGAATCAGGGTTATCAGTACCTATTCCTATATTACCATCACTTCCATAACCTATACCGTGAACAGGTTCTCCCTGAATCCCCGTTTCTCCCATAAGACCTGTTGAACCCTGAATACCTCTGGCACCTTTAATAACAGCTCTATCTTTTATAAGTAAATTATCTATCTCATCAAATTTATTTTTAATATCATCAAAACCTTTTTCAAATTCAATCGCTTTCTCTTTTGTTGCATTAAACACACTAAGATCAAATTCATAAGTAATATCATTGGCTCTTTTTATTTTTTCTTCAATTTCCTTTTTAATAGGCAATAATAGAGCCTTTTTTTCGTCTTCTTTTGTTTGATGAAATTCCTTTAAAGATTTTAGTTCTTTCTCTTTCTCTTCCACAAATGATTCAGTCTTACCACATACTGATTCATATTCTTTGATTTTATTATCTATTGATTTGAGTCTATCATAAATAGAACTTTTAATTTCTTTACCCTTTTTTTCAAATAGAATACCTATAATACTTCCCTGTAGACTTTTTACCGAATTAACAGGATCACTAGCACTAATACAAATTTGAGGAATATACTCACTCATTTCAATCTCCTTTACACATCAAAGTTAAATGAATAGTGCCATATATAGGTCTATCTATTCGAACCACTATTGTTTTTTAATAATCTCAAATGAGATATCATTTATATTTGAACGCTCTATTACTACTTCCAGACCAGGGGCAATTAATTTATACAATTTCTTTTTCTTATTCTCAAATACAACTTTACAATTCTCAGTCTTCGTAGCTCCATATTTCTGATCCCAAACTACTTTTACTAGTTCATCTTCACCGGCTGTTTTTATAGGTTCCCATTCATTTACTTCAATTTTTTTATCTTCAGATACATGAAGATTGGTAAGATTTATTCCACTGTTATGAGTTATTGTAACTATAATAATTATTGCCAGAATAGCTACTATTACACTCAGACTTATTACTGTGGCCTTTTTCATATTTTGTTCTCCGGAAAAGGTTCATAGGTTTCTTCATTCATTAATTTATAGCTAAACGGTTTACCGTAACCATCTTTACGAGGATCCAAATCTATCTCTTCTTTTTTATAACCCCAATTTTCACATTGTCCTGCATGATAACAAAAAATATTCCGACAAAACGCTACTTTATAATTTCGTAATTTTACCTGTTCACATACCTGAGCATCATCACCATATGCTCCTAGTACAGGACGGAATTCTGATATAGGAAACGCTTTTCTACGAACTAATTTAAAAGTGTTTCCAACAGCTTTACAATAAACGATATCATCCTTTAAATTAGCAAGATCAGGTTCCTGAAGCCACTGAGGGGGTATCTGAGGGACAAGAAAGGCTAGTTCAGGATGAGCATCCATAATTTTAATCATCTGGGATAGCCAATCAGGAGAGAGTTTAGGCGGATAGACATCATTATCTGTACATATATAATATTTACAAAAATCCTCCACCATCATATGAAAAATACCTTTATTATAAAGACATCCGGTATTCCGAGAATCAAGATGTAATGATGCTATTTTCTTATTTTTTAAAAGCCCTATTAAATACTCGCGCATCTTCGGGCCACTGTTATTATCAAAAATATGAAGTTGGAAAGTGCCAGGTTTAGTCCTTTCATGAATCAATTCAATAGACTTACGTGTGAACTCTTCTCGAAACCATGTGGTCATAAAAATATCAATCACTGTTTAAATACTCCGATCCCAAGAATAATAAAAGATGAAAAACCAAATTCACCTTTAACCCAGTTAGTCACTGGTAAAACAGTTATAGGAGTTCTTATAGGGATAATTATCTTAACTTTTGTCCCTATCTCCTTTACGATTCTTTCATAAAAATCGTTCTCATATTCCAATAAATCATTATTGGTAATAAAATCGTCTACCTTTACATCCCATACAGAGTTATACTTTTTTAAAGGACATTGGGCTATCTCAAAAAGAGGGACATATACTCTGTTTTTAAATCCAACCTTTATTAACTCTTCACCATCCTCACCAAAACAATAGGTTTCTTTTTCTGGATTAATATCGTATAAAGGTAATTCGCCTTCTTTTAATATCTTGATCTCACCATTCAACCGTAAATCACTAAAGTACGACTCTTGACTGTAAATTCTACTCAAATAATCCGCCATACCATTGAAATAAGAATGACTAATTAGATATTTCTGATGCTCAGTGATCTTGACATCCTTCACCAATCTCCAGTGGTCTTTGCTATTTCGGAAAACTTCGATTTCTTGAGCATTTAATAAATGTGCTGTATCTTTCATATCAGACATACCTATCTCAAAAGCATAGTCTAAATTTTCGTCTACTACTCTTAAGGTCAAATTTTTAGGATCATCAGCCCCAATCCAAATTCTTTTTCCGACCGAATTCATACTATCTATTAGTTCTCGGACATTTTCAAATTTCCTAACTTCCATTTGTACTCCTTATACCATCTCGTAGGCATCTTCAATAACTACAACATTAGGATTCACTGGCTTCACCCTCTCAGCAAGAGTATTAGAACAACAGATAACTTTATCACATTCAACCATTATCTCATTTACCCAGGCCCAATTAACAACATCCTCACATAAATCGCAATAGACTATTTTATTGGACTTCTTCAATTCCTTGACACCATTATAAATTTCTTCATCAAATCTCTTTCCGACAATGGCTACATCAAAATCTTGCGTGATTACATCCTTGCAGTTATTTGTTACCACCGATTCTATACCATGGTCATTTAACCATTGATGCACATTTAATATTCTGATTCTTGTCTGAGCAGCTACCCAATTCTCAGTCCCGATCCAGGCTACCTTTATACCCGAATCCTTTTTCACAGGTTTCGGTTTCTCTACCACTTTCACAGACTCTTTCTTGACAGGTATTATTTCCTTTTTTACTTCAGGCTTTCGGGCATGGATTTCCATAGAAGGAGTTCCATAATCAGGCTTCTGACCTTCCCCACCATAATTTTCTACTTTATCAATAACAAAACCATTCCGTTCTAATACTATTTTTATCTCCTCTTTTGAAAAGCCACTAAGATGGAACTGGGCTTCATCTGGTTCCCCGCCCTGACTCTTTTGAATTCCATAGACAGTATATTTAAACCAAGCTTTAGTATTCATAAAATGAGGATGGTCAATCGGAGCATTTATATAACTTTTACAACAATTTTCAAAATCAGGCATATAAAGGAAAAGTTCTCCCCCTGGTTGTAAAACTCGAAACCATTCTTTAAGAACTTCTTCTACTCGTTCAAAAGAAACATGTTCTAAAGCATGCTCACTATAAATAGCTCCTATAGTATTATCTTTATACGGAATATCACCCATATCAAAAACTTCATCAATTTTGGGACTTTTAAATATATCAACACTGACAAAACCCTCTACAGGTTTACCACCACAACCGAGATTCAGTTTTTTACCTTGACCATCTTCTTTCTTCTTTTTTGAGTTTAAAGCATTTTTAAGAATTTCTCTATTACTGACAGCACGAGGATCTTTTGAACGGTATTTCAAAACTTTTTCATTACATTCGTATGCTTTCTCAATTTCACCAATAGCATTATAACAAACACAAAGATTTAAATTAGGTAACCATGTATAATATTCTGGTAAATGAGCACCTAGAAGATCTGCAGGATGCTCCATATGAGCACATACTTCAAACCACTGAATAGCTCTATCCCATTGACCTTTATTCATATAATATAAAGCGAGAAAATATATAGGTTCTGCCTGACGGTCTTCCATCTTAATCGATTCAAAAATATGCTTTTTAAATCTAGTCTCATCTTTTTTCTGTAAATAAGCCATAGCCAATTTACAATGAGCCTGATAAGCATTTTCCCAAAAGGCATCAGGACAATCAAGAAATTTCAAAAGATAATTAATTGCCTCATCAATTCTACCCATATCATAATATTCTTTACCGAGATAATAGAGATTTCTTGAACTAGGATTTTTCTCAGTAATTCTTTCTAATATGGCAAGATTACGTTCAGAAGTCCCATGCTGTTTATCATGATAAGTTCGGATATGGGTATGTTTTACTCTTCCTTGAAGTAAAATACACTCATGTATTTCACCCTCCCATTTCAATCCCAGAGATCTTCTTATAATTCTCTCTCTGGGGACAACCGATTTATCATTTCCAAACTCATCCTGAGCATAGACATAATCCATAACAACCATATCCCAATCAGTAAGATCTAGATCATTTATCATTTTTATATCTTCAGGAAGAATGTAATCATCACCATCGCACCAGTGGATAAAATCACATGTGCACTTATCAAAAGAGAAATTTCTCGCGGCAGAAAAGTCATCTATCCAATCGAAATGATAAATTTTATCGGTATATTTTCGAGCAATTTCTTCACTATTATCCGTTGTTTTATTATCTATAACAACTACTATTTCATCCGAACACTGACTAAAACCTTTAAGACATCTATCAAGTGTCTTACTGACATTATAGACTACCATTACAAGAGAAATTGTTGGTTTCATAAAATTCCTAAACTAAATGTTGAAATTGGATCAACCCTATCTATTATACGACACGAAGGAGGGTAAGTATTAAGCAAAAAATTCAAAAAAATTTTTTTAAATAATATTTCTTTAAATATCCATAGCATTTTTTGATTCTATTAATAAAAATTTTTTGATCTAAATTCATCTTAGATTCATTGCAAATTGAACAACAAGTAACAATATTATCTTTGATATAACCCATGTCATTATTTATCCTATCAAGACCATTATAAAAGAATCCTTTACTTGAACCCTTTTTAAAGAGCTTATTAGGTTCTATACCACAATAAAAACATTTCCTTTGACTAATAGAAAAGAATTCCTCAAAACTCAATTCAAAAATTAACCCTCTTTTCTTACCACAAACATTTTTATAAACATTATAAAACGTATTCTTAGAGTAATAACAAGGATCATCTTTTCTTAGATTATATTTTTCATTATTTTGAATATCCACTTCATTTGAATTTATTTGGATAGTTAAAAGGGAGTCAGTGAACTCAAGATTTAAATGATTATAACACATTTTTAGCCATATTAAAAAATCGTTAATACTTTTTGTCCATTTTAAATAATTACATTCTTTACAACAAGTAACTATGTTACCTATTTCATAACCTCTATTACTCTCTAATCTATCAATACCATTATAAAGAAAATCTTCTCTATTACCTTTAAAAGTTTGAGAAGGACTTTTTCCACAATAAAAGCACTCTTGATCTATCATAACTAAAAATTGATCAAAAGATATATTAAAAGAATGGTCTCTTATTTTTGCACTTCTTTTATATTTTCTAAAAAGAGCCTTTTTAGAACCTTTAGTGGGATCAGAAAAAATCCCTAAACAACCACAACTTTTAGTATTACCCGATAACAAATTCCTAGAAGTTACAATACATTTATTTCCACAATCACATAAACATTCCCAACATTTTCCTTTATTTTTGGAACGATATCTTAAGGCATAGGTATAAGGGTTTTTTGTTGTCTCACCAATTACATATAACTTACCAAATCTTTTACCTGATAAATCTATGAAATTTCTTTTCTTATGCCCACAACTAGTTGATTTTCCTGACCTTAAACTTGAGGTATAAACAGGAACTTTTTTACCACAATTACAGACACAAAGCCATCTGGTATGGCCTTTAATATTTGAAGCACGAGAAATAACTTTCCAGTCTCCAAATTTTTCACCTGTCAAATCTAATAGAGAATTATTTTCTGGAATCATTACTTAATATCTTATGGTATAATCTTAGAAATATACTATAATCTCTGATTTAAAATAATAGTTTAAAAAGTTAGGGATAATATTTTTTATAAATATTATCAAAATAGGTATGTTTTTTTATAGGCACTTTATTCTTAAGCCCACCTATATAAAAGGCACTAGAATCAGCCCAATCTTCTTCACTATTTCTACGAGCATAAAATCTTGTAAATCCTTCAGCTTTAGGATCATAATACATATCTCCAACTATTTGAGGAGTACCAGGCTCACTAATAATGAGACGTTTAAGACCGGGTCTAAAACTATCACTCCATCCAGACAATTTTAACCAATTTTCTTTTCTAGATAATTCACCGTTATGAAAATCGAATGCATGAGAAACTTCATGTAAAAGTGTCTGTTGAGGACGAGTTAGAAAATACCCACGATGATCAAAAAAATCATCGGGTAAATCAGGATGGTGGAAAATATCAGCATTTAATGCTACTTGATCACCTACAAAATATCCGTGATTCGGATAATACGGTTTATTCGGACCCATGTCTCCCCGAATCAGGAGCTTCTTAATACCACAATCTTTTATAAGGGCTGGTGGAACCGGTTTTAATATATTGTATACTTCTCTAAGGATTAAATGACCATCATAGACTTTTGGACCAAACTCACAGGTCATATCATAATTGTCTCTGATCTTAGAAGCCCAGTGATCAGCTTTTGATTGCAGTGCAGTTTTTCTTATACAGGAAGCTATCGTAATTTTCATAATTTTTGAGATCCATTTCGAAGGGAGTGCATACACTCACTCCCTTACTAGAAAACACTTAACCATAAGAAAGGCGGGAATTAGAATTCTCCTTCTATTGCTTTTTGTGTCTCAGCATAATTAGTCTTTATAGTTTGGATAATTTTTTTATCATTTATTTTAGATTGGACATCTTTTTCAATATCCTTTACAAATCCTGGACCAAATATTTGAAGCAAAAACGTCAAAGCTACTACTGCAGTAAGACCTAGGATTGTCTTTGTATCCATAATCTTCTTTTTCTTTTTAGGTCTGGGTGTTCCTTTTGGATAAGGTACAAGAGCAGTTTTGGCACTTGCACCAGGTTTAAAATTTAAAACAGGCATTAAATTCTTTTCAGGATCTTCTAAAATAAGATCTACAATATATTTTTTAGCAGCTTCTATAGGATTTTTAAGAAAACCGGGAATTTTTCGTAACACACTAAAATCTATAGCAGTCTTTCGAATTACATCAGATATTAATACACGCATATATTTTCCTTTCTGCTTTTTCCAGAAAAGAAAATATCAATAAATTATTAATTTTTGGAAATATTTTAGGTGGGTGGTATTATCCAGTAATACCTTTATCTTTCATGGACTGCCATCCAGATTTCAATAAATGAGGTGCATACTTCTGACCCCATTCCAGGGCCTTGTGGTATTCAAAAACTAGCTGTTTTTTTGTTACTTCTTTAGGGTCATAGGCGAGATCTACTCCAGTCTTCTTCTTTATGTACATTTTATAATATATCTCTAGCTTATTCTGGAGTAGACCCGTTATTTCGACTGTTCGTACATCATATCCTAATTCTCTTAAATCATCTCGAAGAGTTCCATTTACATATCCAGTACATATTTCAATTCTATGGGTTTTAGGATTAGCACCTATTTTTTTATTAAGTATTTTAATACCCTCATCAGAATATTTTTTCAAATACTCTTTCTTTTCAAATGAAGGTGACTTAAAATACTCAACACCTATTTCACCCACATATATTTTTCTATTAAATTCAAGACCTATCAAAATTCCGCATAAGGGAAACCCCCAGCCGCTGTCGTCGCATTTTATCAATTTTAAAGACGGATCAGGAAGCTTAAATTTCCCAACAGCATACTTTCTTAAAGGTACTAAATCAGTACATACAACTGTCCCTGAATTGTATATTTTTATATTCCATTTTGAACTAAAAAGATCACTGCACCCTTTATAGGAAATCTTCAAGGATTTATTATTTTCTGTACGAATTCGAATGAGTCTCCTAGAAGCCATCTTTTTCAAAAGATTTTCTAGAAACTCTGAAGTCTTTGTTGATTCTTTCCTCTTCACTAAACTACCCCAATAATCGTCTTAATTCCCTTTTCACGACACCTTTATTTGATTTTGAGTTATCTCGATTGACTTGTAAAAAGTCCTTGTTTACAATGGCTTCCCACAAACCTATCTTTCTTAGGGTTTTTATAATTGACGAAAGAAATGTCTTATTTAGACTCAATCTTATGTCCTTCTGAGTAGAGCAATAATGAGATACAGTAGATCGGAACTCATAGTGAGGATGTTTGATATAAATACCCTCTGAAACACAAACTAAAGAAAACTCAATTACTTTCCGTTTCTGTATACCAAACTCCTTTACCACCTTCACCCCATCTGAGCCATCATTAATAATAAGCCAAGATTTTTCTCCCGACAACTTTTTCTTAAGTGAGCCTCTAGTCATACATTAACCTCCTTAATTATTTAGTAAACTTTCTGATTTCATAACCAGTTTTTAATTCTTCTACTTCATAATTCATTTTTTCTTCTTCTCTCATTGCTCCAATAATTTTTTTCGCTTGAGCTACCTCAACATCACTAGCTTCTTTATCGATAAGTATAGATCTATAAATAGTCCCTTTTCTTTTATAGCCATTCTTTTTCTTAGGTTTCGTCTCAACTACTTCCGGCTCTACTTTACCATTAGCACTGAAATGATTAATAAAGTTTTTTCTGAATATGTAATAAGTCGGATTGCTCATTGTTACAAACTTCTTTTTCTTTAAATCTGGATATGATATACCTGGGTTTTTTACTAATATTTTACCCAATTTGACATATTCCCTTTTATTTTTCGAGGTTGGAAGAGTATCACTAACATACTTGACAATCTGCTCATCAGTAACACCTTTTAAATTCTGGATAGTCTTTACTACTTTAACTTTCTTTGGAGTTTCTTTCTTTTTCATTCTACGGGCACCTTTCTTACTCTTTTTCTTATTTTTCATCTTACTCCCATAACCCCCGTAACCTAAAATTATGCTTCTTCGACGAAGATAAGACCATCTTGTAATTTTATTAGATAAATCAGGATGCTCTTTTTTAAATCTTCCCCAATTAAGGAGAGGATCTGCTTTAATGAGAGGGTCAATCTCAGGATAAACATCTTTATAGCTCTTTTGTTCTTCTGCCATAGGCAACTCCTTTCAAAATTAGATACACGATCTACTTAATAAGAAAAACCATAATAAATCATAAATTATATTATTTTTATTCCAAATACTTCAAAAAATTAGACTTAGATGAAATAAGCAAAAACTTTTGGTATATTTTGGGCTATTTTGGTATATTTCTTACTTAATATAGTATTTTATTTCTTCAAATTAGTTTTTTTCTTTGTCTTTGTCTAAACTTTTTAGTATACTTAGATATTGTGGGATTCTCCCCATACAATTTATTTCTACATAAAATTTGTTGATGTTTGAATTATATTTTAGTTATAATTCAAACATCTTTTTTAAGGAAAATTATGGAAGATCATAAATACAAAAGAATAGATCCAGCATATTTAAAACTTCTTATTAAAACTGGGCAATTGACAGACTGGACAGATTTTTATAGACCAGAACTTAAAGGTGAACCAAAAAGCTCCAATCCATATACTGAACACCATTCTCCAGAATCACAACCTCTATGGCCTAACCATTGCCGAATGGATTATGGTCCTAATACATTTGAATTTGATTATGCTTCACTTGAAAAAAGAATAATCGAAAACTTTAATAAGCCGTATAAAACTCATCAACGATTTGAAGTTCAAATGATACTCTTTTATCAGAATAAAATATTAGGAGAAACAAAAGAATTCGAAACCCCAACAACAATTAATATTTTTGCTGAAGATATCGAAGACGCTATTAAAAAAATAAAAGACCAATTTTCTCCAAAAGAAATAATTAGTATAAAAAAGGAAACTACTGAAAAACTTATAGGTCCTTCTATTTTAGGCCCACAAAATTTTTTTATAGATATACAACAGGATTTTACCCCACCAAAGAAACGAAAATTTCAAATGAATATTGAATTTTATTATAATAAAAAAAGTATCATTCATAATAAAACTGTTTCAGTAGAAGCTTTAAATGAAGCAGAAGCAGAATTCATAGTAAAAAACCAATACCCAACTACAATAAATATTATCTCCCAATGAAAATAGCATATATCAAGAAAAATTTCGCAAGTTCTAGCTTAACTATAATAGATCAAGCTAATAATATCATCGAAGAATATAGAGGGCAAGGATTTAAACTTACTCTTCGTCAATTATACTACCAGTTTGTCTCCCGAGATCTTATTGCTAATAAACAATCAGAGTATAAAAGATTGGGATCTATTATCAATGATGCTCGACTTGCTGGATTAGTAGATTGGGATAGACTTGAAGATAGAACAAGAGAATTACAACAGTTATCTCATTGGGACAGCCCAGCTCAAATTATCGAAACTTGTATTGAACAATATGAAATCGATAAATGGGAAAACCAAATATATCGTCCCGAAGTCTGGATAGAAAAAGATGCTCTTGTCGGAGTTATAGACAGGATATGTAATCAACATGATGTGCCATATTTTTCATGTAGAGGTTATACTTCTCAAAGTGAAATGTGGTCAGCAGGTCGCAGATTCAGAAGACATGCAATGAAATTTAAAGGTAAATCACAGATACCTATTGTCATCCATCTAGGCGATCATGATCCATCTGGGATCGATATGACTAGGGACATAACTGATCGATTAGAATTATTTATGGGTGGAATGGAAGTAAAACGTATCGCTCTGAACTTTAATCAAATAGAGGAATTTAGCCCTCCTCCCAATCCTGCCAAAACTACTGATTCCCGATATCAATCATATATTATAAAATTTGGAGAAGAAAGCTGGGAACTGGATGCATTAGAACCGAGTGTTCTCGTAAATCTTATAGACCGGACTATTACCTCACTTAAAGATTCTGATCTATGGGAAGAAAAAATACAAGAAGAACAAGAACATATTAATAAATTGAAATCGATTGTAGAAAAATTAGAGGAATAACCAAAGGAGAAAATATGTCTGACAGACAGATAGCTTGCAGAGATTGTGGTAATAATTTTACTTTCACAGCCGGTGAACAGGATTTCTTTAATCAAAAAGGTTTCAGCGATCCAGTAAGATGTCCAGATTGTAGGAAAAAAAGAAAAGCCGAAAAAGATGATAGGAATGGAAGCAATCAAAACCATAGAAATAATTCATATGGCAGAAATTACAATAAGTGGTAATAAATTAACCCCAATTATGATAAATGATTATAGCTCCAGCTAAAATAGCATTTAATATCTGAAAAAGAGTGACTATTAGATCTCGACTTATCCCAAAAGGCTCACAATCAGATAATAAAGACAATATCAATAAAAATATTGCGATTAAAATAATGGCACAAGAAAGAGTCGTTATAATCATAAAACCTACTTATCTTCACGAATTTCCTCTATTCGTATATTCTGTACTATGTTAGTTTCCTTATCATAAGCTTTGCATTCAAAAGGATATTCTGTAAAATCTTCTATACCTCTCAAAAAAAGAACTACTGAACCTTTCTTATCTATTTTATCAGTAATGAATATTTTTGATTCATCTCCCTGAATCAATTCCCCCTTATATTCATTGCCATCTAATTTCAACATCACCTGTGCGTGTTCTTCTTTCTCTCCCAAGATCTCCTTTAATGTAGTGTTTTTCAAAAACGATGTATTCTTCAGAATAAAATGGGGACTATAAATAAATTTTAAACTGTCTTCAACAAACCCTAATTGCGGAAAGAAATTAAATTTATAATCCATGTCAAAGGACATATCTCTCAGATTTCGCAATTCTTTCCTGATATGGTGTATGCCTTTAATTAAAGTATTATATTTAGATAATATAGCCCTTTCAGGAGATATATTAGCATTGTGTTTCCCTACATCTACCAAATCCCTGATTGATTTACCGTCTTTATCTATTATTCCTTTTAGATATTGCTGATAATGAGTTTGGCAAAATCCACTAGTATAATGATTTAACGAACTTGGACCATTATCACAACCAGGGACTTTACATTTATACGTTAAATCTTTTGGTATTTCACACCCTAATTCCAGAAGCCTCCTTTTACAAGCATTCTTTACATCAAAACTTTGATCCTTTTTTAAGATATATATTATTAATTTAGACTTCGTTTCCTTATTAAGAAGGATTTTTTTCTGTTCCAAAGAAAAATGATTCCAATTTTTAGGAAACTTAATTTCCCTTTTAACCGATTCCTGTCTTCTTTTCGGTTTATAATTAGGTATGTCTTTTGGATCTAATTCAGAGTGTTTTTTACAGAGGCCGTTTTTAACAAGAGTAATATTCGGACACCCAGGATACTCACATCTAGGTAGGCTAAAATAATGCCTTACACAATAACCTTTTATTTCAGCATCATTAAAACAGTGCTTATCTTTGCATTTCTTTCCCATACATATTAATACAAGGTTTAGAAGGGAAACGAACAGCAAAATTTTTTAAACAAATGAAAAAAAGTTACCATAAAATATGATAACTTCTTTTAAATCAAAACGTTTTAAATGAAGAATAATTACAAATTTTTTTAGCTTATTCTTTTATAGCTTTACGATGTCTTTCTAAATGAGTGATAATTTCTGGAGTAGCTTTTTTTCCTGACCGAGCACCTTGAGCAGCAGCCCAGGCAGCGTTTAAACCACCTTTATGAAGATACATCGTACCTGATGTAAAAATCCCATCCTCTTTTTTACCTCCAGCTATAAAATGATGAGGATATTTCCAGGTAGATTTTTTCTCTTTATCCATGGACTTATAATTAGCAAATGCCTGCCATGGAAGAGACTCTTTATTTAGCTCAGACCAATCAGGTTCATTCTCGCGTAATTCTGAAGTATCAGGGAATTCAGTAGCTATACGATAAGCTATCTTTTTTAAAAACGATGATAGACTTTTCATTTTTTACTCCCTTTAATTCATAAAAAAAGAAAGGGCCATTAGTGGGGACTGTCCCTCTAATAGCCCTTTTTATCAATAAGTATCAATTCTTATCGAGAAAGTACGACACGATCCAAGCCGAGAGGATTGTGGCAACCAATACCAAGATTTTCAAAACATGAAAATCCGATTGTACGGTTACGTGGATCATCAGCAGAGAGAACTGTAAGCTCTGTACGGACAGGTATCCGGCCAAAGAATTCAGGTTCTGCACATACATAGATGTATCCTACAGGAACTTTTCTTGAAACTATGATCTGGGCTCCCCAAACGGTTGCCATAAGACCAGTTTTAAGTAATGTTGCCTGACTCTCGATATCAAGAACATCACGTCCCCACTTACGAATGTCACTGTAATCCAGTGCATTGGCAAATACTCTTGCTACACGCAGATCATGGCGCTCTACTAGTGCAAAAGCATCAGCGAGGTCTGAAGGTGTAAGAGGAGCAGTTGCAGGGATATCTGCATTCGTTGCACCGATGTTATCAAAACCATTTGTTGCTACAGCATCCAGAACTTCAAAAACACGTGTGTCTTCTTCAGCCTGAATTTCTGATTTAGCAAGGTCTTGAGCACGTTCGATGAGATCGAAACGACGTTCTTTGATTTGAGTTAACGGAATTTCCGGATTGGATGCAATTTCAAACAAAGGAAAAATGACACGGCGAGGTTTGGTGATAGCCAAAATGTTGGCACCTTCTTCACCAATCACATATGCTGTGACATTAGGATCTTTGTCATAAATTGGTAATGCACCGTCAGGGAGCTGTTCTACCAAGAAAGTCTTACGACCTACACTGGTGTAGTCTCTCCTAAGACGTAAAGGCTGAGTCATTGACGCAGCGAGTTTCGCACGTCCACCGGCAGTTTTAATATACTCAGCAATAATTTCTTGTTTTACTTGATTGCTAATTTCAGCCATTGAGACTCACCTCCCTTATATTCTCATTTGAACGGTCATATATGGATTAGAAGCAGTTGGAACTTCTAAAACAATGCCAATCATAGTATGATAGGCACTAGGAACTAAGGCCATACCACTTGAATTTGTAAGCAACCCATTCTGGGATGAATACAATCTGTCACCTGCAGTATAGGTAACAGCAGCGGTGCCGTCCGTTGCTTTTGTCTCATAGATATCGGTATTAAAGACTGTACCGGTTCCATGGGCATAAACTACTCTGTTCGATGCTACAGCGGAACTTGACTCATAGGCGTTACCGACAGCATCATTTACTGCAATACCTACTGCAAGGTCATTTGCAGAAGCGTCACCGGCGCACGGCCCAATTGTACCACTTCCAGCTACAGCAACAACACTACCTGCGAGAATACCTAAATTGGTATTTGCATTCAGGCGAGTATTGTTCGCTTTCTGTGCGTTCCCTACGCGGTTATTCTGAGTTAATCCAGCAGCAACGATTGTACCGTAAGTATTGAAAGTCTGACGATACAGAACATTACAATGCGCATTAGGGAGCGGGAGATTTGAACTAGCCATAAATCTTAACCTCCTAAGTTAGTAAATTCTGTTAATTGCGAATATCTTCTTTATTTGAAAGCTTCAGACACATCAGGTGGAGAAGTCCAGAGACTACCCAATTCACCTTCTGATGAAGCCTGTTTCACTATCCCACTAAGTTTTTTTGCACCTTGTTTTTCTTCAGCAGCAAATACTGAATCGAGAAGATCCACACTATTATCACCACCTAATTCAATATCCATTTCTGCGGTAGCTTCTTTTTTTGGCTCTTCTTTAGCTTCCTTTTCTTCCTCTTCTTCTTCCGGCTCTTCTTTTTCTTTAGCTGCTTCTTTTTCAGCAGGCTTTTCTTCAGCTACTTTTTCTTCTTTAGCTTCCTTTTCTTCCTCTTCTTCCGGTTCTTCTTTTTCTTTAGCTGCTTCTTTTTCAGCAGGCTTTTCTTCAACTACTTTTTCTTCTTTAGCTTCCTTTTCTTCTTCCATTTTTTCCTCGTCCTTCTCATCATCTTTAGCAAGCTTTTCTGCTAATTCAGCTTGACGTTGAAGAGTAGCGAGGATGCATTTGTCAGGTAAATGCATAAAATCAGTCGCTTGATCTTCGATAATGTTATCAGAGGCTCCTGGAAGTATTCTCTGAGCAATGGTAATGCATTTGAGAGCTTTGTCTTCCAACTGACGAGCAGCTTTAACTGCTTCACGAGCTGGAGCAGGATGACCAGTCTCAACACGACCCTCATTTTTCCATGGAGTTTTCATATCTGGATCTTCTGCAAATTCAGAAGGACCACCAATATCGTATTTCGAAGCTGGTGGATTAGTATGATCTTGATTCATTGTGTAAGGATCAGCCTGTTTCTTTTGTTCGGCTTCCTTCTTCTTATCCCAGCTCAATCTTTCTCTCGCCATGTTTAACCTCCTATGAATATTTATCTTTTATTTTTAATCTTTTTTGTTGTCCATCATACCAATATTAAAAGATTATTAATAATTGAAACTATTGTACTTAACTTTTTTTCACTTATTCTTTGTACAAATCCATTAATTTTAACCACACTAAAGACTTCTTAATTTCTTTTTCAGCAAGCCTTTTTCCCGAAAGCTTTTGTAAAGAATGTACAGTATCTTTTAATGATAAATCCTTCGTACCATTGAGCTTAGCTACTGCTTTCTTCACTCTTACTGGTAAACGATTCTTAAAAAATTGATCTATGTAAGACATCACTGCTAAAAAATCCCTACGGTTATAACCATAATGAGATAAAACTTTAGGATCATTGCTATTCAACATTATGAAAGCACCGAATTTTAACCGATCATGATTATCTTTACTTAAACCATTTGTCGTTTCCTTCAGGAATTTATTCCAACCTTCCTTTAATACCCACATACGCTTTAATGCTTGAGATGCGGTTGGTTGAATTAAACTATCATCCAAAGTTTCTAATTCACGAGGTCCCATATCATCTTCTTTTGTCATCTCTTCAACTAATTCATCACCCAATTCTTGAAGGACCTTTTTCTTTACCTCATTTTTCCAAGTCTTGACATTATTCTGATCTACCTCAGGTAACTCGGCAGGAGGCTCTTCAACAGCACCACCTTCATCGGCTGGAGTAGCTTCTTCAGGAGGAGCTTCTGGTGCCTCAGTATCAGGAGCAGTCTCTTCCTCTGCAGGAGGTTCTTCTTCTGCTGGAGGATCCTGGGCTATTTTATGAGCAGCCTTAAGAAAATCATCTTCTTGAATCAGATAACTTTCTTTTTTACTAGCTTCCTCAATTTTAGCCAAGATGTTTTCTGGTGGATTAACGATATTTCGAATTACAGCACCAGTAAATGCAGGATTTTTTACCCATGAAGCATCGATGAAAGTAACACTCTCAGGCTCAGAATAATGGCCACACAATTCAGCTACCTTACGTTGAACACCATTATTATCATAAAACATATTGTTCTTTTCAAAACGAATATGCTGACAAGCCTCTGTTTCATCTACTGCCTTTTTACCACATTTAGTACATATGCTATAAGCTATTTTACATCCCATACTAAGAGAATTAAGCTTCTTTGATTGAATATCAGCTATTAACTGTTTATGCTTTCTCTCAGTAGCAACAAGAATATCAACATAATAGGTTGTTAACTCTTTACCCTGTTTATCTCGTCCTATAGGGACTTCTCTCAGAATAGCATCAATTACCCTCCCCTTACTGAGTTCGGGTATTTGTACATGTTCCAAGTAATTATGGGAACCTATAAAAGAACGGTAACATGAAGCAAGCATCTGCTTTGACCATGCATCACCATTATTATTTACATATTTGGAAAAATTAGGATGGATATAATAATCACTTTTAGGATCAGAAGGATTAGCTAATTCAGTATCAACTGCAGCTATAATCGTACAATGGCTCAATAAGTATTTCTCAGGAGTATATTTAGCAAATACATTTTTAGCAATCTTGACCCGGCATTTACCTTCACCACAAGAATGTTTACCTTTATTACCGCAACAAACACTCTTAGACCACTGATCAGTGCTTACTTCAGAATCGATTATAACAGCCGAGCCGTATTTTAGCATTGCCATATAATTATTCCTTATCTAGTGAATTTAGCGTCAGCCCGTATTTACGGATTACATCCGAAATAGCTGTTTTTTCCTTTTTTTCAGACTTCTCTTCTTTCTCGGGTTTCTTTTTCTCAGGTTCTGGTTTCTTTTCCTCAGGCTTCTCCCTAAAGGCAGCTTCTATAAGGGCAAGAGCATTCTTAACCCGGTCAGCCGGGATAACATTCTTTCCTACAGAATCTGCTAATAGCTTCACATTATTAGAATTACTCGAACCCGTCAAACCATAAAAAGTCCCTGATTCATCCTTATATTTATGAAGAAACATTATTCTTCTCCTCTAATTTTTTCGCATAAACACGAATCACATTTGCAAATGAAAACTTTTTAATAGGGCTTTTTACTTTATCTGAAACATCGGGTTTTTCATCTTTCTCCTGAGTAAAATGAGCTTTAGTCTCTATAAGAGTCTTAAGCACATTTGCTTTATTACCTACAGCGTAACCCTCATAACCTTTTGAAAAAATTCCTACTGTAGGTCTCCTTCTACCTTCTGATTCGGGAGTAATTAAAACTACTGGCCCGAACTTAGTAGTCCATTTATGTATCATTGATATCTCCTTACGATTGATAAATCTTTTTAATTGAAGATTTTATGATATAATCAGAACATATAGTCCCATATTTATTAAAGATTTTATTATAGGTCTGTACATCTGTCATACCATCTTTTAAACAACCTTCAATGTCATCAACAAGACTCCCTATCGTCCGAGTAGCAAATGTATGAGCAATACGTATGGCCATTTTATCCCGAGCAGTAACAACTATAGGTTTAACACAGTCACGACTAGGTATTATTCTTTTAGGAATAGCTCCATAAGCCTTTTCCGACAAAGTCTTCTCATAAGAGTTATAACCTCGATCAATAAAAGCTGTAGGCATTCCTGCAACATCAGGATTTACTTTAACAAGAAATTCAGGATCTTCAGGTTGAGACCCAAAAGGCCATTGAACCCATACTTTACTAGTTGCCGGAACAATATGTGACACAACACCCAAATAGGGAGTAACATTCCATTCCGTTACAAACCTTCTAACGCATTCACCTGGTTTAAAAGCCTCAGGTGCCACCGCTGATGGATATAATGCAGGCATTAATTACCTCCTTAAATCAAAAGAGAACAAAAATTATTTTTCTTCTTGTACTTTTTGATAAGGAACGCTTGCAGTACGGATTGGCTCTGGATTTTTCTTTTCATCCATTACTTGTTCGAAATCACTCTTGTTGAAATTATCCATGTAAGGTTCATCAGCTTCACGTTGACGTACATCAAAGTTAAAACGATTAGCCATGTATTTTGCTTCATCTGGATCAAACTTAAGAGTAGAAGCATCTTTTTTGCCCTCAATAACATCTGAGATTTTATCTATGCAGAGAGCAAGTTCTGGAGAAATCTTTTCAATTTTATCAGCGATTTTGTCTAATCTTTCAGTATATTCTTTCGCATTCTTAAGAGCCATTACAATCCTCCTTAGTATTTTTTTGTAAATTTATTTCTTAATTATATGCTTACCTTTTTCACGAACAACAAGGGGTGCCTTACCTCTTTGCACCACTTTTTTAACAACTTGTCTCATTGGAATATCTTTAGGACTTAAACCTAACTGTTTTAAAACATGAGGTTTAATTTTAGTAGGTTTTTCTTTTTTATCTTCTTTCTTGGCCATAACCCCACACGGACAAGGAGGTTGCATTGGCACTGCAGGTAAAGCCATCCCTTTCAACAATACTTCAAATTTAGAGGCATTAACTTTACCATCGAATAAACCGTTATTGAAATCACGAATTGCTGTATGAAGAGCATCCTCATGAGCCACTTTCATACTATATTTAGCTAGAATAGGATTTATTATAGTTTTAGCATATGTAATCAAAGCGTCATAATCCGGATTAGAAAAATCATCTGGCCCTTTATAAGGGGGCTTTTGATCATGACGATTAACTCTTTCATCTATGATTCTGTTATCATAATTGAAATAATTATATGCATTATGTCTAACTTCTGGAAATTGACCTATATAATTTTGTACCACTTTGGGGACTAATAAAATAATATTCATCGCTAAATACCTTTATTTATTATTGTTGCCTTTTAAAGCATTATTAGAAGATTATTAATCTTATTTCTGAACCTTTTTCTCTTTGACTGTTTTTACCCATTTTTCAGGATCTTCACTAACTTTTTCTTCTTTAACCGTTTTTACCCACTCTTCCATCTCAGTCTTAGACTCAAGAAAACGAGCTACAACATTTCTAGCAAAACGGCTATTGTGCTTTTTCTTCATACCCTTTACTTTATGCTTTAAATCATCGATTTTATTAATAAGGGCAAAAGCCTCTTCCTTAGCACTATTAATTAATTTCCCTATATCATCGTCATAGGTATCGTTTGAAACTAAACCTTTTTTCAAAGGCATATGAGCAAAATCTTTTAAACCCTTTGCTAGATCATCCATCACAGTAAGAGATTTCTCAACATGTTGTCCTAAACCTTTTTTCTTCGACATACCTTTATTCCTTCTCTCTAAACTTGGAAGAATCAAATAAATATCAAAAGATTATTAATCTATAAATAGAATATCAGAAGACTCTGTTATATATAATTCACGTACAGGAGTATTAGATCCTATGCCAACATTACCAGAAGCTTTTAGCAATTTTTTACCCTTTAAACGTTCTCTTTGCTTCTTTCGAAGTTCTTTTATCAATTCAGGCTTCTTTTGATAATCCTTACCATCTCCCCGATACTCTTCCATATAATTCTTCATATAATCAGATTTACTACTTTCATTCTGAATAGAAGGCTTTCGACGAGGAGGTTTATTTTTTGGTTTGGCCTTAAACTTCTTAACAACCTCACCCTCATTATCCATCTCTTTAGCAATTAAACGGATTAATTCCGGGATTGAGCGACAACGCATTGATTATTTCTCGCTTGTTTAGGTTTTAACTGTCCATTCTTTGCAAAAATGGAATTTAATTTTTCAGGATTATCAATAAAGTATTTCATGACTTTTGAAAGCTTTTTCCTGTAATCCTTTCCATTAACAGAACTAAATCGAGATTCACCTTCTGTGGCCTCAGGTTTTTCAGTCTTTTCTAAATGAAGATATTTAGCCAATTTCTCAGTAACATTAGTTTCCTCTACAAGTGGGGCAGCCACATTTGTATAAAGGTTTCTCATCATTTCATTGAAAAGACTATCATTAACAGTAAACAGATCTTGTTCAATCTTTTCCCTGGTCGCATCAGGATCAATATTAAGAATATCCAAAATAAGATCGATGGAAATTGAACCCTTCTGATATAACTGAAAGGCTGCGTCAAAATATTGCTCATTATCTCTAATAGCCAATCGGGTAAAACTGATTTTCGGATAAAGAAGTGTCTCATTACCATATTCATCATATTCTATAAAACCCTTCTTTTTAGCTATAGGCTTAAACAATGTATTTTCTATATAATCCTGGAGCACTTCACGGAAAAGAAGATACATAGTATTCATTATTTCTAATGAAACTCTACTCCCTGTATAAGTACCTTCACCAGTTAACATTTCCCGAGTCACACCTAATCCGGCAAATAATCTATTTAATGAGCTTTCCATTTCCGCTTCTACATCTAATAAACGGCCATTCGATCCCATTTCTTCCCAGTGAATTTCATAATTGGCAATAATACTGAAATCAGGATCTACTAAAGCAAGATCAACCTGCTCACGTAAATTATCGACATCATCCGAATTTAAGTCCTCAGCCCATACAACACGCATAGGAGTCATGTGACGCGATGCAATCGATGTCTGAGCCTGTCTCAATTTATCCATTAAAACAAGAGTATTTATGCAACGCTCAACGATAGATACACCAAGAGGCTCATATTGTGATTTCTTTCTTGCCAGATGAAAAACATGTGAACCTGTATAAGGATCGGTATCCAAAGGTATAACCCCACTTTGACGTACTTTTTCCCGCAATTCATTAGAAATAGAATAGTCTAACCTTCTTGTAGGATCTGTAGGATCAATTGGTATATCAGAAGTCAGAAATTTTCGAGTTTCCGGATCAGGCATATATTCAATTGCTACCTCATCAGTAAGAGGAAGTTTACGAACCCTAACCTGGTCAGGAGGAAGTATAAGAAGCTTTTTCCATCCTTTATAAAGAGGATTCTTATCCTTAATATCAAATTTATCTTTAAGGAGCTGGGAACGTTGTTTGGCCTCTTCTTTTTTCTGTCCTATGTTTTCGGTAGTTATACCTTCCTTCCAATCATCTTCTTCAGCAAAAATAAAGCAATTATGAGTACTAAAACCAGCTACTTGATAGGTATGGTCTTCTTCTACTTCAAAATTGTATACTAAATCATTATATTCTTCTGTTTTTATAGACTTAATTTTGAAGGCTAAACCTGAATCAGTTCTTATCCAATATCTTCCCATTTCTGAGAATTGGGCATCTACAGGTATACTTTTTGTGGCATATTGAGTTAAAATTTTACAGGATTCTTCATCTGAGGCTGTTACAGTATACATTTTTTTTGAGAAACATTTGTCTCCCTGTGGTAAAGTAACTTCTCTTTCAGTTCCTTCGTTGTAATTCACTACAACACCACATTTTAAAGTTATGTCTCTTACAGAATCCATTATATTTCGAGACGCCATTGAGATATTCGTTATACATTTCTGATTTTCACCACTCACACTAATACAACCATCTGAATCTATCAAACCTGCCAGAAAATTTTGAAGTTTTTCCATAGGAAGTTTTATAAACCATTCAGGAATTCTTTTATAATTTCTACCGAAAGAAGTTTCACCAAAATTTTCAGCCCACCATTCTAAAAAAGCAGGATTTGAGATAACTTTTAAATAAAGTAGATTACCCGAATTCCATTCTATCACATTACCAGAACCAAAAAAATTATGTAAAATACTTCGTATCCGATTTAAACCTTCAAATTCCTGGTCTACTGAAATTTGCCACAAACCACGACCCCATGTCCCTCTTTGCGAATCACGAGCCAAAGTGCCATCTCCCAACCAATATCCTGCAAGATACGCAAAATCATTATTGATATCAATTCCATCAATAGCATCTAAAAATAGGGTTTTATGAATACTATAGGAATCCGTGACTTCTATGTCCTCAATAGGAAACCATTTTACTTGAGAACCTTTTTGAAAACCTGAAGCACCTATTCTTTCATGAAATTTTACATCAAGTTCTTTCCCAAGTTTATAAATCACATTATTCAATGTGGAAAGAGGAACATCAAAATCTTCGGACAACTGTTTTCTTGTCCTTATTACTGGTTTAGATAAAGAACTTAGCCATGATAATAATTCTTTTCGAGCACGGAAAGCATGAGGATTTCTGGTACGCAGTACTTCAAATTTTAACTCATAGCCATTTTCCACTTTTGTATATTTATCTGTAAATTCAAAAGGAACATATTCTTTATCAGATATTTCAGTAGGCCAAGTAACTCGGATATAGTCGTTTAAGGACAATTCCTCAGCTTGGGCAAAAACAAAGCCATCATCTTTTAATATTTCTATAGGATGTTCTTCAGAAACAGGTAATTCCCTAAAATCTTTCCAACATTTAACTTTGAGAACATTTTCAGAAGGTCTTACACATTTCTTCAAGACTTTCCTATAGCGCCCTTTATCTGTCAATAAGAAGTCACCTACTTCTATCTCTTTCGCTTCCTTATACCCAAAGGGAGTCTTTACCTCGGCATACTTAGCCAAGCAATTACCAAAAAGAAAGTATTCATGAGTTATCTCAATAAGTGTTTTAAAGAGCTTCATTTCATCACACATCTTTTGGAAAAACTTAAAAACGTAATTGTTCTGATGTTTATTTCTCCCTTTTGGAGGAACGAGACGCAATTTCGAAAGAGGTAATGTGGAATGAATATCAATAGATTGTCCGATAATTTCATTCGTATTATAAAAGAATCTATAAAAGGCTCTACGTTCACGTAGATTCTGTGGCTTCTCAAGAAAATCAGTACTTAATTGGGGGGAGTAAAAGTTTGCTTCACTGCTATTTACAATATCACTTGCAGAACGAAGACCGAATCCCATAGATGTTGTTGTAGCAATCCGTCTGGCTCTTTTTTCATTATCTGTAAGATTTGTCACCTTAGGATTAGTATCCCTGCTGACTACTTTTCTTCGAGTTGCCCGTTTCGGTACATTATCTTGCGCTGTTACAACTCTTATTCGTTTATTCGCCATTAAATTCCTCCGCTACTATTGGTATAGGTATGATCACTTTTTCAGGAGTAGCTTTCTTTGTTTTCTTTGGTTTCGGTTTTGAAATTTCTACTTCCTCTTCTACAAACTTAAAATTTGAAATAGACCTAAAATTAGCTATACCCCGCATTAGCGAGGCCACTACATCCTTATTTCTTTTTACAATAAGCATCAAACGACGAAATTCTTCCAGACCATCCATTGACCCAGCAGAAGCTATTCTCTCTGTTCTAAACTGTCTATTCCCTTCCCGATAAAGATTTTCATATTTTTCAAATAAATTTCCTAATTTTATCTTTATGTCTTTACTATCATCATCAATTTCAGTTATCAATTTATTAAAATCAGGCATTTTCTAGCGACCCTTCCCGCCATTACAAAGCGTTTAGTTAGTTTGACCACTTCATCCCTGAACTCCTGACTACCCGGATTTCTATGAAAGAATCCTTTGTCGTCCAATTTTTCTATGATCATTTCCATCTTCTCAGGACTGACTCTTATCCCTAAATTCTCCATAATAATAGATTCTATATACCCATCAGTATTTCTAGCCCCTGGCTGATTAGCACCAGGGACTTGATCATATTTAGGGTCATAGTGAAAAGGTATAGATTGTTCAGGATCTTTTAATTCTCCTGGCATAAAATTCTATCCTTGTGTTTTTTGAGTTTCTTCCCGAGCATTCGCTACGAAAATTTCTAAACAAAAACGAGCTTTTTGATATTTAATTTCTTTCACTCTCTGATTTGCTTTCGCTTCCTCTAATTCAGCAAGTGCTACTTTTTCATCAAAAGCAAGACGTTCTCTTTCAATATCAACCTGATTCATACTATCTCCTATCTGTATTTGTTATTTGGATTTTATTACTATCTATATATAGCTTTCGTATCAAAAGATTATTAACTTACCATCTTAATATAGATGAACTATTGGTTCCGAAATTAAGAGTTACTTTCATGAATGGAAAAAATCTAATATAAGCATTAGCTGTCTTCTGATCTTCCACTACAGAAAATTCTTCCTCTTTGGTGAAATGATAAGGTTTAGGACGATCCCAATATTTAGTAGCTGCAGAACTAGCTCCATAAAAAGCATCCGAAGTACCATTGGCATTTAAACTAAAAGCCAATGCAGACCTATAACAAAAATCAAATAAACTCTGACCTTCAGGATTATCATCATTAATAATTCCAGTTGAGGCTAACTTTATACCATATTCTTTTCGTTTTTCTATAGCTTTATTTCCACGAACAACCCATTCACTTCCATTAGCATACCCATCATTTGTACCATAAGCTGAAGTATTAACGGCAAAACTTTCTAATAAATACCAATCATCTTCATAAGCATTAGAATCTACTAAACCTGGATTAAAAGTGGCATTAGGAAAATTTGAATCTTCTTCTATACCAAGAATATGATCAATATTCCAAGCATTTAAAAAGCATGTATTTGCTGTCTCTTGACTATGGACAACATCAATACGACTATTTAACTCAGCACGATTTTTCCCATAATCATAGCCTGCTTCATCCATAAAGATGCCGTCAACTTCAAGATCATTCCATAATACTACTTTTGTAGTAAAATCTGTTATAGATTGGTTTACAGTCACATAACCGAAAATCAATGAAGCTGGGTTTAATTCCCTGATTCGAGCGAGTATTGCTTGAGTATTTGCAAAATCCCCGTGACTTGGATCCTGAATCCCATCTCCAAAAACGAGTACATTATATTTACAAAGGTCAATCGCCACGTTCTCATTTTGCCATTGATTTTCTGCGCTATTATAAGCGTTAAGCCACCCATAATAAATTAACAGGTTCTTTGGTCTCATAAATAATCCTCCCTCATTCGTTAATTAAACCTATGAAATTACTAGCTTGAGCTAGTGTACTTAAAGAATTATTCCCCACTGATTTTTCTGCTCTAACTCTAAATTTACAAATAATCTTATTTAATTTACTAATTTGATATGTGGTATTTATAATAGCAGTACCATGACCCACACTATTTGAAATACTATAAGAATAACTATCAGTTCCAGGTACCACTACATAACCTGAACCTGTGTCAACTTCGAGCCATATCTTTGCTTGAGTTTGATTATTCCCACTAACAGCATCTATTGTAACTTTTGCCATAAGTAATAAGATATCATTGTCTGGAGGAATTATACTATGAGAATTAGGTAAGATATTAATTTCTCCTGATAATAAAGACACATTATTACATATATATCTCGAAGTATCAAATAATACTGTTACAGCACTATCAACATCTACACCCCCAACAGAATCATAAACATCAAATAAAACATCCATAAAATCCTCTTAAAATTTTGCTATAGTACTTGTATGAGCACCATCAGAAAAATCTAACGACATTTTAGCATTCGGTGTATATCTATGATAGACTGACGAATCATTCGCATCAATTTGGACAGAACAATTTAAGCTATAAACAACTCCCATTTGTGTGATATCTGGACGAGGAAAATAATTAACCCTAGCAGAACTAGCAGCATAATTGGTATCTGAGGTTCCATGACCTTCTAATGAAAACATCATCGAAGAAGTAAAGGCAAAGTTAGATAAAGCAGTATTATCTGTATGGTCATTGGAAATCATACTAACACTGGCAAAATTTACACCATATGTAGCTCTTAAATCTTTCGCTTTTACTCCTCTTGTGGCCCAATCACTGATAGATTCATACCCATCATTTGCTGCATATGCTGTAGTATTGACAGGAAAACTTTCAAGAAGAATCCAATCGTTTAAAGTTAAATTAGATTCAGCACAAGAGTCATTATATGTAGAATCAGGATAACTAGGATCATTGGTTATTCCTAAAATATGATCTGTATTCCAAGCATTAGCAAAACATTTATTAGCATAAGTTTTGCCATGGACATAATCTACTCTCTGATTAAATTCATCCCGAGTCCGACCATGATCATAACCCGCTTCATCTAAAAATATTCCATCTACTTGTAAGGTATCCCATTGATCAACTTTTGAAGTAAAATCACTAAAAGTTTGATCAACAGTTACATAGCCATAAATTTCAGAATAACAACTTAAAGCCTTTACACGTGGAACAATAACTTGAGTATTGGCATAATCTCCATGGCCAGGATCCTGAATACCGTCTCCAAAAACAAGAAGACTATATCTCGCCATATGCTGAGCCACGCTCTCATTGTTCCAAGAAAGAATTCCTGAATTATAAGAGTTTAACCACCCATAATAAATGAGCAGATCTTTAGGTCGAGTATAAGTCGCTTGAGTTATTAATTGATTATGCCAACCTAACTTTCCATGAATCACTTCAAGATTATTAATCCGATTGGCATGATCTTCTAAATAACCTCCCGAACCTAAAATGGCAGTATTATCAGGCCAATAAATTGGATTTGATGAGTCATTATATATTTCACGTCGATGATTTAATATCTGCATTTGATCCCACGGACCTACAATACCGGTTAATGGATCAGTCACTTCAGCATTTGTATCAAGATAATTATCTAAGCTAGAACTATCTGTAGTATCAAGAGTACCTGAAATGGTAACACCAGGATCAGCAGCAATAAGACCTGCAGAATCTAAAATAACAGAATTTACTCCTGCTTCTGAAGTCTGATCATCTACCAAATCTTGTTTTAATACGACTTCTTCATCTACTTGCTCAATCCAATCCATAAAATCTCTAACATACTTTTCTCTTTTGGGTTTCATTTTAGTACTTTTAGAATGCTGAGAAATTAATGATCTTTGTTTACCTGCTGAATAGCCTTGATTTTCTATTAATTGGTCACCCTCTGTTCTTAAAGAAGCTTTTTTAGCTGTTTTTATACCAGGCAATAGAGCACTATCAACCGCATCTTTTTCAGATTGATTCATCTCTGAAACAACATCACCATCTATTTTCCAATATTTTACTGGGACTCCAATCACTCCGGATAGATCTGGATTTATTATCCAGTCTACTACTGAATAATCGGGAGTATGAACACTGAACCTCTGTTCTTTCGTTGTTCTATTTAATACATCTGCCATTTTAAAATCTCCTTATTTTTATCCAAATCTTTTTAAAATCGACATATTCCTGTAATATTATTAATGAAATATTTATACATTATTACAACCTAATGGGTCCTATACTTATTCCTATTTTTCATTTGAGTTCCTAAAAAAACTGGACTATTAAATGGAGTCATATTTACTTGATTTATCCCATAATCTTTTACTAGTCCAGTACCACTTGCTACCGAACTTATCGGACCCTCATTCATAAGCCATCTATGAATTAATCCATAAGTAATACTATCTGAGCCTTGGCAAGCATAAATAGTTTGAACTTCAGCTAATGTAAGGATACGATTATAAATTCGTATATCTTCTAAATGACCAGATAGGAAAAAATCAACACCATCTTGTGACCCGATCCACATAGTCCCTGCTGTTGATACCGTACCACCACCTCCTGAAGTATTCAATACTCCATTAAGATATATCTGTCGAGCAGTAGATGAGGCCGTACAAACACAATGATAAAGGGTATTCACTGTAAGAGAACTTGATACAAGTATAGTTCCACTAGTCATAGCATTAACTATCCCATTAGGAGGAGATCCGGCATTATCTGATAGACCAATTTCATAAGCAAATCGACTAATAGTTCGACCAAATTGATTCAATTCAGTTAAATAAATCCAAAAAGATACTGAAGATGTTGCAGGAGGTGTAATATTACTAACTGATTCCAAATACTGAGAACTCGATGCTGTAAAAGATAATCCACCATTATCTCCTCCTGAATATATTTTATAATTTATTTCTAATTCAGGACGATAACTTGAAGTAGAATGATCAGCATCATAGACTCCTTTATATTCATCATCAGCAGAATCACCATCATCAATAATGAAACCAATCCAATCCGTACTTGAATGAGCACTCCTATTAAACCAAGCTTGTACTGCGCTTTTCATATCAGGTGAAGTAAATTCAGTATCAGCACTCCATGAATCTGCTATCGACCATGATTGAGAATAACCTATATCAGAATAACCCCAAGCTAAATCAGTTGTAGATAAATCAGGAGCAGAACCATTATGCACTCTAACTGTAGCTGTAAATGCGCCAGTATCTTCAGTCTCTCTTGTAACACGAATATAGGCAGAAGTAACTATCATATATTTACCAGTCATATCTATATTTGGTTGCCATCTTAAAGCTATTCGAACATCATTTGCTGTTCCTTTACCAGATCTCCCAAATTGTAATGGACCAGTAGTAGTTCGAGAGCCAGCATTTTTCATATACTGGCCTTGGTTAGCATTAGATGTACGAACTTTATATTGTGCCATTAAAATCGACCATATCCACCTGAAGAATTTACTCTCTTTTCTTTTTCTAAACGGCTTTTTTTCCTGTATTTACTTGAAGAGATTATTTTTCCTTCATCATTTTTCACAGGATCTACCCATTCCATAACAAATGGCTTACGTCCATCAGGGCCTTCTAATTTAGCAACTCTATCTTGAGTTATTTTTATCATTTCTAAAATTTGCTGATTTTTATCTTTAGCACAAGCAAAGGCGCAATCTACAGTTCTCAATTCATCCAATACCATAACTTCCGTAGCATCTTTTTTTCCTATTATTTGTACCTTATCTCTTGCCCCTAAAGAAAGGACATAATTTTCGACTGTTTTTTTTCTTTCTTCATAAGGTATAAAAGGCTCTTCATGTCTATCATGTATATTAATTTCTAATACAAAAATTTTCAGTAATTCAGAATTTTCTATAGAATATTTAATTATATTTTTATGCCCTTCATGCAATTTGTCCCAGACTCCACATACTAATGCTGTTTTATACATTTGAACCTCCTTATATGTTATATAGATCTTATATGTAAATTTTATAATTAATGAGTCCTATATTTTCGTCTATAATTCAATTGTGATCCAGAATAAACTGGACTATTAGTTGCAGTTAAATTCAATTGATTTGTAGCCTCATCTTTTACAGAACCAGTACCACTCGCTACAACACCTGCTGCACCTTCATTCATAGGCCATCGATGTATTAAGCCATATGTTATACCGTCTCTTCCTTCACAAGCATAAATTGTAGCCACTTCTTCTGCAGTAATTATCCGATTATATACCCTTAAATCCTCTATAGCCCCATCAAGAAAATATAGAGTTCCACCATATTGACATCCAACATAAAGAGTCCCTGCTGCAGGAGCAGTCCCTCCAGAAGCAGCACTATTATCAAGAACACCATTTAAAAATATTTGACGGGCACTAGAAGTTGCTGTACATACAACATGATAACGAAGATCAGCTTGAAGACTTGTTGAAGAATACAAAAGAGCACCACTATTCATAGCATTAATAATACCATTAGCAGTAGGAGTACCTGCATTATCAGATAGACCTATTTCCCAATTAACACTTAGACTTGCTGTCCTCCCAAACTGATTCAACGAAGATAGTTTTAACCACCATGATACGGAGCAATTTTGAGGAGGAGTAAAATTTGCTACTGATGCCAATCTTTGAGAACTACTCGCTACAAATGTTATCCCAACATATGTCGGAGGTTCTGTCCAACTAATAACAATCAAACCATTATTACCATTTGATCCTGCAGTACTTGTAGCACCCCCATTTCCACCAACTCCTGCAGAACCAGTATAGTCCGGGTCGCTTGTGTTGGGAGGATTCTGTCCCGAAGCTTGCGTATTGGTAGTTGACGTAGCAGAACCAATTATATAACTGGAGCCACCTCCTCCACCACCTCCACCAGCATTTGAAGCTTGAGAAGCCGAGCCTCCTCCACCTCCACCGTAACCAGCGCCACCGCCACCACCGCCACCATAACCAGCAGCACCGACATCGGCTGTACCACCTGATCCAGCACAAGTGATACCTCCATTAGCCTCTGATCCTCTAGTAGTCCCTCCATCATTACCGTCTCCACCATCACCTCCAGTACCAATACCTATCCACTTACCACTCCAACTAGAAGTAACCCAGTCTGCATCTTCCATATTTTGGAGTGTGCCATCATTATTATTGGTAGTTTCATCATTTGCGGTAGAACCGGAAGATTCATTTAATTTCCAATAAAAAGCTAAATTAGTCTCAGTTCCAGCTAAATATTTATTTGCATTATTTATTAATTGACAAGTTGTTCGAGCTTCTTGCCAAAATCTGACTTCATCAATTTGACCTACATAATAATTATTAGTAGGAGCAGGAGACCATCCCGACCAAACCGTAGTTCCTGCGAGTCGCCAGTAACCTGTAAAAGTATCTTGTGAAGGATTTGCATTTGTTCCTTGTGATATACCATCAACAAATAATTCAAACCCTCCAGAGTCATGGACCATTGCAACATGATGCCATTCTCCATCATTATATGTACCAGAAGAATTTACCGTCTGAACTCCTAAAATTAATCCAGCATAAACTCCACAATAGACATTTCCGGAATTACTTAACCAGATCCTTCTGTCATAACTGGTAGAAGTTCCTGTTTGACTGTTTCCGAAACCAATTAATAATCCTCCTGAAGTAGTGGTAGTTTTAAACCATAACTCAGTTGTAAAAGTCTGAGGATTAGAATAAGAATTAGCTGAAGAGACCCATTCATCTGTTCCATCAAAGTCAAGGCAATTACCAAAATTAGCTGCTGCAGAAATAGGGGCACCTCCAGCAGCACCTGAAACTATACCACCAGTACCACCAGTACCACCAGATACTTGACTTCCACCAGTTCCTCCATTGGCATTTAGAGAACTGCCTCCAGTTCCTCCGGTAGAGGAACCTCCTGCCCCACCAGCTCCACCAGCAGCCGGATTACTATTGTCTCCACCACCGCCTCCCCCACCTGCTCCGGCTACAAATAAAGGTGTTGAGCCACGCGAGACACTAGATAGACCAGCACCACCACCTCCAGAACCAGAAGTTCCTCCAAAACTTCCTGAATTCCCAGCACCCCCAAGATGAATACTAAGTATTTCCGAAGGAGTGACGGTTATATCTCCCTGAACATAGCCACCACCGCCACCCACTCCTCCAACACCAGAAGTCCCCCCGGCTCCTCCACCAGCTCCACCAGCCCAACACTTTACCGTTATAGATGTAATATCAACAGGAACTTGAAATGAAGTTAAACCGGCTGTACTGAAAGATTGCTGTCCCATTTATCAACCCATCCTTCTATATTTTAATGTTGTTCCTTCATAAACAGGACTATTATTTGGAGTCATGTTTAATTGATCCTGAGCCATATCTTTAACCGAACCTGTCCCATCAGCAGCAACATTCATTGCTCTTTCATTTAATAAATACCTATTACGTAAACCATGGACTATTCCATCAGTTCCTCGACATGCATGAATTGTGGCTATTTCAAAATCAGATAAAACCCTATCATAAATTCTTATATCACCTAAATAACCGTCAAAATAACCGTCAGGTGCACCAGGTCTAAAACCTATTTGTAGTGTTGTTCCAGAAGGAGTTTCAGTATTTGAACCCGTACCATCAAGAGACCCATCTATATATACTTTCGCAGCATCATCAGAGGAATTATATGTACAAGCAACATGATAAAGAGTATTAAGATCTAATGGAGTTGTAGAATAAGTGGTTAACTCTCCATTTAAATCATTAGATATATCATTATCAATCGTCTTTATTTCCCAAAAATCGGACCAACCAATAATTCTTTTTAATCCTGTGAGATTAGTAGAAGATAACCAAAATGTAACAGTTGTACTAGAAGGAGCGGTAAAATTTGCTACAGAAGACAAAAATTGTGAACTATCTGATTCAAATTTCATACCTATATATGCTGGAGGGTCAACCCAACTGATAACTATTAAACCATCATTACCATTATTCCCATTTGTACTTGTACTACCCCCATTTCCTCCAACTCCTACAGAACCAGTATAGTCTGGGTCGCCCGTATTAGGTGGATTCTGGCCTGATGCTTGCGTATTGGTAGTTGACGTAGCGGTACCTATAATATAGCTAGAGCCAGCGCCCCCACCACCACCAGCGTCTCCGCCAGAAACCGAACATGATCCCCCGCCACCTCCACCATAGCCTGCACCGCCTCCGCCACCGCCAGAAAATCCAGGGGTGCCACCACTATCACCAATTCCACCATCACCGCCATATGTTGTGCCACCAGAGCCACCACCCCCAGTGCCAGTACCCATTCCACCGTCACCACCAGCCCCAGCATCAGCAGCGTCTGTCAATGGAGACCAACTTGATGTAACCCAATCAGCATCTTCCATATTTTGGAGTGTGCCATCATTACTATTTGTGGTTTCGTCGGGAAGATTTGTACCTGATGATTCATTACATTTATAGTAAGCGACTAAGTTTGCTTCACTACCTGTAAGAGTTTGAGCATAATAATCAGATATCTCTTTATCAGTACGCTCATCATTCCACATTCTTATTTCATCAAGTTCACCTACCCAATATTGTTCATCATCATAAAAACCAAGCATACCAAGAACCATATATATACCAGAAGTTGTAGCTGCTTGGGTACCGTCTACCTGATTTATAAACTCTCCATTTATATAAAATCTTGCATTATTACCTGAAGTAAAGACTACTGCTATATGAGCCCAAACTCCTGCTGAAACGGTTCCAGTAGAAGTAAAATCTTGTTTACCATATGTTGTAAAAGCAGGATTGTTACCGTTAATACCAAATCCAACTCCATTATTGGTATCAGATGATCTTGAACTTATTACCCTTTTAGATCCTGTTACATTATCGGGTTTAATCCAACATTCAAGGGTAAAAGAATTAGTAAAATTAAAAACAGAATCTGTTCCTATTGTAACATATTCAGGATCACCATCAAAATTTAAGGCATTATTTAAAGTGGTTTCTGCACGAGCTTTTCCAAAAACTCCTGCATTTTGACCTCCAGAACCCTGTGTTCCACCAATTGACTGAGTGCCACCACTACCGCCACTAGCTCCTCCGGAAGAACCACCAGACCCACCAGTACTTCCTCCACCAGCACCTCCGGCTCCCGCCGGAGTCCCTGATGAATTATCACCACCACCTCCGCCTCCTCCAGAGCCAGCTACAAATAAAGGAGTTGTACTTCTGTAAACTGAAGATTTACCTCCTCCCCCACCACCAGAAGCTGCGGTACCTGTAAAAGTTCCTAAACCTCCATTTCCACCTACATGAATATTAAGGGTTTCTTCAGGTGTTACAGATATATCACCCTGAACATAACCTCCACCACCTCCGGCTCCACCAACACTAGCCGTTCCACCCCCTCCACCACCAGCTCCTGCACCCCATGCCTTGACAGTAATGGAAGTCACTCCTTTTGGTACAGTGAAAGTATCGGAACCCTCTGAACTAAAAATTTGTTTACCCATTATCCAAACCTTTTAAATTTCAATTGTGTTCCAGAATAAGTAGGATTATTATTAGGAGTCAAATCTAGTCTACTTGGACCTAAATCTATTATAGACCCGGTTCCACTAGCAACCACATCTATTGCCTTTTCTTGCATAGGCCATTTATGAATTAAGCCATAAGTAATGGAATCTGTTCCTTTACAGCCATAAATAGTGGCTATTTCATTTGCTGAAAGGACTCTATTATAAATTCTTAAATCTTCTATATAACCATCAAAATATTGTAATAATGTTTGTTTAACACCTACATAAAACGTGGCCGATCCTGGTGAACCTGTTCCACCACTACTAGAATTATCAAATTGGCCATTTACATATATTTGTAAAGTATTGTCAGAAGCTCTTGTACATACTATATAATATCGTGTATTAGTATTAATAGTAGCACTAGATACCAAAGAAGTACCCCAATTCATATCATTAGATATTTGATTACTTGCATTTATCCATATTTCCCAATTATCACTATGGCTAACTATTCTAGGAGTGCCACCATCATTACTATGAAAGAGCCAAAAAGAGACAGAACAATTTGCAGGAGGAGTAAATGATGATACGGAAGATAAATACATACTACTCGATGATTCGAAAAATAATCCTCCATAATATCTTATTTGATAAATAATATATGTAGAATACCAAAAAGCAGCAAAAGCTCCACCATCAGAAGGCCATGTAGAAGGAAAAGCTGAAGTTTCATCTCCATCAAGAACAGTAGAGCTATATCTACCACGAGCAGTTTGAAAATCATTTCCGGCTGGACTGGTACCATAATAATGGATTATATAACCACCATTATTTCTAAATGCTACCCATGTCACAGCATTTTTAGGAAGAATTACTTCAGTAGGAATATTTATAGTTAACCATGTGTTTAAAGCCGTGCCAGAAGTCACCCCAGCATCATAAACGAGAGTTGCACCATCAGGACCTGTCGTTAAATTACCACCAGAATAAACTGCTAATCGGATTTGTTGAGTATGAGTAGAACCTACATATATAGACACACTTTTTAAAAGCATATTGTCTATATTGGGAGAGGTTCCACCCATAGCACGACACCAATTCGGCGTCGTTGTTGTAGTACCTGCGGTATCTATTCCCCATTCGGGCATTAATACTCCTTCTAGGTAAATGAAACATTAAGCTCTAGCAAGTCCCAGTCACCAGTTAAATCAGGAGTTACACCCGTATGATCTCTTGTTACTTCAAATTGAGCCAATCTCCCACCTGTAATATCAAGAGCGGTAAAAGCTACAGATTGAGAATCATATTGAAAATAGGTATTTGTTGGCATACTTAAAGCATTTAAATCATAACCAGAAGACCAACTTTCCACAGTAGTATTATCAGGTATTTCCCTGACATATACCTTTGGTTTTACATTATGCGCCGATCCAGGAGCTGTTTCAGCCCTACTCTTAAATCCAAATACTATATTTGTCCTTCCTGTTGGAATATTTACCATAAATCCTACACCTTCTTCATCCGTATCATCAAACCGACGTACAACAAGAGCATTATTTGTAGTATCAGCAGAAGCTGGAGCAAGAGCATTAACAGCCCAATCAGCATTATTAGGACTATCCAACTGATCCGCAAAGAAATGATAAGCTGCTTCTAAACCGGTTTCACCTTGAACACCAGTTGTTCCTTGAACTCCAGTATCTCCTTGAGTTCCTTGAACTCCGGTTGCTCCTTGAACACCAGTATTTCCTTGAATTCCTTGAACTCCTGTTTGGCCCTGTACTCCGGTTGCTCCGGCTACCCCGGTTTCTCCCTGTATACCAGTTTGTCCTTGGATTCCTTGAATTCCTGTTTCTCCCTGAACTCCAGTAGCTCCGGCTACTCCGGTTGCTCCTTGAACACCAGTTTGTCCTTGGATTCCTTGAACTCCTGTTTGACCCTGTACTCCGGTTGCTCCGGCTACTCCGGTTTCTCCCTGTATACCAGTTTGACCTTGGATTCCTTGAACTCCTGTTTGGCCCTGTACTCCAGTTGCTCCGGCTACTCCAGTTTCTCCCTGAATTCCAGTCTGACCCTGGATCCCCTGAACTCCAGTTTCTCCCTGAACTCCTGTGGTTCCTTGAATTCCTTGGACTCCGGTTTCACCCTGAACTCCTGTGGTTCCTTGTATTCCTTGAACTCCTGTGGTTCCCTGAACTCCTGTGGTTCCTTGAATTCCTTGAATTCCGGTTTCACCCTGAATTCCTGTGGTTCCTTGAATTCCTTGGACTCCGGTTTCACCCTGAACTCCTGTGGTTCCTTGAATTCCTTGAATTCCTGTGGTTCCTTGAATTCCTTGGACTCCGGTTTCACCCTGAACTCCTGTGGTTCCCTGAATTCCTTGAACTCCGGTTGTTCCTTGAATACCTTGAACACCAGTTGCTCCTTGAATTCCGGTTTCTCCTTGAATTCCGGTTTCTCCTTGGATTCCTTGGACACCAGTTGCTCCTGCTACTCCCGTAGTTCCTTGAATTCCAGTTTCTCCTTGGATTCCAGTCTGACCTTGGATCCCTTGAACACCAGTTGCTCCGGCAACACCTGTGGCTCCTTGAATTCCAGTTTCTCCCTGGATTCCAGTCTGGCCTTGTATTCCTTGAACACCAGTTGCTCCTGCTACTCCGGTTTCACCCTGTACTCCGGTTTCACCCTGTACCCCTTGAACACCAGTTTCTCCTTGAGGACCTTGATCACCTGTTGAGGCTGCATTGATTTGAGAAAATCTCCAATCTATAAAATCATCACCTGTATCAGTTGAGATAGTTCGAGCTTTTACTTGATTAGTATAAGTATTATTAGTCTGAAAAATAACTGTAGCAAGAAATATTGATTCAGGAAAATCCAATCCAGACAATACAATACTATCTAGTTCTGTTAAAGCTCCTGCTCTAGCTGCAGCAACATTACCATACTCATTCTCACCTTGAATAGCCATAATAGGATGAAAAATATCAGTCGTAGCAAATATATGAGTAAGAACATAATTACCATTTGTTACTTCGGTTTGTTGCCATGCCCCACCAGTAAACTGATTATATGCTAATCTATAATTACCTCCCACAAAATTAATCACAGGAGACAATGGAGAACCAACATTTGTCCACGTAATTGTATTATCAACAATAGTATCACCTGGTTCACGATTTGCAGAAAAAGCAGGAAGAGCACCACCTGAAGTTCCTCCACTAGATCTAAAATAAGAATTACTCTCTCTTATTATAGTACCAGTAGGATAAGAGGTTGCAGATGCCCATGAAGCTGTCCAATATTTTATTTTCCATTCAGCTCCTGCACCATCTTTATAAATAACAGGAATTTCAGCTATAGGATCTAATATTTGAGGATTACCATCTTGAATTTCAAACCAAATATCTTCATCTTGTATTTGCCCATCAGAAATACTCATTTGACTGGCACTGTCATTACTTCCAGCTCCATCAATATCAAAATCTCCAGGAGTTAAGCCTGGTGATGTATATTGAGTTCCTCTAGTAGTATGAAGATAAGAATGGGTCCTACCATCCATCACAATACCATGACGTTCATCATTGGTTATAATAGCTCTATCATCGGAAGAGTTCCAATATATCGCAGCAATAAGAGATTTTTCATATATGATATCTAGAATATTCTGAAGTGCTGGATTCGTTTGTACAGTCATATTAGTGGTATCGAAATAAATATAGTGCAAACCATTTGTATCAGGAATTTGAGTAGAATCGGTTGCATTAATTGTATATTTAGTACCAGCCTGATAGATATCATAAGAACTCGCGGTTGTAACTTGCAAAGTACGAGTAGATTCAGTAAAACCTACTGTACTGTCTGTTCTGTTGACAAAACCACCAGGTTCATTTCTATCTATAGATTGTGTAATTGAAGGTAAAGTGCTATTTATCCATCTATCTGTACTACTTTCATAAGATAAAACCTGACCATCAGTTAAAGAAGATGCAGTGGTATCTCTTAACTGTTCTGGACGGTAATGAGGAATATGACGGTGAGCAAAAATAACACCATCGCTAGCATGTGATCTTATAACAAGACCTATATGAACACTAAATATATTACTATTACCTGAAGGTTGAACATTGGTCAATGCACCAGCAGTTTTATCAGATAAATAAAGTAAATCTCCTGAAGTCCAATCACTAGTATTTAAGTTACGTATTTTTCCAGCACAAGTAACATAACCTTGCGTATCATTTTCAATTACCTGAGTAGCAATACCTAAAACCTCAGAAGTATTTGAAGAATCTGCTTTTGCTAGATTTACTTCAGGGACATCTTCATTAGAACCAGTGACGTAGACTGCTTGACCATCTACTATTGCTCCACCCGATTTATTCTCAACTCGAATAAGAAATTCTTGCCCTATATTAAGAGTCACATCGGTTGAATCTAAATAATAACTTAAAGAATGATCTGTACTGTCATAAAAGGTACGACCTTCTAAATGAGAAGGAACTGTATCTTGAGGTTCATAATCGATATAATTGACAATCCCAAAAACACCAGTTTCTCCCTGAATTCCAGTAGTACCTTGGACTCCGGTTTCTCCCTGAATCCCTGTGGTACCTTGGACTCCGGTTTCCCCCTGAATCCCAGTAGTACCTTGGACTCCTGTCTGACCGTCTATTCCTGCAGTACCGGTTTCTCCCTGAATTCCAGTAGTTCCCTGAATTCCGGTAGTACCTTGAATTCCAGTGGTTCCTTGAACTCCGGTAGTACCTTGAACTCCTGTCTGACCGTCTATTCCTGCAGTTCCAGTTTCACCTTGAACTCCTGTCTGACCGTCTATTCCTGCAGTACCGGTTTCTCCCTGAATTCCTGTAGTTCCTTGAATTCCCTGAACTCCGGTAGTACCTTGAACTCCTGTCTGACCATCTATTCCTGCAATACCGGTTTCACCCTGAACTCCTGTCTGACCGTCTATTCCTGCAGTACCAGTTTCTCCCTGGACTCCTGTAGTTCCTTGAATTCCGGTTTCACCCTGAACTCCGGTCTGTCCTTGAATTCCTGTGGTTCCTTGAATACCTTGAACTCCAGTTGCTCCTTGAACTCCTGTAGTTCCTTGAATTCCTTGAACTCCAGTTGCTCCTTGGATACCTGTATCACCTTGAGGACTTTCAGAAACATTAACCCATTTAGTAGAATCCGAGTCCCATTGTAAATACTGACCATCAGAGATACTAGTAAGATTTACATCATTCAATCCAGCTATAGTAGCTTCCGTATCACCCATAGCTACCATTATTGAACCATTTAATGTATCTGAAACAACAACATAACCTATTTTAACGGCATATGTACCTGCAAAAGACTGGTAACCACCTGGAGTACTTTCACTTAACCAAACTTCATCACCAGCACTGAAAGCATTAGTATTAATATCTCTTACTAATCCAAATAATGTGATATAACCAAATGTTGAGGCTTCTATATTATGAGTAGCCACTCCTATATTATTAGTCTTAGTTAAATCACTACCATCTGCTAAATCTATTGTGGGGTATCCTGCAGCAACACCTGTGACATAAACTACTTGACCGTTAGTTATTGTTGAAACTGTTGCATTATACACTCTGATATATAATTCACGACCTAAATTCAGGGTAACATCAGATTCTTCATTGTAATAACTCAATGAATGGTCTGTTGAATCATAAAAAAGGCGAGCTTCCTGATGACTAGGAGCAGATGCTTGAGGTACAAAATCTATCCAATTAGGATCACCTAATACACCTGTAGAACCTTGTACACCTGTTTCTCCTTGGACTCCGGTCTGACCCTGGATTCCGGTTTGACCTTGAATTCCCTGAATACCTGTAGCTCCAGACACTCCGGTTTCACCTTGAATACCGGTTTGACCTTGAATACCGGTTTGACCTTGAATTCCTTGAACTCCAGTCACACCCTGGATCCCAACACCTGTTTGACCCTGGATTCCTGTAGTTCCCTGAACTCCAGTTTGACCTTGAATTCCTGTCACACCCTGAATCCCTGCACCAGTCTGACCTTGTATTCCAGTTTCTCCCTGGACCCCGGTTTCTCCCTGAATGCCAGCACCTGTCTGACCCTGTATACCAGTTAAACCTTGAGTACCCTGGACTCCGGTTTCACCTTGAATACCAGCACCAGTTTGACCCTGGACACCTGTTAATCCTTGGACGCCTTGAACACCAGTAGTTCCCTGGATTCCTGCACCAGTCTGACCTTGTATTCCTGTTTCTCCCTGGACTCCGGTTTCTCCTTGGATTCCGGCACCCGTTTGACCCTGGATACCAGTTTGTCCTTGTATTCCTTGAATTCCTGTCACACCTTGGATACCAGCGCCAGTTTGACCCTGAATACCGGTTTGACCTTGTGTGCCCTGGACTCCGGTTTCACCCTGAATTCCGGCACCTGTTTGACCTTGAACACCTGTTTGACCTTGTGTACCCTGTACTCCAGTTTCTCCCTGAATGCCAGCACCAGTTGTACCTTGAATACCTGTTAATCCTTGAATTCCTTGGATACCGGTTTCACCTTGGATTCCAGCTCCAGTTTGGCCCTGAATTCCGGTTTCACCCTGGATTCCAGTCTGACCATCTATACCAGCAATACCAGTAGCTCCCTGAATACCAGCTCCAGTTTGGCCCTGAATTCCGGTTTCACCCTGGATTCCAGTCTGACCATCTATACCAGCAATACCAGTAGCTCCCTGAATACCTGCTCCTGTTTGACCTTGAATACCGGTTTGACCCTGAATTCCCTGGACTCCGGTTTGACCCTGAATCCCGGCACCTGTTGTACCCTGGATACCCGTCTGACCTTGTGTGCCCTGGACTCCGGTTTCACCTTGGACCCCAGTAGTACCTTGAAGACCTATCTGGCCTTGTGGCCCCTGAATTCCTTGGGTACCTGTGGCTCCTTGAACTCCAGTCTGTCCTTGAATTCCTTGGACTCCTGTTTGACCTTGAATACCTTGGGCACCTGTCTGACCTTGAATTCCAGCTTTAACAAAAACAAGAATAATATTATCATTAAGACTGAAAGTAGATCCACCTGAAGTAACATAGGTCACACTAAGACGGAACCAACCTGTTCTATCTGTAACATTTGTTATATTATAAATTTGATATTGAGAAGGGTCTTCCTGACGAATTATTCGAAGAGAATCACCAGCCTTTAACGTAAGATAAAAATTACTTAAATCTATGGAATATTGATCAGTATCATCTACATAAAGTTCACCCGCATTTACCTGAGCAACAGTACTCCATTTAAGATTCCCTGTACCAGGATCTGTATCTGACTGATCATCAGTCTTGGCATTATAACTAAATCCAGCCCATAAAGATCCTTCTATACCTGTTTCACCCTGGACTCCAGTTTGCCCCTGGATTCCAGTCTGACCTTGGATTCCTTGAACACCAGTTTGACCTTGAATTCCCGCACCAGTTGCACCAGCTACACCAGTCTGACCCTGAATTCCTTGAGTACCCGTTTGACCCTGAACTCCAGTTTCTCCAGCTACTCCAGTTTGGCCCTGAATTCCTTGAGTTCCTGTCTCACCTTGAATACCTTGAGCACCAGTATCACCTTTCGTACCCTGAGGACCTGGAAAACCCTGAACTCCGGTTTCACCTTTTACACCAGTATTACCTTGAATCCCAGTCTGTCCCTGAATTCCGGTTTGACCCTGAATACCTTGCGTACCAGTTTCTCCCTGAATACCAGTACCAGTTTCACCTTGAACTCCTGTAGTTCCCTGGACTCCAGTTGTACCTTGGATTCCAGCTCCTGTTTGACCTTGAATTCCCTGAACTCCTGTAGCTCCGGCTACTCCAGTTGTACCTTGGATTCCAGCACCAGTCTGCCCTTGAATTCCAGTTTGACCTTGTATACCCTGAACTCCGGTCTGACCTGCTATTCCGGTTTGTCCTTGAATTCCTTGAACTCCGGTCTGACCTGCTACTCCTGTCTGGCCTTGTATTCCTTGGACTCCGGTCTGACCTGCTACTCCTGTCTGACCCTGTATACCAGTTTGTCCTTGGATTCCAGTGACTCCTTGAATACCAGCACCGGTTTGGCCTTGAACTCCAGTAACTCCTTGAATACCAGTGGCTCCCTGAATACCTGCTCCGGTTTGACCTTGGACTCCAGTTAAACCTTGTGCACCAGTTTCTCCCTGAACACCAGTTTCTCCGGGAGGACCACCAAAAGCCCCAGTGTTTCCCTGAACACCAGTCTCTCCTTGGATTCCAGCACCTGTCTGACCCTGTATACCGGTTAAACCTTGAGTACCCTGGACTCCGGTTTCACCTTGGATTCCGGCACCTGTCTGGCCTTGCACACCTGTTAATCCTTGAACGCCTTGAACACCAGTAGTTCCCTGGATTCCTGCACCAGTCTGACCTTGTATCCCAGTTTCTCCCTGGACCCCGGTTTGACCAGCTACACCAGTAGCACCCTGAGCGCCAACACCTGTCTGACCTTGGATTCCTGTTTGACCTTGAATACCAGTTTGTCCTTGAATTCCAGTCTGGCCCTGTATGCCCTGGATTCCAGTTTGACCCTGAATTCCAGTTTGACCTTGGACTCCTGTGGCTCCGGCAACACCTGTAGTTCCTTGAATTCCAGTCTCACCTTTTACTCCGGTCTGACCTCTAGGACCTGATATACTAAATATCAGTATGATATTATCATTTAAACTAAAAGTCGAACCACCTGAAACAACAGGTGTAACAGATAAACGGAACCATCCGGTTCTATCAGTAACGTTTGTTATATTAAAAATCTGATACTGAGAAGGATCTTCCATACGAACAATACGTAAAGAGTCGGCAGCTTTTAAAGTGAGGTAAAAATTACTGAGATCCGTAGAATTAACGTCAGCATCATCCACATAAAGCTCACTAGATGTGACTTGAGCTACAGCACTCCACTTTAAATTTCCTATACCAGGATCTGTATCAGATTGATTGTCTGTTTTTGCTTTATAATTAAATCCTGCAAATTGAGAACCTTCTATTCCGGTTTCACCCTGGACTCCGGTTTCGCCCTGGGCTCCAGTTTGACCTTGAATGCCCTGAACCCCCGTGGCTCCTTGGATTCCTGCACCAGTAGTACCTCTAATTCCTGTGGCTCCTTGAACTCCCGTGTCACCACTAATACCTGTGGCTCCTTGGATTCCTGCACCAGTAGTCCCTTGAATACCTGTGGCACCCTGGACTCCGGTAGCTCCTTGGATACCAGTTTCACCTAAACCAGCAGCTCCGGTAAATCCTTGGACTCCAGTCCTACCTTGAACTCCGGTAGTACCTTGAATTCCAGTTGCTCCCGCTACTCCTGTTGAACCTAAACCTATTCCAGTGGTTCCCTGGATACCAGTCTGCCCTTGAACTCCAGTGGCTCCTGGAGCACCTGTACCAGTCTGCCCTTGAACTCCAGTTTCTCCCTGAACTCCGGTCTGGCCTTGAATACCTTGTGTTCCGGTCTCACCTTTGGTTCCCTGCAATCCTTGAAGACCTTGGATTCCAGTAGCCCCCTGTACTCCGGTTTCTCCCTTGACACCAGTTTCTCCAGGAGGACCACCATAAGCTCCGGTGATACCTTGAACACCGGTTTGACCCTGGATACCTGTGGTTCCTTGGATTCCAGTGGCACCAACTCCAGTATCTCCCTGGACACCCGTTTCACCTTGGATGCCAGTAGTTCCCTGGACGCCAGTAGTTCCCTGGACTCCGGTTGCTCCGGCTACTCCTGTGGTTCCTTGAACCCCGGTTTCCCCTTGAACCCCAGTAGTTCCTTGGACTCCGGTTTCGCCCTGGACTCCAGTTGCTCCTGGAAATCCTGCTCCACCAGCTATACCGGTTTGACCTTGAATACCAGTTTCACCTTTTACTCCAGTTTCTCCCTGGATTCCAGTAGTACCCTGAGAACCGGTTTCTCCTTGAACACCCGTTGTTCCAACTGTACCTGTATGTCCCTGGATTCCAGTTTCACCTTGGATTCCTGTAGTTCCCTGGATACCGGTTGTACCTTGGATTCCTGTGGCTCCGGGTAAACCGGTCTCACCCTGGACACCAGTATCTCCACCACCACCGGTTCCGGTAGCTCCTTGAACTCCAGCGACTCCGGTTTCACCCTGGATTCCTGCTCCCGTCGCACCCGTGGCTCCCGTCGGACCCGTTGGACCCGTCGAACCTGTTGAACCGGTCGAACCCGTGGTCCCCGTCGGACCGAGAACTCCAGAGGCAGCTCTATCTATAGCATCTTTTACACTTTCGGTTTGATCGTAAGGTATGTCTTGTGCACGTAAGGCATTGGGATTGTACCAATCCAGCTCAATCCATTTCCTTTTTGTCTTGGCCATCGTAACTCCTTAGCTTTTTGCCGGTTAGATCATCTTACCTAAGGTAGCACTTAAAGTAAATTCTGATCCTCGGATATGTCCCACTAAGAACATTTATTAGAATAGAAGATTTTATTGGAGCTAGATAGTATTAAAACATTATTAAAATGGATAATAAGATATAAATAATAGGATAAATTTTTATCTGTGGTAATCTATTGATATCTATGAGGTTACAAAAAGGCCGAAATTATTTTGGCAGTTTTTCACCCAATTCCTGGTATAATATTTATAGAGGTTAGAATTGAAGACGTAAAGAAAGGAATACCAGATGAGCATCACTTACACAAATCAAGATTATACGGAATTAGCAAAACTCTTTGAAAAACATGACGATACCCCAACACCTCAAGCCTGGTGTGATTTTATGAGAGAATGGATCGAGGAATTTAACTCAACTGATCTAATAGAATTGATAATTAATTGCTTTTTCGTAGCTTATGGACCAGTCCTTATAGATAAGCATGAACTTAAAGAAGTAATTTGTACCACTCCTTTTGAACTCCTTTCTCAATTTACTACAAACGTATCTATAGAGAACCCAAAAGGAATAATTGCTACATGGCGTTTATCCATCAATAAATAATTTTTTTTCTAATCTCATAAAACCGTCTAATACTTCCTGAACCAGGATCTGATCCATACATAGTTTATTATAAGGACATTTTCCTTTATTATCCTTAGACCATGCATATTCTTTATAACAAGGCTGACATTTCAAATCTTTATAAAGGTTTATATTCTGATCATACCCGGAACCGGTTGGAGAAGTAGACCCAAATAAAATAACTGCAGGAGTCCCCACAGTAGCCGAGGCATGGTTTGTAAATGAATCCACTCCTAAATGAATATCAGCATATTTTATTGCAGAGATAGCTTCTTTTATAGTATGGCCTCTATAATCCACAGTACCAACTAAGAGACCCTCATCTTTATGGCCTAGCTGAACAACCACGTAACCTCTTTTAAATAACTCATCTACAACAGTCTCCCAACGATCATTATACCAATCCTTATACTCAGACCAACCCGAATGGATATGAAGAGTCACATATTTCTTAAATCGAGATCTCAATGACTGACCTGATTTCTCCTCATCTTTTGTAAGAGTACACTCCATCTTTAGATTATCAAATTCTTTTAAACCAGCACATTCTGCGAATATACGTACTAAATGGCGATTCAAAGGCTTATTAGGATAACCTTCATCTTTAATAGGAGATTTACTGTCAGGATATGAGAAATAAACCTTTTCTGAGTTCTCAGATTTAGATTCTGATACAAGTTCATCTATAAACTTATTCCCTTCAAGGATCGGGAACATACTAGGATGGGTGACATATCTTATAAAACAACCCGGAATCTTATGCTTAATGGCACGTAAAGATGCAGTTGTCATTAAACAATCACCCAAAGCCCCCCACCGATTACATTCGACTACAACAGGAACTCCTTTTGTAGCATTCTCAAAATAAGTGACTCTTTCCTTAAGCCATTCATCCTCAGGAACTTTTTCTGATGCTATCTTACAATAATGCAATGCTTTCTCAAAATCACCTAAAGAACCATAAGAAGCAAAGAGATAACGGTATGGTGCGTCATTATAAATTGGGATCTCTTTCCAAAGAGGTGATTCGGGCATCTTTTTCTCAATAGCTTTTAAAGACCAGTTTATACATTCTTGAGGGTTTTTTAAATAGAAATAACACTCAGCTATATAATAATATGACTCAGCCCATCGATCATCTATTTCAATAGCCTTCTTCAATTCTTCAATGGCTTCTTCATATTTTCTATTCCAGGAAAGAATACATCCAATATTCTTTTGAGCCATCCATCTCTCATCTTTCCAGATAGAAATAGTTAAATATTTTCGATAAAAATCTATAGCTTCATCCCAACGAGTAAGTTCTTTATAAGCACTTGCCAGGTAAAAAAGTGTCCGGGAATTGTTCGGATTATCTTCGTATTCTTTTTTAAGGAGACGGAGATTTCTATCAGAACGGTTTTCTGTTGAATGTTTTTCGGTTTTATGAATTACATTAACTTCAGTATCTTTTATATATAAATTATCGATTACAGGATATTCATGAACTCTACCAGAAAATTTTATATTATAAAAATTCCTAAATAGTCTAGCCTGACTAAAGACATCATTTCCATATTTAATATTAAAATTAAATATCTTAGCATCATCATTTTTTAATATTTCATTAATCTTTTCTGGATTTTCTACAATATCATCAGCATCAAGCCATAAAATAAAGTCACCCGTTGCCTTACTTAAAGAGTGATTTCTAGCAGCAGAAAAGTCATCAATCCATTTAAAGTCATATATCTTTGTTGTATATTTGGATACTATTTCTTTGGTATTATCTATAGATCCGGTATCCACAACTATGATTTCATCAGCTACATCTTTTATACTCTCCAAACAATCAGAAACATTCTTTTCCTCATCTTTTACAATCATACAAACCGATAAAGAAAGATGGTCCCTTTTCTTCCTTAAATAAAAATCGCTCTGGCCATATCCAATAATATCATCGACCCTAAAAATTTCACAATCAAATTTTTGAGCGATTCGATACATTGCTTGTGTTGAATATATAAAGGGATGGATTTGAACATGATGATCAGTAAAATCTCTTTCTATACCTTCAATATCTATGTTTGGAATTCTTATTAAAAGCACTCCTCTATGAGTAAGACATTCGATTATCTTTTTCATGGTCTCTATTGGGCTATAAAAATGTTCGAAAGTATGTATCAAAGTTATTAAATCGAATTTATTTTTTAAAGGAGTAATATTCATATCTTCAAAATCATCACGAATTACAGAGACACCCAATTCTTCTCCATATTTCAAGATCTCTGAAATAGGATCAATTCCTAATACATCTATTTTATCTTTTAACACACTAATAAAATAGGGGTATTTACAACCTATATCTAGAAGAGTTCGAGGAATAAACATATCATAGAGAACATTAGCGAAATTTTTATTTATTTCCTTTTCATCCTCAGACATTAAATGACCTGTACCGGGACCATGCCCGTTATTCTCATCAGGACCTTCAAATATCTTTGGTGGAAATTCTTCTTGAAAATAAAGGTTACAACAAGGACAGAACTTATAAGCTGGAAATTTATCAAAAGTATAAGAAAGATTACTCTTACAAATTTTACATGTCATAATTAATTACCTAATAAAATGTTTAGAAAATCTTTATCTAATAATTATACGACATGAAGGTAGGGAAAATCCGGGAAAAAATAAAATAGGGATCAAAAATTTCTTCTTAATCCCTATACTCCTGTTTCACCCTGTATTCCTTTTGCGAGAAATATATAAAGAGCACCCAAGTTAAAAGAGCGTAGATAGTTTTGTTTACTATGTTCAATATAGTCGCCTTTACCAATTTGGCTATCCCGGCACTGGGTTGACTTTTAGGGAATCAACCTAGTGCCGGGACAGGGATTTGAACCCCGAATAACTTGTAAGCCCAACAGGTTAGAAGGTGCTCCTTGTAATTTCAATTTAATAAAAAGAGTAAGTGCCTAAGTTAAAAGAGCGTAAAAATGTTTTTCATCAATTAAACGTTGATTGCTGAACCACCCAGCTCGTTCCCCCGCCCAAATCTTAATCATTATATGACAAAGACTTAGGCGGGGGAACAGGGAGTTGAACCCTATTAATTTGTAAGCCCGTTATGTTAGGAGGCACTTACCTCATATTTTCAAAGATCACTTTATATAAAATTATAAATTACTATAAAAAAGGATAAATGCCCAAGTTAAAAGAGCGTTAATTTCAAATAAATTGATTTGCATTCAATCGCCAGACCACCCGGCTTGTTCCGCCTCCTGATCCTTTACAATCTTTACAAAAGGACCGAGAGGCGGAACCTGGAGTCGAACCAGTAAAATTTGTAAGCCCAACAGGTTAGAAGGCATTATCCTATAATTTTCAAAGATCAAATTTATTTTACAACACTTTACAATCTATATTAAGTCAGACATAAGTCATCAGTGCGCCCCTGAGCCTTGGCCCAGAGATTGCTTCCTGATTTCTGCAGGAAGCATGGTTTTAACGCCATGTACGCCCTAATAATTAGAATGTCTGACTTTTATTTCTTGGTTTAAGTAGTTCTGCACAAGTTGAAGGTGCTAATTTTATGGTAAGAAAATTCGGAATTGAACCGAAGACTTCAAGAACCTAAATCTCGCGCTCTGACCAACTGAGCTATTTTCTCTATGTAAGCATCAAAAGTTAGAGTGCAGAACTGTCAATAATATAACCATAAATTTTAAGTGTGTCAATAATTTTTTTAAAAAAGTTATTTACCATGATGACACACAAGAATTTATATTCTACCCAATTTTTTACTTAATGAAATGTTAATCTCGTGTCGTATAATATACGGGACTCTTTTTTTAACTTATTACAAGGAGGCTCATATGAGTGAAGTCCATATAATGTATGATGGTCAAACTGAAGATATTAATCTCAAAGATCTTTTCCCAGAAGACAGATGGGAACAACTCGGGATTGAACCAGGAACCGAGATCACATCGGATAATATAACTGGTGAACAAATTAAATTGGCTTTAGTAGATCATTATGATAGACCAGCATCAGAATTTGCTGAATTAGTTGTTGAACACCATAAAAATGGTAACATTACAGTTAGACCAAATGCTACTTTCGGAAAAATTGAAACCTGAACATAAGGAGGATGAGATATTATGAACCAAGCTAACGAAAATGATATCAGAGTTAACATGCTTAACTCATTTCTGAGTTGCCCTCACCGGGACCTAGATAAATTAAAAAATACCCATCTTGAATTACAAAAAGCAGATCCGCTGTTTTATGCCCACCTTGGAAGCTGGTACTACAAGAATGGAGATATTCGGGATCATAAAGAAGTATTCATCGGTTCACTTATTGTTGATGAATTTCTTGACAACCGTGAAGTTGGGCTAGCCCTCTTCAGGGAAATACCTGTATATCTTAAAAGACGTGTGGTCGGTTTTATTAAAGGTAAAAAAATAAAGATCAGAAATAAAACGGGCAAAAAAATAAAAATGAAGAAAAAAATGATCGATGAAGTAAAAATTGAAGAAAAAAATGTAGGTCTTTACAAAAATATTCCTACTGCCTTTAAAAGGGATGTTGAGAAATTTCTTCAATATATTGAAACCAACAACGATCTTTTTGATGCTATTGCCCTAAAAAGTCCAAAAGATCTTAAAGGATTATATGCTACTCTTCGTATAGCACCTAGTGAACGTGCTCAGAAGATTCTTTTCGGAAATGAACGTCCTACGGACAGTAAATTAAATGTTTTCGAAAAAATAGCACAAGCTGATAATCCGACTGAAGTGGCAAAGCTGATTATAGAACATAAAGTACCTTATACGGTGGCTGTAGGTTTGGTTGATCAAATCACTCCTACAATTCTGATTGCTCTAATCAATGCTATGTCTCCACAGGAAGTTATTAATAACTATGCTTCCCTAGAAGAACGTGGTGCCATGGACAATGAGGATACAAAAACATTGATTACGGCTAAATTGGAAAAAGCTAAAAAAGCTAAAAATGTATCAGCTTTAAAATCCAAAGAAGCAAAGAAAACAGGTCGGATCAAAAATGAGGAATCTCAAAAGATCCTCGATGAAATTGCAGATCAGCAAATTAAAAAGAAAGGTGTTATAAAAGTACCTACTGCAGTCTTTATCGATAAATCAGGTTCTATGACTCAAGCCATCGAAGTCGGAAAAAATGTTGCGGCTCTTATTTCAGGTGCTACAGAAGCTCCTCTCTATGCTATTACTTTTGATACAATGGCCAGAGAGATCACAGCTAATGAACCGAATATGTCTGCCTGGGAAAGGGCTTTCAGACCTGTAAAAAGTAATGGTGGGACTTCCATAGGTATAGCATTAGATTACCTTATTAGAAAAAACTATTATGTAGAACAGATAATAGTGGTCACTGATGAAGGTGAAAATAATAATCCATTTTTCGTTGAGATATGGGATAATTATGTTAAAAAATTTAATGTGACTCCTACTATTACTATTATTTACATTCCAAGTTCATGGAGTCGTAAAGAATTCAGCATGTATTTAAAACAAGCTAGAATACCTTTCGATTACTATGAACCTGAAGGTAGCGATTACTATGGATTGCCTGGATTAATTCCATTGCTATCCAGAAAATCAAAACTCGATCTTCTATATGAGATCATGGATACACCTTTACCCGTGAGGAAATCTTTTGACCGTAAGAAAAGATAATATTTTAAACCTTATTGATAAAATAGGGAAACAGGAAGAAATGATGACTGAAAAGACTATCATTTCTCCTGTGTATTATAATGACCGAATCATTATCCGTATTCAAGGAATTATTCATTACTTAAACATCCCGAAAACAGAACCGGGATGGTACAAATTCAAAGCACTTGATAATAAACGGGCTGAAGCAATAGATTTAGCGGAAATAGATGAGATTCAATCTTATCTTAAATATTTACCAAAGATAAGAATGGTTTTAGTACATAAAAAGAAAGATTTTTATCTTGGGATCCCGATAAAGAGTAATCATCTGGGATTAAAAGTATCAGAATTATACCCAGTTCTTCTTTTCGATGATATGGTTACAACATTTTCTAAATGTCTATGCCGATTTGACGGAGCTAATATCTGGTTTGATTCAATGGATATGTCAGCCGATCCGATGATTACAGATTATCTTAATGAGTCCCTGAAAGAATTCAGAGACCCATCTAAATTAAAATTCTCTGGTCTGACATTGGAGGAGAAAATTGCTTTTAACATAAAATACAAAATCGATTTAAAAATCAAAGAAGAACGTGAACGAGCACTTGAAGAAAAGAAAAAAACAAAGATTCAACGTGATATAGAATTTGCCGGAGGTAAATACCTGAGCAGTGATGAAAAATCGGATCATATTTATGTAACATATGAAATCGATGGAGAGAAATTTAATACTATTGTTACTAAAGATCAAAGTCACCACGTTATTACTGCAGGCATCTGTTTAACCGACCATGAAACAGGTCATGTTGGTGATAAAGACTATGATTTAAAAGCATTAATTTCTGTAATAAAAGAGGGTCAACGCACTCATCAAATAAGTAGAACGTTGTATTAGAAAATCTAAAATAAGGATATATCCCTATGCCCGAAAGCAGTGAATTTACATGTAAGTGCGGAAAATATATATGCTGGATTACAGAAAATGAAACACAAAGAATGCCATGCCCAGAATGTGGTCGAACATATAAAGGTATTTACAATAAAAATAAATTAACAATAGAAGCTATTGAAGTAGTACAAACAATTAACGAAAATTGTTGGATCATATATGGTAAAAAATACTGCAAATGGATTTATGGTAGACTAATCTATGAATCCACTGGTGGTCCTGGTTCAGTTGATTTTGACTGGGAAAAAGTAATCAGAGACAGAAATAAAATAGTAGGTTTTAATCATACTCATCCAAGTAATATAATGGAACCTTCATCCTTAGATGATAAAACTATGACTGGTTGGGTCAAAGCTTTGGGTAAACCGTTATTATGTGGAATCAAATCAGAAGTACAAAGATTTTATTTATATAAAAGAGACAAAGACCGGATTGTAGGTTGTATTGAAATTCCCTTTGTCTTGTTAAAAGATCGCATTATAGCTAGGATAGGATGATATTATGGATTTATTAATACATGAAAGAATGTATCGATCTGAAGAAGTAGTTGGTAAATTATCAACAACCCCAATTACACTCTGTGGTGTCGGAGCAATAGGGTCAAATCTTTGTGATAATTTAGTTCGACAGGGATTCAAAGAAATTACAATTATCGATAAAGACAGAATTGAACCTCACAATAATGGTACCCAGATCTGGAACCAAAATGAAAAAGGTACCTACAAAGTAGCGACTATGAAAATGAGAGCATATGCTTCAACCAAAACTGTTTTGAATGCCAATAGTAAAGAACTTAATAAAACTACTGTGAGTAAATATTTGAAAAAACCAAATATTATCATCGATTCTTTTGATAATAATATTAGCCGAAAATTAGTTTATCAATATTGTAAGGATAATGGTTTGAGCTGTTTACATGTCGGGCTGTCTCAGGATTACGCGGAAATAATATGGAACGAATCTTATACCGTCCCAAAAGACACGATAGCTCCTGATGTATGCGAGTACCCATTGGCCAGGAATATTATACTTCTGGCAGTGGCAGTAGCATCGGAGTCATTAATCAAATTCATTGAGAGTGGTGTTAAAAAGAATTATATAATCACTTTAAAAGATATGAAAATTTCAGAATTTGATAGATAAAAAATATATTACTCAATGAGCATAGAGAAATTTAAATCATATGTCCCATTAAATAAATGTATACACAATTGCCTGTATCTTATAATGGCAAGAAATTCGACTTTAGGCATATTTAACAAATTTGATAACAGTTTCATCCTGAGTCGATTTAAAGGTTATGGTAAGAATCAGATTAATTATTTATTCCCAGAGTACCACTGGGACTCAGATGAGAAAGAAGAAATTGACTTGTTAGTAAAAGGAGTACATAGAAAAATTGAAATCAATCATGGGACTGTTAAACCTATCAAATCTATTGAGATGACTTCATATATCGATGATAAAGGTAAAATCAAAGATGATGAAAAAGTCCTATTATATCTGAATGAAAAGGCTAAACGAATAGAGGATTATCTTTAGAATGAAAGAATTATTAATTTTTCCCATGACTTTTCTCAGTATTTACATTATTATAAGTTTTATCATAGAACTTATAAAAAAACATAAGGAAAAAATTGTTGATCCTCATCGAATTATCTGCCCTCACTGTAAATATGTCTTCACATTATATCAAAGAAATACCATCTTCTCAAATATGCAATCAGTAATAGATCAAATCAATAATCAATTTCATTTTAAAGAAGTTGTTCCCAACATGGCTGTAATAAGTTGTATAAAATGTGGAAAAAGATTTTATTTCATACAAGAAAATGGTAAAATCATTAATTCAATAGAAAATATTGAGAAGTTTTTAGACTAATTTTTTTGTTTTATAATTTTATACTTCTCAACGAATTACAAACCATCACATTTTTTATTAAAATTTTTTTGGGAGAGTTTCAAGGGTAGACTGGTATAATATTTATAAAGGACTCACTATTAACTTATTCACACTCATTCAAAAGGCGGTATATTATGAACGATTTTTACACAGATACTAGCCAGGATTATTTAATCCAACACCCGAATGGTACTTTTTATGCTATGAAAAAAATTCGCAGTTCAGAGAATGACTCATGGACACATTTCGTGAAAGACCCACACGAAGCATGTTGTCTATTTAAAGATGATGCTCAGGAATTAGTGGATACATTTAATAAAGACCCGAGAATGCCTGAATTTGTAAACTGCAAATTGGTTAAAAGAGATGAAACTCTTGAAAAATACGACGAGCCATTAACTAAAATATAGAAGGACTTTTCTTAAAATTTATGGAATTAACACAAACAGAATTTCAAATAAAATTGATTCAATTAGCTGAAAAAGATTTCAGGGTAAAATGGGCTTTAGAATTAGTAAGTTATGATTTCGATAAATTAGAAAAAGAATTTCAAGATTATATATTTAAAAAACTCGGAATAATAAAGGTATATACTATTAAAAAATATATAATCGATGAAAAGAGCAATTCAAAAAATAAGAATAAAACATGACTAAATTCATGACTTATTTCTTTGTTGACGGAAAAGATTTAGGTAAAATGCTAATTAAAGCCAAACTAGCAGTGACTTATGATGGAGGTACTAAAAAAGAATGGTAAGGGGAGGTATCGAATTTTTTTCAAGACGGATAAAGGAGAGGTAGAAGTTTATTTTAAAAAGATTTTTAGCGATTTATATAAACCAGTAGTCAAGTCTTCAGAGGAAATAAAAGAAGTTCCATTATTATTAGAAGTAGCTGAAATAGTATTAACATTAAAAAAACTTTACGATGTAAAAAAGAAACATAACATTAACCATACTTATAATTATGGATTACTCGTTAACATTGTAGCGGGTGCTTCAGTTATAAGTATGAAAACAAGATTTTGGAATTATAATTAATGATATCATTAGATACAGAACAAACCAGAGCCGTTGAAGCTGCATCACCTACAATGGTTAATGCCTCGGCAGGATCAGGAAAAACCCGATGTCTTATAGCCAAGATTTTAAGGCTTATGGAACAAGGTATTTCTCCAGATAATATATGTGCTATTACTTTTACGAATAAAGCAGCCAATGAAATGAAAGAGCGATTAAAGTTACATTGTGACTCTATTGGAAAAATGCAAGTCAGCACAATTCACAGTTTATGTGTAGGGATAATCAGAAATTTTACACGGCATTTACCAATAAAACCTAATTTTAGTATATATGATGACGGTGATCAGTTATCAATTGTAAAAACAATCATTAAATCTCGGGAATTGCCCGGAGAACCCAAAACATATGTCTTGGCTATTAGCCATATCAAATCAATGGGGTCCGATAATGTCAGGAAATCATTCAGACTTTCGCAGTTTACATCAGAACTGAATGAAGGAAATTTTTTACTTGTATATAAAACTTACCAAGAGATTCTTCTAAAAAATAATGCATGTGATTTCGATGACCTACTCATTTATGCCAATGACTGTTTAGGACATAAAGATTGCGCTGATTTTTACTCAAAAAAATGGCCTCATCTATTAGTAGACGAATTTCAAGATACATCTTTAATTCAATATGACATTATAAATAAACTATACACAAAAAATTCAAAGACATTGTTTGTAGTGGCTGATTTTAATCAGTCCATTTACCAATTTAGGGGTGCCCATCCTGAGAACATAAAACATTTTATAGAATTACATAAACCGACTGTATGTCACTTAAGTTTCAACTACAGATGTTCTCCAGAGATCATAAAACATGCCAATCAATACATTCAATACGGTAATCAGATGGTTGCTAAAAACCCTTTCCAAGGATCAATATCTTTCACCGGATTTAATAGTCAGGAAGACGAGGCAGAGAAAATATCCAATGCCCTTATAAGAGCCAACGATTACGAAAATACCGCAATACTGTTTCGCGTAAATGCAAGATCCTTATTCTTTGAAAGAGCTTTTGCAAGTAAACACATACCATATAAAGTTGTTGGTGCCCTTCCTTATTATAAGCGTAGAGTTCCCAAAGATTTAATGAGTTTTCTCAAAGCCAGTACGAATAGAGATGATTTAGAAAGTTTAAACCGAATCGTAAATGTACCCCCTCGTGGATTCGGAGCAAAGAAAAAAGAAATTTTACTTCGAGAAGGCTGGTCTTATCTAGAAACTATGGCTTATGAAATGCCCCGTATAAGAGGACTTATAAATATCTTAAATGAAATAAAGGGCATGACTCCTTCAGAGGCTGTTGAGACTATCTTATATAAAACAGATTATAGAACTACTATTAAAAAAGATAGTGACCGTACAATGCTGACTTCATTTTTAGAAATCATCAGAGAATTTAGAACCATAGAGGACCTGGTTTTAGCAAGTACATTTCTGGAAGAAGATACCGGACATGGGGTTAAGTTATTAACGGCTCATGCCAGTAAAGGTCTTGAATTTAATACAGTCCTAGTTGTAGGTGTAGAAGAAGGAGTATGGCCTCATAGTTTTGCTGTAGATAAAAAAGAGGAAGAGAGATTATTTTACGTAGCATGCACAAGGGCTCAGAAATGTTTAAATATAAGCTACTCAAAAACCAGAACATACATGGGAAGATCAGTTGAGTCAAAACCTAGTTATTTATTTAATAATAGTTTTCGATTTCACAAGGCATAAAATATTATGAAAGATGAGATAAAAACTGAAGTTGAAAATCTGAGAAAACTTGTAAAGAGATGGTTAAAACGTAGAGGAAGATTAGGTCAACAAGCTTCTGATTTAAGAAAAGTAAAAACAGATGCTAATTTAATGCATAGTAACCAATTCTTCGGCAGATTCAATGAAATTGAAAAATGCCGAAGTGAACTGGTCACCATTCTCAACAGGATTGAAAAGTTATTATAATAATCTCGCCTCAATAAGTCCTATATCGGTTGAATCATAACTTTCTCTTGCAATACCAAGAGCCAGAGCTTTTTCTTCAAAAGTTGTAGCTCCCCGTGCTATTCCTTTCTTATCAGAAAGAGTCAATGACTGACCTATATTAACGGTACCCTTTACCAGAACTTGAACATGCCCTACCATTGCTATTTTTTTGGCATTGAACTCATCTTCTATCTCACTATCCGTTAATTCTTTTAATATTTTCTTATCAATACCAGTAAGACTTCCCAAAAATGTGGCACGGTTTGTAACCACACCATATACTCTCTCAGAAGGGCTATCAGCTAGCTTAACGGTTAAATCTACACAGGATTGTTGTACTACCATACCTAACTCATATTCTTCCAGATACCCCTCTACCTTTGACCATTCAGCAAGGTCAGCAGGAGTAAATATTGATGTACCTGCATCGGAATAAATTTGTCCTGTACTATCTACTTTAAATTTTCGATCACCTGCAAGAGTCACAGACATTTGACCTTCGACAGAAAGCTTATCTAAAGGTGCCGTAGTATCTATACCGACATTACCATCATAAGTAATTCGCATTCTTTCAAATGAACTTTGATTAACTGTATGGAAAGCTAGATAACCTTTTCTATCAGAGATACTAAAATCTCCTTCTTTTCCACAAAGAATTCTACTTGCAGTATACCTATTACCATCGTGACCTCTATTTTGAAAAGTTATACTGGTAGTTTCATCCAACGAACTAACACTATAATAGTCATTAGTAATTATAACTTCAACATCACCACCGTTAGTACTATCAAAGACATGTAATAATGCTTGCGGATCTGTAGTACCTATACCTACATTACCACCTGTTGTAAAAGTGACATGTGTTCCTGTTGAATCAAAATTAAGATCAGAATTATAGTTTATAGAAGAAGCCAAATAAAGATTAGAAAATCTTAATGCAGCAGACCCTAAATTAGAACCAGATGATCCTACGATATTACCATCTACATGTAATATTTCCTGAGGATTAGTTATACCGATTCCTAAGTAACCATTGCTATCAATTCTCATCTGTTGTCGTTCAACAGCATCACGAGTAGTCCAGAAAATCAAAGCAGCATCAGTATTATTAGAGTTTGCCCAATCTAATTCTTTATGGGCACTTATTCTGGCTGCAACTTTATTAGCTACTCCTAACGGATGGCCAAAACGATAAATCATACTAGCTGTTTCATCAACTGACCCACCACCAATATAGCGATTACTAACAACAATACCTACATCACCACCATTGGTATCATCAGAAACATGAAATAATCCTTGGGGATTTGTAGTTCCTATACCTACGTTACCACCAGTTGTAAGGGTTACATGGGTACCCGTACAATCAAAGGTTAGATCAGAATTATAATTTATCGAAGAAGCCATATAAAGGTTATTAAATCTTCTTGAAGTAGAGCCTAAATTAGAATTACCATCAGTCCCTCCTAAAAAGTCCCCTTCAATTTGGATGTTCCCACCAGCAAGAAAACCATTAGTAGTATAAATATTACCTTCTACATGTAATTTTTCTGAAGGTGTGACAGTACCAATTCCTACATCACCTTCACTAGTTATTCTCATTCTTTCATTTTCAGATTGATTTCGAGTAGTCCTAAAAGCTAAAGCTGAATCGACATTATCAAAAGATTGCCAGTCTAATTCTTTATGAGCACAAATTCTGGCAGCTACTCGATAATTTGCACTTCCTACTGTACCGAATCTATAAATTAAACTTGCTGTTTCATCAACTGATCCAGTAGTATTGTATTGGTTATTAATAATAATGCCTACATCACCACCATTAGTACTATTACCAACATGTAATTCAGCTAATGGAGCCGTTACACCTATACCAATAGGTTGTTGTAGCCCCATATCAAATTGACCCCTATCAATTACATGCAGTCTTTCTTGAGGATCAGTTGTACCAATACCTACCTTTCCATCATTTAAAATCCTCATACGCTCAACTTCAGATTGATTATTTACAACACTAAAAGTCATATAAGAGTCTCTATTATCGAAACTCATATAATCTAAAGTTTTATGAGCAGAAATTTTACCAGCAGAATAATTACTTGGAGGAGGCCCAAAACGGAATTGTAAACTAGCTGTCTCATCTACAGACCCTCCAGTCCAAGACCAGTTATTCACAATTATTGAAACATCTCCATCAGTTACACTCTCTCCGACATGTAACTGTGCCTGAGGAGCGGTAACACCTATACCGATATTAGTTGAAAAGCCTTCATCAAATTGAGCAAATGTCGTTACATGAAGCTTAGCTTGGGGATTTGTTGTACCTATTCCAACATAACCTTGAGCATTAATTCTCATCTGTTCACGTGAAATTGTATCACGAGTAGTATGAAAAGCCATATAAGCGTCAGTACTATTATAATCCCACCAATCCTGTTCCTTACCTACTAATACTTGACCTGCTACTCTATATTGAGGACTGAGTGGCCTACCAAATCTATATATTAAACTAGCAGTTTCATCAACTGATCCATTTGCAGTATACTGGTTATTTATACATATACCTACAGTACCGCCATCTAAAATCTCTCCAACATGTAATTGATAAATCGGAGATGTTACTCCTATACCAACTTTACCAGGGACATCCCCACTAATAGGATTAAGAATGATGTTCCCTTTTGTAGTATCAGTAGTACTTTGAAGAGTTAAAACGTCTGAAGCAGCATCACCACCATTTATAGTTTGCCCACCAGTACGACCAGCTAAAAAAGCATACTGAGTATGGTCATCACCAACAGTTAAATTAAGAAGAGCGTTATGATTAACACTGGAAGAATCTATATAACCTGTTTCTCCTTGTGTTCCCTGAACACCGGTTTGACCTTGAATTCCCTGAACTCCGGTTGTTCCCTGAACTCCAGTATTTCCTTGTATTCCTTGCACTCCAGTAGTTCCTTGAGCACCAACTCCAGTTTCTCCTTGAACTCCTGTGCTTCCTTGAGTTCCTTGAATTCCGGTATTTCCTTGAATTCCTTGAGTTCCTGTTTCACCTTGAACTCCTGTGGTTCCTTGGATTCCTTGAATTCCGGTTTGGCCATCAACACCGGCAACACCCGTCTGACCTTGGATACCTACACCAGTTTCTCCCTGAATTCCAGTAGTACCTTGAGAGCCAGTCTGACCTTGTAAACCTTGAACACCAGTAGTACCTTGTATCCCAGCTCCCGTATGCCCTTGGATACCTTGAACTCCGGTATTTCCCTGAGATCCTTGGACTCCAGTCTCACCTGCTACTCCTGTTAAACCCTGGGCACCTGTTTGACCTTGAATTCCCTGGATTCCTTGAACTCCGGTTTGACCTGCTATACCTGTCTGACCTGCTATACCAGTTTGACCTTGAATACCCTGAACTCCAGTAGTTCCTTGTACTCCAGTTTCTCCACTTACTCCGGTTTGACCTTGTACTCCAGTATTACCTTGAATTCCTTGTACTCCAGTATTTCCTTGGATTCCCTGAATTCCGGTCTGACCTTGAATTCCTTGAACTCCGGTTGATCCTTGAACTCCAGTAGTTCCTTGTACTCCAGTGTTTCCTTGGACACCTTGCACGCCAGTTTCTCCTGGAGGGCCACCAAAAGCTCCGGTTTGTCCCTGCACTCCCTGAACTCCGGTTTCCCCAGCAACACCGGTTTGACCCTGCAGTCCCGTGAATCCCCTGAGACCTGTGATACCTTGCAAGCCTGTTGCTCCTAAACTAACACCCGTATCACCTTGGAGACCCTGAATACCGGTTTCACCCTGGACACCTTGGACTCCTGTAGAACCAGTTCCAGCCGGTCCAGTAGCTCCAGTAGCCCCGGCAGATCCTTGAACTCCTGTTGTTCCTTGAGTCCCTGATCCTGTAGCCCCTGTGGATCCTGTAGCCCCAGTATTTCCTGTGGCACCAGTAGCACCCCATGAAGGTATTGGAGAAGCTGTAGTACCGTCACTGACTCTTAAAAAACCTGATTCTATAAACGCCCTACCAGCTACAGCAGGATTAGAGGAATCATAGCCACTGTTATCAAGATACATCCCTGTAGAAGTCATATAATAAGTACTATCAAAAGCAAATTTAGAACTTGTTACAGTAGCAGTAGAATCAGAAGTAATACTTCCAGCGGTATAAATATTACCTGAGCTATCTATATTCCAATTACTAGAGCTAACATCATAACCAATACTCTGGCTTTCAATTAAAAGTACTGTAGCTGAGGAATCGGTTCTATCCTGAATTAATCTTAAGGATTCGCTAAAACCTTGATTCCATACTCTTATACCTTCACCAGTTTCATCATTTGCCTTATTTATACGAAGAGCTGGACCTTTTTCATTCCCTGCTACATAAATATCTAATGCAGGATGAGTAGAATCACCTACATGTGAAATTAGCTGACCCATTCCAGTACCAGTATTATAAACACCTAATCCAACATCACTACCTCTATGGTTAATCTCTAAAGCTCTTCCTAAGGTTGTAGAATCTTTATTTAAAACCAACAGAGCTTCATCATCACCATTCTGAGTTATTACTACAGCAGGTCCCATCTGATTTACAAGATTCATTGCAACCTGTGCACTGGAACTAGTAATATCTACAGCTATTCCTAAAGTACCTGAATGATCTATATGTAGGTCTCTTCCAGAGCCTTGTGAATAAATATCGATACCAGAAGCATCACCCAACGTATTCAAAGTAATCATGGTCCCATGAGTCTGGTCAATACTTAAACTTGTTGAATCAGATAAAGCTCTGTTTACGATATTTATTGTTGGGTCATTGCTATTACTTGTAACATCTAAAACAGACCCTCTAAATCCTGGAGCTGTCTTAGATATAGTAATGGTATGGTTACTTGCATCATCCCTTAATTTAAATAAGCCACCTTCATATCCTAAATGATTTAAATGGAAATCATACCCCATATTCTGTGTAGTAGCATCAAAAAGACTCGATGTCGTTTGAGATTTACTTTCTACATGCCATACACTACCTGTACTATCAGAAACAATTTTAATTATTGGAGAAGCATCAGTTGTTGAAGATGTTTGTATATCATAAGCGATTTTAGTTGAATCTAATACTTGAGTAATATTACCATAAATATTAACACTATCCTCATATGGAGCTGTTGAATCACCTAATTGAGCAGATCCCCGTACCACAAGATTATCCATGATAGTGCTAGTTCTATAATCACTAACAACTAATATACCGCCTATAGTTAAATCACCAGCAATAGAAGAATCTCCCAAGATACTGAGTGATCCCATTGTATAATCGCCAGTACTATCAAGTTTATCAGGGGTAATAGCTCCATCAGCTATTGCAGAAGTACCAATACTTCCGTCTTTAAGGGCAGCATCAATCTCACCAATAGTACGAACAACAGTTCTTAAATCTGTGATGTTAGCTGAAGTTATATCACTTGTACCCACCGAACGCTCTATTGACGCAAGAGGAGCGATATAATGCTGAAGGGTAGCATCAGTATTGGTGTAATCGGCTGGAGCTGGCCACCCTTCAGACACTTTTACATCAGAGACCACCCTCAATCTATTGGCACTTGGATAACCTACAGTCGCATCCACTAAACTTGTATCTATGTATTCACTACCTGAGGTGGCATCACCTGAAACCTCAGCTAGATGGAAATCAATGTAAACATAATCAGTACGATATTTCACCCAATTTGTATTATCAAGAGTTCTGTAAATCTCACCACTTCCACCAGCAGTAAATCCTGTGGTATCATAAAAAGTAACAGCTCTTAAATCGACACTGGCAATAGTAGAAGAATCCCAGGTTGAACCTGCATCATCTGTTCGGGTAATCGTACCATTATCACCAACAGCCCAACCATTATTTAAATCCGTGAAATGAACATCACGAAGATTTTCTGTAGTATCAGAAGTAAGTGCAGACCAAGATGTACCACCATTCGTTGTTTTTATTATAGTACCGCTATTACCAACAGCATAAGCGACCAATGTATTAATAGCATGTACTCTTGATAAATTAAAAAGAGTTCCACTAGCTTGTTGAGACCAGGTTGTACCATCAGTCGTTTTTACCACCATACCACTACTACCGACAGCCCACACATCAGTTAATCCAGTCCCATGAACACCACTTAAATCTGAAGTAGTGACACCAGATCCCTGTACAGTCCAACTAGTCCCATCATTTATTGTTTTTAATATGGCACCACTTTGACCCGTGATCCATCCGATAGAAGAGTTCACAAAATAAGCATCAAAGAAATTAACATTTTGATAATTTGTTGGTAGAGTTGGTAAACTTGTTCGGATATTTATCCAACTATTTCCACTATCAGTTGTACGAAGAACAGCTCCCACATTACCAACTGCATAACCGACTGAGGCGTCTCCTAAAGAAGAACCATTTAGATTTTGGGATGTCATAGCATTTCTATCAACCCAATTTCGACCCCAATCAGAAGAGTTAGCAATAGCACTCGTATCACCACAACAGATAAGAGTGGGATTACTTAAAGAAAGGCTATTTAAAGTGGAGGTGACCCCAGTAGGCGTTGTCAGAGCAGGTAATATAGTTTTAGTATAACCGTCATCGGTAATAGTACCTGTATCTGTTTGATCTTTATAGGCTATATCACCTAAAAGGAATAATCGATATCCTTTAAGATAATACATCCCTGGATCATCAAGAGTACCACTTCCTCCTGTTATAAGAAAATTGTTAGACTTATCCGAAGTATTCTCAGCAATTTTATAACCATCTTGTATTGCACAATCACCAATTTGAGCTTGCACTGTACGACGGACATACGTGTTCGATATATTATGTAAATCACGAAGTTCAGCATCAGTTAGATTTGTCAACTGTTGTGCTTGAAATAAGTAATAACGCTTTTCCTCATTATATAAATTAGGGGCATAATCACCCTGATAAACTTCCGACACTTTTTACCTCCTCGTTCCGAGCTGGCTCATTAATGAATTAAAATGTCTGTTTCTTGAAATCTCCATTTGAAGGGCAGATGAAGGCCGCATTGTATACATCGCATTTCTTTTTTGTTTCATATAATACTGGCGATAAGAAGCGTTTTTACCAGTACTCTCAATACGATTATTTTTTACTATACCACCTCCAGAAGCCATATATTCAGTAGCCAAATAGACTGCACGAGCAAAAGCATCAGATCTATCATCATGAGCATTCTTTACATCTGGAGCCTTTACTGTAATTAAATATTTTGAATGAGTAACAGCCCGTAACTTTAACATTTCTGTAACTAAATCAAGATCCTTTGTTTTTTTACCATCAACTAAATGTTCATCACCTTCTGGAATTCTTAATGAGACATCGAGCATTTTCGACATTAAATTTTGATATACTTTTGAATTAAAATCCCGACTGAAATGGGCTGCATTAATCTGTTTTATACCTTTTTCATGAAGTTTAGGTATCATAGCTAAACCATAATATTGGTCCATAATACCTTTTACAATGTAAAACTTCTCATTATAAGTAGCTATCCAATCCGCTATTTCATCCGGATGGAAATATTCTTTATCCTCATCTTTTGCATAACGTGCATCTATGCAGTCCAATTCAATCAAATTTCTTTCAATATCACCAATCATTTCTTTTACTATATGACAAATTGCAATAGCAGTTCCATCCTGTTTAAGACCAACGTCAATACCCATAAAATGAGGCGTACGCTCATAGCTTATCTTTTTTAACTTCAAACCTGGAATAATGTTAATCCTTAACATTTGCTCATTATCTATCCAAGCAGACACTCTATCAGAGAACTCAGCACCAAACTCGCTCATATATGAAACAGCATTTTCTAGATATTTCGCTCTTAGGTATTTAGGTGAAAGAGTATAGTCTACTTCCCAGGTAGGAGCCTGAATCATTAATATATTGTCACAATCAGCTTCCATGGAACGCTCATAGAGTTCATAGAATTTACCTGATCGATCATTTGGAGATGATATACTTATAACTCTCCCATGAAGATCACCTTCAGGAGTGACAAATTTTGCAACAGAAGGAGTAACAGAATCATAAATCACTTTATCTGACTTATCTGTGGATGTATCAGACTCAAAGAAATGAGCCATCTCATCTAAAACAGCTATGATATTATTATAACTTCTAAGTCCTCTACCGGTACAGGGAGAGGCAACAATACGAAGTGAGGATCTATTACCAGGACCGTACTCCTCAATATCACGTTGAGTACTTAATTTCATGTAACTCAATGTGGGTTTTTCACGGTATTTTTTAAAATATTCAGAACGCTCTAGATGGCCACTGATTCTTCGAAAGAGTTCACCAGCCTGTTCTTTATTGGTAGCAACACATGATACCCGAATCTCATCATCAGGCATAATACCATAATACTCATGAGGACTTACTTTTTTAAGAAGTTTGTAAGTTTCAAAACTTACTAAAACCGCTATACTACTTGTTTTTAGACCTCTTCTTCCTATGACTAATACCAGGTCAGTTCTGGAATCTTTAGGGTCTCCAGTGACCTCCTTGATATTTATACGACCTTCATTGAACAAGAAATTTAAATATTCTTTCTCATTAAATCGGTATCTGACCTTCTCATTAAACTTGTCTTTAACAATTATTATTCGGTCATCACCGTTATCAAGAGGAATATTATAATAAGTCTTAAAAATGAACTTTTGTACAGGAAATAAAGGCGGGATACCAGGCATAGTACCCATACCTAGGCCCCATTGAGCCTCAGCAAATTCTATGATATTTCGCTCAGTCTCATCTTTTAACCTATTAGAACCTATATAATTTGTACAAAGTTCAGAAAGACTCATTCTTATACCTTAGGTGTCATCTTCTTTACTAGCTTCTCAGCTCTCTCTTCCCAACCCTCCAAATTTCGTGATAACGCATGAAAAAACATCTCTTTATATTCTGGAGGTACTTTTATTTCATCAAAAGTATCGGAAATAATATTCAAAAGCATTTTGAATACTTCACGGAATCTTGGACCTCTTAAATCCAATTCTCCTGTATACCCAGTTAAAGATTGCCGTTGAATTAATGTCTCAGACATGTATTTCAACAACATACCACGTTTCATTGAGATATAAGAAGAATCCTTACCTTCATTCTGTTTCTTTTGACGTAAAGTCTTTAATGAAGACTGCTCTTCAGCAAGACCTAAAATAACGGCTTTTAAAACAGTGTCAGGCAATTCATCTTCTTTAATCGCAAGACAAATTTCATCATCAGCTAATTCCTCAGGTTGAGCAACAGTTACTTCCACTAAATTTGCAGAAATAGGTTGAGAAGGATTCTTAATTGCAGAATCCAAATCAAGATTCTCTAATTTCCTCTCAGTATCAGCCATAGACAGCTCCTAGAATGCATTATCAATACCGGACTTACTATCCAGATTCTCTATCTCCAATAAATTTGAGTTGGCAGATTTACCATCGATATCGACTATAAGCTCATTTGAACCTTTATAAAAATCCATAAACTCCTGAGTCTGTGGAATGATCGTTTCTTTGTCTGGTAATACTTTTGGAGGTTCAATATCGGCAACCAATTTTTTCTTTTCAGGAATCACTGGAGCATTCGCTTTGGTTCCAGCGGGAGATTCATTAAATGCCTTTACAGCATCCAAAAGGACTTTATCAGCTTCGTCATTTGACAACTTTTTAAGAAGTTCTTCCTTAACATCTTCATGGCTTTTACCTTTACGAAGAGATTCTACTGAAGCCTGATGATATTCCGATAAATGTGAATCCTGTCTCAAATTATTTAAAGAATGGAAATGACCTGGAACACCAATCTGTTTTTCAGATTTGTCTTCTTTATAAGCTTCAACTTTTAATGGGTAAGTTTTTATAATTTCTTTTAATGCACTAGCAACTTTTTTAGAGATCTTTTCTGATTCCACTAATTTATCGATACGCTCTGAGGTAATATCACTGGAAATTACAACAGCTATATATTTGGCTGCTTTGTTCAAATCTACTGAAGCATACTTTCCACGTAATATCTCCTTTAAATTATTTCCTGTTTTTCCTTTTGAGAGTTGTTCTCTGGTAAATTCTATGATAGGACGAACTTCACGAAAAGTAATATCAGCAGTTGCAAGTTTATGAGCTGTATCATTCTTATCACCTCTATTTACTAATTCTTCTGCAACTTTTTCCTTAGATAAAGGTTCCGATTTTTCAGCTTTAGCTTTCTTTACAACTTCTTCTACAGGTTCAGATAAAAAAGCCGATCTAAGAGATTCTTTAGAATCTATTACAAAATCAACAGGAATTTTATTTGCATCCACGAGATAAGCTTTATATTTTCTGTAAAGTTTTTCATCATATGAAATTTTTTCAACTACATTTTTATGAAACTTATTAGCCAAATAAGCCACTACATTCGGATCTACGGTAGCTCCTTCTATAACAATGTCCTGGGCAAGACGATTTCGATGCATTGTTAAAAATTGCTCGGCTTCTTTTGCAGAAATAAAAGCGGATGCATCAATATAAACATTTCCCATTAAACCTTGCTCTTCAGAAAGTTTAACCATTTCCTCTTTCGCGGCTTCAATAGTTTCTTTATCAAAACGTGCACGAAGATATTTTGCTAATTCTTTCCCTGTGTAACCCATCATCATTGCTTTTTTGGTCTCACAGCAAAAATTAGCTACTGCTTCACTCATATTTTCATCGGCACTTCTTAAACCCAAAGACTGAACCGTCTGATTGGGGATCAAATTTATACCACAATTGTTTTTATTGTGATTCCATAAATCAGCGAGTTTAGGCTGTATCCGTACTGGATTATTATCAGAAGGATAATTATCATAAGTTCTTGTATCCACCGTTAAGTAATCGAGATTATTAATCGGAGGATACTTTGGGTTTGTTCCAATTTCACAACCCATTATATCTTGATTAAGTTCACCTAACATATTAGATCTCCTTTATGCTGTTTCAAAAAATTTTACGAGGGAATTTTTAACAGCCGATTCCAAAACAGTGGTATTAGCCTGTTTATCAACTGTTTCTTTTTTATCTATATCTTCTTCTAACTCTTCAACGGTTACCAGATCCTCAGGATTTACCTCTTCATCAACTTTTTCCTGAACTTCCTCTTTTTCCTTGATGAGTTCTTTTACCTCTTTGTCTTCTTTCGAATTCCATTTAGGATTTGTCAACTCATCAGCTAGACAATCTGCTACATCACTTAAACCGCGAATCGTAGAATTAATGGTCTCTTTTATGTCTTTTAAGGGAATGATATAACCTATTCCTCCAAGAAGTCCATCGGGACTTACTTCAGGCCCCTTTAATTTAGAAAACTCATTTAAAGAGGATGTTAAAGTGCCTAGAGCTATCGTAACATTATGAAGAATGTGTTTTAAATGTTTCAACTTCTTAGGGTTATATTTAAAATCCTCTGGTATTTCTCTTCTCATACCAGCCGATTTAAATCTTCCCGCATCATCAGTAAGCCGTTTTCTCATCACTTGACTCCTTTATACTCTAATAGGTTCTTTAGTATCAGGATTAAAAAGTCTCTCAATGACACAACCATTCTCATCTTCACTGATACGCCATAAATCCTTTTCAGCTTTATGGACTAAAGTGTTGTTAGCAATTCGGAAAAATTCTGAAAGGTCACCTAGTGAGGCCACTTTTACCTTGTCAGGTAATCGAGATTCGGCTTTCTTAGGCTCAATAAAATCGTCCATACCGCATACATCAACTTCATCAGCATTTTTTAAAGAACCTACATTTTTAATTAGCTCTTTATAAATATCATCCATATATATCCTCCCATTAAATTCCTTGAAACCATGAATCAGGATCACCACCAGTACCCGGTTGAGGAATCTCCATTCCTTCCGGATCTGGACCATCTCCTCTTTCCTTTACGGTATCACCAATAGGTGGTTCCGATGGAGATAGAAAGTCACCTTTTCCTGTATCTATATCAACTTTAGGTCGTTCGCCTTGTCTGTGATAATCATCCCAGATCTGATTCTGGTTATCGTGAGGACTGCGAAGAGAATCCATAATCTCTTCAAAACCTTCTGGAACTTGACTATCATTGTAATAAGGTTTGTTCTGTGGGACTGGAGTTCGTTCAGCTATCTTCTGAAGCTTGGCTGCTATAAATCTTAATGCTTTTGCCAACCTATATGGGTAACCAGGATAGACATAAATCCGTTCCCATTGTCGTAAGGCACTCTTCATTTTAGCCAATTCATCAGGATCTTTCTCTGATTCTAATAATCGTCGAATCTCATCCGGTGGGTAAAAGACATAGGGATTCGCATCAGGTGAACCAGGAAGTGAACTTCCACCGGGTTCGTGGAAAACATAGTCGGAATGCTTATTATTCAAGAGATTGCCCCCTAACATATACAGAACATTATTATTATGTTAGGGCTTTCATATTAATACATTATTACAGCCATTTAGGAAGGAAAAAAAAGGAGAATTAAATAAAAAAAGAGAATTTGACCTACTGATCAAATTCCCTTTAAATAACCCCGCTAATGTAAGGGATATAACCTAGATAAATTTAGATCCGTTCACACTGTGGGCCAACCCCGGTAAGATCCGAGGAATATCTTATTTGTTATTTATATTTATTATTTTAACCTACTGGAATGCCATTTAACATACCCTCAGATTTTCCACTTAAATCTCGCATTCCACCAGCTTTAATTTCTTCGAACTTATCATGGAACACAAAATATATAGTCATTACTGCATCAGGAGAATCATTCCAATTCTCCAAAGAGTAATTATCATCATTTAACTTTTGTCGAATCTTAGCTCCAGCACCTATTGAAACATCTTTAATTACTGGTTTCTGCTCAGGAATATCAACACCTCTTGTGTCAGGATCATGTTGGATTTCAAGTTTTTGTCTTAAAATACCTCTATGAGAAGCACTTTTCTTATATTTTGAATTATCATCTCCACCTGTCGTAGATCCTAGTGTAGCTCCACATAGCTCAGGACTACCTAAAAAACTACTTTCAGTACTATAAGAAGTATCGGTATGACCCTTATTAAAAGAACCAATAGTTTTAGAAGGATTAAAAGATTTCTTAGAACTAAATTCTTTCATTACAGGGAAATCAAGCGAATCAAGAGTGGCATTATTGAATAAAATCTGTTGTTCATAACCAGATCTTCTCTCTACTCTTTTAATCTCACGTTTTACTTTAGTTGAATAAAAAGCAAAACCAAAAGCCGGAACAGTCTGTTCTTTCCCAATAAGAGCTGTTGCTACATCTCTCATAGAATCCTCAGTAAAGAAAAACTGACGTACGGTACCGTCATCAGCTCTGAACCCATCCCACCACAAAGGACTCATACTGCAATAATTACGATTCTCCCATTTATGATTACATTTTTGGCAAAATCGATCTGCTAGAAAATCACAGCCATGTTTTGGGCATTTTGTATCATATTGCTCCAGATGAAAACCAGAAGTTTGAAGACCTGTAATCGGATTAGCCCCTTTAACGGTTGGAATAACCGCAGTATTTAGTTCATCATTATCCCGCCAATTAAACCAGAGACCTTTCTCAGGTCTCACCGGAATAACGAAGACACCAGGACCCCTCATCCAATTTTCAGGTAATTTCAGAAATTCATCAGAATAATAAACAGGAATAGGTGTTCCTTGAGGTAGCCCATGCACACCCTTACCTGTAAGACGCCTAGCTTCCATGATCTGGGCTTTAAAACCCTTATATTCCATTGTGAGCCTATTTATAGACATATTTTTATTCTCCCTATCTATTTTCATAGTCCTCATAAGAGGACTATGTGTTAAAACCAATTAATTAAAATTTCTTATTTCCAACGGAACGATTACCATCTTGGAAAAAAGGATCTTCTTTACCCTGTTTCGAAGGACGTGATGTAATTACCCTAATCTGAGGTAATTGCTGTGTAGCTTTAAGTTCATCGAATGTCTGTGCCAAAGCTGGCCATTCTGATTTCAAACCAGTGATACCGTTTTTAGCGCTAGCAAATAGAGCCTTACGATCACTCGCACTACTGGTATTAAATGTTTCCATCTTTGCTACAAGATTCATATAAGCACGAGAATCATCATCAATCCCAGTAAAATCAATGATGCAACGATCACAATAACTGTTATATAAACCCTGTCCACAGATAGGGCATAATTCAGTCATTCGATCATTAATATTGAACTCAGTGATAAAATAAACAGGTCTGACTCCACCAATCACGGGGAGTGTTGAAGGATTTTTCATTTTACCTTTACGAGCACTTTTAAGAAGTTCTATACTCTTAACAAAATCTATTACTTCCTTACCCGGCTCATAACCTTTATCAGACGGTTCTAAAACAATAAAACGATCCTGTTTAGCCCGTTTATGAAGCTCTAATTCGACATCTACTTCACGATCCTTGATATATCTGGCTAGAAGATCATCATCAGACCATTGCTCAATAGGACGAGCCATTTTTAGCTCTCGTGCAATAGAAAAACTTGGAGAGGAAGGAACAAGTTCAGGGGTAGGCTCCGGCTTTTCTTCTAAACCATTCTTCAGAAAACCTGCAGCAGTCTTGATTTTAAGTTTAGGAGCTTTAGTTTCAAGACTACCAAGAATTTCTACAAGATCATCAATCGTAGTAGTTTTTGCTCCCAAAACGGTCACACCAGTGGAATCATTGGAAATTCCATTTTCATCAAGATGTTTTGTAAGGGAATTGGTTTCTACACCCAGGAGTTCGGATGCTTTTTCAATACGGGGAGTTAATTCGTTAGACATAAATGTCTCCTTTTTCATAGTAACCTGTAACAGTTACTTATTTTGGGCATCTCGATTGGCGGCCCACCCACACATGCGCTTAGACCTGCATGCTCGGTCATTTAAAGTAAATAAATTAAAAAACCAGAAAGAGCAAGTAAAATTTTTATTTTTTACACAATAATTGAAAAAACCGCATGAGTACCCCGATCAAAATGAGGTAACTTCACTTCATGCAATTTATAAAGGTTCTTCTTTATATATTCGAGCAACTTATGGTACTTCTTTATCTCAGGATCTTTTTTCATCTCTTCTTTTAATCTGCATAAACATTTTTCGAATCTGTGACGGACTTTGACCTGTGTCATTTTTTTCTTTGCATCAACAAGATTGAACTTTTTATTTATCAATTGAGCTGTTTTACTCTGACAAGTAGTCAACATCATAAATTTAATTATCTCTAACTCTAATCGGTCAAAATATTTACACAAACAACCATCAATTTCCTCGTCACTAATTTTAGGAAGATCCTTTAAAAATCTCAATCGTTTCTTTGCCCGAGTCAACCGGCTAGAAATAGCTCCTTGAGTAACACCGAATATCTTTGCAATATCCTTTTGATTTTTACGTTCATTATAATAAAGCTCTATGAGATCTATTTCCCGAGGAGGTAAACGATATAAAAAAGGTCTGATTTCTTCGTAAGTTATTAAAGAACTTTTCAGTTCACTGTATTTAATGGCATTCTCATTAGAAAAACGAGCATCCATCTCAACACAATCCATCCGTCTTAAAAAAGAACTATTTTTCATAACTTTACTCCTCATCATCAAATAAAGAATAGCTCTCAAAACTAGGAGCTTTTCTTGCATTAAAAGAAGGGATATCTGCAAAGACTCTTGCATATGTATCTGGGTTAATTGAACGTATTTCATACTTATCTAAAAAAGGTAATAATGCAGAAGGTTTAGGTTCACCATCAATCACATTTAATACTAAATCTGTACGTAATGTCACTAACTGCATATTAACTGTTATTTGTTCCTTAAATTCTAAAAGAGCTTTTCTTTGATAAGGAGTTAATTTTTCTTCATCGAGATGTTGGTAGATTCTTTCTGGAGTTTCGTATTTTTCTGAAAGGTAAGCAAGTAAAGAAGATTTCACACGTGGGACTCCTGGGATGCCATCGACAGAATCCCCTCGAAAACATTGAAAACAAGCAAAATTTTTCGGACTGACCTCAAATTCTTCTTTGACTTTCTCTTCATCATAATATCTCTCAGGATTTTTGCCTTTTTTAGGTCTTATGGCAATAACTTTCCCATTTTCAACCAATTGAAACATATCTTTATCTGAACTGTAAATATAGACTAAATTTTCAGTGTATTTCTTTGTCAGAGATGCTATAACATCATCAGCTTCTTCTCCCGCATATTCGGCCTGAGAGACATTTAAATTTGAAAAAATTTCTTTGAGATCTTCTATTTGTTCAAAGAGACCTATTTTTTTACGATTACTTTTATAACTGCTAAAGGCTTCTTTTCTTCTTGTAGCATCATTATCCCAAGCAATCGTCAGATGACAATGAGGATAACTATTTTTAATAGTTCTCATACTAATCAAAAAACCATAAACACTTCCAGATAATATCCCTGTAGAAGTTAATAGGGTATTAAAAGCATAATGTGACTTATAAACTATACCAAAACCATCTACTATTAAATTATCCATATCTCTATCTCAAGAAAAGTTTCAAAAGATTATTAATTGTCTTTATAATACTCCAAAAGTGTCGAAGGTATGGGTGCTATAATTTCACGGGTCAAGCGCTTAATCTTAATCATAACTTTTTTCCCACTATCTTCTATACTAATCACTTCACCTTTCAAATTTTTAAAAACTCCATCAAGTACTATCACTCTCATACCAACAATGAATTTTCTTTTTAATGAATTCTTTAATTTTTTCTTTAATGATCCTATTTCATCCGAATTCACTGTTTGGTATTTACCTGAAAGAAACAAAGCTCCTGAAAAAACTCTTGTTTCTTGTAGATTGTTCAAATTTTCACGAACTTCTAAACAATCTCTTACAAAAACATAGCCATCAATTAAAACACTTGTGCTAATATACGAACCCATCCGCTCATGATGGATTGGTATGAAATAATCAACCTTATCTCCAAAAATGTTGATAATTGTCGATTCTATTTCATGATAATTAATATCCTCGATTTCATTCAGTTCGAGAATCAGCCATTTGTTGCTTTTTGCCACCTCGTCCTCCTACCAATCTCAAAGAGAATTCGTGAGGTGTTAACTCAACCTCCCCATTGTCAGTATTCCCCGGTCTCTCTTCTTTTGGTAAGGGCCATTCTGCTGGCACAACTAATGATTCTTCCTTATCCTCCAATTTATGATTTTTTCGCTGATTACGAAGAAACTCACTACGTTTTTCAACGCCCATTTTTGTGAGTTCATCCACAGTGAAAGACGGAGGTTTAAGTTCTTCATCTTTATTTTTAGGATTAGTTATTTGTGGGTTTTTTAAGGGTTTTTGTTGTATCCGAGGTACAAAACTATCAGCACTATATTTGTAATGTAAAATTAACAAATCACTCTCAATTCCAACCTTTTCCACATATTTATCCCGTGTAATAAGGTAATTCAGGAACTCAGGGAGACTCTGACCATGAATGGTTTTCAATTTCATTAATAATTTTTTTCTTTTTTCAAGAAAATCTTCATAGCCGTATAATAATTTTACCGAATCATTTACTAAAGATAGAAATGAGTTATAGAATTCAAATACCGATAAATAGGAAGAAATCTTTCTATAAGTACTGATAACTTTATTAAGATCAATACCTAAATTAGATAAAATAGTAAAGATATCTTCTTCAAAATCTTTGGAGATCTTGTCTAAATTCTCAATAGTAATTTCACCAAGATAAGCGACTAACTCCAATAGATTTATGGCATTGCGTACGTGACCTTCAGATCTCTCCGATATAATATCCAATACTTCTTCCTGATATGTAAAGCCTTCTTTTTCACAAATTACTTTTAATCTTTGTTTTATAAGAGGTGGTTCTATACGGGTAAAATGAAATGGAGTACATCTGTTTCGTAAAGTTTCATTCATTTTATCAGGATCAGTCGTACAGAACAAATAAATTAAATGCTCAGGACACTGTTCTATTTGTTTTAATAAGGAATCCTGACCAGCTTTACTGATATCATGGCTCTCATCAAGAAGAATGATCTTTTTCTTTGATACTCCCAGAGAAGAGGCATCATCACGTAATTTTACCATATCTTCTTTACCACCAAAAGAGGCAGAATCTAATTCTCTATAACTAAAATGTTGCTCTTTTCTAAATAATAAACAAGATTCACATTTAAGACATGGGCTATTATTTATAGGTGATTCACAAAGGATCGTATTTGAAAAGATTCTACCTATTGTAGTTTTCCCAACACCTGAAGGCCCAGAGAATAGATAGGCTGAACCATAATTATCATTGCTTACAGCTTTTTTTAAGACTAGAACAGTCCCTTCTTGGCCTACCACGTCATCAAATGTCAATGGTCTGTATTTTATAGCTAGTTTAATTTGAGTTCTCCCTTACATTTTTGACTTATCCGTAGATAAATACTCATTATACATTATTTATTACTTAAATTAAACTTATTTTAAATAATAAATATAAGGCGAATACTTGTCAACAACTTCCTACACTAAATATTCAGGATTATTTTCAGCAAATTCCTTCCAAGCCCCACCATATGGCCATACTTTAGTTCTAATCAACTTTAACTTCAATCTTTTATTCATCTTTTTCAAATAATTGAATTTAGCCATAGCTTCTTTAAAAGGAACATATTCATGGTAAACAAGCTCTACTGGTAACCTTTCTGGATTCTTACTGAAATATTTTCCCCTTCTATGAACATTAATTAACTCTAAATCTTCTTTTAAATTTCTTGTCATTCCTCCGAAATAAGTATCATCAGCACACCTTACTATATAAATAATCCAAGTAATCTTTTTATACAATTTCTCTCTATATTCTTCCAATCGAGTCTTTTTAAAAGGGCTCTTTTCACTCATAGATATACATCCTCTTCACAAATAGTTCTCCTATATATAGTTCTATGAAATATTTGCAGGAGATTTACGTAAAACATATTTTTTAAAATCTTGAAAAGAACGTTTTTCTAAACATCTCGCAGGATCTTTATGAACACCTAAATCCATCTGAATAACTCCTTTAAAATTCTCTGCGTTTTCCCGACCACGTATCCCGGCTTCATCATGATCAAAAACAGTAACAATTGTGTCACAAAAAAAGCGTAAAAAATTATACTGAGCTTCTGATAAATATGATGTCAATGTTGCTACAGTATTCGGAAAAACTTTAACAAGAGCAAAGAAATCGAACTGACCCTCAACTACATAAATTCTATTTTCTTTATAAGCAAACGGTAAAGCTTCTGGTAACCCAAAGAAAAATCCAGTATACCGGGCAATTTCAGTAACGAATATTTTAAATTCCTTATTCTCAATGGATCTACTTGTCAAACCCACAATATTACCCATATTATCCTTTATTGGAAAAATAATCTTCCCTTCTAATTTTCTCCCTTTATAACACTCTTCCATCATTCTCTGTCTATCAGTACCAGGATCTTCAGGTATAGATACTATTTTATTATAACCTATCTCATATTTTTTTATATCTTCATCTGTAACATACCGAGAATGTAAATAACGTATTACCTCAGGATAACGATGTATCGATCTATGAAGATTTTTTATTAAAATATCAAGAAACATAATTAATCCAAAACCAATCCATAACGGCGACCACCAAGTTCAATAGTTCCCGGTCTTATTTCCCTACATAACCAATCTATTATATATTCAATATTTTTCCCTCTTAATTCTCCTTCTGCTGCCCAGGGTCCTGGTAAATACCATATTTCCCAGCACTTACCATCTCTCATACCTTTTCTACTTCGCAAAGATACAAATCCATTAAATGTTAATTTCTGAGCCTTTGTATCTCTATCACCATCATAACCTTCAATAGACTGCACATAAATAGAACGATCTTTTCCCAAGTTATCTTCTTTTTCAAAATCACGAAGTTTTTTGGTCATAGCAGGTTTACCATCCCATATAGGATCAATTCTATCATCATATACTAGTGGAGGATCCCGATGGGCTGGGGCTGATTCGAGTTCATTATATTTATTCATACGAACCCATACATGAGAATTTAACATTCCCTTAAGAACAGTTAAATCTTCTTCTTTATCAGCTTCTATAGTGATGGCAGTTGACCTACCCTTAGTGCATGAAGTAGTAACTATCCTCACTTTAGACCCCACTTAATTGTTTTTGGTATTCTCGTTGAGCTTCTTCCATTTTTATTTTGGCTTTTTTTAATTGTTTTCTTTTTTCTTTCTTCTCTTCCCTATCGATGCGTACTTCTTGACGTTCCGTATCATCAATACTTCTAACTTCAGTTACTTTAAATACAACGACATTAGCAATGTCATCATCATCCATAAAGCAAGTAATAGTCCTTCGAGCATCTCCTATTCTGCTATAAATACGAGCTTTCTGAAAATCTTCCACCCAATTATCGTCTTCATATCTTCTACCGTTCTTAAACCATAAGCCCTTTTTATTTCTTACAGCATAAAGGAATTTATCTGAGGTACTACCATTCATTCTTCTTCCTCCAATTCCACACGAAAATGTTCACATTTCTTATTTATTTCTTTATATATCCAATCAGGGATTTTAACAAAGAAGGGTTTACCAGACTTGGGGTGATACCGAAACATAGGCACAGCCCGTTCAGCAACACCCTTTTGGCCCTTTCGACCAGTTAAATCATGGTAATAGATAGAGACTATGTACTTATTCTCTTCAATGGGTAGGTTTTTCCACTTACCGCTTTTTAACCGAGCTGCTTTTATAGATTTACCTTTAACACTTTCCCAATCAATAATTTCTTCTAACTTTGCTATCCTATTTGTCAGAATAATTTTTGAGTCTGGGAACTTTTTACTAATATATTTATGAAAAGACTCAGTTAAAAACAACAAATCGCCAGCTTTAATGTTTTCTTCCATACATATTATACGAAGTGAGACAGAGAAATGTTCAGAAGAAAAATTAAATTTTTTTAAGGAATGTCTGAAAATCCTTTTCTGTATTAAGAGTAATCACAAAATCTCTAATTCGATCAAGTGTGATTTCTTCCTTTATAATACTTTCGTTTGATGGAGAGACTTTTGGAAATACAGCATCGCCACAAAAAGTAAGATGTTTATCTTTCATCAATGTTTTCATAAATTCATCAGACAAAATATCTACAGTGTCTTCATAATAAACAACATTACTATCACAAAAAGGGCATCGATAGATTAAAAATTTATACACTTTCTTGTTCACTTTGGCACGAGCTGGGGAATGACATCTTGGACACTCAAGCTTAAAATAAGTTGTTTTATCCATTGGCTATCCTCACTCCTAAAAGATGACACATTAATGTAATAGCATAACCATGTAAATAATCATCTCTTGACATCACACATGGCTCTATTACTGTTACTTCATATAATCTATTTCGTAATTCTTCAGCAGTAAACAGAACTGAAGAATGTGTTTCAATTCCTACAATACCTATATGTTTTGCCTTTAATCGCATTAATGTCTCTTCAAGCGGAGTCCGAAAAAAGGCATTGTACCTTGTTTTGTCTATTATAGTATTAGCAAACTTCTTCAATGAATCACAAATTAAAAAATCTTCTGTATTTGTAATTGAATGAGTTTTATCTGTTACAAAAAATTCATCTTCTAGAGCGTGTTTCTCTCGGAAAAATATTATCTTTTTAGTAAATCTTGAAAAATAATCAATTAACCGGATTTTTAAAACCTCAGCTCTTTCTCCCATATAAACGCTTCCGGTCTCAGAAAGAAAGCTATTTTGAGGATTCATTACTAGCAATACATCCATACATATAGCCAAAATATTGAAAGATTATTAGTTTTATAAAAGAACTATCTTTCTTTTAAATTCCTGCACTATATCCTAGAAAAATTTTAAACTCGCCAAGACTTTTATTTAATTTCTTCTGTAAATTTAAAGATAACATATTAAAATATTCATCTGGTTCTTTATCTGATATATGTTTACTATTCCTATTAAGAAAATAAGCACTATAACCATTTTTTATTAATTGCCTTTTTCCTTTATGAGATACATCCTTTAATACCTGTTCTTTACTTACATCTTTTTTAATTTTTTCTTTAAGATTTTCAGGTATCTCCCCATAATTATTTTCAATTACATTAAATACTGTATTAATATTATAATTCTCAAACCTGAAATCAAAATGATCGTATTCATTATAAAAAGTTTCATAAAATTTCTGATAACTCTCAATCCATGTTATATAAGCTTCTAATTTTTCTTTAGTAATTGAAGATAAATCATCAATATCTTCTTCCACCCTCATTAAAGACAGGACCATATCTCTTGGATGTCTTATTGTTATAAATACTTTCGTATCTTTCTCAACCATCGATTTTGGTATATATTGATGAGATTTCCAAACTTTTCTAAATAATCGTGCTAGTATATTCCACATTAAGGTAGTGCCACTTCTAGCAGCTCCAAATTGAATCACCTCGTTATCAAATACATAATTCTCTTGTATTCTATAACCAACACCGGATTCAAGAATTACCATTTATTTAAAAGGACCTTTTTACTCTGAAAATATTCCAAACTATATAACATTCATTGATATGAACAATATCATCAGAAATAGATAAAACTCTTCCCCCCATCTTTTCAACGGTTCTTGTCACATCATCTTTTGACCTAAAATACATGTGGTTCTCTTTTACATATTTTTTATAATTTTTATTTAAATTCTTTTTCTCTGCATCAGCACTTTGAAAAGTAAAATAACCTTTAGGAGTTAAACTCTCTAATATTTGCCTAATTAAATACCTGAAATTATTATCATTACAGTGTTGAAATACTAAATGACAAAGAGCTATATCAATTTTATCTTTAGGCCAATTCTCTTCATCATAAACCTGAATAGTAGTAGCAAATAACCTAACCTTCTTTAATGCCTCTTCCGCTATATCTACGGCATAGACAGAATGCATGTCACTTAACCGAATAATAGATCTACCTGTGCCGACACCAACTTCCAGAATATTATATTTAGATCTAATTAAATCTTTTGTCAAACTGTGTAACTCATAGACATAATTCGGATCAGAATCGGTTAACCACAATCTACTATTATCTTTATGCATTTTTTCCCAAAAACTCCTATTTTTATCGCTCATCATTCTTGAATTCCTTATAAACATTCTGAAGAAATTCAAAATCTTCCTTGGCACCTACTCTTCTCCATTGAGTTCTTAGTAAAGCACTAGGATGATAAGTAACAACAACTGGAATATCATTGTAAATTAACATACCGAGATTTTTTGATATAATACGTAATCTTTCAACACTCTCTTTCGCTAAATCAGGGCAAATGCCTTTTACTGCAGACTTACCTAAAAGAATTATTAATTTCGGTTCAATAATCTCTATCTGTTTTCTCAAAAATTTTATACATGTTGTAATTTCATTCTTTTTAGGATCCCGATTTTTCGGAGGGCGACATTTTACTATGTTAGCAATAAAAACGTCTTTTTCAGGATTAAGATCAATGGCTGTTAACATCTTTCGTAATAATTGACCTGATCTCCCCACAAAAGGACGACCTTCTTTATCCTCTGTTTCCCCAGGACCTTCACCTATTATCATAAAAGTTGAGTTAGCACTACCTTCACCAAAGACTAACCTATTACGTGTTTTACCTAATTCACAGTTATAACACTTCTCTGCAATTTCTTCAAGTTTTTTTAATCTTTCTGTTTTTCCCATACTTATTATACGACACGAAGGAGAGTTTTCGATAACTAAAAAATTGGATCAAGATTATATTTTGATTCTGAAACTGAGATTGCTCTCTTAAAAGCATTATTAGGTGAAGGATGTAAATTAACTGTATCCTTATTCCAATTCAACCATTTTTCCTTATACCAATTTTCAGGTACTCCATCAGCATGAGAAAAATTTTTGATTTTTCTCAACATTTCAGAATCTGAACGTATATAAGACATATGATGACACATTATATTATTTGAAGATATTGTAAACCAAGTATGAGGTTCACTAACAAGTATCATTCTATCCTCATTAAAATGCACAGTTCCATTAGTTCTAGTAAAAGTAGGAAAAGAACCAAATTTACCTTCAATAATAGTATTTCTGTTTTTCCAATAAATTTGATGGTAAATTAAATAAGCAGCATGCTCAGCATTCTGAAGCATACCTATAATAGAGAGCAATTCAGAGCGATTATAAAGTTCATCATCATCTACTATAAGACACCAATCAATATCAAGACCTTTTAATAATTTTAAGCCATCATTTCTTTGAGAAGCTTCATTATTCCAAGTACCTGTTAAAATGAGAGATTTATTCTGAGGATCTTCTATAGACAGAATCTTTTTATAGGTATTAAAAGGTTCATCTTGTACAGGTTCACCATACCATGGTTTTGTATTTATAATGAAAACAATTTTATCCATTAAAGGATAAATTCTATGAACAGACTCATATAAAAATGTAGAGGCATCATAGACGCAATAAACAGCACCAATCTTTATCATATTATCTCTATTTCTTATTTTTATTTGATTTACATACGTCACTGCAGTATACGGCCCATTTTCCCTTATGAGCAAAAAATCTACCGCAAACCTTACATGTTTTTAAAGCTTCTAAACCAAAAGCTCTGATATAAAGACAGAGATTATAACAAATTAAAGCTTGCACCCAAGGTTCATTTTTGTCTTTTACTCTAGCTGTACGATGTATGTTTTCACCCCGTTGACCCTTAACAGTTTTTACATCCTCTTCTAAAGAAGGTGCCATATAATGGTCAACAAAAGCAGAAAATTCCTTACCTGGTCCTTCTTTAATAATATCTCTTACAGCATCGATAAATTCTTTCCGGAACTCCTCCAAGTCAGGAGGATTTTCCATTAATTCATTAGCAGCCTCAGAAGTATAAGGATCTTTAGACCGTGAAAATGAACTCAACATTTCAAGTACAGGAGCTTCACGATTTAGAAATTTTAAAAACAAAGGATTAATAGACATATTATTTTTTATCTTTACTTTTAATAACTACAGAAATTTCTACCTCTTCAAAAAGTTTATATGAATCTGGTCTCTCAACAGGCAGGCTAAATAAACCTCGGTCAGTTTCAACTGTAATTAAATGATAACTTGTTCTATCCATTAAAAATGGATCAGAGGTTGACTTAACTTTACCTGTAACTTTTATTTTTTCTTTCATAATTTAGTTAGATACCTATTTAAAAGTATACGTTTCTTTTTATTAAGCATCCTGGCAATGACACTCTTTTTTTGAAAATTTACATCTATCTTCAATTCAGGGTATTTCTTAGATGGTAAATTCAAAGAAATAGGCACCGATGCCACCCGATTACTCTCAAGAAATTTATTTACTTTTGAGACAAATTCATCTGCAGTTATATTGAAATCAACTTCAAGTACATTCATACAAGTTTTATATGTTTCCAATAATACAGATTTTATTCTATTCCTATCCAGATCTAATTCTATTTTATACTTTTCATCGTCCACTAAAGCATTTCCTTGCCATCGATAGCAAATCATTTTTGGATTTTAAACCCCGTACCGTATTCTTCACTTGATTATTTTTCATGAATACCACAGTAGGGACACTCATCACCCCAAATTGTTGAGATAATTCAGGATTCTTCGTAACATCAACTTTTTGAACTACTAACCCTTCAATTTCAGAAATTTCCTCTAAAATAGGGTTCAAAGCTTTACAAGGACTACATGTACTTGTATAAAAATCCACTATTACATTACCTTCTTTTGAAATACAATTACCTTGGATCTCTGTAATCATAGATCGATCTCCTTTAAAAATTACCTTTTGTTTATATATTAACCACAAGCTACGTAGCCACAGTCAAAACACTCGTAACAAGTGGGACTCTTCTTTTTAGTATTTGTTGAGCCACATTCTGAGCAATAACCTCCTTGAATATTAATTTCTTCTTCACCATTACTCATCTCATCTTCTATTACCCTAGCAATAGCATGAGGTGGAGAAGGTATATGCTCAGAATTTTCATTATCACCGATAGTAACAAATACTGGTTTATCTGATGGAATATTTTTTAAATTCCGAATTATTGAACTAGGTTTCACTCCTGCACGCAGAGCTAGACTAATTATTTTACCAAGACCCTCTGCCCAGGAATCTTCAACACCACTAGTATGATGTGCATTAGGTTTTTTACTCTCTCCAACTGTAGTAAAAAGCTCTACTAAATCACCATCTCTATTTCGATTAACTGTAACATATAAATTATGACTTTGCATATGAATACGATATGTTGAACCAGTTGTTTTATCTCCCCGCTTTTTAGGAGACATTACATTTTCATAACAATCTTCTTTATCTGTATATGGAATTATTTCTTCAATTTTTTTCTTGTTTTGTTTATTTACTAAAACACCTTCTTTAGAACCATCCCGAAAAACAGTCAGACCTTTTACACCATTTTCCATAGCATAAATAAATGTCTCTTTAACTGTATCTACTGTTGTATGATTTGGGAGATTAACTGTCTTACTCACCGCTGAATCAATGTATTTACTAAAAAGAATAAGCATTTTTACGTGATCTGTAGGGCTTATTTCTGGAGCTGTTTTAAAATAGGATGGTATGGGAGCTTCGGGGTTATTTTTCTTCCATTCAATATAAGTTGGACAACCATCTTCATAGGAACCCAAACGAGTGTTTCTTTGGAAGGATAATGAATACCATGGTTCACACCCAGATGAAACGTTATTTAACGCTGAGATCGATCCTGTGGGTGCCTGGGATAAAAGGGCACTATTTCTAATACCATTTTTCCCAATCAATTTTACGATCTCTGGTGGAAGTGTTTTTATAAACCCACTCTTTAAAATTTCTTTCTTTTTAAAGGCTGGAAAAGACCCCTTCTCTTCCGCAATTTTAATTGATGCTTTATAAGCTTCATCCCGAATAAATCTTAATACCTCTTCCACAGCATCACGACCCACATCACTATCATAATCTAGTCCCATTTTGATTAACATGTCATGAACTCCCATAGTACCTAGTCCGACACGTCTTTCCTGATATGCTTTATCTTTAATTTCCGGAATCGGAAATTCACAATTATCTACAACATTATCCGAAAATCTGACAGCAGTATGAACAACCTCTTTAAGTTTATCCCAATCAACTGATTTGGTATCCTCTATAACAAAATTAGGAAGGAGTATGCTTGACAAATTGCAAGAACTAAATCCCCCTAAAGGTTGCTCCCCACAATTATGAGCCACTATTCCATTAACTATACCCCAATTACATGGGATTGAAAAATCATAGACCTCTTGTTCACCATTATCCTCTATTGAAACTACACTTAACGGTATATCCGAAGTATTTAAACATTTATTTAAACAATCCTTAGCCCGTATCTCTTTTCCTTTATGACACAAAAATAGTTGATCGGGAGTAACCGTTATTGAACTACCATCATTAAATTTTAATCTGATAGTAGATTTTACCCCTGTTTTCCAAATTCTACCTTTTTCAATAGAACCATATGGAGTTTTAAGATCAATTTCTTTATCCTCAAGACTTTCAAAAGTCATAGGACCATTGATAGTATCCAATTTACAATCTCCAGTAAAACAAGGATTAGTAGCTTCTATAGGGAAGGCATATTCTAAATTATGCATCCTACGAGCAGTACTTAAATTGATAATGCCCGGACATCCATCAGCCCAGGCATTATAACACAGTCTATCCCAGATCTCGGAAGCTTTTACTTTTCTTTTTGATGTAACTTCAAATATATCACTACCAGTAGGATAAGGTATTTTCTTTCTTACTTTCCATATAGCAGTAGGATCATTGTTAGCTGTAACTTCAAATGTTAATTCTTTGTAATTACCTTCACTTATATATTTCTTAAAAATAACGGTATAAAGTTCCCACTCTTCCCCTTTCCAATTAAATACCCATTCCTTATTGTTTTTAACAGATTCTAAGAAATCATCAGTAATTCCTACAGAGACATTGAACATTTGCCATTTATATAAATTTTCATATTTAAATGATTCCCATTTATCGTAATCATTCACATCAATAAATTCTCGAAGACATTCCCAATTATGTTCAGTTTTATAAGAAACAAACTCCCATAAATCAGGGTGCCATGCCTCAAGAAGCCCTATTGACGCGCCCCTGCGGGTCCCGCCTTGTTCAATTATTTCTGAGATAGTTGACATCATGCTAATAAATCCGATGGGTCCACTACTACGACCATTGACACCTTTTATATATGAACCTGATGGTCTGAGCCTACTGAAATTAAATCCTGTATTATGCACAACAACATAAGCCCCTGTAGTTGGGTCTGATGCCATATATGTTTGATTTTTTGCAATAGTGAGATCATATAATGTTTCTGAAATTCCTGTAGCCTTTGAAGAGAGTACTATTTGGCTAGATAAAACAGCACTTGCTATCTTTTCTTCACCACACACTCTAAGAATAGAAGCAGCAGTTTCTCTTGAAGCTTTACCATGCTGTAACCAATAAACTAATGATCTTTTTACACCATCAATTTCAATTGACTTTCTCCATGCTTTATTTGTATAAACATTAATACCTACGCTTTTTAAATGATCTTTCCATTCATGAGATAAATTTATAGTACCCATAACCCATCCAGCATTGAGTGGGTTATGTTTTGCACTAATATTAACAATTAAATCAATCGAAAATTGAGAGCTACTATACCTAACTTCCCAACCATCTTGCTCATTTTCTTTACGTGATTTTCTAAAACGTAGTGAAGCCCGAATACCAAGACCACCAGCTAAGGCTATTAATTCTTTTGCCAATTCATTACTAACAGTAAAAACTTCAAATCTTTTTTTCTCTTTATTAAACCAGCCATCTGCATCAATATGCCCAACTAAAAAAGAAAGTCTTCTTTCAGGAGAACTTTCCCAGATAGAATTCGGGACATGTTTTGTACCACTAGTTTGATACCCCCCAAACTCATCCTTTACCATCCCAGCTTCATCTCCATAAACCTCACAAGCCCACATTTTTACTTTATAACGTTTATCACTAGAAGGTTTATAAGATGTATTAAATATTCCTGCTGCACGTTTAACACACTCTTCACTGTCATCTACTACCCTAACACGTACATCTTCCCCATTATTAGTATCAATCGAACCGTCACCAGCAATATAACCTAATAACCAACCCATAGAATCATACTTTAAATTTACCCCTAAATCAGTTGAGCCTATTACAGCCATCCCAGGTTTTAACTCATCAGCACGTACTTGGATTATCTTTACTCCATCAAAAACAAAAAAGGGATGCCAATCGCTAGCTCTTATTCTTGATGCAACACCGCCTTTTGTATTATCGAACTCAATTTCGAATACACGATCCCCAGATAAATTATTTGTATGTCTTTCTAAAATATCACAGTATTCCATCTCATTATTATCAGAATTAAAAGATAGTACTTTAAGATCTTTATCATTTCCTTCAACAATTTCTTTTAATGGTACAACACCTTTATTAGTAAGAATATTACTCTCACCTCCAATACAGCCCCCACCATATTTTTGAACAATAGCCATGTTTTTACCAGTGTTCATAATCTCTTCCAGACTGTCATCCTGGAATGGGAGAACAAAACAATTGAGAAGTTGAGAATAATGTGTACCTGAATGGGCTAGGACTCTACCGGCTGGACAGAAAGATTGGTCTGCCATAATCTTATAAAATTTGTCACCCCAAAACTTAGAGTCTTTTTCCTTAGAAGCAATAGCTGTAGCAACTCTACGAAATGTTTCTAAAATATTTTTTTCAATTAATTTCCCATATTCATCCTTCAGCGCGTATCGATCTTCCCAGACAATTTTCCCAAAAGGTGATAGCATCTCGATCTCCATCTTATTTGATTTCCTATACTTATATATGTATTATTCCATCTGTCGCCAAGGATACCTCATTTAGGTCTTTCCATTGACGATTCAAGACATTTCTGAGTATTAAAAGATAATTAATCCCAGAGTTAATTTTATTTATGATTTCGGCTGTTTTCTCTTTAATGACGCGGTCGGGAACACTCTTTACATACTCCACAAACTCATCATCAGTGTCTTTTCTTATATCCTCAATAATTTCAGGAGTTAGGTCAAACAACTCAAACCCATATTGAGGTATTCTAAAGGCTTCAAAAATTAAAGGTTCTTTTAAAGATAGTAATTTATCTATTGCATCCTTTGATAAATTCATGTAATCATTTATCTCTTTATTATCCAAAGATATAGGAGCTATAAACTTACCATCAGCATCACGCGGAAACCTAAATATCCCTAATTCCCGTTCCCCATTTGAATAAGAAATTAGGCCCCCAATGAACTCTATCCTGGAAGGCATAACAAAACGAAAATTATAATCCAGTACATTAAAATTGTACGTTAACTGGATCTTTTTATATTTAAGTGTAAGGTCTTTTTTCTCTAAAATATTTTTAGAAAAATACCAACCTTCGAATCTTTCACCATGCTCATGAATGAGATGGACCGCACCTTCAACATCATTTAAAACCATATATAATCTTACAACGTGTTTAAAAAAATGCAAACAACAAATTAATAATCTTTTGAAAAACTATAAATAAATCTCTCAAAGAGAATTTTTTTATTTCCCCTAAATAACCTTAACTGAATGTTTAAATTACAGATAGCATCTATTTTTTTAGCGAGACCATTTTTCCCAAAAGATAAGGCCCACGGCAAATATTTCATTTTTACAAGAAATTTAGGTATACCTACTATATCAGCTACATCATTAACATCAAATTTTCTCTCCCGTAAAAGAATCATCCGATACATCTTTTCAAGATAAGAACCTATAAATGACACAATCTCGAAAAAATTATCACTATTTCTCGAATAAGAGGAAAAACAAGCCAACGCTTTATTAACATTCCTTCTTAAAAGATGTTCAAACAATTCAAATGCAGTACTTACTGCTGATATTGCAACGACTTTTTTCACATCCTCTGAAGTAATCACTTTTTCCTCTGATTTTAATAAAAACAATTTTTCCAGTTCCCGAGCAAGGACATGCATATTCGGCCCAACTCTAGAAAAAAGCAATTGGTCAATATTATCACCTGCACTAAAACCTGCTTCTGTTATCAATCCTCTTATCCATAAAGGATAATCGTTGCCGTATTCACGCAGTTTAGAACACTCAACTACAGTTAAATCACTAAAAATTTTTGTGATAGCTCTCGATTTTATATTAGCTTTTTCTGAGAGAGTAATAACCACTACTCCATCATAGGTATTTAAAGTATCCTGAAAAATGTCAATCTTCATTTTATCAAAATTATTTAAAACTAAAAAATTATCTTCAAATAAAGAATCGCATCTCAATAGACTGAGAGCTTCTGACTGGTCCTCAGGGAAAAATGTTTTTATTGTATAAGTATTATAGATTTTATTTGCTATTTTAATGAAATATTCTTTCAAATAACTCTCTTTACCAACTAGAGCAAATTTTGTATTCTTCTTAAAACGTAATGAAGTTAAAGCTTCCCTATATTTCATTAATCCGCCTTAAATAATGGATATGTTTTTATCACAGCATTTTTTAAATAGAGATTCAGATTTATATTCAAATACAAGTATCTTTTTACTTGACTGAATAACCCAACAATTCCTATCAATGCTCGGTCATTATAAATCTCAGCTATTTTAACAAGATTGTCTTTCTTATCTATATTTGCAATCTCTGAAATATTATTTTTTAATAATATTAAATCTGTTAATACTAAAACAATCATATCATTAAAAAGAGATAAATCACCTTTTTCGATCTTATCGATATAATCAATAGAATCTACCAGATATCTTTTTTTCATATTCGAAACCAATTCAAGAGCCATGTTTCGATATTTTAAATACTCTCCAGCCTTATCGAATATATCTAATGAAGAACCTGCTGCAAGCCATCCCAGAGTTTCAGCCTTTTTAGGACTGAATCCCAATTTCTTCTTTATAATTATAGTCAGTTCCTCTCGGGATAAATTTCCAAATTCATACCTAATACACCTGGAAACAATAGTAGGTATTATTGCTTCCGGATTTGACGTAATTAAGAAAAAGGAAAAATTTAAAGGAGGTTCTTCCAATAATTTCAATAACCGGTTAGCTGCCTCAAGAGTTATTTCATGGGCATTATCAATAACAATAATTTTACTATTTGATAAAAATGGAGCAGTGGTACAAAAATCTATAATAGAATTAACATCAGCTACCTTTATTCTACTTTCAGTACCAATACACAAAAAGTCCGGATGACCTTCATTAAATCTCTTACATGAATCGCACTTACACTTTTCTGATTTATTTTTGCATAAGATGGATTTACCCACTTCAAAAGCAGTTGTACGTTTCCCCACACTGGCTGGACCACAGAAGAGAAAGACTCCTGCAGGATGTTTTTCTAAACGAGGTATCAATCTGATTTTCAATTCTTCATGACCAATTACTTGAGGTAACTTCATTTTCTTTACTCATCCTCCCGCAAATGAGGATCCCACCAATAAAGACCTGTATACTTTCCTAATAACGGTTTATCTGGGAAATATTGTTTAAAATGCCCACGACAGAAGCTAATGTTTTCATAATCAGAAGAATCAGGATCCTCTTCATACGATTTAATAGATTTAACTCTCACCATTTTATAAGGGTAAAGAGGTCTATTACCGTACCTTTTCTGTTTTGTTAAATAAGAAGTCACGGTTTCTTGTTTTACATTTTTACAAGATAATATCTTCAAAAAGGTTAGAACATAAGACACAACTCGCCGTCCTGTCTCTTCAAAATCCTCTATCTCTTCTTCTTTTAAATCATTTGGACCCACTAATTTCATCGTACCTGCAGGATTCTTAAAAAGAAATACCCAATACATACCTGGAATCCATATTTTAAATTCTGGACTAAAAATTAACGGCCAAATGAATATTTTATTATCTTCATCTAAAACATACAGAGCCTCTTTTTTGATACCATGCCTTCCTCCTTTAGGAAGAGAGTATTCCCATAAAGTATATTTCTTTGGAAAATGTATGTTTTCATAATCATAATTTGACTTCATTTGTTCTGCATTCTTCTCAAACTGACCCATAAGTTTCACAGTAAGATCAAGAGTACCCATGTAATAACAATCAGTTTTTGGAAGGAATTCTTTTAAAATAGGGAGACCCTCTTTGACATGAGGATAAGCTTCTCCTATATCCATTTTGTATAAAACACCTTTAACTTTAATCGTCTCTTTAAATAACTCATGTATTATATCTTGTTTCCACATAACTGTATCACACACTCTCTACCATATAGGTCTTTATTTCTGACTCACAGGAAGGGCATTTAAATACTAGTCCACCGTACACAGACAGACTCCATCCATGTAAATCGATGTCTAATTCTTCTCCACAGTCACACTCAACATGGATATCAACTTTAGGTAAATCTTCCTTAATAGATAAACCATTACACATAATTTATTCCTAATAAATAGTCCTTTATTTTTAGACTATACTGTATTTTTTAGTACTAATTTTAAATTTAAATCCGCTTTAAATTACACAGTAGCACTCACTGTAACTCATTGATTTAATTCACTATTTAATCCTCATTCCTCTCTTCTTCTACTACTATTTTTCTGTTCTTTTTTATTTTACTTTTCCTATTGATTTTTTTATTTATTGATACATCTATTACTCAATTTTAATGCACCTTTCTGTCTTCACCATCCCCGCTGGGTCACTAGCGAGGCACGAGCCTGCGACATTTCGCTTACTACATGCATAGTAAGGCTTTGTTTCCTAAAACAGCTAAAATTCAATTTTGAGGTACTCTTAGAAACGGCTTGTACCCATGTAAACTTCTCATGTTTGATGAACCCTTCAGACCGGTATAATATATCTTGAGTAACTCGGTTTTACCTATGACGGTATACTGACAGGAGTCATGGCACGATCTATCCCCCTGGATCGAACTCCTAAATGACACGGCACTACCGACTTACATCGTTACAACGGCCTCGTGTGCCCCGGTGGTCCTCAAACAGGGTTGAGCCCTAATATCCTCCTCAAACTGGCTTTCTACAATCCCCCTTTCTCTAATTTCTCTATGTGTCTTGCCCAATCCATAAGAGCCCCTTTAAGAATATGCGGTTCTGTCTTACTCTGTTTAACTATTGGTTTAGTACTGTATAAATCAAACCATATGATAAGATCAGCACTATCAGTTATTGAAGTAGGAAGATTGGGTATAGAATCTCCTGATTTCCTTAAGAAGTAAGAGAAGATCCTTTTTTGAAATTTATTTGAAAAATCTTCGATGTAATAGTTTATGCTCTCTTCACTCATTAAGTAATGAAGTGTACCAACTTGGTAATCATTTAAGTATTTTAGAATAAATTGGATGAATCTTTTAATAGAGATTTTATCCAAACCTGTGATAAAAATTGTGTTCATTTCAAATTTACCTCCTACTATTTATACAAAGTTAGAAAGGTAAAGTGATAAGTAAAATTTTTAAGGTTTTATTTTTTTTGTTATAACTGGTTCGAATAAATAAGGTTATGATTTAACTTTTTTTGAAGATTTTATAGGTTATATTTTTACTTTGTTCATAAGTTTATTCATTATATTGGTGACTTAAATTTTTATTTTTACTATTAAATTCATTATATTGGTTCTTTTTATATCATCTATATCTTTTTTAATCCTCATTCCTCTCTTCTTCTACTACTATTTTTCTGTTCTTTTTTATTTTACTTTTCCTTATTCAGGAAAAAATAAATAACTATATTCATATATACATATTCATATAGCTATTTATATTAATTACTTTTTTAGTAAATCATAAAAACAGGATTATTTATACTCTATATTATATATTCTTATCAAAAAACATGGTTTTTTTAAACCTAAAATTACCTCTTGTAACTTACTCAAACCATTAGACTTAAAAACTTTTTTTATTTTTTACTTATCGAAAACCCTTGTTAGTTCCATATCATTATATAGGATAGCTTCTATCAATTTTAAAGGAATAGACAAAAATGAGTAATAATAATGACCCTGAATATGGGGATGATAAATTTAAGGAGTATATGGAAAAACTTAATAGTGACCAACAGAACAACGATTCTTTACTTCAGGTTTTAGATGCTGTGAAGTTTAAACTGAAATCTATATCCGATGTATTTGGTAAATCACTAGATTCTTATACCATTCTTAAATCGGAAGATCCTTTAAAGGAAAAACTTTTAGATTATATAACAAAATTAATTGGGCACTCTTTACAAACACTTGATCAATTCAGTTACATCTTAATTGATATAGATGATGATGACACCGATAACGACGAGGGAGAATAATGGGAAAACAGATAGATATACAATTAAGCATAAATAAACTTATTGCTGCAGATAAAGCCTATGAATCTTCTGGTCATCCAATTATGACTGATGAAGAGTATGATACTTTAAGAGCACTTGTTAAAAAACAGGCTCCTAATCACCCTTACTTTGAAAAGGTAGGTCATGAGCCATCCTCCCATTGGGAAAAAGCTAAACATGGTATATTCATGGGTAGCCTTGAAAAAGTACATAGTAAAGAAGAATTTATCAAGTGGGCATCGAAATTCAAACCTGATACTGTTTATATCTTACAGTATAAATTAGATGGATTAAGCCTCTCTCTTGATCACGAAGAATCGAAACTGGTCAAAGCTATTACCAGAGGTGATGGTACTACTGGGGAAAATATAAAAGAGAATGTAGATCATATGAAAGTATTAAGATCTGAAATGCCTGACTTTACCGGATCTGTTAGAGCTGAAATATTATTAAGTAAAACTCATTTCAAAGAAATCAATACAGTTTTATCTGAAAATGATAAATATAGTAATCCACGAAATGCTGCTTCTGGTATTAGTAGAAGACTGGATGGAAAATTCAGTAAATACCTATTCTTAATGGCATATGATTTAACAGAACCTCTTGATGAACAGGATAAAATAAAACGACTTGATGAACTTGGGTTTAACATTCCTTTCACTGTAGTGGGTAAAAAAGAGGAAATCGTAGATGCTTTCGAAAAAATAGCTGTAGAACGAGAAAAACTTCCTTTCGATATTGATGGTGCTGTCATAAAAGTGAACTCTTACCAAGTTCAGAAAAAAATGGGTGTTACCAGAAACAGACCTAAAGCCCAAATAGCCTGGAAATTCGAACCCCCTGGTGCAGCTACAATATTCAATGAAGAAACATGGGAAGTAGGGAGAACAGGAGTAGTTACACCTCTGGCTCACTTGGAACCAGTAATAATCGATGGGTCAGAAGTTAAAAAAGCAACCTTGCATAATATTGCCGAAATAAAGAGACTTGGTATAGGTCGTAGTGATGTTGTAATGGTAGTTAAAGCCGGGGATATAATCCCAAAGATAACCAAAGTTCTTACTCATATGGGTAACCCTATTGAGATCCCAACAGAGTGCCCTAGCTGTAATTCTAAGCTTCTTAATGATGGTATCAAACTCATATGTGAAAATGATGATTGTCCCAAAAAAATATTCTACCGAATTTTAAATTGGATCAAAGTTACTAAAATAGAGGAATTTGGTGAAAGCTTAGCTGACAAATTAAGTGAAGCTGGGAAACTGAATAAAATTTTCGATATATACAGACTTCAAGAAGAGGATATAGCTGTAATTGAAAAATGGGGTAAAAAATCTGCTCAAAAAGTCATGAATAATATTGATAAAACATATACTCTTACCCCTGTTGTGTTTTTATCTGCTCTAGGAATCCCTGGGATATCTGAAGGAACCTCAGAAGAATTAATAAAGGCATTTGGTACAATAGAGAATTTAATGGAAAAAAGTGTGGATGATATAAAAGCCTTAAAAGGATTTTCTGACATTTCAGCAAATAATGTAGTCATGGGATTAATCAAATATAAATCTGAGATCACAGAATTACTTAAAGTCATTACTGTTGAAGAAGAGAAAAAAGGTATTCTGGACGGACTGTCTTTTTGTTTTACCGGATCAATGGAACATCCACGTGGGCATTACCAAGGATTAGTGAAAGAAAATGGTGGTACTAATAAGAATTCCGTTGTTAAAAATTTATCATATTTGGTTTGTAATGAAGATAAAGGTTCAAACAAATCCCAGAAAGCTGAGAAATACGGAGTTCAGGTAATTAATGAAAAAATTTTCCTTGAGATGTTAGGTATAACTGGAGATACTCCTAAACCGGAACCAGAAACAACTAAAGTTGAGAACAAAAAAATAAAATACGAAAGTTATTCACTATTTGACGAAGAAGAGTAGGCTTGGAAACAGTTAAAGGTACAGTAAAAAGAATTATCTTCCAAAATGAAGAATCCGGATTCAAAGTAATGAAGGTCAGGATACCATCTGGACCAGTTATTACTGTTATCGGTGAATTCGGCCCTGAAGTAGTTAGTGGTACTGTCGCTAATTTCCATGGTGATTATAAAAAGCATCATAAGTATGGAACTAATTTCAAAGTTACTTCATTCACGATTTCCCATAATGTTGAAGAAATAAAAAGTATTGAATTATTTATAGGTGCAATATCCCCTAATATAGGACCCGAAAGGGCTCAGGCAATTGTTAAACATTTTGGCAGTGAGACTATCACTGTTCTCGATACTGAACCAGCTCGTTTAATTGAAGTTGAAGGTATAGGTAAAATTTCCGCTGAAAGTCTGGCAGAAGCCTGGGTAACTAACCGAAATCGCTGGAAGAAAGAGCGTCAAGATTATAGTTTAAGAGCCTTTTTAAATTCACTTGGCATTAGAGAAAGAAGAGTTAAAAAAATCCTCAGATATTTTGGAGGTGGACTCGAAGCTGAAGAAAGAATCAGAGAAAATCCGTATCTTCTTACAGAAATAGAAGGATTCGGTTTTAGTACTGCTGATTTTATAGCACGGCAATTAGGGATTCCAGAAAATGATCCAACAAGATTAGTAGCATTTATATTATACTCATTAAATGTCCTTTGTCCTGCCAATGGTCATCTTTTTCTTACCATTGAAGACACAGTAGATCTTATCAACAGATTCAGTCGAGAGACAAACACAACCTTTATAGATAAGAAAACCATAACCGTAACAGATATTTTAATTCATATTAAACATCTTATTGATGATCAGAAAATTGTAAAAGATTTAGGATCATTATACTCAAAATCATGTTATATGTCTGAAGTCTTGTCAGCATCAAAAATATGTAAAATTATTAAAAAAGAATCAGATCTTATTTTTCTGAATCGAAAATCGGTTGATGAACACATCACTCAATTTGAACACGAAAACGGCTTTACATTAAGTGAGGAGCAAAGGAAAGCACTTTATTATTTTGTAGAGAAAAAAGTTTTTGTTATTACAGGACTTCCCGGTGCGGGAAAAACTACAGTGTTAAAGGCCGTTGTAAGCCTCATAAAGCGCCTAAAACTAGACCTGACCTGTATGGCCCCTACAGGTATTTCAGCTAAGAAAATGGAGACTACAATTAATTACAGGGCGTATACGATACATAGACGGTTGGGATTCCGAGGTGATGATTGGTTATTCGGTGAGCATAATAAATATGAAACAGATGTTGTAATTCTAGATGAAAGTTCAATGATCGATCAGGAAGTTTTTTATAGACTTCTATCAGCTCTAAGAAATCGTGTACATCTTATCCTCGTTGGAGATAATAATCAATTACCTTCAGTCGGTGCTGGAAATGTTTTAAGAGAACTTATACACTGTGGTCAAATCCCTATTATAAAACTGGAACAGATATTCCGTCAAGATGAGGCATCCGATATCATCAAAGTAGCACACCGAATTAAGAGTGGTGATACTGATTTGAGTTTATTCAAACCTGATCCGAAAGCAGATGTTTTTTTCATAAGAGAAAACAATGTAGAAAAAATTCAAAATTTTATAATAAGAATCGCTCAAAAATTTAAAGACGAACGTAGATTATTTCAAATCATTACTCCCCGTAACGAAGGGCCGTTAAGTGTAAATGAATTAAATGACGGCCTTCAAGCTGTATTAAATCCTGCTGGACCTGAAACAGAGTGTACTGTAGGTAAATTTATTATTCGACGGGGAGATAGGGTTATAATTATCAAAAATGATTATGAACTAGCTGTATTTAATGGTGAGGTAGGAAAAGTTATTCATGTTGGAGGTGGTAAATTCACCATTGATTTAATTGAAAAAACCGTAGATATTGGAGTTGATGAGGCTCTAGAAAAAGTCAGACTTGCCTATTCTCTCACCGTTCATCGAGCACAAGGGCAGGAATATCCCTTTATAATACTTCCTTTCATAAATCAATTTGGTAGAAATATGCTACAACGAAATTTATTGTACACAGCTATAACCAGAGCCAAAACAAAAGTAATTGTAATAGGTCATGGTTCTGCTATAGAAAAAGCCATAAATAATTCGAGTGTACACAGAAGAAACACAAATTTAGGAGAACGCATAAAAATATGCTTACAAAAAAAGAGAAAAGATTCTTTGCCAACATCGCATGGGGAGCCAGTGTCCTCTCCATATGTGAACCCAAAAGAGGTGCCGTTTTAGTGGATGGGAGACAAATTCAGTCTTACGGATTTAATAAAAAGGTAATTAAAAATAAGAAATGGGAAGTTTCGGCTATCCATGATGCTGTATTTGGTGCTAAAGATGCTGATATGTCAAATTTTATCCTTTTCTCTACTTATTTTCCTTACCTCGATGAAATGATTCTAGTAGTTTCCGTAGGTATAAAATCTGTGTATTTCTTTGGAAAAGTTACGGATGTGAAAACAGTAGAATTTGTAAATTCTCTAAAAGATGATTCGATTCCTTTAGAGATGATTCAATTAGGAGAAAAATAACATTAATAATCTTTTAAAATCCAAGAGGAGCACTACATAAAATGGATGAGAAATATAAAGGTAAAATTTTTGACCGTCTGCTTGAGATAAAATTCAACATAGACGTCAGTGCTATCCCCGACCCTACGGAGATTAATCAAAAGATCGGTGAATGTCATGCTTACATCGAGGAAGTAGAGCATTTCAGTATCCGAGTACAAAAAGAGTTATCAGTGATGCAGAAAGCTCTCAATAATTCTACGGCTGAATTTGAATTAAAAAAAGATACTCTCTTAACCCAAGAACCTATTAAAAGTCTACCTAATATCAAGGATAGAGAGGCACAAGCAAATCTTCTTTTAAGATCAGATCGTGAAAAAGTCCAAAACTACCAAAATGAATTAAACGACCTTAATAATCTTTTGAAAGCAATCACCTTGAAAATCAGAAATTTAACTAGGGCTAATGCAGATATAAGATTGCAATTAAGAGTATTGGAAGCACAGGTAAAACTTGGAAGTGGTCATGCTACAAGTGCTGCAGCTAAAGGTCTAATGGAAGAGATGGGTAGAAGTATGGCAAATTCTGATTCTTTTAAAGAAGCTTTAGCCGAGGAATCAACAGATGATATAGCAGATCCTTCCATTCCAGTCAATGTAGAAGATATCTTTTCTGAAGAAAAAGAAGAGAAAAAAGATGAGAGCTTAGATGAGAATTTAATTGATCCAGTACCCGATATCAGCCCTGATGAAAATACTGAAGATGAAGATCTTCCTGTTGAAGAATGGTCTATTGATAAAGAAAAAGTTTTTGAAATAGAAAAAGGTGTAATGACTGATACAGAAAATGGAGTTGACCTAGATGAGGTTATAGATATTGAAAAAAAAGGAGGTAAAATAGACTCACAAAAAGGAGATGAGAAAGAAACTGAAAAAATTTCAAAAAATCTAAAAAATGAAGTCGTTAACCAAAAAGAAGACCATCCAAAAATTAAAATTGACGACGATAGTGGAATCGATATTGATGATTTACTAAACAACTATTCATAAATTTTAAAGAGTAAAAGGAGATTGGTAATGAGTGACCAAATTGAAACCTTTGGATTTGAAAATGAGGACATCAAAGGTGGGATGTATGAAAAATACAAAGGCAAAAAAGGTGAAGTCCACCGTTCGGCCATAGTTTATATGGATCCTAAAGCAATGTTTGCAGGATCTAAAATTCATTTTAAAGACAGATTCTTCCTTTGTAAAAAAGGAAAATGTTGTGAGATATTAGGGCCTGCAAAATGGAGAGTTGGTGCTGTTATCGTGAAATATAACACCGACAAAATGGGAAATCTCAAAAAGCCATTTGGGTATGAATTGTACCCATGGCTTTTCAGTGAACAAACCTATTTGAAATTAAAAACAGTTAACGGAGAATTTCCTTTGGCAACCCACGACATCAAAGTATCCTGTTCAAATGAAGAGTACCAACACCTAGATATTACTCCTTGCAGTGAATCTATTTGGACAGCAAAAGATAATATTAAACAGGCTATTCTTGATGAAGCGAAACCCATATGGGATTTCATTAAAAAGTCTATTGCTTCTAATCTATCACAAGAAGACATTAATGACCTCCTTGGTATTTCCAGTACTGTGGGTAGTGATCCAACTCAAAAATTAGATCTGGATAACGTACTGGATCAGGTTTAATAATCTTTTAAAACACCCTGTGCCAATTCACATTGGCACAGAGAGGTTTATTTATATGGCCATAGTATCATTAGACCCATCAATAACTCATTTAGGCTGGGTTGTTTTCGATGAAAATAAAACAGGAAAAAGATCTGTCCTGGAAGCAGGTGTTTTTCAAACTAGACCTATTGACGGGCTATTGGTACAACGGTTAATTACCCAAAGAGAAAGGCTACGATTGCTATTAAGAACGTGGAAAGTGAAATTTGTTTCAATGGAAGCACCGTATTTACAAGATTATAACACTGAATTACTCTTCGCTTTAAACCAGCATATTCATGAAGCTTTTCTTGATGAACAGATCTTTGTAATCTATGTTCAACCAAATACCTTAAAAAGATACGCTTTACCTAAAGTAAAAATGGAAGAAATAACAAAACATCATATCACACACCAAGCCAAAAAAGAACTTGGTTTAATGGGGAGAAGATTCTCCGAACATGTAGCTGATGCTTATTTCGTAGGAAAAATAGGATTAAAATTTTATCAATGGTACTTCTTACACAAATACAAAGATGATGAATTAACAGAATATGAACAAAAACTTTTCTGTGGTAAACATAAATATAAAAGAGGTGCCAAAAAAGGTCTGACCGAATATACAGGAATAATATATCGGGAAAATGATCAATTTTTTGATTACAGAAAACAGAAAAGAAATTCTATAAATATAAGGGAGGAAATTACAAATGGCGGAAAAGAAAGCCTTCACAGCGGAAGAATATTTGAAAAAGGCCAAGAAGCCACTAAGCGCTCAAGAGTATCTAAGAAAAGTAAATAAAGAAGATGCACATACTATTGTCAATTTAAAAAATAGACAAGCTATTGATTTCGTCCCTACCGGTTCTTGGATAATCGATTCACTTATCGGGGACGGTACTATGACAGGTAAACCGGGAGGACTTCCCCGAGGTCATATCGTTGAAATATTTGGTGATGAATCTTCTGGTAAAACAACCTTTGTTTTAAGTGCTATTAAATGTGCTCAAGAATTAGGTAGTGTTGGTATCCTAGTTGATTTTGAACAAACATTCCATCCTGACTATGCCCAGAAAATAGGGGTAGACCTCAGTCCGGATAAATTTATACTAGTTCAACCAAATTATTTTCAGCAAGGAGCCAGACAAATATTCGATATGCTTATGATGAAACCTTATATCATTGCTGTTGATAGTGTCTCTGCCATGATTCCAAAAGAATTTCTTCAAGGAGATATTGATGAATCAGCTCGTATTGGATTGCAAGCACAATTAATGTCTGTATTTTTGAATTATATTACCAAATTTCTTAAAGCCAGTAATACAAATCTTCTTTTTACCAATCAGTTAAGAACTGTTATTAAAAAGAGCAAATATGAGACAGGTCCAGATGAAGAATCTAGTGGTGGTAGGGCATTGAAATTTTATTCATCTGTTCGAATATCACTAAAAAGAAGTATTGTAGAAAAAATTGATGTTACAAGTAAATTAACAGGTAAAAAAGATAAGGAACCTACCAATGTAACTATTAAAGCTTCTGTTGTAAAAAATAAAATCGATAAACCTTACAAATCTGCTCCAGTTTACATTCGTTTTGGAATTGGCTTCGATAATATCAAATCTATTATGGAATTGGCAATTAATTCAAAAGTCATTGTTAAAGGAGGTTCCTTTTATAGCTTTACATTAAATAAGGAACTCATTTTCAAAGTACAGGGAAAAGAGCAGTTATGGAAAAAACTTAATACTGATATGGATGCATTTAAAAAAGTTCAGGACTGTCTCACAATCAATCAGGATAATGAGATTCAAGAAATATATCAGAATACAGAAAATGAAGGTGATGATTTTGATTCTTTAATGGAAAATGTAGCAGATAGTTTTGTTAAAAAAGAAAAAGAAAAGAAAAAGAGAAAATAAATGACTAAAATATCAATTGAAAATTTCCAGAGTATAAATAAAGTTGATTTCGATATTGAAGGATTCACTGTTGTTATTGGTAAGAACAATATTGGGAAAAGTGCTATTATAAGAGCAATTGATGCAGCTTTAAATAACCAGACCGGAAGTGGTTTCATAAAGAAAGGTAAGAAAAAAGCTAGAGTCATTGTCGATTATAAAGACCTTAATTTTGAATGGGAAAAAACAAAAAGTACAGCTTCTTATAAAATCAAAGGTTATGATGAACCGTTTACAAAATTAAAAGGAACTATTCCCGAACCTATAACAAAGGCAGGATTTCGAAAAATGGTAATAGGGGATCAAAAGATATCACCATTAATAGCATCTCAATTCGATCCTCTTTTTCTTATCAATAAACCTGGTCCTGTCGTCACAGAGGTTTTAGCAAATCTATATCAAATCGATACTCTCAGTACTGCAGATAGTTTATGCCAAAAAGCAATTAAAGCTGATAAATCGTTATTAAAAACCAGGGAAGCTGATCTCAAAGCACTTCAAATTGATCTTGAGAAATATAAGGATTTCAAAACAATAAAAGAAACAGTAAAATTACTTGCTGAAAAAGATAAAAAGGCAAAAGAACTTCAAGAAGAAATCCATACCATCAGATATTTAGAAGGACAGTTAAAATCCCTCACTGACATATTACAACGTCTTAAATCCATAAAAGATATCGAGATACCTGATAGTTCTAAATGTAAAAAAGTTATATCTGAATTACCATGGCTTCAAGAAACAGATAGCAAATATAAAAAATCAATAGAGGTCATAGAAAAATTAAAAAGCATTCCCGAAATAAGTATTCCTAATGAAACCAAAGGTAAAGAAATATTAGATGAATTTGAATGGATTCAAGAAAAGAGTGAAAAGTATAAAGTATTAACGTCAATAGTTAACAAATTAAAAAGTATATCAAAAATAAAGATACCTAAAATTGAAGATACAGAATTATCTCTAAATGAAGTATTATCCCTTAAAAAATGGGATGATTCTTTAATCACTACTTCTGAAAACATACGAAAACAAAAGAATGTTTTACAATCTCTAAATTTCGATCAAATCCAAAAAGCTATAAATAAGGTTTCATTAAAGCTAAAAGATTTAACAAATATGCAAAGCATAGAAATTGAATTTCTTGCACTAGTTAAATCCCTGAAAACCACAAGGGATGATTTAAAGAAAACTACCTCTGAGCTTGAAAAAGCACAAAAAGAAAAGAACGAAATTAAAGTATGCCCTTTATGTGAGAGGCCATTATGACTGAATTTACAATTATAACAGCGAATGATATCCATATTAGTGATAACGGTCCCAGATCAAGGACAGATGATTTTAAAAAAACCATGCTTGATAAAATAGACCAAATGGGCATGGCATGTAGAAAATTAAATGCTGATGCTGCTATTATAGCAGGGGATCTTTTTAATCTTAAGAATCCGGCAAAAAACAGCCACAACTTAAACAGGGAACTCATAAAAATATTTCAAAAATTTTCCTGTCCCATCTATATGATAGAAGGAAATCATGATCTTTCAGCAGATCGATTGGAAAGTATCTCTGAACAACCGCTGGGAGTGTTATTTGCTGATGGTACCCTTATTCAACTTCGTCATGAGATAATTGAAAAGGATAATGTGAAAATATCTCTTGTAGGAATTCCATTTACAGAAGATATTGATTTATCAAATTTAAATCTACCTGATAAAGGTGATTGTATTACACAGATATGTGCTCTCCACATTTATGCTGGTTTAAAAAGTACTATGCTTTTTAAGAATAAAATTTATGGGTATGATGAGATAGGTGAACTCCCATCTGACATTTTCGTTATAGGGCATTATCACATAGACCAGGGTATCTATAAACAGAACGGGAAATATTTTATAAATATAGGCTCAATGAGTCGCGGGGCTATATCAGAAGATGATATAGACCATCACCCTCAGATAGGTTTCATAAAAATCCAGGTAGAAAACGGTGAGCCATCGTATTTAGTACGTCCTATAAGATTAAGAATTCAACCTGCAAGTGAGGTTTTTGATCTTGAAAAGAAAAAACAGGAACAACAGGAAAAAGAAGAAATAAAATTATTTGTGGAAAAATTAGCTACTGAAGCTGTAGTTGATTCATCTGATAAATCCCAAACAATTGATGATATGATAGACAAAATGGATATGGTTGAAGCTGTCCGGAAAAGAGTGCTTTATTTTATCCAGGAGGCTTCTAAATGAACATAACCTTTAAATCCTGGAAGGCATTTAAAGAATGCCCTAAAAAATTCTATAAACAATATGTAAAGGAAGATCCTCCTACTGTACCTATTAATGAGTATTTCACTTTGTATGGAAGACTGGTAGAAAAATTCTTTGAATTATATTGTAATATTTGGTGTAAAACCAACCCTATCTTGACTTCTTCAGAAATAAGAGAAAAACTAATTACTTTATACAAAATGATTTTAAGAAATAGCCTCGTTGACTGGACTGCATTTTTCTGTAAAGAGTCTAAAGAGGAGATCCTAGCATCAGCTTATTCTGATGTATGCCATATCATGGAATCAACGAATAGAAATTATTTTCTTAATACACGGTCAGAAATACAGATAGAAGTAACATTAAAAAATTCTCTAATTTTAAAAGGAAGGTTAGATTTTATACATAAAAATCCTATAAAAACAACAGAAGAATCTATCTTTGATGGAAAAGGGACTACTAAAATAGGTAAAAATATTGATAATAATCAACTCCTATTTTATGCTTTACTTTACTATTTCCAATTTAAAAGATTACCAATGGAACTAGGATTTTTCTATTACCGTTTTAACACTCTTATTCCTGTAGCAATTGATCAGGAATTATTAAACGAATTCAGAGCAAATCTATCTTTGGATATTAAAGAGATTGTTAATACAGAGAAATATCTTCCTACACCTAGTTCCAAATCCTGTAAATATTGTAACTATGCAAACGAATGTCTTGAGGGTCTTAAAGATAAGGCTTCTCGGGCAAAACCTTCTAAAATAGAAAACCTAGAGAGCGATGGTGAAGTTATCGAATTCGGTCTCGATTAAAATGAGGTAAATGTTATGAATGAAACAGAAAGATATCAAAAAATCAAAGAAGATGTGAATACTATCTCTAATCAGAAAATCCGCCTGGAGGAGAGATTTAATAATGAAAAAATTAATCTTGAAAAGCTCCTCAAGGAGATAAAAAAGAAAGGTTATGATCCGAAAAAATTATCCAGTATCAGAGAAGAGAAAGAAAATGAATTACAGAAATTATTGACAGATCTGGAAAAAGAAGTAGAAGAAACTAAACAAAAACTTAACTTAATAGAGGTATAAAAAATGATAAATTTTTCAGCTCCAACTAAAGAATTAAAAACTGCTCTATCAGTAGTCTCCCTGGCAACGGGTGATGTGGCTAATACCATCCGTAGCCATACTTTATTCAGAATTAATGAAAGTAATGAAAACGTTTCTTTGTATGCCACAGACGAAGATAAAATTGCTCAATCTCATTTTCCTTTAAAATCTGTTGAAGGGGATATAACAGAATTTACAGCAGATCCAAAAAGAATACTTTTACTTATTAACAATTCAGATTCAGAAGAGATCTCTTTTTCCTACGACCCTGAAAAGAAAACTCTGAATGTGTATGCATCTGATAACAAAAAAGCTTACATTTCTTTTGCTTCTTTCGAACCTGAAAAATTTCTTAATTTTGATTTAACCAATCAAGAATTAAGGGGCAAAATCAATTCAGTTGTTTTTCTTAAAGGAGTAAAATTTATCCAGGGTTTTCTTCCTAAGGATGATAAGGATAAAAAGTTCTCCAATCTGTTTATTGAAGAAGGTACATTATACGGATCAGATGGTAATACTAAAATAGGGGCTTTCAAGAGTGATGATTTCAATAGTATCCCGGAACTGGCTTTAAGAAGAGCAATGCTTCCATCAATTATCAATTTTGTTGATAAAACAAAATCTTCTGAAGTCACTATTAAATCTTCTGAAAAATACATTACATTTTCTTCAGAAGACGACCTTAATTATTTCGGTTTTAGACAATCAATTGTGGGAAAACCGAAATTACCAATTACCACTGAAGTCCCAGACACAGACGGTTTTAATGTGAACTGTTCAGATTTCTCAAAAAAGTTGAATCGTTTAGCTCTTTCTTCATGGGAAGATATAGCCATCGATTCTTCTTACGGAGAAGATCAAATACTTAAAATGAAAACCTTGACTGATCGACCTTCATATGAAAATATGGAATGTAAAAGAATTTCAGGAAATAATAAACTTGATTTCCTTATAGAATGTGCTAAATTTAAAAACATTTTAAGTCTCTTTCAGGCAAAAAATGTCAATTTCTATTTAAAAGCGAGAAAATGCACTATCTATAGTGAAGCTAGTATTATCATAGAAGAGAAAGACAAAGATCCAATCACAATACCTTTTACTGCGATAGCTTTATTAACACTAGCTAGGAAAGTATAAAAATGGATATTACTGCTTTACAACGACAAACAGATCAGATTGATGGGTTCTATAAGGCGTTATTAAATCAAGAGCAGTCACTAAAAGATACTATTGAATCCCTTAAGATAAACATCGAAAGGGATTCAAAAGCTAGTGTGGTATTAAAACATCTTTTAGATATTATGGTTAAAAATGAAATAACCCGAATGGCAGCTCTTATCACTTACGGTCTTAAAAGTGTCTTTGATGATCAGAATTTAACTTTTTTACCTGACAAAAAAGAAAAAGCAGGAAAAATAAATATTGAATTAAAAACTTTAGATGGAGATATTGAAGGTGATTTCAAATCTTTTGGAGGAAGTGTAGCTGTTATAGAAAGTTTTCTTATGCGTATTCTCAGTGTACTAAAAAAAGATCTCGCACGATTGATGCTTTTAGATGAGACCTTTGCACCAGTCGGAGAACTTTACATTTCTAACACAGCAAAATTAATAAGTGAACTCTCAAAAAAGATAGGTATAGATATACTTCTTGTAACCCATCAAAAAGAATTTAAACACGATGCAGACCGAGTATATAAAGTGAAGGAATCAAAAAACGGTCTTATCATGGAGAAAATTAAATGAAAAATTTTACGACATTCCTACAAATAGATCTTCAAAATCTCTTTTATGAAATGAAAAACAAAGAAGAAAAGATCGATTTTGAAAAAGTGTGGGAATATTTTAATAGTCGAGAAACCGAATTTCTTATTGGTGCAAGTATTTATATGTTCAGAGGAAATGATTTTGATAGTAGCAGATTTGAATCCAAACTGACTTCCATAGGATACACTATAAGGGCAAAAAAACAAAACCGGACCTTAATAGGGCATAACCGGTTAGTCCAGAATGAACCCGTTTACAATAAGTCTATGAAGGCAAAAAAACAAAATGTAAGAATTAAAAGGCAGAATCGACCCACAACAGGATATAATAAACCAGTCCAGAATGAACAGACATATAATATACCCATATACAAAGAATCATATAATGATGTAGAAATAGTGATTGATTGTTTGGATAAAATAAACCATTACTCTAAATGGATATTAATGTCTGGAGACGGGAATTTCACTGATCTATGCCGGTATTTAAAGAGTAAAAATAAACAGATAGAAATATGGAGCTTTAAAAAATGCTACAACTCTTCTTTAGAGTCGTATGCGGACAAAATCTATTTCATAGATGAAAATTTCTTTTACAAAAAACCTAAAGTAAAGGTTTTTGGACTTAATTGGGAACCAAAATGAAAAGTACTGGAAAAATTTGGAAAAAATTAAGAGAGGTAAAATATTACCATCTAGTAAAACTTTATAAGAAATTTCTTAAAAGAGTACCTGAGAATTGTAGATATAATTACCCTTATTATCTAAAAAAGGGTAAAATATCTACCGTAATAAATCTTTGTTTTCTTCACCAGCCAGAATCAAATCTACCAAAAGGAAGATTTATATGGCCACCACCAAATCCTGAAAATGCTAAGATTGAACCCCATCTATTGGATATATGCCAAGAGATACACCATTGTCAAAATTGTAATGCTTTCGTATATAGGTATACAAAAAAAGATCTTCAACAATTATTCGAAGAGAGATTAAATGACAAAAAATATAAAGAAAAAGAATATCCTGATATCTGTGCTCTAGAATGGGTTTTAGAAAAACCTGTAACAGATATCCCATTCATCGGTTGGTTATGGAAATTCTTTTACCACATAAATTTATTTAAACCAAAAAAATAAAAGGTCTTTAAGGAGAGTTTAGCATGAGTAAAAATACCACAAAATTAGATATATGCAACCAAATAGCACAAAAACTTGGTAGACCGGTAAATGACGTAAAATCCGTCGTCGAACTGTTTCTTGATCAGGTATTAGAAAATCTATCAAGGGAAAACAGAATTGAAATCAGAGGCTTTGGAGCTTTTAGTGTGAAAAGAAGAAACAAACGTATAGGAAGAAACCCTCGTACAGGAGAAACAGTAGATATACCATCATATCAAGCTCCTTTTTTCAAATTTTCAAAGGAAGCTCAACATATATTCGATAACAAAAAAACTTCTGGATAAAGTAAAATTATATAAAAAGCATTAAGAATATGATTTATACCCAATTAAAAACCATATTCAACAATTTATTTTATATATACTATAAGTCATCTTTAATAATCTTTTGATATTTTATCTATATTAAACACTTTTTTACTCTAGAAGGACAGTTATAAATGCAAATCACAGTGGAAAATTGTAGTTCAGTAGACATAAATACTCTACAAAAAACTATAAAAAAGATTATTAATAGAGACTATCCTGAATCCACACAGGAAGAATTCTATGACTTAACTTTAAAAGAATTAAATAAATTCACAGTAAATGATCAGGTTTTTGAATATGAAGCTATGGAGAATTATCTGGGAGGATATAGATGGTTTTTTAAATGCCCTAAATGTAAGAAAAGATGTAGCAAACTATTTCTCCCTCCCATCGAATTAGCTACAAGAGTACAAAAATACTATTGTAAAAATTGTCATAAGTTAAAAAATCAATCTGCTCTGCAAGGTCAAAATAATATGTACAGAAAAGTAACTCGACCTTTGAAGAGAATGAAAGAGATTGAAAAGAAAATAGCCCGAGGCCATCTCACTACAAATAAAGTTCAGGAATTATTGAATGAATATGAACAAATTGAAAAAAAATTAAAAAAATCTGCAGAATACCGACTTTATAAATTTAAAAAGATGCACGATCTATAAAAACCCTTCCAACGATTATGATAGGTAAACCTGATAATTTAATCAATAAAAAATTTGGCAGATTAACTGTATTAAAAATTGAGAAAAGAGATAAAAACCGTCATATATATTTGAAATGTAAGTGTGATTGTGGGAAAGAAAAGATAGTTCTTTCAATCAAATTATATATAATCATATCAAAAAACTCTTAAAAAGAATTTGTAATAATCTATTTATTTCTACTTACTTCTAAAAACTAATAAGGAGTATAAATATGTCACAAATAAATATCTCATCTATATTAAGAGTAGCAGCCTTATTGTGCACCAGAAAAATAGCCAAAAATATAGAAGAAGATGTCTTCTCATTTTTAAAAGAGAATCCTAATCCTAGTGACTCTCAAGTGCATTCTTTTGCAGAAAAAAATAATTATGATATACATGACTTCGAAAAAGAGATCTATAAATTAGCCTCAGCATTTGTATCTTTTATGTCGAATGGTTTAGCTACAGAAAAAAAAATAACAGAAAAAGATGTAGATAAGAAACAACTAAAAAAAGGGATAAAAGTAGAAAAAGAGCACATCAAAAAAGACAGTTCTTTTCAAGAAACGATTCATAAAAAAATAGCTCTTAAAATAGCTCTTGATCATTTAGCAGAGATACCTAACTATTACGATTTACTCGAAGAGATGGAAAAAGGAATCGAGCATTAATATTATGGAAAAAATCGCAGTAAAACTCAGAATTAAACCTCCTACTCGCAGAAGTCCTTCTCAAAGACTTAAAGCCCGTTTATATTATAGAAAGAATCGAAGTAAGATCCGAGTACAGAGACGTAGATACATGCGAACCCATGGAAGTGTTCTTAAACATAGAAAAATGTTCATGAGATATAAACCAACTTGGTTTAAAAAAATAAAACATACTAAACCTGGAAAACCAAAAAAACCACATAAATTTAAATTAGTTGTCCCAAAAATAAAGAAAACTAAGAAACTTGTGGGAATTCCACACTAATTTTCTTTAGTCATAACTCCTTATATCTATTTAGGTTATAAAAAACCTAAATAAAAGTTGGTAGTTTTCCCTTTGTAGACTGGTATAATATTTATAAGGAGTCAGCATGAACATAAACAAAATTGAAAAACGATTTGATAAATATAAAAGATGGTTCAAGACCCTTTTAATGAAAGAGTTTTTCAACCTACCCATAGAAAAACAAAAGATATTTATCTCAATAGCTGAAGAATTTTTAGTTGATTGTAAAAGGATACATCATGAAGCAAACAATATAAAAGAGAAAACATTTCAGATTAAAATAGAAAGAATAATTGATATAAGCCCAGAAAAATATGTTGTAGTAGGGAAAATTGATAGAAATGAAATAAAAATTCCCTTCCCTTCTACTGAGAAGAAACCTCCAATGAACGGTACCATCACATGTGTATTATACAGCATAGATGAACAAATTTGGTACTCTTCAAAAACACGTTTAACAGAAGAGGTATGTAATGGCTGAGAGACCTTCTTGGTATTTAGATGGTGTAAAAGAAAAGAAAAATTATGAGTGGACTACTGAAGAAAAAAGACAGGTTTACACCTTCAGAAACAAAGATAAAATCCCTGCTGAAATAGTGGCTAAAATATTTGGTGTCACAGTTACACAAATATATAATATTACCAGAATTACAAGAAAAGCATACAAAAGCCAATGTTTTATTTGTGGAAATAAGCTTTCTAAAGAAGATATGGAAAAAAATAAAGGAAAATTCATCAAAGCTTGTTCAACTTGTAAAATGTTTGCTAAAGAATATAAAAGAAGGAGAAGAAATAAATTCCTTAAAAAAGGTTTATGCGGGTATTGTGAAACCAATCCAAGACTTCCTGGACAAACTTCTTGCAAAAAATGTATTTCTCAATCATACCGTCGCCGTTACCAATTAGGTCTATGTGGTCGATGTGGTAAATATCCTATAGCAGATGGGAGTACCACCCTTTGCAAAAAATGTAGAGAAAAAAATAAAGAGAGAGCAAAGATATACAGAGAAAAGGCAAAATAAAAAATGAAAAAACCAACAGGCATTCAGATTATTAAATTAGATGATAAAAAAACTAACTGCAAAAAATGTGGTACTAATCTTACAGACGTTAATAATATAACCTATTTAGAAAAGAGATGGAGCGAACCGAAACATTGGGATGAACTTAGTAAGTGTGATAAATGTGGTAATGAGTTCCTATTACGTCATGAAATTTTTGATCCAAAAGGTCATATTAATGCCTATGTTTTTACAGAAGATATTAATGATAGCAATTATAATTGGATAGACAATCTTAATAATATTCAAAAAGAAATTATTGCAGGACATATAGAAAAATGTACAGCTTGTCAGAAACGTTTACAAGAAGAGTTACTTTCTGATGCTCGTTTAAAATCCATTTTTTCATCTTTGAGAAAGAGGTAACCAATGAAAACCAATAAAACTGTAGCAACAATCATATTTTCAATATTAACTGTCCTTATGATATTACTCTTTTGTTTCAGTCATTTAAATATCTGGTCTAATATCTTTATCACAGTTCTCCTCGGCATCGGTGGTGGAAAAGTTTACACTTCGTTTTGTGATCCCGAAGGAAACCTTCGTTATAAAACAGTCAAAAATTAAAGGGCACGATTCCTTTCTTTTTAAATATTTTCTATTTGTTTTCCTTTAAACTATATGAGCCAAAGGCTGAAGAGATTGGCCTCTCTTCAGCCTTTACCTTTTTTGATTATCTTTTAATATTCCGTTCACTAGTATGTATTTCGAAACATATGATTATATTACTGGTGATCTCATTGAACAAGTCAGTGCTTTAAATTTTGGTGATATTATCCAAAATCAACACTCAGTTAAACCTATTGTTTTAAGAGCCTTCTCCAATGAAAATATAACAGATTTCAAAGTTTATCTTGAAAACAAAGGGACATGGAAAGATACTGAATTTGGGTATTATATCTCCTCAGCTTTCGAATCCTCGATAGAATCAGGGAGTAACAAATTATCTACTCACTTTACAGAAGTCCCTGATGCTACGGCATCCTCTCCAAACGGAGTCTCAGTTAATTGGGATACCACTTCGTCCTATTATCTATGGATAGACTCACAAGTCACTACCAGATCCGGAATTGATGAACCTAATTTTCGCTTCTTTTATACCTACACCTAAAAATAAAAAATTTTTTACTTATCGCGATCACTTCCAGATATCGTATAATTATTAAACCCATTAATAATCTTTTGAAACTTTTTTCTATTTTTTGAAATGAATAAGAACTATTATAAGATCTTAAATATACCAGAAGATGCTACAGATATAGAGATTAAAGTCGCTTATCGAAAGTTGGCTATAAAGTATCATCCTGACAAAAACCCTGATGATAAAATTGCTGAAGAAAAATTCAGAGAAGCCACAGATGCCTATGAAGTTTTAAAAGATGAGAATAAAAGAAAAAAATATGACAACCAATTCGTAAAGAAAAGAAGTTTCAAACAAGGAAGCAATTTAAAAGTCTCTATAAACGTGACCAGAATGGACCTAATTCAAAGTATAAATAAATTAATTGTAATTAAAAGAAAAGGGCCATGCAAAGATTGCTCGGGCACAGGTTCAGCAGAGAGGCTATTAAAAAAATGTGTATACTGTAATGGCACTGGCTTACAGGGATTATCACTGATACTAGGATCTAAAAAGAAATGTACATATTGCAAAGGTATGGGAAGAATTCCTGAAGGAGATCAATGTAAGATATGTAATGGAACTGCTCTCCAGCCTGAGATAATTCAGCATACAATAACCCTTAACCCACTTTTAGAAATCATAAGAATACCTAAACTTGGCAATTGTATTCCTGGGGGATCTCCTGGCGATTTAATTGTAAGTCTAATTATTAAAGAAGATCCCAGATACTATGTAAATGGCCTTGATATTATTGGAAAAATAACCATTAGCCCTATTCAAGCAATACTTGGAGATTCGTTTAATCTTAAAGTTTTCAAAAAAACTGTGAACATAAAAATCCCTCCTGGGACACAATACGGGCAGAAAATAGAATTCAAAAACAAAGGAATAACATACAAAAAAGAAGTCGGGGACTTTAAAGCAATTATTAAAATAAAAATACCTTCAATAATTTCTGAAAAAGAAAAATTGTTATATCACAAATTATATCAACTTGAAAAGGAGGCACCATGCCAGGTGAGAGTACTGAGCTTCTAAGTTTAAGAACAGCTCAACAAAATCAAATCTTAGATCAATACCGGATGAATATCTACAATATTGATTTACGTATCAACTTACTAATTAAAATGATGGAAGAAAAAGGAATATTTGCTACCGGAGAATTTGATAAACGATGGCCTCTTTTTCTTAAAAATGATGTAGGAGCCATAGGCCCAGACGGGATCATGGAAGGATCCTTGAAAATCAATTTCTATGATGGAGGAGTTAAAAAATGAGAAAAGTTGAAATATCTGAAACATTTACCCATGCTGATAAAACTCTTGAAGCCAATCATAGTTATGTTATGGCTGAAGACATCGAAGGGCAATACCGTAATTTATTTCCTCAAAATATAGGAATGTCTTATCCTATTGAAACCATATACAGACCATATAAAGGTGAGGATTTAACCAATAAAAAATTAATGTGCTGGAGAACTGGTGGTATTGGTGATATCTTATTTCTTAGTCCAGTTCTCCGATACCTTAAGAAAAAATATCCTACTTCTTTCATACGGGTAGCTTCAGGATGTAAGCAATCACTTGAAAACGTTCCGGAAATAGACGGACTCTATGATATGCCTTTTGATGCTCAGTTATTGGAAGAAGTCGATTACCATCTCATGTTCCAAGGTATCATAGAATCTTCTAGTGAGCAATCAAAGAAAACTCACGCTGTAGATATGTTTTTTAGTTATTTCAGTATTGATAGCATCCATCTTCCTCCTGAGGACAAAAAACCACAACTCTTTTATGTAAAAGAAGAAATGGATTGGCTTGAAAAAGAACTTGCAATTATAGGGATTAAATCCGAAGAATATGTTATCGGAATCCAAATGGAAACTTCTGCTCCATTACGTAATTTTCCTAAAGAAAAAATGAAAGTTATCATTGATATACTTGCAAGAGAGAACAAAGTTAAAATTGTGCTAATAGGAATGCCACAACATAACGTAATAGGAAGTTATTTCAAAGGAGGCAATAATAATGTCTATTTAGCCACCAACTACAGTGTTAGACAAGTTATGATATTAGCCACAAGATTCGATATGGTGATCTCTCCTGACACATTCATGGTACAAGTAGCTGGGGCACTAGATAAACCATTAGTGGGACTTTATGGGCCATTTCCAAGTGAAGTAAGAATGAGATACTTTAAAAATGCTATAGGATTGGATCCTAGTGTGGTTTGTAGCCCCTGCTACAAGCATGATTTCAGAACTTGTGTCAAAGGCCACCCTAGTCCTTGCTTCACTCAGGTGAGACCTGAGGACGTTTTACAGGCAATTGATCATTTAAAAATCAAATTCACTGGGCAACATTTTAATTACATGAAAGAAATGTTAATAACTCCCGACTTATCCGAAGTAGACAAATATATGCTCTCTGCTGATAAAGGACTTTGTTTCTTTTCCGGTTATTATAAACATCATAATGTTATTACAGTTGATACCAATAAATTCGCTAAACCAGATATAGACGATCTTGGAACCGAATTTAAAAGAGAGAGTTTTCCATTTGTACTTTATCTAGGACCACATGGATTTAGTCCACAGAATAAACCTGTTTATGAAAATTGTAAGGGCCTTATACGACCTGGAGGATATTTTATCGTTCATATGATGATGGGTGGAGTACCACAATTCTTTGATGAAGTTAAAAAAGATATGGGGAATAATTTAATTATCATGTACTCAAATTATAATCAAGAAAAGAATTCCTTCACCATTGTAGGGAGAAAAAACTATTCATAATTGCTAATTATCTTTTAATACGAAGTGTATAATTCTTACTTTAGATAAGGATTATACACTTTATGGCTATAACACAGAGAAATTTCACTACCAGTCCAGGGAAAACAAATAACCCAAATCCTTCAAATATTCCTGATGATCCTACAAAAAAGGAAAAGGAAGTAGATACTCCTGAGAGAAAAAGGCTTCTTAAACAAAAGGAAAATATTGAAAAGAGATTAAAAAAAATTGAAAAAAATACATTTCTTGCCAACATAATAAGAGAAACAGCTTATCTGATTAAAGCTCAAGAAAATCCTTATGAAGTTTCGTATCTTTACAACCAGGTTTTACCTACTTTAAAAAAATTAGGTATAAATAATATAATCGAAAAAAATGAAGTCCAAATTCTCGAAAACGAACAAGACGGTGATATGTTTTTATATAAAGTAATGATCCGTCGTAATGATATAATTGATCCTGATATTATTGATAGAATGGATCGAAACTTAAAATTATTTAAAGATTTATCCTGGACTAGTGATGGCATTCAAGTTTTTGTATGGGCTGAAAATGAGCTATTAACAGAAGAGAAAAGACAGGAAGAAGAAGCTAAAAGAGATGTAGATGTAGAACCAGCAATACCACCAGGACCTTAATTGGAATCAAATATGAAAAAAGTTAAATGGAATGATTATAAAATGGCAGTTTCAGAAGAAATCGAAATTAAAAAGACATCGGATCTTCCAGTTAAACTTCAAAAAGATCTGGGAAAAGAAAGAGGCCACATTGAAAAGATGATTAGATATGATGGAGATTCTTTAGAAGTTATCCTTAAAAAAGACGATGTAATTTCTGCTTACGATATGAGAATAATACTCAAAGAAGCCATTTCTTTGGGTACAGCGCCGAATAAAACATCGGTGTATTTTCCAGATGCTTTTAAAGAGGAAGAATAATGGAAAAGATTTCATGGAATGAATATAAAAGAGCTGTTAGTGATGAAGCTACCATCGATTTTAATGATGACAATTTAAATGATCAATTTAAAAAATTATCAAAAAACACAAAAGAATTTATTAAAAAGCACAAAGTTGATCAGGTAATAAATAAAACAAATGTGAGTGGAGTTGAAAAAGGCCGTAATTATTATCGTTTTACTTTAAAAGATAAAATTATAGAAATAGATATTCATGGTCATAAAGTTTTCTTTCACCCTCACCAAAATGTGGTTTCAATACCAATAATTTAAGGAGAAATAATATTATGCCTGACTTTGGGACACCTTTTTCGGGATTGAGAAATGACCGAAATTTAGATAAAGAAGAGATTATAAGAGCGATTAGATTTTTAATTGCAGCAGAATATGAAGCGGTTCAATTATATACCCAATTGGCTGATTCTATAAAAGATAGTAAAGTTGAGAATGTATTGAGAGATATCGCAGAAGAAGAAGTTGTTCATGCCGGGGAATTTCTACGTCTTCTCGTCTATCTAAGACCGGAGGAATTTAAATCCTATCTCGAAGGAATTGAAGAAACTGAAGATATTCTTAAAAGAGCTTTTACAGATATCAAAATAAAAACATCTTTAAAAAAGGTTATTGATATGCCTAATCCAAATAAATTTAAAAATGAAAAAGAATGGATGTCTGCTTGTATGCACCAATTATTAAAAGTTGAGAAAAAAGACCATGATGAAGCAGTGGCTCAATGTCTCAATATGTGGAGACAACGAAAAAAGAAAGCTATGAAAGTTATAAATAAATATAGAGAAGGAGCGTCAATTAATATGGAGGATACAAAAAATAAAGAAGCTGCCCACAGAGTATTATCAGCTTATCTTAAAAAAGAAAGCCTTTATGGTGAACCCCTTTCACCAGCAGAAGTAAGTAAAATAAAAAGGTTAAGAAAACGAGAGCAACAACATCAAAAAGGAGAAACAATCCCTTCAACCCCACTTTCAGAAGAGCCCCTTCCTAAAGTAGGAGAAGTAATAAATGAATTTATAGATGGGGAATTTAAAGAAATCACTGTTACAGAAGAATATTTAAACCATTTAAAAAACAACAAAAAGAAATATGAATGGTTAAAACTTAAAGGTAAGAAACCGGTATTAACAGAAACTTATGGATAAAATAGCTCATATACATTTAGAGGGACCTCTCATAAATGCTGCTGAAGCCCTAATACCAGAAAAACCCGCTAGTTTAGGATGGTATAAAAATCATTGGGCTTTTATTTTTAATAATGAACCTTCTAAAAGAGTTTTTAAAATAGCAAGTAAACACGGTTTTACCATTAACCGAAAAGACTCTCAAATTGTAATAGCACTTTCTGGTGTAAAAGAATATGAGATCAAAAAAGCTATTCAAAAATTTGATGCCTTCGCAGAAGAATATAAAAAGTTATCCAAAAAAATTGCATCAATCATAAATCGAAGCATAAATGGTGAATCTCATATAGTCAGAACTATTACAGCCGGATATGACCTGGAAAAAATGAAACAAGGTTATAAAGGTAAATTCGTTATCCATAATCATGAAGCTGACAAAGCTGGAAAACATTGGGATGTTAGACTTGAATTCCCCGTAAAATCACTAGAAAGATCCCTTAAAAACTATGATAAAAAGAGACCTCAAACCAATGAACCTACAGGTAAAGGATCAAAGGATCCAGGAACAGTATACAGGTCTTTCGTTAATAAACTGCGCGAAATTCCTACCAGAAAGAACAAAGTATATCTGATTGAAACTGAAGATCATCCCATAGCTTATGGCCAATTCGAAGGTGAAATAAAAGATGGTTATGGTGCAGGTAAAGTTAAAATTTGGGATAAAGGTACTTTCGATCTTATTTATTCCGAAGGAGATACCAAGTATATTCTCAATTTTAATGGAAAAAAATTAAAAGGCCAATTCGCACTAGTTAAATATAAAGACGGCTTTTTATGGGTAAAGACAAAAGGGAAAGATGCTTTCGATCACAGAATTTATGGAAATACAATACAAAAAAGAGTTTTAATCAGTTATAGACTACAAACAGGCATTTAAATTATATTACTGCCTACTAAATTTATTTAAAATTAATCGGAGGATATGTTGCCAAACAAGAAAATTTATGTTGGTAATCTTCAATGGAAAACCACAGAAGATGAATTAAAAGAACTTTTCAGTACTTTTGGTACAGTTGTATCAGCTCAAATCATTAAAGATCGTGATACAGGCCGTTCACGAGGTTTTGGTTTTGTCGAAATGAGTAAGGATAGCGAAGCAGATGATGCTATCTCTAACTTAAATAACAGAGAATTAGGTGGTAGAAATCTAAAAATTAATGAAGCTAGGAAAAGAACACCTAGCAGAAGATCTTTTGCATAGAATGACCGCATCGAGGGCAATACTCACTCGCCGAATATCTTCGTAAATTACAAGCAATACATATATAAGTAGCTCTTTTCTCATATCTACTATGAGATTTCTGATTCCTATTTGGATATGTTCTTGTACAACGCCCAGGTAACCAAGTGGATTGATTGAAAAAAGCCCTCTTCTCTATTTGATCACTGACAATATCTATTGCCAGAGCAATTCTTTTATCCTGTAATTCTATATCATCAGCAATTTGATCAAGTGTATCTATTATAGAAGAAAACTTTTTCTGTCTCTCATATCTTTTCATTTTTAAATCTTCCATTTTCAGATGTCTCTTATATAATGACTCTTCTAAATTACTCTTACCTCCATAGACATCTATATTATAAGAATCACCGAAAATATCTCTAAATATTTTTTCAGTCCGATCCTTATGAAAATCCAAGGTTACAACAAGAATATTTTTCCAATCACTATTATCAATAATTTTTTTAGATTCTTTAGCATTACTTAAAGTATCCATAGCCCTAGTTTCAATTAAAATATCCTTGGATGGTACACCTAAATCAACAGCCATCTCTTTCATAGCTATTGCTTCTTTCTTCTTCGGAGTAAAATCTATATCTTTACCCCAACGCCCTGACATCAATATTTTCGGGGCAATACCATCATTATACTTCTTTACCCCTTCCTTGACCCGTAATGATGCCTCTTCAGGAAGGTCACCGTCTTTATTAATACCACCACCTATTATTATGATCACATCGTATTTCATTTATTTAACCAATTTAAATTCCGTATGACGATTATCTTTTCCTGAAAAAAGAATTAAATCTGATATTACCTTACGACCCTCAAATGTAGTATCGCCATTAAAGGGATCTGCAGCACCTTTCTTCACATATGCTATTGTGCAATGGGGTAGGTATTCTGGATGTGTATCTGTGACTTCAAAATTTTTTGATACAGCTTTGTTTAATCGATGCAGAGCCGGTGATTTAATATCAATTTTCAATACATCAAAATCAGGACTTGAAGTAAAAAGGGTCATTTTACCAAGGACCATCTCTATCGGTTTTTCATCTTTAAACAGATCTCTTATTTCAGTAAAATCATTAATATGGATTCCGTACTTAATAGTCACATGTTTATCATCTTCAAACCCGTCACCAGAAAGAGCTTCTTCAGGAATATGTTTATACCCCCAATCCCGAAGCTCCTGGGCTATCTTCTCAGGAAATTCAGCCTGGACTGAGCTGAAATCATAGGCTTCTTTTAAATATGCTTCAACTACTCTTAATGCTCTGATCACTATTTACCTCCAAAAAGTTCGGGGGGAGGATCCATCCCCATAAAATCAAAAAATTTTTTTAACATATCCGGATTCATCTTTATTACACCTGGTCCGACCAACTGAGGTTGTGGGAGTTGTTCCACCATATAAAGGATATTATTTTCAGTTGAAACTTTGATATTGTAATAACCAGGCTTTGTCCATAATTTAAATTCATCTCTTAAAGCAACCCATATTTTTTTGGTTTCAATTTCTAAAAGTTGCTCTCTTCGTGCCACATCAATCTGCATCTTTAAATTATGCGTCATATTAGCCTCAGCACGGTCTCTTCCTATTTTTATTGATCTGAGATCCAAACGTCTTATTTTATCAGCTAAAAGACCTGTTAAAGGACCTACAATCCTATCATGCATTGATATTACTTCAAAAGAATAATTAGGACGTTTCCTTTTTTTGGCATCATTAAGAACTTGACTCATTTTATCACGATCAGGATGCTCCATCAAATCATCCGAATTTAAAACTTCCAGAAGTTCAGCCCAATAGTTCATAGTTCTTTTAGGCCATCGTTTCCATTTGTTTTTTATGGGTTTTAAAGATTTTTCAAGACCCTGGTCAATTGAGATTAATCGATCAATTGTTTTGCCCAAATTTTTCATTAAAATTTAGCCTGATAAAAAAAATAAAAAAAATTGAGATAATTGCATCTGCACACATGTATAAATATTACAGAGCATAATATAAAACCAATATTAGAAGAAAATTACAATGAATAATAAAATAAAGTCATATGAAGAAGCTCGAATTAACATTGGCACAGGATCTGCAGAAGTGCATATATCAGAGCAATCGGATAGAACATATAATATAGAAATCTCAGAATATGAAAAAGAGACATTGAGAATCGGAATACCATTTCCTGATGGAAAAGGGACTCTTTATATGTATTGGAATGAAATTAAAAATATTGTCATGGATCATGAATATGGAGATAAGAATAAACCTGATCCTAATAAAAAAACGAAAAAAAATATTTTCTGAAAGGGGTTTTAAAATAACAAGATACAGTGATTGCCTAAAAAATTTAAAAAAATTTACTTAATGAAACGGGTTCTTAATCTCGTAAAATATATAACAAACTGTACCAAAAAGGGCCAAGACAAGGTAAAAGGGATGCGTCAAAAGGTAGAATTTTATTGTAGTAGCTGTGGGAAATATTTTGATATCAAAATGAATATGTCTTTGAATGGGAATCATCGTGTACATTGCCCTAACTGTGGACATATACATTATAGGAAAATTGAGAATGGAGAAATTACTGGTGATAGATTTTTCGATAACCAAAATAGTCCTATTGTAGATGATCTTCGGCCCATGTTAGCATCATGTCGGGATTATCAGGAAGAAACAACTGAAGATAATTTACAGACAGCTAACGGATTTATGAGACGGTTATGGAAAGAAAAATTCTCTCTCAGAGCATGATTATAAATAAACATAGATATTGTAATTGTAATGAAGCTAATACATAAAGTAATTATTATTGATGAGGGTTGATTATGAATAAAAAAAAGAATGTCCTCGAATTTAAATCGAAGAGAAAAGTCTCTAAAAAATCTAGAGAGCAAAATGTCGTAGAAGAGGGAAAAATAAGTGGCCTTACTTACAAAGTTTTCAAACGTGGTGTTGTCCATATCACTGATGGTAAACTCCTCTTTAAAAAAGATTGTGACCTTTTCGAAGATGCCATCAATGAACTTGATCTGAATTCTCTTAAAGAAGATGATGTTAAAAAAATTCCTGGTTCAGGGGATAATGATACACTCATATTTACCTGTAAAGATGGTGATATAGTCATTTCACTAGAGAGGCCAGAATTCAGTATGATGGCTAAACTAAAAAGTATAATAGGCATCGCAAAGAAGACCAAGAAAAAGGGAGGTAAATAATGGAACTCGTCTTAGACACTCGCATCATGTGGGATAAAACTCATTTAAAACAAATCGATCAAGCCAAAACTATGTTTATGAGATATAAAAGACAAGGTTATCAATTTACCAATGAAAGCAAAACGGCTATTATCGAAAGATTTAACCCAGCATTAGAAGAAATAGTTGTACTAGCCAAAAAGGTAACTAAAAAGCATGAAATGAAAATCCTCAATCAAAAAGGTGATGAAAGAATAGTATGGGATAAAGACGATGGTATTGAAGCCAAACAAGCTAAAGAACGATTCAATCAATTGTTAAAAGATGGATGGAAAGCTTATAGCGTAGATAGGGATGGTAAAAGAAACCGTAAAATTGTTGAATTTGATGTTGATGCCGAAGAAATTCTAATGGTACCCAAAACCGCGAAAGGATAAAATATGAGAACCTTCCAAATATTTCTCAGATTGAAATTCCAAGAAATAACAGAATTATTTTTTGGTGAAGCAACGGTAAAAATGTATAAATACGTTTCCTTATTTCTGTTAAGTGTATTAATAGGGGCAACTATTATAGGTTCAATCATTCTCGGATTTCTTCATTCAAGCAATTTAGTTTATTCAAATAATTTCATAGCATTGGCTGTAGATTCTTTACCTAGATACCATTTCTTATTTCAAAGTACTTTTCTAGGAATGCAAATACTTTCTATAGGGACTCTTATAGTATCTCTGTATTTCATTTTTAAAGGTATTGGAGAATTCTTTCAGGAAAATTGGGAAGAAGCAAAATTAATAGTTGTAAAGGAACGCCAGAATGGAAGATAATGCTGTAAAAGTCGGTACTGTTAATGATGATATTAGAGAACACATAGAACGTTATTCCAATGACTTCTTTGAACTTTCTTTAGGATTTCCAGGAGTAAAAAAATACGCTTTACGTGTAAAAGGAGCTACACCTTCAGATTCATTAATGGTTTTAATATCCCAAAGAGATTGCATAGTCAGAACTCCTGATGGTGATTCATATAATATTATGATCACTGTAATGGGGAAAGATAAAAAGAAAGCTAAAGATATTTTAGAAGATTTTGAGAAGAAAATGCCTTTCGTTTTACGGGAAGGGTCTGAATATATAAAACAGAGTTCACAATTCTTTTTTAAACTAGTGGAATCTGTATTTTAAGAATAGAAAACAACTTTTTTCTAAGTGTGAAGAGGAGATGCTTGGAAAAAGTTAGTCATAAATAACATAAACATACATTTAAATCATAAAGGAGTATGTGATTATGGGATATTATCCTACAAAAAATGCGAGTAGTATTCCGGGAAGTGGGAGTGCCTTTTATCTCTATCTTCTCAAAAATATGGCCATACCATCTCGCCTACCTCACCAATTATGGTATGAAGGACAAACCAAACTTTTAAAAAATCCAGATCATCCTTTCCGAGGTTTTTTTCCAATTGGCGATACGTACAGAATAGAGTATGGAGGAGGTCCAATGGGAGATTACACATTTACAGGAAAAGAAAAAAATGCTGTTTTTGTCAGAGATCTGTCCAAAGAAGCGATGTTAGCTTTAGGTATTCAATCGGATGCTGAACCAATAGAAAAAGTGTGGAATCCTAATTATGTTAAATTTGAGGATTTACCGGAAAAGGCCCGAATAAGTAACGAGACAGCAACTATGTCTTTAGCTAAAAGTATTTCCTCTTTTCTTGGTTCAAAAGATGTGCTCTACACTGAAAAAGCTGTCTTAAATATGTTAACGGCTGCTTTAAAGAATGCTAATTCAGAGGAAATGAGACATATATTACACGGCAACCATGTAGCTTGGTGCGCTACAAAATATATGGATACAGGGGTTATGGAAGCAGATATTAAAAGAGAATTCTATGGTCAGAATAACATGGAATTTTACATTCGGGATATAGGGACAATTATGCCAGGTATTCTTTATTCCTTTGCTATCCTCGGATCTGATCCAACAGACATGATTAAATTTCTGGACTATGAACTCTGGGGGATAGATGAAGTCGCTAAAGCCTTACAAATATTTATGAAAATAAATCAATTAGAAGAACAAAAAAACATGGCTGCTTAATTGCAGTTATATAAATTTGAACCATCGGAGAGGGCTTCAACCTTTCTCCGGTGACCATAAAACAGGGATTAAAATACTATGGGTGGTACAAACGAAGATACAATTTCAGGTCTAAGAATACATGTAAATAATGGAGATATCCATTTCCATGATGATTCCAGAAGTATAAAATTTGAATTAGATTTGGAAGATTTAAAAAAGGAAGTTGAGGAATCTTTTAACGCACTCAAAAAGAAAGAGGGCATGGTAGAAATTCAAGGCAATACTAAGACCAGTCTATGTTTAATTAAAAAACAAGGTAAATTTAACATATTCCTTCTTGACAACAGTAGTAGTATCAAACAAAAACTTATTAATCATTTAAAGGATTGCTGATAATGGCTACACCAGCTACTTTCGAATTTTCTGATAAATACCTATATTATCCTCCAAGTGGAGCAAACAATAATAATGATTATTTCCCTAACAGTACAATTACCTCTGATAGATACTCGGAATATGATGCCTTGGTATCAACAAGTAGTACTGCTAACACTACTAGGATCAATATTACATCGGGATCAGCAGCTAATTATATCTATAGTGGAAGCACGGGATCTACCATTAAAATATCTGGAAATTGTATATTTGACACAGGGTCTACCAATGCTGTCTATCAAGGGACAGGTACAGCTACCAAAACAGAAATTTATTACAGTCCTACCACAAGATCAGCAACAAGTGGGGCTGAAATAAGAGTTGTAGATTCAGCTCAATATACTTACGATCCATCAAAGTACATTATAGAATATCCAAATATTGATGGTTATATAAGTTGGCCTACTCTCACCTTTAAAGGTGATGATAATTATAGTGAAATACAAAAAGAGATCAAGAGACAGCAAATCAAAGATAACTTCAGAAGAAACTTAGCTATAAATATCAGATCAAGAGCCAATCCTATAAGCAATATTCCTGAGAATGAACAGATTGCAATCGAAACCCTACGCGAAGAGATCACTGAAGCTGAATTTAGAAAATACATCAAATACGGTTTTGTCCTGGTAAAGGGGCAGAGTGGTAAAATCTATCAGGTATATAGAAACCGGTCGCATACCAGAGTATGGAAAGCTGGAAAAATTATTGAGGAAGTTTGTGTACGGATCAAAGATTCTAATATACCACCTACTGATAACGTCATTGCATTCCTTAACATGATTCAAATTGACGAAGAAGAATTTAGAAAAATGGGTAACATATATAATATGAGTAGAGCTGCTTAAATAAATATATTCAATTAAATAATTGAAAGGAGGACAATATAGCAATAACCAATCCTTTAACCATAAAAGTCTCAATACACTATTAACCAAAACCATAAGATTTACAAATTACAAAGAAGGAAGTAAAATGGAACTCTTTCTTTCTACTGAAAATACGGCCTTTTCAGTAGCATTAGTATTGTTAGTATTAATTTTTTTATTAGAAGTACTCTCATCCGGAGTGATCTCTGGTTTCCTAGATGGATTAATTCCAGATTTTGATGCTGACGTAGATGTACCAGATATAGACGTACCTGAAATTGAAATTGACATAGATGCTGACGCAGATGTAGATGTAGAAGCTGATGTAGGAGAAGGAGCAAGTGTTCCTGCTTTATCCAAGCTATTTATTTGGGTGAAAGGAAAAGTACCGATGCTCGTTTACTTCATCATATTTTTATCTTCATTCTCCGGTATAGGTCTAATAGGTCAATTTTATATAAAAAAATATACTAGTCATTACTTTCCATGGTTTATAATTGTGCCAGCCTCTTTTGTTCTTTCGATTTTGATATCACGTTATATATCAAAATTATGCAGTCATATTGCATTCAAAGATGAGAGCACTGCGGTCTCATCTGATGAATTTATTGGAACCCTTGCAACTATTACTGTTGGTAGTACAAAAAGAGGTCTTAGAGCTGAAGCACGGCTTAAAGATAAACACGGACAGCAACATCTTGTTTACCTGGAACCCGAAGAAGATGACGCTGAATTTAAAGCTGGTGATGAGGTCTTAATAATTCGAAAGGAGAAAGACGGTACATTTAGATGTATCGAAAATGAACTTTAATTAAATTAAAAAATCAACTGAAAGGGATTTAACAAATGGAAAACCTTATGCCTATTTTAATTATGGCAGGTATAATCCTAGTGGCACTAATTGTTATAGGATTAATTATTGCTAGGATGTACGTAAAAGCTTCATCTGATATGGCTTTTGTCCGTACTGGTATGGGCAAGAAAAAAGTTATAAAAGAAGGTGGAGCAGTAGTATTACCTGTACTTCATCAAATAACCTGGGTAAAACTTAGTACTTTAAAATTACCGGTAAGAAGAAATGAAAAGGACGCATTAATTACAAAAGATCGTATGAGAGTTGACGTTCTTGTAGAGTTTTATATGCGGGTACAACCAGAAGCTGATTCCATAGCAAATGCCGCTCAAACTCTTGGTGACCGCACTCTTGACCCAGAGAAACTACGTGAACTTATTGAAGGTAAATTCGTTGACGCCTTAAGAGCTGTTGCTGCTCAAATGCAAATGAGAGAACTGCATGAGCAACGTGCTGATTTTGTGCAAAAAGTCCAAAACAATGTTCTGGAAGACCTTAAGAAAAATGGCTTAGAGCTTGAAACTGTGTCACTTACAGGTTTTGATCAAACCAGTAGAGAGCACTTCAATGAGAATAATGCTTTTGATGCTGAGGGATTGACAGCATTAACTAGAATCATCGAAGAGCGTAGAAAAGAACGTAATGAGATTGAAAGAGATAATCTAGTAAAAATTGAAACAAAAAATCTTCAAGCTGAACAACAGACTTTAAAAATTAATAAAGAAAAAGAGTATTCTAGACTTGAACAAGAACGTGAAATTGCTACTAGGACAGCAGAAGAAAATGCCACAAAAGAAAAATTTAATGCTGAACAAAATAAGATAGCCCAAGAAGCAAGGATAGAATCTGAAAAAGAAGTTAAAAAGAAAACAATCGAAACTACCAAAGCTCTTGAAGAACAGAATATTAGAAAAGAACAAGCCATTGCCGAAGCAAATATTATAAAAGAAAAAGCTTTACAAGAAGCCAATATTGAAAAAGAACAAGCAATTGAATCAGCTACTATTGTTAAAGAACAAGCAGTAGAGTCAGCTACCATCGAAAAACAGAAAGCAATAAAACTTGCTGAACAGGAAAGAGATATTGAAGTTGCTAATAAATCTAAAGAAACCTCTTTGGCTGATCAGGAAGCAAATGAAGCTAGAGCACTCGCTATTTCTGCAGAGGAAAAAGTAACCACCGCTCGTGAAAAAGAAATTGCTAATCGTGCCAGAGAAATTACAATTATTAGAGCTGAAGAAGTAGCCGGATCAGATGCAGCCAAAATTAAAGTTCTTGCACAGGCTGAAAAAGAAGCAGCTCAAGATCGTGCTGAGGCTATCAAAATTGAAGCCAAAGCCAAAGCTGAGGCTATCAAAATTCAAGCTGATGCCGATGAAAGAAAATACGAAGTCGAAGCTGAAGGTCAGGAAAAACTCAATGAAGCTGAAAACAGGCTCTCTAAAGACATTGTTGATATGCGTGTAAAACTCCAAATAATTGAACACATATCAGCAGTAATTGAATCCAGTGTAAAACCCCTTGAAAAAATTGAAGCTTTCAAAGTTATCAACGTATCAGGTTTGACCGGTAGCAATGGCCATAGTAATGGTAACGGTGGGTCAAAAATGTCTGCAGGAGGTTTTTCTACTCAATCTTTATTGGATCAACTTCTTGGATATCGCGCTCAGGCTCCTGTTGTAGATCAATTATTAAAAGAAGCAGGATTAGGTGATAATCTTCCAAATGTAGTGAAGAATGTGTCTAATATGATGACTTCCACAAAACCTAAAGAATCTCCCCAGGTCGAAGAACAGGTAACAGAACCAGTTCCAGAACCTGCAGAGCAAGAATTCATAGAAGAAGTCGAAGCGTCATAAGCAAAGGGGGCTCATTAGCCCCCATCACTTTTAAATGGAAGGTTATTATGAAAAGAATTTTTATAATTCTATTTCTTTCACTTTTGGTTTCTGGTGCCGGAATTGATGATGTTTATGCTGCAAAATCTAAATCAAAATCCGGTAGTAGCAAGAGTGGCGATAGCAAAAAGAAACAAGAAAAGAAACAAGTTACCCGTCCTACCGGGACATCAAAAGTAAAGAAAAAAGATGATAAGAAGAAAGTTGAAACCGCAGCAGAAAAGAAAAAGCGATTAGAAGCTGAGAAAAAAGCTGCAGAATTAAAAAATAATACAGGTACTAATACCAAGTCATCTTTAACACGACCTACCGGTTCAAGTACTATAAAGGGAAAGGATGGAACTAGTAAAAATCAGACTACAACTGTTCCTAAACTTAATGCTTCCCAGAAAAGTGCTGTTGATAAAAAGCTGTCAAAACACAAGGCTTTAAAAGGAAAAACTTTTAAATCTAAAAAAGAAGCTGAAACAGCTTATCGAAAATCTTTAAGTAATCAAACATATGATAAAGAACCTGACGTAATGCCAGATCATGTTCCTAGATACCGTGAAATTAACGGGCAACGGTATGAAACTGACTTTTATAATGGCAGATACGGTTATCGTAATAGCTCAGGGGTTTTTGTTGTCTATGACGATGATGATTTTCTTGTTGATGCCCTCGTTTTAACTGCTTTAACTACTCCTCGTGTACAACATGTACAAACACCACAAGTCGTACATGTAGATCGAAAACCTACAAATGAAAATGATGCAAAAATAGTTCTGTACATTCTTCTTTTTATTGGATTTATAGTTGTCGCTGTAATAGTTGGCGTAATTATAACTAAAATGAAGGGCGGTAGTTAAGATGGAAATAAAAGAATTACTAGGTCACAGAGAAGGTGATATTATGACCCTCTCCGATTTACAAACCATTGCTACTTTTAAAGCTAGTGATGGAGTGGATTTCAAAATCGAAGAGGTACGTATTTATCACGAACCAAGTGATCTTTTCACTTATACTGCTTATATCGTCATAGCTCCGGATAAACGTAAATATATGCTGATGATCCGGAAAGTAGATAATGTAACTGACATCTTATTATTCTATCTGGATCAGGAAGGTGATGCTTCAGATTATTATGGAGCTATTATTGATGAAGATGGAGAAGATTTTGAACATGACTTCGAGATTACACTTGATGGTGAAGATATAACATGGATTCAAAAATCTTCCCCTATTTTCGGTGTTGAAATTGAAGTTAATGGAGAAGAAGGAGAGCCATTACATATCTGTGAATATGGTACGAATAGTGAAATTAATAATCCAATAGCATTTCTGGAATGGTCAGGTAGTGATGATGACGAATATCTAGAAATATGGTATGGATGTCAAGTGAAAGAACACGAAGTAAGTATTCTTTCAATGAGATAACAAATAACAAATAAAAAAGGAATAAAAAATCATGGCAAGTCAAAAAGAAATTGAAAACGGAATTAAAGTTTTCGAAATGTTGACAGAATTAGGAGATTTCGATACGGAACAAAAAACCGATGATATCTTCTTGGTAACCGAACCCGATACCGGGCTCGAAGTAATTATTGACGTTGAGGAAACAACAATAATTTTCCTCATGGATATTTGTCCAGCCGAACGAGTATCACAAGAATTTGGTGAGTTGCTATTAAAGCTAAATGCTGATGAAGCAGTTCACGGTGGGTTCGGATGGGACACAAGTAAAGGTAAAATCATTTTTAAAGATGTCTTGGAAATCGCAAACCTTGATTCTAACGAATTGCAGGCGTCAATTGTATCGATGGTCTTAACAGTTAGTCAAAATATCAAAAAAATTAGTGAAATTGGAGGATAAGATAATGGGTTTATTTGGAACAATATTCAAATTTGGTAAAGCAAAGATGAACGAAGTGGAAGAAAAAATTGAAGATGGAAATCGAATTGCTTTTGCTAAACAAGACATTGAAGAGGCACAAGAGGACTTTCAAAAAGCAAGAGTTGGATTAGCAAATACTAAAGCTTCAATAATGGGCTTACAGAGAAAAGTGAGTACTAAAAAAGAAGAAATTGTTAGTCGCATAGATAAAGTAAAAAAATTAAAAACGGCGGGACATGAAGATCTGGCTAAACAACAATATGCTATTAAATTAGAACTTGATAACGAATTACAGACACTGGAAAAGAGTCTTGAACAGTATCAAAACATTTATAAAAAGCAAGAGAGCAATGTAACTACATTATCTGGAAATTTGGACACGATGAAACGTGCGATAGATCGCATGAAGACAATGGAAGAAGTTAAAAAATCCAATGATGCCATTGCTACAATAAATACTGATAGTTCCATGTCAGCAGTTGCTAAATTCAAGGAAAGAGAAGCAAAAATGCAAGCTGAGTTAGATGCTTCTGATGCTCTTGTTGAACAAAGTGCCGATCCTACTGGTAGTCTTGATGCTGAAACAGAAAAAGCATTAGGCCAAGATCTACCAGGGTATGATGATTTATAATCAATAACATAGCCGTGGGGGATCTACCCTTCTTCGTATAAACGAAGCTAAATATTAAAAATATAAAGTTAAAGTTGTTTCTCCCACGGTCTATTATAAAATTTATGAATATATTCAGATTATTTTTACGTTTTGGGAGTCTCTTTAAAAGAGATTTAATATACGTAATAGGTTTGGCTGCCGTATTAAATCTATTCTTCGGAGTTACTTTCTATTTTGTTGAAAGGGACTCTCAAGACATTTCTTTACTGGATTCAATCTGGTGGGCTATTGTAACAATGACTACCGTAGGATACGGGGATTTTTATGCAAAAACCTTTATAGGACGGTTTGTCATTTCATATGCCTGTATGATACTTGGGATAGGTATTATAGGCTCTTTAATCGGTGTTATAACCAGTATATTAATCGATCTTATTAATAGGAAAAGGAGAGGCTTAATGGATATAGCCTTTAAAAATCATGTTATCCTTTGTGGATATCCCAATGAAAAGAAAATTAAATATTTCATTCACGAAATAAAAAATACTTCCAAATATTCTAAATGTAAAATGGTACTAATAACTGAAAAATTAGAAGAGCTTCCGGAAGATATTAAAACTGAAATTTCTTTCATTAGGGGAATGCCTACTGATCTGGATATTCTGCATAAAGCAAATGTCAAAGAATGTAAGGCTGTTTTTGTAATAGCAGATGATCCCCATGATCCTAGATCTGATGAGCGCACCTTTGTCATAGGTACCCTTATTGAATCCATTGAAGAAGAGATAAAACGTGAAATAAATACCATCGTTGAAGTGGTCAACGCGAATAATATCAAGAATATGAAAAAAATGACAATCAATAGCTGTATCTCTATTGATGGTATGATAAGTAAAATGATGGTTCAGGAACTGGAGAATCCAGGTATTGTCGATATATTATCACAGATCATCAGTAGTGATAATAAAAACGAAAATATTAAAAATCTAAAAGTAAAATTACTCACACATAAAAGGTAAAAAATAATGAATTATCCTATTAAAACGCCATTCGGTGAGACACATTATACAACTAGTTCTAAAGAAGCGGCTGAAGAAACTGAGAAAATTTTAGAAGCCAGAGGCAAAGTCGTTAAAAAATATATGAAAAAATTTGGTATTTCTGAATATACAGATTTATCTCTTGACCAAATAATAAAAATTAGAGAACTGGAAGAATGGAAAAATCCTAAAATATGACATTTACAAAATGAACCAGGTAGCATAAAAGTATGAGTTACACAGAATTAAAAGTAGCGGAATTAAACGGCTTTGTAGAGACCTATCAAGAATATAGGGATGCCTGGGGAGGTCTCGCTTACATATGGAATTCAATATGGAATAAATATTTAAAGAAAGGTGATCTTGATACATGGTTAATTGAAAAAAATCATAAACGATTATGGGATGCAGTAAAAGATGAAAAAATTCCAGGATGGATAAGATTAATTCATGCTTCAACTTTTGACTACATTATTGTAGAATATAATAAACTACCAATAATATCCAGATACTATAAAAAATTCGTAGAAACATTCCCTCCCCCTCCTGCAGGATGTCATTTGATAGAGTGGAGTGAGGATTGTATGAAAATTTATAACGAATACAATAGTAATAATTGTGCAGGGATATGTTTTTATGGTACATCTATAGTAGAGGATATTTGGGAAGACTACAATTTATCAAAAAGTGATAAACATAGATTTCTTTTTGAGGAATATTCTGAAAAGTTAGGGCTTAATGATGAAATGGACCAAAGATGATAAAGCATATTTTATACTCTTAAGTTTATTTGCTATTTTTGGTCTTTTATTCTATTTAGGAGTTATGTATTTAGTTAGGTGATTTCTTCAATATATTTTAAGATATCCTTAACTGTTTTCATTCTCTGAGCTTCATTTTCAGGAATATCTATATCAAGTTCATCCTCTAAAGCCATTAAAATTTCTATTTCATCTAGTGAATCTGCACCAAGATCATCTACGATAGATGCTTGCGGTATTATTTCATCTTCTTTAAGGCATAAAATCTCAGCTATAATCGTTTTTATATGTTTTTCAGTTTCCAATATGATAGTTCCTTTCCATTATAAGAATATAAAAAAAGGATTTTAGAAATAAAAGAACGGAAATAGATAAAATAAAAGGAGGGTATATATGGAGAATGAGTACGTAGCTGGTATACTCGATAATGATGTGTATAAATTCACTATGCAGTGTGGGGCATGTCAGAAATACCCCAATGCTCTCGCTATGTACCAATTTATAAACCGTGATGGTAGAGAGTTTCCAGATGGCTTTGCCGATGAATTAAGGAGAATTATAGACACATTTCGTGGTTTTACATTAAGCAAAGATGATATAGACTTTCTTAAAGAAAAATGTTATTATTTAAATCCTGCCTATATCGATCTTCTTAGTGGGTACCGGTATAACCCAGATGAGATAATATTAACACAAGAAGGATCTAATTTTCATTGTAAGTATATAGGACCCTGGTACCGAAAGATTCTTTGGGAAGTACCTTTGATGGCTACTATCAGTCAACTTTATTTTGAGAAAACTGGTAAGACAAAGATGATTCGTAAGGAACGTAAAGAAAGAAATCGTCTGAAATTTATGGCTCTTAAAGAAATCGGAGTACCCATCGCTGAATTTGGTACTCGTAGAAGATACTCTCTAAAGAATCATGATGAAGTAGTTCGTGATGCAAAGCAATATCTAGGTAGTTGTTTCTCTGGACCTAGTAATGTTTATCTAGCAAAGAAATACAATTTAACTCCCATAGGAACAAAAGCTCATGAATGGTATCAATTCCATGCAGCTATGTATGGATTTCGTATGGCTAATGAGATGGCTCTGAAAATATGGTCTGATATATTTCAAGGAGATCTTGGAATTGCTCTTCCAGATACATTTACTACTGATGTATTCCTAAAAACATTCAATACATTTTTTGCGAAACTTTTTGATGGTCTCCGGCAAGATAGTGGTTCACCTTTTGATTTCATTACTAAATCAGTAAGTAAATACCAAAAATTAAGAATTGATCCGATGCTTAAAACATTGGTATTCTCTGATGCTATTAACAGTATAGATAAAGTGAAATCTATCCATAAAGCTTGCATCAATTTGATCAGAGATGCATATGGAATTGGAACCTGGTTTACAAATGACGTAGATGTCATACCATTGAATATTGTTATTAAAATGATAGCCTGTATGATAAATGGCAGATGGATTGACACAGTCAAGTTATCAGATGACGAAGGAAAGAACACTGGTAATAAAGATATGATTGTACATTGTAAAAAAGATTTAATGATATAAATATATTATGGATGATGCAGATATTAAAAAATTAGCAAAAGCTATAGCAGAAGAAGTAGCTAAAATACTTTACAAACATCATAGAGATGAAATTAGTTTGAGAGATATTTGTACTGAATATAATATATCCAAACAAACTATATACCGTCGTATAAAATGCGGGGTATTACCAGAACCTAGAAAAAAAGGAAATAAGAACTTTTTTAACAGAACTGATATTGAAAGGGCTGATATAAAAGGGTTGCTTTAATTATAAATAACAGATAACATATACTAAATCTTAAAGGAGGATAAGATATGGAAAAACCTAAAGTGTGCCTTGTGGTAATTGACCCTCAAAAAGACTTTACAAGGGGAACTCTCACTGTTCCTGGTGCCGTTGAAGACATGGCAAGACTTTCAAAAATGATTCGAAAATTCGGGGGTGATATTGATGAAATCCAAATCACGATGGACTCACATTATAAGCTCCACGTGGCTCACAGCCGATCTTGGATTGACAGAGAGGGAAACCACCCCACACCTATTTTCCTTCACAAAGGGAATACTGTACCTACGTACTTAACTTTAGAAATGGTCTTAGATGGAGAATACCGTGCTTTCAATCCAGGCTTTCAAGAGCGTTATGTTGACTACTTGAAACAATTAAAGGCTAATAACAGATATCAATTAATGATATGGCCTGAACATTGTATTATCGGAAGTGATGGACAAATGTTAGAGCCTGAATTTCTCAATGCGGTCTCTGAATGGGAAGCCACTTATTACGGTATTGCTCCCCGTACCACCAAAGGGAGTAATCCTTTCACTGAGCACTATTCAGCATTAGTGGCTGACGTGATTGACCCAGAGGATGAAGGAACCAGATTAAACGAAGATTTTATCAATGTAATCAAGGAATATGATATAATTCTTGGAGCTGGTGAAGCTCTTTCACACTGCTATTCCTTTACATTCAGAGATATCTTTGAATATTTAGGTGCCGACCAAGTTAAAAAATTCGTTTTACTCAAAGATGCTACTTCAAGTGTACCTGGATGTGAGCAAAATGGTGAAGACTTTATTAACAAGTATACTGCAGATGATTATGGTATGCAGGTTGCTACAACAGTGGACTTTTTCTAGAAAGGATAACTTATGCCTAAGTTTATGAATGTAAGTGATTCCGATGTATCTCTCCATAAATTCGATTATACAAAAGTTAAAGTTGATAGACTTGGAGCTACAGAATATACAGCAGTCACTATAATCGTTGATAAAACCTATTCAGTGAAAGGGTTTAAAACAGGTCTGGAAAAAATGATAAAAGCATGTGTAGGGTCATGTAAAGGCTCCCCACGAGCTTTGAATCTTTTATTACGTGTTATCGCTTTTAATAATGGAGGTATCCAGGAAATTCATGGATGGATGCTTCTGAGTGATATTGAACTAGATAATTACGACGATGTGATCTTTCCAGCGAATGCTACAAATCTTTTTCAAGCGACTCTTTGTGGTTTGGACGTCATGAGAGATTATATAAATAAGCTCTATAATTCTGAAAGGATCGTAAATGCTAATGGAATGGTTTTCATAATTACTGATGGTGAAGATAATTGCCCCGAATTCGGTGTTACTCCACAAATGATAAAAGAAACATTAGACAGTATGAATGATGAAGATGAAGCGATGGAATCAGTTCGTACCATTCTTATTGGTGTTAATGATGGTAGAAAAGATTTAAAGAAATTACTTACGGATTTCAAAGAAGAAGCTGGACTTGATGAATATATATCAATGGGTGATGTTTCTGAATCAAAATTAGCTAAACTAGCCCAGTTTATGAGTCAGAGTGTTAGCTCACAGTCAGATGCCCTCGGCACCGGACAACCTTCACAACCAATTAAAGATTTCAAATTTAACTAGGAATTTTTGCAGGAAGGCTCTGTAATGGAGCCTTCTGTGCTTACTAAAAGGAGGTAATTGTGAGCTGTGACTCATATTATGAAAAAGGAAGCACTCATTTAGTCTGTCAAGACTATGCATTAAGTGGCTCTTTTAAAGGAATTGAGTATGGCATCGTTGCAGATGGATGTTCTTCTGCGGATCATTCTGAAGTAGGTGCTCAAATATTATGTCATGTTGCTAAATATAATATTGAATTTTGTATCCAAACTGGATTATTCGAACGATTAAATCTGAAAGAACTCTCATTTTATCTCGGAAACGGCATTCACAAAAGAGCTGATGAAATAAGAAAGATATACCCCATTACTCCTAAGGCTTTGGAAGCCACATTATTAATAACTATAAGATTGTCTTCAAGAGTATTGGTATTTGCATGGGGTGATGGTGTCATTACAGCTAATTATAGAAAAGAAGATGGCGGTAATTATCAGCTAATAATGAAAATAGATTATTCCTTAAATGCCCCATTTTATCTAATAAGTGATAGAACAGTCTATTTAAAAAATTGTGCTATTAAAGGTGAAGATAATCCTCAATGCTTTCGGGAAATTATTACTTTGTCAGGAGAAAAGGGGCTAGAAAATCCTCTTGAATCTTCATTACCTTTTGATACAATCTATTCCGAAGAAATTTCCAATATTATGAAGGATAAACTCTTATCTGTTACAATATGTACAGATGGTATATCAACCTACAGAGATAGTTATAAAAAAGATATAGGATTAGATATTACAATACCCGAATTTATTGGATTTAAAAACACTACCGGTGAATTTGTAAAAAAGCGCATGATCTTTTTTGGTAAGAAAGTTAAAAAACATAATTGGCATCATTATGATGACGTTGGTACTGCTACTATTTATTTAAATGAGGAATATTAATGATTTTACCGAAAACAAAAATGAACCCGATAATAAAGAAGTCATTCAAAGTTCAGACAACAAAAGAAATTGTTACTTTGACTGATGATAATTATAAAGCTTCTGGTGGTTTTGGAACAGTTTTTTATCTAAATGGGATTGCATATAAAATTTATCATGATACTAAAAATATGATACCAGAAGCAAAAATACACGAATTGACCGAATTAAAACGAGATGATATCCTGTCACCCATAGAACCTTTATATGAAGTGAGGAACCACACACCCATTGGGTTTACAATGAGATATGTTGATGGAGTTGAATTTCTCTGCCAAGTATTTACTAAGACTTTCAGAGACAATAAACATTTAAGTCCAACAGATATAGCTGACCTAGTTCTTAAAATGCAGAAAGCCCTACAATACATCCATAAAAATGGCTTCCTAGTAGTTGATTATAATGAGATGAATTTCCTTCTTAGCGGTGATTTAAAGACCGTTTATCACATTGATGTGGATGCCTGGAAAACAAAAAGCTTCCCAGCAGATGCTCTTATGGATAGTGTTCGAGATCGACAGGTTAAGAATGCTCAATTTACTGAGTACTCTGACTGGTTCTCCTGGGGTGTCGTAACTTATCAAATGTATCTGGGTATTCACCCTTACAAAAGTAGACATATCGATTATAAACCGAAACAATGGATTAAAAGGATGGATGATGGAGTCTCAAATTTTGATAAAGGAGCAAAGCCATTACCGGCCATGTGCCAAGATTATTCTGTGATCCCTAAAAAACATTTTGAATGGTATGTATCAGAATTTAAAAATAATGAGAGATCCATCCCGCCATTACCGGACGAGGTCGTGGTTGTAGCAGCAGTTGCCAGAACTATAACTAGTAGAGGTGATTTCATAGTAGAAAAAGTATTCGAAGTAAATGAACCGATTCGGAATATCTTCTTCTTTAATGATAAACGCTTTGTGATAACTTCTAAAGCCATATATGACCAGAATAAAGATAAAGTGGTTAAGTTCCATAAACCTTTAAAATCAACCATAGTAGGCATGTGTGAAGCTTATGGAGCGGATCCCTTAATAGTTTATTTCAAGAATTTAAAAGCTGAGTTCTTTGATTTAAATAATAAATCAATATCCGACATCAAAGCTGAAGACATAATGGGGTATAATGGGTATATTTACACCATTAATAATGGAAGATTGATAGAGAATCATTTTGAAAAATTCCAGAGAGTTATTCATACGACTAAAACTGTATGTAGAATAAGCAAATCATATAAGTCTTTCCGAGGTGTTATTGTACAGGATGATTTCACAAAGATACGATTAGCTATTCCTTTCGAAAGAGGGAAATGTATTAATACTTATGTAAAAGAATTGGACGGCCAAAGAATCATTGATGCCCGGTATGATAAAGGAATCTGTATAGTGGTCACAGAAAAACAGGGAAGTTATTTTAAATATACAATTTGTTTTGATAAAACCCATACTAGCTATGATATTAAACAGGAAGATATGATTGATTACCATCCAGTTAATTTTATTACATTACCTACTGGAATGTGCATCTCTGTCGATAATGATAAAATGTCTCTATTTAAAAATAATAAAGGAAGTAAGGATATTACGAATACACCGATTAATGTATCTATGCGATTATACCATGAACATATGAAAGTGTTATTTGTTGACAATAAAAAAATATACTCAATTGCCATGAATTAAAGGAGGATAAATTTGGACTATAAAAAAGTCTCAGATCATATTGTAAATTGGATTATTAGAGACATGAAGGAATCCCATGTAGATGGCTGTGTAGTTGGAGTTTCAGGTGGAATTGACTCAGCAGTTGTATCAAATTTATGTGCCAGAACTTATAAACCTGTTATATGTGCCCATATGCCAATAAATCAAGATATTCTTCCCAGAGCAGAAGCACATGTTGAAAAATTAAAAAAAGACTATACCAATGTTACCAGTCATACGGAAGATCTTTCAGTTGTCTTTAATAATTTTAATCATAGTAATTATTACAATGAATTTGCCATGGTTAATACCAGATCCCGTCTTCGAATGGTAGCTCTTTATGCTATCGCAAATACCCATAATTATTATGTTGTTGGTACTGGGAATATGGTTGAAGATTTCGGAATTGGTTTCTTTACAAAATTCGGTGATGGTGGTGTTGATATAAGTCCAATAGGAGAGCTAGTCAAATCTGAGGTATATGGTATGGGAGCCTATCTTGGAGTGAACTCAGATATTTTAACAGCAAAACCTACTGATGGATTATGGGAAGATGGCAGAACTGATGAAGATCAGATTGGAGCTACATATTCTGAATTGGAATGGGCTATGGATTTTTGTAAAAAATTAGGTGGTTTAAAAACTATCAAAGGACTTGAAGCGATGAAATCTATGTTAACAATAGAAAAAAGAAAAATGAAAGTTCTTGAATTATATCTAGAACGACATGAAAAGAATGCTCATAAAATGGAAATGCCTCGTATTTGCCATTTAGATATATAAATGTAATTTAAAACAAAATGGCTAAAATTACAATATGTGATATATGCAAAAAACAAATGGATATTGACGATAGCAGGCTCTTTATTAGAGATAAAAGTTATAGGGTGGTATTAAGAACTATAGAAAATGGGCAGTGGAAAAGTAAAGATATTTGTATTGATTGTATAATAAAAAATTTACCTAAAAAGAAATTGAAAAATGAATTTATCAGATTTATTAAATAATATCAATAAAACGTATTCAGAAGCTTTTGGAAATACTCCTACTGATATCAGATTGAATGATATCCTTAAAGAAGCATTTGAATTGACAAGAGCCAGGACCATGACGGGATTAAAAGATGAAACGAGCGATCTACTTGGTACACTGATACAATGGATTAATGAAGCCGGTTATGATTTTAATGAATTGGTTGAAATGAACATCACCAAAATTAATAGCCGATCTTTATACCGTAAACTTGGCAGGAAAGTATCAGTTGCGCTCATCGGGGGTGCTTTTGATCCCATCCATCCTGGCCATCTTGCTATAGGAAAATTCTTACTCGATGAAGCAGGGTTATTCGATGAAGTTTGGTACATCCCCTGCTACAGACATTTATATGGAAAAGAAATGGCTCCTGCATCACTACGGCTAGCCATGTGTCGAGAATATGTACAGGTAGATAAGAGAATGAAAGTATGCGATTATGAAATTGTTCACGAACTAGCTGGAGAGACATATTATTTCCTTAATAAATTTATGGAAGAGGATTTTGCCAAAAACGAATACCGATTCAATTATGTCATTGGACTTGATAATGCCAATACATTTGATAAATGGGTTAACTATGAACACCTTGAAAAATTGATACCATTCATTGTAGTATCTAGACAAGGAGAAAAGCGCGATCCAAATGTGAATTGGTATATGAAAGAACCACATAAGTTTTTTGATGCTGGTAATAAAATACCAAAGATATCCTCTACAGATATCAGAAAAGAATTAAAGGAGGATCGGGAAAAGTATCTTAGGGAGTCTCCTTTTCTCACATTAATAGCTGGTATTATACAAGAGAACAATTTATATGTTTAAAATTAATAGTTTTATAATTTTAATAGGAGCTTACTTACTATTCCTTATCTCATGGCGGTTATTTGCCCCTGAGAGCAATAAAATACAATACATTAGTATAGAGGCCACTACCGACTTTAAAGCCATTGAGAGGGCTTATTTTAAAGGACAAAGGGATTACATGAATGGAGACATCAGAGTGGGTCGTGTTGACTCATGCTTTTTCTGGATTAAGTCACCATGGAACGATGGAAAAGAGCCAGAATTTGATCCTAAATGTGATACATTAAAAAACAAAGTGAAAGAAATATTATAAATGTGGACAAAGAAAGCTCCTGAAAAAAACGGATATTATTGGGTAACTGAAAAAGTTCAAACATCAGAAAAAGAATATACCCATCCTGTCCATATTGGTACTTCAGATAGTAAATCAAATAAACCTGATATTGTTATCTCTGATGGGCTTATTTTTGATATAAACGATGAAAGATTTATAGAATGGTATCATGAACAAATACCAATACCAGCCAAAGTTGTACCAGGACCGAAACTCAAAGTAAGAAAAATAACAATAATAGAAAGGAAATCATGAATAAAAAGAAATTTAAGAACCTACTTAACAGTGTCTCATCAAACGGTGGGGCAATGGAAGGAGCCCTTCAGAAAATCCGTGAAATGTTTTTAGAAGAATTACAAGAGGAAGTTGAAAAACTAAAACCTGATTTTTCTGAATCAAAACTTAAAATAAACAAAATAGTAGATTATTTAGCAGAATATATGGCTATTCAAGAAGATAAAGCAGAAAAAATTAGAAAATCAATGGAAAAGCTCAACCTTGGTAATATGGATGAAAAGCTCCAGAATGTTAAGGAATTCTTGGGAAAAACTGATACCAAGACAGGGGAATTGGGAGAAGTCTATAACAATCTCAGAAAGATATTGGATGAAGGTCAAGGTTTCCTAGAGGATGCTTTAAAGAATGTCAAAAATGATATTGATAAAAATTTAAGTGACCTGTTGAGTGAAATAGGTAATAAAAAAGAAGAGGTAATAGATTCTATTCGAGAAGAGATTGAAGAACGTAAAACCAATCTGAATGAAATGGTTGAAGTATGGAAAAAATCAATAAAGGATAGAACAGAAACTTTTGAAAAGGAATTTGAATTATATATCGAAAAGAAAGGTATTGAATTAATAATAAAATACGTCAGGAATAACGCCTTGAAATTACTCTGGACGCTTTTTATGGGTCTCTTTAGCAAATATAAAGAAAAGAAATCTAAGTAATAGGTTCAGTCACTATATCTTTATTTTTCATCATTTCCTTTGCTAATTTTTTACGTTTATACATTTCGGCACACTCTGTAAGAACATCAACCATTGCTTCGTCATCAACTCCATGGATTGATTGAAAAGTTTTGAGTCCTTGTGTTAATTCAGCTACGACAATCTCGATACTCATATAAACTAACCTTTATTTTATTTTTTATCTTTAAACTCCTTTTCAAGGAGTTTCTGAATTTTATCTGCATTTTCTAGGATCATTTCAAAATCTTCATGATTAAAACCTTTGGCTTTCCCAGTTCTTTCTTCATCATCCTTCTGGTAATACTCCCGTTTTTCCAGAACCGGGGAATAATTATTCCAACGCACTACTTGTAACCTGACTATATTGCCTCGGCCTATCTTCTCATCAAGTGCTAATAATACCTCACAATTAAACTTCTTCTTTTCGGTTTTTTTATCGGCCATAATACATCTTCCTAGTTAAGGTTTATAATTAATGGAAATATCAATAAATAATTAAAATACCCATATTCAAGATTCATGAATTTCGAATATGGGTATTTCAATTTCAAATATATGTATTTAAAACTCTTCTTTATCTATCTAAATAAACCCCATCCAATATTTTATCTGCATTATTATAATAAACATTCTTACGATCTTCTACACTACAATGTTCCATAGCATTTTCAATGAAACAAATTGAATCCTCCTGTTACTGCTACTAATAAATTCATTTTGAATTTTCCCCCTTCTTTCTGAAAGACCACTTGTCAAATCCTTGTTTTCCGATTCTGTCTTTTTCACTGAGTTCCACGGTGGGAGGGAAAGTCTTGCTACAAATTCCTCCTATAAACATTGAGATATTCTGGAAAGCTGTAAATGAATTAACCTTTTTAAAAAATTGAAGTTTCCGAAGAACAGGATTCTTTATGTAAATAAAATCTCTGTCATCATATCCAAGATATAGGATCGGGGATTCTTCATCCAGATGAATCCCGACATCCATTTTCTTGTCTTCGAATTTTTTGAATGCTCTTTCCAGAACGTCATATTTGAATGAAGGTAGGATACGGTGAAAGAGTGTATCTTTATTACGAAACGTTTTGAACATCTCCGGTTCGTATTTCTGAATCACTTTTTCTACTGAAGGCAAATCATATGTATAGATATCTGGATCTGTATGACGCACATAATAGTTCTTATCCTTAGGATCTTTCAAATTAAAAAAATGATACCCCAGATGAACCTGACCACAGAAAATTATTATAAAAGGTTGAGCTGTAAATTGTTGACTTCTATAATAATCATAAACCTTAGGCAAATCTTTCATTAATTCAGTAATCTTTTCAGGTATCTCCAATTGTTTATCTATTTTTTCAGTTTTTCTTATAAACCTCAATTCTTTATCAATACCATATGTCATTCCACTATCGTAATAATCATGGAATTTAGAAATTATTATCACTTTATATCTCCTTAAATTTTTCCCTTATATATTATACAAGATTGAGAGATGATTGTGATAACTAAAAATTTAAAATGTTGGAAAGATTATAGTTATAATGCGCCTGTAGGGAGTCGAACCCTGAAAAACTTGGATTTAGAGTCCAAGTTGCTCACCTCAGAGCCTCAGGCGCTGTAACTTTAAGCAAGAGGAAGACTTTTAAAAATTTTCCCTGTATTTATACAAGCTACCGATGTTAACTCATTCCCAAGATCGGGTTCATGAAACCTGATATGAAAAATATTTTTCCGTTCCAATTTGAGCAACCATAATTCCAAAGCTTTTAAATCAGGTACTCCAAGATAAATCAGAGTTCCATTTGCCCATTCTTTAAATGACTGGTAATCCTTTAGAGAATACTCAGCAATAGCATGGCCTCCTTGAACACATCGATAAGTTTCATCCAAATCTTTACGCAGAAGCACGTATAGTTTCTTTTTGCGGGGAGTATTCATTGATGATCTCCTTTACCCAGTCATGATTTGGTTCAACTCTACATGTTCTTTCGATTTGCTTATATTCTCTACCCCGCATCATACAATAAGCAATAAATCGATGGCGGTAATTCCATTTAAGAGTCAATAATTCGGACTGTTCATGACCGGCATACTGGCCAGCTCTCTGCTTGGTTTTAATATCAGTCTTGATTTTTCGTAATTTTTGAGCTTCTAATTTTAATTCAAATTTTAAAAATTTTCTATTTTTGATCACGGTTATTCTCCTGTTTAAATGAATGAATATTGTACTGTTTGGTATAACACCATTTGGTATAATAACCGTGTTTTAAGGAGGTTTGAATATTTTGAGGATCTAGGGTGGTATTTTTATCTATGTCATATATTATTCCTATTTTTAAGTTGTATAAATAATATACGTCTTTGTGGTAAATATATTGATAAAAAAATTAAATGGCTGGGATGGCAGGGCTCAAACCTGCGACCCCCGGATCCAAATTCCGGTGTTCTTTCAACTGAACTACATCCCAGTAACTTATTGATTTAAAAATATATCGGGCGGAGAAGATTTGAACTTCCAGTTATTCCACATCCCAAATGTGGTGCCATACCAGATTAGGCGACCGCCCGTTATATATTATCTCTTCTTTTTTCGTTTCATACATATCCCGAATCTCTTATTCTTAACCCATTTCTTCCATTTCTGGATTTTAGGATGAGCTAATAATTTTTCGAGTGTATAATAGTCTCTCTCCAATTCTTTATTCGTAAATAATCGATGTACCTGATCTCCGCAATCAATACAAGTAAGTGTTTTCTCCTTATCCTTTCCTCCTCGGCTACAAGGAGTCAAGTGATGTTTCTCCACATATTTCTCAGGAGTTTCTCTTTCACATATAGTACATTCTGTCATTTCTTAGGTCGATTCCATCGATTTTTAAGACTATCTAATTCAGTCCAATCCATACTAATTACAGTAAGTAATTTATCACAACGATGGATCAGTTGCCATTCATCATATCTGAAATGTTTCGATACTTTTGGTATTTTATTACACCAAGGACATGTATCGAAATCTTTCGAATAATCAGGTTTCTCATCTTTACTCATTTAATTTTTCTCCTTTTCTTTAAAGTAAATTCCTCTAGGACCCTTTAAAATTGGCTGGAGTGGAGGGATTTGAACCCCCGACCAAGTGGTTACAGTAATTCCCCTGATTTCCCAAGGGCCTGGACTATCTCATCACCATAGTTTTCACCTTAGGTGCTCGGCGCTATAAGTCTCTGCACGTTCCTTTCTCAAGGCTTCGCTCAGGATTGCCATATCTGTTTAAGACTTAGGTTTCCCTGAATTCACCGAGTTTTCATCTTACAGTTTCCTATAAGAGCTGCCAACCAAGACAGCCACCCGCTCTGCCACTGAGCTACACTCCAGTATGTCTTTATGATCTTGCTACACATTTTCTATTACAACCAAATGGCTTGCCAGTTTGCCTATCTATCTATTTAATTTATTTTGATGGAGGTGACCGGATTCGAACCGGCATAAGTCATCCAAAGCTCACTATTGGGAAAAAGGACTTCCTGCCGTTATTTACAAACCCTCCTGGGCTGTCTCCAGATCCCAGGCAACGTGTCAGTGTCTTCCGTAAACCCTTGCAAGCACCAGTCCGTAAGCGTTACACTACCTTCCCTTTGTTTCGTTTCAGTAGCGAATACAAACTTCCTGTAATGACCCGGTTTTACCCAGACCTGTCTACTTTTTGAGGACTGCATATCCCTTCTGCCACACCCCCATAATTTTCAAAGAACTTTGGTCGGGGTAGCCAGAGTTGAACTGGCGACCTTCTGAACCCCATTCAGACGCGCTAACCAGGCTGCGCTATACCCCGATATAATAAATTATCAATTATATACTTTTTAATTACTGATGGTTTAATCTCGTATCCTAACTCTTTTGCATAAATCCATAAATACCGATTATCAGGAGAACGGACAGATACTCCACAGAGCTGATATGCAGGATTTCCTTTACTAAACTGCCAACCCCATTCTCTACCATCTATATGAATGCGTCTCCTTAACGATCTTGAAATATCATGATCAATTAAATTATCTATTATATACTGTTTTACTTTCCCCGGTAAAACTGTTATTAATTTTTCACCAACACAACATTCCCATCTTATCGGTTCACATTTCATTACTTCATGAGCACGTATAGAAAAAAATTTATTATCAGGAGAAAGTATTTTAACGCTCTGATCAGTTAAACAACCATAACTACCTGCATCACTATCCCAGTGACCTGTTGTTTCCCACCTCCATTCTTTTCCATCAATATGAACACATCTTTTTAATGGTCTCGATCTTCGTGGTCTTTTTATTTTCCTATTCTTTTTAGGATATATCATGGGTCTCATAATTTTTACCTTTATTAATCGGGATGAGAGGATTTGAACCTCCGATTTTCTACTCCCGAAGCAGACGCCTTACCAGACTAGGCCACACCCCGTTATTGTTGTTTCCTAAAGTTAATTGGCTGGGATGCAAGGACTTGAACCCTGATTATTCCTGAGCCAGAGTCAGGTGCCATACCGTTAGGCGACATCCCAAAAATAAAAACCCCCGGTGAACTCTCATTCGCCGGGGGTTGTGATTTCAGTTTAACTTTTGGACAATACTCAGGCCCCCGACAAATAAATATTCGTTGGTTGATTAGGTTGCGGGTTATTATTGAGTATTTTTGTAAACAACATTTTAAAACTTTCCTTATAATAAAAACTATGTAAATTTAAAGATACCACAAATTGTATTAAATGTCAACACTTAATTTTTTTACTGCTTCATCAGCTTTTTTAATAGCTCTTTCGATACCCTCAATAGTATCTTTATTCCATGACTTTACTGATTCCAATCTAATTTCCAATTTATCCTTATCTTCTTTTACTAATGTTTCCTCTATCTTTTTATTTTGATGAGTTAGATTCTTAGCTATGGATTCTAATTCAGCTATTAAAATACCACTAGCATAAGGATACCCACTATCAATTGCTGAATTTACCATACTATTATACTCATCCCAAGATACTTTATTCATAAGTTCTATCCTTCCCTTATAAAAACCTGTGATAGAACCGAATTTCATATTAGTACATTATTAAATAAGAAAAGCCCCGGAGAACTCTCATTTGCCGGGGCTTTTCCTGATCCAAGGTAGAGATTATGACTATATCATAACAACCCCAACGAATAGCAAATTCTTTGGTTGTGGATTTGGGTTACTATTAAAAGTCATTCTCAGCATTTCTTTGACACACTCTTTAGAAATTATCGTTTTCTAACAAAAGGTAATTTAATTTAAATATACCCCTAAATGATCTTAAAGTCAATAGAAAAGTAATTTATATTACATTTAGAGTAATTTTCTTATTAATTATGGTATAAATTAAGGTCAAAACCCTCATTTGTCTTAACTCATTTAAAGCAAATTTCTGATAAGAATGACATATCGTTACCGGTTGAACATGTTTATAATGTTTGTAATGGAGCCTTAAACGATGATATAAATCATACTTTCCTATTTGTCCAATTAAATCATGTTCTCCCCGACTTCGTTTCACTTCCACCGGATAGATCGTATTCAATCCTTTATAAACCATATCTACAGCCCCGTAGGAGCCACAAGGATGCTCAATATTATATATCTGCACACAATCATCCAAGATAACTTTAAGCTGTTCTAGCCCCTCCATATGGATCTTCCGGACCAATTCATCTTGTTTTATTTTTATCTCTGAATTAATCTTGGGTACAATAACTTTATCAGCTACCCATTCCTTCTTGGATATGGTTCCAGAATCAAGAGCATCTTTAACTTTTTTCAATTCTCGGTATTGGTGAGATTCTAATGAATCTTTTCGGCCATGTTCTTTGAATTCTTTTCTCAATAGAGAATAGTACATCTCAGTACTTTTTAAGTCACCTAGTAAATAAGAATAATAGCAAAAATAAAAAAGTGTCTCAATCATTTTATCATTTCTGTTTGCTTTTATGGTATTTCACTTTATTTTTATAGTACATTACTTTCTATATACGGTAATTATATTAATAGATAATCGCTGATTAAACGATTAAATAGAAATTAAATCATTTTTTTCTTATTGAAACACCTTATAAACTTTGTATAATTATTATGGAGAAGTATTTCACAAAAACTCATTATGAACTGGCTATTAAACATCTAGAGACAGTAGCCCCAACTATACTAGTACAAAATATGCTCGATATTGGTTTTGATCCTACATTCAAACAATTTTGTAATGCTACTTCTTCTATTTTTACTGAATTTGATTCACCAGCAAGAATAAGTCATTTTTACAATACATATTTTCATATGTATCAAATGAAAAATAATGCTGATCAGATATACTATATAACACCAGAACTTTCAGCAAGACTAGCCCAAACAAATTGTAATACTGATGCTTATTTCTTAAGATCCCCGTTTAGAGAAATTTTTATACAGATAGATCCAGGTCTTTTTTCTATAAATGATATAGATGGAAGTAAACATCCTGTAAATGGTTTTTACGTTTATCTTCGAGATTTCAATACTGAAAAGCATATTAGAGTAATGGCATGTTCATTATTAAAACCTACACCAGACATACCATTTAATGATACCACCTTTTATTTCCACATAGAAATGCAACCTGGAAAAATTCAGGATCAATTAAAGATTTATATTGAAAATGAGACAAAAAGAAAAAAGGAAGAAGTAGATAAATATGATTTATATAAAAATGTTGATCATTTAGAAGAATTCGCAAAATTTGTATTTAACACTCTTTTATATATCACAAGCAAAAAACCTGATTTAAAAAACCATGATCCACTAGATTTTGATGCAAGATTAAAAAATATTAAAAATAAAACCAAGAAAAGAAAACTGGAACAAAGGAAAGAAAAAGCTACCAACAAAAGATTTATTATTGTTGGTTCAAATATAAAGGATAAGAATAACGATATAACTCGTATCAAACAAGCTGGAGGTGTCGGAAAATGGAAACTGGATCATAAGATAAGAGTTGAGGCACATTGGAGGACACAATGGTACGGCAGTGAGAAAAAAGGAAATCGGCACTGTGATAACATATGGATTGATGACTATGATAGGGGGCCAGAATTCGCAGAAACAATCACTTCTAAACATGTGGTAAAATGAAAAAACAAGACTATAACACAATTAAAGGAATCGAAAAGTCACTTAAATCTTACAACACATTTTGGGAAATGATCAATGAAAGACACGAAGCAGGTTACAAACGTGATGAAAGACTATACGAATATTATGTCTTAGGTCGATATTATCTCGATACGTGTGGTAATTTAGGTACTGCGACAGGTTTTATTCCGGTAGAGAAAATTTTCAATTTTCCTGTAGGAAAAGTTTTTACAAAGACAGAATTTTGGGATTTTATTGAAAGATGGAGTAAAGAAAATATCCCTAATATATTAACCCGAGAAGAGATGGATGCAGAAGATTTTGATTGGGCAAAAAACAAAAGGCCGTATCCTATAAGTATCTCATTCTCAATGGGCAATGATTTACCTCCCGCTTATGTAAAATGTTCCCACTGTAATAAAGGATGGGAAGTAGAGTATTGCCATAAAACCAAAAGATTACGGTACTCTAACCAATTTGAGATAAACTCCAAATACGTCGGGAAAACTTTAACAGAAATTGAAAAAGAGCTTCGAAACACAGACAAAAATACTGTCTATATATTTCATCATACTATTTTCAATAGGGGGCTCATTGACCTGACTATTGATAAAGAATATGGTTATGAGAAAAACAAAAATGGCAGAAAAAATATAGATGAAAATTATGTCATTGAAGAAAATGATGAAGTTCTTTATGAAAAATGGAAATATTTCCACGAAGAATGTTATCAGAAAAAAATCAAAAAGAAATGCGAAACGCATCTAGCCAATAATGGAGAAAGTTATACAATGGGGAATCTTGCTGGAGAGGTAGCTTGTGATCATTACATCAGACTTGAACTTGATCTAGCCGGTATTGATATTGTATCTAAAAAAGGTGACGGAGAAGTTCCTTTCTCTATCTCTGGAGAACTCCCGGGTTTCACCTTTGAAAGAGCATGGACTTACTGGATGGTCGATGGGAATATGCCTTTAAAAGATGCTAAGGAGATGTATGCCAATAAAGAGGGTAAAAGATCAGTTAGAGTTAACGGGCATTGTGGTTGCCCACCTCCTAAGGCACCTTATATTACTTCCTACCACATTGATTCATGGAAAGGGTTAAAACTATTTGCGGATACTGCAAAAAAGATACCTCTGACCCGAAAGTCTAATTTTGGATAATTAAAGGGGAGATATAAAATTGACTGAAGAATGCCACTGTAAATGCCATGACAATAAAAGCATCAAACACACTATTGCATGTTGTTTTACTTGTCAAATATGCCATAAAAGAATAAAACGGGGCCACTGGAGTGAGCACATGGAAAAATGTGACCCAGAATTCGGAAAGAGGCAAGAAAAAATTAGAGAAAGACTGAAAAAGTTAAAAAAGACTATAGAAAAATGTACACCTGATTACCCTTATACACAAGACAGGGATTCTGAAGATATACGTTGGATACATACTGAAAGTAGAGAAATCCCGAATAGCAAAAGAGATGGTAAAGTCACTATGGAATGTAAAATTTGTGGAAAGCAGTGGGAGAAAAAATTACCATATGAAAAATAGTACTTATGAAGAATTGAAATGTTTTTATGAGCCACCTAACAGATTCATTATTACATGGATTATTATTATTATTATTTATGTTGTCAGTATTATCCTATGGTTAGGGTTTAAAATCTTACCTCCTATTATAATTTTTACTGCAACTTTTATAATTTATATAATAGGGATGATTTCATTTGATATTAAGAAAAAAGAAGAGGAAATAAAAAATGGGTCAAATAAAAAATTATCTCGAATATTATCAGAAAACAAGAATATTAAGAACGACTTTACTAATTGAAGCCGGAATTGAAACGGCTCATGAAATTTCTATCCCTAATTATACCATCTCTAATGAATGGAAAGAAGTGATTGAAGACATAAACAGTATTAAAAAAGAAATTAAAAAATTCCATAATATTTGTTGGCCTGATATACAGAAAAGACATTACGAAGAAAAAAAATATTCTCTATTTCGTTTTATCTTTAAAGATGTACAACTTCTTTCCATGGATACAATGGGCCGTATCTTAAATACAATTTCCAAAAATGATGATATGGTCACAATTTCAGGTGCTAGTAATATTAAAAATAATGTAAAATGCGGTCTTCAAGGAATTGATGCGACAAAAAACAAAGCCAATGAATTAATCCAAATTATCGTATCAACATGGGATCCTGACAAATTTAATGTTCATGAAAGTGAATTTATTCTTATATCAGATTAAGGAGAATTAATGAAATTTACATATATAGATACTATTGACTTCTGTGCACTAGAAATTGTAAAAGAAAACAGATTATTTTACGACCCTTTAAATAAAACATATTACAAACTTTGGAAAGAAGACTATGTCCTTTGGGAACGACATATAGGAAGTCTATTTCTACAAGCTGTAAATGCAGGATTTTATAATGGTCTTGCTGACATCAAAGAAGTTATTCTTTCTGATAACGGCTCTTGTATAGGGTACAGCATGGGATATGTCTCTTGTCCCATGAAGGAAATAGATGGTAAACTATACGGGGATATTCAACGGTATAAAAATAAGCATGAATTTAGTACTTTTGAAAATGTAAATAAACAGAACGACAAGTATAAACGATTCTTTAAAACTTTAACCGAAAATGCCCGAAAAACTGGGTTCTTCTTTTATGACTTAGTCCAATCAAATGTAACTGATAATGGATATGAATACGGTATAATCGATCTTGAATCAATAGCAAATATCAGAGATTTTATAAAGATCCCTTTATACCACTTACAATGCATCCCAGTTGACTATTATGAATTTCTAAAGAATTTATATAATGAAACAATTACTATCGAACGTTCTGGAATCGATATTCCTCTTATAGAAAAAGCCTGGTCTTATTCCACGGGTGGTATGAATTTTAAACCCTATTATAACGTTACCATAAATGGGAAGTATTATGAAGGGGAAAGAAATTGGAATTTAAGATGGACTAAATTTAAAAATGAAATTTGCTGGGAAGGGCTCAAAGTACTTGATCTAGGTACCTGTATGGGACTTGTCCCTGCCTATCTCTTCAAATATTGTGGGATAGATTCAGCTACTGCAATTGATTTTAATTCGGTTCATCTACAAGCTACACAGATAGTAAAAAATGCTTTTCGAATTCCTACTGATAAGATGAGAATTATTCAAATAGATCTTGATAATTCAGAATATGAAAACATCCTTGGATATGATTATGACGTAGTTTTTTGTTTCAGTTTTTTACGATGGATTAAAAAGAAAAAGAGACTACTTAAATATTTATCACTTTTTCGACATGTATTTCTTGAGCCTCATGACTCGGACGGAGATGTTGTAACTATTTTCAGAGATGTCGGATTTAATTATTATAAGTTATTAGGAGAATCCCGGATAGGTAAATCTTTTCCAGAAAAACGTAAACTTTATCATTTCTGTAAAAAACCATGATTAATATACCAAAGACTCGATGGAGAGCAGTTACAAAATATTCAATGGAAACCGGTAGAGCCATAAAGACTTACCCTTCAATATCCATGGCTGCAAGAAAGAATAAATTACATCGACAAACTATAAATAATTGTGTTGTTGGTAAATCTAAAAGTTGTGGAGGTTACATCTGGAAATATGCAGAAAATTATGAACATGATAACCAAAAAGTATGTTGTAAATGTAGAGTTGAATTAACTGATAAAAATAAAGCTCGTAAAAATTTCAACATATGCAAAGACTGTCATAAAATTTGGAAGAAAAAAAGGCTCAATTATGTTAATGATTTTCTAAATAAAGTTTACAATCGTCATAAGGCACTTTCAAGAAAAAAAGGAGAAGATCTTTCTTATTCATTCGATGAGTTTTTAGGATGGATCTCCGATCAATATAAATTTTTCAAAATGTTTCGGATATGGGTACAAGATAAACAAAATAAAGGTTTAACACCATATATAACCCGAATTGATACAAATAAACCATATGCATTAGACAACCTTGAAATAATAACCAAAGAACAATGGTGCAAAAAATTTGAAAGACCTGTAGAACAATGGGATAAAAAGGGAGTAAACTTAATATGCACATACAGCAGTATTAAAGAAGCTTCTTTTGTAACAGGTGTAGATAAGTCTAAAATAACAGCAGTAGCCAGGAACCGAAAAGATAGGAATAGAAATGATCCGTCTGGAAAAAAATTTTTTACAAATAGAACAGGTGGTGGATTTAAATGGAAATACAGTAACAAATTCCAGGAGATACCTGACAAATGATAGATATCTCTTGCACAGGCACTGGAGGAACTTATTATAATCAATGCCCTCAAGGATGGGGATTAACTTCTACTTGTTGTGCTAATTGCACATGGACTTGTACTATTGTTTTTGTAGGTAGGACTCCAGTTGCCATGGGTACTTTTACGGGAGAGCCTGAACCTGAAAAACAAGAAGAGTATCATTTAAAACCGATTGATCCTGAATTAATCAAACTCAGAAGAAAGTTATCATTTCAAAGGAAGCACTATAAATCACGCTTTTATTCAAAGCCCAGATTAAAAAGAAGAGCATTAATTTCTTTTAGTGGATGGTTAACAAGAGTAGAATATAAACGTAAAAAAGGTTACAGTAAAAAATGAAAGTCAAAGAAATCAAATATGAGGAATTTCCCCTCCTAAAATATTTAGCCAGTTACAATGTTATGGGCTGTCAATCTAATGCAGTACATAAAAATGAAGGGGGAGGTTACGGTATGCGTATTGTTAAATCTCTTGGATATCAACGTCGGGAATGGGAATATTTCGAATTAGATGATACTGGACTAATTTTAAAAAGTCCCAGGGGAATGGCAAAGCAGTTCAATAAAAAAATTCGGATCACCAATATGGATGAGATGCTTAAGGAATATAAAGGCAAAATCATAAATCAAAATATTTAAAAAACGGTGCAAGTTTTCAAGGCACAATTTTAAGAGGAATATTTACATGAAAACGTTAGGCCAAGAATTAAGAGATGCTATTAATGGTGAGGAAAGACAAAGGATATTCCAGAAATTTCTTAAAACTATAAGAGCAAAGGTATATAAACAAACACCCCTTAAACCTTTACGAAAAAATAAACCTAGGAAAGGGGAAGTTTATTGTGAAAGGACAGAAACTACCCGAGCTTCCTATAAAGTAATATGTTACGAATGCCATAAAATTTATGTATGGCCTGATTATTTTGTACTTAAACGTTCTGGTGTAGTACGTATGTGTAAATGTGGGTCAGATGATGTAAGATGGATAGGCCCCATTGCCCGGTTACCTAAGAAAAATGCCAGTAAAAAGAAATGGGATGAATTTTGGAAGCACTGTGGTAAGAGTTGTGCAGGAGCTTGTAGATAATATATAAACCTGAGGGAGGCAATAAAATGAATTATGTATGTTCAGAATGTGGTCATGAGCAGGATAGTATGGATAGACCTTGTGATAATTGTAATTCAGTCAGAGTTATTACAATTAAATTTGCACAAGAACATTTCGGTGATAATTGGCGTGATTGCTTTAAACAGAAAGAGACTTAAATGGAACTAAAAACTCCTATTAATAAAAAGGTTAACCCCTGTTTAAAATGTGGTACCAAAGGAATCTTGGCTGGGCATTGCGGTTATACAACCTTTAATCCCGGTGAGGCCCGGTGCTCAAATAAAAAATGTAATAATACAGTAAAGGTAAGTATTTGTGCTTTAGGAGCAGAATATGAATCAATCCGAATTGCTTGGAACAAGGCTAATCCTATCTTTACTAAAATGATTGAAAAAATAGATAAAAAGATTGAGAACCTATACAAAGAAAAAAGACGACTGAAAAAGTTATTTGATGAAAAAGGTATTCTAAGAAACGGACAAGACCCATGCCCCAAATGTGGGGGAATTGATATAAAATATACATATACAAACTGTCGTTGTTGTCGGACTTATGAAGGAAATGGTACCACATGCTGGCAGTACCCTACTTGTAAGACCTGCGGTTTTACTGCTGGACCCGGAGCAGGTAATTCAGAAGGGACTTCATGGAAAACTTTTTAAATCATGGGTAGATATGAGATAATTTTAGAGAAAAAACCTAAAAAAAGAATAAAAGATATTCCTTCAAAATTAAGATATCACCATTCATTGAAAATACAGAAAAATAATAAATTTGCAAATAAATTTATACCTGAAATAGGGCAACCTTATGTAGAAAGAATTTTAGATATTGAAGGAAAAAAGATATCACTCTTATTTAAAAAGTATACTCCACAAGAAGCCGAAAAAGTATTCTTTAACACATTTCTCCCAAAAACTTAGCTATTACTCTATGAGCCTTTCGTTTCGCACCAGGTTTATTCAGAGGACTCTTTTTCCAGAAGCTATTACCATTATTGGCATGATCACGTTGATGCTCTCCATGTACCTTTAAAACAAGATTTGATAGGCGGTTATCAGTTTTATCCCCATTTTTATGGTCAACCTCTTCCCAAGATTTAAGAAAACGACCTAATTTTTGTTCCATTAAAGCTCTATGGTAATAAATATAACGCTTATTTCTATCCCCACGGATTTCTCCATGAGGTGGTATAGTACAACAATATAGATAACCCTCTTTAGTTGCTTTAACAATACTGTCTTTATCGATTTCGAATATTTTTTTCTTTGCCATACTATTTAAATCGATATTAATGAATTATTATGAATTATCGATTATAACAATACTGGACAACTCCTTCTTAAACTTCCTGGGAACATTTTCCTCTATATCTATTTCATGGCCTTTTAATATTAAAGTTTTTATAGCACCCATACAAATAACTCTGGATTCACCATTATCTATAACTTTATGCAGAGGTCCCTGGCAGGTATGGTACCTTAATGATTCTTCGCATTCGCTGTCTCTGGACATAATACCCTCTCCTCGGTTGATGTAAATTCTGCTTGGTCCCAGTCTTCTTCACCGTTTGTTATAGGCACCCGCCCTTTAATAACTTTATAAGGCATGTGTTCACCACGATCAATTTTATCTATCATTTCCTGAATTTCTTTTCTCATCCTGTCCCCTAATCCCTTCATACAATTTTTTGGCCTGTTGAGCGGCATTTATTAATTGAAAACCCAATTTATAAGCCTGATCAGCAGTTAAATCTACATCACCTTTAGTTACAACACCATGAACTGATTGGCCATTATTTAAATCAGGATTTTCGAGTAAAACCAAAGGTGTTCCATCTAAACATAAGATTACATCGGGTCCATCACCCCATGTGCATACAGCTTTCAAAATTTTTTCTCCTTTTATAATTTTAAATATAAAAAAAGGGAGTAAAAATACTCCCTTTTTCTTACGACAATAAAGTCACGTCCCAATAACCTTTCCAAGAATCCTCATTAATAGAAATAGTTCCCAACTTTTTTATCATTCTTTGGACAACCTTTTTACTAAGTTTAGGAACCGTTGGTGCTTTTACCAAAGTCATCCTAGCCTGTTTTGGAGTTCTATTGTCTTTTTTATTATTACAAATAGAACACGAGCAGACAACGTTCGTCCAAGTTGTTTTACCGCCTTTACTTTGAGGAATGACATGATCAAAAGTCACTTCTTCTGTCGTTATTTTACTATTACAATACATACAATGACCTTTATCCCTAAGCCACAAATTACGCCTATTAAGAGGAACCGTATTTACAAACCTTAATCTACCCATAAAATAGGTATTTAAGATTACAATGATCGAAGGTATGTATGTAACTACTCCATTAGTCTCAAAGGCAATTTCTTTCCTATTCTTGATTGCTATGGCCTTTCCCGATATACATTTTGTTAATGATTTTTGCCAGCTTTCCACGTCAATAGGTACTCCACCTGCTAATACTAATGTCTTATAGTTGTTCATAGCTACATCATCCTCCTCTCATTTTTAATTATACATTTCGAGTGTCATATTGTATGTAATAATGGGGCAAAATGCTAAACACCTTCAACATGTTTTTCTGCACTCTGATGTTCCTTTCTATTATGAATTTATGGTATCCCTGTAGGGACTCGAACCCCAATACTAGGTTTAGGAAACCTATGTTCTATCCTGTTGAACTACAGGGACTTATCACGTTTCATTATTTCAATTACGTTCCGGACAACTGGATTCGTGTTATCAGTTTCTAAATTACCGAAAACTGCTTCTATAAGACTATCCCATTCAATCCAGGATCCACTAAAATTATAACCACACCCTTTCTTTTCCAGTTTCTTAAAGACAAACTCTTTACACTGTTCTTTTGTCATACCTTCTGATCGTAAAGTACTTACTCTTTTCACAAACTCTTCAGCATCAACAAATATAGGTCTAGGTCCTATACCGGTTGAGCCACAACCAACATCACCTAAATAGCACATTTTCTGCCCGACAATTTGCTTCTCATCAAATAATCTACCACATTCAGAATCTTTAAAAACTCTGTAAGGACCTTTATCTTTGTACATTTCACTTATTATGAAGTCAGTATTATCTAATCCTGTAAATAAAAATTCTCTTATTAAATCGGGATGAATTTCCAATTTTATCCCATCTTCGTACCATTCAATTTGTTCTAATGGTATAGAATTAATTCTTTTCCGTTCTTCCTGGATCTTCCGGACATGTTCAATATCAATCCTTATCCCCATCATTTATCTCCCGTGACAGGACTCTTGTATTCCCATCCTTTAAATTAAACCAGAGGTACAACTTACCTCCCACTACAGTAAATCATTCTAAGAGGGAATTACATTCACTAGTGGGATAAATTTCTCCGTACTTAAGTGTAGCCATTTCAATTAAATGCTTCTTGTTCTCGTCCATAATAATCCTCCATTCGCATTTATTAAAAATGCGCTATTAGAGCATTATTAAAATGGCACCCTGTGAGGGACTCGAACCCCCGACCTAAGCCTTAGAAGGGCCTTGCTCTAGATCCAACTGAGCTAACAGGGCGTATATTTATTTTCTAATAATTTTCATCTCTACAACATTACACTGTTCTAATTCACCACCTTCTTTTTCCACTATGGCTTTTAAATATTTACCATCATGAAAGACGGCTCTTACAATTCCCTCATAATCCTTTACCTCATAATCATTTATAAGGACACGTCTGGTCACTAAATCAGTTTGAATCGAACTATACATTATCAATCCCCTTATTTTCTATGTAATCATTCTTACGCTCTTTGAACTTATTAAGAGTCTTCTCAGCTATACCAGGAAAGGCATCTGGATTAATTTCAAGCCTATAAGCTATCGATATTAAATTCACAAGGACATCACCTAGCTCATCTATCACTTTAACCAAAGGTACCCATGACCGGCTGTGAATACCTCTGTGCTTTTGGATGGCATCATTGAACTCTCCAACCTCCTGAGTCAACTTATTCATCACAGCATCCAGATTTATTCCGATTTCATCTTCTAGTTTATTGGCTAATTCACCAATTTCCCTAAGAGTAATTTCTTTATTTTCCATTATGCAACTTTCTTTAAAAATTTGATAATGCGTCTATCTTCTTCAGCTTGAATTTGCTCTGTAGCTTTTTTTGCAATTTTAGCTATAATTTTCATTTTTATTTTTAAATATTCTTTTTTCGATAAAACGGGCTCTTGTACTTCAAATTTAAGATCAGATCTTAACCACCGAGGATATCTCAATACCTTCCGAAGATAAGGATCTATATAATGAATATAAGGTTCCTGTGGCTTAGTGCCTCTGATATGATACCGGCTTTGCACTATTGACGTATAAAAGCACCTTTTATTCATAAGAATCCTTTATTTAGCCGGAGGGAGAATCGAACTCCCATACCGTAAAGGCGAACGGGTTTGAGCCGTCCTTGTATACCAATTCCAACATCCGGCCTTATTTATTAACAATTACAATTACGATTACCTAAATCATAAGGACAACTTAACAACTCATACTTATCAAACCCGCATTTACCATCTTCTGTCTTCTGTGGACAAAACCCTTCACAAAAAGAAAACCCAACAGGTAAACATTTATGAGGATTGTATTCTATTAAATCTTCTTCTGCTACCAATGAGCTACCACACTCACCGCATCTCATAATTCCTTTTAAAATGCTATAATCAGCAGGTTTACCATTTACCATTATAGAAGCCCCTGCACCTACTTGGGCAACACGACGCTCCTTGCATTTTGGACAATATAAATTCATGTCTATATCTCTTTTATTTTAGGCTCATATTCAACAGGTATTTGAATCACATCTAAAACTTCTATTCTTTTATTTTGAACATCTGTTCCGTATATTCCCCCACATCTTTTATTACAAAAAGGACCCACTTTACCTCTTTTTCTGTTTTGTATAGCATCATGTAATCTTCGTCCTGATAAAACAAACGGTTTCTTACATTGAGGGCAGCTAAAACTTCTAGGTAACAATCTCTTAGCATGTTTACGGCAATGATCACCTTTAATAAGAATATTCAAATTACTTAATTTATTATTTAAAGGATTTTCATCTTTATGATCTATTGTTTCATTCTTTTCTAAATATCTATTCAAATGTTTCTCCATAAGATATTTAGGATATGATACTGTTCTTTTACTCAAATCAGGGTAAACTACACATACTCTTAGTCTACCATCTTTACCTTCATAAGGGCCGTATGTTCTACAATTTTTGTAAACCATAATTATTATATAATAATCGGGGCGGGAATCGAACCCGCATGTCACAAAGGACAGCAAAGCTTAAATTTGCTGAGTATCCCAATTCCTCCACCCGATCATTTTTATTTATAATTTATGTAACTTACCTTTACAGCCCCGTAAGCCACATGTACGATGTATATAATTCGTATCTAAAGTGTAAGTGGCTCCACAACTTCCACACGTTAATTCCGCTATCTTAGGTTTAGGTTCTTCTTTACCCATTTCTTCAGCAATTCTGTTTTCTATTCTGGCAATAGTTGTTTTCATCCCACCAGGATTGAAACATTTCTTTTTTATACACTCACCTGCTATGACGCAGAACAAAGCCACTAATTGAGGCCCTGAAACCTTTTTTACATCATCTACTATTTGTCCATAAGTTCTCATCTTATTTACCTTTAAAGAATTCTTTAAATAGCCGAGAGAGGGATCGAACCTCCAATTCTTTCGAAACTAGATCCTAAATCTAGCGCGTCTGCCAATTCTGCCACTCGGCCATAAATCTTTCAACCATACTTTATTACAAGAAACATTAGACCAAATATTAAAAGTATCCCGAAAAGGCACATCAGGGCATTCGTAAAACCTATGTATATTCTTCGTTTCCAGAGAACACATGAATTATCATGCTCTAAACTTCTTTGTTCATTACAATAAGGACATATGGTCATAATATCTCTTTTCTATGATGGAATAATCCAATCAGTCTTTTTCACCTTTTTAAGTAATTTAACTATTCCCACAAGCTCATTTCTGACTTTTTTGGGTGTTATATTCAATCTTTTAGCTGTTTTTAAATAAGAGCCGTTTTTCAATATTAATTCCATAACATCCTTTTTTAAAGGGCTCAAAAATTTACCCATTATATTTTGATACCTCTTAATATTACATCTGAATTCTTCAACTAATGGTTTTTTATATTCACTTACTCTTATTCTTTTTGTTCTATAAGTTCCTAAATTACAATCTTTACTTTTTTTATTATGCCTAACAAGTTTTTTCGTTAAATAGAATGATCTAACTTCTCCAAGTAATTCTATAGTATTTAAGATCTTTTTCTTTAATTCAGGAATTGAGATATTCATTTGTTTTGCTGTTTCAATATAAGAATTCGTTCTAAAAAATGTTATCATAGTCTTATCCCTTAAAGGGAATAGATCCTCTGATGAAAATATTAGTTCTTCAGTAACATATATTTTAAAGATATATTTAAATTTACCTATAATAAATGAACGTTTAGCATAACTTTTACGAGCTTCACTCATCATAATCCTATAACTTTTTCTACAATTAAAATCCCATCTTTATTACAGCACAAATAGTTATTCTTTTTTCCCTTTAAAAACTTTATAAAAGAAGCTTAATTTTGGATGTCGAAAACCTTTATCAATTTTCCTTTTCCTGAATTTCATTTTAATAACGGCACATGGTAATGGGCAAAAGTACAAAATTCGTTTCTTTTGATCCCAAAAGAACCCGACCCAGAAGTCATACCATAAAAAATGGAATGAAACTTTCATTTCTTCAATTTCTCCAATTCCTCCGCCATGACTTGCCCAATGGATTTACTTAAAACATGAAGAGAAGAGCCATATCTTATGTCTGGGTCTGGTCGTCCTACCTCTGCAGAATTGTCTAAGATGCGTTTAAGTAATTCCTGCATTATCCTTGTAGCTTGTACTTTTATTTCATTTTCTGGCGTATTTCCAGAACTCTGGTTCAAAATAAGGATCATCCTTTCTCTTTACTTCCACGTAGAAATAATAATCACAAATATCATAAGAACAAAATAATTTCTTATAGGCTCTGCCATTCGGAACATCCTTAGAATGCCTTACCACCCGATTGGCATAATTCTTCATGAATCTTTTGCCCTTTGATCCATAGCCGTCTTTTACATACGGCTTTCTGTAACTTCTAGACATACTATAACTCCTTGTTTATTGTGTTATAGCATATCTACCTCCTTTGTAAAGGGTTAATAAATTTATATAAGGATACTTCCTTATATGACACTCTAAAGCTATGACAGCCCTGCGCTATGGGTTATCTCCATTGTTACCCATAGAAGCTGATATGGAGCTTCAGCTACGGAGTCCACCGTCATCGGATTATCGCACCGTCACAATCGCTCAAACAACCATAGTTTTTCACGATTTCACCATTAGGATCCCAGCGCGTTGTAGTCTGGTTGTTTGTTGCCATTAATAAGGAAGCTCCTTTTCTTCTTTATGATTATCCGGGTGTTTTCCTGTACCATCACAGTCAGTACACCGTTTTTTTGTATTCCATTTACCATAGACCTTACCTGAACCAAGGCACGTAGGGCATATATCACTAGCAAGTAATTCTGCCTCACGAATTTGTTCTTCATATTCAGGATCAAATTCTAATTCATATGTCATACTACTTCTTTCTTTATGTAAATTGGTGGCAGTGAGAGGAATTAAACCTCCGATCTCCCGGATATGAGCCGAATGCATTAATCTACTATGCTACACTGCCATTTATTTTCTAAACAAATTTCCTACAATTTCAACAGGACTCATAACAGGCATCTTAATACCCTTAATTGGACTTTTTGTTTTGTTGTAATCTTCAACACTAATTGTAACCGAGATCCCTTCCCAAGCCGGGTTATGATAACCAATCACCGGTGGGTCAGAAATAACAGGATGCCAAGAACCTATTGCCAAACCCATAAACTCATACATCTTACGAGCATTCGTAAATACAGTTACATTACTCTTTAAATCATACGGAGAAATAACCTTCTTTTTAGCCTTCTTACTTTTCTTAGAATTTTTGGTCTTTTTTACCTTTGGGAGTTCTTTACCCAAGGCAATATCAAAACGACTCATACTGTATCCCTTAATAACTCATTTTCTTTTAATTGGAGCTGTTTCCTCTTTACCCGCTCCCTGTCTTTTCCATTTAGGCCAGCTTGATATAACAGTTTGGGCTTGTTGTTTAAAATGATTCAAATTTAAAACTCTCTTCGGTTGCTTATCTAGTGCTATCTCGTATCTACCCATATTTAATTTTTTAGTAATTGATCAGCTTTTAAGAACAGCTCTTTGGCAAAACCCATACAGCCTTCTTTTATCTTTTTTATCATAACTATTTCTTCTTCGAAATCCCTTCGCATTTCATCACTCAAATCTTTTTTCAATGTTTTTTGTCTCATCTTTATCTGAAAATCAAAAGGCTCATTATCCCAGAACTGAGTGGACCATCCAATTGAATCCCAACCAACTTTAAGTATTGTAAATCGTTTTTTAATTTCCCAGGCAATACATTCTGCGAAATCACCCTTATAGTGATGAGATTGATAACCTATTTCTAAGAATTCATCCATACCTTCAAAACTGTATTCTTCTGTATCACTCTCCCATTCGGGATCCACTGTTGTCCATTCAATCCAACAATTCATTTCCCAACCATCAAAATCCGGTCCATCGATGTAATTATAATCATCCACCCTCTTACCTAAAAGTTTAACGTACTCTTTTACCTTAGGTATCTGAACCGGATCTGGGTACAACCAAATTTCTTGTCCCATTTCATACTCTCTTTTTTGATACGAAAAACGGTGCTCTTTCTTCAATGGATCTCAAAATAGATACTGGTATAAAATGCTTTGTCTTATTCCAGTTATATTGAGTTATCATAAACGATCTATTTTTATCTTTATTTACATAACTTATTATCAAAGGTGTCCCAGAATCTGGGAACCATTTATCACTTTCTTCAGATAAAAAATTATAAACATCTACAGCACTTATAAACGAAATACTATGTTCTGGTTTATTTGCAAAATACTCATTTAATTCTTTATCTTCGGGAGACTTTCCCTTATTTAATGCTATTTTGTATCTACTCATGATTTTTTAAAAACTACCACTCCATGAGCTTCGAATTGTATTAACAATTCTTTGGGTAAAAGATCTTTTGTTTTATTATACTCTGCAGTACTTATAATAACTGTTATCACTCCTTCAAATTCCCTGTATTTCATAATGAACCCAAAATGAGTAGGAACCCATACTGAATTTAATAGGGACATAAAGTCACTCATCTTTTTTACATCGTCAAATATGCGATTATTCTCTTCTTTATTTCGTTCCTGTCTTAAATGGATCTGTTCTTCTTCTTTTTTTTCATCAACTATGATACGATACCGGCTCATATGATTCCTATCCTACTCAAAAAACTTTTTAAATCGAAGAGGTTTCTCAGATCTAAAAGATTTTCTGTCCATTTCCGTTATATTCTTTTCCGTAAGATGCATATCCTTTGCAGTAATGACAACCATTTCGTTATCAGATTTATAGGCTACTAAAGGGATCTCTTCAAAATAAAGATCTTTTTCTGGTATCCAATTACCACCCTTTTCAGCCATAAACTCCATCATCACTTTAAGATCGGTGAAATATGATTGTTTTAATTCAGATTTATTAGAAATATCAATTTTCTTAGTATCGGATTTATTTAACTCGATCTTTTTAGGTTTTTTCTCCAGTGCTATTTGGTATCGACCCATATCTTACCTTTCATAAAAAACAGCCCCTATATATGATACGACATGAGAACAAGAATTGTTCGGAAGTTTTTTTGAAAAAGTGGCGGAGGACACAGGGATCGAACCTGCAAGGCATTGAGCCCACTCGGTTTCCAACCGAGCCCCTAAACCAATTCGGATATCCTCCAAAAATAATTATCTATAAATATATAAAAACATAATAAGGAGTTATTTATTATGAAAAAATATGAACATATCAATTTTAAACCTCCTGAATCAGTAGCCAAAGAAGCTGAAAAAGGTTTAAGATATAGAAGAATGGCCGGTGGTAAAGGAGGACTAACAGTTGAACAGGCAAAAGCAGAAGGTGTTGGGTCTGGTGTTCAAAGAGCTGTTAATCTTAAAAACAGAGATATTTTATCTCCCAAAACAGTCAAAAGAATGAAAGCTTTCTTCGACCGTCATCAAAAGAATAAAAAGATAAACCCAGAATATAAAAATGAACCATGGAAAGATAAAGGTTATGTAGCATGGCTTGTTTGGGGAGGTGATTCTGGATATACCTGGGCCAAAAAAATTGTTAATCAAATGGAAAACGCCGATAAAGAAGCAATTAAAAGAGTAGCATCATCTTTTTTAAAATCTGTTTGTTAATGGCGGAGAGCCTAAGAATCGAACTTAGTTAGCCTTTCAGCCTTAACGGTTTTCGAAACCGCCTCCTAACCATTCGGTTGCTCTCCATAAAATTGACAAATGAGTAGGGAGGGCGTCGAACCCCCAGCGTCCCTTTACGAGATCCGGATTTACAGTCCGGTGCAGCCAACCACTATCTGACCTCCTACTCGTTTCATTCTATATAAAATGAAAATTTATGGGGTGAGCGAGGGAACTCGAATCCCCAACTCCTGGAACCACAATCCAGTGCTCTAACCAAGTTAAGCTACGCTCACCATATAAATATGTGCTTACTTCATAATAACCGAAATGTCAAAGAACTTATAGTTACCTTTTGATAACTATTGTTTTTATGGCGGAGGCACGAGGACTTGAACCCCGAAGACCTTTTACAGCCCTACCTGTTTTCAAGACAGGCTCCTCGTCCAGCCGGTCTACCTCCGTATAATTTATTGGCAGAGAGACGGGGACTTGAACCCCGAAATCCATCCCTGGAATGGCACCTTGCTAGCTTAGGTGCTGTGCAAAGCACTGATTTTACCAATTAAACCTACCTCTCCGTATAATAAGTATATCCGTAGCCAGGATTCTGTTTTATGTCCACATTTATCTTTGCCACTAACCCGACCATCATAGCCCCGCTCACCGGCATAGGTCTGTTTGTGTTGCATCCTAGGAAGTACCTACGACTTACGTCTCCTTCCGTCAGCGGTGATGTCCTGAGCTTCCTCACAGACTTAACATCTGCGCGTGGACTCGATATACTTATTTATTTCAAAGAACTGGAGGCCGAGGTCGGATTCTAACCGACGCATAATAGTTTTGCAGACTACCGTGTTAAAACAACTTCACCACTCGGCCCTATATATTAACACTTGAATTTTTTATAGTTTTCGCAATCCCGATTACACGGTTTTCGTTTACGGGCATTAATCTTTTTCTTCCTATGTATATCTTTCTTCTGCCCCATTTTATTGCCTTTTTCTGTTCTTTCTTTTTCATATTCATTTTTAAAATCTTTTCATTCACATAGAATTCAACTTTTGTCTTAATTTTCTAACAGTTTCATGATCTCCTTTTCTACTTGCAGTCATCATCTCTACAATGATTGGATGTTTTAATTTGTGATCGTCTCCCATAGCTTTTATATCATAATTAAACCTTTTAGCATGTTCCTTCCGAATAGCATGTATTTCTTTAATTATTGAATCGTCATCACAATTTTTGCAATCGTCATCACACCATTTAAGTTCATCTTCATCTTTCATGCTAATCTTCTTTTTATGGCGGAAGGATAGGGAATTGAACCCTAAGTCCTTATAGAACAACTGTTTAGCAGACAGCCCCAGCTAACCAATATCTGGCTCCCTTCCGAATTATTTACTTTACTTATGGTACTCCCGGAGTGATTTGAACACTCGACTCGCTGATTAAGAATCAGCTACTCTGACCAACTGAGTTACGGGAGCGTTTACATATGGGCCTGGTCAGGATCGAACTGACGATTTCTTGATTAAAAGTCAAGAGCCTTACCAACTTGGCCACAAGCCCGTACAGACCTGTAGCACTCAGGCTCAGGTCTTAATCTACAAACCACTTACGTTTAAACAACGATGAGTTCAGTCCCATCTTAATCCTCCTCATTATCTTCAATTTCATACTGTGGGCAAGTAAGAGCATGTTCTCCTGTTGTCATATAGCAACAATCACAGGGCTGACTTTTATCCCTTTTATACGCAGGGCAAGTCAAAGCATGTTCTCCCATTGTCATATAACAGCAATTACATTCGCCCATCTTTACTTCCTATATGGTGCAGACGGAGAGACTCGAACTCTCACGCCCATACGAACACTTGGTCCTTAGCCAAGCCTGTCTACCATTCCAGCACGTCTGCGTTAATTATAAATTTTCTCCAATGCAAAAACTACTTTACTCATATCACAGGCATAAAAGCCTGAAGCATTTAAACAGTTTATCTCGATAACTTTGAATCCTTCAGGAGTTAGTGCTATGTCAATGACAAAACCTACATCCGGACTCCAGAGATCAACCATTCGTTGAGCATATTCAATTACATCCTTTTCATGACATTCCGTTGAAAATACCCGCATTCCTACTCTGTATTGCGAACCTGTGACAACTTTACCATTCACTATAAAGAACCGGTACTCCCGGTAGATTTCTTTTACAGGTGCCTGTACTACACAGGTACTTCCCTTTACTGAACCCTCCCATCCGAGTTCTAAGATTCTTTCTCTCCACTCTTTAAATTCTACCCAGGTCATCCTTTGTCCTGAGAAAACTTTACTATCCTTACAAGGTTTTATAAAAAATTCGTTATATTTCGGGAGAACATTCTCAAGTGTAGTTATATTGCATTCTTTATTTAAGAGATTGTCTCCATAATGTTTTATCAATTTCGGATACGTAAAATTCTCATTCACAAAGACACCTGGGTGCCATCTTTTCTTTTGGCAACCTTCCACATGGAATAGGCTCCCACTGCTATGACAGGGTTCTTCGGGTTTATGTCAGGAATTATATCTCCTACAAAAGGAACCACTTTCACAATGATATGTTTTATATTCATCCTTTCCAGAGTTCCTACCAAAGACTGAAACCCTACTTCATTAAAAAGATTGTTTTGTAAAACCCAGAACACCTTGTCCTCCTAAGATTTATGGTGGGCGTAGAAAGATTTGAACTTTCGCATGCTACCTTATCAGAGTAGTGGCTTAACCGCTTGCCGATACGCCCTTTTATTAAAAAACACTAATTTACTAATGGTGGCTGCCTCCGGAATTGAACCGGAATTTCTGGATTTTCAGTCCAGCACCTTTACCACATCGGTCAGACAGCCATAATTAAAACTTCTAAAGTCACTAAAGTCATCAACCATAATGGCTGTCTCCTTTGTTAAATTGTTTTAAGAGCAGTTGTAATCAACTTACGTTTATTTGACCAGACAAACTTAATCATGTTTCCTTTAAATCCAGTCAGGAATACTATCTGCTCTCCTTCCACATTATCAATTGTTACTTTATTATCAATATATCTCTGACAAAGCTCATTGTATTCATCGAACGATAAAGATACCTGGCATCTTTCAAGAAGCCGATCTTTCGTATGATTAAATGAATATGCTCTGTCTTTTACTGTTTTCATTACTTTTAACCCTATAAACGAAAAAAGCCCCCGTCCTTTTTATCGGGCGGGGGCTTTTTTTATCCGTATTATGTATTAAATCACATTCACATAGACCCCACCCATACCTGTTTTCCTCTAATTGAATAGAGCATATGGGATAAACACAATGAGCATTTAAAACTACTTGATAGTAGTCTTATGCTTTTGACTGTGTTCTGGGCCTTAAATAAATTCATCATTTTCCTACTTTTTAAAAATTTAATCTTCAATAACTACCCTTAATAATACTAAAAAAACATAACCGTGTCAACCAGTTTTTTATTTTTATTTTTTCTGTATTCTTCAGGTATTAGACTGTTTCTTTTTATATTTTCACTTTATAATCACATCATAATTTAGTATGAGCAATTAGGGTTTTACTTTAATAATATCTTCTTGAATCGATTTATCATCACAGTCGTATAGTCCGGCTAGGAAATTAACAAAAGGGTACTCATCGAAATTCAAACATACCCCAACAACATCTTTTTCAAGAGGTCTAGTTTCACCAAATTCATCGTGAGCTGTGATGCTTTTATCATCCTGAGACAACACAGTAAAATCATGAATATGCTTACACCCTCTTAATAATTCCTGTTTCTCTTCTTCCGAAGAAACTATTATCTGTAAATTTTCAAACATAATTTATCCTATTAATTGAGCATCAACTTTATTACCATCTATTTCGATATAAACCATTGTGGTTTTATCGGTTTTTTGTCCGGGCTGAATAACCACTGTGTCACCTACCATAGTCTTCCAAATACCCGTTATCTCAGGACTTTCATGAATATGACCTGACAGAAATAACAAGGGTTGTTCCCGATAGATCCAGTCCAGGACTGACTTGGAACCTACACGCCTGTTCCCGTAACAGACATCCATACCGAGTCCCTGCGGAGGCATATGCATCGCCATGATAGTTTTATCATCGGCATGGATCTCTTTAAGATCATCTTCCACAGTACCCTTCTGCAGAAAGTAATCATTTATATCTTCAATGAGATAATAACCTTTTTCATTAAACTCACATGGATTGGTTAAATAAAGATCGGGACATTTCCACCCAGGATAATCCAGTTTACAAGCGGATTTTATACCAAAGGGATAATCCAAGACATAGGGGTAAGCTTTAAATTCATAGCCTTCTATTGTACATGGATTCTCATCGAGCAATTCACCATATTCCCGAAAATACTTCTTACGAGTATAGATATCGTCATTGCCAAAGAAACTTAAAATTTTGATACCATAAGAGTCGCACTCAGTATGAAAATCTTTTAAGTAATTCTTAACGAACCTTTTCTGTATCTTTAACAGATTGGTACCTTTCGGTAATATATCAGCACCGAGATGAATTAACTTTATATCATGTTTCAGAGCGAATTCCAGAACAGCTCGATACTTACGAGGATCCCCATGAAGGTCAGTAGCATAAATTAACTTTATCATCTTTTCCCCTTAACATATGGTTTAAGAATAGAAAAACATTTAGGACATTTATAGGGTTCTTTAACCATTGTTTTACAACTAGGGCATTGTATTTCCATGCCTTTGGTCCAATATTTTAATCGGATTTTATATTCTTTATTAGGTTTTCCTATAAGTCCCATTAATTTACCTGTTGCCTCTCATGTATTCGGCCTATTTTTAAAGCAACCCTATCATGATTATCTTTTATAAATTTTTTATGTTTATCATCTAAACCTTCTGATACACCAAGGACAAATCCTAAACACCATAATATAAAACCAGTATCTTCCTGATCCAGATTTTCTTCATTATTTGCATTCATATCAAACCCTTAAATTTACTATACCAAGATCAACTTCTTCGTCATCAACAGCAATATCAGGTTTAAAAGAGCCTTTTTGAACGACCTCACCTGTTAAACCTAATTTATCTCTCCATCTAGTAGCATAATCTATACCACCGCCGGACCAAATGTACAGATCATTTTCAAATTTTTCAAATAAACGATAAAGAGCAATAACATCATATCGGGGAGTATCTTCTTTTACCCCAATTTGTTGAATTAAACAACCATCTACATCAAAAGCAATCTGTAACATATCAAACTATTATTTTCCTTTTGCAATGTAATCCCATAATTTTTTATGATCAATATCAACTATAATATTATCACCATTACCGTCTATACGAGAACCCCATCCCCCTTGATATCGATATAACCGGGCTTTTACCCAAGTCCCGATTTCAGGATGAAGATGGCATACCGCTGCCGTTGGATCATGGAATTTCTTACCTTTAGGATGTTTCCTTAAATACTCTGTCATTCCTTCCTGGAATAATTCCATTGCTCTGTTCTTGGCCGGAATAGCCGTAACTTTTTCATGGATCTTTGAATCATAGATAGCTGTGTGACACACATTTTTAGAAACAAACCATCTTTCCCCAATATTATAATGATTTAAAAAAGCCTGAGAACCTCTGACATATCCATTGAGATTAAAAGTTGGTACACTCTCTTTACCAATGAACTTATCTAATTTAGGTACATCAATACCATGAGTATCGTATCCTATAAACCCACCTTGCATGACTGCTTTCGGTATTTTTATATTTTCATTTCTGATAAGATAATTACCAATATTTCTTATTGCACCACAAATAAACAATTCACTCTGAGGGTATATATCAAAAACAGTATGAAGAATTTCTTCACCAACACAACAATCATCTGAAAAACGTGGATAATTATATCTTATAATAAAATATTTATGAATACTTGTTAAATATTCCTTTCTTCTGCCCAGTTCCGGGACACCTACAACTACATCCTCTCTACCCAGTTCAGAGAGGAGAAAACGAACAATAGCAACTTGTGATTCATCTCCTGGTGAGATTAAAATAGCCCGTACATTTACTCCTACAGAAAAGAAATAACAGAGTGCAAAGAAATCATCAGGATCATGACCTATATCTGTTTCAATTATTAAATCCACATTTTCCCCTTATATGGTAATCCGTCCCTGGCATACTCCATGCCAATATCTTGTTCACTGAATCTATAGAACATTACTAAAACCCCTATAGCTATAAGAATCATTATTGAGTTAATAATTAAATAAAGCATAATACCTCACTTTACTGATTAAATACAGGTGATAATATCCTTAACCGTTCAAAGATTTTCATTAAATTCAAATCTTTGATATCAGATACATCTACATCATAAATTTTTTTTATTTTCTTCAGTGTCTTTTTGGTCTCTCTTTTTATTTTCCCATCTACAATTTCGAAATTAAAATCAAGCAAACTCGATTCATCAGTTATCAGGAATCCTTTTACTCCAATGATTTGTGGTATAAAATGATTTGCAATATCTTCATACTGATCCGCTAAGACCTGAGGAGCGATTTCAATTTCATTGAATGGATTGATCCTTTTTCCCATTTCTTTATATAATTCAAAATTCTCAGCAAATCTTTGAGGAATCTCTGAATGGCAATTAGGGCAATAAACCGTATCTTCGTCATTCGGCATTGTTTTTATTTTAGTACTACAAACAGGACATTTCATAAATTTTTAAATCTTTCATAAAAATCCATATTTTCTTTCTCAAGTAATTTAATAAATATCTTTTTTTCGAAAGATTTCAATGAATCAATATGTAAACATAAAAGTAGAAAATCTTCATCGTTTTTCAAAACAGAGACTTGATCTAATAAAAAAAGCGATCTATTAGATAAATTTTGAATTAAATCTTCGGAATTATTTAAATTATTCATTTTACTTTTCCCTCAGAATAACCTATTAGAACAATGCCACATTTTATAAATAAATCTATTTGAGTGATTGTATCTTTTTTTTCAATTTCTGTTAATGTCCATAGAGAATTCGAAGGCTTTTTTAATTTACCCACATAAGATTTATCCGATTTCATTGCTTTAAACATAATCGAATAATCTTTATATTTCACTTCAAATAGATCATTCTTAATTCTATTAAGAATTGTATTGAATATCTCTTTTGTTTTACAAAAAATAGTATTCATTAAATATGCATTATCTAAAATACCGTTTTCATTTTCCTCAATATAAAAAACCATATTAGGAGTATTATCACCTTCAAGAGGATATATTAATCCGTGTGACCCAAAATCTTGAAAACAATAAACCATTCTCATATTACCTCTTCACTGCAATCATTCTTTCTCTGACTTCATTTAAATTACTCCCGTCATATCGGATAACCTGAGGATGCTTGAAATCACCATTAATTCTACTAGCTGGCATTACTACCAACCCGTTCCTACGCCATTCCAACCAACGATTGATATATCCTGGGTAGTCATCTACAAGAACACGTCCATACACTAACCCTTTATCTCGCGTGATGGTGATGCCAACATCCGTCCCCAGATGCTTATCGATCCACATCTTTTTCCCAGACCATGCGAATGGATTTCGTTTCGGGCCTTGGGTTAAAATCATTCTGGTATAATCGAGTTCTTCAGCAATATTCCAGATATCAAAACCAAGTTCAAATCGATCAAGGTTAACATACCAATCTTCATTCGTACGTACCAGATCCGCACGTACCCTTAAATAGTTCGGGGAACTTTTTGAAGGTGGTTTCGTTACAGGAGGCTCCATTGGTGACCTGAGTTGTTCCAAGCTCTTTATAAGTCCTTTCTCGTAGTCACAGAGAGTGCCATCCATGTCGAATAAAGCCACATCTTCTGGATCTTTATTTACCATATTTCCCTCCATTTATTATTTATATTTAAATATCCCTATAAATATTATACGAGACTAGAATATCAAATATCCCGAAAAATTTTAAATTTTTTCATGATCTCTTCTCCTACCTTAGATCCATATACCTCTCCGACCGAATCACGAATTTTCAATAAAGTCCGTTTCGGTTTCCAATTCTCTTCCATTGCCTGGTCATAAAAATCCAGCCAATCCACAATCATATTATTCTGTTTTAAAACTTCTAGGATATCTTCAAGAGGTAAGCCTGTTAATGAAGAGAATAATGGAAACACACCCTTAACAACGAAATTTCCATCAATTGTTTTTCCAGAGATAGTTAATGGGCATCTGCCCTTTCTGCTTTTGGCATATTATTTCTTCTTTCATAATGGAGCCGGAAAAGGGACTTGAACCCTTGACCTACGCTTTACGAGAGCGTTGCTCTGCCTCTGAGCTACTCCGGCTTGATTTATGGTAGGCGCGGTAGGACTTGAACCTACGAAATCTCCTGCGTGTAAAACAGGTGCCCTAACCAGCTAGGCTACGCGCCCGTAAATTTAATCAGGTCAGGCAGAGATGTGAGAAGTGCCTAGGTACCCACACCCCATTTTATTTAAGGCAACCTGCCAGAGCCTTTGACCTGGAGCGGTAGATCGGGCTTGAACCGATAACCTCCTCCTTGGCAAAGAGGAACTCCACCATTGAGCTACTACCGCATAAATTTGGAGCGAGTGATGAGATTTGAACTCACAACAACCACCTTGGAAGGGTGGGGTTCTGCCATTGAACTACACTCGCATTATATTAATAATCTTTCAAAAGGTGTGTTGTTACACCAAAGACTATTCGGATAACTACTCCACGAAATTCGTGTGCACATCGCCTTTCATCACTCATTAAAGTGGCTACTCTTAAGCCTACTTCCTTTTGAAAGATTTTGTTATTTTACTTATGGTGGACCGAGTGAGAATCGAACTCACCGCAGATTGCTTGCAAGGCATTCTCGCCCCCTTGGAACATTCCGGCCCCCATTTTTATTCCATATGAATTATACTTTCCGATTTATCAAAATCAACTTTCACTCGATCACAACCCGAATCATAAACCATAGAGATCAATTGTTTATCGTCAAAATCTGTTAATATGTTAAACAAGTTTTTCATCTTTTCATGCAACTCTAATTCTTCATCAGCAAAGAAAAGCCATAAAATAGCACTTTTAAACCGACTGTGATCATCAGAGATTAATTCCCTCAAGAAGCTCTCAAAATGATCCCATTGACTGATATAAGGTTTATCAAGATCGATCTCTTCATCTTCTTTCGGTTTCTCATTGATCTTTGCAACCATTTCATTAAATGATTTTAATTTATATTCAAAACACTCATGTATATCCATTCCCATTATTTCCCCTTTATATGCATTTGCGGGGCCAAGAATTGAACTTGAGTTGCAGGCTTATGAGACCTGCCAGACCACCAGGCCTAGCCCCCCGCAGTAAAATATCTTTTTTCTTGTAAAGTACGCTCTTTAAAATGTCTGCGCGGATTTCCACACTGAGGACAAGAGCATAACTTTGTTGTATCCCTTCTTATTGCTTTACTCTTTTCGAGTAATCTCTTTTTCTCCTCATACTCAACACCCTTATTACGAGGGCTTTTCTTATAGAAATAATCTGGAAGGTCAAACCAATTGGAATAACCACTCCAATACAAATAAGAACGTTTTTCCCCTTTACGTTTCCCAATAAGAAAACGTTCTCTTTTGTTTTTCGGATGAGACATAACGGCTCCTTTGTTTAAGTATCACACTTTCGCCATCATGTCATCTCCTTTCCAAATAAATTTACAAGCCGAAAGAGGGATTCGAACCCCCGACGAATTGATTACAAATCAACCGCTCTGGCCAACTGAGCTATTCCGGCATAAAAAAAGGACTCCCTCTTTTTATCGAGGAAGTCCTTTTTCTTTGACTTTATATATAATATAGACTTCCTCTAAGGCAATACTCCTGCCGTACCCACTACGACTGTTGTCCCGGTGGCTCCCGCTGTTTTTATAATTGCGCTTAGATTTATTGAAGTCATTTTTCCTTCTTTAATTTAAATTTCATTTGCTATTTGTATAGTATACTCAATTTCGAATAAAAAGTCAACAACTTCTTCAAATAAATTAAATCGTAATATTCTTTAAATATTCATGTCATAATTAGAATCCCATAAACTGTAATTTAAATAAATTCCACAACAAAATATCACAGATCATGCTAGGGTGATTCCTGGAAAATATTCATATAAAAAATAAGAGAGTTATAATGCTATTTGAAGTTAAGGTAAAATTACAAGGTAAAGCTGATAAATTAAATCTCAGTGGTTCCAAAAGAGTATTCACAGCAGTAGTAACAAATTGTACCGATGAAAAGACAGCCAAAAAAGCGGGAATTAAACAAATAAAAAATAAAATAGCTGAATACCGCCTCTTTAAAGAAAGACCTTCACCATCCATAAAAGGAAAAGAAATTTTAATACGACAGATATACCGTATAGATCCAGCCAAACACGAAGGAATAGTCGTGAATATAGCAAAGAAGATATATACCTCTTTACAAGGTGGAGTAGAATATCAGGATATTATAAATGAAATCAATCTTACTATTCTCACCCATTCAAGTAAATGCTATAACCCAGCTTATAAAGAGACCACTTTTATAATGAGTATGATACCACCAATAGCGAGAAAGAATATAATTACAAAATACATGCCTCACATTAGATATACAGAAAAGGAAAAATTGAGATTTAAATTATTAAAAGTTGAATCTCTCTATGAACCCATAGGTAATGGAAATGAAATTGAAGACATCCTTCTAATAAATAATATACCTGATCTTGATGAACATTACTTAACCGGAAAAGAATATGAGAATTCGGAAATAGATGTTATCATTCGAAGAGTCATAAAAAACTATTTAAATGAACAACAACAAAATATTATTATCCATCGGTATAATTTGGATAATAAAGGTAAATGGACTTTTGAAGAATTAGCTAACTCTTATAAAATCACTAAACAAGCTATTCAACAAAAAACAAAAAAGAGTGAAAAGATACTAATAAATTTATTAGGGATAGAATATGAAGCTATTCAATTCAGAGAGCAGTGGGAGAAAATGGGCTATCACTATATAGACAAATAAATTAAATTTCTAATTGTAGTTTTCGAACCATCCCAATTTTTGAATAAGCCGCTATATCAATCAATCCATCCATATCTTGAAGTTCTTCGAATTTATCAGTTAATTCTTTAGCATTATCAAAATCATGGAGCATCTTAGGGTCAGGAGAATCCTCCGTTAAAAACATCAATATGTAGCCATTAAATTTAAAAGAAGAACTATTTTTAACAGTCGTTTTCTTCTTTTCAGTTTTTTTCTTTTCGACTTTTTTGGTTGATAGTTTTGTCCCTAGTTCTCTTGTGAGAAACGAAAACTTACATGGACGAATACCATGTGATTTAATACGCTTTTGTCTTTTAAGTTTTGTGTTTGCTTCTTGAACCTGCCGATTAGTTAGCTTCAATTGCTTTGCAATTTCTTCTGAAGATAAGGGTTTCGAACTTTTCTCTAAAAGATCTAACACTCTATCTCTTATATTCATATCAGTTTCCTCCTATGCTCTATATTATATATAGATATTAAAATAATACATTTTTCAGAGAAAACAGATTTTTTCTTACTATATATGGTTTTTCTGTGGGTCTTTGAAGTAGATGACTTAAAATGAATCCTGATCAACATAATCTATCGAATCGAATTCTTCTTCTTCTTTCACAGCCTCTTTACAATATAAAAAATCTCCATAATATCGATAAAATGTGGATTTAGGTACATCGGCTCTATAAATACCGTCTTTTATATCTTTGCTCATGCGGTCAAAAGCTATTTCAGGATCTATCTCAAACATTTTTGCACATCTTTTATGAAATGGGAGTTTAGCAAACATCTCTCTACGAAAACGTGTATTAAGATTAGTCCCGTCTAAAACGGTGTCTATACCAAATTTTAAAGCTGTGATCAACATTCCTCTTACAATTAAATGAGCATTGATATTATTCTTCTGATTCATCATATCATCAGGACATATTCGGTAATACTGAGAATTCTTTATGGCCCAACGGCTCTTCCCTGAACCCGGGATACCGATTAATACATATAATGTAGGTACTTTATCTAGCATAATTAATCCTAAAAAATGTTCAATTCATTTAATTGTTTAAGTAATTTATTATTCTCTTCAGCCTTTTTACTAACTGAAGGGTCATATAAAGCTTTATCCGTACATTCAGCACACATACCATCAAACATATTTCTATCAACAGTTCCTTTATCCTGGCCACATACGCTACATTTCGGCATGGTAGTTCTCTTGTAAATATGGTTTTTTTCTTTATAAATCTGTTTTTAATATAATTAATTTCTGTAATAATCCTTTAATTTTATTTTTTAACCTTATGGACTTAAAAACATCAAAGACAGATACCTCAAATGAGATGAATGAAGCCAAGAAATATTTATTGGATATTCAATATCTATATGCCACTAAAAAGACAAAACTTACAAAGCAAAAAGTTGAAGATGTACTCTTAAATATATTCAAAAAGTAAAATAGTACCAAATTTCTCTCTTATACATCTTGTATAATGTATTGAGGGTGAATTTTAAATATATAATGAATTGGGTAGAATTATGAGTAAAAAATTTCCTATTTATGTTCCCATAGATGAATTACAAGACACTTATAACAAAGTATTACTTTTTACGGAGGGTGGTGATACTTATGCACGCAATGTAGATAGGACGATTAGTTTAAAGATACCAAATGGTACTCTTTATAAAATTAATCAAGTACTTCTTAAAAATAATATATGTGATGTAGGTTATATCCGAAAACACAGATTATGGTTTGTGATTCTAGGTGAGGAAATTCTATGGAGTAACTTTAAAATCACTACAGAAAAACCTAAAGAAGTAAAATCAGAACCAAAGAAAAGGTTCAATCGGTATACTGCACTTATAAAGGAAGGAGGTTAAACTATGAAAAATTTATTAGAATCATTTTTCAGGTTTTTAAGCCAAATGTTTGCAAATACCGAGTCAAACAAAAAAATAACTGATCAACCAAAAATAAAAGAATCAGTTATTGCATCTACTTCTTTAATGCCGGAGCCTATTAAAGAAGAACCAGAAAAGGATAATACCAATCAGACAAAGGAGGTAATGATGTACCCTGAAGGTATTACTAATCACGAGGAAAAATTTGAAAGGACAAAAAAAGATACTGACGGAGTCTCTTATGATGTGAAAGAAGATGGGTCATTCACTTTCCCTTTATCGATTTTAACTCCAAAGGGTGTGACTGGCTATTATTATGAGACAGAATATGATAAAGATATGGTAGTCTTGCATTTTACAGTTGGGTTTTTACGGAGTGATTTAGCCTCTCTGACTGAGCAGGATGTCCATATGTCTACGGCTTATGTGATAGGCCGAAATGGTGTTGTATACGAGCTTTTTGATCCAAGATATTGGTCATACCATCTGGGCCGAGGATCTGTCGGTGGAAATGGTATAAATTCGAAACGAAGTATCGCTATTGAATTATCCAATATAGGCCCATTGGTAAGAGAGAATGGAGACTTACATACCGTTTACGGAACGAAATATTGTGGCATTAATGAAGATGAATTTTATGTTAAATTGGATACGCCATTTCGCAAATATACGTATTTTGCTACTTTCACAGAAGAGCAATATGACTCTCTTCGTAACTTATTAGCCTATCTATGTAGTAGATTCAATATTCCTCATGAACTACTTCCAGAGAATAAACGTTACAGATTATTCCCTTCTAAAGAGGAAGCTCAGACTTTCCAGGGAATTTGTTCACATGTAAACTATCGAGGCTATGGAAAACTTGATATTGGCCCAGGATTCGACTGGGATAAAATTATTTAATTTTTTTCTAAATCTTTCTTACCTAAATTGTGTATTATTGTTAAGGAGAACAATAATGCACAATTTTTATACTAACAAAATTCTAAGAAAAAATACAGTCACTGTTTTAATAGAAAAAATTATTGACCCAATAAAAAAAACCGAAATAAAGCAATTCGTAGCAAATCTTAGAAATTCTGTCATAACCTTTATCATTCCAGATGACATTATAAATGTTTTAGGGAGACTATTTAAGAAACATGACCATCTTGAATTGGGTTATTTAGTAGAAGAAGATATATGGTTTATACTAAAAAAAGGCGAATTTTTATGGAGTAATAAGATCCTTAGAATGGAGCCAAAAAAAGAAGAGATTAGACACAATCGTTTTACAGCACTCACTAAAAAATTCATCAAAAAGAGCTAAAAACTCCAATAATGTATTAATACCGAAAATTTATTAAACAGAAATTGCAACAAGATAACAGCATTTTAATCGTTTAAATATTTCGGAGGAGTTTATCTTATGGTCGAATTTCTAAGTAAATTTGAGTTTTGGCAACTTATGACTGTGTTGCTCATTATCCTAATCACATTACTAATCATCATTTTTCTTGGAAAACCATATATAAAAATAGGTAAATCTTTCGTATTCGCACTGGGGACACAAAAAGGAGGAAAAACATCCCCTCATGAAAAATGCCCTCATAACATTGATTTCAAAAAAACCGTGGTAAAAACAATTGAAGTGATGTCTGTATATAGCAATATCAAATATCAGGAAACTCTTAAAGCTCAAATGTCTGCTGTTGAAGAACAATTAATTATCTCCCGTTCAGCCATGCTTAATACTTATGGTAAACTTCTTATGCCACATATTAAAGATAGTAAAAATGTCACATCTCATGAAGATTACAAAGCATTTGCCACTCTTGTAGATTTAATTATGTGTAGAGATGTCAAAGAACTCATGATTACAGCATTTAAACAAAATCATATTGATAAAATGACTGATAATGAATTTAAAGAATATGCTGAGAAAAAAGCTATCATACTATATGAATTAACTAGCCAGTTTTTTGATAATTTTTATTGTAGTGATAAAATGGAAGTATCAAGGGAAGAAATTCGTGAAGCTTACGATGAAAACAAAGAAGATTATTTAAAAATGGCTTATAACATGTTTAAACAAGCGAGAGAAATAGCTATTGAATCAAATCAAAGATTGGAAGAACAATTAGAGAAATTATATGATTTTTATGAGACTACTGTTGGTGTCAGTTTTGAAGAGAGTAAAACTGAGACTACTATTAAAAAAGTGCCAAGCTTAACTTTATCAAGTTAAATTAGTATTTAGTCTAATTAAAAAACAGCCTTATAAAGATAAAAACATTTGATATTTTCATTGAAATAGTTTATACTATTAATAGTTCTTTGATAATTCTGGGGGTGTACTTGGTTTTCGACGTGATGAGTTGAAATGTAAACTGCATGTCGAGGTTAATCGGTTGGCCTCGTAAAAAAGCCGATTTCAATAATAACTGAAAAAACTAATACAGTTAACTTCTGTGCGATGTTTTCAGCACTTAACCTTGCTGCTATTCATCAAGCAGAAGAAGCCGTCGTTTAAACAAAAAACGACAAATCCGGTTTTAACTGAACCCTGTTAATTCCGGATAGCCAAACGGGTTCTGGTTCATTGAGGAGTCTTGACCAATGAATGAGACTAGAGACTGGTTCTTAATTAAGTTTGTCTGTGAACGTGATTATGAATAAGATTTAAACCATAGACTAAACATGTAGAGGTTTACTCAAGATACCTTCGCGGACAGGAGTTCAACTCTCCTCACCTCCATATAAATCAACAACTTACAGAGAAAATTACCTACGTTAACATGAAGGACCGCTCTTTAAGTTGTGTATACCACTTAAAGAATGGTTGGCCTCTTCTTATAGGAGAGGCCAACTTCTACTGTTTGAAAATATGGCTGAATTTATTCTTTAGATCAAAACTCTTCTTATGTTTTTTACTCTGATCTTTTCTCACTTCCCCAGAAGTTTTTTCAACTGATTTTAACCACTGTTGTCCTTCTTCTGATAAATACCACTTTACGGTTAACTCAAATGCCTCATTAAATGAATGCTTAGGGATCCAGTCCAACTCAGAAGAAATCTTCTCAATATCCATAGCATATCTTAAATCATGCCCGGGTCTGTCTTTAACTAGTTTGACATTATTTTCAACAAAAAAGGTTTTACCCAATAATTTTGACATAATTGCTAAAATCTTTTTAACCAATTCGATATTTTTTAGCTCACAATTACCACCAATACAATAAGTTTCTCCATTTTTCCCATATAAAAGGATCTTCTCAATTGCCCTACAATGATCTTCTACAAAAATCCAATCTCGAATATTCGTCCCTGGATTTCCTAGTTCATCGGTATAGAGTTCAATCTTTTTATCCTGCAATAAAAGACATATAGATCGAGGGATAATTTTTTCTGGGGTTTGGTATTTACCATAATTATTGGTACAATTACTTATAGTATATACCAACCCATGACTACGGGAAAATCCTCTAACCGCAAAATCAGCCGCAGCTTTACTTATAGCATAAGGGTTATGGGGATTATAGGGTGATTTCTCATTAAATGGCTTATCATCATATCCTAAATCACCATATACCTCATCTGTAGAGACATGATGAAATCTCTCAACATCCATTAAAGAACAAGCATGAAGAAGCGTGATAGTACCATCCAAATTAGTTCGATTAAACAACATCTCTGCTTCATATCCCGAAAGAGACCGATCCACATGGGATTCCGCAGCGAAATGAACAACTGTACTTACTTCTTTCAATGATTTGCATAATAAATTATAATCTAAAATATCCCCACGAATGAATTTAAAATGAGGATGTTTCATTACTTTTGATAAACTACTAAGATTCCCTGCATACGTTAATTTATCAAAAACAGTAACATAGTCATTGGGGTGTTTCTGAATCCAATAATTTACGAAATTAGCTCCTATAAATCCTGCTCCACCGGTAACAAACAATTTCATAATCCATCCTAAAAAAATGTGATAAAGAGTGTTCTATATTTATGAAGGTATATTAATATTACGTTGTTGAGTTGAAAAAATGATTTAACTTAGATAATTCCTTTAAAATCATACTTTAATATCAAATATTTAACCACAGAAATTTTTCCCGAATAAAACTATTTTAGATTTTCAAAAAAACTACTTAATGAAAGCGTCTCCTTATGTCGTAAAATATATGTAGCTTTTTCAACAATTAGGAGAATGGATGGATTCATATACTATTATAACAGTAATGCTTGGGATGAACCGGTTCCATCAAAAGGACACTGAACATCCTTTTGATATGAACGCACTAGATGGTTATAATACTATCTGGCTACCTCACGTTCAAGAAATAGAGAAAACCAATTCTTCCCTGTTTTATGAAGTCTTAACCGGGGTTGAACAAGCCAGGACGAGCAATAAGGCCCCTGAGACCAAAGATAATTATGTATTCATCTTTGGTCGAGGTACTATTGGATCTGACTCAGAAGAATGTCTCTTTGAGGCTTTACAACAAACTATGCAATATTATGGAAATAATGTTAATCATATCATTGTTGCCAAGAGCTTCGGAGTTGGGGATACCCTTACCGCCTTGTCTTTTTTCAAACCATATCATAAAAAACCTAACATACAGGCATTGATTTTAATTGACGGTTTTTTACCTCCATCGAAAAAAAGAAAATTAGCAGTAAAATTCAGTGGGGCTTCTCCTGATGATCTATGGCGTTTTAAAATTCCGAAATATGCGAAAAGATACTACAATGTAGTACAGAGAACCAAGGGTACCAAAGGGAGGCTTATTGTAGAAGAAAACAGAAATCTCGTTGTCAGGCAAGACTTTGTTAATAAATATAAAAAATGTTACGATCATTACAGTGATGGTTATAAACGAGAACTTGAAGTATCGCATTTTAATATGGAAGAAATTGTTAGTATAATTCCCTGTATTAGATTAGATGCCAATTTTGAGACTTTGCCTATGGCAGTAGAAAAGACAATCACTACCTATATATAAAGGAGTTAAATATCGCTTATTTACACTGTCATAACTGTGATTGGAGTCAGGATGATTTCTGGGACTTTAAATTTGGAAAATATGGTTATTATACTTTCCCAATCATAAAAATAAAATGGGGGTATAATCCAATATCCTGTTTCCTTTCATATGTATTCACTAAAAAAGGTTACTGGTATCCAACACGAATTAGGTTTGATGACTATTATGCTGAAGAAAATGGTTGGAAAAGATCTGACCCGCACTCCTGGTGGTTAGCGTTACAGCAATTTAAAAGGATCTTTCGAAAGTTTTGGATTCAAAAATGGTGGTTTTATGAGAATTGGAAAAGAGACCACAACCATGGAAAAGCTAGGTGTCCCAAATGTGGAAGTGCTGACTCTTTTGACATTGATTAAAAGGAATAAATAATGGAAGTCTATTTAATGAAAAGAAGTACAATGGGTGGGTCGAATCTTATGAAAGAGGCATTTATCCATAAAGAAACTTGTGAATTAAAATGTGGGGATTTGAAAGAAGAATGGGTTGATTACAGACCTTTAAAAGCCAGTGGAGAAGAGATCAGTGGCGGTCGTGTCATTGTTGAAGGAAAAGTCTATAATTTGGATAAAACAGATCCCAAAGTTATTTACAGAAAAAGAGCTTTAAAAAAATTAACCAAAAAAGAAAAAGAAGCACTAGGATTATGATGGCTCTTCCAAAAATATTCTTAAAATTCTTAAAACGAAAAGAAAAAGGGGAATTTATAAAATTTCCTATTAACCCAAATTTAGGGGCACCTCCTATAGGGTCTCCAATTAAATTTGGAGATAAAATAATAGGGAAAGTAAAAGAAATAAAAGGGGATTATATTATAGCTCACATTGATGACACAGATACTTATGACAAATATTTTAAACCACAAGAGCCTCATAGTATGGGTTACAAATTAATAGAGGAAGAAGATAAAGAATAATGCCACGAGTAAATATGCCAGTAACGACAGCAGGAGATGAAAATCCCAAAACAGATATATCACTGATGAATCTGGTTCCCAGAAACCACAAACTATATCATTTATTCAATTTTATTGGTGAAAATTACGGAAGTCCAGCAGATATCACAAAAGCTTTATCTGTTATCTTAGATTTAGATAAAGGATTTAAATTCTTAACCAATGGTAATCGAAAACTCACTTTTAAAAACACCTTCAACTTATTTCGCTATACCTTACCGGCTTCACTCTATGGCCTGGAGATGGGTATTAAAATCAAGAAATATATAGATAAAATAAACCAAAAAGAACTTTCTGAATATGATAAGAGGCAGAAGAAATTAAAAGAATTTTTAGAGATAGAGGATATCCATAATGTCAGTTATTACGAGACTAAATATTTAAATGAAGACATCATATTCTGGCTATTTAAAAGCCCGAAAACAAATGGATATAAAATAATAGGTTACTATGATCATTCTTTTAAACCATTAGAAAAGGTTTCACTCGATCACGAATTTAATGAGATCCTTATTCTGGTTGAATTTAATGATGAGAAAATATTGTTCGATTTAAAGATCACAAAGTTGATATCTTCCTCATATTACTTTGATTTACAATATGCGTTAAATTCATCTTACTCAGCAGAAGAAATTATCCGCGATCTAGAAGAACTCATAATAAAAGATTTCATTGTCACCTTTAATACCCATGACAATATATTGGAATTCAGAAATGGCCTTATAACAAAACCACGTCAGAAGGTTGAAGAGAATATCAACCAATATGATGTTCCTGCTTTTGCACAAGTAATAAGGAAAATTTTAAAGTATAATCGTAAAAGGGGTTTCGGATTCATAGGGCTTCAGGGTACCGGTAAATCTATTATCATAAAAAAACTCGAAGAGATCCTTACGGATATAACTATTATCAAACTAGGTCCTGAAGAATTCAGCACAGTTTACCGAATAAAAAAGTGCTTTCAATTTGTTCGGATGATTCAACCAGCTCTTGTTATTATTGAAGATCTCGATGCTCTTGGATTTAAGGAAAAAAACGAACGTGTTGGAGCTTTTATAAATGAAATAGATGATACAAATAATAACCTTAACATAGTTCTTTTAATAACCATTAACGACACAGAATTAGTCCATAAAACTATCATTGACCGACCAGGGAGATTCGATGAAATAGTTGAAATAAAACCTCCCAGAACCGGGGATGAGGCATATGTCGTGATGCTGTCCAAATTCAATAAACTAAAACGCTTCTATACCAAATTCGAAGATATTGAATTTCCTCTACAAAAAGATCTGGAAAAAATACTAACACGATGCTTAAACAATAATTTTACACAAGCAGAATTAACATGCGGTATTATTGAAAAGGTCTTTATTAATATGGATAATCCGGAAACATCAACACTTATAGATGAAATCGATAAAGCTATCACCTTTTTCGAACAGTCTAAAAAGAATTTAAAAGCATATAAATTCAATGAAGAGATAGCTATTATAGAAGATGAAACAGCGAAAGAAGAAATACCAAGACCTATGAGTATGAGATCAGCACCAGGAAAGCCTCTGTACTAATGTATTTAAACCTAAAAAGAAAGGAACCTTGCAAAAGGGCAAGAACAATAAATGAGCCACTATTTTATAATAGAAACACAAGAAAAGTTTATAGGAAAATTTATACAACTATTTACAAAATTAAATATTAAAGCGAGATTAATTAAACCAAAGAAATGCATAGACTGCGGATGTGATGTAAATCCGAAAATAGAAATAAAAAGTGATGATGAATGTGTAGAATGTGCCTTGAAACGATTTGATCATATAGGTTTAAATTGATGGTAAATTACGAAGAAAATTCTAATAAAGGTATTGAAACCCTACCAGTCTGTTGTCTTATAACTGATGAAGACAAAAACATATGGTGCAAAAAAATAATATTAATAAAATCACATATTGGTTTTCGGCATGAAATTAAATTCTGCACTGATCCATATGATGGATGCCCACACATGTCAACAGCAGATTTGCATTTTCAAGAAAAGGACCGGGTTAAAAACAGACTTAAAAAGGACAAAACCAAATGAAATATTATATTAAACTTTTATGCAGAAATTGTAAGCGCACTTTTGAAATTGGTATAAATGAGATTGAATTCAAAGAAAATGTTAAAGCAAACAAGCCGTTAACTCCCACTTGTGTTTACCATGAGTGCGTAAAAGATATGGGAGAATTCGGAGTAGCTGATCCTATAGCATTTGTTGAAGATGATACAGATGAAGTATTTGGACATTAACAAGGAGGATCTATGGCATATCTACACAAAGAAGCTTTCTGTTTAATGAAATATCAGTGTAAGGATTGTGGATATTCCGAAACAATATGGAACAGCCGTGATGGTGTTACCCCGTTTGGTATCACATGTATAAAATGTGGTAAAGACATGCTTCATATAAACTGGGAAGGAGATTGTTGTCTTCCTAATTACGATCCTCCCGTTGGTTCCAGGATCTTTACAGATCTTACTCCTGAGAAACATCGAGAGTATATGGAGAAACGGGCAGACCAATTTTGGAACAATGAAAAATATAAAGGATTAGGTGCCCGAGAAAGGTACGGTACAATAGAAGAATTTATCGATTCTCTTTGTAATTCATATAAACCAGGTGAACCCGCAATCGAGGTAGTAAAAGAATGACTGAAATGGTAGTCGGATTTCTTTTTAATGATTGTTTAGGGCATACTAATAAAGTAATGCTGATAGAAAAAAATCGACCAGAATGGCAGATAAATAAAGTAAACGGAATAGGAGGTCATATTGAACCAATGGAGTCTCCTGAACAGGCAATGATCAGGGAATTTAAAGAAGAAACTTCTTATACTATCGCGGATTTTAAAAACTTTGCTATCATAAATGGTTCAGGATGGAGAGTTTATTTTTTCTATGCTTTGAATAAAGCAGCACTGATTTTACCCGAACATAATCCCACAGATGAGAAAGTAATTATAGCAGATATTAACAACTTGCCAAATAATATCATTCCAAATTTAAGATGGTTGATTCCCATGGCTCTGGATCCGGATCTCTTAAGACCTGTGATCATTTATGATAAGACTAATTGGCAAGGTGTTAATAAATACACTGTTTGGGAAGATTAAATAATAAATAAAATAGGAATCAGATATGAATGAATTAATGCAAGCAATAGTGGAATTAATTAATGATGGGCTCAACGTGCAAGAAACAATTGTTTGTTGTTTCACTCTAGTTACGGCAGGATTTTCATTGTGGGTGATTGTTACAGGGATAGTAACTATATGTAAAGTTACTATTTCAACAATAGACAATATAATCACATCAACTTTTAAAGGAGTTAAAAGTGCATTTGGTTCTCTTGCAAATGTGTCCAGTTATAACCAACCACCCAAATGTTAATAAGGAGAAAGGATGGGATCATTTAGCATATTAGATGTGATACCTGTTGAGGGGGCTATCAGAATCACACTAAAAGAAAAAAATATGCCAGGATGGTTTGCAGAATTGGATTTAGATGCAGAAGAAATTACTCAATTACTTGAAGAGAAATATAAAATTGATGAAAATTTAATTCAAAATGGAATTGAAGACCGTAGCGGGTTTTCTAAATTACCAAGAAAATTAAAATCAAAATAGGGGGAATTATGTCAAAACAAAAGCCTGTTATAAGCATCTGTGATGTAAAACACTCTCCTACTGTTGTACAAATAAGATTAATGCGTAATGATATGCCAGGATGGTTTGCTGTATTAAATTTAGAACCTGGTGAGATAGCATATCTTATTGAACAAAGATACATCGAAATGGCTAATAAAAATAAAGGTGATGAAAAAGAAGCAGCTTTTGAAGGAGAGACAAAATAATGGTAAAAGGTATTATCCTTGCCGGAGGATCAGGGACTAGGCTCTATCCAGCTACTATAGGAATAAGCAAACAGTTAATTCCTATATACGATAAGCCGATGATATATTATCCTCTATCAATACTAATGCTTGCAGGAATTAGAGAAATTCTCATAATATCAACACCCCAGGATATAGAGTCGTATAAACGATTACTCGGAGATGGCCATAAATTGGGGCTGTCCTTCTCTTATGTAATACAACCTAAACCTGAAGGGCTGGCTCAAGCCTTTCTTGTCGGGGCTGATTTTGCCATGGATTCACCTACGACACTCATTTTAGGAGACAATATATTCTGGGGTCATAAATTCATTGATAAACTCCGAAAATCAGTAACACTTAATCATGGTGCTACTGTTTTCGGTTACCAAGTCACAGATCCCCAAAGATATGGAGTTGTAGAATTTAATGGACACGGAAGAGCCATTAGTATTGAAGAGAAACCCAAATATCCAAAATCAAACTATGCTGTTACCGGTTTATATTGCTATGATGAAAATGTTGTGGAATACGCTCATCAGGTAAAACCCTCCCCCAGAGGAGAACTTGAAATAACTAGCCTTAACCAGATTTATCTTGAAAAAGAATTATTGAAAGTAGAACTTCTTGGCCGAGGAGTAGCATGGCTTGATACGGGTACACATGAATCCATGATGCAAGCTTCCCAGTTTGTAGAAGCTATACAAACCAGACAAGGACTGATCATTTCTTCTCCTGAAGAGATAGCATACCGAAATGGTTATATAAATGAGGGGCAATTAATGAACCTAGCTCTACCAATGGAAAAGAATAATTACGGAAAATATTTGTTAAATATAGCGGAACAAAGTATAGATGACACATACAAAATTTAAATGCCCTCAATGTGAGAGTGCTACTCAAGTAATAGATTCACGTTGTAAAACTCCTTATGTCACTAGGCGAAGGAGATTATGTACCAATCCAAAGTGTGGGTATCGGGTAACAACTATAGAGAGGATTTTCTCTAAAGATCAACATCTTCCAAAAGTGGAGATGCCTAACGGAAATCCCCCTCTCTTTCTTTTTACTGTACCTGCACGTAAAGATTTTTTTAAAGTTATTCAAGCAAGGACAAGAAAAGAAGCAAGAAATATAGCCATCGAAAAAGGATGGACTCAAAAATTAGATTGGAAACTTACATATTTAGGTTTTCCAGCCAAAAAAACATAAATACATAAATAAACAAATTCAAAAATCCAAAATCATAAATTGGAGGAAAAAATTATGGATGAAAAAGAAGGAATCGTCGAAGTGTTAGTGTCTTTTGACACTACTGGCTCGATGTACCCATGCCTGACCCAGGTTCGAAAAGAGGTCGAAAAGTTTACAAAAAATCTCTTTAAAGACATACCAAATTTTCGCATGGGGTTAATTGCACATGGGGATTATTGTGATGATGGAAATACTTATGTTATTAAAACACATGAACTCTCAACCGATCAAAGTTCATTAATAAAATTTATTCGTCATTGTGGTAATACTTACGGTGGTGATGCACCGGAATGTTATGAATTAGTTCTTCATTCTGCCAGAGCCTTTAACTGGACAGCAGGCAAAAACAAAGTTTTAGTTCTTATCGGTGATGATGTTCCCCATAAACAGAATGAGGCTCAAAATTACAAACATCTTGATTGGAGAAACGAACTAGACTGTCTCCTGGAAATGGGCGTTCACGTATATGCAGTTCAGGCACTAGGCCGTCGTCATGCTACCAGTTTTTATAAAGAAGTAGCCAGAAAAACTGAAGGACTTCATCTTGAACTAAATCAGTTTTCAGATGTTCCAGATCTGATTAAAGCTATATGTTATTCCCAGGCCGGGAAAGAGAAAGTTGTTGAATTTGTAAATAAGAGATTCAAGAAGCGTCACTTCTCTCGTTCCATGGTCAAAAACCTTACAGCCCTTACTGGAGCTGAAATTACACTTCCGAAAGAATATAAAGAGCGTTATGCTACCACAAAGCTATCTGCAGTACCACCAGGACGGTTTCAGGTTATGGATGTTGAGGAAGATTGTCCAATTAAACAATTTGTCCTAGACAATGGGATGACATTTAAGAAGGGCCGAGGATTCTACGAATTTATTAAACGTGTTCTGATTCAGGAATATAAAGAAGTCATTCTCCAGGATAAAATCACCGGAGATTTTTTCAGTGGTAGTGAAGCAAGAGAGATCGTAGGCATTCCAGAAGGAAGAGTCTCTTTTGCTCCTAAAGAAGCAGATCTTGGCAAATACAATATATTTATCCAGAGTACTTCCTATAACCGGAAGTTGCTTGCTGGTACAAAATTTCTTTATGAGGTCGAGGACTGGGAACACGGAATGAAATAATAAAGGTGCTCCGTAAAGGAGCATCCAATTCCTCTAGTAAAAATATTCACAATTAAATATTATTTAACGGACTACTCAACCAAAAAATAGTTGGGTAGTACAAACTTTTTATTAATAATCTTTTGAAAGAAAGGAATTTCAAATGGCAGAAGAGATTAAATATATGGGTTCCACAAAAAAAGAAATATGGGATGCATATAAAGAAACTAAAGCTGAATTAACTAAATTAAAAGCAAATGAACCTGTCAGTACTACTGAAAGAGCAAACAAAGATGCTGTATCAAGTGCGGTTAAAAATGCTTCTGGAATTGACACGAGTACTATTGAAACTGTTCTTACAAAACTTGTCGAAGGTGTTGTTGGCTTAAAAAAAGAATACGATGATCTTGTTACTGCAATTGGTGCTAAAAAAGCAGAATTAAAAGAAGTTCATGGTATTGAAGTTAGTGCTAATGACCTGGCTGCTCTGGCTGCGGTTAAAGAAAAATTAATTGCTGACAAAGATGAAGAGGCCAAGAAAATTATTGCTGACGCTGAAGAGAAAAAGAAAGAAGCCGATGAATATTATCGTGACACCATTAAGAAAACCAATGAGGAAGCAGAAAAAATTACAGAAAAACAAGATATTGAACGTGCTCGTGAAGAAGAACAATATAACTATGATACTACACGCAACCGTCGTAAAGATGCTGATAAGGTCGCTGATGAATTAGAGTTGAAATCAAAATCCCTTGATCAACGTGAAAAAGAAGTCGGTGAACGTGAAAAAATAGCCAATGAAAAAGATAGTAAAATTGATGAACTTTCTAGAAAGATTGAAAATCTTGAAAAGAGTATTCAAGATAAAATTGATGAAGCTTTTACTAATGGTGAGGAAAAAGCTAAGAAATCGGCGCAATTCCAGGCTAATATGGTTAAATCCCATACCGATGCTGAGGCTAAAATTGCTCAATCTACTATTGCCAATCTTGAAGCTAAAGTGGTGGATCTGGAAAAACAAATTAATAGAGCAAATGAAGCTGTATTAAGTGCCAACGAAAAAGTTGCTACAATGGCACAGGCAGCTCTGAAAGCACAAGGTGACGCTGCGACTATTTCAGAAGTTTCGAAAATTGCCGCCGGTAGTAATAAATCTAAATAATATTAAGTTCCTTTCATTGTTGGAGGATCTGCGTCATAATGCGGATCCTCCAATTTAAATTCCTACATATTAAAAAGGCTCTTTTAAGTGAACTATTATACATTCCTTGCTGAAGGATGTGGATGCCACCAATATCTTGTATTAGCAAAAGACAAATCAGAAGCTATGAAAAAATTTATAATTTGGCAAAATAATGAATTTTCTCCTGCAGCCAGATGGCCAGAAGATATTATTAAAGATGAGGATAATTGGGAAATAGATAATCAGCTACATATAATACAATAAAATGGGATACCTATGATAATTTTCATAATCACAGATATCCCGTGCGACTACCCTCAAAAGGGCTTCATCATTTTAAAAAAGTGTCGATTAATAATATAATTCATCCCTATCTATGTACTTCCGATTTTTATACTTAAATAGTTCTCACGACTTTTTCACGATATCTTAAATTTTTCTTGATTTTTCCTTATATTTTTCATATATTTCTAATTATATAGAAATCTTAAATCCATATAATAAATCAAAGGAGATGTTTTGAAAGACACACAGCTATTAGAAAATGGTTTAGAAATTAGGCGTAAAGAAAATTTAACTTACATAGGGTATGTAATATCAGATATTACTGGATTGACAAAAAAAGCTACTTTTAATAATAAAAGTAAAAAGAATATTGGGGCTTCCTTCAACCTATCCTCTTTTAAAGATTACGGTATTGTTAAACAATTATCAGAAGAAGAAATGAAGAAAAGGCACTCAGGTAGTACAAAATTTACTTTAAAATTGAACGAAGAAATGTCAGAAAAAAATGTCATAGAAAAAATAATTATTCCAGGATGTATTAAAACAGGATTAAAAACATCAAAACAATTTTTCGAAGAATACCAAGATCCATTCAAACTTCCCGATGGGCCGTTTATAACAGGATTCTGTTTTCACTCTTATACTAATGAAAGAAATGAACTTTGGGTAGCTTATATTAATCAGCACAATGGAGATATATGGGTTAGTAGTAACGATGATCCAATTAATTGGAAGTGGGCAAAATTAGATAAAGATGTCAAAAAATTCCCTTATCTAATAACAGAATTTGAAGAAAACTGGTTAACTCTTTTACTTCAAACAGCTCAAGCTTATACTTTTCATAAGCGACTCAAGAAAAAATAAAATTTAAAGTTGACATATCTTTCCTTTTGGGGTATATTTAAATTATTATGAAAACAACAAACAATATTATATCAATCGCTATAGAATGGCGCGAACGAGATCGGGAGGTACATATCACCTGATAGGGTATAATATTGTCTAACAATAAAGCAAATACAAGCTCCTGTCGGGTGAGAACCAGACAGGAGCTTTTTTATTTTATGGGGGTATCTTCTAATGGCTTAGGATATGGGATTTTCTCTCCCACGACCGGGGTTCGACTCCCCGTACCCCTATTAGAAAGAAAAATTAATATATGAAAAATAATGATGTCTTAAAAATAGCTGTAAAAAAAGGATATCATTTTAATGATAAAAATGAAGTTATTGGGCCAATGGGAAAACCTTTAAGATTCCATTATTCAAAAGGTTACCCTACCATAAATATCTATGTAAACAAAAAGATTAAAAATTTAAAAGTACATAAATTAAAAGCATACTTTTTATTTGGGGATAAAGTTTTTGAAGAAGGGATTGAGACTAGACACTTAGATAGAAATAGATTAAATTTCAATGATTCTAATATATCAATTGGTACAAGATCAGAGAATTCATTTGATATACCTGAAAAAGAAAGAAAAGAGCAAGCAGTTAAAGCTGCGTATAAATTAAGAAAATTCACAAAAAAAGAGATAGAATCTATAATTAACAGAAATAAAAATGGAGAAAGTTTAAATAAATTAGCAAAGGAATATAAATCAGCAAAATCAACATTATCATATATCATTAATAAAAAAACGTATAAAACTTTTTTATAAAAATACGCACCCGTAACTCAGTCCGGATAGAGATCTTCGCCACGAACGAAGAAGTCGCACGTTCAAATCGTGCCGGGTGTGCCATAAGTCAAGGGCGTATAACTCAGTCGGTAGAGTAGTGGTCTCATAAGCCATTCGTGGGCGGTTCAAGTCCGTCTGCGCCCAGATAATTCGGAGAAAAAATGAATGATATAGTGAATGATATAGTGAAAGCATTCGCTGAAATTGAGAAACATGATTTGAAACCTGCTGTGGTAATTTGTACAGTGTGTGGCTGTGTTCTGGCAAAAGAAACAAAACCTTGTGTTCATTTATTAGAACTAGCCGAAGGTTGTAGTGAATGGTTCAAATCATGAAAAATTTGTCAATACAGGGGCGTCGCTAACGGTCAAGCACCCGGTCTCCAAAACCGGCGATGTCAGTTCGAATCTGACCGTCCCTGCCATAACATTTAAGGAGTACAAGTAATGGCTAAAACAGCAGTGAAACAGCATGACAAAAAGACACAGCAAAATATTTGCAACACTTGTAAAAAGCCTATTAAAGCAATAGGCATTGTAATAAAGAATAAAACGAAAATGGCTCGGCAATGCGACTGCGGTCTTTTTATCGGAAATAAAAAAATTGATTAATAAAAATACGGTGCGTTCGTTCAGTGGTTAGGACCGGAGACTGTCGATCTCCTGGCAAGGGTTCGATTCCCTTACGCACCGCCATCTTATAATGCCCCAATAGCTTAATTGTATAAAGCGTTGGTTTCCGGAGCCAAAGATTTCAGGTTAGAGTCCTGATTGGGGTACCATCCTAAATTTTTTTTAAAAAAAGTGAATATTACTTATCCCAATCTTGTATAATATATAGGAGCATTTAACTTCAACGATTCGAGGTTATTATGGGTTTAAAACAATTCACTGTTTATTTAAGCTCCACAAGACATTTAGTGTCTCCAGGTGCTGAGACAATGAAAAAAACCGATGTCCCTGTATGTTCTTGTATAGCTGTTTTAGATCAATCTTCAAAAAAGATTGATAAAAATAAACTGAAAAGTGTCTGCCGTGATTTATCTAAATATGTATGTGTTGATATAGAAAAAAGAAGATTGGTTATAAGTGGAAGATTCAATGATCCTAACACAGCTCTTATAGAATATGATATTAAAGACAGCAACACTTACGGAGATTCTTTTCTTGAACGGTGGGTAGAAACTAGAATGCTCGGTCTTGAATACAATGTGTATGATAAAAAAGAAAAATACCTTTTTACATTTAAGGGACTCTGGGATGATCTTGAATATAAATGGCATACATTACGAGTAACAAATACAAGAACCATGATAATATCAGAACATGAGTTACCAGAAACATTTATTTCTAAGGATTAATGGAAAAATGAGGATATTAAAGGATCTAATCGAAATTAATTTTAAAACACCTTTTATCCAAATGGTTACATCACCATATATTGATACAAGAGGTGAACATAAAAAATGGGATTGGGTACGTAGAATTAATAATCAAAAAGCTGTAGTTATCGCTGCTTTATATAATGGAAAAATGGTGATAACAAAAGAGTACAGAGTACCATTGGAAGACTACGAGTGGGGCCTTCCTGCTGGGCTCATAGATAAAGGAGAGACACCCGAAATCGCGGCTCGTAGAGAAATGAAGGAGGAAACTGGATTAGATATCGATCAAATATTTCATGTATCTCCTCCGATATATAGTTCAACAGGATTAACGAACGAATCGGTATTTATGATTTTATGCTCTGTTAAAGGAGAAATAAGTTCAGATCTAAGCGAAGCAAGTGAAGATATAACCACGCATTTATTTTCTCGTGAAGAGCTGGCAGAATTGATTGAAGATTATTCTAAAAAATTTGGAGCCAAAGCATATTTATTAATGCAACGATTTGTAGAATTCGGAGCGCTAGTTTCATATAAAATTGGAAATAGTGACAATACATTATATAAAAGTATTTTTTAAATTAATAGGGCCTCATACCCTCTCAAAAGGAGGTTACAAAGTATTGATGAAGATATTTCCGGTGGTATCTCGAAAATAAAAGATAAAGAAATGTTATCGAAGTGCAGTCGCGGATCTTTCTTGACGATACCAGAAAGATTTCTGCTCTTGAAAATCGGGCTCACAAGGGTATAGGGACAACTAATATGTTCGATCCTTTGCCCAACGAGAGACGATTGGCCTAGGCGGGACAGGCGATTATGTCACCTCAAGTACAAATATATTCTATATCAGATTAATGCATGGATTTGGCAATGGAATTTGACTTGAAAGGCACTGAGAGTATGAGGTTCTTTTTATATTATGGAGTAATTCAAGATGGCGATCAATATTCATCCATACCCAGGCATACATAAGAAAGTCTATAATAAAACCAGAATTGTGAGAAGATTCATTTGGTGGAAAAAGCTTGAAGGAAAATTAAAAATCCTTTCAACTGCTTATATCCTACAAAGATGCTTAAAAAATCAAATAGGAATGGAAACATTCAATTCAGTTTCACAGAAATGTTTGGATTGGTATGATGTTAGATTTACATATGAACCATGCACTTTTTTAAAATGTAATTGCGGAAATGAGCTGATTACTTCTGGAAGTTTCATAACAGAATCTGATAATGAAGTAATTTATAGATGCACTGACTGTAAAGAATTCTCTATATGGGATTTTGGTGCACCAATACCGATTCAGTTAAAATTTGATATAACAGCAATGACTGAATTTGTATAAATAAAATAATAGATAACACATAATAAAGGAGTGACCTATGCCTTGGTGGGGTTGGGTTTTAATTGTTGTTGCAATAATAATTCTCATTATAATTTTCTGCTATATCTTCCGAAAGCATATACCATTTTGTGATATCATTTGTGATGGTATTGAAGAAGTCGGTGATGGTATTGGTGAAATAGACATAGATATAGGAGGAGAATAATGGTAAACACAGCAGATATATTAACATTGAGTAGTGGAACAGATATAGATGGAATCTTCGTTATAGCAGACGCTTCACTAAGACCATTCAAAAACGCTTCAAAAGGTAATTTTCTAACTTTTGAGTTGAGAGATAAAAAAGGACAGATAGCAGCAACCGCTTTCAATCATGCAGATACTTATTACGAAATAGTTAAAAATGCTAAAGTTTGTCGTATTCAAGGGAAAGTTAATGTATATCAAGGTCAGAATCAAATCATTGTATCTTCAATTGAAGAAACAAATCCTTATAATCCTGTAGATTTCCTTCCTACTTCACCACATGATCCCGATGAAATGTGGGTTGAACTAGTTCAAATAATGGATGATAAAGTTAAAAATAAATATATGAGAGATCTCTGGGATAAATTTAAAAATAATGAAACATTTGTGCATAAATTTAAAATGTGCCCTGGAGGAAAGGGTAACGTCCATCACGCTTATCTACACGGTCTATTAGAGCATACTTTATGTGTAACGAAGATCTGTTCCTCTTTCTGTTATATTTATCCAATAGATCCTTCTATCATTTGCATGGGAGCTTTTCTTCATGATCACGGAAAAATGTTTTCCTATACATATGACTTGACTATTGAAATGACTGATATAGGACGATTGCATAGTCATCTCAATTTAAGTTATACTAATATTATACCAATCATAAACGCATTAGAAGCTCCTCCGGAAGAAAGAAACCGAATGAAAAAAATATTAGGTCATTTAATATTAAGTCATCACGGTTCTCTGGATTTAGGGGCTGCAGTAGTCCCGATGACTCCTGAAGCTATACTTTTATCTAAAGCTGATATAATCGACTCTGAATACAATCTAAGTACTATATATACTAATCGTATTATTGAAGGTAATTGGAGTGCTTACGATAATTTAAAATCTAAATTTTATTTTAAGGAATAAAATTATGTCAGATAAAAAATTAGGTTATGGTAATTGTTCTGATTGCGCTTGGTACATGTCTCCTGAAGGATGTAACGTAGAGCGAGATTCAGAAAGGTGTAATTTAAATAGAAAACCTCGTGAGGAAGAAGATGAAACCGATTCCAAAAATGATACTTAAAATTAATGAAAAGGAACTTAAAAGATTACACCAAATTAACCAATCAATAGCCAATTGTTTCAAACATGTGAAACTTGATGAATACCAATTAAATAAGATTCGGCTGGATAAGGCTATAACCGATTTTAGTATTCATGCAGAGAAAGCAATTTTAATATTTAGAAAGATTATCCCAAAAATAAAATCATTGAGAAAAGCGCTCACAAAAAAGTATGTTAAGGTATCGGGGTATCAATCCACTCTTAAATAGAAATAATCAAAAATATAGTTATAAGGCTTTGATATGAAGATACTTAGAGATATCTGGGGTTTTGCTAATATTGCATACCAAGAACCAACCAATGCTGGACAATTAGTCTCTCTTTCTAAAAATAGATATAATATCCAAGAACCTGACAAGTTCATACATAAAATAGACAATACTGACTATGCTTTCATAGCTGAATATCCCAATCGTATTATCATGACCTTTCGTGGTACCGATAATATTAAAGGATGGCTCTCAGATTTTGAAATCTACCCCCTCCAAGAGGCGAAGACCATACACCAGGGTTTCTATGATGGCTGGATTGTCTTTAAAGAAATGATCGATAAATACATAAAATCATATGATGAAAAGCCTATATATACCACAGGCCATTCTCGTGGAGCAGCCCTGGCTGTTTTATGTGCACGCCACCTTGCCAAAAATAGAGGAATCAATGGCCTATCCTGTATAGTATATGGTTGTCCTCGTATTGGAAACAAGACATTTAGAGATGAATATAATAAACTTCCAATAGATACAACTCGCGTAGAAAATGGCTATGATCTTGTAACAGGTGCTCCTCCTTCTAAAATGGGATTTCGGCATGTAGGAAAAGACTGCTGGTTAGAAAAACCTCGATGGCATCGTTGGTTTTTAAAGATGTATGACCATCTCACTAAGAATTATGAGAAATCTCTAAATACTGGAAAACATAGAAAACACTAAATCTCCCCTCAACTTTTTTCTTATATAATACATTCATAAATATAGAGTTATATAGTATACCCAAAATTATTTAAAATTATTTTGGGATAATTGGCCTTTAAATCTGGTATATATAGTATAGAGGAGAAGTAAGTATTATATTTGAAAGGATAAGTGAAATGCTCGTAAGAGTCACTGAAAAATGCCATATGAATTGCATTCATTGTTCAGTGAATGCATGTCCGGAAGGTGAACATATGGATCTTAAAACATATGACCAGACATTGCGATATTTAAAAAATCTTGAAATGCCTATAATAATGCTTACAGGCGGAGAGCCAACTTCACATCCAGACATTATTGAAATGATTAATAGAGCCAAAAATATAGGTTTGATGCCAGCACTTTTATCGAATGGTACTTTTCTTGAAGATGAAACATTAAAAAAAGAAATCATTCAAATTGGAATAAATATTCAAATTACCAATGATCCTCGGTACTATCCAAAAGAAGTACCTATTATACAACATCCTAATATTACATATGAGCATCAGCTTAGAGTGATAACACCCTTTGGAAGAGCCATTAAAAATGAACTTCCAATAACCTCTAAAGCACCTAATTGTTTTAACCTTAGATCCTTATGCCGAAATTCAGGGGCGAACTCTCTTTCACAAGTTATGATGGGTCTTGCAATGATGGGTAAAATGTGCACTCCATCAGTTAATATCGATGGGACCATTTCTGCAGGTGAGCAAAACTCTTGTCACAAGATTGGAAAGGTAACTGATGATCTTTATGATATATTTGGGAATATAACTAGAATGAAATGTATTAATTGCAAGCTGGTTTATAAATTAACCAATAAACAGAAAAAGGCCATTGGGGAAATGTGGTAAGTATGTCTATAGGATTAGTATGGGTATTATTTGTAATAGCGAATTTTTTATTAATGCAATGGACTGTTGTTCTTGGGCATTTATGGTTAGGAGAATATAAAACAAAAAAAGAACTCTTATTAAAATTGATACCTGGCTATTTTATCATATGTACAATAAATTTCTTTTGGGATACCTTTAAGCATTTTAAAATGTTGAAATAGGGGAGGTATATGGATCATTATAAATCACGGGTAGATCTTGCATTTGAAGCTTTTCAATTAGGATATGCTACAGCAACATATGTCATTAAAATGGGGATGCCTCTTTCTGAAATAATTAGAACTATGCCCGATTTCAAAAAACGGATTGAACAAATGCGAAAAATTATACATGAATACGATGAAAAAGAAAAATTCGAAACCCTTTAATTAAAATTATATATAAAAAAGAGTAGAAAATAATGAAAATAGTATTATGTAAAAAGTGTGAAAAACCTCTTATAGAAGATATAAGAAAATGTGGTAAATGTGAAATATGCGAATATAAAAAAGATTGTATTGGACCGAATACTTTATGTACAGCATGCCTAGAAAAAGTAGATTCCTGCAAAACTGACTTCAATAAAAAAGAAAAAAAGGAATCATGTCTCTTATGCAAAAAGACATATAAAAAAGGAGAAAACAAAATTGAGAGATGCCATGATTGCTATGGCCAAAAAAGCTGTATGTTACTGGAAATATTCTGTAGTGACTGTATTAACAAAGTACATACCAATAAAGAAAGTATTAAAGACCTTTTAATAGATCTTAATCCAATTCAGAGAAGGGAATTTTCAGAAAAATTTATGGAACTATTTACTAATAAAAGAGTAGAAAGAATACTTGATATGTTATCTGAAATGTTATCTGATTTTTTCAGAAGAGGTTCAGATGAAGATTTACCACCTTTTATGAAATTTTAAAAATTAAGGATAATAAATGGATAGATGTAAATTGTGCCACAGTTTTATTACAGAGGATAAATTGCCAACCAAATGTTTAGCATGTAATAGTAAAAAAGGATGCCCTTTAAATCAAGTTGTTTGTCCGAGTTGCCAAGAAAAAATAATGAATCATGACAAGAATGTAGGAGATATGTATATAGCTCTTTCAAAAGAAGAAAAGATTCGATTTATATTTGAACTCAGAGCGCTTTATGCTACAGCAATTGATTCTATATTAAAATCTTCTCCAAAAAATAATACTTGTGATGATGCTATAAAAGAAATTTTTAAATTTATAAATCCCAATTAAAATGAAAAAAACTATAAAAGAAAACATGGTGCAAGAAATTATTAGAACGGGTAATCTTGTTAAAGAAAATCTTGAAGAAGAAATTGACATCACAATAGTGGATTATATGGTTACCTCAGCACTTGAAAAATTAGGTCTAAATGAAAAACACATAAATAGACAATACATGAAAGGTTAAACCAATGAAACTTATCTCAGTAGATATTGAAGCTGACGGTCCATGCCCCGGCGATTATTCCATGGTCTGTTTCGGAGCGGTAGTTGTAGAGCCAGAATTAAACAGGACTTTTTATAGTCAATTACGCCCTATAACAAATAAATTTATCGAATCAGCTCTAGTTGTCTCAGGATTCTCATATAAAGAAGTTAAAAAATTCCCTCCACCCAAAAAAGTAATAGAAAAATTTCACCAATGGTTAAAAAATATAAATGAAAAAGAACAAGGAATTGTATTCATTTCGGATAACCCCGTTTTCGACTGGCAATTCATAAATTATTATCTATGGCATTTTTGTAATAACAATCCTTTTGGACATAGTGCCAGGAGAATCGGGGATCTATATAGTGGGCTTGTAAAAAAATTCAACGCTCAAAGGAACTGGAAAAAGAAGTTTCGAAAAACAAAACATACCCATAATCCACTAGATGATGCTATGGGTAATGCTGAAGCAATCATAGGAATTTTTGACAAATTCGGATTAACATTACCATGACAATATATGTAGATGAATTAAAAGATAACCTTTGGAAACTTCGTGGAAGATATGTGAAAAACTGTCACATGTTTTCTGATATTAGTATTAAAGAATTACTCGAATTTGCAGAAAAGATTGGAATGAAAAAAAACTGGATACAAAAAAGTAGAACCGGTTTTATTCATTTCGATTTGGTAGAAAGCCGAAGAAAAAGAGCTATTGAAATGGGTGCCAAAGAAATCACAAATTATGAAATGGGAAAAATACTTTTAGAACATAGACGAAAAAGAAGAAAGAAGGCATTATGAAATGTTGCGATGTTGAACTTAAATTTACACGTGGAGGGGGTATCGAAGAAGAGATACATATAGCTAAATGCGTTATATGCAATACTGTCTACCATAAGAAGCTCTCCCAAAAACATGCCTACAAATGCACAAATAATGATTTCATTTGTACTGAATGTGGTAATGAAATATTGGTAGGTTTAATAGCCCATCCTGTTCATGACGGACTTTTTGCTTTGTCAGGTTCAGGACAAGTCAAACAAGAACAAATGCCGTACTGTCCTAAATGTGAAAAAAAGCCAAATCCTAATGGGAAGTTTATAACACTGAAATAAAAAAGGAGGTGATGAAAAATAATGGATCTCATAGAACAACTTTTTAGATCAGATCTTAGAATGTGGACTGGTTTAATAACCACTCTATTGATTTTAAATGTTGTGATAGCTATAATCAGTTTCAAAAAGAAATCTTTACCCAAAGGAATTCAAAAGCATTTTGGAAAAACTTGGATTCTTTTAAATATCGTTATTATCGCTTTACAGATATTTACAACCGCTAAAAGATATCAGGAAAGATTAATACCACCACAGGAAATGCCAGAGAGTACTTTTGAAACTGATGTTGGGAAAAAACGGGAAGCCGTTTATCAAGATACAACCAAATAACCATTTAACTATAAAAAAGGAGACCACTTTAAATGAAACTGTACATAAAACTTCTATCGACCATAATAATTACCTCATTCCTACTCATGATGATAGGCTGTGCTAGAGATACATATGTCGAAGTACCGCGAAAATATATTGGGGTAAAACAAATAAGCACTGGATTTGAAATGGACGGTGGAGGCAAATTAAAAATTTACACCTCCGGACAATTAGTTAATCTAGGGAAAGTAGACAGAAAGACTAAATTTCATAACAAGCTAATTCTCGTAGAAATTGGAGTATATACCAAGAAAGAGCCCTTTGTAAAAGAGAGCCCTGACAAAGACCATCGAATAACTCTTGGAGACCAAGCGCCCTTAACTGTAGATGTCAGGTACAAAGTAAACCTCTCTCGAAATAATACTGAGTACCTCACAAAAATATTAGGTGAAATGAAATCTAAACCAGGTACTACCCCTAATACAGAGATTATAAGCTTAATGTCAGTTTATGATACTTATGCCGGAATGGATTGCAGACCCAGTGCCAGAATAGTTTTTGCCGGATTTAAAAATTTTGAAACACTTAATACTAAAAAGAATAAAGAAGTATTGAATAACCAATTATATGCAATGGCAGATACCATATTTCAACGAAATTCAGTGCCATTAACTTTAACAAATGTAACTGCATCAAATATTCAACAAGATAAAAAAATAGTCCAAGAAACTGCTCAATTGGTTAGTGTGAAACTTGAAGTAGCTAAAATTGATTCAATGGGTAAAGCTTGTAAAAGAAATGGCATCCCATTTGCAACATATTATCAAATAAACAAGACACAAGAGATGGTTAATAAAATTTCTGAATCAGGACAACAGGCCACTTGGGTTTTTGGGCTTGAAGATTTAAAATTAGCAAAAGGACTCAAAAAATAATTATGTTAATTATGGATCAGGGAACATCTCCCTGATCCATGGACATAATTAAAAGGGTAAATTATGAAATTTGAATTAGATGAAGAACAAGTCAGGAAATTCAAAGAGTGGGATAAAAAACATCGTGAAAAATGCGACAGTGATGCTGGAGCCATTGGAGGTAGACTTTCATTCGTATTTACCCCTACCGGCATGGGTCCTTTGATTCATGTCGAATGTTTATGTGGAGAGGAAATTAATTTAACCGATTCTGAAGATTGGTAAATTATGATTGAAAGTATTAAAAAGATTGTTTCAACTGTTCTTTTCACTTTGTTATGTCAAATTGCGAGACAGAAAAAATGCTTAAAATAAATCGATTAACTTATCTAATCATTGGTCTTTTTTTACTCTTTTGTTACGGAGTATCAATTTTCCTTAACGGTGAACAAATAGGTATAAAAGAAGTACTTCTAATCATCGGGGGAATGTATGCTATTATGACCTCCTGGTATCTTCCCGATAAAAGAAAATAGTAATATTATGAAATGATATATTTATATACTTTACCATAAAGAAAGGATAATAAATTTTGAATATTATAGTTTCACCAACTACAAGTAAACACACGATCACCTCTACTATGGACGAAAAAACAGAACGAGAATTTGTTGAAGATGAAATCCCTGTACTTTGTGTTACAGCGGATGGCTTACCCAGACTCTACACAGCACAACAATTAGAAATAGCTTTAGATGGATTGAACAAAGATGTACACATTGATCCTGAAAAAAGGACCATTCTTATTGGAACTGAGGTAGATTCAATAGTTGATGCAAAAGATTTAAATAACAGTGTTCGAATAGATGAATTCTTTAAGAGATGGACCGAAACACAAGAGCTGTACCTTATTTTTAATTGCTATTACAATAACGAATATACCTGTAGTATGAGAGGAAGATGGATTAAAGATAAATGGGATTGGATAAAATATGAAAATGAAATATTTGTACAAGTAGCAAAACCCATGGACGGTGACACATAATGAATACATCCTACTTCTCTAAATCAGGTAAAAATCCAAATGCAGTATCGATAGCATATAAAAATCCTCCCAGTTTCAAAGGAAGACACTTTACTCTTTTAGCTCCACCAAGATGGCTCATAAATAAATTTAAAAAAGATCTCAATACCAAAGAATACATTAAACTTTATTATGAAAACGTACTGGATAAATTAGATCCTAAAAGAATTTATGAACGACTTGGTGAGAATGCCATTCTCCTGTGCTGGGAAAATAAAACAAAATTCTGCCATAGACATATCGTCGCAGAATGGTTTTATAAACATCTTGGAATTAAAGTAACTGAATTATAGGAGCATTATAAATGTTGGATATTCCCGAACTACTGAAAATAATAAAAGAGCTAAATAAAGAGATTGAAACCGGTATTGATAATTTAAGTACTATCGAAACTATTTCTCTACAAACCAATGGAAATGATATCTATATATTTTTCAGTGATAGCCTGTACTGGACCAATGATGAAGAAGAAATAAATAGTAAAAAGGATCTCCAAAGAATCCTATTGGAAAGATTAAGATCTCACAAGACCCAAGTTGACGGGATGATAAATTTGTATGAAGAAGCTACGGAAGAAGAGGAAGAGTGAAAAATGACTGAGAACTGGAAATGGGCTCATGGGTCTTTTGAAGAAAAGCAGAAAATACTATTCAAGTATTTAAAATTTTCTTTTACCCATATCATAGATGATGAACAAGTTAATCGCACCTTATCTGTATTCGGAAGACTTGATTATAATTATAATGAATTTCGTCCTATTCTAGAAGGAAATGAATTTTTACTTACAGGATCTAACCTACGTAATAACTTAATTATAAAAATGATAAGATACCAATTTCCCATCTCTCATATTATTTCTTTTGAGGAAAGGACAAAAACAATCAGTCAATATTACCCCCGATTAAAATATGTCCTTCTATTAAATGAAAAGTCCATTAATTATACAGCCCTTAAAACATGTATAAACTTTATCTTCTTAAAAGATTATCCAAAAGCAAGTGGTGTTGTTAAAAGCCTTACTAAATTCACCATAAAACCAGAAGAAGTAATAGGCATTACTGTAGCCGGACAAGGAGAGAATATTTAACATGCCAGATATAATAAAAGAAGTATTAAAAAAGATGAATAAAATTATAGATCAACCACAATATAACAATGCAATGGTTGTGGCTCAAACTATCATGGAATTAATGAAAAACAATGAAATGACATTATCCCAGGCAGAACAGACATTGAGAGAGATGAAAAGTCGGGTATATCTCTTAGGATTACCATTACATGTATTTAATAGCGGTAAAACCGCACTGGCTTTAAAAAAGGATATTAAACCTGAAAACTGTCCTCCACCTACACATAAGTACATCTCAAAGTTACCTGATAATGATGAATTCTTTCAACACGCATTATGGGTATGTATGAATGGAAAAAAAGATGTGCAAGACACAATAAAAAACTTTAAACTTAAAGAGAATGATTTAGATTTAACATTGGAAAGAACTGGATTTCTTTATATCAATGAAGGAAACAATTAAAAGAGGGGAAATGTTATGTTACCAATCGAAGAATACGATGCTGATGAGATTCTTAAAGAGCCAAGTGAAGAAGATGATTTTTTTAATACAGGTGGAGAAGATGAAGTATTAGAATTAGATTTCGGTGGGAGCAGAACTCTTTCAGATATAGATCTGGCTCCTGAGGATGAAGAGGATTTATACCTTTAAAGATAAGCTCTTTGACATTTATAAACGGCAAGTACTTTTTTTGGTAGAAAATTAGGGTCTTTGTAACTCTCTGATTTTCAACTAATTATATTATAGTCTATTCCCCGCATACGCGGGGCTGATGCGTTGAACTTTTGTGGAATGGGAAAACCAACGAGCTATTCCCCGCATACGCGGGGCTGATGCGTTATGGGAGTTGTAGGAAGTATAGATAAATAACTATTCCCCGCATACGCGGGGCTGATGCTAGATTTTATGAGATGTATTAATTTCTATTCCCCGCATACGCGGGGCTGTCTCTGCTTTACATCCTGTAAGACGATAACACTATTCCCCGCATACGCAGGGCTGATGCTCTCCTCCTGCTGATTCCCGAATTATCACTAATTTTTATTTCCCTGGACTTTACCGGGGCTGTCTCAGAGCCCATCTCTGATATAATCCTAAATTTCCTCCGTGTAAACGGAGGAAATATTTCTCATGCTATAAACAATTCGAAATATTATAGTTATATATAAAGTACTTGAAAAAATGTTGCATTTATATTTATTTTAGATTATAATTAACTTTATAACTAATGGGTTAATTAAAAAATTAAATCAAAGTCTCAGCTAAGCAAAAAAACATAAATAAGTTGAGTAAAAACATAAATAATTAAATTTCCGCAACCATTCATAAATCGCGGAGGTATCATATGAATGTAATTAAGGACCCTTGGATCCCCGTCATCCGAAAAGACGGTACCAGGGAAAACATTCCACCCTACAAAATAACTTCAAAACCTAATAACCCTATAATAGCTCTCGATTTCGGTAGACCCGATTTCAATGCTGTAGGTGTACGGCTTCTCATAGGTTTTTTCAACACTTATCTTGCTCCTACAAGTAAGAAAGAATGGAAAAAACTATTCAAAAAAGCACCAAACCAAAAAGCCATCCTAGAAAAACTTAAACCAAAACTCTTTGAACTAGATGGCAAAGGTCCTCGTTTTTTACAGGATAAACGGCCACAGGACCTTGAAAGAATCGTAAATGTTGGTAATCTCCTCTTTGATACTCCAGGGACAGCGACAATTAAAGCTGGTAAAGATTTCTTCCAAAAAGCAAAGATACATACTTTTTGCCAATCCTGTGCTACAATTGCCCTTTATCTTAATCAACTCAGTGCCATTATGGGAGGCCAAGGATACCGTACTTCGATAACAGCCGGTGCCAATGGTTCTCTTACCACTATTATTACCGGTTCCACGTTATGGGAAACAATATGGTCTAATGTTATTATTAAAAAGACCATGTTTGAATTCGGAGGAAATCCAAAAGGTGTAACACTCCCATGGCTTAGTGATACCGTTGATAGTAAAAACAAAGCTACTGTTTCCCTGGATGAGATGAATCCTTATTACCCGCTCTGGGAAATGCCTCTACGTATTCATCTTATCTTTGATAAATTTGATGAATCATGTACTATCTGTGGCAATCATTCCAAATTAATGGTTAGAAAGATAAAAACGAGGAATTATGGTAACTGTTATGTCAAACCACGTCATATCCTTTCACCCATTATAAAAGGCAAAGAAACAGGTTTCCGGAAACCCCTGGACTTTACCAGCCATCTCGATCTTGTGACCTATCTACTACCAGCTAAAAAATTAACTCCAGCTTTAGTGGTGAGTCATTTCATGGAGAACCGAGAATATCTTGGAATAACTGATTTCGGATTATGGACTTTCGGTTATAATATGGCTAAAGCCAAACTCTTTGGATGGGAGGAAAATAAATTCGATATCCCAGAAGAACTCTATAAAGATAGTGCGTTTACTTTAAATATCAGAGAACACTCATATCTTATAGGATGGTATACCTGTAATTATATAAGAAAGTTCTGGGGAACTGATAAAACCGAACCTTTAATATTTCACGAATTTCTGACAGAAACTGAAGAATACTTCTATGAAGTTCTCAAGAATCATAATATCGAAAAATGGTTGGAAAAGATGGTAGTTAAAGCTTTCGATACATTTGAAAAAAATGTAGGTACTGAAAAGAGAGGTTTACAGAAATATTTTAAGGAACAATTTATCGAAACCTTAAATAAAAAAGTTGTTAAACCTCTTAAACTACAACCATTAGAATATGAGAATTTCGCCCATATCGAATACAGGAAATTAAACCTACCTCATTTTAACCAGGTCTTTACCAAACCATTCCTGTCCTGGTACGGGACTATTAGAAATACAGAAAAACATAGGGTATTTACCCGATGTTTTGACATCGATATCTTAAAACATGAAGACCTTTATTTGAATTTTATTTTAGAAATGTCTATGCATTTCCCTGCTTTAAGATCAGAAGATATGAAGACTCTTTTCGTACCTCTTCTACTAATTGTTTTTAAAGCTAAGGATCTGGATTTTTCTCAATCTTTCGGTGCCCAAATGGGTTCTCAAAAAATTAACCGCCGACATGTTGACGAAATGATGAGTTTCAATAAAACGGATATACAAAAAAACTGGAAAGTATTTGCTGATGTTGTTTCTCGAATGGAAGGATTTAACATCATCAGTTTCATGGAAGGGTATGCCCACTGGAGCAAAGATGTCAAGTTCTACTGGGAAAGAGAATATTCAAATAACATATAATAAATAATAAATATCAAGGAGTATTTATGTCTAAAACTATTATTAAAGACCCCTACTGGTTAATTCACCTTCTCACTGGTGTAGCTGTATCTAGCATAAACCGAGGCCAGGACGGACGTCCTAAAACAATGAAACTTAATGATACCAACCGAGGTTATTCGTCTTCACAAAATCGAAAATATGATTTAAACAAGGCTCTATTTGAAAGGTGCGAAATCGATATAGGTCTTCAGACTCCTCTTATTGGAAAATATGTCGAGAAAAGATTAATTGATGGTGGAATATCACCTAAAAAAGCTGAAGAATACGCATTTAAATTTATTGGTACTTTTGTTGATATCAAAAAGCACACTGAAAAAGAAGATGATAAAAATACAAAGAAAAAGAAAAAAAAGGTTGATCTTCTTAAAACCGAAACCATTAAAATTCAACCGAGCGAAAGACAACATATTGAAGAACTGATTGACAAAATTATTGAGGGGCATAAACCCACTGATCAAGAATTCTTCTTTTTAAAAGAAAATACAGGAATCAGAACAGCCCTTACCGGTCGCATGATTGCAAAACTGCCCCAATATGATGTTGAAGCTTCACTGTCCTCAAATTTCGCTTTTACTGTCAATGATATAGGATCTGTCCAAACCGACTATTTTACAGCTACCGATAACCTTGGATTAGAAGGAACCAAAGGTTCAGGTCACCTAGATAATTTCTATTTTACCCAGGGTGTCTATTATAGTTTCTTTGTAATCAATTCCAAGCTCTTAACGAAAAATCTTCAAGGTAATAAAGAACTAGCTATCAAAACCATCCGACAGATAGTCGAAGTATTAACCACTTCATCCCCCTCAGCTAATAAAAACAGATGTGCTGATAGTCAAACATGGCCAGCATTCGTTATGATCGAAAAAGCTCCAACTGCCCCACGAAGTCTCTGTCAAGCCTTCCATACTCCTATTAAAGGTCCTGCGGTTATGGAAAATGCTGTCAAAGCCCTTCTTGACATGAAAAGTAGTTTTGATTCATGTTACCATGAAATGGATTATAGGATCTTGAATGTACTCACAAAAGAAGGATCACTTAACGAACTTATTAAATTCATCGATTTCTAATTGTTACCAGGAGTTATAATATTATGAATTATTTATTATTCCTTCTTTCGGGTACTCTATCCGCCTGGGGTCTCCCCCTTCAGGGTAATACCCGAAAGACAGATGATCACCCTACCAAATCTGGCGTAAGCGGGTTAATCGCTGCTTCTCTTGGAGTCTCAAGAGAAATGGTGAAAGAATTAACTCAGATTGCCCAACTAGGATTTGCCTGTAGGGAAGATAATCCTGGTACTATTCTAAAAGATTTCCATATTGTCAGAGTCGGACCAGGAATTGTCTCGAATAGATTTTACCTAGTCAATGCCATCTTTACCGTATGTATATGGGAGAATGAAAACTGTCCCTATACTTTGAAGAAAATAATGGAAGCCCTTAATAGGCCCATCTATACCCCCTTTCTTGGAAGGAAATGCTGTTCCTATGACATACCACCCGATCCTAAGATCGTTAAGGCTGAGAGCCTCTCAGAGGCGTTTGAACAGTACTCTCTTCCTGAATTTCTTAATGGTAGTCTTAAAGGGCGTGAAAAGAACCGAATATTTTGGGAAGGTACCGATACCAGTATCAAAATAGTAAAAAGCAATCAACGTTTTGATCAGGTAACCGGTCCCAAACAATACCGATCCCGAATTGAGTATATGGGATGGAAGGAGGTATCGAATGTTTCTGAGTAAAATTTACAGTGACAGCTTGAGAAGATATTCTCCCACCGAAGGTATATATGAGCTTCATCAAAAAGTCTGGGAATTTTTTGGTGATCAAAGATCTAACAGGGTAAGAGATTTCCTTTATTATCTCTATAATGGTGAACTTTATATCATATCAAAAAAGAAACCAAATCCTCCAGAGGACGAATACACTACACAAACAAAAGTATTCGATTTAAATAATTTAAAATCTGGAATATTTCTTCAATACGATCTCAGACTCAATGCCGAAGTTTGTAAATTGAAAACCAGGAAAAAGGTTTCAATCATGACGGATCTGGCAAATGAAATGAAAGTTCTTGATGAACCCTATAATTGGAATTTCATTGCTCACGAATCCTCAAAGAATTGGCTTCAGAAACGTGGCCAAAGTTACGGTTTTAAAAATATGATTCAAAAGCATTCCGTTCAATCTTTTCAATTCTGTAAATTCAAAAAAAAAGATGGTAAAGTTGTATCTTTTTTCAGTATTGATTTACGAGGAGTCCTTCAGGTAGTCAATAAAAATCTTTTTGTGAATACTATTTATAATGGAATTGGTAAGAGTAAAGGTTTCGGATGTGGTATGATGCTTATTGCACCGTATAAATCTTATTAAAATAAACCTTTTATATGGAGATTTTAAAATGAATAATACAAAAACTATAAAAGCCTATTCTTGGCAACTCGCTTCTAGGAATTTAGAAGAGAACATCAAAAGACCTTCTATTATTGAATTACCAGGAGGAACCGGAATGTCATTTATGTCGGTATTAGCCACGGAGATTGATAAAAACGATTGAAAGTGTTGATATAGAATACACAGTACATTAATCCTGGAAAGCCCCTGAAAAGGCTTTCCAGGACTTATTTGAGAGGAAAAAGACAATGAAAAAGCTATTACCGCTTTTCCAGCAATCTATTAAAATAGAACCGGTTGACCTTGGTACCTATAATAAAAAACTTGAATCAGGGATCATGATACCCTCTGGCTGGCAATGCAATGCAAAAGAATATGGGAAAAAATTCAGATACATGATCTTTGATGCACCAGGGGGAGTCGGCAAAACTTTTTTAGCAGTATGCATATCCCTGGATGAAATCATAATATCTAAAAATACTCGAAAACATATCTTTATCGCACCAACAATAGAAATAGGTGAAAATTTCTGCAGATCCCAAAATAGACAAATAAAAATCAAATATAAAGGTATGGTAAGATTGTGGGAAGTACCAAAAGAACATAAATTCAATAGTGAAAACCCTCAATCCATTAAAGGACTTAAAGAATTCCTTTTAGCAGATCCTCGAAAATACCCGTACAATGAAAAACATATAACAGGCCCTATTGCTACAGCTACCCATAGAGGGTTTGTCATGACCTGGGAAAAATTAACCAACTATGAAAAAAAGAAAGCCCTTAGAAATTTAACTGTACATGTAGATGAATGCCATCATTCAAAATCAACCCCACTAGATTCCACTCATTTGGGTGATTTTGTCAGAGATGTATGTACCATCCATGAACCTACTTGTAACGTAAATTTTTATACAGCTACTTACCACCGCACAGACAGAGGAGAAATAGTCCCCAATGCTTATAAACATCATTTTGAAAAATGGGTTATCCCATTAAATGACTATCTCTCAATCATAAAAATCAAAGAATTCAATTTCCGTTTCACTCACTATAGGAAAGATCCCCTTACTCAGATCATTAGATATATGAAAGAGCACAAAGATCAAAGACACATTGTCATATTACCTGACATGGGGAACCGGTTCAGAGAGGAAGGAACCCTTAAAAAATATTTAAAAGCTATTCACGAAATATATCCTGCGTCCAAAGTACTGGATTTAGTCACACCGGAAACTCAGAAAAAAAATAGAGAGTTATTGAGACGTAATCATAAAAAATACTGGGTCGCCGTATCTTGCAGAATATTCTATGAAGGGTATGATTGGCCTCCTGCTGCTGTTTTACATAATACAAGTTATGGAAAGAGTCAGGTGACCTTCTCTCAAATAATGTTTCGTATTTTCAGATGTTACCCTAAAAAAGATAAAATATGGTTATACATTTATGTTCCACCTATTAAAAAAGAAGAACGTAATAATATCAGGGCATTATATTCAGACAGATTGAATTTGTTCTTAACCTCAATTGTAATGTCAGAACTTTGTGCTGCTATCAGGATTCCCTTACTTCCAACAGCTCCCTTTTATCGGGACAAAAAAGGATCTACCAGTTTAAGTGAAATAATGGCTCCTGATATATTAATGGAAATGAGACAAGAAATTATTAAAGCTTATGATTACAACCGTAAACAGGATAAACCTGAAGACATAGAAATTTTATTAAGTCTTATAGCGGATTTGTATCATCCCTACGTAGAAGATCATTTAAGTTTTGATAATTTCAAAGACACAATTAAAACTGAATTTGTAAGAATCATAAGACTTTCAAGAAATAGAAAAATAGAACATATTACCATAGACTTTGTCCGGAAACAGGGTTTTGATAAAATCGCTCGATTAGAGAATGTAGGTTCCATCGTATTCGGAACAAAAGAGCCCTTAACTGAAAAAGATCTCTATGAACTTAAAGACATCATGGAAAAGGCTTTATTGCTTAATATGGAAAAAGATGGAGAAATCCTTAAAAAAGCAGAATACCAAGATCATGTCTTTCAAGAAATTCCAGTTAAAAAACCTATTCAAAGCATTAAGGACATAAAAGGTGAATGGATAACTTTTGATATTCCCCCTAAAGCTAAAGTAAAGATTGATGGGAAACTCTCGAAATATGCTCGTGTGATAGAGCAGGATGGTCTGGATTTAGAAATAGCTATTTATCAAGGGGATATTGTTATTGAAAACGAAAAGATAGTTTTAGTGGTGTTTCCGGGCCTTATACAAAAAGACAGAGAAGAAAAATTTATATATTGTAATAATTACTGGCGTTCGGATTATGCACCACAGAGCTTGACACCATCAAACGCTGAATTTAAAATTGTTCAAAAATTTTTCCTTTTTGAAGGAAACATATTTCCAGGGAGAAAAAAAGCTCCTTATAAAACGATGAAAATTCGATATGAATGGATTCGGTATATCCACTAGGGATTTCTCTCTGACGCTCTTTGACATTTATACATGACAAGTACATTTTTCTTTGGTAGAAAATTAGGGTTCCTATAAACCTTTGATTTGAATGGCATTATGACTTAGTATGTTCCCCGCCCCTGCGGGGATTCCCCTACGAGGTAACTACCACCTCTTAAAACAATGTTCCCCGCCCCTGCGGGGATTCCCCGAAAAACGTTTGAATTTGATTAATAAATCCGAGATGTTCCCCGCCCCTGCGGGGATTCCCCGATCCTAGATCTGCTATGCCCTATTGAAACAATATTCCCCGTGTATACGGGGATAAACCGACCAATTTTGTACCGAAATTCCCTGAATTGAAATCTCCCCCGTATATACGGGGATGACTCCGGAAAGGCACCTTGGTAGATTTCTAAAAGATCTCCCCGTGTCAATCTACGGGGATGGCCCGGATTCCACCAATAGAACAAAATCCGCCATATTATACCCCCGCTCTTTCGCGGGGCTTTACCTATATATTTGAAATGACTATTCCTCGCAGCGGGGTTACTCCTGGCATTAAAACGGCCATTCGTCAAGCTATATCCCTGCGTATGCAGGGCTGATCCCATATCGCTAGTTTATCGTCAGTATTTTCTATTCCCTGCGTATGCAGGGCTGATCCTGTCGGGGCGATTGGATTTGAACTAGCGACTATTCCCTGCATGTGCAGGGCTGACCCCTTCCCAATTTTACCATCGTTAAAATCATATTCCCTGCACTGGCAGGGCTGTCGCCGTTCTTTGACAAAATGGAATTTGATTCACCATTCTATTCCCTGCATGTGCAGGGCTGATCCCCACCTACTCCCAAGTCAACGCTTGAAGAAAGGCTATTCTCTGCACATGCAGAGCTGACCCTACTTTATCTTTTTCTTCAATCTTCAACTCAACTATTCCCTGCACATGCAGGGCTAAACCACAGGTGCTGTCCTGGCTATCGTCGGTATACTTATCTATTCCCTGCACCTGAGCGGGGCTTGACCACTTTTATTCAAAAGTAAAACTAAATTTGTTCCTCGTATCAACGAGGTTTGCCCTTCACACTTCGACAAAGGACAACGAGTGCCTACATTTCCCTGGATCTCCGGGGTTGACTCAAGGAGATATCCATACTTTTTAAATTTTCCTGCATATAGCGGGGTTCTTCCTGCATATTGAATTAGTCTATCTCTTTATTTTCCCCGCACCTGAGCGGGATTGACTCAGGGGGGCCATTAACCAAATATGCAGTGATTCTCCCGCACCTGAGCGGGGCTGTTCCTAGCGTTTGTTTCAAAACAAACTTTTCCCCGGATCTTACCGGGGCTACCCCCAGTGGTCAGCGAGCTGTAATTACTTGACTTCCCCGGATTTCACCGGGGCTCTTCCATAAATATATTAATTATGAAATGTCTTTCTGCATCAGCGGAATTGGCCCCTCCCAACTGTTATTTTTGGCATTTATAAAAAGATAATTCCCCGGACTTGCCGGGGCTGATCCTCGTAGAGCCACAGATGTTGCATATCCCTGTCCTTGACAGGGTTGCACCACCGTCTCCTGAAATATTACACAAACTGGCTGAACATTCCCTGCATCTCGCGGGACTGGCCCTGCTGTTTTGCGTATTAATTATTTTCCCCGGACTTTCACCGGGGGTCATCCTAAATTCTTATCTGCCGGTATTTTTCCCTTGGTAAACAAGGGTTGAACCTTACCCTGCAACTCACGCTATATATCCCCGCCTCTCTGCGGGGCTGTCACGTGCCGATTTATTACCTATGTTTGTTCCCTGCTCTCTGCAGGGCTGACCCGACCGGAGCTACGCCTCAGTTAGCTACTATGTCAGGATTTAAACGTCCTTTTCCCCGGATCTCACCGGGGTTCTTCCTGGTCCAGATGGCTATGACCGATTTCCCCGGACTTCCCGGGGTTGCACCTTCTATCAGACTAGAAGTAATTATTCCCGGGCTATACCGGGGCTGACTCATACTGGTATTCATTGACACTTTTCCCCCGCACCTCTGCGAGGTTCACCCTGGAGATCACAAAGAGTTGTTCTGTGACACATTTTCCCCTGGACTTTCCGGGGTTCTCCCTGCATCTTCTTCTGGACACTGGAAAAATTGCCCTCTGTAAATTCAGGGGCTATGCCTATGCCGGAACGTTGGCTTACTTTCCCCCACATCTCTGTGGGGTTGCCCCCTTGACAGCCACTCCTTTACGAAGTGATATTCCCCCGGACTTGTCAAAACTGACTCCGGGGCTGTTACAGGGTTGATTAAAAAGTTCAATTTTTCCCTGCACTCTGCGGGGTTGATCCTACCACAGAGATTTACACTCATGTTCCCCGGACTTCACCGGGGTTGACGCAGGGGCAACCGGTTTTGACCCTTAATATTCCCTGCACTGAGCGGGGCTGGACCCTCAACACAGATTTACACTCATTTTCCTCGGATTTCTCCGGGGCTACCCCTTGTACACAAAGTTGTACCCATTTCCCCTGGATCTCTCCGGGGTTGAACCTACGACAGAGATTTACACTCATGTTCCCCGGACTCTACTGGGGTTGACGCAGTGGTATGAAGTGAGGCATCTATTCCCTGCATTCTGCGGGGCTATCCCACCCTACTTAATAGTGATTGGGCCAATCTTTTCCCGGACTCGCCGGGTCTAATCCTCTTACATCTTGATTACGTACTTTTCCCCGGACTATACCGGGGTTTTTCCTGTGTCAATATAAAATCTATGGCTTTCCCCGCACCTTCGCGGGGCTAATCCTAAACAATTCCCAGACGTTACTTTTCCCTGCACTCTGCAGGGCTGTCCCTAGAGGATTCGTAAAAGTCATATTATTTTATCCCCGTATCAACGGGGCTGTTCCTTCCTCGATCTCACTAAGTAAAGACGGGTTTTTCCCCGTGTCAACGGGGCTCTCCCTAATATAGTTCATGGAAACTGTTTTCCCCGCACCTTCGCGGGGCTAATCCCAGCCAATTGCCTGAAGTTCCTTTTCCCCGCATCTTGCGAGGTTCCTCCTCTGCGGGGCTCTTCCTAAAACTTCTTAATGAAATCTTCTTCCCTGCATCTGAGCGGGGTTTCCCTCCCCTTAATAATCCTCTAATACTTTACATTCCTAGAATGAAAAATATGAATAATAAATCACATAAAAACGGGGTAAGTGTCGAAAAGATAATGCCTTTTCAGGTATTCCAGGCGCACTGCATAGAACGAAATTTCCTCTATGCCGGAGAACCTGGACATTTTAATGTCGAGTGTAGGTTAGGTCCTAATAGGTGTAATCATACTGTATGCCCTATATGGAACTCCAAACGAGTACGGGATGTTCCATGTATGTCATTAAGAGACTTGAACTTAACGCTTAAAAATGATACTCTCAATAAGGGAGGTCTGGAAGAATGGGACGACAAAAAGAATTTATGCAAGACCAGATCAAGGAAATTGAGAAGCACCTTAAAAAAGAAAGAGAAGCCGGTAACCACGTGAATGATGACACAATCCATAAATGGATAGAAGAAGAAAGTGAATCGTTCAGAGCAAGATGGGAAAAAGATCATACATAAATGAAAGTCTTTTGTATAGGCTCAAATAAAACCGGTACAACCTCTATGGAACAAGCCATAAAAAAGCTTGGTTTCAACCCTATTCCCTCTACTAAAGCATATGGACTCTATCTTGGAGGTGGACTTAAACATTCCAAAGAAAATATGATTCAACTTTTTAAAGCTTTTCGATTAAGAAAATATACAGCCAATTTATTTTGTGATATCCCTTTCAATTTAGAAGGGAGTCATGAAATGCTCTATGATATGTTCCCCGATGCCTACTTCATTCATTTGACCCGGGATCCCGAGAAATGGTTTAACTCAGTTTTAAATTGGATTCAATTAAAAAATGCACAAGTCATGTATAACTGGATATGGAAGATTGAATTTATTCCAGAGAACAAAGCTGAAATAATAGATCGATACCATAAGAGGAATGAAGAAATCATAGAGTTCTTCAAAGACAAACCCCGATTCCTACTCATAGATATTGAAGATAAAAATAAATATGCAACATTGTGCAAGTTCCTGGATCGAGAAATTGTGGTTAAACCTTTTCCACACGCAAATAAATCCCTATAACTCCTCTATAACCTTTATCAGGATATCTTCCCTCTTTAAAATTCTTTCGATAATATATTCCTTGGTGGACTCAGGAGTTAAAGTTGTGCCTATAATATCATCACCAAGGATAAGATAAGAGAAACTTTTTTAAAAAAATTTCCAAAAGTTTCCACAAATTTCCTAAAATTTCCTTCATCTTTGAAATATTTCCTGCAGTCTTCTAGTTTTATTACATTCATGACAATCTCCTTCTATATAAAGGGACATTTCATGAATGCTTTTTCCGGATATTTTTTAAATATTTATCAAATGGGATTAATTTTGTGTGTTTATCAAAAGGGTGACTCATTAAATATTTAATCACAGTACTTCTACGAGTAGGATTTGCTGGTTTTATTTTTTCCTTTAAAGCACGAAGAAACTTAAGCATCTGTCTTCCCATTGCTACCTTTAAACTCAGCGAATTTCTGTGTAACTTTACCCGTCAGAACGATACCAAGAACAACGACACTGTTTACTGGGAAATCAATAAATTCTCCTCCTCTTACTGCAGAAAGTATGTTATGAAAAAGATATGTCCCTAAGACAACAGCTCCAGTACCATACATAATAAATCTGGTAGAAGAAGCATTACCGTTATCTTCCTTAATCGAATTGATCAGTCCTTTAAACATCCTATACCTCTCATTCTAAATGGAATACATACGCTCTATCATTATGAATACTCTTTTTATCCAATATCTTAAAATATTCACCAAAACTTTCCTCCCACCAGTCCATGGGCTCCTGTATTAAATGTAATTCCTGGCCCCAGTTATCAGAGTGATTTGCTACAATAATTAGATGTTTTTTAGATAGCTCTTTAAAGAATCTGAGAATAGCGTGCAATTCCTGTCGCTCGATATGTTCCAGGACATCAAAACAGGTTAAGAAATCAAACTGTGGAAAGACCCTCAATATTGCTTCCCGATCCTTGAACTCAGTTAAATCCAGTTTCAGGAACGGGACTTCAATATCATGGAACTTTTTTAAATCACAAGACAATATCTGAGATCTCTGAAAATGATTCAGCAGTTCTATAAGAACAGGCCCACGCCCCGATCCTATATCAATGATAGATTTTTCAGTTCCTATTAAATAGTTATGTACTTGGGAACAGGTAATCTTTCGGTCTTGGTTTCTGGAATAATGAGGTATGTCAAATACTCGTTCATAGATCTCTTTATAACGGATCATACAAACTCCATATGATCGGTATCATCCAGGATGGATCCTAGTATCTTGTTATAATTACTATAATAGCATCGATAACACATGCTCCCGTCCAGGGGCTTATTACTGTTCTCAATTATCTTCTCAAGATCAAAAGCACTTCCTAGGCTCAGTTTCTTAGGAAGATTCTTTGAAGGCTTTTTAAGAGCATACTGGACGCCACAATTATGAACTATTATACCAAATGAAGATATAAATTTATTTGAACCTTCCACTTGAATGTCTACTAATTTTCCTAACTTTTTCTCTCTGATCTCTTTAACTGGTACAAACATAATGCCCTTATCCTCATCTTTCAAAAAACCGAGGGCTCTTTTAGGACTTCTTTCTTTTGTTTGAATTACATTTAGGAATGGGGCTTTTTCTAAATTATAGGCTCCCCCTATATTTATATGATACCGATCTTTAGCATTTACCTCTCTTCCTTCTATTATCATTTTTCCTTCACGTCTCTCAACTCTCATAGAAGCATGAATATTTAAAGTACAAAAGAGATAAATTATATCATTAGCTAGTTGTCTACTGACAGTACTCATTCTCATTTTAAAACCATCATAGCTTTTAGAAGGAGTTTGAAAATTCCCGTCACCTCCAAAATAGCCTTGAATAAATTTCCACTTTATTTTATCAGAGCCGTTTAAAATAAAAGGAGGGATCTTTTTTAATTCTGCTTTATTACCACAGTGTACAATTAAGTCATCGTAGGGTTTATGTGCACCTATCTGATACTGCATACCAGTTCTACGTTCAGTCATAGAAAAATTTAGATTCAAAATATCACAAATTTCTTCAAATCTTCTTATATATTCTCTTGACTCTTTCCCTAGCATAAATCCTATAGTGGTAGTTCTAGTAGGATATTTTTTATCAACTATACAAGTTCGTTCATTGGACCAACCTTCAGCTACATAATATCCTATTAATTCTGCTTCTTCTTCAGATATAGTATCTTCTTTTATTTCACTAATATCATATTTATATTTGACCGGAAGTAAATCTCCAATTCTTAATTCAGAAGATTCTATTGTATCTAATTCATAGTCAGATAATAACTTCTTTCTCTTATGTCTAATTTCAGGGTTTGTCAATTTAAGCATAAGATGATCTTTCGAAACATAAATAGTCCTATTATTTTGCAAAACTATTTCCAAGCCTTCTTCACCCTCTTTATGAAACACATTTAAAATCTTTCCATATTCACAAGCATAATCCCCTGGAACAACATCCTTTATAGATAAATACATCCTTTCGTTATTTCTCTGGATTAATACAGGTTCATTAGCCTCTAAACAACAAGCGTACACATTACAGTCAGCCCCTATCATGGGTTTAAGATAGCATATATAACAGTCTCCGCCTCTGAGCGGGGTATTTCTACTTTGATAGATGACTTTATCATCATCGACATTTTCATCTCGAAGAGTGATTTTTAACTGCATTAAATCTACTTCTTTATAATTCAATAGATCAGCTACTAATCGGACATGGGTAAAATCATGGAGATTGGCAAATTCTATGATCCGTTTTATTTCGGAGATATTTGGTTTTGGAGAAACGACATGACTAAAGGCCCAGTCCACGTTTGGGTTATCTTCAACAGCATAAGCTATTGTGTGATAATAGTCCATGTCCATTTTTCTTTCATCAGAATTAGAAATCCGACACCAGGTTACATCTTCATAGGTACATTTACCTAATAAGAGGCCATTGGTAACAAAACCGATTTTTATCCCGGCATCTTTAAACAGAGAAAACAATTCTTGGAGATGAGGATAAAGGAGTGGTTCTCCTCCTCCGGTGATGGTTACGGATTGAGTACCGAGTTTTTTTAATTTTCTGATGATCTTCTTAGCATTTTTAAGGGACATTTCTGTTTTTCTGTCATCTTCAGCACAGCTACAAAATCCACATTTCATGTTACATCTATTTGTGGGTATGAACTGGACATGGATTGGTAAGATGACTCCTTTTGTTGTCATGGACTTTAACAATTTAAAGTTCTTAATCAATTTTATCGGGATACTGTCGGCTGCGGTATAACTAGTAAGATTCATTACTTCCTTCCCATTTTCTTTGATAGGTGATTCTATTTCGATTAACTAATTTCTGAGCATTTGGAGGAGATGGGAAGGAACCATGGTCAATATGTATAGTAAGAAGGTCATCCCGGATATGAAAGGGTATCTTGGCTTTTTGAATGCTTAATTTAAAATCGACATCATCATAGGCTATACCCATAGCAAAGTCTTCATCGAATCCTCCTATTTTTACCCAATTCTGTTTTGAAATAGCTGAACAGAAATGATAGTGGGCTGCTCTATGTATTGAGTGTTGGTACCATCTCTGAAATTTTCCATTTAGATCATTAAAGTTTTTAATAAAAAAATTACAACGGACATAATTCATACAACCACATACAACATAGACATTGGGGTCTTCTTCAAATTCTTTATCGAGTCCAGCCAGTATGTTCACTTGATGGAAACATTCTGGATTGGTTACAACGAAATATTCACCAGAAGCCCACTTTGCAGCTTCATTAAAACCATGAGCTGGATTCCAGGTTTCCATAGAAAGAGTTAAATGAATTATCGGTATTTTTTCACGGAATTTCTCAATGGTTTCTGATAGACCGTCATGGTCTTTTTTATTCTGGACATTTTTATAATCTTCTGCTATGACAACCTCATAATCATTTCTATCTGAATAATGGTGTAGAAAGGAAATAAAGGTATTATGTAGGTGCCCTAGGCGTTTATAGTAGGGTACAAGTACGCTATACTTCACAGATGTCTCCAAGCCTTTACAAGCCTTCTAAGAGGGCTCTTATTTTATTTTTATTTTTTATCTATATCTTCTTTCAGACCTTCAATCTTTTGTAAATCTGAAAAGGAAAACTTATGTGCTAATTTAAAAGCCAAAAATTGTGCTGATACTTTTTTTGCTGAAACTGACTTTTCAGGAGCTTTCTCTTTTGCTCCTTCTTCAATCTCTTCTCGTTTTTTTACTTGAACAGCTTCCATAAGACCTTTCGGGAACCAGGTATCGGGTTCACCACGTTGAGTTTTTATCTTACTCAGATCACCTGGTATAGGACCTATTTTTATAACAGGTTTCCCACTTTCATCAGCAGCAATCATATCTATTAATTTGTAAATATCTGATAATTTATTAAAAAGTTGTTTTGCCTCTTTTTCATCTTTCAGTTTTATATCTGCAGTAGCTCCTGGATCCATGGTTACTCTTAATGATTTGATGACTTTTTTAAAATTTTTCAATACATCGACAACTCCAGCAACAACATCATCCACATCGAAATAAGAGCCACCTTTCACATAATTTCTCACATTATGTAAATACCTGCCTATTTCACTAAGTACTATGTCATGAACTGATTTTGTTTTCAGAGCTTCTTTGAAATTACTCTTAAGTGTTTCATATGTATGGGCAGGAGGATGTTTCTTTATAGGTTTTGGGCGACTTTTACCTTTTCCGCCACCGCCACCACCAGCCCCAGAAGGATCTTTGAATAATTTATGACCTTTGTCCTTCAGAGTTCTGTATTCTCTTTCTTTTTGTGCTGGAAATCCTTCTTCAAATTCCATTTCGATACGTTCTCTGATTTCCTTAGGAGTAGGTAAGCCTTTAGGAGCTTCTTTTATTTCTTTCTCAGGAGGAGCCTCTTTAAATAACTCAGGTACATCCTCTTCAATTATTTCCAAAATTTTATCATATTTTTGGGATTCCGGTCCTCCCAAAGGTCCTTTCTTTCTTGGAGTATCTTTAAATCCCATGTCTATGACATCTTGCCACTTAAGAATGAATTGACTTAGAGCATATTTAGCCAATGAGTCTTTTATTCTTTTTAAACGAACAGCAGCTTTTGATTCAGAAATCTCCTCTTTTTCTGCCAATGCTTTAATTTTACCTATATCGAAATCATCATAGGCACTTGTGACATTTTTAATTAATTCTGATAATTCTTTCTGAGCTTTTTTCGATGCATCATCTAATTTCTTCTCTTTGAGCTGAGTTACCATATTTTTGGCATCATTCAATTCACCTTCAGGAAAAACAAATTTAACACGTTTTTCAAAGTGATCTTCTTCCTTAGCTTGTTTATCCATAAGGGCTTTTTCTTCTACTGTTAAATAGATTGGATTAAAAGAGGCCATTCTTGGTAACTCCTTTTTGAATTTTGATAAACCTGACCGGATGGTACTTGCCAGAGATCTAATGGATTCTTTATCGAAGATGCTGAGTTTTGAAAATGAAACTGTATCCTTAGCAATGTTCTTTTGCAATGAAGCTAAAGCTGGATCATCTTCACTGGTAACAATTTCTGCTCTCTTCTCATAGGTTTTTGGGCTAAACCATAAAGTCTTTGATAACGGATTGTACATTTTAGTGAAATCAGAAAGTCGATCAGTTAAAACTTGTGCCATAATCATAGCAGGAGATTCTTTTGAATCAGAAAGAGAACTTTTTAAACCTTCTATTGTTCTCATATAAGTCGGTATGTCTTTTTTCAGATCTTTGATTTCACTAGTGGTAGCCTTCCCTTTACCTTCCATTTCACCTATTCTATTTCGTAAATCCTGAAACTCTTTTTCTGTATCTTTTAATTGTTTTTCTACCTTAACTCTCTCTTGTGGACTTAAACCTTCTGCTTTTAAAGCTGCCTGACCAAATCTTTCTCCTATAACATCGAAACCCTGTAACTGGGCCTCAAGCCAATTGAGCATGTATTTAGCATCCTCTTCCTCCATAGGTACCACTGATTCCTGTTTACCTTTTGGAGCCTCAAGAGTTTTCGGTGTAGAAAGATTCTGTTTTACTTTAGAGAGGGCTTTTTCAGGATTATTTACCCAGTTTAAAAGAGCCCCATGCTTCTTTTCTAATTTTTTATACCCACTGGGATCAGCCTTTTTATATTTCTCCAGACGTTTTTTCATGTCTTCAGGTACAGCTTCAAACAACTCGATAAATTTATTCAGCTTTACACCACGTTTTCTCTCAATAGCTTCATATTCCTGTTTCTTTTCCTCATCACTCATATTTTTGTTTTTCTTAACACCTGCGATATTATCTTGTGCTTCCTTGGCCAGAGCACCTTGTACCTGGTTAACAAAAAATTGGAGATCAGTTGAAGTCAGGAATTCTTCTAATTTTCTGTCTTTAATACCGAGATCAGAAAGTTCCTTTAATAACTTTTGAACTTTAGCCGATTCTGGTGGAGGAAATGGCTCTTTTGTTTCTTCAAGGATTTTTTCGAGCTTAGTGATTTTATCTTTATTTGTTGCTATATCTTCTTTAAGTTTAACTGTATCCTTATCTTTAGGATCACCTTTCATTTTTCTTTGTAACAATCGTTGTTCTTGGTTTTCTACTAGTTCTCTGAGTTTCATCAATTCACGAACATTTTTCATGCGCTCTTCAGAGACAGCGAATTTAAACCTCTCTTTATGTTTTGAGACAAAATCCACTATTTCTTTTTCAGAATCTTTCTTCAAATGATCCTGTAATTCTTTAATCTGTTTTTTCCACACCTCAACTTTTTTCTTATCGGGTGTAGTCTCTTCCATTTCATCACCAATATTTTCTTTTAAATGCTGGATCAATTTTCGAATTTCATTTTTTCCACCCTTAGGTAACAATTTCTTCTCTTCCCTTTTACTTTCTTCCTGAACCCGGGTTAAATGAGGTTGGTCTTTTACCATGAAACCTTTGTACTTGTCAGCGAAATCAATAAATCCACGATATCTTCTTTTTTTAGACCCATCATAGGTCTTAGTACTATCAAGAGATTCATTTACATATTCAACAGGGATCTGGACAGGTTTTCTACCCTTTACCGAAGGACCGTAAGGAAGGATACCCTCTGGTTTCATTTCTTGCTCGACATATTCATCGAGCCTTCTTCTCAAACCTTCATGACCAGGATTTCCTTCAATGACCAATGATGATCGAGGGCTACCTTCAAAATCACCTTTATCGGTTAATTTTTGATCAAAAGTATATTCAATTCGGGGTCTACTGGTCCTTTCTAATTTTACCTGGTAATGTTTGTATTTAAAATCAACCGGGTCTTTTTCCGGATCAACTCGATCACTTTCCTTTATTAAATCCTGGTTATCATAATTGGCACTAAAAGTTACAGTAAGTTCAAGAGGGTATTTTTTAGCTATTGCCATATTCACATATTTCTCATGAGAAGCTGGAGGAGGTGTCTCACCATTAATTATCATAAGAGCTTTCTTTATACGTTCTGTAGCTTCTCTGACATCCTTAAGCATTTCAGCATACCACTCTTTATACCAGGGAGAGAAATGAGTACTTTTTAATTTTTTTATCTGACCAATACTCGCATCAGTCTGTGATTCGATTTCCTTGGTATCTTTACCTTCAGCAAACAACTCTAATATTTTTTTTACCTTCTCACTCATGGGTTTACCGGTTTTTGGTTGTTTGCCTTCCATGAAATCTTTGAAATCATTCGAATTCTCTTTGTTTTTAAAAACATCTTTATAATCGGGAACTTTAACATCTTTTTTATAAAGGCCACCCTCACTAACGAATTTAGGGCCAAGGCCACCTGCAGAGAGATATTCAGCAAGTCTACGGCCCAAATCTTTTTCCCATTCTTCCAGAGATGATTTGGGTATTCCTGTCTTTTCTGCCATTTCAACAAAACCCATCCTACTAGCTGGTGCTACCATAAATCTTTTTAACAAGATCATTTTATAAGCATAGCGCCTTTTTTCCGGAACATTTTTATTGATATATCCAAACAGATCTTTAGTTAAACCTTCTTGCCATTCTTGTTCTTTTTCAGCTTGATCAATTAATTCACTATCAGGCAGGACTTCTAGATCCGGGGCTACTTCTCTACCGATATCTTCTTTTTTCTTTTTTGCTCGTACAAATTCTTTAAATTTATTTTCGAAGAAACCGTAAATAAAACCTGAGATCAATTTGACCATATCTTTCTTCACACGATCAAATTCTTTTTTCTCTTCATCAACAAGTAAACCTGATTTACTGATAAATTTATCAGCTAGTTCTTCAGGGATTTTATGTTTTCTTTCCAATTTGGTTTCAAGGATTGCTCTTAACTCGTCAGCCTTCTCTTCTGAGACAAAATCACTTACTGCATCTTCAAGAAAAATTCTTTTATCTTCAACATCAGCTTCACCCAATCTATTGGCGAGAGATACAAGTAAATTATCTAGTCGGACATCTCCCGAACTAGTTCCGAAAAAGTCGGGGCGTATATAGGATTGGAGATTTTTCTTTAAAGCACGTTCTGCTGCTGCGAAGAATTTCTGTTTCTGAAGAGTATATGAAAAAACAGTTTGAATAAAATCATCAATAGAGTACATTGCAATATCCTTCCAAATTGGTTTAGATATTGCAACAAATATTAATAGAAAATTACTCGGAAATTAAGGTAAATTAAACGAAAGGTATTCTTCTTAATGTTGTTGAGGAGCACTTCTTATTGAAGATATAATGGGTAAACTGGTTTAATTTGGCTCTCCACCAGCTTACATAGTACATAAATAAGGTATGAATATCATTTTCACGATCCACTGATTGGGCCACTATCAATTGGTACTTCTTTTTCATTTATATTTCTTTGTGAACTCTTCCCAGGTCATATCAAGTGGCTCTAATATATGTAATGCAGGTGGAAGAGGCTCAACATAAAGTTTGTTTATATTACATTCTTTAAAACCGAAATCAGGAAGACACATCATAAGCATTTTCAAATTAGGCATTTCATTCGTACTTACTGAAGCAGAGAAATGTCTAACCCAAAGTTGTTCCATCTGCTCAATAGTATAAGCAATTTTATAATAATGGTAACCCTTAATATCATAGATCTTCATCGTATTGTTTTGATTCAGTCCGGCAGGAATGGGACCGGTGTAACCTGGATTACCATAATCTTTCATACTCATCAGAGTTTCAAAATCTACCCGATGCGCTTCAGCATATTTTACAATCTCTTTAATTCTTTCTTTAACTTTACCACTTATAATTAATGTTAATAATGATCCCATTTAAAACCGGTTCCATTTCTTAAATTTTTTTCTGAGTTTACCTATTAAACTTAAAAGATACCACTTAGCTGAATAAATGGTATGGGTAATAAACCACCACACTATAAATGCACAAAGAGTAAAAATTACAAGTATTAAAATTGACATATTAAATAGAAAGAGGGACTGCAAGGCTCACCAAGGTAAGATAAAGTTTCGCAGACATATATCCCACGCACCTGCAGTCCCCAAACTTTATATAAAAATTTACCCTATTTCCCTTATTGCTTTCATCTCACGTTTTATGTTCGCTCGGGCTCTCTTCTCAAAAAGGTCTTTAAAATAATCAGTAAAATAAATCTGATCTAATTTCAAAAAAGTATTCATTGCAAAAAGTCGCCCATCTCGATATTGATTCCACGGAAAGATGCAGTATTCTTTTCTAATATCACTTGAATAACTATCATAATCATCTGGATTTGCTCCAAGTATTGCTAGATCAACATCATGTATAATTTTCTCATCATTAGTATTAACCATGGGTTTAACATGTTCCGTTGCCATAACTAAATTCCGAATTTTCCTCACTGCATCAATACCAAAACCTAACCGAGATCCATCAAATACAGCTCTATCAGCACTGATTATTTCATTAATATTTTTAGCATTGGGCACATATATACAATCATGGTAAAACCAAGCATATAAAACCAGAAAATAATCATCACACAAATTTTTTACTTCTTCAAGTAATGTATAACCATGTTCGATGTGATCCAAATTATGATAAATGCGGAAACTCTCAGAATATAAATTTATTAATTCCTTTAAATTATGGAAAGCTATTATCTTTTCGAAATTAGGATTTATTTCAGAAATACATGATAAATATTCAGTTTCTAATAACATTTTTAACATTCCTTATTTTAATATAGAGGGCACCATTTCTTTTTAGGGGTATGAAAATTAATTGTATAATTACAATGTTTGCATTTACCTTTAAACCCTTCTTCGAACTCTGTACGAGGTCCACGAGGAGTAAATGTTGGGGTATATCCTCCTGTACAACCCCCACTACTAGATGACGACGATCTTCGTTCTGATGCTTCTTTGTTTTTTAATATAGCATGTACTTTACCCCAATCTGCACCAGGAGATCCATAAATTTTACCAAATAATGCTTTTCTAGCAGAATTACCATAATTCATATAAAGCTCCTTCTTTATTTGTTATATATTATCTTTTTTTCTTTTTCTTCCCTCCACGTGATGGAATATGTAACTTTCGAGGAATAGCATCTAATGTTGAGATAAGAGCTTCATTTGCTCTCTTTATTTCCTCAGACAGATTTTCCGATACATTTCTGTATCGCTGTGATTTCAACCAATCAGCATACTGCATACTTCCACGCTTCTTATTGCAATTTTTACAACTTGAAAGCAAATTCTCTTCAATGGTTGGACCACCATCTTCCCAGAGCACCAAATGGTCAACAGTAAGTGGTACGTCATCACGGCCACAGTAACGGCACATATAGCCATCCCGTTTAAAGACTACCCAAGATATCTTTGAATCAACTTGACGGGCACTCTTACGAAGTATGGCCTTTTTAAAGCCATCCCCGTCTTGGGCAAGAACTTCCGTTTCGAGTAGATCTGTTTGCCGGAGAAATTTCTTCCACTGATCAGTATCAAGTGGGAAATTCTTTGCTTCCAAGATATCATCATCGGGCAACGGGATCAAATAAGACATACTATCGCTATTCATGATAATACCAGCTATCTGAATAGTATTCCCGAATTCCATGATATTAATTCCATGTAACATCTCTTGTTCCATTATAAGGGTTCCTTCTCTATGATTATAAATTTGTGAATTTTATAATTAGCCAAATAAATAAAATTGCTAAAGGGGCACCAATAGCATTACCTATGAAAGCAGCTAGTACTTTTAACCAAAATTCTTTCAAAATTTATCTATCTTTCTTTTATATTCTTCTAATTGTTTTAATCCATCTTTGACACATTGTTTTAATGGTCTATAGCCAAATGTGCCACCATATATTAAATTCCATCCAACGTAATCAATTGGAAAGGCTATAATCATAATAAACGTCCAAAACGATTTACGTATAAATCTGAATATCATTCTTCTTTGTCTCTTTCAGGTTCTCTGTAATCAGGATGAAAAGTAAAATCCTTACCTCTGACTTTTCCAGTACCATTACACATAAAACATGGATGACCACCATCCAAAATTGCTCCAGGATCCCCATCACAGCGTGGGCAACTAATCATTTCATCCATACATACTCCTTATTCATTGGTAAGATCTTCTACTAATGGTTTTAATTCTATCTTAGCTTTTTTTAACAATTTGACTAATTCTTCCAGTTCATCCAAATCACTCCTTAACAATTTCAACCAACTACCATAAAGAGGAGTTAACTTAGTGCATAAACCGGTTATTGGATGAATATCATTAACATGTTCTCCTGGATTTAGGATCATAGGTTCCTTCTCAGGTCCCACAAATATTAATTGATTGGGAGATAGTATTCTGAACCTCTCGATAAAAAGCCTTAAATTGGTATCCCATTCTATAAATTCATCACGTAAAAGGACTCCGTTTTCAACTATATTGCGCTGGCTCATAACGAAGATCCCCTTCTCAAATTCATACATTATTTGTATTCTCCAAGAATCGGATTCATCGGTACCAGCATATTTGGTTTCAGTTAGATGCGCTTGGATCTCACATATTGATCGAAGTTCTGCAAATCCCAATATCCAGGACTCTTCATTAAATCTTCCATAGCCCCGTTCTTCAAGTAACTTAACTACTTCTTCTTTTTTCACCATTCTATTACTCTTTTATCATGATATTAAATATTGGAGAAGTAAAAACGTCTATAAAATCCCAATGGTCTACTAACCAAAGACCTCGAATAGTAAATAAATTATCATCATTAAAATTAAGAATACTGAATTCAAAAATTATAGATTGACATTCAAGCCATCTTCCAAAAAAAACTTCTGATAATTCATTTTCATTATTTTGAGTATATTCTACCAAATTCATGTTACCATAAAGCCCTTTTAAACCCCCAATCTCCACATATTTTTTTTCAACATCGATATGAACTTTCTGAGCCATTTCTATAATCATTTTAGAAAGTTTATGTTCTTCATATTCAATGTTTCCAAAAAGAGCCAAGGGTGCTTTAACTGAAACTATTGGGAGATCTAATCTAAGAAAAGGTTCAACTTCTTCTTTGGAATTATTCTCAAAATTTAACATTCTTGAACATGTCAATGCTACAGAAATTCTATCAGATCCGTCATCCTCCATAGGGATTTCATCTTTCACTTCTGCTAAACTTTTCAGATATTTTAAAACACTTTCTACACTGATAATACTATCAGCAGGTTTCCAAATACCTCTTTGTACATGATTAACAGTTATCATCGTTCTAGGAGTCGGATGATCCCCTTTTTCATTAATCCAAAATTCTGGATCGGTTATTTTATATTTTGAAACATTTTTATCTTTAGTCACTTTCCCTCCATTAGCCATTCAAATCTGTTATATCAAACTCCTTTTTCTTCTTTAAATCAACTTCATCTTCATACGGATCTGCAGGGGTATCTTCAGGTTTACTCATAAAGCATTTTTTACAATAAACATTTGAATGAGCACCATCAATACCCCACACATGATCCTGGCCATCAAAGCACTTTTTTTCACTAAATAAACTTATAGTCTTATTATTTTCAGTTATGTATTTATCCTCAAGTTTCGGTGGTTCTGGTCTATTTAAAAAACATTTCTTACAATATTGATTTGAATGCTGTCCATCAGTTCCCCATTCATGGTTCCCACCCTTAGGGCATTTCCCATAAAAGGGATCCTCTTGTCTTAATAATATTTCGTATCTACTCGCCATCAGATGTCATCTTCCGGGAATCTGCTTATCCAAGCATCATGAAATTGTTTCAGCATTTCCTGTAGGTCTTTATCAGGCATCAATCTTTGTATAGTTTTATCATCACCATTTTTTAAAGCCTGTACCAATTTTTCTCTCTCAATGCGCCTTTTTATATCATCCCAAATATTCATTTGGGTAATATCTGGATCTAAAACATATTTATACCTACAACTACCCATAAAAACGGAACCTTATACCCAATCCTTAATTACCATCGATCTCATAAATTCCCTAACTTGAACCATTAACTCAATCTGACATTCTGCATTTCCATCTTCTTTAAATTTCACCAGCGGTAATTCGGGCAGATCATCGATCAGGCTTTGGGTAGGTATTTCTATTTCACATAATTCTTCTTGCCTATCCCAAATTATAAACAATTGAAATAAATAAACTGCATGCTTTACAATTTTCTTATAGAAATCCCCATCCTCAGAATATTCTAAATGACACATATCAAGAGTAGCATCGAGACGGTTAACTTGATTTTCAAACCCGATCTTCTTAAGGACATTTACTAAAATTCTGGTACTGAAATCTTCTGGCACATTATAATGGCAAAAAATCTCACTCTTGAAATTCTCCAAAAGAACATGACATTCATCTAAATCCAAAACCTCTATGATTTTTTCTTCAACAAGCATTGTATTAATTACCATGAAGTTCCAAAAGCTTTTCAATTCTCTCAGGATTAAGATTAAACATATTCGAGCTATACTCACCACTCCATGTACCTATAATTTTAAAAGGGATCTTTTTATCTCGTAATTCTCTTATATTTTCAGCTACCATTCGGGAACGACTTTTACACCAACCTTGCATATACTTTGTTTGAATTTCCCCTTTCTCTATCCATATTAGAGCTATCGGACTTGTATTACATCCAATAGGAAAGTATTCATCATCTTCTCTTAAATCACAGAATAAATTATCTGTCTGCACTTTTTTACTCCTTCTTTTTAACTAAATTAATAATTTTTATAACTATTCAGACCTTCCTTATAATTCCAGATCCAGTAAACATCTCCATCAGATGATTAATTCGAGCCCTATCCAAATGATTTTTATGAGCTTCATCTTTTTGACATATGGGCTACTGCTTTTTCCGAATCATCTAAATCCACTTCTTCTCCGCAAACGGGGCATTCTACTTTTCCTTTCAAATCACCCATTTAGATACTCCTCTTCTTCTTTACACCAATTTATTAAGTAATCTGATGTTTCACGTGAAACATCAACGACTTGCAAGCCTGCACGAATGACCATAACTACTTCAAGTAATTGTTCTTCCGGTATAGATAATACTTCTAATGCCATATTAAATACCTCTAAAAAACTTTATCTCAACATATCTACTTTTTCTTTTGGAAGTTCTATCTTCTCATATTTTATTAATGATTTCATAAACATTTTCAAACCGATATGCCATCCTCCACAGAATACACATGGGTAATATCCTAAAAAATTTTGACTTTTTTTCCTCTCTAATCTCATGAAAAGTGCCTTACGAGCTGTTTCTTCAGATCTATATTTAGTTCTTTTGCCACATATTTTATTATTACCTATTTTGAACCCAGCTTTAAGATTTAAATTATATTCTTTGTCTTTCATTCTTCCATTACTCCTTGTATAATTACTTCTACTTTTGAACTGTCTTTTATATTTAATAGATCTAATTGTGGCGAATTATAAAAACGAGCTTTTATAAGATTGTTATTCTTTAAAACATAGCAACTATCTTGATTTTCCAGAGAACCTGTAAATGTTATGGCATAATATTTATTATAATCAAAAGGTTTATAACGATAATGTTTTAGGGAATGGAAATAACTATAAGGATAATATCTTTCATGTTTCAAGCAATTAAAAACAATGATATACAATATTACGATAGATATTGTTGATAACACAACAAAAAAAGATATAAAATATTTATAGATTTTTTTCATAATTTAATCCAAGGTAAAATTTATCCCGCATGCCTCCTGGCATCGATCCATATTTTTCTAATTGTTTAAATGTAAAGCTAGTCCCGTTTTTCTTGAATTCTATACTATAAAAACAATCCGTCTTTTTTATCAAATCAAAGTCATTAATAATTATGATTTCTTGGCGCTGACTCTCTGGATATGTTAAAGGGGCATAAAGCTCAGGATTTCTTTTTACCAATTCGCTTGTATGCTCATCATAAGCTTTCATAGCACCTTCTATTACAAGAACTATTCTGTCAATAAAGCCATTTTTAAAAAATTTCTGAGCAGTTATTCCAATCATTACAAATGCTTTGTATTTCTGTTCATCATTTTCAAATCTCAGATTCATTACTAATTGTGGTACAATCACACCATTTTTATGAGGTAATACTACCGGAGCCAAACTTCCATGTTTAATTAAATTCTGCTTGGCTACTTCTGCTATTTCTGTTATTATTTGATCCATATTATAATTTTTCTAAAATATCTTTTATTTCTTCAATAGTTATTTCTAAAAATCAATTATACAAACCTTGGCCAGTACCTTCAATCCAATGGCAACCTCCTGGACAATGTTTTTCAATATCCTCAAAAATGGTAGAAGCATAATATCCATTTCTTTTGTGAAATACATTAGCAAGAACTTTACTAGCAAGACATATTTTACAATAATCTTTGATATCTGATTCTCTTGCTAATTGAGGTATATCTACCTCAAGCATTTTAAAAGATTCTCCAATCATCATAATATGGCCACAATTTATACAGGCAATAAGACTTCCAACAGTAGGTATACCATCTCCTGTCAGATGATCCATCTCTTTAAAACATTTCGTGCATCTATGCTTAGGGACTTTCCTTGATTTTTCGAATAAAAAATCCATCAATTTATATCCTCGGAAGAATCCTCATCCATCTTAAAACTTTTCATTGCTTCATTTAATTTGTCCATATTATTGCTTAATTTTTCCAATATTTTTAAACCGTCTATTTTACCTATCTTATATAGACTCACTTCTTCCCACTCCAGAACATCATGACCAGATTGTATCAAAGAATTTATTAAAGAAATTATCTTTGCAACCGAGATACAATAATCAAGTCCCATCTCAGTGACTTTTTCAATTGAAAAAACAGGAACAGATCCTGAATCCATTTTCAGAATATCTTCCAAAATAACTTCACTTGTTTGATTTAAAACAAATAATTTAGCCACTTCTTTATTTATCATGGCTTTTAAAAGAACTATATCACTACTATCTCTTTTATAAATCTTTAATTGATCAACAACATCTTCAGGTTCTAAAAATGACATTCTTTCCCTCACTATTTTTCTTTTGATTTCCTATAACCTATTAATGCGTAGATGAGAAGTAACACATCTATAACGGCAAATGATAAATATCGAACTAAATGTAAACCTTCCTTTGCCTCAGTAACAAATAACATAATTATCTGGATGAGTATCACGTTAAAAAACACATTCCATCTTGAAATCATATTATTTTTCTATATTAGAAAAGCATTCATTCTGATCCCAACAATTTTCACAACCATTCTCTGCCTGAGCCTGGGAACCTGGTTTTGATCCAAAACAAGTATTTTTATTATTCTTTGAACTCCATACTTTCCAATCTTTTATAACCAGATCTTTAGTATCAATTTCTTCCCATGTCAAATAGATCTTCTTTAAATGTACTTGTAACATTCTAACCAAAGAATCAATTTTAACTTGGATTCTCTCAACATCTACGGTAACATCCCAATTCTCTATATTCATCTTCGAAGCAGTGTTTTCATAATAATCCAGTTCAGCCATTGATGAATTTATCATTGCTTTTAGAATTACCGTTGTTACACCATCTCCTTCATTTAGGATTAATTGTTTCACTTTTTTCCCTCTTCTACTATTGTGTTAATTTCTTCTCCAGCTTTATTCATATAATGATAATAAGAATCTATACATTTTTTAAGCATAATAGTAACAGCACTAGAACATGCGTATAGACTATGTAAACTTTTTATATCAGCTTCTTCTATCGAATTTAACTCATCACTGCCTTTAAAATGAAAAGTATACCTCACACTTTTTTCCGGATCAATTTTGAATCTATCCAAATCAAATTCTATCTCAATGGAAACTGGTGTCTCTGAAAACTCTTGATTCATTATTACTCCATTATTTTATGGAAATAACTATCTCGTACAGCTTTTAAATCTTCCTCTGAAATTTCATCCCACTCTATTTGTACTCTTTTATTTTTTGAAATCATCATAATCATCTGTTTTAAAGAAATCATTAAAGAATCTATTTCTGCCAAGAGTAACCTTTGTCTCAACATTATATCACCGAATTCGATATAATCATTATCGGAGGCTTCATCTTTTAATTCCAAGAGATTACCAAGTTCTATATTTTTACTCAATAATACATGTAATTGGTGTATTTTAGAATTTATAGTCATTTTTAATTTAGCTGTAATATCATTATCATTTGAAGCCAATTTTATCTGTCTCATAATTAATCAGGTATCCTTATCGCTTTAAATTTTGTAACTATACCAATATCATCCCCTTTACGAATCAGAAGACATTGATTTTTTAAACCCAGTTCTCTGGCAATAGATCCAAACAAATTACATAAAGTTTCTTCTGGTAAATCATCTAGGGCTAATCTGACTGTTTTCCAATAAGATTCTAATTCACTAGGTATTTTTTCATCAAGTTCACGTATAGCTTTTGTTAAATCAGAACGTTTAACTTTCATACTACCGCTCCTATTTTAAATCTTTAAATAATACTAAATCAATATCTTTTACTACTCGTAAATCTTCTTCCTGCTGAATTATCAGACAATTACCCCTAGTATTTATCTGATTAGCAATAGATTGAAGCAACTGGATTAAGGTATCTTCTGGCAACTCATCTATAAATTGCTTCACAGTAGCCCAGTAAGGCTCCAGGGCCTCGGGGATATCCTTATCGATCATGCTGATCGCAGCATCCAATCCAATGCGTGTGATCATCTTTCAATATCCTTTATTAAAATCAATCTCGTCTTTTCATTAATGTACTTTTGAGAATTCTTCTCAGTCATAAATGTGATGTTATTCAAATTCGGGCCATACCATACAAGACGGACATCTGCAGGAGTAATGTCTTCTACAGTTATTTTAAATTCCCCGCAAAATTGTAACCATCTATTGAAACCATTCGCTGTCTCTGGCTTATCAAATTTCATAACTATGTTTTCTATTATGCCATCATTATGCTTTTTTTGAGCATCTTTTATCTGTATAGCAGTCCAGTCTCTTCCTTCTATTTCTTCCCATGATTTTTCAACCATGCTTATCTCCTTTATCCATAAGGTAAACCAGAGGTAAAAATCTGAGAAAGAGCATCTGATAAGCGCTTTTTCGCTTTCTGTTTTTTATACCATGCAACCGGATTATAATATGCTAATGCTCTATCTTGAATCTCCTCGCGAATTCTCTGAGCTTCCCGTTCCTTTCGCTCCTTCTCTAATCGTTCCTGTCTCTTCTTTTCATTCTTCTCCCGATCCGGGTTAATGGTAACCGGTTCATTGGTTGACTCAAACATGTAATCAGGAAGCACTTTGGTTTGGAATCCCTCATCAGGAAGGATTTCATAATAATCATCACGAACAACCCTAATCACTTCATAAACATTTCCAATTGTTACTTCCTCAATCCTTTGTTGATAATGACCTCCAGTAACAGGAAAAACAGTCACTTTATCTGAACGACATTTAACTCTTTTCATTTATTAAATCCTCTTCTGATAAAAAAGCATCTGAATCAGAGGCTTGTACAAGTTCTACCTCATCAAGACTGACTTCAACAATATCACCTCTCATTGCATAGTCCACATATAAAGGATCATTACATATCTCCCCAACCTGATAAGAATGTATCATTATCTCTGCCTCCCATAATGTCTTACAATTTCAGTAACATGCTGATCCCAAAAATTCAACTCCCGAGCCCCGTCCGGATCGGCATTACCATGACAATTAAATAACCCATTCTCCTCGGCAAATACATAAAAACCAGGACCAGGACGACGATACTCCTGACTCACTATAACCGCACCTATAAGCACTCCATGCTCAGAAAATTCTGCCTCTGAAATACGCGCAGCAAGTATACCAGCACGATCCCCGTCATGCTCAGATTCTATATAATACCCTATCTGAGCCAAAACGTCCTTATAAAAGACAAACGGGTTCCCTAACTTCTTCCCGTTCTTAAACCGACTATATCTCCTAATCTGAGATAAAACATATTTTCGGGCTATATCAACTTCTTCGTCTGTGAATGTATTGGGTACCATAAAAATCTCCTATATTGTATAATTACCAATAAACTTCTCATTCTGAAAATCATCCACCACTGTCTCTTCGGTGATCTTGCCATAGGGAGTAAAAATGATATCACCATCAACATTGAGAAAAATCTGACCAACTGCACTCAACCGAATCCCATTCTCACGACAATATTCTAAAAATTTATCCAATTTAATAGATGTTGATGCGTTCATAAGTACCTCCGCTTGTTAAAGTTGTATCGCTTCCAAGCCACGATCAAAGGACTCCAGCCATAAAGCTCAATCCACGTAGTCGCATTCTTTGAACGAAAACAAAAATGATCAAAACGATCATAAACAAACCAGCCCACATAATAATACCCGTAAACCTCCCGAATCTCATGTATCGTCCGCAAAACCGTCTTAAGAAGCTTCTGCTCAGGCTTATATAATAGAAGTATACGAGTCCGCTCATTCTTCATCTATGACTCCATCAAAAAATGACTCTATCTTGGCCCGGTGCTCCAACAAATAAAATCCAATATGAATGCCAGGACCAGACATCCCAGCTCTCATCGAATAAATCTTATTCTTTAAACAATACTCCATAAATGATCCCGCTAACTCTCCACGAACTTCAACCCTGATACAATCTGTAAAAGATACCGTGTTCTCTTCCGATTGTAATTTATTTGCCATTTTTCTTCTTCCTCTTCCTCTTCTTACTGGTAATAGTTAAAATCTCATTAATGAAAAACTCAGGACCCGCTGCCTTTATGTATTCCAAAACCTTTGCCTGTAATGTCGGAGAAATATTGCCATTTAAAATCGCCTGAATCCCATTGTTTAATTCAGTAAGATCAAACGGATCATGATCTTCATTTAAATGACCACCATCATGACTCATAAAGATCCGAGGAGATACCCCCAATAAAATCTCACACTCCGGGCATACCAAATACTTAAATTTTATATTCATCTCTTCAGATGTATTAAAGGTCACCATCCGTAAGGTAATTTTCGCTAATAACGTCTCCTCAGTCCTCTTATTATAAGGAACCGAAAGACTGTCAGATCCCTCCGGCCTTCCACATAAATAACAACACTTCTTCTCGTTTATATCACCAGTTTCTACCGCCTTACCTGTCATTATTATCGCTCTATCCATGTTCATCTCCTTCATTTTGATTACATCTGCTTCAGTTGCAAAAGGTATACGCATAAGTGCCTGACACCCACCACAAATCGGAAATACCGCTATATTTTCACCATGATATTTCACCGGTAAATATTCAACTCCCTTTGTTGCATTATACGGTAAAATAAACGTGTTATTAATCACGCGGTCCTCTATGACCTCAGGTGGTTGATTAAACCAAGACGCCACTTCCTTAATATCTATCTCATTCTCAATACCCCTTATAAAATGAGTACACGTCTCCATATCATCCTTATGATGACCACAAACATAACACCGATTAAATAATTCCCCCCCTTGACTCATGTCATACCAAATCGCTTCACGCGACTTCCGATACATGACCTCCGGGATATCTTTCATCTCACGTAAATTTTTCATACTATCTCCTTGTATTTTATCCAATCCAATGAAAAAACATCACCCTCCTCATCATGTACCAACGTCCGATTTCGTAAAACCTGATCCTTAAAGCTAAGCCTGGGATACTTGTTCCAAAATCCAAGAAATAACTCAAATAAAATCGGGAATAAATAAGTTTGATTTAAATATTCAACCTGATCTTCATTCAATTTCTCAAACGGTAATTGGCGAATCATCATATCACCCTGACCATTTAAAAAACACTCATGCGCCCAATAACTATAAGGCAACGCCCCATCTTCAACATTAAAGTCAGCATCAAAATTTACAACATTATAAATAGGTATAGGTTGCCATACCTCCAAATCCTGAGATGCCCACAATACAACAGAATATGCCAAATCTGATAATCTACGAACCACCAAAGTATGAGCCTCAACATCCTCCTTCACTAACTCATCATTAAAAACATCAGCCTTATAAGATATCGTGAAAAGATCTGGAATCTCATGCAACTCATTCGGCATATCCCTAATCCGAACCTTCTTAATGTCACGAAGAAAAAAATGAGACCCATCACGAATAGCCATAACTCCATTCCGTATGACCTCCTTAAATATCTCCGGGTCCAAAGGTAATCCCACAGTAAACTCCTCCTTATAATTATCAAGAGTCCCTACTGATAAAACCTTCAATGCATCTATAAAACTGTTTAAATACATCTTATTGTTCATAACTACCTCAATTGTTTAATGTTAATAGGTTTTAATCCTCGTTAAAACCAAAATCACCAACCTCCGAAAAACCACTGATAGCCTTCTCACACCAAACCTCCTCATTCATCCGACCATTTCCTACCGTGACATAAATTAAACCACCATCCGCACTTATGTCCATCCCCTCATCCTTGCAAAATGCTATCAATTTATTTAATTTACGCTTTGTGTTCTTCTTCACAAGATCCTCGAACCATTAGACTTAAATTTTTCCGTCCTATAAGTATTATACCTGTTTCTCCATCAAACTATACCAAAAAATTTTCACCCTCCATAAACTATCCCATCACCTCACATAAGATAACTCCAATTTCCCCAACTGTTTAACTCCAAAAATTATACCCCAAAAAAATTCATACCTATTTCTCAGCCCTGAGCCGTTCCCGATTTTTTTCCCGAAACTTTTCCGAGATCACAGATACAGGTGCTCGGTTCCCTGTTCTCAGTTCCCTGTTCTCAGTTCCCTGTGCTCGGTTCCCTGTTCTCAGTTCCCTGTGCTCGGTTCCCTGTGCTCAGTTCCCTGTGCTCGGTTCCCTGTGCTCGGTTCCCTGTGCTCAGTTCCCTGTGCTCAGTTCCCTGTGCTCAGTTCCCTGTGCTCGGTTCCCTGTGCTCGGTTCCCTGTGCTCAGTTCCCTGTGCTCAGTTCCCTGTTCCCTGTTCTTTGAACTGGGTTCTGAGAGCTTTGAACTGAAATATGCGCCATTATAATAGAATATGCGCCACTATAACAGGATATGCGCCACAAAAAAGACACTCCACTGAACCATATTGGTACTTCCCTGAACCAACCGGGTACTTTACTGTGGGGTCTCTCCCACCAGCCAAAATTTTCTACCATCCAAAAAATCCAATCTAACTCCATCCATTTCCAACTTCCAAAAATCTTTACAAAAAGGGGGTGGGTATGGCATTGAGCGCACGAAAAGCAAGCGCATGATGATGATCCCGAAGACAGGTCCCGGGGGTGGGGTATGGTCGGGTATGGTATAGTTGTATTGGGGTATTTCACTTTTGTGGAAAGGGTATTTCACTGGGGGGTTAGAACCGGGAACATTTTCGGGCGTATATATCACGCACATCAAACGGGCGATTTCTGGCTCTCCCCTATATAAAGGAAAATAGCGTTTTTACAATTTTTTCCGGAAAGTTACCAAACTAATTTCATTACTCATGTAGACAAGGAAAAGTTTACATGAAAGAAAAAATTTTTAAAACTTCGGAAAGTTACCAAACTAATTTCATTACTCATGTAGACAAGGAAAA